>Ga0209396_1000031_pt1 | contig 214399 bp, 186 predicted proteins | sample GOMGulsemesocosm_6_FD_184638 | JGI IMG/M metagenome (GOLD analysis project Ga0209396, IMG submission 184638) | Methane-oxidizing microbial communities from mesocosms in the Gulf of Mexico - GOM8C Gulf of Mexico (SPAdes) (version 2) | ecosystem: Environmental > Aquatic > Marine > Cold seeps...
CGTGTTGTTCATGCTCAAGTTTCGGATTGTATGCATCGTGGGTGCTAATGGTTAACTCGTCTTTAAAAAATTCTTTTTCGGTTAACCATGGACCTTTTTCTAATACCAGTACCTTGGCGCCAGCTTTTGCTAACGAGTAAGCAACAGGGGAAGCACCGGCACCACTACCGACAATGCAGATGTCATAGTCGGCTTTATTATTTTTATTTAGGTTCATGCTTTGTGGTTTCTCATAGAAGAGGATGACTTAATGGCAGCAGTTTTAATGGCAGCGGTTTTAATGGCAGCGGTTTTAATGGGAATGGAGTCAGAGCCGTTAATTTTTCTCGCTTTAGCACGCGGTGGTAATTCAAAATAACGTTGTCCTTTTTCGGGTAAAGGAAAACCTGCCTGATGTTCCAGCCATTGCCAGCCGATGCCATTGGTATTACCGCCATAACTCGGTGGTGCTAACATGGCTTGAAAAATATAACCGATCAGCGTATTTAACCAATTTTCACCTGCGCGTGACTTGCTGATGCCACGTAATAACAGCTCTTTGTCATCAAGGTTTAACTCGACAAATTTTTTGTCTTTTTCACTGTTGGCATAACTATTTAACCAGCCAACACCTTTTAGAATAAAGTCTTTTTCATCTTGCTCAGTAGGTTGTACTGTCATTATTTGGTAAAGATAAGTTAAGGCGTTTATGCTTTGCGCGCTAACATCAGTACCTTTTTTTTCAGTGCTTTCAGTACTATCCGCTGATTTAGGTAATAAGTGATTCAACGTAGCATGCAGGGTTAGCCAAGGGTCTGTTCTGGTTAATTTGGCTAAATCTTCAAGCTCTTTAGCGGCTAGGTGAAACGAAGGTAATGCACTGATAGCTGCGATACCCGCGGCCGATTTTAATAAACCACGACGACTGAGTTGCTGTTGTTGGTATTGTTGTTTTTCTTTTTCAATAATGAAGTTAGGCGTTTTAAATTTTTTATCAAAAAAAGAGCTTAGTTTGGTGATAGTAGACAAGGGCATTATTCTCCATTATCTATGGTTAACTTGGATGATTGCTCGGTTACTAACTTAGCTTCGTCTTGATATTTTTGAACTGCCTGCGTAGTGACGTTAGTTGTAGAGAGAGACCATTTTTCTAAAAAGTTAAGCCAGTTTTCTCGGGAATAATTATTGCCAGATAAAAGCTCAGCGGTGTCTTTGGATAACAGCATGGTACCGTTAGCTGTTGAAACATACATGTGTGGATAACCCAAAACAGGGGGTAATGAGTCCATAAAGGCTTGATTTTCATTGCTGTCACTAACACTGATTTTTAATAAAACATACTGACTATGCAAGGCTTGATAAACGTCATCATTTTTAGCCAAAAAAGCATCCATTTTGTGACACCAGCTACACCAGTTGCCACCAATCTCAATTAATACCTGGCGGTTAGTCGCTTTTGCTAAAACCAAAGCCGCATTCGCATCGCTAAAAGGGTCACTTTTATCATCATAAACTTTACTGTATTTAGGTAAGTCTTTTGTCATATCAGCCGCTTGGGAAAGGTGGCTAACAGAGAGTAATAGACTCATTGTTAGGTAAGTTACTAGGTAAATGACTAAACTGAGTGATGGCGTAATAACAACTTTCATTGGGTGCTCTCATCGGGATTTAAATTTTGCTTATGTAAGATGACCTTACTTTGCCTAACTATATTTCAATAGGACAAAGAAAGCTTTATAATGTCGGCAATTAATTCTTTAGGTTTATTAACAGGAGCGTACCATGCGTCCAAGCGGCAGAACATTAGGGCAAATTCGTCCAGTAACCATTACTCGACAATTTACTACCCATGCTGAAGGTTCAGTATTAATTGAATTTGGTGATACTAAAGTTATTTGTACTGCGACTGTTGAAATCGGTGTACCACGTTTCTTAAAAGGCAAAGGCAAGGGTTGGGTTACTGCTGAATACGGTATGTTACCTCGTTCTACGCATACCCGTATGCGCCGTGAAGCCGCTTCAGGCAAGCAAAGTGGTCGTACGCTAGAAATTTCTCGTTTAATCGCGCGCGCTTTACGTGCTGCGGTTGATTTAAAAGCCTTAGGTGAGAATACTATTTCAGTTGATTGTGATGTTATTCAAGCTGACGGTGGCACGCGTACCGCGTCTATTACTGGTGCTTGTGTTGCACTTGTTGATGCACTTAACTATATGCGCTCAAAAGATATTATTAAAACTAATCCACTTAAGCACATGATTGCTGCCGTATCGGTTGGTATTTATAAAGGTGAACCTGTCTCTGATTTAGATTATGCAGAAGATTCTAATGCGGAAACGGATATGAACGTTGTAATGACGGACACTGGTAAGCTAATTGAAGTACAAGGCACGGCAGAAGAAGAGCCATTTAGCTTTGACGAAATGAATGCGATGTTAGGTCTGGCTAAAGACAGTATAAATGAATTGTTTGAAATACAAAAAACAGCATTAATTTAAGTTATTCAATAAATAGGAAACAATGAGATGAAAGATTATCAACGTGAATTTATTGAATTTGCTTTAGAAAAACAAGTATTACGTTTTGGTGAGTTTACTTTAAAGTCTGGCCGCACAAGTCCCTATTTTTTTAACGCGGGTTTATTTAAAACCGGTGGTGACTTAGCTCGTTTAGGTCGATTTTATGCGGCAGCGTTAGTTGATGCCAATATCGACTTTGATGTGGTTTTTGGACCTGCTTATAAAGGCATTCCCATTGCGACTACGACGACTGTCGCTTTGTATGATCATCATGATTTGGATGTGCCTTATTGTTTTAACCGCAAAGAAGCAAAAACGCATGGCGAAGGTGGCTCATTAGTGGGTGCTGAGCTAGTCGGTAAAATTATGTTGGTTGATGACGTAATTACTGCGGGTACGGCTATTCGTGAGTCAATGGAAATCATTAAAACACACGGCGCTGAATTATCCGGTGTCTTGATTGCGCTTGACCGACAAGAAAAAGGTCAAGGTGAGTTATCAGCCATTCAAGAAGTTGAACGTGACTTTGGTACCCAAGTTGTCTCGATTGTGACGTTGGGTGATGTAGTTACTTATCTAGAAGAGAAGCTTGAAGAAAAATTAGCACAGAATGCTGAGCAAGCTGATTTAGCGGCTAACTTAGTGAGCATTAATAAATACCGTCAAGATTTTGGTATATAAAGACAGTATTTAAACGGAATATTTGTTCTTAAATTAAATAGCGCTACCAAATAAGGTTAGCGCTATTTTTTTATATTTAATTAAAGGTTTATTTGGGTTGCAGTGATTCAACCATGGCTTTTATTTTAACGGCTTTTTCAAAGTGATCTAATTTATGGGTTTGTATCCACCAAGTGGCTGCTTCCATTAATAACTCAGCATCATCATTTTTATTGGCAAAAAAAGCATAAAAAGATAAACCGACGTTATCACCTTTTTTCGCTATTTTATCATTACATACGCTGATGATTTTTTGTTGTAATTTTTTTCTTATCATATTTAATCGCCGCTATTCTTATTGAGTGAGAGTAGATTACTTATCAGATTGTTTATTTTATTGGTTTGCATAACCAGAGAGTAATGTTTGCCAATTTTTATCAGTAAAATGAAAACTGGATAACTGATTTAATTCTTTTAAGAAAGAACGTTGCAGTCGTGACATGTTGCTATCTTTCCAGTGCTTTGAGTTATTCACATTATCTGCTTGACGTAATTCACCGCGATCAAAGTCAATTAAATAAACATCCTCTTGGTCATCAACTAAAATATTATGGCTATTTAAGTCATGATGATAAATGCCATGATCATGAAAGCGCTTGATGGTGGCTCCTATCTTTCGCCATAAATTGTCACTCATGGAGTCTTTGCCTAATATGGCGACCAGATCTTGAGCATTCTCAATGCGACTGGATAATAAATCGGCTCGGTAACATAAGCCAAATAAACCATGGCGAATAATGCGACAGGCAATCGGTTTTGGCGCAGGCAATTGCCATGTTTGCATCTGTTTTAGTAAAGCGAACTCACGCATGGCACGAGTACTCTCAATGCCTGTGAAAATGTAGCTGTCGTTAATAAGTTTGCCAATGATACCGCCACGATAATAATGGCGTAAAACCCAGTGTTGGGCTTGTTGTGTTTTACCGTCTTCATCTTTAATTGTGTGGCTGTCAGGAAGGTAACGAATAAACCACGTTGTACCTCGCCCTTGGGCGGTGCCTGTTATGGCATTTTGGCTTTGCCAATAGTCCGGGGTTAGCATATTGGGGCTAAATTCAGAAATTAACTCAGCATTATAAAGGCTGCAGCTATTGCCTTGTACGAGTTTTTTTTCAATAGAATTATTCATCGTATTTAAGCTCCTTTAGCTGATAATAACGTTTGAACTTGTGCTAATGTTATTTTGCTAGCACCTTGATTTGTCAAGACAACGTTGTGCGCCTTCTCACCTAAGGTAACTTGTTGTTCTGGTTGTTTTAATAACGATATCACTGCACTGGACAGTTGCGTTTCTGGTTTGTCTATTGTTAGTTGAATTAAGGCTTCTTCGTTACTTAGTTGTTGCATTATTTCGCTAAAATTACTCATGTCAGCGCCAACAATAACCGGCTTTTTAAATAACGCGGGCTCTAATGGGTTGTGGCCACCAATATTACTAAAACTGCCGCCCATAGTAACAATATCGCTTAAAGAAAAACCCGCCATTAGTTCACCTAAGCTATCTAATAACCACACCTGTTGGTTAGTTACTGGGGTGTTTTCACTGCGCCTGGCTAATGAAAATCCTTGCTGCTGGCATAATGTCGCTACTTGATCAAACCGTTCTGGATGACGCGGAACTATCACTAATAATAACTGCGGAAATATATTTAATACTGCTCTAAAGGCTTTTAAGGCAATGGCTTCATCACCTTCATGAGTACTCGCAATTAACCAAACCTTTCTTTTAAGAGAATCATTAACGCAAATGAGCTGTGTAAGTTCAGTTTGTTTCTTCTGAATGTCATCGTTAATACTGATATCAAACTTTAAATTACCAACATTGTTACAACGAGTGGCGTGAGCACCTAGTTGAATGAAATGTGCTAAGTTTTCTTGGCTTTGTATCAATATTTTATCAAAGCTGTTTAAACAAGGTGCTATCAGGGCTTTGATTTTTTGATAACTTCTTAATGATTTTTTTGATAAACGGCCATTAATTAACAAAAGTTTTATATTTTTACTGACACATTGTGCGACTAAGTTTGGCCACAACTCTGTCTCCATGAAAATAACCAGCTTAGGTTGTAAGCGCTGTAAAAATAATTGTGTGCAAGGATAAATATCAAGCGGTAAATAACCATGCTGAACTTTATCACCAAAGAGTTTGCTGACTTGTTCTGAGCCTGTTGGGGTAAATGTGGTAATGGTGATTGGCGTTTGTGGGTAAGCCGTTAATAATTTTTCAATAAAGCTTTTTAAAGCAATGACTTCGCCAACACTAGCGGCATGCACTAGGATGCCACCTTGTTTAATGGAGTTGGTTCCGGCCTGTGTTGGGGGGGTAGGGAAGAACCCAAGACGCTCTAATAAACGTTGGCGATAAGCGTTATTGTTTTTAGAGCGAACAAGCAAGAGTATAAGCACTATAGGCAGTAGAGAAAAGAGTGCTAAACGATAAATGAGTAGGGCAAACATAAGGTTAGATATTGCTCTATAATAGGAATATCGGTAGATTATACTCAAGCATGTCGAATATATATACCTGTACCACAGCAATATGTTTATTGAAGTGGTACGGGTATATCACTTTAGCAAAAATGGTAATGAAAAATGATTAATAGAATCAGCCAAGCACATAAAAAAATTATATTTATTTTACTATTTATCACAAGTTTTAGTTCTTTTTCGGTCCAAGCGCTTTTTGCAAAAGACTTAGCTGTACAGGAAAGTGAGCCGCAGCTTGCTGCAGTAGTCAAAGAAAAAACCAGTGCGATGGTAACGTTTGAAGCACGTAGCGACCACGACTTTTTATTATTTGCTGATTATTACTATGCTGGTAAGGATATTGATAAAAATAAATCCCCTGGTGTCATTGTTTTACATGACTGTCGTTCTGATCGCAGCAAATATAGCGAGCTTGCTAAAACAATTGCTGCGCAAGGAATGCATGTATTAGCGCTTGATTTTCGTGGCTACGGCGACAGTGTTGCGGCTGGATTTTCTCAGTTAGAAATAAAAAAACATTCGAAAGACATTGTCAGTTACCAAAGTGAAATTGCGTTAATTACCTCGTACTGGGCTGAAGATCTCACGGCCGCTCATCATTTTTTACGTACTAAGGTCGATAAAAGTCAAGGTATTGCAGTGGTAGCAAGTGGCTGTTCAGCAAGTTATGCCGTGGCATTGGCAGAAAAAATTCATTTAAGTGCGATGATATTTATTACCCCTGAAATGTCATATGCGGATAAAGAACGTTATAAGAATTTGATTGATACCCCGAGTTATTTTATTAGCTCAGCTCATCACTTAGCCAGTTACAGTACTGCACAAGAACTCTTTGCGTGGAATGGCGCAGCTTATTCTAAAATACAAACTTTTAAAGGAAATCGCCGTGATAGACAGTTAATCACAGCGAAATTAAACGTTGTGAGTGATATAGCAAGATGGCTAAAATTTAATTTGCGATAGCTTTGTTTTTAAGTATAAAAAACAGTTACAAAAGAAGAGTAAGCGTTTTTTTACAGAAAGTTACTTTTGTATCGAAATATGATTCGAATTTTGGCGGAATTTATTTTGCTATTATCGTACAATATTACCAAGTACAAAAAATAAAAAATATATAATGGCTAGCAGCAGAGTTAATTCGCAGTAAAGTTAACTTGCTAGTTCTAACACTTATTCAATTAACCGTTGAGGCATAACATGTCAGCAAATTTTTCTAGTCATATACAAAACCAAATATCACAAGTAAAAGCCGATGGCCTATACAAAGCAGAACGTATTATCACCACTGCGCAGCAAGCAGAAATCGCGGTAAGTAGTGGCGAGCAAGTTGTCAACTTTTGTGCGAACAATTATTTAGGTTTAGCAAATCATCCTGAACTCATTAAAGCAGCGAAAGCGGGTCTAGATGAGCACGGCTTTGGTATGGCTTCGGTACGCTTTATTTGCGGTACACAAGATATTCATAAGACCTTAGAGCAAGGTATCAGTCAATTTTTGGGCATGGAAGATACCATTTTATATTCTTCATGTTTTGATGCAAATGCTGGTTTATTTGAAACCCTATTAGGCCCAGAAGATGCAATTATTAGTGATGCATTAAATCATGCCTCAATTATTGACGGCGTACGTTTGTGTAAAGCTAAACGTTATCGTTATGCTAATAATGACATGGCTGCTTTAGAGCAAAGTCTTATCGACGCCGATGCTGCGGGCGCACGTTTTAAGCTAATTGCTACCGACGGCGTATTTTCTATGGATGGCGTGATTGCCAATTTGAAAGGCATATGTGATTTAGCTGATAAATATAATGCCATGGTGATGGTCGATGATTCTCACGCAGTAGGTTTTGTTGGTGAAGAAGGTCGAGGCAGTCATGAATACTGTGATGTGATGGGCCGTGTTGATATCATTACCGGAACATTAGGCAAAGCGATGGGCGGTGCTTCGGGCGGTTTTACATCCGCGAAAAAAGAAGTGGTTGAATGGTTACGTCAACGTTCTCGCCCGTACTTGTTTTCGAATTCTTTAGCACCATCGATTGTAAATGCTTCAATTAAAGTACTTGAATTATTGGCTGACGGTACAGAGTTACGTACAACCTTGAAAGATAATGCGCGTTACTTCCGTACTGAAATGGAAGCCGCTGGTTTTACTTGTGCAGGTGCTGACCACGCGATTGTGCCAGTTATGTTAGGTGATGCCAAAGTAGCGAGTGATATGGCGAATCGTTTATTGGCGGAAGGAATTTATGTTATTGGTTTCTCTTTTCCTGTTGTGCCTAATGGGCAAGCACGTATTCGTACTCAAATTTCGGCAGCACACTCTAAAGACCAATTGGACAAGGCAATTTCAGCCTTTATCCGTATTGGTAAAGAAATGAATGTGATTGACTAAGGCGAGAAGACAAATTATGAAATCATTATCAAAATTAAAAGCAGAAACGGGCATTTGGTTAACGGATACCGACAAGCCTGAAATGGGTCACAATGACCTATTAATTAAAATTAAAAAAACGGCAATTTGTGGCACAGATATCCATATTTATAACTGGGATGAATGGGCAAAGAAAACTATTCCAGTACCTATGGTTGTTGGCCATGAATATGCGGGCGAAGTAGTTGATATTGGCCAAGAAGTAAAAGGTTTTAGTATTGGTGACCGTGTTTCAGGTGAAGGTCATATTACCTGTGGTCATTGCCGTAATTGTCGAGGTGGTCGTACGCATCTCTGTCGAAATACGGTTGGTGTCGGTGTTGACCGTTCAGGCTCTTTTGCTGAATATTTAGTTATTCCTGCTTACAATGCTTTTAAGTTACCAGATGAAATATCAGATGATTTAGCTGCTATTTTTGACCCCTTTGGTAATGCGGTACATACCGCTCTGTCATTTGACTTAGTGGGTGAAGATGTTTTGATTACCGGAGCTGGCCCTATTGGTATTATGGCGGCGGCGGTTGCTAAACATGTCGGTGCTCGTCATGTGGTGATTACTGATATTAATGAATACCGTTTAGACTTAGCATTAAAAATGGGTGCTACACGTGCGGTTGATGTCAGTAAAGAAAAGCTAGAAGATGTCATGAAAGAGTTAGGTATGACCGAAGGTTTTGATGTCGGCATGGAAATGTCTGGCGTACCAATGGCCTTTACTTCAATGTTAGAAAATATGAATAATGGCGGTAAAATTGCCATGTTAGGTATTCCTGGTAGTGATATGGCGATTGATTGGAGCCAAGTTATTTTTAAGGGACTCATCATTAAAGGCATTTATGGTCGTGAAATGTTTGAGACCTGGTACAAAATGGCAAGTTTAATTCAATCAGGTTTAGATTTAACGCCAATGATAACGCATCATTTTAATATTGATGACTTCCAACAGGGGTTTGATATTATGCGTTCAGGCCAGTCAGGTAAGGTTATTCTGAATTGGGAGTAGTGTAATTCCCATGATTTTTTTAAAATTCTAGTTTCAGGTATCCACGTTGAATTATGAATTTTGAGGTAACATGGGCATCAGCAAGTCTAAATAAACTTTAAAAGAGCAGTCGAATGTCAAATAATGAAAATAGTTTTAAGCATATCAAGGTTGATGAACTAAAAGCGGTATTAGCAGATAAGAGTCATGTTGTTGTTGATATTCGTGATGAAAACTCATTTGCTAGTGGTCGCATTACTGATGCGACTCATTTATCAAATGAATCTCTGGCTGATTTTATTCGCGAAGCAGATCCTGATGCCCCTGTAGTGGTTTGCTGTTATCACGGTATTTCTAGTCAGCAGGCGGCGCAATTTTTAGTGAGCCAAGATTTTACCGATGTTTATTCTCTTGATGGTGGTTTTACTCAATGGCAGTTGCAGTTTCCTGAGCATATCGAACGCTAATGGCAGAGTCTGCAGTGGAAAATGAAAAGACGCTTCAGCCTTTGGTACAACTAACCGAGCATAATATCGCATTATTATTTTCGAATTATTTAGCTAGCATTGGCATTGAAGCAAAAGTTGTGACTGAAAAAGCCACTGAACAATTTACTGATCATGATGCTGATAAAGGGGCCAAGCAAGAAGAGGAACGGGCACAGCAGCAAAAACATTTTGTTGTTTATTGTACGGTAGATAAGCTTGAACAAGCTAAGGCTGAGTTCGCAGAGTTTATTAAGCAACCTCATGCGACAAAGTATCAACAAGCTGCATGGCAGCATGGCGATACGGTTGACGTTACGGGTAATGATCTAACCTTGCTTGCTAACTTTAAAGAAAATTTTCTTGCCCATGCTGGTATGATCACTTTGAGTGTTTTTGCTTTATGTTGGTTTGTTTTTTTAGCGAGCATTTTAGGTTGGGCACAGCCTATTTTTAGCGCCATGCAGTTTTACCCTCAGTTTTCATTTGATGCTTTTATTGATCAGCCTTTGCGTTTATTGGGCCCTGCATTTTTTCATTTTTCGTGGCTACATATTGTTTTTAATACCATGTGGTGGTGGCAGCTCGGTGGCAGTGTTGAAAAAATCTTAGGTAAGGGCACGCTGATTAATCTGTTAATGCTTTCTGCCATTGTTTCTAATGTCGGGCAATATTTGGTGTCAGGTGCTAATTTTGGTGGTTTGTCTGGCGTAGTCTATGCCCTAGTGGGCTTTGTTTGGTGGTTTGGTTATTTAGCGCCGGAGCGTGGTTTATCCTTATCAAAACCGTTAGTGGGCTTTTTATTATTTTGGCTGTTCTTAGGTTTTGCTGATCTTCTGCCGGTTAATGTAGCCAATACTGCACATCTATTAGGTCTGCTTTCTGGTTGTTTCTTGGCTGTATTTACAGTGAAAGTTTTAGGGAAAGGTGAGGTTAGTCATTAGTTGTCTTTAAGTTTATTTCCCACGGAAGAGCGTGGGAATTTTATGCTAGTTAGTGATCTAACCAGTAGTTTATATCTTAATTATCTAACCATTGAGTAAAGAGTAATTTTTTAATTAAAGGTTCGCCAGTTTCTTTGGTTAATAACTCTTTTACTTGTTCTTCACAGGCCAATTGAATTTCTGCCCGGCCTTTTATTGACTTTACTTTAGCTTCCGCTTGCTGGCCAATAATGTTGATTATGGCATCACGCAATAACGGTGCATGGTGTTCAACAATCGTTAAGTTATCGCCTTTCTCTACCATCAATTCAACTGTTAAGCGCACATAGCCCATTTTCTTTTTTACCGCAACGTAATTAGTCACAATGTCGGGTTCAAAGCCGTAATATGCATAATCAGCAGCACGTACAGAGGTACTGCTAAAAGTTAAGATAGATAAAAAAGTAAAGGCAAATAAGAATTTAAACATAAAATAAGGCAAGTAGCATGGTGATGAGTATTATCTCTTATCATAACCTGATTTATAGTTTTTGCTTGGTTATTTTTACAGAATTTTCGAGAATCTTTTGATTTTTTACTGTGTCGTAGTTAGGTCACTGTCATCTACAGTAAAGGGTGTTATCATAGCGGCGATTTTAGCCAGTTTTATTTAATCCCCATGACTAAACAGCATTTATTTCCGGTAACGTTAGCAGGACAATGGCAAGCCCCTTCAGAGGCGCTGTTAACCGTTTTATCTCCTAATCTTAGCAATTGGTTGCTTGATCAGGGCTCTTTAACGGCACGATTAAAAAGTTGCTGTCAGCAATTTCGAGTTGAGCTATTGGGGCAACAACAATCATTTTGCTCTGAGTTAGAAGCGAATGAATTAATAAAGGCTGGTGAGCCCGTATTGGTGCGTGAAGTGCTGTTATATTGCGATGAGGTAGCACAAGTTTTTGCACGCAGTTTATTACCGATATCAAGTTTGACGGGTGATGAGCAACAACTTGCCAACTTAGGAACACAACCTTTAGGACAAGTGCTTTTTAATAACCCCTCTTTAATTCGTCAGCGCATAGAATTGGCTAGCTTTTCTATTGATACCGATGTCGTTAAGTTAGCCCTAGAACTAAAGCAAAAAAGTAGAGAGACGCTATGGGGCAGACGGTCTGTTTTTATGCTAGAAAATAAACCACTTATGGTGGCGGAAGTGTTTTTACCCGATGCTTTTGCTTATTCAAAAAAAAGTTCATTGCCAAAAGGGCAAGGTAAAATTCAAGCGAGCATTCAAGCGAATATAAAGGATCATGATGTTAACTAAGTTAAAACAAAAATGGTTAGCGATTCAACTTATTACCCGTATGGATAAACCCATAGGCACGTACCTTTTGTTATGGCCAACGTATTGGGCTTTATGGATTGCTTGTGATGGTTGGCCCAATTTACATTTATTATTAGTCTTTAGTTTAGGTGTTTTTATTATGCGCAGTGCCGGCTGTGTTATTAATGATTTTGCCGATAGAAAAATTGATGGCAAGGTTGAACGTACCAAAAATAGACCGTTAGTTTCAGGACTAATGAGCAGCGCCGAAGCGATTAATCTTTTTGGTGTGCTAATTGGCATAGCTTTAGGTTTAGTTTTAACGTTAAGTTTACCGACGATTTATTTATCTGTTATCGCGTTATTATTAGCTTCGCTTTACCCTTTTATGAAGCGGTATACCCAGTTACCACAAGTTGTATTAGGCGCAGCATTTAGCTGGGGCATGATTATGGCTTTTCAAGAAGCTCAAGGGGAAATTCCACTAGTTGCTTGGTTACTTTTTAGTGCTAACTTATTATGGACTGTCGCTTATGACACTATGTATGCCATGGTTGATAGAGAAGATGATTTACAAATAGAGGTTAAATCAACAGCCATTTTATTTGGTGATAATGACTTGCGTATTATTGCTTTTTTACAGTTGATGACATTAGCTATTCTGTGGACAGTAGGTGATATACTGGCTTTCGGTTGGCCATATCAGCTAAGTTTAGTTGCCGCTGCTGGACTTTTTAGTTATCAACAGTTACTCATTAAAGATAGAAAAAGAGATGCTTGTTTTCAAGCTTTTTTACACAACCATTGGGTTGGTTTGACCATCTTTTTTGGTATCTTTGTTGAGTACTTGTGATGGTGCCAGTAAGGCTGCAAAGCCATCAAATGGTAGAGGCTTGCTAAAATAAAAGCCTTGGTAGTTATAACAACCTAATATTTTTAGGCAATGCAACTCTTCTGGGGTTTCCACTCCTTCAGCAAGCACCTGCATATTAAGTGTTTTTGCTAAACTTATGATCATGCTAGCAATGGCGGCACTAGCGCTGCTTTTATCAATATTGGTAACAAAAGAACGATCGATTTTTAAAAGACTCGCAGGAATACGTTTAAGGTAAGCTAACGATGAATAGCCGGTGCCAAAGTCATCAATGGCGCAATCAATTTTCTCTGTTTTTAGGTTACTGATTAACTCAATTGAATGTTCAATGTTTTCAACCAATAAATTTTCGGTTAACTCTAATGCCAAGTGATTAGGGCAAATATTATTCTGCTGAATGACCTGTAGTACTTTTTCTTGGAAGTCTTGTTGAATCAATTGCTTAGGGCTAATGTTTATCGCTATTTTTTTAAAGGTTTTTGGTAAGCCAAGTTGTTCAAGTTGATGGATATCTCGACAAGCTTGCTCTAACACCCATTGACCTATGGTTAAAATTAAATCACTCTCTTCGGCAATAGGAATATACACCGCAGGTGACTCCATGCCATGGATGGGATGTAACCAACGCAAAAGTGCTTCTGCGCCAATAATGTCGCCGTTGTGATTGTATTGTGCTTGGTAATACAGTTTAAAATCACTATTGATCAAGCTTTGTTTCATCTCTTCTACATAGGCTAAACGCTTGTTAATTTTCTCTGACATGCTTTTATGGTATTGCATACCTTGCAAATTTTTAGCGTTTTTAGCTTCGTACATAGCAATGTCAGCAAACTTAATAATATTGTTTACGGTACTGCTTTGCTGTGGGAAAAGTGCATAACCCATGCTGCAACTTAACTTGTATGAACTACTGCCGATAACAAAAGGAATAGCCATCATTTGATTGACTTTGGCTATGGTGTCCTCAATAACCTCTTGGTAGTTTATGGAGAGGTTTTTTATTAATAGAATAAATTCATCACCGCCAAAACGAGCAACATCAATTTTTTCACTATGCAAACTATGCAATCGATTTGCTAACGTGAGTAATATCTGATCGCCAACGGCATGGCCCATGGCGTCATTAATAGGTTTAAATCGATTTAAATCAATGAATATAACGCAACCACAATGTTTATAAGCGGTAGCATCCATAATTGCTTTAACGAGTAAAGAGTTTAAATGATGGCGATTAAATAGTCCGGTTAAACCATCGTGCTGTGCTTGAAAGGCGACTTTTTCTTCAGCCACTTTCCTTGAATAAATCTCCTGTACAAAAGAGTCGTGCACAATCGAGGTATAACAGCTCGTTGCTAACTTCTGTAAAATAGGCGCAAGAGCTTTTTGTATCGACTCTTCTATAAAGTAGTGAGTTTCAAAGATAAGAAGACCATGCTGAGGAATAATAAAACCAAATAAATACTGTCCATTTTCGCATTGAAAAGGAGGCAGGCTTTGCCGAACATTTAATTCGTTAACAAATTTTGTCAAAATCAAATTACTTTGCCATGGTTGTCCGCGTTTCTTTTTCGGCAAACTTAAAAGATGTTGGTAGGGGGCGCCTTGCTGTGTTGTTAACTTGATTGATATGCCATTATCATTAGTGTAGGTATAAATATGTGCACTTGTTAAATCTAGGCGATTAAAGCAAACTTTTAAAAAAACTTTTAACATGGCCTTTAGATCTAATTTATTACCAATTGCCATGGCAAGCTCATGTTGTAGTGAAATGATAAATAGTGCTTTGTTCATTGTCTTACCTGACCTGAAAGGTTACCAAGAACCGATAACCGTTGACTTATTAAGTAGTTTTATCGCACCACTTTTGCTATTTGCAATTTCACCTAAAGAAAGTACGCCAAACAAAGTTTGCTCCTTGCAATGTTTTGCAATTAAATCAATTTCTTGGCTAAAATCATCTTCCATATATAAAGCCCTACTAATACAGTCAAATACCATAGTAGCAGAAAATTTATCTTTATTGTTTTTATTGGTCGCGGATATTGCCGCTTGCTCAGCAGAGGTTACCAAAGACTCTGTACTACTTTTCAGTAAATAAACCATTGAGTTAACAGGAATACTGCCTAGGCATTGAATGTGCCCTTCGGATGTTAAAATAGGGTCTCGCACCACAAGTTCGTTATTAATATCTTCTATACCTAAAGGATAGTGTTTAGCGATATCAAAAAAGTTACCCTCATTAAAAATATAATCGCTTTCATTTTCAATGGCTTCTTTGTATGCATCAAATGCAGAGAGGTAGTTTAGACTGTAAATTATTTGTTTTTTAGCCTCAGAAACGAGAAAAGGCCCTTGTAATATTTTCCAACCATGTGTTGCGCCAGTGGTGAGTTTGCTTTTAAAGTTGACTAGTTGAATAGTATCAATAAATAAGCCTTGATTTGTAAAGATACAAGCCTGTGGGGTAAATTCTAAATTACCAGCTCCGCCGCCTATAATGCTTATTTGATGGTCTAAACATTCAAAAAGGCAGTCGATGAAACCTTCAACATTGTCAATGAGCGCATCGTAAAACATAAGAAAACTGTCATTGTTTGGTAACTGGCTTTGCGTTGATAATGTTTGCTCTATAACTTGTTCAAGTTGCTCATCAGTAGTTAATTCAGCTAATTGTGTGATTAGACTTATTTCAATTTCTTGTTGAAAACCTATAATAATGCAGCCCTGTTGCATCAGTTTTTTCTTATAAATCAATTGAGGGTAAATGCCACCAAAAACAGGCAAGGTGCAAGAAGTGAGTATCGGGTTGATTTGTTGCGCAGAAAAATTATTATCATTACATGCGAGCAGTAATAAGCTTGTTGCATCACTTGCTTGCGCTAAATTAAGGCCATGTTCAAAGTCAGCAAGTAAATTACTGTCGCTATGCCAAGTAAATAATATGTTATCCATACAGATACACTTAAATCGAACAAGGCATAAAAAGGTAACAAGTTTATGGTGATAACACCAGCGCTGTTTGAAAATTAACTATCGATTAAACCATGATTAACAGCATAACGAATGAGTTCAGCTAGGTTATCTAAATGTAACTTAGCTTTTATATTGCGACGGTGTGCTTCAACAGTACGACAGCTAATATCAAGAATTTTTGCTACCGCTTTGTTAGATGAACCTTGGGCAATATAGGATAAAACCACCTGTTCTCGGGTGGTTAATTTTTCCTTTTCTTCTTTTAATGGATTATCAATTAATGCTGCTGCTATTGAGGGACTAAAGTGTGTTTTGCCAGAGGCGACAGTTTTAATTGCTAAGTAGACTTCTGCGGAGCCTGTATCTTTTAGAATGTAACCTGAAGCGCCCGCTTGCATAGCACTGTTAACAAACTCTAAACTATCATGCATGCTAAAAATTAGTACTTTTGTACGGGGTAACTGTTCGGTAATGATCTCTGTCGCATCGATTCCATTCATATCAGGCATGCTTATATCCATTAAAATAACATCCGGCTTTAAAATAAGCGCTTGAGCTAACGCATCTTTACCGTCTTGTGTTGAGCCAATAATATTAATGTCATGATAATAAGATAAACAAGCAGTCAAACCATCCTGAACCATAGGGTGATCATCAACAAGTAATACCGAAGTGGCTTGGACGTTTTGTGCCGAAGTTAACATACTACTTCCTCTTTTATCATTAAATTAAGTGTTATTGTTCTCAACATTGTTCAAGTTATTTTTTTGTGCATGGCGATTAAAATAAGCAGCAAAAACATGACTCGGAATAACCGCGCTGATACTCGTTCCTTCATTTGATGTGGCAACATTAAGTTGTCCGCAATGGTATTCAATACGTTCAGTTAAGTTACGTAAACCTATGCCAAAAGATTCGATAGGAGTGCCATTTTTACTTTTGTTACTATCACTAAAACCGATGCCGTTATCGGTAATGGTTAAGGTAAGCCGTTTATTCTCAATAGATAAGTCAATAGTGACATGAGTTGCTCTAGCGTGTTTTTCTATGTTTATTAATGACTCTTGTACCACGCGATAAAGGCTAGTATTGATATCATCGGGTAATAGTCTTCGTAGTTTGGGTTTAGTTAAACTAACTTCAATCTGGGTCTGTTTAGAAAACTCCTCTGTGAGACTGGCGATTGCCGCAGATAAACCGAGTTCATCAAGCACTCTCGGGTGTAAATGATGGGAAATGCGTCGTACTTCTTGTATGGCAGTGCCGAGATTTTTTTCTGCATCGCTTAAGGGTTTTGGTTTCTCTTGTTTTGATTGCATTAAAAAGATTGAGGTGGCTTCAAGAGAATATTTTATTGAAACTAATATTTGAACTATGCCGTCGTGTAACTCACGGGAAACATGACGATGTTGCTCTTCTTGCAAGTTAATTATTCTTTGTCCTAATTCATTTATTTTTTTATCCGCCTTCTTCTTATGATTTAAGTTAATCACTAAGCCAAATAGAAAAATAATGAATATAGAACTCAAGGTAATAATTAGAATGATTTGTTTAGTTTTATTGATGTGTTGATCAATTTTTTGCTGTAATACAGCGAGCTGTTGATTGACGTCATCAAGGTAAACACCCGTGCCTAACATCCATTGCCAGTCTTTGAGGTAAGTAGAGTAACTCATTTTATTAGCGACTTGTTGATTAGAGGGTTTTCGCCATTGGTAATGCAAAAAGTCGCCGCCAGCTTTGGCATTGTTAATGAGTATTTGAATAATTTTGTCACCATTACCATTCTCTAAATGCCACCAACTTTCCCCAACTCTTAGTGGCTCTTTCGGGTGCGCTATATTAATGCCTTGATCATCATAAGCGAAAAAATAACCGTCGTCGCCATTGTACAATAATTGATTGAGTAAACTTTCTACGGCAAGTTGCTTGCTTTCATTTTCTGGTTCCGCTTCGGGGTAAATGTGTTTAATAGCGGAACCGGCCAGTGAGGTGTAGTTTTGTAACTCTTGCTTTTTTTGATTGATTAAAAAAGTTTCTAAGGTCTGCAAATTATGGTTAGAGAGTTCTCGGTACTCACTGGTGACGAAAAAATAGATAACAATAGAAGTCAGAATGACTTGTATTACTGCAATATAAAACAGACGTAGTGGCAGAATCATTTAAATAATAGCCAATAAAAGATGCGTGATTAAATCATTACAAATTTTGACTTAAATCACTAGTACTAGCCTAGTGATTGTGAGTACGACTTTAGTCTTAGGTGTTCGTACCAATAGCCTTATCATTAGAATTACATTACATTGGGGTCATGCTAAAAAGCATACGTAGTTGAATATACATAAATAAAAAATAAACTATAAAATAATAATTAATTAAATTACAACAAGTTAAAGGAAACAATAGATGAAAAAATCAATATTTTTAAAGGCGGCACTTGTGGTGTCGCTTGGGCTTTCGTCGCTAGGTTTATCGAGCATGGCGATGGCTGATGACGGTAAAAAATACCGTTGGAAATTAGCTGAAACCTGGGGGCCTAATTTTCCTATTTTTGGTGATGCCACTAAAAATATGGTCAAAATGGTTAAGGAAATGTCAAACGGACGTTTAGATATTCGTATTGATTCTTCTAATAAACATAAGTCAGCGTTAGGTATTTTTGACTTTGTTAAAAGCGGCCAATATCAAATGGGTCACTCTGCTTCGTATTATTGGAAAGGTAAAGACTTCAATACCATGTTTTTTACTACCGTACCGTTCGGCATGATTGCATCTGAGCAGCATGCTTGGTTTTATTATGGCGGCGGCATGGAGTTAATGAAAAAGGTCTATGATCAATACGGTATTCTTTCATTCCCCGGTGGTAATACCGGTAACCAAATGGGCGGTTGGTTCAAAAAAGAAATTAATAGCGTTGAAGATCTTAAAGGTTTGAAAATGCGTATTCCGGGCTTTGCTGGTGAAGTATTAGCAAAATTGGGCGCTAAACCGACAAACATTCCATCAGGTGAGCTTTATACTGCTTTAGAGCGTAATACTATTGATGCGTTAGAGTGGGTTGGACCTTCTTTAGATTTACGTATGGGTTTTCATAAAATAGCCCCGTATTATTACACAGGCTGGCATGAGCCGGGTACTGAGTTACAGTTTATGGTGAACGAGAAAGCTTACAATTCATTACCTAAAGATTTACAAAAAATATTAACGGTTGCGATGAAAACAGCAGCGTATGATATGTATTCACAATCTATGCATGCGAGTGGTGTAAATTTAGCGACTTTGAAAAAAGATTACCCTAACGTGAAAATGCGTTCTTTTCCAAATAGTGTCATGAATGTCATTAAGAAAACCAATGATGAATTATTACAAGAATTTGCTGCTAAAGATCCAATGACAGCAGAAATTTTGAAATCATTGAACGATTATAAACATCAAGTGCGTGCGTGGACTAATTTGTCTGACAGGGCTTACCTTGATAACTTTGATAGCAAATAAAATAATTGCTTAAGTAATATCAATCGGACCAATTAACAAGTCTACTTGGTATAAGATAGGCGCGGTTTTTAACCGCGTTTTTTTATAGAAAAAATGAGCCACAATATGAATACTAGCTTGAAATTAATTACTAAAATCATAGATGCCTTGGGCAATATTTGCAGTTTGTTAATGCTACTGATGATTGCCAATGTTTTTTATGATGTTGTTATGCGTTACTTTTTTAATGACGTTAGTATTGGTATGCAGGAGCTAGAGTGGCACTTATTTGCTGCGATGTTTATGTTTGGCATTGCCTATACCTTAAAAGAAGATGCTCATGTGCGAGTGGATATCTTTTATGATGTTATGTCAGCGAAAAAGAAGGCGATGATTAATATTTTTGGCTCCATAGTTTTAGCTTTGCCAATTACCTTGTTAATTCTTTATTTTGGCTTTGATTATGCGTTCGAGGCTTACTCAATAGGCGAAGGAAGTGGCGACCCTGGTGGGTTACCGCATCGATGGATTGTTCGCAGTGTTATTCCGCTTTCTTCTTTTTTCTTAGTGTTATCTATTGTTCATGTTTTACTGAGTAACATTCAAATATTACTAGGTACGCAAGTACCAGAGCAAGATAACAAGGGAGAATCGTAATGACTGGCTTAGTACTCTTTGCTATTGCACTTGTTTGTTTATTTTTAGGTTATTCCGTTGCTTTTACTTTTGCTGGTGTATCGCTCATTGTTGGTGTTGCTGTACTCGGCGTTGATCTGTTTGCTTTTATGCCTTATCGAATCATGGCAATTATGGAAAATACCATTTTAATGGCTGTGCCTATGTTCATTTTTATGGGTATTGTTTTGCAAAAAACAGGCTTGGCTGAACGGCTTTTAGAGTCTTCTGCAAAATTATTCGGTGGTATTGCTGGTGGTGTTGCGGTTTCAACGATTATTGTTGGTGCTTTATTGGCTGCATCAACGGGTGTGGTTGGTGCAAGTGTGGTTGCTATGGGAGTTATTTCACTGCCAGTAATGCTGAAAAATAATTATCATCAACCTACAGCTGCAGGCGTTATTTGTGCATCAGGTACTTTAGGGCAAATCATACCGCCTTCTATCATCTTAATTATTCTGGGTGATGTCATGGGGGTACCCGTGGGGGATTTATTCCGCGCTGCGGTGATACCAGGCATGATGTTAGTCGGTATTTATACTTTATATATCTTAATTTTGGGAAAAATCAAACCTGAGCTTATGCCACCTATTGAGCTCACTGAAAACAAACGTGAGCTGTTATTGCAAGCGTTAAAAGATATTGTGCCTCCGATGGCGCTTATTCTTGTTGTTTTAGGTTCAATCTTTGCGGGTATTGCGACACCGACTGAATCTTCAGCTATAGGAGCTGTTGGTGCGATAGTGTTATCTATGCTTTATGGCACTTTTTCTTTTGCTAAAATGCATGAAGTATCAAAAGAAACGGTCAAAGTGACCTCGATGGTTTTTGCTGTGCTTATTGGTGCAACGGCATTTGCGATGGTATTTAGTTATTCTGGTAGTGAATATATTATTGAAGACTTCTTTATGGAGTTACCTGGTGGAAAGTGGACTTTTATTATTTTAGCCATGTTAGCTATTTTAATTTTAGGCTTCTTCATCGATTTTATTGAAATTGCTTTTTTAGTTGTGCCTATTTTATTGCCTGTCGCCATTGCCTTAGATATTAACTTAGTCTGGTTTGCCATATTGATTTCAATGAATCTGCAAACTTCCTTTTTAACACCCCCCTTTGGTTTTAGTTTGTTTTATTTAAAAGGTGTGGCGCCTAAGTGGATGAAAACGACCACTATTTATAAAGGTGTTATCCCCTTTATTTTGATGCAAATAATGGTGTTGTTATTAGTGATACTCTTCCCTGAGCATTTAATTATTTCTTAGCTTTTTAAAGAGAAAAAATTGCTAGATTAGTGATAAGCCCTTGATATTGTATCGAGGGTTTTATTTTTTATTCGACGGTCTTAGCCAAAGTGTCTTGTTGTAACTAATATGTAAATATGTTGCTGCTAGAATGTGAAGGTTGATGGTTGTTAGTTATTGTTTTTATTGCTTTTATCTGTTTTTCCTTGCCTTGTTTTTTTGTTTCTACATTGAATAATCATGATAATTGATATATATTTTATGTATCAATTATCATTTGGTATTCAGCTTATATGTGCTTAGCTTTATGTAAAAATTTCCTCTATTTCTCACTCTTGATCTTTGCGTCACATGCCTGTGCTAATGACAAATTGCAATTCAGTGGTTTTGCCACTTTAGGTGCCGTTATTTCTGATTCTGATCATCATGGCTATCGAAAAACGGTTAATTCAGATGAAGCAGTATATTCAGGTGAGGTTGATTTTAAGCAGCATACTCTACTTGGTTTGCAAGCAGATTGGTCTATTTCAGACAGTTTTGATGCGGTTTATCAAGGTGTGCTCAGAGACTTACCAGAGCCATCGTTTGATAGATATACGACACTGGCTTTTTTACGTTATGAAGTGAATACCAATTGGAGTATTAGAGTTGGTCGCACCGCACCCGATATTTTTTTACTAACCGAATACCGTGATGTTGATTTTTCTTATGTCTGGGCAACCGCGCCCAATGAAGTTTATGGCATTATCCCTTATCGAAGTATTGATGGCCTAGATGTTACTTATAGTCAGAGAGGCTTTGGCGGACTTTTTAAAACTAAGTTCTTCACTGGCGTTAGTGAGGCTGAAATATCGGCAAGCTCAGTAATCGAAGAGGTGAAAATTGAAGATATTATCGGTATTTCGTTATCGTTTGATCATTTTAACTGGATAGTTCACGCCAAACATACCCAAGTTAAAATTGCTAATGAACCGACAACTAACGCTTTTTTGTCCGATACAATTGGTGAAATTCCCGATTTTTTATGGCCTAATTCAGATGCTTTTGCTCAGTCAGTTTTGATGACAGGGCAAGAGGTGAGTTACTCTTCAGTAAGTGGACAGTATCAGTGGCAAAACTGGTTAGCCTCCGCAGAATTATCACATATCAACTCAGAAAGTGAGGTGATCCCTAAAATAACCAGTGCTTATGCGGCTTTGTCTTACCAACTAGATAGACACCAATTTTATGGCGTTTATGCTTTTACTGAGTCCAATAACTATGTCTTTGATGAGCAGGGTGTCAATGAAGTGGCATTAGCAGAAATTATTCATGGCACTACCGAGATGATGAACTTTTATGCCACCAACCAGCAAACATTGTCTCTAGGTTGGCGTTGGGATATAAGCAATTCTATAGCTTCATCGTTACAATGGAATCATACCCGTATTGAGGAAAACGGTGGTACTTTATGGCTTAATAAATCAGACCATCAAGATGTCGCAGAAGATATTAATGTCTTTTTACTCACACTAAGCATGGTTTTCTGATGAGATATTTTACGCAATTCTTTGCCATACTTATACTGACGTTACCTAATGTTTCAGTTCAAGCACAACAGTCAGAACCTCTTGTGGTGGTTGTTAACAAAGCGAATCCTGTTGATGAATTATCTCGCTCCGAACTTATTGATCTCTTTATGGGAAAATATGTCGCTTTTCCTGATGATAGTAAGGCGATACCGGTAGAACTTAAAGGAGAACATGAGATCAAAGTTGAGTTTTATCAAAGCCTAGTGGGTATGTCTTTATCCCGGGTAAACGCTTATTGGTCAAGATTGCACTTCACAGGTAGAAAACGCGCTGCGGTATTTAAGCCAAATGAAAACGAGTTAATTGCTTTTATCATCAGCAATGAACAGGCTATTGGTTATGTGCCGCAGTCACTTATCACTGAAGACTTAAAGGTTGTTTATATTTTAAATGAATAAATCGGGCTTAGTTATTCGATTGGCGATAGTCATTGTATTTACGGCTGTCATTGTTGGGCTTATCACGACCCAGATTTTCTTTCGTTTCACTTTTCTTAATGAACAGGCGCTTGGTGAGCAAAGCATTCATCAATTATATAATACTGTTTCACCTACCGCCTCGATTGCCAGTTATTTGGACGACGAAGAGTTGGCCAAAGAAGTAGTTAATGGTTTGATCAGTAATGATATTGTCACTTCAGCGGCCATCAAAACAGATACGCTAATGGTGAAAAGTGATAATTATCAACTATCAAGCAATACCCTTGAGTTTGTGCTGTTTTCCCCTTTTCAAAAAGAAAGAAGAGTGGGGCTACTTTTTATTAAGGAAAATGAAGCATACCTTAGAGCTAAAGCAAACAGTATCAGTACCACCAATACCATTGTTGTTGCAATAGAAGCACTAATTATCACTATTATTTCAATTCTTGTGACCTATTATGTGATTACTCGCCCTATCATAAATATTGGTAAAGCGTTGCATTCGATTAGTCCAGGAACAGATGAGCGAATAGATAAACCTACGTCGCATCAAAAAAGTGAAATTGGTCAATTAGTTGATGATGTTAATGGCTTGTTAGACAAAACTGAGCAACAAATGCTTAGAGAGAAAAGCTTAAGAGATGAAGTACAAGTCTTAGAGTCAAGGTTTAGAATGTTATTTGAAAATGCGACATCAGCAATAGTACTAGTCGAGCCCCAGGGAGACATTCTGCTCTATAATGAGACTTTCGAAAGCTTGGTTGAAAAGCTGGGTCTGCCATTGAAAAAGAATTATGGTAACTACTTGCAAGATCTATTTATCATGAAAAAGGAGTTGCATGAGCAGGTACAAATAGCCTTCGCTAATAACGAATCAGCAACGGCCGAATTAGAGTTAATATCATATCAGGAAGAACAAATTTGGGTACAAGTCGTGGTAACACTGCTAATTACTGATGATTTTCAAGAGAACTATCAAATTACTTTGCATGATATTTCAAAACGTAAACAGCAAATATCATTACTGGATCAAAAAGCAAATTATGACAATTTAACCAATTTACTTAATCGTCATGCTGCTGAGCAACACTTAATACAACTTACCGCCACTAGGGTGCCTTTTGCCTTGATCATGATGGACTTGAATGATTTTAAACCAATCAATGATATTTTTGGACATGATGCGGGTGATGAGTTATTGATTCATGTATCGAGTCAATTAATGAAGAGCTTGAGAAAAGCCGATATCTTATCGCGCTGGGGCGGTGATGAGTTTGTAATTGCCTTACCTCATGCAACGAAGGAAGAGGTTGTTAATGTTTGTGCCAAATTGGCTGCAAAACTAAGTAAACCACATCATTTGTCGCAGCATAATAAGAGTGTTTTTGTTACGGCTTGCATGGGCGTTAGTTTTTATCCGAATGACCAAGTGGAGTTACTTGAACTAATCAGAGCGGCAGATAAAGCCATGTATTTCGTGAAAAAAGAAAAGTGCGCTAATAAAGAACTCTATTTAGCATTTGCTGCTGATGACGCCAACCTAAAAAAGAATCATAAAGCGCAATGACGATCACTACTAATGAGTTAGAGCGCTCTTCAATTACGCTATTTTCACCGCGAGCCAAAGTTAATCGCCTTAAAGTAACGCTGAAAATTTTGCTTACTATCATGACTCTACTACTAATGAGTGAACTTTTTTTGGGCGGATTCTCAACGTTAGCTTTGGCAATGTCTTCGTCAATTGTTATTTTAGTATTTTTTTTCTTCTGGACTTCTCCAGATACTTGCAGTGTTATTGCCGGTATGGTGTTGTGGTCGATAGCCGTGTTTATTACTTATGCTTGTTGGCTAGGTAATGGCATCTTTGATGCTAGTGTTTTGGCCTTTCCTTGTTTGTTAATGCTCGCTATTGTGTTATCAGGAAAATTGATTTTTGTTTCCTTATTTACCTATCTTGTTGCTGCTTTATGCTTTTTTGCTTTTGCACAAAATCAAGGGTTATTGGCTCAGGCATTGCCCTTTGAGGCACTATCTTTGTGGGGCCGGGTTTTTAGCTATATCATAATATTGACTTTTTTTTCGGTGGGTGTGTTTTATATTTTTGCTGATATAAGAAAAAGATTCAAAAAAATCTTAGAAAAAAACGCCTCGCATGAGTTAGCTATCAACCAATTAAGAAAGCGCAGTCGCTTTGATCAGTTAACTTTGCTGCCCAATGAAAATGCTTGTAAAGCTGATCTGGAAAAAATGCTGCAACAGCAAAAATCCTCCAGTCATATTTTGGCTTTCATCACTTTGAATATAAGTAATCTACACGCAATTAAGATGAACTATAGTCATAATATTTGTGATCAAACACTTAAACTGCTAGCGAAAAGGTTAATACCTTTTGCCAATGAAACAACCACCATTTATCGTTTTCAGCAGAATGAATTTGTTATTTTAAAGCACTCCATTGATCATCGAAGCATAAGTAAGTTTGCAGAGAAAATACACCAAGTTGGTTCACATACCTTTCATGTTAGTGACTTTGATGTATCGCTTCAGCCAGACATAGGCATTGCCCTTGCACCATTTGATGGTAGCTCAATGGCAGAACTGAGACACAATTCACACTTAGCTATGCATACCAAAGATGAAGGCTCTAAAGCAGATTTTAGTTTCTTTGACCAAGTTATGGCGGTGCAAGAGCAAGAAAAAATAGCACTTACCAAGGCATTAAAAAATGCCATTAGTAATGATGAACTGGTATTACACTTTCAACCGAAAGTCGATTTAGCAACAGAACAAATCATTGGTGCTGAAGCGTTAATTCGATGGGTTAGTCCTGAGCATGGTTTTGTACCGCCAACGGTATTCATTCCTTTAGCAGAACAAGCCGGGGTAATTACTGATATTACCCATTGGGTGATTGAAAACTCAGTTATTGCATGTCGGCAATGGCATAAACTAGGTTTCAACAAATTGTGTATTGCGGTCAATTTATCAGCAGAAGATTTTAAACGCGGTAATCTATCAGCACACACCATGAGTACGTTACATCAAGCTGATTTACCAGCACATTTTTTAGAGTTAGAACTGACTGAATCAATGTTGATGGATGATATTAATTATATTCAAAAACAAATTAATGAGTTACGTACGTTTGGTATTTCATTTGCAATCGATGATTTTGGCACGGGTTATTCTAATCTAGGATATTTAACTAAGTTTAATGTCAGTACATTAAAGCTTGATCGCTCATTTGTAATGAATGTTTGCCAGTCAAGCAATGAGTTACAAATAGTTAAAGCGATAATAGAAATGAGTAAAAGTTTAGGTATCACCAATGTTGCTGAAGGTATTGAAGACAAAGAAACGGCCATGGTGTTGACACAATTAGGCTGTGAAGTGGGGCAGGGCTATTACTGGGCCAAGCCGCTACCGCAACAAGACTTTATTACTTTACTGATAACAAAAAGTGAAGACATATAAGCTTTTCTTCGCTTGGCTTTACTGCCTTATGAGACTAATTATACCTATCAGCAACACTAGCGTAGCTACTTGTTTGTAATGTTTAGTTTGGCTTGCACTTTCTGCATATGTTCTCGAAAGCTCTTATTAAATTTACTTTCTCCACAGGAAAACTGTGACACGGAAGCCTCTACAGGACTACCCAATATTTGCTCTCTTACTATGGTACAAGTACCGTTATCATTCTTAGTGATTGATTCTGTGTGTGATTCTTTAGTGTTTTTCTTTTGTTCTTCTTCATCAGTTAGCTTTACATCGGAATGAGGGACAGGTATTTGTTTGCCATGCATTATTGAGGCGGAACGAACTTGTGTATGCTCATCAAATGCATCATTTACTAACTGTTGATCAATAGAGTTACGTAAACGCGAGAGGCTATTGTGTAACGCGTGTGAACGATTTTTACTGCTAGAAAAGGCTGAGCCTGGTAACTGAGGAGCTACTGCTTTGTTTATCGTGGCATTATTTGTTTGTGATGGTTTTTCGGTTGCTGTTTTCACCGCTATTACTTGCTCTGCTAGCGGTTTAATTTGAGTTTTTTTTTCTATTTTAGTAACGGGTTGTTTGGCCTGAACTTGTTTTACGACGGGTAATTCGGTTTCATTTGGCTTGTTAATTTTAACCACTTCTTTTGGAATGGGTTTGCTTTTCTCCGAGCGATATAAGTAACTTTTAATTTCTTGGCGTTTAATTACTTTCTTGGTCTGAGCTTGTTGTTTATCTGATAATAATACTAACGCAGAAAATAGCACCATATGAACAATAACTGAAATGACTAGTGCAGTGTAACGTCCTTTTAACACTCTATTTTACTCCATTAACATAGCATGTATTGTATAGACAAGTTAAGTATTGATAAGTTCAGTTGTCTATACAAGTTAATGGGTTTTATCTTTGCCCTGTTAACGAGCAATGCTTTGTAGTACTTCAATATCAACTAAGTTAATGACGGTGCTTTTTAGTTCAGTCATTGAGACTGTTGCAATAAGTAATCCCTCATCATTTAGGTCAAGGTAACCTTGCTCTCGCATACTGGATATTAATGTCGCTTGTGCTCTTTTATCAATAAATTCAGGAGCATTAATATTATTTAAAACGGATAAACGTTTAGCTATATCCACGACCTTAGTTTCTAAATCCCGCTTACTTAGTGGCGCTAAACGACAAGCTAATGAGGCGACAATAGTTAAGCGTTGTAAGCTTTCATCAATACATTCTGCCATGGTATGTACTTTGGCGAGTAATGAGGTATTTTCAAAAATAGTTTCAGTAAGTGACCAAAAGTCTGCTTTGCTTTGTTTGACTATTTCAGCTGTTTTTAAAGCGGTTAATACTTGTATCGTTTGTTCACTGATTTGTTCAACATTTTGGTATAAGTAAAAATCTTGTTTTAATAGCGCCATCAATGCTTGCACTTTACTAATCAGCTGCTCTTGGCTAATTTTGTTGTGTTTATCTAATAAGCGACAAACCAGTGCGGGTAGTGCAAAGGTATGCAAAATATTATTGCGATAATAACGCATTTCTAAACTGGCGGTATCAGAAAGAGAGATAAGACTGCCCAAGCTATCTTCAGTTACCGTAACTTTATTTAACGAAATAACATGAGCAAGTAGCTCTTTACCTGTTTCACTCGGTAATGTCAGTTGTTTACTGAAAGGCGCTTGTCTTTGTATATTTAAAAAGAAGTCTAGCTGACTTTCTAATTCTACTTTAGCGAGTGCTTTATTTTTTGTGCTATGTAAAATAAGTGCAATAAGTGCAACTCCATTTAGGGCTGCACTTTTATTGATGTTCATCATTACTTGTCCAGCCAAAGCATTAACCGTCGGTGTTAACCATGAAGGTTTTTGTGGCTCTATTGGATCAATAGCATCTTTCCAATTAGGGACTTGTTGGTTTAAAAAGTCATTTATGTTCATTGGCTCGCCAAAATTAACATAACCATTACCGTAATTACGTAAACTTTTTATTGCTTTAAGCACACCAAAAATTGATTCACTTTGTTTGGCACTGCCACTTAATTCTTTATGATAAGTACCAACTTCCATTACGTGTTCATAACCCATATAAACAGGCACTAAGGTAAGCGGTCTATCGATACCACGTAATAGGCTCTGTATAGTCATCGCTAACATACCCGTTTTTGGGGAAAGTACTTTACCAGTACGGCTTCTGCCGCCTTCAGTATAATATTTTACTGCGTAACCTCGCTGAAATAATAAACCTAGGTATTCTCGGAAAATAGTAGAGTACAAACGGTTGCCGCCGAAACTACGACGAATAAAAAAAGCGCCACCTTTTCTGAAAATAGGTCCCGCAGGCCAAAAATTTAAGTTAATACCCGCAGCGATACGCGGCATAACTAAGCCTTCTTGTAAAATTACATGAGAAAGTAATAAATAATCCATGTGGCTACGATGACAAGGAACATAAATAATTTCATGACCGTCTTGAGCAAGTTTACGTAAAACTTTGGCATTACTGACATTTATATTGCTATATAGACGCTTCCATAACCAGTCGAGTACTCTTTCGCCTAAACGAAGCCAAGAAACACTAAAGTCACCAGCGACTTCATTCATAATGACGAGTGCTTGTTGTTTTACTTTCTCTTCGCTGATTTTTTTACTCTTCGCTTCATCACTAATCATTCGTTTAACGGATGGGTTAGCAAATAATGCGGTGAACATTTGCTGACGGTGCATCAGCCGAGGGCCTTTTGCCGCGATAGTTTGACGGTGAAAATGGAAGCGAGCGACACGCAATAATTTATGTGCTGCGGCTTCATCATTACCATGATTATCTGAAATATTTCTAAAAGATAGTGCTTCGCTATAACGAACTAATGCGTGGCGTCCTGTAAATAAGACGATAAAAAATTTACGTAACCAACTTGGCGATTCTTGGTCGGTTAATAGGGTAGCGACCGTGGCATTGTTTTTTTCTTTGGTGGGTGCACGACCCCATATTAAGTTGGCAGGTATTAATTGCGCATCAAGCTTTTCATCTAGCGCATGTTGTTTTAATAAGGCCAAACCTTGGGCCTCTGCAGAAGTCTCTTTGTTTTTAGACCATGGCATCAAAGGTGTTGGTTTTGCTAAGCACAGGGTGCGATGATACATTTCACCGTTAATGGTGACTTGTTCAAGCGGGTCGGGTAAATTTTGTTGCTTACAAGCAAATTGTAAAGCAATTAAGTCACTCGCGGATTGATGACGAATTACGTAAAAAATAGGCTGGCTCTGTTGCTCAGCGGTAGACTGAATATCGTTAACTATTTTGCAGCGTACTAATAAACGCAACGGTAATTTTAATAAGAAATATAAAGCAGAAGATAAAATAGACATTAAAGTATATTCATTAAATTTTGAAAAAATAAAGTTTATCACAGTGAGTTAATTTTGTCGTATTTTCGATTACTCGCTAAAGTTGTTACTATCAAAGTACCCTCTAATTGCCTCATAACGTTAGTGAACAAGTATCGTATCAAGTCGTTAGAAAATGTATGCATATCCGTTACCATTCAAGTGCACTCTGAAACAAGCATCTTGAATGGCAACGTGTATAAGATACAATGATTAAGATAATGAACTTGCATCACTCTAAAGGAGTCGCTTTGAAAAAAATAGCCGTATTTGTTGACGTGCAAAACATTTATTACACCACAAGAGATGCTTTTGCTAAGCAATTTAATTATCGTTTGTTATGGCAGGAGTTGATGGCGCAAGGGGATATTGTTATTGCCAATGCTTATGCCATTCAGCGTAGTGACGACCAACAGCATAAATTTCAAAAAGCACTGAGACATATTGGTTTTAACGTCAAACTAAAGCCTTATATCCAGCGTCGAGATGGCTCAGCCAAGGGCGATTGGGATGTTGGCATTACCATTGATGTTATGGAAGCTGCTGCCGAAGTAGATACGGTAATATTGCTGTCAGGAGATGGCGATTTTGATCAGTTATTGATGAAGGTGCGTGATAAGTACGGTGTACGTTGTGAGGTATATGGCGTAGCAAGTTTAACAGCGCAGTCTCTTGTTAATGCAGCGGATGTTTACCACAAAATAGAAACTAGTTTATTACTGTAAGCATTGTTAATATAACGCTATGAAGTATGTTAATTGACCAAAGGAAGCATTGTTCTAGCCTTCTCTGCCAGTCTTAACAAAGTTTATTCTATAGTTTACATGTTACTATAATTTTATAAAATCAATGGAATGGAAGTTATAACAGATGAAGAGTAAGACAATAACGATTAAAAATTCAATATTTCTCACTATGCTTATACCGATAACGCTGTTAACAGCTTGTGGTGGTTCAAGTAGTGAGGATACAAAAGAACCATGGGTTTTACCTCCAGTTAGTACACCTGGCAGTGAGCCTGTTTGGGTAAAAGATGAATTTATAGCATCGAGTAATTTTGTTGCCCAATGTGAAACTCCTCGTGTCGGTAGTAGCCCTATTACCGGAAAAGCTTACCCAGACAAAGACGGCAGTGAACTAATCGAAAAACACTGGCAGCGTACTTTTACCCATGAAACTTACCTTTGGTATAAAGAAGTTATCGATAGAGATCCTAAAGATTTTAATTTAGTTGATTATTTCGACCAACTGAAAACAACCGCAGTGACTGATTCTGGTCGAGCTAAAGACCAATTTCATTGGTCACAACCTACCAGCGAAGTAGAGGAACTCACTCAATTAGGTGTTAGCTATGGTTACGGTATTGATTATGAGAGGCGACAAAGCTCACCGCCAAGACAGTGGTTTGTTCAGAACGTAACCCCAGATACAGAAGCGTTTACTACAGAAATTTCACGTGGTTCAAAATTACTAGAAATTGACGGTGTCGACTTTGTTAATAGCGTTAATGCAGCGGATATAGAGACGATAAATAACGCGCTTTTCAGTGGTAATGAAGGTGAACTACATACATTTACCTTTGTTGATCTCAATGAAGAAGAGTATCAAGTTGAGCTGAAAACTGCGGCTATTACCGGAGTACCATTACAAATAGCAAAAACGATCGATACAGGGCAAGGTAAAACGGGCTATTTGTTGCTGAACTCCTTTAACAACAGCACGGTTGAAAAAGACTTGTTTGATAGTTTTACTACTTTTGCAGCGCAAGGGGTGAGTGAGCTTATTGTTGATTTACGTTATAACGGCGGTGGTTATTTAGCCTTGTCGTCTCAATTGGCTTATATGGTTGCTGGCCAAAATGCAACTTCGGGTAAAGTATACGAAACAACCGTTTACAATGATAAAATCGCCAGTGAAAACATGCCATTTTTTAATGAAACGCTCGACTTGAGAAGGTTAATAGGTGGTGATTCCATTATACAGGCAGGTCAAACACTACCTTCACTCGATTTAAATCGAGTTTATGTACTCACTACGGGGTCTTCATGTTCGGCAAGTGAATCATTTATTAATTCTTTGATTGGTATTGATGTTGAAGTGATACAAATTGGCTCGACGACTTGTGGTAAACCTTATGGTTTCCGCAGTGAAGATAATTGTGGCGCTACTTACTTTACCGTACAATTTAAAGGTGAAAATGCCAAGGGTTTTGGTGACTATGCGGATGGTCTGATACCTGCTAAATTTCCTGAGGCAGGTAAGTTAGCACAAGTGCAAGGCTGCCCTATTACGGAAGACTATCAACACGCTTTAGGTGACGAACAAGAAATATTACTTGCCAGTGCACTTTATTATCAAACTAATAATGATTGTCCTGATATCATTGAAAAATCAGTGCTTAAAATGAGAGCTGTCACGGCACAGTCAGTTTCTGCGGAAGAGGGAGTTAAGTTGCAGGTTAACTCACCATTACAAGACGCTATTCTTCGGGATGTATATTTTGACAAATATCGTCATGTAAACAAAGGAGAGTCTCATGGTAATTAATGCGATTTTTGCGATAAAAAAGTCAGTGGTAAAAAAAACAATATTTTTATCACTGTTAGGACTTTTATCTGCTTGTTCTTTGCAAGCGCATGAGCAAGAAGCGGCTTTGTTGCCTGAGGATAACAAACAAGCGCGAGCTGAAATAATTGCGCTAGTTAGCCAATCTTTAGGCGGACAAAACATTGCGATTGCTGAGGATGTTTTTCAACACTCAAGCCGTTTATTATTAGGGAAAAAGGCAGTTACCTCACCAGAAGGCGTTAAAATTTATCGTTCGGATAAATCGGCCGCATTAGTTTTTGAGTTAATGAAACAAGGTGAGCATTGTTTACTGCGACGCACTGATACCGGACAAGAGTGGCAACTAGTAACTACCCGTTGTTTTACGCGTTAATTAAGATGTTAACTAATATGTTAACTAATATGTTAATTAAAGCGCTCTTAATACGTTAATTAATACGTAAGTGAATAGGTAAGTTTAGCCTTTGCTATATTTGAACCTAGCTAAGTATTACTTTAAAAAAGACCGATCAAATCGGTCTTTTTAATTTTTCACTTACTTTGAAAAGAAGTTTTGAAAATAGGCTTTGAAAGTCAGTTTTCAAATTAGCTTTTCAAAAAAGCATCTTCCATCAAAGCCAAGGCACTTGTTACACCGAGCTGGCTCAATTCAACATCATATGACGAGTCAATTTCTCCGGCTTTATTACCTAAAGCGATATTAATTGTATTTGGTTTAGCATCATGTAATAAAAAAACTATTTTTTTATCTAATTTGAGACAATCAATCGTAATGGCATCGGCAGGCATGCCTTGTTTACGTAAGACTTTATCCATAATACCCATTAAGGTATCTATATCTTTATTACGTTCGTAGAAGTTATCATTTGCCTTAGCGATAATTTCAGAAACTTGTTTTAGCTTATTGTTCATTTAGTTGACCATTTTGCTATAGGAATATTTTTCAATCTCAACCACTTCTACCGTTAATGAAATAGATGAGAGAGATAGTTTAGTAAACTCAGTTAATACAGCATTTGATAATGCTTTTCGTTGCTTGTTTGTACGGCCAGAAAGTATTTTTATCACCACATGAATAAAATCTTGTTGGCTAGTACCTGAAGTAAAATGCTGAAAGGGTACCAGTCTGCCTTTAATATCGTCAGCGATAAATAATTGGCTGTTAAGCGTGCCAATATAAGCCGCGTTAAGTAGTGCTTTCGGCGATACTTTTGTTACTAATGTTGCTGAATAATCAATGATGCAATGTGGCACTTAACTTTCTCTGCTCTTATGAATACTCTTATAATGTTTAACTAGATAAGCTGTTATAACTAAAGCAATAACAAATAATACAGCACTCGCTATCATTTCATTCTTTGCACCTAAACGAATACCACTACCAGCAAGCGAGAATATGAGCATTTGTGGAATAAAACCAACACAAGATCCAGCAACAAAAGTTTTAGCAGATACCTTGGTTACTCCGGCAACAATATTGGTCAAAAAATTACTGCCAAGCGGTAAAATTCGAATAACTATTGCTTTCAAGAACGTTTGCTCACTGATAAATAATGATAACTTTGTTAACTGTTTTGGGTATTTGTTACTGATTTTTTCACTGAAAGCGTAACGAGCTACGCTAAAGGTGATCAAGCAACCTAAGGTTGCCGCCAATGTTGCAATGATTGCACCGAGTAATGCACCTAAATTGATACCTGCAACTAAAGCCGCAATTTGTCTGGGTAAACCAAGGCTTGTTGCTAAGGCTAAAGTGATAAATAATATTGCACTATTAAATACTTTTGCTGCAACATTATTTTCCGCTGTTTGCCAGGTTACTTTTTCAAGTAGTAATACGAGGTATTGGCTTAAGTCTATGTCTTTACTGACTGTGGCAGGAAAAAAAAAATAAAATAATACAGCTAATAAACTTAATGTCAGCAGTATTAATAGCGATTTCTTCGGGAGTTTTTTTATTAGTGTCGGCAAACTAAGTACTCTATTCGGAAATCAAATTTTTAAGTAACTTCGCTTTTGCTTGTGAAAACTCTTCTGGCGTTAAGAAACCTTGTTGTTTTAATTTGACTAATTTTTCTAAAGCATTGACAAGCTCAGCGTCTATTAAACCGGTATTAATGTTTTTTTCAGTGCCATTATCATTGTCTTTTTCATTATTTGTTTCGCCATTTGGCAAGTCAGTGGTGCTGGCCACCATAGGTTTTTCAATTGCTTTACTTAAAATGGTCTCATTACTTTGAGAGGTTTCTTTATGTGTAGCGGGACGAATAATTGCCGCTTGTTTATGAAGCGGTGTCTCATCATGTAATTTATGTTCAGACTGAGCTTGTTTGGCAATACTTATTTTAGGCTTAGCTTTCCTGTTACCGGTATTATCCGGGTTTATTTTATTAGCGAACAACCAGCACCAGTCAATCAAATCATCAATTACCTGATAATAACCTCTTTTGGTTATGCGATCACTGCCCTTACGGAGATACAAACAAGTAATATAACTGTGCTTTTTATCGGTAATGACCATGTTAATACGGCGAATTTTGCCATCAATCATTTTTTCAGTGTGTTCTTTATTAAATATGTCGCGTAGTGTTTGCTCATGTTGATCACTAAAACCTTTGCCTGCGTCGTCATCAATAGTGCCAATGATATTGTCACTCAATAAAATTTGGCACTGTTTAATATCTTCCAATTCAATGCTTTTTTCGGCAGTTTTTTGATGACGTTTAAACAAGTCTACTGCTTGTTTTTCTTCATCTAGACTAATATGAGCAAACTGTCTGCGTACCGTAGCCTTAGCCGATTTATTGTTAACTTTTGTTTGATAAAATAGATAACTAGCAATACTAGTAAATAAAATGATAATAAATAAAAAAAGTGATGTGTTTGAGCTCGGTTTTTCAGCTTTACTCAGTTGGATGTTATCTTGGAATAGCTCGGAAATTGCGCCAATATCTTGTTGGAGAAAAAGTAGTTCAGCTTTATTGTTGGTATAAAACTGTAATGAATTACTGGCTGTTAACATTTTACTTAGCGGCCATTCAATTTGTGGAGAGACAATTTTTTCACTTGATTGATTTACATAGTTAGCGTTATTTAAAGAGCTCAGTTGCCATTGATTATTACTTTTTTGTAATATCAATAATTTATTGTGTAGCGCTGGAGTATTACGGCCACGGTAAAGTATTATTTGATTGTCACTTAATTGTTTACTGCTTTTATAAATGACTTTCTTTGGCGTATTTTCTCGCCAGTCTTCGCCACCTTGGCTCAAAGAAAGCCACTGATATTTTAGACCGTTATGCACTGTATTGTTGTTACTTTGGTATTGGTGAGAAATTAACAGTTGTTCTTTATTTTTATCTGGCCAAATAAATTGCTGAATGTGCTGTGTGCCAACAAGGTAAAAACTATTATGAATATGTTTGTTTTTCAAAAAAGGATTTGTTGCGGGTATAGTAAAATCATTCATACCAAACTTTTCAGGGTTTATACGTAGTATAACGCCAGAGTACAGTGGGAATTGGCTTAAGGAGTCAGTAGAGTCAAGAGCGATATATAACAAAGAAAAATTGTCATTCCATGACTTTGCATAGGGATTAAAGCTGAGTTGTTTAATGCCATTCTGCGCGTTAGGTAATGTTATGCGTAAAATTTCTCGAGTATTGTTTAAATGCAGTTTATTTGGATTGGTTAAATCTAACTGCCACTCCGTAATAACGCCATCAAAGCTGACTGATAGCTTGGCATTACGTTCTTGTATGCGTTTAGTCGAAGAACTCTTATTGGTGGCTTCTGTATGCGCGGTATAAAAAGTAACAAAACCTTGTTGCTCTTTTAAATGAAAATTAGGATGTAAGGTAAAGGCATTAAGCGTTTTAAGTGTATTGTCTGTGGATGACTGTTGCGTAAAATCCAGTAATAACTGAGCTTGTGCTTTAGTTTTTCCCTTTGTTTCTTGCTCTATTAGGTAAATTTGTCCTTGTTTATTGCGCGCATAGTATTGTTGTGGATTTACCGGATGGGCAATAAGTTGTAGCCATTTGTTTTTCTTTTTAGTTACGCTGGGTAGTTGCATAAATGGCTGCAATGAAAAACTATTATTTTGCTCGACGACATAGTTGTCAACATTGGCTTGCACATCACTACTGTGTGTGATGAAAGTTAAACAGCTTAATAACACTAATATGCTAGCTAGCTTTGCATAGAATGATTGTTGTTGGGGAGAGCGAACCTGAAAGGCAAATGTCATTAGCTATTAATATCCATAGTGAGTCTTTAGTCATCCTGTACTTAGCGTTACTTAATTATAGATAAAGCCTATAAAACTTTAAATAAGTGTACTTTTATTACTTCAATAAATTGTGATTTGTTGGCGTTACTTGCATAGCTTAATTTACCTTCTACTATGAGTTCATCACCTATTTCAGCCTTTTCAGCGAGATATTGTGCTTGTTTACCCCAAATATGTATTTCACGCTCAACGATTAGGTTTTGCCAATTCTGTTTGTCATTGTTGAAAATATGCTGATTAATAGAAACTGTTGCTTGAGTGAGTTGTTTATTGTGTTCAGTCTGCATCAATTGTGGTTGTGAGGTTAGTTGTGCACTGCAATGAATTTGATTAATTGCTTGGGTATAACCTTTATCAAATTTTTGTACGAAATTAGCGTGCACTATATCAGGATGGTAGCTACTGCTGGTCGTCTTATTGGGTTTCATATTGCCCAAATAACCATGAACCAAAATAATATCGCCCTTATTGGCATAACGTAATGTTTCTTCGACAAGTTCTCCTTCAACTTTTACATGATGGTAACTGGTCCATTCTTTATATTGATTTGTTTTTTTATCAAGCCACTTACTATGTGTTGCTAATACTATTTCTGTTATCGCCACTACAGGGTTCGCACGATAACGAATATCGGGTGCAGCGACCAAATTTCCCAATAAAGTGACGGCACTCAACTGTGGCTTTGGTGTTTTTAGGTGTTTATTAGCAGTATCAGGTAATGACAAAAAATGTCCTCAAGAGAAAAGTGTTACATACAAATTATTTCGTGCTTTATTATCTCTTTGTATGGTTAAAGGAGCAAGTGTTTATAAAACAATATAAGTGGGCCAAATTACCCTTGTATATTACAAAAAATTTACAATTGATAATTTAAAATATATAATCATAAGTTGCTTATAAATATATGTTTTATGAAATCAGGATGGTTTTAATGAATAAAAAAATAATGTCTATAATTTTCTTATCTCTAATTTTTTGCACCAATATAGGGGTTGCAGCCACTGTTGAAGATTTTTCTCGTCATGCCCAATATCATAATATAAAAATATCACCAGACGGTAAACACTTAGCAGCTTTAACTACCATTAATGGTTCAAAAAATTTAGTTTTTCTTGAAACCGATACCTACAAAGTAACGTATTCCTTAAGTGCCAATAAAAAAGGTCAAGCAGCGCAGTACTATTGGGCGAATAATGAACGAGTAATTATTCAAATAGAGCAAACGCGTGGTGCTTTAGAGGCGCCGATTAATATGGGTGAAATTTATGCGTTAAATTATGATGGTAAAAAGAAGCGTATGATTTTCGGTTACCGCTCTAAAGGAGGTATAGTTTTCTCTGCCGATGGTGGGTTTTTAATTTCCAAATTAGCCGGAGACCCCAAACATATCCTCATTCAAAAACGAGCGCTTTCTCGGAAAACCGATACCATATCAAGCATTGTTAAACTAAACATTTATAACGGTAAAGAAAAAACCATTAGAAGAGCTCCTATGCCCTATAGTCGCTTTCTTGTTGATGGTAATGGGCAGCCACGTTTTGTGACGGGTGTTGATGAAAACCACAAGACTAAACTTTTTTACTCTAAAGGAAAGGGTCAACCTTGGCAGTCCTTTGGTAAGGATATCGAAGGAAACTTTACTCCTATCTCTTTTGCTCAAGACAATAATAGTATTTATGCATTAAAAAGTGAGCAAGGTGGGCCGCAAGGTTTGTATAAATATCACCTAGGAACTAATGAAGAAACCTTGTTATATCAAAGCAAAATTGCAGATCCTACTCATGAAATGAAATCTGGTCTTAATGATATTTATGGTCTACGTATTGATGAAGATTATCCTAAATATGTCTATATTGATGAGAGTATTCGAGACGCACAATTACATAAATCGTTATATCAATCATTTAGAGGTGATAACGTTGTTATCACCAGTAAAACGGATGACGGTGGGCAAATTATTGTGCATGTGAGTGGTGATAGAAATCCTGGAGCCTTTTATTTGTTTAATACTAAGGATATGAAAGCAAGGCATTTATTTAATGCTAGGCCATGGATTAAAGGTAATGAAATGGCTGCGTCAGAACCGTTTCGTATCAACACGAAAGATGGTCTAGTACTTAACGGTTATTTAACGCTACCACTGGGCAAAGATAAAAACTTACCTACGGTTGTTTTACCTCATGGTGGGCCTCATGCGCGCGATTATTGGGGGTACCATTCGCAAGTACAGATGTTAGCCAATGCCGGTTATGCAGTGATCCAAGTCAATTTCAGAGGCTCTACTGGTTATGGTAAAAGTTTTGAGAAAGCGGGTTATGGTCATTGGGGAACTAAAATACAAGATGATATTATTTTAGCAACCAACTACGCAATTCAGCAGGGCATCAGTGACAAGGAAAGATTATGTATTTTTGGTGCTAGTTTTGGTGGTTATAGTGCTTTGCAAAGTGCGATTAGAAAACCTGATTTGTTCAAATGTGCCATTGGCTACGTAGGCGTGTACGATTTGCCAATGTTATATAATGAGGGTGATATTAAAGACTTAACATGGGGTGATGCTTATCTAGATAAAACATTGGGCACGGATGTTGCGAAACAAAAAGCACAATCACCAGTTCATCATGTCGATAAATTAAAAGCAGCAATATTCATTGTTCATGGTGAAGACGATGATCGAGCCCATTTTGAGCATGCTCTGGCGCTAAAAGAGTCTTTAGAAGCAATAAACTACCCATTTGAGTGGTTAGTGAAAGACAAAGAAGGCCATGGCTTTTATAATGAAGATAATATTTTGGAGTTAAATAGAAAAATCTTGTCTTTTTTAGGTAAACACATAGGAAGCTAATGAGCTCATTGATTGCCAACGAACACTTAAACAATATTGCCGTCGCTTATATCGATAGTATCGATAGCGATCAAGCTAAACGCATTGCCAAGAAGTGGAAATTTAACTACTTAGGTGATATCGCGGCGGTAAATAAACACCCTGAGCTTGATTTTCTATTGCAAATGAATCATCAAGCACTTGAATTAAGTCAGCTTGATGAGCCAAAGCTTGGTGCAATAAAAGTAGACTTTGTTGAAGGTGCTGTTGCCCATCGACGTAAATTTGGTGGTGGGCGAGGGCAAGATATTGCCAAAGCCGTTGGCTTAAAACATGGCTTTACTCCGCATGTTTTAGATGCAACGGCAGGTTTGGGCCGCGATGCTTTTGTGTTAGCAAGCCTTGGTTGTCAGTTAACCTTAATGGAACGTATGCCGGTAGTTGCTGCTTTACTTGATGACGGAATTGAACGCGCAAAGTTGAACTGTGATGTTGCGGAGATAGCTAATAACATGTGTCTTATTAAGTCTTCGTCTATTGAAAATATGGACTTAGCCATTGCACCCGATGTGATTTATCTTGATCCCATGTATCCACATAGAGAGAAATCAGCGGCGGTTAAAAAAGAAATGCGTATTTTTCAGTCGCTTGTCGGTGAAGACTTAGATGCCGATGATTTACTTGAACCTGCTTTAGCGTTAGCAAAGTATCGTGTTGTCGTGAAAAGACCAAGTTATGCGCCGCCGTTAGCGAATAAAAAACCCTCAATGAGCATTAATATGAAGAAAAATCGTTTTGATGTGTATGTTAAGTTGGCGATTCCTAAAATATAGTTTACCAGTGAATAGCTACTCTAATGCCATTACAGTAATATTTTGACATACTTCGTCGCTATTTTGTTATAAGGGAGTAACAAAAACTATTGATAACACATGGACAATAATTAATAAGAAGATTACAATTTTTTTACATTTGTAAATGGACGTTGTCGTTAAATGATTGTTAAATTAGAACCGTGGTTTTTAAATACAGCGACAGGCGCTCTATTTACCAATGAACACCGGCCGAAAGACATTTTAATCACTTTAGACCATACACCATTAGAATTACTCTTATGCTTAATTCGTTATCAAGGAGAGGATGTTAGTAAGGAAACGATGCTGAAAGAGGTGTGGCCTAACAAAATCGTATCAGAAGATGTATTGTCGGTTGCGATTAGCCAAATTCGAAAAGCACTTTCCGATAATGCTAGAAAGCCTACTTTTATAAAAACGATTCCAAGCATTGGTTATCGTTTTATTGCTTCCACTACTCAAATCGCAGAGTACAAACCTACAGCTGCATCTATCGACACTGCGGTGTCTTTCTCAGAAAAAACAGTGTTGAAAGCAACAGATATACCCACCATTAAAAGTCATAAAAAATCAGTATTATTTTATGCAGCTGTTATTAATATTTTCATTATTTTATTCGCTAGTTATTTCTATTTTCAGCCTGAAAAAAGCATTCATTTAACAGATTTTTCATCTAAAGCGGCGATAGAAAAGTACCAAGAAGCCAGATATTTATTAAAACAGGATGATGAGAGTAGTTGGGAAAAAGCACAGCAGGCGTTTGAAGATACTATTATTAAAGAGCCTAATTATGCGCCAGTGTATCGTGAATTAGCGGATGTAAAACTTAAATTGATTGGTTGGCATCATGGCGAAAAAACGAATGCTAAATTAGAGGAGTTATATTACTTACTCAATAAATCACTCGCTTTAGCACCTGATGATCCGCAAAGTCACGTGTTAATGGCTGATGTTGCTTTTTTAGTTGAATGGAACTTTGAGTTAGCCGCAAAACATTATCAAGCAGCATTAACATTCAAAGAGGATGATGCCTTAACACATAGCAAGTACGCACAATTTTTATTAGCCGCACAAGATTTTGATTTAGCTATAGCGCATATTCAACGTTATATTGAACTTGACCCTACAGGTTATGCCCTAACGTCAGTCGCTTGGGTATATAACATGATGGAAAACTACCCTGTTGCACTGCAAGAATTAACTAAACTGAGAGAACTGGAACCTGACTCATTTGGATATCATATTTCTGCTCAAGCCATTTTAGAGAATATGGGCGATGAAAAGACCTCATTTAATGAAATGATTAAAATACTTGAACAAAGTGCATATTCTGAACACGACTTGCATACTGTAAAACAAGAGTTCGAGCATGGAGGGCTTAAAGCCGTATACCTTTGGTTGCTCGAAATAAAAAAAGAGCCCGCCTATATTGGACAATATCAACCACCACTTTCTTTTGCGCGTTATGCTATTAAAGCAGGTAAGACTGAGCTTGCTGTCGAATATATACAGCAAGCACTTATAAAAAGAGATGCGGCACTGCTCTGGTTTAATGTTGACCCCGCATATGCGCCCATAAGAAATCACCCAGCACTAAAAAATATAATCAATCCCAAATAGTTTATTTTCAATAAATTCAATTGATTACTGGTGTTATTCGTAACTTTTTGGAAAGTTTCGGCTAATTTCAGGACATCATTATGCTTCTGTCGTTAAAGTGCTTTCTTGTCGATTCTTTAACGATAATAAAACACTTAAAAATAAAGAAATTTTTATTCTGTGCACTTAAAGAATCACCACTTGTGGTTGATGTTGTCACTGAAAATTTGTGATAACCAAGTTTACCTGTTCACAATAATGATGGCTCTGCGCCTTAAGGATTACCGTGCACGCTTTACCTCAAATTGCTCAATGGCATGATGTCGATTTTGATACCATTAAAAATGAAATCGCCCCGTTGCATCGCCCCGCTATTCTTAAGGGATTATTAAAAGATTGGCCAATAGTAAAACAAGCACAACACTCAGCAGGTGCTTTATGTGACTATTTAACTAAAGCCGCCAACGTTAAGCCAATTAGCTTTATTCATAGTGAAAATAAAAAGGGTCGCCTTTTTTATAATGATGAATTTAACGGCGTGAATTTTAACCCGCTGCAAGCGAGTTTTGCAGAGGCGATTAATAAAGTATTAACGTCAAGTACGCAGGAGGGGGATTCTGCTTTTTATATAGGTAATGCGTCAGTTAAACAATATTTACCCACAATCTTACAAGAAAATTATAATGATTTTCTAAATCATGGTACTCAACCAAGTTTATGGATAGGTAATCAAGTAACGATAGCGCCTCATTTTGACGTGCCTGATAATATTGCTTGCTGTATTAGTGGTAAGCGTAAATTCACGCTATTTCCACCAGAGCAAATCTCCAATCTATACGTTGGCCCGCTTGATTTTACTCCTGCAGGTCCTCCGGTAAGTCTTGTTGATATAAATAATCCGGATTATGACAAATACCCTAAATTTAAAGAAGCATTAAAATATGCGCAAACGGCTGAATTAGAGCCGGGAGATGCCATTTATATCCCGTCTTTATGGTGGCATAACGTAGAGTCATTAGAAAAATTCAATGTATTACTAACGTATTTTCATGATGCTACCCCCGGGCATTACGGCTCTGGTTTTGACTGTTTATTACATGGTTTGATGAGCATTCGAAATTTACCTAAAGGTAAAAAAGAAGCATGGCAAGCGTACTTCAATCATTATATATTCTCCGATGATGATGCCATTGATAGCCATATACCCAAAGAACGGCTAGGTGTGTTGGGCAATCATACGGCTAATACCTCTAACGGACTAAAAGAAATGATAAAACAAGGGTTAATGCGTTAGTATTCTTGGTTGATGAAGGCGCTAGAAGAAAAGGTGAAATTACACTCTATTCCCAAGTCACTTCAATCAATGCCTTGTCTAAAGGCGTTTTAATTCCAGCTGAAGTATGCATCTTGAGGTAACTTGGGTATATACTTGATGTCTAAGTAAATCCGTGTACCTTATTCTATTAAGTTTCCAGTTAAATTTATTCAAGCCAATAACCTGTAAGAAACAGGATAAACCAAAATTAAGAGGTGTTTTATGATTAAGCAACACAGCGCGATGCCAGAAGGGCAACTACAAGAATTAAAAAATGGCGAAATGATCACGCATAATACTCAAGAACTCTTTGCTAATAAAAAGATTGTATTATTTGCTGTTCCCGGAGCCTTTACACCAACCTGTTCGGCGGCTCATTTACCCGGTTATGTAGTTTCGGCTGACGAGTTAAAAGCGAAAGGCGTTGATGCGATTATTTGTTTATCAGTCAATGATGCTTTTGTCATGAACGCTTGGGGTGAATCTCAAAATGCTGAAAATATCATGATGTTAGCTGATGGCGATGGTAGCTATACCAAAGCATTAGGCTTAAGCATGGACACGGCAACTTTTGGTGGTGTGCGCTCACAGCGTTATGCGATGATTATTGATAATGGCAATGTAACCAACTTGCAAGTAGAAGAAGCTAAATCGTTTGAAGTGAGTAAAGCGGAAGTTATTCTTGAGCAGCTTTAGTTTTAGCCTAAAAATCAGTAATAATACTAAGCATTAAGATACTAAAATCGCTCAATATAATTGATACTAAAAGCAATAAATATAAGAACACGAATAAGAATGATATACCTTATTAACCACTTGGTTAATAAGGTTTTTTTATCTGTGAAAAATGTAATTAATCAATTAATTGCTTGAATCAGAACTGATAAAAAGGCAGAATCACTCAATTAAAATATTTAAGGAAAAATCATGCTAAAAGCTGAAATGGTAACAAAGCTAAATCAACAACTTAATTTAGAGTTTTACTCTTCCAACTTATACTTACAAATGAGTGCTTGGTGTGAAGAAAAAGGTTTTGCTGGCGCAGCAGAGTTTTTACGTAAACATGCGAATGAAGAAATGGATCATATGAACCGTTTATTCACTTATGTAAGTGAAACAGGAGCATTGCCAATTATTGGTGCAATAGAAGCGGCACCACACGAGTTTGAAACGTTAGGTCAGTTATTTGAACTAACCTACGAGCACGAATGTTTAATTACTTCGCGTATAAATTCATTGGCGCATGAAGCCTTTACCAGTCAAGATTACTCGACGTTTAACTTCTTACAATGGTATGTTGCTGAGCAACATGAAGAAGAAACGTTATTCAAAAGCATTTTAGATAAAATCAACCTAGTCGGTAATGACGGTCATGCATTATTTTTCGTTGATAAAGATTTAGCTGAACTTGCTAAAAATGGCAGTACAAGCATCATGACAGGCGCAAATGCATAAACGTTTAACTGCAGTGTCAAATTAAATGTCCCCCTCAAAATACGCTGCTATTTTGCGGGGGAATTGTTTAATGCATGTATTACACCGTTAAAAATATATAGCCTTGTCCCTTCACGGTTTTAATAACCGGCCGCGTAGAAACGTGTAGAAACTTCTTTCTCAAATTAGCCATGTGACTATTAATGCTTTTATCACAGTAGCCAAGCTTACGCTGAAAAATGCGCTGAGCAATAACTTCTCTTGAAATCAAAGAACCCGCATCAGCCATAAGTAACGTCAGTAAATTAAACTCTAGCCCTGTAGTGGTAATTGACTCGCCAAAAAACAGCACCGAACGATTTAAAAAATTTAATTCCATTTGTGTAATATGTATTTTTTCTGTGTGTAAGTAGCTTTCGTTAGTTAACATTAACTTTATTCTTGAACCGGAGTTTGGCTAAATATTGTGGTTTTATAACCTGTAGGAGCATTGTTATCGACTTCAAGTACTAAAAATTGCTCAGTAGATTCTTCATCTAATATCAATTCAAATGAATTTAATATGATCACACTACCATTGTCATCAGCGAGAACAAAAACTTGATACGTGTTGTTGGTTAAAGTGAGTGAACCACTACTTTTGTAATTAACGTAACTATTATAAAGTGCAGTTTCTATTATTTCGTCCTGTCTAACAAAGTAAACGGCTACTTGAGCAAAGTCATCAGATTGAATTAAGTTCACCACTTCAATCTCATGAGAATAAATACCAGTTAGTGAGCTATTTTCAACAATTAAGGAAAATATACCTACTTCAATTTCATCAATTTCACCATTACCATCTTCATCAATATCGCCATCGCCATCTTTATCAATATATTCTTCTTCAGCATAGAAAAATATTGTTTTATTGGTGTTTTCAAGTAAAGATAATAAATGGTTACTCAATAATGGTGTGTAATCTGCAGTATAGGTGAGGTCTAAACTATAGTTGCTGCTTTCGAGCAATAGCGCTTCACTCACTTCGCCAAAAGCTAAAGAGTCTATAATAGGAGTGTCACTTACGCCGTTAATATGTAAAGAAAAATCTTCTTCATATTCAGGTAATTTCTCGTGATTTGCAACCGCATTATAAGCTCTAAATTGTGCTTCTGACTCAAAGTCTACATATTCAATAACACTAGAATCTGACATTTTATCTAACACATAAGATGAAGAGCCAGCACCAGTGTTCTTTCTGACTATCATAATATTTTGAGAGCTATAATAAAAAGGAATGCTACTTGAGGTAAATAACACTTCATCGCTACCGGCTGCTGTTATATAAAAAATATAATCACCTTGGTCAACTTTTTGATTATCTGATAATTGCAGATAACTAGATTGACTAACTAAAGAAGCTTCATTAAACGTTTCATCGTCTTTAGATCGATATACATCAATAGGTTGCTCGTTTGTATGCATATTTAATATACGAAGATTAAAAAGATCATTATCGGTATCATCATCATCATCAATAACAGGAATGTTGAAAACTGTTACCTGAGGAGTCAATACACTATTGTTTAGCACTAACATATGAATAGTGTCATCAGTTACAGTGAAAGTATCTTCATAAATTATCTCCAGATCATCAACATCTGTGCTGTCATCATCTTGCCATGCTAATTGATACTCATATATTGCGGTATCTAATTCACTATTGCTGTGAGCCGTACCATACCCAACACCTGTGTAGGTTGATTCGTAATGATCATCATCATCACTATCTGAAGATAGATCTTCATCTACTGTTAAATAAATAATAGGTGAATCTTCAGATAAATTATAAAGTTTAACGTAACCTACTCCACTTGAATCATCACTAGAATCACAGCCGAATAGGGTTAAGAGTAATAAGCTTGAAACAAGGCAAGTTTTTAACGTATTTTTGGGGGTAAATATCATCATTTGTAGTCCGTAAATAAAATTTATAGGTAAGTTTAAAGAACAAAAGTGCAAATAAAGTGCAATAGTGTGATTAAGTGTCGACAGAGGATAGATGAGTGCATTGGCATAGAGTTCCCATCTTTACACAACCTTGCACTTCTTTATTTTGTGAATAGCAATCACCAATATTTAAGAAGCTTTAATGTTAATAAGACTACTTCCTCAACCTTTTTGTATACGCACTCTTTGCATAGCGATTATAATGGTGGTGAAATTTTAGTGCCTATGAACAAACTTTCTTCATGGCTATTCTTCTTAAGGTGTAACAGTGATCACAACAGACGTATTAATAATTGGTGCCGGCGCGGCAGGTTTAATGTGTGCAGCACAAGCAGGTTATCGCGGTAAAAGCGTTGTTGTGGTCGATATGGGCAAAAAGCCTGCGCGTAAAGTATTGATAAGTGGCGGCGGTCGTGCCAATTTCACCAATGAAAATGCAACACCTGAAAATTACCTTTGTCAAAATCCACATTTTACTAAATCAGCATTAAGTCGTTATAGCGCGCAAGATTTTATCGACTTGGTCGACAGGCATGGCTTGAAATACCACCACAAAACCCTTGGGCAGCTATTTTGTGATGACAGTGCGCAAGATTTGGTTGATATATTGATGACCGAATGTGAATGGGCAAGTGTGCAAGTAAACTTGCGCACGGAAGTACTCTCCGTTGCTGAAATAAAAAATAGCACAGAAAGCAACATACCCAATGACATTGCAGCTAGTAGTGCTAACAAGAGTGAGCAGGGTTATATCGTAACAACCAGTGATAAAAGTTATCAATGTAAATCACTCGTTGTCGCTTCGGGTGGTTTAACCATGCCGAAACTAGGGGCGACACCTATTGGTTATAAAATTGCTGAGCAGTTTGATTTAAACGTATTGGAAACTATGGCGGCATTAGTGCCTTTTACTTTGCACGATCACGACAAACAACGTTTTGACGGTTTATCTGGTATCAGTTTATTAACCGAAGTTACCAGCGAAAATGGTACAACTTTTAAAGAAAATATCTTGTTTACTCACCGTGGTCTATCAGGGCCAGCGATATTACAAATATCGTCTTTTTGGCGCGCAGGGCAGGCGGTTACTATTAATTTATTACCTGAATGCAACCTACATGAAATGTTAATCCAATGGCAAAGTGAGCAAGGACAAAAGTCAGTGAAAAATCTGATGTCAACCTTGTTACCTAAACGCTTTGTTGATGTGTTAGTTAAGGATGGCATTATAGCGGATAAGCCAATAAAACAACTTAACCATCAAGATATTTCACTATTAAGTGAATACTTACATGAATGGCAGATCAAGCCAAATGGTACGGAAGGATACAGGACGGCCGAAGTCACTCTAGGTGGTGTTGATACTGACGAGCTTTCTTCAAAAACCTTTGAAAGTAAAAAGCAGCAAAGTTTGTTCTTTATTGGTGAAGTGATTGATGTCACGGGTTGGTTAGGAGGCTTCAATTTTCAATTTTGCTGGGCGAGTGGTTATGCCTGTGGGCAGGCTGTTTAAGTTTGCAGTACAAAACGCTTAATTATATTGTTGATGCGAAGGCATTAACGGTAACAACCACAACAGGTGAGTGCTTAAACATTCGGCCTAAAACATGCCAGTTTTTACTCGCATTAATGAATAAATCAGGCTCCCCCGTACATAAACTAGCCCTACTTGATGAAGTTTGGCCTGACTCTGTGGTGGAAGAGCAAGTTGTTTTTCAATCAGTAAAAGAACTTAGACAGCTATTTCACGGCAATGAGGTGATTAAAACTATTCCTAAACAGGGCTATGTTTGGTTACCTGATGTCGACATGATTTTAGCAAACGAAGCACCAGTTATTAGGCAATGGTTGGCTAAATTTGTCCCTAAAAAAATCGTTTTAATGGTTCTATTACTGTTGGTTTTCATACTTTATCTTGCCAGCCACTTTCTATTTTCGGACGATATATCATCGAATAAAATTGCACAATTAAGGCATGATAATGTTACTGGATCAGTGGTTATCTTACCTACCACTAACCAAATTGAAGGTAATGACCATAGCTGGATACGCTTAGGTTTTATGGATCAAATCATTCAGCGATTACCCAATGACTCAACCTATGGTGTATTACAGACGGATTACGTGTTGGAAGTTTTAGAGCGAGCCAAAGCTCCGCTTAATAATGTTGGTATTAACCATATTAGTGACATTTTTCAGGTGTCGGGTGCTGACTTAATTGTCAGCACTAAACTCTCGGGAACCCCTCATGATTATCAGTTAAGTTACACTGTTTTTCGGCAGCAGTTTAAGCAGCAAGGTGTTCTTTTTAGTAAAAATACACAGACCTTAGTTGATGAACTAAGTTTGGTGCTAGCACGCTTGTTAGGTAACAAAATCCCGTTAAGTGCCGAGCAATATCATGCCGACTTCCATCATCAAATGCTTGGTGTGGCAATTGACTTTCGCTTAGAAGGAAATCACGATGCGGCCTTACCATTGCTACAAAGTATTGTTGACAAAGATCCTGAAAACCTTACCGCACAGCGGTTATTAATTGAATCACTATTTGCACTTGGCTCAGACGCTCAAGTGGTCGATAGGTTAGAAACTGTTTTATCGTTAGCTCATCAAAGTAAAGATAGTAATGAGCGGGTAAGGCTGATGTTTTTTAAAGCGATAAGCCTAATGAAGCAGGAACAATATCAAGCGGCAAATAATGTTATTAGCACCGCTATTAAGGTGGCAAAGCAAAATGACGATTGGCTTTATCAAGCATACCTGAGTGATTTACTAGCACAAATAGCGATTGAGCAACACGACTTTGACTTAGCGGAAAAACATTTTCAGCAGTCGATGCGATATCATCAAGTTTTAAAGTGCCCCGTTGGCGAAACCAATTCTTGGATAAATTTAGCATTTCTTGCTAAACAGCAAAACCAAAAAGACAAACAAAATCGAGCATTTTCTCAAGCGAGAGAAATAGCAACAAAGCGTAACTTAACCAATCAGATCAATTTTCTTAAAAAAATAAGCCAATAGTACAATTTGTTTAAATCAATTAAATCAAAGGTTTTAGAAAATTTCAGAAAGATTTATTCGCTTTTTATCACTACTATCGCGTAAAAAAGGGCAACTTAACTAGGAGTTCTTTATGTCGTTTTTAAATGTGCGCGCCTTTATTGGTGTTAGCTTATTCTTATCATTTTTAATTATGTTGGTAACATCAATCCTGATGTTTAGTAAACAACATGATGTACTCATTGCTTTATTACATACCATGATTGGTTTTGTTATGTTGCTCGTTGTGGTGTGGCACTTATGCAAAAACTACCGCCCATTGATTATCTATACTAACCCTTTAAAAAAGTACTTAGGTAAATACAATTATGCGTTGCCATTGGCATTAGTCATTATTACTTATGTTGCCATTGCACCATTTTTTAGATTGTCACCTGCGATGCAAGTTTACCAATTTGGTCAAAGCCTGCGAGCAGCTGATCAAGGTGAGCAAGATGATGAAATTAAATATGTGTCTCGCCAAGTTTCACCAGAGAATGCAACGGGGCAAACCATTACGGTTGAGCTTAAAAAAGGTCCCTATTTTATGTGGCCACAATACGCAATGTGGTTAGAAACGATAGATGGCGACTTTGTTCAGCCGTTGTATGTCACTAATGCCATTGCAACTAACAATTTTACTAACAAAGTGAGTAAAACAAAGCCTGATCAAGTTTTTACATCGCACTTATTAATTGGTCCAGGTGCTATCGCTGAAAGTGCATTAACTGGCGGGGAAGACGCCGAGAGTAAAGATACACGTATGAGACCAGAGTCACTACCCGTGTTTTTACATAAATTAGGGCTACAAGCACAAAGTGGTTTTTTTGTACCCACGGATAACAGCCTTGAAATTGATGGCTTTTCAGGCGCAACGATGACAGATAACTTTGTTTATAGCGTTAAGTTAAATAATTCACTTGTTGGCAAATATCGAGTGAGATTAGAACTTAATCACTCTTTTGATTATAACGAATATTATTCGAGTGATCGTTTTCCAGATGACCTTGTTTACTCTGGTGACGGTTTTAGTGCTCAGCCTTCTGTAGTATATGAATCTATAGTTGATTTTAGTAATAAAACTAGTGATTTATCAAAAATGACAGTGATTGGGCGAGGCCATCATTCAGGTGAGGATGGTGCGTTATATACTGACCTAGATAATCTGACGACGGCATTACAATTAGTCGATAGGGTACTCATTAGTTATTCTGAATCAGGCTCTTAGCGTAACATAATTATTTTAAGTACCTACCTTTTCTCCTTACCTAGCATTTGATGCTAGTAGGGGGGGATTTCAGACAGTTGCGTGAATTTTACATTGGTATAGCCAGTGAATTAAATACAATGTTGAAAGGCAATGTTTGGCTTTATTTTCGATTATAAAAACCTAGACAATTCATACCCTTTAAAAATCTTAAGAAAATCTGTTATTGATGTAACCTAACTATTAAAGTTTTTTAATATGACAGATAAAGACATTGTAATTTTCAACAACATAAACAAAGCCTTTATTTTAATTTTTATGGCTAAAATATTGAAAGTTCAATAACGGAACATATTACGGTGTTCATCGTGTAATTGTCATTTTTATTGTTATTGTTATTGCTATATGTAATGTTATGTCTGCAACATTTTATTATAAATAAAGGATTACTTATGATTACACCCCGACTAAAACTATTTTTAATGTCTACTCTAGTTATTTTATCACTCTCCTCGAGAGCAGAAGAAAAAGCCAATCAAATAAAAGTTAGCTATGATGCATTTGGACAAGTGGTATTAACTTCTTTTGATACCTCATTACCTCCTGGTGAGTCTTGGGGTAGTTTTATTAAAATGATAAAAGAGTATTATGGTGATGAGGTTTATCGCTTATCGACTAAAGAGGAAGCTACTTGGTTAATTGAGCAGTTAGCGTCACTTCAAGGCCGAGTCAATTTTGTTCTTAGTCGCATTCCTATAAGAGATATAGAAGATTCAGAAGATATACATAGAATAATGGATGATGAAGGTTACGGTCTTTGTTTACTTTTTGGTTTAGGACAAAAAACAACGAGAAACCAATGTTATTCCATAGACAGGATACTGTTGGAAAAAATGTCAACTGAAGAGATGAATAAAATGATTCTTTCAGCACTAGAAAAAAAATATAATGCTGTAAATAGTTCATTAAGAAAAGGCCCGTCACTATCACCTGTCACTATGGCGGCAGGTGTCGATGATGCAATACCTAGATATCCTATGCCAGAAGAGACTCTTGAATATATAGAATGGCTTGAAGTGCAGTTAAGAGAGTTGTGTAGTAATGGCGGCTGTAGTTCTCAGGGGGTTAGTAAGCCAACAGGTCGGAATGGCCGTTGGTATGTTGCTGGTCATTATAAACAGATAGATGGTAGTGAAGATGATGAATATCACGCAGCATATTTCTGATATTCCTTTTGTGTACTCGTTGAGAGGTGAAACTAACGACACCCTTAACCAGCGTTGGGGTTCTAAAGTCACTGGAGATTTGGAAAAGCCGAAAGCGACAACTCAACTAATTTTACTTACGAGCTACGCTTTAACGTGACTCGTAAGTAGTATTTTAGGTAATTAATTAGTCTCCACGTCTTATTTCAGCTATCTCTTCTATCTTAGTAGCACTAGTATGAGAAGCCACACCCTATATCAGGTCCATCTTCTGTTTCAGAGACACTAGTGTGTACCTTTATGAGTACACTACCATCAGCAGCCTTGACTATAGTATAAGTATAGGTTGCATAAATTCTCCCACCACTTTTTACTCGGCAGCGATGCGAGTCCATAAAGTTTTGGGTTGAATAACCTGATGCTTCAGACAATGAATTTCTCGATAGGTAACTTTGAAGGCTAGCCCCGTTTGAAAATCGGCTATCAATTACATCTACACCAAGTATTGATGTTCCTAACGGATTAAGGTTAAAAGTAATAATAACGCCATTTGCCATATTATAATGAACTTTATTTGCAGATTGATCATACTTTGCTGTTAATTTAAAACCACCAACAGAGGAATCAAAACTTAATGACGTATTGTTCATCAAGACTAACCAAGCGTCAACTTTGTCTGTTAAAACGTTTTGACTTATATCCGCGTAGAACATTTCTCTACAGGTTTCATTATTATATACTAAACCTGGATTTGAGCAGTCTGGAGATTGCGATGAGCTTAATTGAGCTGACAGCGGGCCACGATTCAAAGCATCAATTATTTTTCCTTTAGTATGATAATAAGAAAGTGCCTGTTGAGCTACATCCTTAGCGTAACCAGTTGGTGTTGATTTACGTGAGTATTTGCCATTTTCTTTGACCCAGACTTCATAGTAATAATAAATATTACTTACAGGATCTAATACTAAAACGCGATATTCAGCAGTCTCGCCAGACTCCTCATGCCATTGCCCTTCATATGAGGGAATAGTACTTTTAGCTATTTCAGCTGGATTTTGACAGTTATCACATGTGGTTAAGTAATCAAAGACTATTGCTGATTGCGCTGTAGTTGCAAAGAAGCAGGTAAAAATAAGCAAACAAGCAATCCATATTGCTTTTATCATAAATATATCCTTATATATGATGCCACTCAAAGTAGTGGGAAATGAATGTAGTCTATATTTTCATATACTGTGAAGTTTAACAATATCTTAGCGAATTTAAGTGTTTTGAATCAATAAATACATCAGCCTAAATTAACTCCTTTAAAAAATACCGCTATAGAATTTTAGCAATAAGCCGATATACAGTTATCGTACTTAAAAGGATTTTTCATGAACTCAACTAACGGTAATTACTCATTACAAACGGCCTTACATTTAGGGAGTAATGATGTATCCAAAAGTAAGAATGAAGTATCAATCAAGCTAGAAATAAGACCAAGCCAGAATGACGAAACTGCGGCTAAAGGTTTACCTAAAGATCAAGTCTCGATCTCTGCTGAAGCGGCAGAAAAACAGCTTCAGGAAAAAAGAACAGAAAATGTTGATGGCTCTGATAGCACTAAGAAAACATCGATAATGGAGCTTGCTGAAGAAATTAAGCAAAAAATGATAGATGATATAAAAGAGCGAATAAAAGAGGTGTCAGAAGCATTACAAAAGTTAAAAGCTCAAGATGATGAAAGCTCGAAAGAGCAAGTCAAATTATTACAAGGGCAACTGAATGATTTAAATGCACAGCTATTAACGATTATGTCAGTTAGTGCAAAGCCGACAGGCTCCTAATAAGCTAACCAGTGTAGTTACAACACAATGCAGTAAGACTGTGCATTTCAGCAAAGGTTATTGGCTCGATAATATAAACCAGAAAATAACCTTTATTTGACAAAAACTAAACGCCATCTTGCATTAAATTGACAATAGGCGTTTGTATTTAGTAATTGGTCGCTGCAACACGGGTAACAATCTTTTGATACCAAAATGATGCTGCTAAAATAAAAATACCAATACCCATAAATAACATCACTTTTTGCCAAAGTAATGCATTGGCAGCATCAATCATGGCTAATTTGATTATCGCCAATAGAATCAAAACAAAGCTATATTTCACTGTGGTGAGTCGCCTATCTTTTAGGAATAATAGTAAAGCGCCATGCACTGCTAATATCGGCGAAACTAATAACTCAATACGATATTCAGGTAATGAATAACATAACACGACATAGCTTACGGCGAGTATCGAATGTAAAAACAAATCACCATTGAGTTTCAGCGCTTTACTTAGCAGTGTTCGCTTAAATCTATGCTCTTTCTGATATAAGGTGCTCAGTAAGAATACCGTAGGCACTAAAGCGAAACTTATGTTTGATTTCATCAGCAGCCATGAAATTACGATCAATATTATGTTTACCACAGTGATGAATTTTTCATTTCTTTGTAAATGTTCTGAAAACTTGAGCATAGTAAATGCTGTAGACCAATAAATGATTGCAAACAGCACGCCGTAAAAAAGCTCACCCGTTTGCCAACCAAGCATAGTAGGAAGCGCTACGCCTAGCGTTAAGACCCCCCAACTACAAATAAACTGATAAATAGGAGCTGATTCTTTACGGTTAAACCAATAAGCCGTGCCGTAGAAAATTAAAAAACCAATCAAGGCAATTATGCCATTTACTAAGGGTAACTCTGCGACTGTTACAGCAAAAAACACACTGGCTAAAGCCGTTAATAATTTAGTTTCTTTAATAAGTAATGGCTGTTTAACTTTACTGGCGAGTAATAAAGCTAATAGTGGTGAAAGCCATAAAATCATTACCGAAGCTTCAGCAAAACGATTAATTACCGAGCCAAGCCAGCACACAGGAATTAAGAGGTAAAAAAGAATTCTTACCGATTCAGCATAGTGTTTAACGGTACTTTCAGGTTGGTACTTGCGATAAAAAGCAGACCATAACCAAAGCTGTATAAATGCAGAAATTAACGCACATTGTGCAAAGAGAGGTAGCGCGGTAAATCGGTAACTATCAACCAGTAAACTACCGATGTTGACATAATATAGCGGTACGAGAATAAGGCTGGCAGCCAATATCTCAATAGTGACTTGTTGGCAGTGTTTGGCTCTAAATAATAAAGCAAGCTGCAGTATAATAACGAAAACACCGGCCCAGTTTCCTAGCCAAATATTTGCACTAGCAATCAGTAAAATAGATAACCATACAACTTCAGTTAACTGTAAAAGTGGTTTGATTTTTTTCTGTGTTAACTCATCAAATAGCTGACTCGTGTTGATAAGGCGCTGCCAAATGGCAATGATGATAATAATGGCAACAGATAACAACCAACCATCAACCGACCTTAATGCCGGTAAGGGGAAGTAGATAAATAAGGCTGAACCTGTGTATAACAGTGCTATTGCGGTAAGTATTTGTCCTTGATTAATCGAAGCAGGAAACTGGAATTTTCGGCCAATGACTAATAATAATAATCCCTCTACTGCCCAAGCTATGCCCCAATAAACATCACTGATAGTACTCACTATGGTTAAGACAGCCCATGATGCGGTGAGTAAAATGAAAAAATGACTGAGTTTGCGTTTTATTTTATAAAAAATAATACTCGCAGCCGTTGCAATAACGGTATTCAAGGCAAAACTAATACTTATCTCTGTAGAGAATATATTGCTTGCTTGTAAAAATACTAAAACGGTTGAACCAACGAGTGCTGCCAGAAACATTAAGTGCTTGTTTGTTGATTCTTTTTCTTGATATAGGCACATTGCCACGTAGGTGAAAAAAAGTAGATAAAATAGGTTAATAAGCCAAGCTGAAACGACGATGTTTTCAACGCCAATAATCCACTCAAGGGAAATTAGGACGAACGCTAGGCTTAAATGAGCTAACCATGGCCCAAGGTGTCGGTAAGCCAACACCAAACTACTGCCAACAACAAAAGCGAGTGACAGTAGATAGTAAAGCGGCTCAATATGAGTATCCCCCGATAATATAGGCATGGTTGCTATGCCAATAATGCCAAGGGCGGCAACCACTTTGGTGTCTAACCACAATGCCAATATATGGCAAAGTAATGCGATGCCGATATATAAAAACAATACGGCCATGTCAGGTAATATCGTATAGACACTGCCTGAAAAATAGACGGTACTGTAAGACAGTAAAATACCCAAGGTGACAATAGCGGTAGCAAATTCACTAAAGCGAGTTTTAATTTTTAATCCAATACCTAAGCCCATGACGGAAAGAGCTGCAAGGCACATGAGTAGGGATTTATACCCGGCACCCAGTTGATCAATGAGCAACTGCATTAAATAGCCAAAGCCTGCGAGTGTTAGGCCGATACCAACGATGGTGAGTATGAAAATCCCCAACATGCCCCTATTTTTATACGATTGGTACATGTTATTAGCAGGAGAAAACCATTCAAATAAAGCTGAGAAAACAGTTTGGAAAAAAATCGCTACAAAGGGAAACTTACTATAAATAGATGACGATAATGTCGCTTTAGGATTTGAATTTTTGTCTGGGGTAATCGTTGTTTTTTCAGGTGAAGGCGCTTCAAAAGTTACCTGTTCTTGTTCTAATTTTAGCTCTAGTTTATGTTCAGCGGCCTGATCTTTAACGTTAACTTGATGCTGATTTTGATAGTCACCATGCACCTCCTCTTGTTCAAGCAGATTATTTAATCGAACCTCAACTGCCTCAACACGTTTACTGAATTGAAGTTTAAGCAGTGCCAGTTCTGATCTTAATGCGTTAACTTCTCTATTCATTATTACGTCCTGTAACCTTATTCAATTTATTCAACAATGAGTTCGTCAGCATTATTTTTTCTATTTTGTGATATTTCTCTGCTGATCTTTTGAATCTCCGTTTCAGAGCTTGATACGGTGTTATCTGATTTAATGTTGATATTATTTAGGGTATTCACCAGTGAAAGCACAACGCTCTTATTACTTTGCAGCACAGTAACAAGTGGCGCTAAAAACGATTCAAAATTTTCTGAAAATAATGATAGAGTTTGCTCTAAGGCTGAGTTATCTGGCTTTTCAACATTCACTTGTAGCTTAAGACTCGCCAGTGTTTCATTTAATGTTGCTAAGCTATCATTTGCAGACTCAGATTGTGGTTGATTTAAAGCTTCACCAATGTGGTTTAAGCCTTGCTGTAATAGTGATATTTGGCTAGCAATGGTCGCTAATGGATCATCGTTGTCACCAAGGTTTTGATGTCGAACAAAGTCACTTTTAATTTGCTGCCAACGTGTTGCCTGCTCACTGGTTTGATTGTTTCTCAGCTCTGCCAATTTTAATAAATTTTCTTCAGCGCCTACCGTTAGTGTTTGTGCTTCACCGCGATAATGATCAGCAATAAGCTGCTCTATTTCTTCGTCGGTCATAACCGGTACAATTTTTTCAGCCATTTTGTTCATATTACGATAACTACCTTGCAACTTGAACGGTGGCTCTGTCCGATATTTATCGTCTTGTGCGGCAGAGGCAATGTATTGCTCATTTGCTTTAAGTACTGTTGCTTGTATTTTTCGCATACGTTGTATTACAGCAACAATTTCATTAACTTCTGCTTGCGAGTAAGCGTGTTTAAGTTCGGTAGTTGCAACAGGTTCACCGTCGGCAATTTGGACTAATTTATACAAGTCATCCATGTCACGAGTGGCAAGCGGTGCTATATAAGCATTACTGGTTAAACTATTTTCAATAAAGCTTAATGAAAACTCATGCTCACGACCACTTAAGGTATCACCAAGATTATATATATCCGCTCTGTTCGCTAACATGTCAGGAATGGTAAAGGCTTCTCCTGATTCTGTGTAGGGGTTGCCCGCCATGACCACCGCAAACTTTTTACCGCGCATGTCATAGGTTTTACTTTCACCCTGCCAGACACCATCAACTTTCCTAGAGCCATCACATAAAGAAATAAATTTCTGTAAAAACTCTGGGTTAGTATGCTGAATATCATCCAAATACAGCATGACATTATTACCCATTTCAAAGGCTAGGTTAATTTTTTCTACTTCATTTTTCGCCGTAGAATTATTGGCTTGTGCAGGGTCTAGTGATAGCTGTTCGTGGCCAATAGAAGGGCAGTTTATTTTAAAAAATGTCATACCGAGTTTACTGGCCACATATTCTATTAAAGTAGTTTTACCGTAACCTGGGGGTGAAATAAGTAATAATAAGCCCATTAAATCTGAGCGTTTGTTTTTTCCCGCTGCGCCAATCTGTTTAGCTAAATTAGTGCCGATAATAGGGAAGTACACATCATTAATAAGTTTGTTACGGACAAAAGAAGATAAAGCATTGGGTTTAAACTCTTCTAAACGTAATCGTTTACGTTGCGCCTCTAAAGTATTCTGTTTTTGCTGATGAAAACTCTTAAATGCAGGTACATGTTCAATAGTAAACTGACGCAGACGAGTAATGAACTCCTGATAGTTCAGTGTGATTTTTCTGTCATTAATTTGAGCATGTTGACCGAGTAAACCCTCAACAATACACTCGGTATTGGCGGTTGAGCTATAGAACTGACATTGCTCTGCTAAAACCAATACTATTGCCGCTTCAGTGAGTACATCTTGATGAGCATCAATATCTTGATGACCAACGAAAGAGTGTAACCACGCAAGGTGAAGTTGATATTTTTGCTCCAGAGTTGAGCAACCTGCTAATGCGCCAGCAATTTGTTTATCTAAACTTTTATGTCTGAGCTGGGTTTTTAATAATGTAACTAACTCTTGGCTGTTCTCTTTAATAATGAAATTTTGCTCGGCTAACGCGAACTCTTGCAACAGGTAGGTTGCCGATAAAGCGGTATCACAACTTAACCATGGCTGTGTTTCAAGGTAATGATCTAATGTTTCTGCCAGTTCATTGATAAGTTGTTGACGTAGTTGGCTAGCACCAAAGGTTTCTTCCATTAAATGCAAATTATGACTGCGCTGGAGTAAATCTTTTTGCTGGTTGTTTGTTAATTCTGTTGTGAAAAAGCATAACGCAAGCCTTCTTTCGGCCGCAGGGTAGGCCAATAAACCGATTGACTCTCTTAATGATAATAACTGCGTTAAAATCAAAGCAGCATCGGCATCATGTACACCTTTATCATAACCTTCTTGGTATCTTGGCTCGGCAAATTTTTTCACTACATCAATTAAAGTATTATCTTTCGCTGCATTTTCTAAACGATTAAGCTCGATGTTACCTTTGGACTCGGCATCAAAGAGTATTGTTGCTGCTAAGTATTCACCGCGATAAACCGTATCACATTCAGAGATTAATGCTTGCTGCCAAAGGTATTCGGTATTAGCGAATAATTCAGTTGGCAAATTCTCGAAATACTCAGAGCCGCTAATATGCAAAACCATGGCATTGTCACGAGGCAACAAGGTTAACTCTAACTTCTGTCTATTAACTGAAAATTGATGTTCGCCAATTTTAACTAAACTACCGTCGGCAGAATATATATCCGTTTTATCTCTCAGTGCTCGTATGCCTTGTTCTTTAGCATTTTTTAATTGTGCATCAATGTCATCGGCTCTAACATTGTCATCAAGTTCTTGCAGTTGCTTGATCAGTTTTTTGAGTTTAGCGACCATAGGATCGCCAGCAAAATAACTATTGAGTTTATCTTGATTATTGAAAGTTTGACTTCGACGAATGACACCTTCAATAATGCGTTCAGCTGCCGTCATTAAGTTGAGACATCGACGTTGCTGAGCATCCATAAGCTGTTGCTTATGTTGTTCGAAGTTATCGTATATTTCGTCTCTTTTAGCCAGAATTTCATTATAAAATTCATCGTAATCACTAAATTGGCTTTCTAAGTCTTCTAGCTGAACAAGTATTTGGGATAATTGTTGATCGCAAGATTGCGGCGTATTACTTGCATTTAATCCACTAGTGGCACTTTGACCTAATAGCTTAAATCGAGCACCAAATTCAGCGCGAGCTTCTTCACTGCCAACACTTTTAGCCGCGATATCAGCAGTTGCTTTAACACGGTTTATCTGACTAAAAACGCCAGAAATATCTTCTAAAATACGTGTTCTTTGTCTGCTGTCTTCAATTTCTAAAGAAAGCATGGTGCGGTTTAGTAACTCTAATCCTTGAACGAGTTCTTCAATGGTTAAGCGGATAGGATTTAACGCGGTAACAGACTCGCTTGCTGCAACGGCATTTTCTAATTCGACAATGGTATCTTGATAAGGGGTAAGGGCATTTTCTTGCTGTAAAAAATCCGCTGTAGCTTGGCTAAGGTTTTTAGTTAACTCATCAAGGTTAACTTCCATCGCTTCAATTTCATCAATATCAACATAACGTAATTCTTTGTGTGAAATTAATTCGCCTCTAAATTGTGCAATTTCTGCCAAATTATCAACGAACTGTTTCGCGGTATCAAAATCTGCTGTTTGTATCTGGCTCTTTAATTGTGCAAGTTTATCTCTAGCGGCCAACATAACCTTATCTGAATTTTCTTTAATGCTGGCGACTTTTTCAAACTCATCTAAGACCAATTCTGAGGTGCTTACTACTTGTTTGATAAGATCATTAAGTGAGGTTAATTGTGTATCGTTAAGCCAGTGATGTTTATCAAAAAGTTGTTTAGATTCTTTTACTAAATCATTAAAATGTTGTGAGCTTGGCTCTTGAACCGAAATCAATTTTGCTACGTTATACAAATCGGAAACACCGCGCACTAAATCAGGGTTACCTATTTTACCAAAAAAACTACTGTCGGTCGGTTGATTACTCGCGTGCTCTTCACTGCAAAAGGGAGTTTGCCAAATTTGCATTGCGTGCACACGTGAAGGCTCAGATTCGGCATTAAAAACAACGACTCTACCATTGTTGTATAAACTTTGCCCATGGCCGTATATAGGGTTTTGTAATGTTCGAGTGATCAAGTTGTAGCCAAATAAGGCGTATTGCCCCTCATTAGGCTCATAGAAAATATAAAGGAAATCCTCTCCGTTAGGTGATTTCACAATACGGTGTAATTGTAAGTCTTCAGCGCTATCTTCAAAGCTTTTATTTTCACCATTTTGCAGATAATAACCGCCAGGGAAAATAATGCCATGATCTTCAGGTAACTGAATGCAGGCGTGCGCAATGGCATCTTGTCTGAGTACTTGCTGCGTTTTGCTATTAAAAATTAAATGCCGCGTTTCTGTTTCTCGATACGGTTTTATTTTTAATAGAATGAGTTCGCCAACTTTGGCGTAATGGATATCGGCATCGTCTAGTGACTGGTGTTCATCATCCACAGGCTCTGAGTATATACCTTGGCCTGCTTCGGTGTTATTTTCAACTTTAAGCGTTATTGAGCCGCCAATGGCCTCAACAAAAAGTGTATCAAATAAATTGAAATGTGGGTGCTTACCTTCTTCTTGCTGTTCTCGTGACACTTTATGCCATTCGAAATCAAAATTTTCCGGCTGTTTTATGTCTCTTTCACCACGATTATCTATATAGGTAACTTGTTGTTCAGCATCAATAGCCCAGCGAAAAACGCGTATATCATCAAGACGTTCACCAATACGAAAGACGGCAAATACTGTACTACCTTGTCGGTAGACATGAGCTAAAAATGTCTTTTTATAGTAGGTATATAATTCATCAAAATCACGGACAAATTCAGGATTTTCAAGGAAGCTGCCCTGCATTGGCAGGTCAACAATTTCAATGTCATCTGCTTCACCTTTAATTTGGTGCAAACTGAACACATCGGCGACAGTAATATTACGTTTTAGTCCTAAAAAAACGTTGTAACCAAAAAGTAAAGTATCACCAATAGCAGCGATGTCTCTTGCCACACAATTATGCTCAGTTCTTACACGAACTCGAGCATCAACTTTCATATCAGTGGAGCCAAACGTTGCAATACGCTCGTCATTTAGCTGTTTAATCTGTGTGTTTAGATCACTGCCCAAAGCTGATAGCCGGCGTTGAATGAGGTCGTATGAACCTCCTTCAGCAACTGCTTGATTAGTAATACTTTCCTTTTCTGTCATGTAAGACTCCATGAAGCTGACACGTCCCCTCACTTATTAATGAGGGGGGTTATCAATTTATACCAGTGATGAATAAGCTACTTTGCGTTTGAAGTGTTCTGAGCGCCTAAACTTAGCAGGCTAGCCAAAGCACCTTTTTGGGTATCGTCGGCGTTATTTAACGTAGAAAGTAATTTGGCCATATTGAAATTTTTCATGGTTTCACTGGTTTGTGAAGCACCAGCAAGCACACCGCCTAAATCGTCCATAATATTACGGTCACCATTTAAATGATCTTTAAATAAGGCTTTAACGGTATCGCTTTCATTCACTAAACCGTCAATAGATTTACCCACAGTAATAGAGTTCATGAATTGACGTAAGAACTCGCCATCGCCACCCATAATATTGATATTTGCTTCACTTAATGCTGTCGCTAATACACCGGCTTGTTTCTCTGCTAAATCAACACTGTTATCTAATTTCGCTAAGGTTAATTCTCGTTCTTGATTTAAGCGTAAACCGAAGGTTTCAAACTCTCTTGCTTGTTCTGACATCGCATTAAGCACGTCTTGTTTTTCACGTAAACCTTTTGCTTCAGCCAAGGCTTTTTCTTCAATACCTTTTGCTTCTGCTGTTAATTTAAGTTCAAGTGCTTTGGCTTCGGCCTCACCTTGTCTTTCATGAGCATCCGCTTGAGCAAGTGTGATTTGTGCTTCAGCTAAGCCAACTGAAGCTGCTTCAGCTTGATTACCTTCGGCTAATATTTTCTGAGACTCAGCTTGTTTACTTGCTGCTTTTAATTCCGCTTCAGCTATTGTTTGTATTTTACGAGCAGTATGTTCTGCAGCTTGCTCTTGAGCTTTTGCTGATTCAATATCTTTAACAAGTGCCTCTTCTGCTTCACCTTTTGCTTTTATCACTAACTCATCTTTTTGACGGTTGGCTTCTGAAACGACACGTAAATCTTTAATAAGCTCTTCTTCTTCCGCAACATGTTTTTCTACTGCGATACGCTCTCTTTGAACTTCGGCAATATTTTTACGTTCAACTTCTAATGCTTTTTCTTTATCAATGCGTAGTATTTCAACTTCTTTTTGGCGGTCAATTTCTTCAATTTCACGAGCGCGAATTACTTTTTCTTCTTCAATAGCGACCACTCTAAAGCGGTTCTGCTGAGCTATATCTGTCTCACGTTGTTTGTTTTCTTCGGCAACGGCAACAACCTGCTCTGTTGCAATTCTTGCCTGCTCTGATTTACAACGCTCTTCTTCAACAATTTTGGCTGTCTCTGCTTCTTCTCGAGCTTTGACTGAGCTTATTTCACGTTCTTGTTTTGCTTGTGCATCAGCTAGTTGTCTATCGAGCTCTAAACCTTTTTCTTCGGCATCAATGTTTTGACGTTTAATACGGATTTCTTCTTGGCGTTTTAAGTCATTGGTTGCAACACTTTGTTGAGCCGTTAATTCGGTAATGCGCTTAATACCTTCAGCATCCATAATGTTGTTTGGATCTAAATCATGAATAGATGTTTGCTCAAGAAAATCAATGGCAACATCTTCCAGTACATAACCTGAAAGATCTTGACCTATGACTTCTTTAATCTTATCTCTAAAAATATCTCGTTGAGTAAATAACTCGGTAAAATCAAGCTGTTTCCCGACGGTTTTAAGTGCTTCCGAGAACTTTGCTTCAAACAGCTCTTGCAAAGTTTCAGGATAAGAGGAACGTTCACAACCTACCTGTTTAGCCACACGTAAAATATCTTCTTTGGTTTCATTTACACGTATATAAAAGGTAATAATAATGTCGGCACGAATATTATCCTGACAGATAAGGCCTGAGCGTCCTTTACGTTCAAGCATCATACGTTTGGTTGATATATCCATAACCTCTTTTTTATGAATCACTGGGATAACCATGCCCCCTGTGGTACTTATTTCAGTTTTTCCCTTGGTTTTATTAATAATTAGGGCTTGGCCTTGTTCTACTTTTGTATAAAATTTGGCGACCATGATCATTAATGAAAACAGGAATATACATCCTGCGACAATTCCAAAATAAAGTGGTTCCATTACCATGTTTTTTTCCTCTTTTTTAAAACGGTAGTCACCTAACAGTGACTAACTAAATTATTAATTTAAATGTACATTTTTATCGTACATTTGAATCGTGAATTTGATTATTATTTTATGTCCTGATTCATGTCCTGATTAGGGTGAATAGGGAGCAATAATATATGCATGACTTTCTTGAATATATTCTATAACCAGTACTTTATCGCCCATTTTTAATGTGTGTTCAGGGTCACAGCGAACATCGAGTAAAAACTCTGCCCCGTCGTTAAATAATCGCGCTTGACCAAAAGTTTCGCTAACAGTGCCCGTGGCAACCGTTGCTTCTTTGCCGACTAAATGTTGGCTTGTTGTTGCTTCTGCGCTTTCGAATAACCCTTTTAAAGGACGAATAATAATGGCTGTAATAGGCAAAGATACTAAGAAAATAATAAAACTGCTTACTGCGCCAACAAGATAATATAACCAACCATCAATCAGGCCAGTCAGCAGGTAAAATTGTAGATAAAAGCTGATTAACCAACAAAGTAGGATAATAATACTGATCACCAAGGAAAATGGTACACCAGTGAAACCAAAAGTAAGCATTAAGCCAGTAAGACCGCCAACAGAAACGTCAATGTCGGTATCCATTTCAAGCTCAATATCGCCAGAAAAGTCTAGGTCGATAAGACCTAAGATACCAATAACCCAGTAAACGATGACAATACCAAGCAGTGTGGAAAATATTATGGTGGGAAATTGTGAGGCGACTGCAAGCAGTTGTTCCATAGTTCATCCTTAAACAAAGTCTTAACGCAATTATTATGTATGCGCCTTTTTTATTGTTATTTACCATACGCCATTGACATAATATGTCAATGGCGTATGGTAAATAACAAATTTCACAAAAGTAAATTATCATATCAGTTGAGTAAAATCACCTAAATAAAATACTGGCAGCATTTTGATTTAATTGATTTTACTCGTGACAAATATCAATCAATAATTATATGATGTTTTGATGAATTATGTTTATGATAAATTTAATAGGGAAATAATAATGAAGTGTACTAGTTGCAAGCAGGGCGAGTTAATCCCAAGCTTTATCGATGGTCAATTTAGAGCACATACTTGCTCTAATTGCAGTGGTAATTGGCTTTTAATCGAAGATTATGTCGCTTGGAAAGAGCGTAATTCTCAATTTTCCTTTGATGAAACTCTTGAATGTGAAATAGATGAAAGCAAACAGGCTCTTCTGTGCCCAGTAACGGGGGCAATTATGCGAAAGCTTCGTCTTTCAACTACTACAGAGCATCGTATTGATTATAGTGCTAGTGTTGGTGGTGTTTGGTTAGATAAAGGTGAGTGGGATTTACTCAAAAAAGAAGGTTTAGCTGGCTCATTAAATGCGGTATTAACCGCTCACTGGCAACGAAATATTCGACTTAACTCTACTAAAGATAATTTTACTGAAATATACAGTGATAAGTTTGGTAAAGAGTCTTACGACAAAGTTAAAGCGCTCAGAGAATGGTTATACCAACAACCTAATAAAGCCGACTTAAGGGCTTATCTTTTGGCTGTTGATCCATACTCTGCTAATAAATAAAAAACACAAGGAAATACTATGAAGGGAGCAGGCGGTACTTCAGGCGGTTTAGGTCAATTTTTTGTTGGTCTTATTATGATGTGTGGTGGCTTTTATATGTTATTAAATGCCATTACCGTTACATCAAGTTTTGGCATGGGCACGCGCTTATATGGTATGTCGGCAATGGGTGGCAGTTATAATATAACGAGCGGTATGATCATGATCCCCTTTATGTTTGGCATCGGGCTGATATTTTACAATAGTAAAAATATCCTTGGCTGGGTACTGTCAATAGGTTCAATTAGTGCGTTAATTTTTGGCGTTATTTCGTCAATTAGGTTTTCTTTTAGAAGCATGACTTCATTTGATTTAATCGTTATCTTAGTGTTAGCGATTGGCGGATTAGGTTTATTCTTACGTTCATTAAAAGCGTTAGATGAAAAGTTACCTGATTCACAATAGCTTGTTCTGTTAGTGGAGTAGGAATAACGGATGAATAGAAATCCGCGCAAGTTGTCGGATTTCTATTCACTGAATATTCTTTAGGCTTAGGCTTAGATTTAGGTATAAGCTTAGTTTTATTCGCTTTCTATTTTGGCTGATCTATTAAAGCATATCCGTTAACAAAATTTCCGTTATCGGCCTTAAAGCTCAATTCAACCTTCACTTTATTTTGTTCAACATGGGATATACGGTAACTACCCTGAGAAATAACTTCATTATCCCCCGGTGGGATATGAACGGTAATATTTTCTTTACCACCGAAATTTCCGCCTTCCGATGTCAAATCTAAATTGGATATAATTAAACTAGGAGCTTTACAGCTGCCATAGGTTTCTGTATCGCAATCTTCAGAATAAAATGAGGTGCTTGTGGTAATTTCAGTGCCCCAATTAATTTCTCTCGCGTACGATTTTACAAAAGACCAAGGTTTGCCGTTGATTTGCCCGTTAAGTGGGGTATCTTCAAATTCATAACAATATTTCTTGAGCGGTTTAGTTTCTTTCATTGCTTTGAATTGGCCCTTCATCGTCGCCATGAGATCAACTTTATAACCATTTTCAGTGCTAATAACCACCGTTGGCACGATTAAATCAGCGTAACAAAAACGCGCATATTTTACATTAACACCCTCTGCTACATCGTCTTGTACTTCAAAGTTATTTGAGGTCATTGAGAAGCCAGATTCAGGGGAAAACATCTCTGCGTTTTTAGGTGTTTTAAGCAGTGATTTTAATCTTTCGACATCTTTTGCCTGCATTGCTTCATAATAATTTTTAACGAGTATTTGTTTTTCTGAGTCACCACATCCGACTAATAGTGTTAAAGAAATTAACGACAATGAGGTTATTAGTTTTCTATTCATATATATTCCATTTTTATATTTAAGAAGATGCGCTGATTCAGTTTAGATAGTATTGTGGCGTATCATTTTTCCTTATTTTTAGCGTTACTGAAGACTTTTGTCTAACTATTTTTTAAGTTTAACCTTTTCAAAATGTGTCAATTAATTAAAGTGTATCTCGCTAATAACAAAAAAACCTCGGCATACTATGCCAAGGTTTTGTTAACAAACGTTGAAAAATATTAGAGCTTCATCACCACACGACCGGTGATTTCACCTTTAACCATGTCGTCAAAAATATCATTAATATCTTCAAGTGACTTTTCAATGGTAATCGCTTTTACCTTGCCTCTCGCGGCAAAGTCGAGACATTCTTCTAAATCTTTTCGTGTACCAACGATTGAACCAACCACACTAATGCCGTTAAGTACTGTATCAAAAATAGGCAGTGGCATTTCTTCAGGAGGTAGGCCCACTAATACGCATTTACCGCCGCGGCGTACTACTTTATAACTTTGTTCGAAACCAGCCTTACTTACTGCCGTACAGATGCTTGCATGTACGCCGGTAGTTTCTGCAAGAATACGCGCAACAACGTCATCCGTTTTGAAGTCTAAACACAGATCGGCGCCTAGTGTTTTAGCCAGTTTTAATTTATCTTCGCCAGTATCAATAGCAACGACTTTTAAGCCCATTGCAATAGCATATTGCACAGCTAAATGACCTAAGCCGCCAATACCAAAGATGGCAACCCACTCACCCGGTTTAGCACCAGAGACTTTTAACGCTTTATAGGTAGTAACACCCGCACAAAATAAAGGAGCAGCATCAACATAATTAACATTATCGGGGATTTTAACAACGTAATCGCCATGCGCTTTACAATATTCAGCATAACTACCGTTAACAGAGTAGCCAGAATTCTGTTGAGACAAACATAAGTTTTCATCACCAGTTAAACAGTAATCACAGTGGCCACAAGCGCTATAAAGCCATGGTATGCCAACTCTATCGCCTATTTTTAAATGGGTAACTTGCTCGCCTAATTTGACAATTTCACCAACACCTTCGTGCCCTGGTACTAAAGGCATTTTGGGTTTTACTGGCCAATCACCATGGCAAGCATGTAGGTCGGTATGACATACACCACAGGCATGAATTTTTACTAGGATATCTTTTGGTGAGATCTCAGGAATGTCAACATCTTGAATTTCAAGTTGACCTTTAAACTGATGATTTACGGCTGCTTTCATAATGAACCTTCCTTTATGGTATCGTTATCGTACATAAGCCAGTTAGTGAAATAAATGGCTAACTAACATGTTTTTACTCAGTTCATATTAGGAGCTTAGTGTAGATAAAACCGTAAAGTAGATCAATAAAAGTGCAGAATTAATGAAAAGGGGCAAGTACGACTGACTTAGCTAGTCAGTCGTACTTGTTATAGCTGTGAAGTAGTTATTTTAAGAACGCTTGATAAGCTAAATTATCCGTCTCTTCTTGCCATTGGTAACCTAAGTCATCTAAATGTTGAAAAAACTCGGCTTGTTTTGTTTTATCAAGTTCAAAACCTGCTAATACTTGGCCGAAAGCTGCACCGTGGTTGCGATAATGGAAAAGTGTGATGTTCCAGTGCTCGCCCATAGCGGCCAAGAATTTTTCTAACGCACCGGGGTGCTCAGGAAATTCAAAACTAAATAAGCGCTCATTACTATTTTGGCCGTCCGTAATGTGCTTACCGCCAATCATGTAACGAACATGTAACTTGGCTAATTCATTATCGGTGAAATCTCTTACTTTATAGTTAGCGCTGACTAACCCTTGCAGTAATTGTTGTCGCTCTTGCACACTACCGCCTAGACGAACACCAACAAATACTTCGGCACTTGGCTCCCCAGCATAACGATAATTAAATTCAGTAATAGCGCGGTTACCTATTGACTGACAAAAACGTTTAAAGCTACCTTTTTCTTCTGGGATAGTAACCGCTAATATCGCTTCTTTCTTTTCACCTAATTCGCAACGCTCAGAGACATAACGTAAGGTATGAAAATTCATGTTTGCGCCCGAAAGTATCGCCGCTAATGACTCATTACCCTTGCTCGTTTGCGTATATTTCTGCAAACCTGCTAATGATAAAGCACCTGCAGGCTCTGCAATTACGCGGGTTTCTTCGAAAATATCTTTAATTGATGCGCAGATTTCATCGGTTGATACTGTCATGACTTCATCACAAAACTGTTCAATCAAACCAAAAGTATTTTCACCGATACGTTTAACCGCTACACCATCGGCAAACAAACCAACTTGAGCTAAATCCACTGGTTTTCCTGCTTTAAGTGCTACTTGCAAACAAGCCGAATCTTCTGCTTCAACACCGATAATTTTGGTCTTAGGGCTTAGCTGTTTTAAATAAACAGCCATGCCTGCGAGTAAACCACCGCCGCCAACCGGGATAAAAACCACATCAGCATGGGGTAATTGTTGTAATAGTTCTTTAGCTACCGTGCCTTGGCCAATCATAACTTCAACATCATCAAAGGGATGAATAAGCGTTTTGTTTTCTGCTGCGGCATATTCGATTGAAGCGGCTTGGGCTTCATTGAAACTATTACCCACTAAACGAACTTCACCACCAAAACGTCTAACATTATCAACCTTAATGTCTGGTGTCGTTTTAGGCATCACTATTGTTGCTTTGATCCCTAATTTACTTGCCGCTAATGCTAAACCTTGCGCGTGATTACCCGCCGAGGCTGCGATAACGCCATGAATACATTGCTCTTCAGTTAAGCTATTGAGCTTGTTATAAGCGCCACGTAACTTAAATGAATGCACGGCTTGCTGATCTTCACGTTTTAAATAAATTTGGTTATTTAATCGTGAAGATAATTTATTCATCGATGTTAGCTCAGTTTCAATAGCCAGATCATAAATAGGTGCCAATAGAATACGGCGCAGATAATCTAATGGTGTTTGTGGTGACGCTTGCTTGAGTGTTTCTGTCATTAGATTTACCTAGAAATTATTATAAATTTTTTGAAGTTATGCCGCTAAATATTAAATCGTCATGCTTGAGTTCTCTTGTCGAGCATCCATTCACTAAAAGCTGTATTCAGGATAATGTGCTCAGGATAGTTGCTCCTGCATTATCTAATAAATAGCATCCATGCTACGTTCGATCAGAGAACTCGGGAATGACAATATAAAAGTCAGCTTATTTATTCAGTTTTATTAATCGACTAAACCATCAAGTAATGCTCTGTTTCGGACTGCACCTTTATCAGCACTTGTTGCCAACATTGCGTAATTCTTCAATGCATAACTAATAGGACGAACACGATCAGCAGGCTTCCAAGCATCTTTACCTTTGGCAATCATCGCAGCACGACGTGCTTCAAGTACTTCTGTCGATACTTGTAAAGTAATTTCACGTGTAGGAATATCAATGTGAATAATATCGCCTTGCTCAACGAGGGCAATTGTTCCGCCGTCAGCCGCTTCAGGGGACACATGGCCAATAGATAAACCTGAGGTACCACCTGAGAATCGACCATCAGTTAATAAAGCACAGGCTTTACCTAATCCCATCGACTTTAAGTAAGTTGTTGGATAAAGCATTTCTTGCATGCCTGGTCCGCCTTTAGGGCCTTCGTAACGAATAACAACCACTTCACCAGCAACGACTTTTTTGTCAAGGATGGCAGAAACAGCATCGTCTTGGCTTTCAAATATATGCGCAGGGCCAGTGAATACTAGGTTATCGTCACTGACACCCGCCGTTTTAACAACACAGCCGTCTACGGCGATATTACCTGAAAGTACCGCTAAGCCACCTTCTAATGAGAATGCGTTATCAATGCTACGAATACAACCATTTTTGCGATCATCATCTAAGGTATCCCAACGACAATCTTGGCTAAACGCATGTGTTGTTCTTATGCCTGCAGGACCAGCACGGTAGAATTTTTTAATGTCTTCATCGTCAGTCAAGGTGATGTCATATTTAGTAATAACATCGGCTAACGTCGTACCTAAAACATTAGGCACGTCTGTATTTAATAAACCCGCACGTGATAGTTCGCCTAATATTGAAATGACACCACCAGCGCGATGCACATCTTCCATATGATATTCAGGCGTTGACGGAGCAACTTTACATAACTGTGGCACGATGCGTGATAATTTATCCATGTCTTCCATGGTGTAATCAATTTCTGCTTCTTGTGCTGTGGCCAGTAAATGCAAGATGGTATTGGTTGAACCACCCATAGCGATATCTAAACACATAGCATTGTGTAAAGCCTCTTTACAGGCAATATTACGTGGTAATGCCGATTCATCGTTATCTTGGTAGTAACGCTTAGTTAAGTTAACTATTTGTTTGCCGGCATCTAAGAATAATTTCTCTCTATCGGCATGGGTTGCCAACATTGAACCATTACCCGGTAAAGCTAAACCTAATGCTTCAGCTAAACAGTTCATTGAGTTTGCAGTGAACATACCAGAGCATGAGCCACAGGTAGGACAGGCAGAACGTTCAATTTTATCGCTGTCTTCATCACTTACTGTTGGATCGGCACCCTTAATCATGGCATCAACTAAATCAAGCTTAATGATTTGATCGCTAAGTTTGGTTTTGCCGGCTTCCATTGGGCCACCAGAAACAAAAATTACCGGAATGTTCAAGCGCATTGCCGCCATCATCATGCCTGGAGTAATTTTGTCACAGTTAGAAATACAAACCATGGCATCAGCACAATGTGCATTAACCATGTATTCGACCGAGTCAGCGATTAAGTCACGAGAAGGTAAGCTGTAAAGCATACCGCTGTGACCCATAGCAATACCATCATCAACGGCAATAGTATTAAATTCTTTAGCAACACCACCTGCTTCTTCGATTGCGCCAGCAACAAGTTGGCCCATGTCTTTTAAATGTACATGACCAGGAACAAATTGCGTAAATGAGTTCACAACAGCAATAATTGGTTTACCAAAATCGCCATCTGTCATGCCTGTAGCGCGCCATAAAGCACGAGCACCGGCCATATTACGGCCTTGAGTAGAAGTTGCAGATCTTAATTTAGGCATGATTTTTACATTCCAATTGATGAGTTGAGAAAGGCTTATTTTGAAAATTCACTTGGTGATTAATAAGTTAAATGAACTTTTAAAATAAAGATTATTCTATCTAAAGCTTGAGCATGTGACTGCTTAACTCCAAGTCAGTTGGTACTGTAGCAAAGAGGAAACACGGAGCTTATGAATATAAGTGAGTATTTCCGGTGCTGCTACAGTATCAATTGGCAAAGAGTTGGATAGTTACTAACTATTTTACTGGGTCTAACCAACCTTCGGGTACGGTTGTGGTGCCATCAAAGATGCCAAAGAAAGCATCTTGCAATGCTTTAGTGATAGGTCCACGAGAACCCGTACCAACAGGTAAACCATCTACTGATTTTACTGGCACTACTTCTGTGGCAGTACCACACATAAAGAATTCATCGCAAAGGTATAACGCTTCACGCGCAATAGCTTCTTCACGTACTTCGTAGCCAAGTTGTTTAGCCAAGTAGAATACAGCATCGCGTGTTAAGCCTTGTAAGATAGAAGCTGTTCCTGGTGGTGTATAAATAATATTGTTACGCACTAAGAATAAGTTTTGACCAGCGCCTTCACTTACCATGTTATTTACATCAAGTGCGACACCTTCAGCATAACCATGACGAGCAGCTTCTGTTGAAATAAGCTGTGAAGACAAATAGTTACCACCTGCTTTTGCTGCTGTAGGCATAGTGTTTGGCGCTAAACGGTTCCAGCTTGAAACGCCTACTTCAACACCATTTTCAATAGCATCTGCGCCTAAGTATGCTTCCCAGCTAAACGCGGCAATCATTAAATCAGCTTTAGCATCAATTGGTGGACGAAGTCCCATACCAATATCACCTAAAAAGGCTAGTGGGCGAAGATATGCTGATTTTAAACCGTTTTTCACTACGGCATCTTTACACGCTTGCACAACTTCTTCTTGCGTGTACGGAATATTCATACGGTAAATTTTTGCTGAATCAAACAAACGCTTGATATGTTCTTCCAAACGGAAAATACAGGTGCCTTTATGTGTATCATAAGCACGGATACCTTCAAAAACAGATGAACCGTAATGAAGTGCATGACTCATTACGTGAACAGTAGCGTTTTGCCACGGCATAAGTTCGCCATTAAACCAAATTTTTTCTGCATGTACTTTAGCCATTTTCTTTTCCTATTTTTTTGTTGCTCTTGTGTAACTAACAAACCCCGATCTCTAGGTCAGAGTTTGCTTAGTTAAAACAGAGCGAATATTTATTATATTGCTTGTTGTTTAAGCAGTTTTCTGCTTTGTTTGCACAGCACTATTGTCTACTTTGACACCCTTGATGTCGATCAATTTGTTGATTTGATCAACAAGCAAAGAAATAGGGCGCTCACTACTGACGCTCATAGTAATTGTGGCAACATTGTTACCGGTATTAACTTCGGCATTCATACCGTTGATTAGGAAACCACGATAACGTGTCACTTGTAAAATTCGCTCTAGCACAACTTGTTTATCATCAGCCATGATAATTAATTGATATTTATTTAGCGTTGTAGGATTCATATTATACGCTCTCCATCATTTTATCGTTGGCCGTATTTGGTGGTACTAATGGCCAGACATTTTCTGCGGCGTCAATTTTGACGCGTAATAGATAAGACCCATCGTGATCTAACATCTCATTAATGGCGTCAGTGACTTCGCTTTTTTTACTTATTGATTTAGCCTTAATATCAAAAGCAGATGCAAGCGTAATAAAATCAGGGTTGTCAGATAAATCCGTTTCACTCAAGCGGCCATTAAAGAATAAATCTTGCCATTGACGCACCATACCCAATTTAGCATTATCGATCAGTACGATTTTTACTGGGATGTTGTAACGTTTCATCGTTGCCAACTCTTGTATGTTCATCATGATAGAGCCATCACCAGATACGGTAATAACTGTATCATGGGGGCGGCTTATTTGTGCACCTATTGCTGCGGGCAAACCAAAGCCCATAGTGCCCATACCGCCACTAGTTAAGAAGTTGCTTGGATCGTCAAAATCCATGTGTTGTGCAGCCCACATTTGATGTTGGCCAACATCGGTGGTAACACAGCTGTTTTTTGGCATCAATTGGCTAATTTCATTTAATACCGCAGGAGCATAAATATTTTCACCTGGGTGATCATAACGCCATGAAGACTCTTGTTTCATTTTTTGAATTCTGTCTTGCCATTCATCAATGTTAAGCGGCATGGTTAATAAAGGTAAGTTACCTTTTAAATCACCCAGAATTGGTGCGTCAGCACTTCTACGTTTATTGATTTCTGCGGTATCAATATCAAAGTGAATAACTTTAGCATTAGGTGCGAACTCATCTAATTTACCGGTAACTCTGTCGTCAAATCGTGCGCCGACAACCACTAACAAATCACAATCTTGAACGGCAATATTAGCGGCTTTAGTACCATGCATGCCTAACATGCCAAGGTAATTTTCATTATCAGGATTTATCGCACCTAAGCCTTTCAATGTTGATACTGACGGCATACCTGTTTTTTCAGCAAAACTACGTACTTCATCAATGGCATTTGCCATGCCAACACCACCACCAACATATAAAATAGGCTGTTTAGCATGGGTTAATAAATCAGTTGCTTTCGTAATATCCGCTAAAGGTAATTGTACTTTATTTTTGAGATGTGACAGTTTTTCTAACCGTTGGGTAACTTCGGCTAACTGCACATCTTTTGGAATATCAACGAGTACTGGACCATGACGTCCTTCAAGTGCAATTTCAAAAGCTTGATGTAAAACTTTTTCTAATTCATTGATGTCAGTTACTTGGAAAGAGTGCTTGGTACAGGCAAGAGATAATCCAAATATATCAATCTCTTGGAATGCATCGCTACCCATGGCGGATGTGGGTACTTGACCAGTAATAGCAACCACAGGAATTGAATCAGCAAGCGCGTCAGCAAGACCCGTTATCAGGTTAGTAGCACCGGGACCTGACGTGGCTAAACAGACACCTACTTTACCCGCTGCACGGGCATAGCCAACAGCAGAAAATGCTGCGCCTTGCTCATGTCGGCAAAGAAAATGCTGAACGTCACTATCATAAAGTGCATCGTAAATTGGCATTATTGCGCCACCCGGATAGCCAAAAACATGTTCTACGCCATGTTGTTGAAGCACTTCAAATAATAGTCCGCCACCTGTTAAAGGTTTGCTGTCGTTCATGATAATTCCAAAATACTATGTTAAATAAAGGTTAAAATAAATGTTAAAATTGCTGTCTATCGTGATAATAAAAAACCCTCGGTTCTTACGAAGCGAGGGTTAGTATTTCGATATATTGCTTTTTTCTAGCTCAACGAAAACCCTCGAGATGATTGAATAATCACCACGACGAGGACGCTAATAATAATTGGGCTAAAGTTATGCATTTTGTTCTCTTGGCTTGTTTGTATCTTAAAATTAATTAAGAGTTAAGACTGAGTTATTATTTGTTTTATTTATTCAGTTCTTGTTTACTTATTAAATTAGTACCATAGCTCTAATGCTAAGTGCAAGTTTTTTTGTTAGAGCTTTTTTATACGATGAGCTAACAATTAGGAATAACGGAGTAGAAAAAATTAGTCTACCGGCATTCTTAAAATAGTCTTTAAACGCTCTACGGGAATGCGTCTAGGGTCTGAAATATACACCTCACAATGCTGTGACTTTGATATTAGCTTTTGCGCTTTAGCATAGGCTAACATCTGTGCAATGCTTAGATGTTCATCTTCGTATGCGCCAACATGCAACATCTGTATACAGCGAGCAAACTCAAACTCTATTAGTTTAACTTGGTTAACACTGGCTGTTTTACCTTTGGCGGATAATACTTTTGCAGCTTGTTGGATATCGTTAAGTTCAACTTGCGCAGGCGTGCGAATCATTAGTTGCCAATGCCATTGTGATTTTTCTTGTTCACTCAAACACTTTTGGTTATTAGACCAGTATCGCGCCTCTAATTTACAAATAACATAATCACCTTTATTTTGCTTTTTGCGGGTCATTTTTACTGTATAGGCAATAGCGTAAAGCGCTGATACCGCGTCTTCAAAACATGCTTCGCCTGGAGCGCCAATGCCATCTATGCTTAGGTAGTGGGCGTTGTTGATATTAACTAATTGCGGTGTTTTGGCTGCAAGATAGTCGGCTTTATGTTGCTTGAATAAATCCATTTTTTCCATATTAACGCTCCTTAAGTGGTAAATAAATATCAGTGACAAGGTCTTCAGGTTCAGTTGATTCTGGATCATTAAGATAAATCTCAATACAGGGTTTATCTGCTGCCTCATAGTCACTCTGACTTAACCAAAGTCCAAAAAGTTGTCGATAGGTTTTACTTAAGTTGTCGTAAGAACCAATATGCGTTGTCATAGCGTAACTACCACCCGCAATGGTTTTAAAGTTAATTTCATCGGTTGCTGCAAAGGTTTCGGCAATGCTAACACAGGCTTGGTATCGCAATTTATCAGCGGCAACCACATCTGGATCGTCATAACTGACGCCGATCATTTTGGCGTCACCGCCAAGTAGGCCTTCAGGTGCGAGTGCACCACAAAGAGTGTCCCAAGCTTGGCCGCACTCTTGATAGGGACCTACGTGATTTACATAGGCCACTAAAATGTCATCAAGTTGTTTAATTATTACTTTCATCGTTGATTCCTCATCAATTAAAGGGTCAAAAGAGGAAATATGGTCACTGGTGACATAACGGATACAGCTTTTGGCTAAACAGGGATATCTCGCCTTTGTTGATTTTCTAAACGCAGAAGGTTGTAGCCCTGTTTTGGTTTTAAAAACCCGAGCAAAGCTCATATCACTTTCATAACCGGCAGCTAAAGCTATTTGCAAAATACTAACTTGAGTGGTTTGTAACTGAATGGCGGCACGCTCTAAGCGCAAACGGCGCACCAACTCTTTTACCGACTCACCTAACATGCCACTAAATATTCGGTGAAAATGATATCGAGAAAAACAGGCTTGTTCGGCCAGCTCCTCTAGCGTTAAATCATTATCCAAATTCTGTTGAATATAATTAAGCACGTTTACCATGCGTGTTAAATAAGATTTATGAGTTAGGGCTCGCATTAATATTAATATCCGTTGTGTTTCATCAGGCATATTGCCGTACATCGTGTACTCAAACCAGTTGAAATAAAATTATTTCTACGATTTGAGTACAGTTAATGTCAACTCCTACTCGTTTTAGCAAGATAGTTGACCTTGATAGGTTATTATTTTAAAAAAATCGAAAACTGATATTTTTTGCGCTGTTTCATATTTTTAATTGTGCAAGGTGTTTATCTCAAAGACATCTACACTTAGTTTAATGGAATGATTACTAAATGGAGTTTTTATGTCACTTGCTTGTGTTTTCAGTCGTGCCCGGGTTGGTCTTGAGTCACCTTTGGTCACAGTAGAAGTCCACCTAGCAAATGGTTTACCGGCATTCAATATTGTCGGTTTGCCTGAAACCTCAGTGAAAGAATCAAAGGATAGAGTGCGAAGCGCAATTATTAATTGTGGTTATGAATTTCCTGCCAAGCGCATCACTATCAATCTCGCCCCTGCGGACTTACCTAAAGAGGGGGGCCGTTTTGATTTACCCATTGCCGTTGGTATTCTTGCCGCCTCAGAACAATTACCTCCTGTTGATTTATCACAATATGAATTTGCCGGAGAATTAGCTTTATCAGGCGAGTTACGTGCCATTGTCGGTGAAATTCCTGTTGCAATGGCGAGCAATGAAAGCGGTAGAACCCTGATTATTCCGCAACAAAACGCAGAGCAAGCAAGCTGGGTTAAACAAGCGAAAATATATGCTATTAGCCATCTAACACAATTGTTTATGCACTTTGCTGGTCAGCAAAGTTTGCCATTAGTGGTAGACAAACCACGCGAGCAAGTCATTGAGAATAACGGCTTAGACATTAGTGATGTTGTCGGTCAGCCGCTCGCTAAACGTGCCTTAGAAATTGCTGCATCAGGTGGTCATAATTTACTTTTTATTGGCCCGCCAGGTACTGGGAAAACGATGCTGGCTACACGCTTAGCAGGAATCTTACCGGTAATGACCGAAACAGAAGCTCTAGAAGTTGCTGCAGTTCAGTCGATTAGCAATCAACAAATAAGCAATCAATCTTGGAGTACCAGGCCATTTCGGGCACCTCACCATACTGCATCTTCAGCGGCACTTGTTGGCGGTGGTAGTCAGCCAAAACCAGGTGAAATATCTTTGGCACACAACGGCGTATTATTTTTAGATGAATTACCAGAGTTTGAACGCAAAGTGCTTGATGTCTTACGTGAGCCAATGGAGTCGGGTGAAGTGACGATTTCTCGCGCTATGCACAAACAATCTTTTCCAGCTCGTTTTCAATTGATTGCGGCAATGAACCCCAGCCCAACGGGCTTTTATAATGATAAACGCAGTACGCCGGAGCAAGTTTTACGTTACCTTAATCGATTATCAGGTCCCTTTCTCGATCGAATCGATATTCAAATTGAGGTGACACGTTTACCGCGCGGTACATGGGATAGCGATACTGAGCATAATGAAACCAGTGACCAAGTTCAGCGGCGTGTGCAGGCGTGTCGTATGATACAACAAACACGGCAAGGTAAAGCGAATGCCCACCTTGGCACACGAGAGTTGAAAGAGTATTGCCATCTAGGCCTTGATGATAGTGAGTTTATTGAACTTGCGGTAGAGAAATTAGGCTTATCAACTCGCGCACACCATAAAATTTTAAAAATTGCTCGAACCATTGCCGATATGGAAGGTGGCCTTGAAATTTCCCATCAAAATTTAATTGAAGCCTTGTCATATCGTGCGATGGACAGATTATTAAGACACTTAACAAGTGCTGTTGCTTGAGCCTAAATTTATTGTCGGTTTCTTTTAGACAAAAAAGAAGGATAAAAAATTTCACCGTTAAGTTCTTGTTATCAATGACTATTGCTTTTGGGCTTGTTTATTGTTTAACTTCTGAGACGCATTTTATAAGGACTTAAAACAATGAACTCTATAGAATTATACTATCCCATAATCTTATCATTGCCTGTGTCGGTTGCTTTTTTATATAACAAACATAACAATATATATACATTTATTTATATGATTTTTATGATTAATATCATAATGGCAAATTTTGAGAAAGCCAGCTGGCCGTTTCAATATTATGGATTAGTGTCATTCTGTATTGCTGCAATCATTAATGAAAGATTTTTAAAATTAATACTTCATCTTATTCGTAAGTGAACGTATTTTTCGCTTTAATTTTCTTCGTGGTAATCACTAAGTAATCACTAAGTAATCACTATGTTATCGCTTGGAAAAAAGCTTTAATTAGGGGTTGTGTCTTGTTTTGATTTAAACAGCAGACTCCTAGTTCAAATGGTTCTATCTCACCAACATTCTCTAAATTCTTCACTCGATCTTTAACTGGGCTGTTGTCTACCACGACTTGTGGAACAATGCCGACACCACAACCTAAAGCCACCATGCTCACTAACGCCTCATGGCCTGAAACTGTGGCGTAAATATTGGCTTTTCCTTGTTGTTTTTTTCTATACCAAAGTTCAAAGCGTTTTCGTGCAGGGCCATGTTCGGGCAAAATGATAGGGATACTTGACCAAGTCAGTACCTTTTCATTGAGTTGCTGGCTAACTTTACAATTCATCGTGGGGGCGATAACGGCTAATGCGATGGTATCGAGAGGATGGAAATAGACACTGCGCGGTAACGTTTCAGGGTTTGCAGCAATAGCAAAATCGACTGATTTGTTTTGTACTTGTTCCAAAGCGTCGGCGGCGTCACCTGTGGTCAGCATAATTTCCACTAACGGATGTTGTGCCCGGAAGCCTTCAAGCAAAGGGGGAAGGTGGCTATACGCAGCAGTTACTGAACAGTAAATATGAAGCTTACCTGTTAACGATTGCTGTGCTTGGTCAATCGATTGTTTGAAAGTATGCCATTGCTCAAGTTGTTGTTCAGCATAAAGTTTAAATTTTTTTCCTGCTTCGGTTAGTTCAACACTGCGGTTGTCTCGGTGTAATAGCTCGCTGCCGACCTCATCTTCAATGCGCTGTATTGCTCGGCTTAACGTTGAAGGACTGATGTGGTGTGCTTGCGCTGTTTTGCCAAAATGTAAAGACTGACTTAAATGACTAAACATGGCTAATGATTTTTGGTCCATAATTTTTGATTCACGGGTAAAGTGTGGCTGTTAATTGTTTTGTTGTTGCGTATTTTGCAACACTGCGGTGCGAATATATCACTTTTTGCAATGTTATGGCTAGGGTATGATGCTTTCATTGTAAAAACATTGTAAAAGTACGGTCAGAAAGCTGACTCAATTTATACTCCAGAAATTATAGGAAAGTCGATGAGCAATTATTTTAATACCTTAAGTTTACGTGAAAAGTTAGGTCAATTAGGTCAATGTCGTTTTATGAAACGTGAAGAGTTCAGCGATGGCTGTAACTTCATCAAAGACTGGAACATTGTTATTGTTGGTTGTGGTGCTCAAGGTTTAAACCAAGGTTTGAACATGCGTGATTCTGGTTTAAATATTTCTTATGCTTTACGTGACGGCGCTATCGCTGAAAAACGTCAATCATGGCAGTGGGCTACAGAGAATGGTTTCACAGTAGGCAACTACGCTGAATTAATTCCTCAAGCTGATTTAGTTTTAAACTTAACACCTGATAAACAGCATACTTCTGCCGTTTCTGCAGTAATGCCATTGATGAAGCAAGGCGCTACGCTTTCTTACTCACACGGTTTCAATATTGTTGAAGAGGGCATGCAAGTTCGTCCTGATATCACGGTTGTTATGGTTGCACCTAAATGTCCAGGTACTGAAGTACGTGAAGAATACAAACGTGGTTTTGGTGTACCAACACTTATCGCAGTTCACCCAGAAAATGATCCACAAGGTAATGGTTTAGCGATTGCTAAAGCATACGCTAGTGCTACCGGTGGTGATAGAGCGGGTGTTTTACAATCTTCTTTCATCGCTGAAGTTAAGTCTGACTTAATGGGTGAGCAAACGATTCTTTGTGGCATGTTGCAAACGGCAGCGGTATTAGGTCACAAGCAATTAATCGCTCAGGGTATGGACGCAGCTTACGCACGTAAATTATTACAGTACGGCTTAGAGACTACCACTGAAGGTCTTAAGCATGGCGGCATCACTAACATGATGGACCGTTTATCAAACCCTGCGAAAATCAAAGCGTTTGATATGTCTGAAGAGTTGAAAGTGATTTTACGTCCATTATTCGAAAAACATATGGATGACATCATCGAAGGTCGTTTCTCTGAAACTATGATGGCAGATTGGGCAAATGATGATATTAACTTATTAACATGGCGTGCAGAAACAGCTGAAACGTCATTTGAATTAGCGGCTGATTGCGAAACTGAAATTACTGAACAAGAATATTACGATAAAGGAATTTTCGTTGTTGCTATGATTAAAGCGGGTGTTGAACTTGCGTTTGAAGCAATGGTTGCTGCCGGCATCATTGAAGAGTCTGCATACTATGAATCACTTCATGAAACACCATTAATTGCTAACTGTATTGCGCGTAACAAGCTTTACGAAATGAACGTAGTAATTTCTGATACTGCAGAGTACGGTAACTACTTATTTACTCATGCCGCAGTACCTCTTCTTGAAGAGTACACAGCGAACTTATCATTAGAGCAATTAGGTGAAGGCCTTAAAGAAAGCTCAAACAATGTTGATAACGCCCGTTTAATCGAAGTAAATGAAGCCATTCGCAGCCATGGTGTTGAAGTGATTGGTAAAGAGCTTCGCGGTTATATGACGGATATGAAAAAAATTGCTAGCGCCACCTAGTACGCATCTCTTGAAGTAGAGAGAGTTAAATAAAACGGCATTTGAGTCTAGTTCGATGCCGTTTTTTTATGTCTATTTATATCTAAAATTAATAAAATTTAAAAGGAAATACCCTATGTCTGACTTTAAAGAAGTAACTATCGCTAGAGCTGCCAATGTATATTTTGATGGTAAAGTAACAAGCCGCACTATCACCTTTACAGATGGCAGCTTTAAAACACTTGGTATTATGCAAGCGGGTGACTATACCTTTGGCACCAAAGAAGCTGAGTTAATGGAGATTACTGCCGGTGAATGTGAAATTTTACTTAGCGGCTCAAGCGAGTGGCAAAAAATTAGCGGTGGTCAATCATTTAACGTAGATGCTGACAGCTCTTTTGAAATAAAAGCGAAAACTATCATTGATTATTGCTGTACTTATATAAGCTAAGTCAAAACGATAAAAACAAGATTAGCCTGTGAACATTGATGTACCAGGCTTTAATAAAGTTTAATATGTAAACCCCCTATCTTTAATATTATTTAATTGGCAAATCTAATAACCAGATGTTCAATTGGTTGCAGTACAAAAACTGCTTACAACAGCATTCTTTTATTAGACGGGAATTAAATAACAATGACATCTGCATCACTACTACCTTCTTTATTTATTGGCACTTTGGCGTTGGCCCTAAATCCGATTGATCACGTTTATGCATCTGACAGTAAAATTATGTTTGATGACTTTAGTTATAAAACCCTAGCTGATGCACAACAAAATGGTTGGGTGCCTCGTACTCAAGTAGGGCATCCGGGTATCAAAAATGCAACCTGGTGGTCAGAGGGTATTAGTTTTCATGCTGATCAAACAGATGCCAATAATACCGTTATGCGTTTAACGTCAAAAACAGACGGTAGCCCAGAAAATACTCGTCACACGCAAATCTGTCATCAACGTAAATATCTTGAAGGTACTTATGCTGCTCGGCTCTATTTTAACGACCAACCTGATTTTGGTCCTGATGGAGATGGCATAGTTGAAACTTTTTATACTATTAGCCCACTTGAAGCGCCGATGGATAAGAACTACAGCGAAATGGATTTTGAATACCTAGCGAACGGCGGTTGGGGTGAAAAAGAAAATGTACTTTTTTCTACCTCTTGGGAAACTTTTCAATTAGAGCCTTGGACTAAAGTAAATGCTTTTGATACTTATGTAAAAAGTTTGCAGGGTTGGAACACGGTTGTATTACAAGTTTTTGATAACACCATTAAGTACTATATAAATGGTCACCTCTTTTCAGAGCATGGTAGTGATGTCTATCCTGAAGTCGCAATGTCGATGAACTTTAATTTATGGTTTATTCCTGAGCAAATTGTAGAAAGTAGCGAAATGCGTCAATACCATCAAAAAGTTGATTGGGTCTATTTTAACGCGGATAAAAGTTTATCAACTAAAGCCGTGATAAAAGAAGTAGCCAGCTTGCGTGCTAGTAATGTTAAGCAAAAAGATACCGTACCGCATTGGCAGCCTAAACTTGATAGCTACTGCGGATTATAATATAAACACTTAGTTATAATAAAAAAAGGTCATGATTTAGCGGTAAACTAGGTCATGACTTTTTTATAGGTCAAATGTTACAGCAGTGTTTAAGCGTATAAATAAGTGGTTGAGGCTAAAATATTATGAAAAATAAAGGTAAGCTGATTCGCTGGGGAATCATTGGCTGTGGTGCAGTAACTGAAGTGAAAAGTGGTCCTGCGTATCAAAAAACGGCAGGTTTTGAATTAACTGCAGTAATGCGTCGAGATCTAGCTTTAGCTAAAAACTATGCACAGCGTCATAACGTCGCTAAATTTAGCAATAATGCTGCTGATATTATTAATGATGACAACATTGATGCGGTTTATATAGCGACGCCACCGGATAGCCATCAGCATTATGCACTACTTGTCGCCAAGGCAGGTAAACCTTGTTGTATAGAAAAACCCCTCGCACCAACTTATCAAGAATGCCTTGAGATAGAGCGAGCTTTTAAAGAAGCGAAGGTACCCTTATTTGTCGCGTATTATCGTCGTTCTTTACCGCGTTTCAACAAAGTTAAAGAATTACTAGCAAGTCAGGTTATTGGACAAGTAAGGCATATAAGCTGGCATCTATCTAAACCCGCCAATGCTCTTGATTTGTCGGGAGAATATAATTGGCGTACGGATAAAGATGTTGCACCGGGTGGCTATTTTGATGATTTAGCTAGCCATGGTCTAGATTTGTTCGGTTTTTTATTAGGTGATTATCATCGGGTCACGGGTATGGGGACAAATCAGCAAGGTTTATATAGCGCCTTTGATGCCGTTACAGCCTGTTGGCAGCATGAAAGTGGCGTTACAGGCGTCGGTAGTTGGAATTTTTCGGGTGCTGCAAGGCAAGACAAGGTGACGATAATAGGCAGCAAAGGAGAATTAAGCTTTTCTGTTTTTGATGAAGTAGCGATAGCATTAACACAAGATAATAAAAGTGAAAATTTTTTTATTACAAACCCTGAGAATATTCAACTGCACCATGTCGGTAATATATATCAACAACTGGTTAATAATCAACAGCATCCATCTACAGGAACCAGTGCACTTCATACAAGCTGGGTGATGGATAAAATTTTAGCTGTTAATTGACTAACTGACCTCAATTGACTTGATAGGTTTTATTCTTATCCTTAACCTGCCAAGCGGTTACCTGCGCGATTAAAAAATCATTTTTGGCCTTTATTGCAATAACTTTTGCTTGGTCAGCATAAACTTGAGCTTGGCCTTGTTGTGTGGCGTTCAAAGCAACTTGTGCCTGAGCGAGTAAAATCGCCACTTTATTGGTTGCCACACCATCGTTGTTGGCAATCGTAGTCGCTTGGGAGAAATAGGTCTCACCCTGTGCAACGTTACCCTGTGCAAAGGCGATTAAAGCTAACTCAATAAGTGCGCGTGTTTGCCCGTAACTGCCAGCAAAATCCTTATGGTATAACATTGCCGCTTTTAATAGGGGGATGGCCTGGTGATATTGTTGCTGTAGGCGCTTTATTTTAGCTAACTCTTCATGGGCATAGGCGATAAATAAGGTGTCTTTATTTTGCTCAGCTAGTTTTTTCGTCAATAGAATGTAATCCTCGGCTGCAGATAAGTCGGGGCGAGTTAATTTATCTTTTTCATATTGATGAATAAGTAGCACACCTATCATCAAATGACTGCGAATTTCTTCCCTATGCATTTTCTTTTGACGTGCTTGAGCGATATTTTCTTTCATTAAGGCAATACCTTGTTCGGTATCACCCCTGTTAATGTAACTAGCGGCTAAAAACCGACGAGCAGCTAATAGATCATTATTGGCTTGCAGTGCAGAAGATAAAAACGTACTTGCTTGCACGTAGTCTCTTTGTAGATAAAGCGCTATACCGCGAGCAAAAGCTTCATTACTAAAATCGCTAATGTATGGCAGAGACGTTTGGCTAGCGTGCGGGTCAAAACGTTGCATTATTTTTTGCGCTAATTGATCTAAAGCTGTTTGAATGCTTGAGGATAAAATGACGCCTTGTTCAACACGCTGATCAAGATAAAAATTATAATCTAGTTGGAAGTCTTGTGGATAACCACGCAGTCGTGTTTGCACTAATAAATCTGCGTTTAATGTTTGGGCAAGTATTCGTAACGCTTGCGGATCTGGATTTACGGAATTTTGTAAATTCTCTTGCTGAGCGAGAGGCATTGACTCAAGTAACTGTGCCCTAGGGATTAGCTGCAATTGACTGTTGTTTGCTAAATTTTTGTTTATGTAGTCCATGCCCTGTAGAGGAACCCAATCGTGAATATCATCAGGCATATCATTAATGACGGGTAATAAGGCGACAGTAAAGCGTTCTTGTGCAGGGATTGATTTGTTACTTGCTGATAAAAAATAAATAAATATGGCACTGATAACGACAAAGGTCAGCATCGCAACTAGCGAGATTGTTTTAACAGACTTTCCAAAAAACTTTTTTTCGTTACTGAGTTCGCTGAGATCGGCTGTCCATTGGTAACCTTGTCGAGGATACGTTTTAATGACATGGCTTCCCAGTAAGTCTCGTATTTCTTTAATCGATTGCACTAAAACTTGTTCTTGTACGACTACATCATGCCAAATGTCGTCAAGTAGCGCCTGTTTGGTGACTATCTGCTCTCTATTTTCTATCAGGTATCTCAATACTAATAACGTTTTTGCTCTGATATTAATTTCTTGGCCTGCTTTGATGATCAAACCAGCGGTCAAATTAAGTTCGATGTTACCGTGGGAGGCGTTGATAAGAGAAAAACGCATAAAAATAAAGTGTTACCAAAGTAAAATTAAAGACGTATGTTGGCTTAATTACAGATCGAGTACAACCAATACCAAGCGGATTAAATTAATTATCGCTAAGTGACTAATAAATCAGTCCGATTAGCATAATAACTTGCTTTGCGCATAACAGTCTATTAACGTGTAATTCAAAATAATTCTCAATTGAATTTAAACATCACTTCGAATTACGATTCAATATCACAAGGAAAAACTATTTATGGAAAACATGGTTGAAGGAATTCTTACTAGCCCGGTTTTATGGCTAACGGTTGTTATTTTATATACGCTAAAAAAAGGTATTTATTTTGTGCCGCAAAACCGAGGTTATGTTGTTTATACCTTAGGTAAATACAGTAAAACCTTATCTGCTGGTTTAAATTTTATTATTCCTTACGTGCAATCTGTTGCTGCCGATCGTAATTTAAAGGAGCAGTCGTTAGAAATTATTTCACAACCTGCCATCACTAAAGATAATATTACCTTAGATATTGATGGTATTTTGTTTATGAAAGTCACTGATGCCGCTGCAGCAACCAATAATATTACTGACTACAAAATGTCGGTAACCCAGCTTGCTATGACCACTATGCGTAATGCTATAGGCTCAATGGAATTAGATGATTGTTTTCAAAACCGTGATGCGATCAATGCGCAAATTTTGAATTCAATGACCGAAGCTACAGCGCCTTGGGGTGTTATGGTGACGCGTTATGAGATAAAAGATATTACGCCACCACAGACTATCCGTGAAGATATGGAAAAACAGATGACCGCAGAGCGTGAGAAACGCTCAGTGATATTAACTGCAGAAGGTGTTAAAACGGCTGCAATTACCGAAGCTGAAGGTCAGAAACAAGCAAGAGTATTAGATGCTGAAGCAGCAAAAGCTGAACAAGTTCTTGAAGCGCAGGCTTCTAAAGAGGCACAAATTTTAGAGGCGACGGGTAAAGCCGAAGCGATTCGCTTAGTTGCGGATGCGGATGCTAATGCTCTAGAGGTGGTTGGTAATGCGGCTAATAGTGAACAAGGTCAAGCGGCAGTGACGCTGACGTTAGCACAAGATGCGATTACAGCACATAAAGCCATTGCTAATGAGAGTACTGTGGTACTAACGGACGGTAAAACAGGTGATAATATTGCCAATACGGTTGCACAAGCCATTGCTGTGTCTAGTAGCTTGAAATTATCTAACTAGTACTTATTGTAGGCTTATGTGTTTGAGTTAGGTCTACATTTTCTTCTTTATCAAAGAAAGAGGTTTTATGGAATACTTTTTAGAAAACCCAGATCATTTATGGTACTTAATTGCGGGTATTAGCTTTGTTATTGAACTGAGTATTATGGGCTTAAGTGGGCCTTTATTGTTTTTTGCTATTGCTAGTTTGGGCACCGGTATTTTAGTGAGCATTGGTTTTGTTAATGGCTGGCAAAGTGAAGTATTAACGGTTGGACTCTTATCGGCGATAGTTGCTGTTATTTTATGGAAACCATTAAAGTCACTGCAAAATTCAAAAAATAAAACGGATAACTCCAGCGACATGGTTGGTTTAACCGTCTTAGCAAGCAGTGATATAAATGCGACTAGCGGTTCTATTAGATACTCGGGTATCGACTGGCAAGCGCGTTTAGCTGATGATGTGAATGAAGAGTTAATCACTGATAAAAGTCAGTGTCAAATTGTCGCAATAACGGGCAATATCATGTTAGTTAAGCTGAAATAACTTAAAATAAAGTACTGAACAAAGCGACGCATTAGCGTCGTTTTTTATGCTTTATTTTTACGGAATTTATACTAATTTCATTAAATTATTGCCACTTGTGCTGATTAAAATGCTCCAAGGCGGCGTTGCTCTCAATCCCAATAGCCAGCTATTGGTCAATCGAACGCCTAGCCCTAATTTATTTTTCCTACGCACAACAAGATCACAAACTTAATGAAAATGGTATTAGTTAAGTTTAAGCCAAAGGTGTGTATCTGCTAATAATGCTTTTGTTTTTTCAGATAATAAAGGATTGTGTAAAGTAAAGGTTGTTCGTTTATTGACCATGGCTTTAGCTAAAATGCCAGAAGTGATTTCATGACCAAGAAAAAATTGTTCGAACTGTCCGGATGAAAATAACTTAGCTAAACCTGATGATAATCGCTGCTGTAAGCGTTTATTTTGTTTATTAATAAAAAAGAATACTGGCGCAGGATAGTGCAGCATTAAATTTTTTTCAACGGTAAGCTGTGCTTCATTCTTTATTTCTAACCAAGGTTCGTGCAGCGCTCGCGGGTAATAAGTAAAGCGTTCTTTTTTCAGCATATTGATTAAAAAAGTGCTGTTGCCACGAATTACTTTAAAACCATTTTCTAGCAAAATATCACTGTCTGGCCAATTATGTCCTTGCCCCAATTCTATTCTTTTCAAATCAGTTAATGAGGTATTCTCACTAAAAAGATATTGCTGATTTTTACGAATAATAAAAATACGATAGCCCATCATGCCCTTTAATATTGGAAAATAAATAGCCTGCAATTTTTCTTCGAGTGATTGAGATGTCATGCGCCAGGTTAAATCAATTAATTCATTCCGCTGCAACATGATGGATGTTCTGGCTTGTAACATATCAATATCGACAGGCTGTAATTTATAGTCGCCATACTGAGGTCTAGTGGCTTCAAGTGCGAGTGTTAATAAATCAGTAAAATAGCTTTGTTTAGGATCAGGATATTTTTTTGAGTCGACATAGCGGATCAGCTCTATGTCATTAGCAAGGGTGAAATGACTTACTAATGAGGCCATGGATAATGAGAGGATGAGTAAAAATCGACGAAAGTTGCTTAGTTCCATTAATCGCAGTGATGTCTGTACTAATAAGAGTAACTCTAGTCTAAGTGATTTTTATAATGAATAAAATACTGCGGATAAAATAATAAATTACCAAGCGAGTTATTGGTATATTTTCTCTGCCCAACGCGCTAAACCGGAAGTAACACTGCCAAAATGATCGCCCACTACGATAGGAATATTCGGCATTTGTTGTTGTAAAAACTCACTTAAAACAGGAGATTTTGCGGTACCGCCAGTGACAAATATCACCTCGGGTTGACACTGAGCTTGATCTACCGCTGATTGCATTAACTTACCAATGCTTTCTAATGTTCGCTTGTTGGCGAAACGTAATGTTTCTTTATCTACCTGAGCACTCAGTTGCTCACTGACATCACTTAAGTCAATTGTTTGTTGATTGTATTCAGATAACGCGATTTTTGCTTGTTCAGCAGCATTGACTAATTGATAACTGAGCTTGTGATCGTGCACTGTCACTAAACGCTCAACAATCGCAGTTTCTTTTGCATCACGAGACAATTGGATAAGTTCACGTCTATTTTTGGCACTATAAAATGCAGTTTGCTCATTAATATTATTAATAGCTAATGCTTGGTAAAAGCTACTGGTTGGCATGGGTTTACCTGTCTTTAATAGGCTATTCATACCTAAGCTAGGCATAATGCCTTGCAAAGCCAGTTGAATATCAAAATCATTACCTGCAATACGCACACCGCTATGAGCAAGTAAGTGTTGAGTACGGTCATCATATTGACTTAGTTCGGGTCCCATTAATAACATTGAGCAATCACTCGTACCGCCACCAATATCAACGACTAATACTCGGGTCTCTTTAGTTAAGCTTGCTTCAAATTCAAAACCAGCGGCAACAGGTTCAAATTGAAATTCAATGTCCTTAAAACCAATACGTTTGGCGGCATTAGTCAGTACGTTGATAGCCTGTCGGTTACTTTCTTCGCCGTGTAAACCTTGAAAATTTATTGGTCGGCCAATAACCGTTTGTGTTATTTCATGGCCTAAATTTGCTTCTGCTAACTTTTTAACATTGCCCATCATTGCTGCAACAATATCTTCAAAAAGTTGTATTTGTAACGGTGCTAGCCCGCTAGCCCCAAGGAAAGATTTTGGTGATTTTATGTAATATCCTTCTTCTGGATCTTCTAAATATTTTGTAAGCGCCGCTGCACCAAAAACTAAGTCAGTACTAATACCGTCAAAGGCTAATTCTCTTAGTGCTCTTTGGCTTTTTTGTAGTTGTACTACCCGATCATTTTTAAAGTTATGTTGTTGTTCACCTATCAACTGTTGGTGTAACCAGTGGGTGATGATGTCACGGTCAGGTGCATATAAATTTGAGGCAATAGTGTTTTGACCTAATAAAGGGACTATGTTGGGCTGGCCGTTGGCCATAATAGCGATACTACAATTAGAAGTACCATAATCAAAACCTATCATTTATTTATTACTCATTATTAAAAATTAATCGGGTCACTAAATTAATCCGTTTGCTATAACAAAACGGCCGCGTAGCATACTGAGTAATTCTCTTAGGCACAAGCGCTTTAATACGCTAAAATGCGCGTAATAATAATTTTATGATAGTCATTTGAAATGAAGTTAAATAAAACTAGCCAAAAAATTGATAATAATGTTTGTAAAGCGTTAACCATTGCCTGTGAGGCTTCATTACATGAAGTACCTGGCTTTGTCTGGCTTACGCATAGAGCTAATTACACGAATTTCCCTGCGAGTTTGGTGATTACTTGCGTTTTTGAGACTGAAGCTGAAATTGACGTGATGAAAATACAGCTGCAAGATGAGTTACTGCGTAATGCCATTCAGAAACAATTACTAAATGTCGGTGTCGTGGTTAAAAATATTAAACAACAGGTACACTTTGATAGTGAAGAGGTCTGTACACAAAGACATGATGGTCAGTGGGATAAACGTTTAGCGCTTCCTATTGTTAAGCAAAAGCCGAATAGCCGTAAAAGTGGTAGAGGTAGACATTAATTGTCTACCTAAAATTCAAGCCCAATATTATTTTATAGTCGCACTTGCCCATCACCAAAAACAACAAATTTTTCTGTAGTTAAAGCCTCTAAGCCCATTGGTCCATAGGCGTGCAATTTACTTGTTGAAATGCCTATTTCTGAACCTAAACCTAGTTGATTACCATCTGAAAAACGTGAAGAGGCATTAACCATAACCACTGACGAGTTGATTTGGCGAATAAAGGCTTGGCTACGTGAAATATCTTGTGTGATGATGACTTCGGTATGATCTGAAGTGTATTCATTAATATGCTGAATCGCATCATCATAACCATTGACCACTTTTACCGCTATTTCTTGCGCTAAATATTCAGCATGATAGTCATCCGTATTGGCCAATTCTGCATTGGTGAAATAACCAATGCTGTGTTTACAGGCGTGAATTTTCACTTGTGCCAATGCTTTAGCAGCAAGTGGTAAGAATTCAGCACTAATTTCTCCGTGCACTAATACTGTTTCAAAAGCATTACACGCGCTAGGTTTCTGTGTTTTGCCATTAACTAATATATCAATTGCTTTGCTTAGGTCGGCCGACTTATCAATAAATAAGTGACATACGCCTTTAAAATGCTGGATGACGGGTATACGACTATTCTCACTAACATAACGAATTAGCCCTTCACCGCCACGAGGAATAACCAAATCAATCGTTTCATTTTGTTGTAATAATTCTTCAATAATACCGCGACTGGTATCAGGAATGACACTGACAATGTTTTCATCAATATCGTGCTCTATTAATACATTATGTAAACAACGGGCTAGTGCTAGGTTTGAGTGGATAGCCTCTGAACCACCACGTAGAATGACAGCGTTACCTGACTTTATGCACAGTGCCGCAGCTTCGGCAGTAACATTTGGTCGCGCTTCATAAATCATCGCAATTACGCCTAACGGAATACGCATTTTTCCTACTTGTAGGCCATTTGGACGCAAAGCCAAATTGTTTATATCGCCAACAGGATCTTTTAACGCAACTATTTCTCTAATGGCTGAGCTTATCTCTTTAATACCCTTTTCATTGAGTATTAGTCGGTCTAACATTGCTTGGGTTAGGCCTTTGGCTTGACCTGCTTTAATATCTTTTTCATTTTCTGTGATTATTAATGTACTTTGTGCCTCAACTGCATCAGCGATGGCGATTAATAAGTTATCTTTTTCTGTGCTGGTTAGTTGTGCAACCACACGGCTTGCTACTTTAGCGTTTGCAGCCATGGTCGCCATAGAAAATTTAGTCATGCTTGTCTCAGTAAAATTTGTTTAGTAAAAGTTGTTCAGTAAAAAGTTAAGGACATGAACATTTTTTGGATGATGACCTTATTTTATAACACCACCATATCATCACGATGTACAACCTCACTTCCTTGGTCGTGACCAAGTATGCTGGCTATATCCTCACTATGTTTACCCATAATGCGCCTTAAATCATTATGGTTATATAAACTTATGCCTTTAGCTATTACTTTTTTACTTTTATGATCAATGAGATTGACAGCATCACCTGCTTTAAATGCCTTACTTACTGACTTAATGCCCGCGGGTAATAACGAAGCCCCCTTGTTTACTAAGGCATTCACCGCACCACAGTCTAAGGTAATTGTGCCCTGGCTTTTAAGAGTATGTTTCAGCCAATGTTTTTTCGCGGAAATGATATCTCTATCCGCAGCAAAACGAGTGCCGGGGTTAACATGATTTAATAGCGAGGCAAATACTTCGCTTTTAGTGCCATTGATAATATAAGTATTAATACCATGTTGAACGGCTTTTTCAGCTGCTTGAATTTTGGTTTTCATGCCACCAGTAGCGAGGTGATTACGGCTAGTACCAGCCATGGCATAAATTTCATCGGTGATATGTTCAATGTCTGGAATAAGTACAGCATCTGAATGTGCGTTGGGATCTTTGGTAAAAACCCCATCAATGTCACTTAAAATGAATAAACTATCGGCTTCACATAGCTGCGCAACGAGGGCAGCAAGATTATCGTTATCGCCCACCAGTAAACCTTTGGTGGTTAGTGTATCGTTTTCATTAACTATGGGAAGGACACCATTTTCTAACTGAATATTGATGGTTTCTTTGATGGAAATAAAGCGCTTTCTGTCTTCAAGATCACTTTGGGTAATTAAAATTTGACTGCATGGATTATCGAAAAAACGCTGCCAATTGGCCATCATTTGCATTTGGCCAACACTCGACATGGCCTTTTTTACTTCTACCGATAATATTGGACTGCCATGTTGAATTAAACTTCGTCCGGCAGCAACACCGCCAGAAGAAACGAGAATAACTTCTTTTCCTTGCTGTTGGCACTTAGTTATAAATTGTGAGATTGCTAAAATATATTGTCCGCTACAACCGGTTTTAGTTGGTGCAACTAGCGCACTACCTACTTTGATCACAGCTCGATTAAAATTCATCATTACTCCTGTTATTTTGCTAACTTTAGTATGCAGTAAACAAGGTAAATATTCAATATGAAAAGGTATTTATGCATATTAATGAATAGATTAAATGATGCTTTCACATAACTCAACTAGCTAACAGGACGAACTGCTTGTTTTTAAGTATCCTTGTTGCTGTAATTGCCTGAAATATTCGGAGATAAATTTAAATTGTTTGTTTTTACCTCCCTGTTTATTGTGGCGTTTATTGTGTATAAACAAACGGATCCTCGATGGTGTTGATAATAATTAATACCACTTTTTATCGAATCATGATTTAATAAGTAACTCTTTATTCATCGCCTTGATTTCAACAGTTCACTTAATAAATATGCTTAATTTTTTACCCGCAAGATTAATTGGTTTTTTATCAATGACACTGTATATCCTTAATACAGTGTTTTGGTTATTACCTATTTTACTATTTTCTCTGCTTAAAGCCATTTTCCCTTTTAATTTCACTCAAAAAATATTCAGTTATTTATTAGACCTAATGGCGAGTAATTGGGTGGTAATGAACAGTATTAATCAAAAGTTATTTACACAAACAGAGCTAGTGATTACCGGCCTTAGTGAGCTAAATAAGAAAGATTGGTATTTAGTCTTGGCTAACCATCAAAGTTGGGTTGATATTGTTGTTTTACAGCGTGCTTTGCACGGAAACATTCCTTTTTTAAAATTCTTTCTTAAAAAAGAACTCATTTATGTGCCGCTATTAGGTTTAGCGTGGTGGGCTTTAGATTTTCCGTTTATGAAGCGTTATAGCCAATCTTTTTTAAAAAACAATCCTCATTTGCGTGGTAAAGATTTAGCAACTACCCGTAAAGCTTGTGCTAAGTTTAAACATAAACCAGTGAGTGTGATGAGCTTTATTGAAGGTACGCGTTTTACTCAAAGCAAACATGACAAACAAAAATCACCTTTTGAGCACTTGTTAAAACCAAAAGCGGGTGGTATTGCTTTTGTACTGGACGCCATGGGCGAACATCTAACGACCTTGGTTGATGTTACAATTTATTACCCTGAGGGCATTCCAACTTTTGGTGATTTTTTATGTGGGCGAGTAAAAAAAGTTCATGTTGAAGTACATAGTAAAAAAATCCCTAGTGAGTTAACCGGTGATTATTTTAATGATAGAAGTTATAAGATTTCTTTTCAAAAGTGGCTAACGCAATTCTGGTATGAGAAAGACCTCAGGTTGGCAGCGTTAATTAAAGAACAGGGTAGTAAGTAATAAAATACCCGATAAAAGACAGGCGAAGTAGATGAATGAACTCATTAGTATTTGGTTGGCTGAGCAAGGACTAAACAGCAAGTATTTGGGTAGTGCTACGCTGGCAATTGGTTGTGGAATTATTTTTATCGTTGCTAGCCTAAGCTTTTATCTCGCTAAATTTCAATTGTTGAAAATAGTAAAACGAGTCATTATTAGCAGTAAGAATACTTGGGATGATGCCTTGATCGAGCATCATGTCTTAAGTCGCATGACGTTATTATTGCCACTGGTCTTAGTGTTATTTTTATCGCCACTGATTTTAGTTACCGATAGCCTCTCTAACAAAATACTCATTTTACTCGCCAAAATATTCCTTACTTTTCAAATCACTCGTAGCTTAAGTGCCTTGCTCAATGTGAGTCGTAGTATTTATCATGAAAGTGCTAAGCAGCGCTACTTACCGCTGAACGCCATTATCCAAATAATGAAGCTTGCGCTTTATTTGGTTGCCAGCATAATTATTATCTCGCTCATAATTAATCGTTCTCCAGTATTTCTACTTAGTGGTTTAGGTGCATTAACTGCGGTATTAATCTTAGTTTTTCAAGATACCATTAAAGGTCTGGTTGCGAGTATTCAAATTTCCGCCAATAAAATGGTTGTTGCCGGTGATTGGATTGAGCTGCCTAAATATGGTGCAGATGGTGATGTGATTGAGATTGGTTTAAATACGGTTAAAATACAAAATTTTGATAAAACCATAACCACAGTGCCAACTTATGCATTGATTAGCGACTCATTTAAGAATTGGCGTAATATGTACCATACAGGTGCTCGTCGTATAAAGCGCACCATCATTATTGATATTGCCAGTATTGATTTTTATAGCCTAGAAAAAATTGAGTTATTAACGAATAGCCATTTATTAAAAGATTATTTAGTTGAGAAAAAAAAGCAACTCGCTTTAGATGAAAAAGCGTTAATTGAAACACATAAAATTGATGAATCGGCTAAGTTGAATACCCGACAATTAACTAATATCGGCACATTTCGAGAGTATATTGCGACGTATCTAAAGCAAAGTACATTTATTCGTGATGATTTAACTTGTATGGTAAGACAGCTGCCTGCCACTGCAAGTGGTTTGCCTTTAGAGATATATTGCTTTGCGAGTACCAGCCATTGGGGCGAGTACGAGGCAATACAGGCTGATATTTTTGATCATCTGTTTGCTATAGCACCACAATTTGATTTACGAGTCTTTCAACATCCGAGTGGTTTTGATTGGCAAAAACATGCTTAAAATATCAATTGATTGAAGTCATAATAAGATAACTAAATGGAATGAATCATGAAAGACATCGTCGAGCAGTTAGCTTGTTATAAAAGTGTCCACTTAAATAAAAAAAATATTCAAACGCACTTTGTTGGTATCCCATTAATTATTTTAGCGATAACTCTTTTAATGAGTACCATTACTTTTGAGATAAATAGTGACTATTTTTCAATACGATTTACTGTTGCCATGGTTGTTTATACTTTAGTCGTTTGTTATTACCTGTTTTTACATCGGGCATTAGCACTTGGTATGATTATTTATCTTGTCATTAATTTAGTGGTTGCGGATATTTTCACCAGTACAGCGCATATCTTTTCTATAGGTACCGCTTTATTTATTTTAGGCTGGTTTATTCAGTTTGTTGGTCACTATTATGAAAAAGCTAAACCGGCTTTTGTTGATGATTTAAGTCAATTTGCCATAGGGCCATTATTTTTAATGGCAGAAACTTATTTTGCGCTAGGTTTTGAAAAAGAGCTAGAAAGTAAAATAACACCACTGGCAATTCAGAAGCGCCGTGAATTAACTGCTAGCTTGAGTGAATGATAGGTCACAAGCTAGTATTTATCTTTTGGTTACTCTTGTTATCTTTGTCGTATTACGCCTTCTTGCATTGTTGAGGCGACTAGCTCTCCTTGGCGATTAAATATTTGTCCGCGTACCAAACCTCTGCCGTTACTCGTTGAAGGGCTATCCATACAGTAAAGTAACCAATCATCGAAACGAAATGGTCGATGAAACCACATGGCATGATCTATAGTTGCTATTTGAAAGTTAGGTTGCCAATGGCTAGCACCATGTGGCAATAACGCCGTAGGTAAGAAATGAAAATCAGAGGTATAAGCCAGCATGTATGTATGAATACGTAAGTCATCGGGCAATTCACCATTCGCTTTTATCCACATTTGAGTGCTGGAGCTTGTTTTTTCTGGAGCTAACCAATTATATTGTTGCACTGGCCGCATTTCAATAGGTCGTTCTGCTAGAAACTTTTCACGCATAGCTGCGGGTAGTGCTTGTTGATTTTCTTTGATAAAGTCTTGAAATGAAGCTACATCTTCAGGAGCAGGTACGTCGGGCATGCTGTCTTGATGTTCAAATCCTTGTTCGACATGCTGGAAAGAAGCGGTCATATAAAAAATTGCTTTACCATTTTGTATTGCTTGTACACGTCGAGTACTAAAGCTGGCACCATCACGAATATTTTCGACTTCATAAACGACAGGTTTACTTGCATCACCAGCACGTAAAAAGTAAGAATGCAAAGAGTGAACAAAACGGTCATCAGCAATCGTCTCTTGTGCTGCCGAAAGAGCTTGTCCCATGACTTGGCCGCCAAATAAGGCGCGGAAACCTAAATCCTGGCTCTGTCCTCGATAAATGCCTTGTTCAATGACTTCTAGCTTTAAGAGTGTTAATAATTCTGTTAATACTTTACTCATTTTTTCCCTTATCTTTCATTAAAGAGTAGTGTCTCGCCCTGATATCCAGTTAGAATAGTGTAATAGGTATTGATGTCACCTGTAAAATAGGTTAAATTTTAACCGTAAGTCGGTTGTTATGATAACAAATAGTAAGCTCAGGTCGTTCTAGTTTAAATATATTGTAGTTGTCTTTCGTTGGATAGTTATCGAAAGTAAATAACTATAACTATAACTTGAAAGTATATAACTATAGTCATTTTTAAATTTTATAGAGGTTAGTTATGCATGCAATAGCAGAAAGAGAAATACTGGCGGAAAGGCGAGCGGAACTATCAGAGAATCTTGATGTTTTGTGGGAAAGCCTAACCTTAGCACAAAAGTTTTCAGCCAGTAGTTTGACTCAGTTTGGTTATGAACTTATCTTTATACGAGATGATAATATTAGTAGCGTTGCTGTTTTAATGTGCAATGAAAATATTGCGACTATTTCAAAAGTAGGTGAAATAAATACAGCACCTAACATTAAACTCAGAAACTAAGCTGTTAAAAACGTATTAATCTAAAAAATAAAAAAAAGCGATTAATAGTTAAAGCACTGTATTAAAAAGCGTCATTCGACGTTTTTTTTGTGTTTATCTACCTACATTTCAATACCTGTTGATTTTTTACTAACCATATTGCTACTAATAACGTAAAATAGCGGTAATTGTTAGTAAAATAGTAAACTTCTTATGTCTCGTAGTAAAAAATCAAGAAAGCCTGGCGGAGCACCTACCGCTAAACCAAAATTAAGTAAGCAAGAATTGGCTACCGTAGAAAAGCGTGTTCGTAAAAAATCAGGCAAGCAGGCGGGTAACCGTCAGCAAGAAGCGACGCAGCAAGACAATTCGTCAAATAAACAGCAAGCTAATAAAGATCCTCGTTTAGGTAATAAAACCCCGATAGCGTTAGGCAAGTTGGTGGCTAAAGTCGAAAGATCTCAACAAAAGTCAGTTGAAAAAGAGCCACGTATTGCTGCTGTTCGTATTGCTGAATCCAGCACGGGACAAGGTAACGAAAAAGCACCAACGCCAACATTGTCCGTAGGGCAAGAAATTGATGCCATTGAGCAAGATGAAAAGCTACAAAGCATACTAACCAAGCAAGAAGAAGACATTGCCTTAACTGAGCAAGAAGTCGATTATTATAATGAACTGATGGATCGCCATGAGAAATTATCAGCAGAGCTTGATGATGAAGATTATATTGATGAAAGTGAAGATGACGAAGAATCAGGTAGTGAAGATGATTTATGGGATAAGTTAGATCGTCCTATGGATAAAAGCGATTTTTCTGATTTTGAAGATAAATAAACAATATGGATAATGTTTGGTTCTATTTGATAATTGTTGCTGTCGTGCTTGTGGCAAGCCTGGCATTTTATGCAGGAAAGCTATTAAAACAACTCTCTGTACAAAAAGAGCAGCAAGAAAAATCAGCATTGGCGCATCAGAAAGCACTAAATGGTCATGATAAAAAAGTTTTTGATAGTGTTTTATTAATTACGCGTGCGATGCAAGAAGAGCAATGTGAATTTGATGAGGGCTGTTGGCGCTTGTCAGTATTGCTAGCGTCATTAAAAACGATAGACAATTTGGAAGTTGAAGGAAAGTTTACTGCTATTTTCGCTTTATATAATGAAATTAGCACTTTTGCTATATTGGAAGAGCGTAAAAAATTGACTAAAAAAGAACGTATGCAGCAAGACCTTAAGCGCATGAAAGCCGAAACTAATTTACATGCTGATGTGTTAGTTGATCTTAAGGTCTTACATCACTATACGTGTAACAATATTCAGCGTTTAACTGCTTAGTATGGTGTTGTTGATTTAGAGAATAGAATAGCTAACCTTTTCACCCAATGTTTTGTACCTGACCCTTTATCGACTTGCTGAAATTTTCATCTTGGACTGTAACGGGTATATTACCTTTGAATACTCGCTTCTTGCGCTTGATCAATACCCATTTTTTTTAAAAGGGTATGATGAGCTTGTTCACTAAAATAAATGGTAAGAAAAGCATGCAAGTAAGTCAATTTTTCGATAATAAATTACTCAATAAATACAATACTAGTGGTCCACGATATACTTCATATCCAACGGCATTAGAGTTTCATGATGACTTTAAACATCAAGACTTTATTCAAGCGATTGATGATTCGAAAAATAGTGAACTGTCTTTGTATGTGCACATTCCATTTTGTCATACCCTTTGTTATTACTGTGGTTGTAATAAGGTCATTACACGCCATCGTGATAAAGCCGATACCTATCTAGAGTACCTTGCGCAAGAAATTGCCTTGCAAGCGCCGTTATTCACTGAATATAGTGTCAAGCAATTACATTGGGGCGGCGGTACACCAAGCTTTTTAACCCATAAACAGATTACCCAATTAGTTTCGCTACTCAAAGAAAAGTTTAACTTTTCTGACGAACTAGAAATGAGTATTGAAATAGATCCACGTGAAATTGAAATGGATTTAGCGGAGCATTTATTTTCATTGGGTTTTAATCGTTTGAGTTTAGGCGTACAAGATCTTGATTTAAAAGTACAACAAGCGATTAACCGTGTGCAATCAACCGAATTTATTGGTGATTTTATTGCTCATGCAAAAGCGGTGGGTTTTCAATCGATTAATATAGATCTCATTTACGGCTTACCACACCAAACCTTAGAGAATTTTCATAAAACTCTAGTAAAGGCTGATGAGTGGGATGTAGACCGTATCTCTTTATTCAGTTATGCGCATATTCCAACACGTTTTGCTGCACAGCGTAAGCTGCGTGATGAATGGTTACCTAATACCGAAGAAAAATTTGCCTTAATGAAACTTGCTATCGAAACCTTGTGCGACTTTGGTTATGACTTTATTGGCATGGATCACTTTGCTAAGCCTAATGATGAACTCGCTATTGCGCAAAGTGATGGTACGTTACATCGTAATTTTCAAGGTTATACTACCAAAGGAGGTTGTGACTTATTAGGTTTAGGTGTGTCATCAATTAGCTCTATTGGTGATAGTTTTAGCCAGAATATAAAAGATTTAAAAGAATATTACCAAGCCATTACGGAAAAACAGCATGCCCAAGTCAAAGGGGTGAGCTTATCTCAAGATGATATAATTCGTGGTGACGTTATTCAGGAGTTGATGTGTAATTTGTATTTAGATAAACAAATGATCAGTGCTAAATATGATATCGATTTTAATGAATACTTTGCCGAAGATTTACCATTGCTTACCACTTTTATTGAGGATGGCTTAGTTGAAAATAATGAAACATTTATTAAAGTAGAACAAAAGGCAAGATTATTGATTCGTATTATCTGTATGAGTTTTGACGCGTACATGAAAAAACATATTAATCAGCAGCGTTTTTCGCGCGTAATTTAGTTTTCCGTTGTTTTTTTAGGGGAGAGTTTACTGTAAAAAGGCGAAGCACAAAACTATTGTTTTTATCGTGATTCGCCAATTTTTTTGCAAGAATACTTTAGCTAATATAACTATTTAAATAAGCCCATATTTCTATCGGTAACTGCTTCTCGCCAACCACCAAGCCATTGAGATTTTGCGTCTATACTTTGATAGGGGCATTGTTCTTTTGCTTTACCGCCAAGCCCTGCTTGATAACCATTTGAATGCGCTCTTCCTAATTTATCTCTTTTTTGTCTTTTCATTTTACACACCTCATAAACACCTCGTAATCCATTGAAAATATTTAATTAATTTCTATTACTTAATACTACTGAGCGATCGATTAGCCACTTAAAACACCTAAATAGTGCAGGGGGCTGTGGCAGAAGTGAGCGTAATCGACAAGTCATTTAAGAGGATTTATGCACATGTTGCAAGCAAAAAAAAAGAATATATATAACTGAAAAAAAATTATTTTTTGTATAAAAAATACGCTTTAAATTATTATTAATCTTTGCCTTTTCAAAACAACTTGTTAGAAAAATATTTGGCGATAAAGTGCTCTGCTTATATTTATTTTAGTTATAAAATCTCTGTTTTATAGTTAAAATTACTCTAATAAATTTATGTTTTTTGCAGGGATTTTACTCATGGTTTCAGTTTTATTTTCTTTCGTTTTTAACAGTGGTTGTAACATGGTTTCAAGTCCATTCAATTTCACTTCATACATCAAGGCGAGTTGCTGACCTAATTTTCCTTCAGGAAAGCCTTTACCGTAAAACCAAACTAAATAAGGCTCTGGTAGCTGTAATAACTTCCAGCCGGCGTATTTTCCAAAAGGCATGGTTTGGTTGATTGCCTCAATAAGTGTTTGCTGATCTGGTAACAATACTTCTCTCCTGTTTATTTTTATTTTCTCTTGGCTATTGTCATATTTCTACTATCTAATTGTCACAAAAACTTCATTTTATCTAATTATACTGCGCCTATTAACTCTTAGTAACTAAGAGAATTAATCTTTTAATTAAATTATAAATTAGGGGTTGTTGAACTTTCGAGATTACTTTTGCAGCGAATTGTTGGGTATTTATACAAGGCAGAGCCTTTGTCATGTGGTTATTCCACATAAAAAGGCGATAACGCAGTAAAAATGGCCAACAAACGCTGTCCGAAGGATTCGGCTAAAAGCGTTTTATTCTTTGTTGAATAGTATTTGCTTAGAATGACTAGGCTACACACTACTCGCCGCGACTAAAACGCTTTTATCTCGAACAAAATTTAAGCCTGAAAGATCAACAACCCCTAGTAAATGTTAGGGAAAAACATGTCTATTATTAGAAAACGCAGTGCAGCGCACAAAGCCTACTTACCCAGTAATGTTCGTGATAATCAGTATGTTTTGGCTGAATTTTCGCTAACTGATGCTCTAATTGAGCATTTATCCGAAAAAAATTCAGCGCAAAAAGCGCAACCATATTATGATTTTTATCAAAAACTATCGAATATGTTTTTCAATTTAGCTGACGAATACGAATTAAGTAATTGCCAATTTATTGCTAATGATAAATTAGCACGAGTGCGCTTTAATCAAGAAATGCACCAATGGCAAACGAATCAACAAATTCTATTTTATTATAACCCGCAGAAACATCAGGTTAAAAAATCTTTTTTTGATGGCAGTAAAAAAGTTAAAAAAATTAGTTTGCTGTTTTTAGCCACGGGTGATGATATTAGGTTTAATGCGGCGAGTTTTCATTGTAAAATAAGTCAACTGATTGTCAAATTTTGTGCTGAAACTGAACTGGAAAAGTCTGATGTACGTTTGAGAGATCATCAGCATCTAACTTATGATTTATTTGCTAAACATAAGGGGTGTTTAACAACAAAAACGCATAAGTTACGTCAAATAGAAAAACGTTATGCTAGCCAAAATGTTAAGTTACCTAGTTATCATAGTGCAATGAATTATGCCGTGGTTAATTTAAATATTAGCAATGATATTTTAAAACTTGTTGATATAGATGCGCAGTCAAATGACCCTTATAACCCATTGTACACCTACCTGACCGATGTATTTACCATGGCAGCTAAGCGCTATAATTTGAATAATGGTGCATTAATTGCGAATGGTTTAGTGCCCATAGTACGTTATAGCATTCACGAGATCGTTTCACGTGTTGGTGAGTTGCAAATGTTAGGGTACAACCCAGAACAAAGTCCGTGCGGTATTATTAGTAAGTGGGATGCCTCAACACTTAACGACAGCATCCAACTTATTTTTGTTGCGACACCTGAGAATGCTACCGAAAGTGGTTTTGGTCGTTTTTTAAATCAAATAGAGCAAGCAATGCAGTTAATGGCAACAGAACTAGAGCTTAGCCCCACTAAAGATGAATTAGTCGTGCGCTTTCATCAGCATGTTGCTTATAATTTCTAAGTGATGGCTTAAGTGTGTGGCTTAAGTGTACTAAGTTGTTTGCGGTTTCTTTTGTAACTTTCGCTGTAAAGTGCGTCTATGCATAGATAACTGCCTTGCGGTGGCAGAGATATTACCTTGATTGGCTTTTAATACTTGTTGTATGTGCTGCCACTCTACCTGCTCTGCAGATAATGTTTGTTCATGGTCTTCATCTAGTTTTATTACTGTCGCTTTGCTGTTATTGAGTGCTGCCAGTAAGGTTTGGCTATCTAATGGTTTAGCTAAATAATCATCAGCGCCCAATTTTATCGCGTCAACAGCAGTGGCAATGCTAGCAAAGCCTGTTAACAGTATAATTCGGCTATGTGGTCGTAATTTACGTAGTGGTGTGATGATGCTTAGGGTGGTTTCTTGTGCAAGTTTCATATCCAACAAAATATAATCAGGTAAATGGCGATGGCAAGCAAGCAAGGCGTCATTATTGTTATCAACATGAACGCAGTCAAAACCATGTTTCGTTAAACGCCGTTGCAGTGTGTTAGCGAAAATTTCATCATCTTCTACTAATAATAATTTCATTTGGTGTGCCTGTTAAGTGCTTGTTTATTTGTGTTATTTTCAATGAATAGAGGTACACTCAAAGTAACTAAAGCGCCACCTTCTTTATGGTTTGTTAGGGCTAATTTACCACCAAGCCTTTCTAAACTCGCATGGCTCAAAAATACTGCCATACCTAGGCCTTGCTCACTCGCTACAGGTTTGACACCGAGTTCGGCGAGTTTTTTCAAGGTAAAACCTTTACCAAAATCGCGAATAATAAGTTGCCAATTATTGTCAATTTGCTGGTGAGTGATTTCTAATGTTTGACTATTATTGCTTTTGCTCGCTCTTACAGCGTTATTAACTAAGTTTAATATAGCAGGTAATAAAGCACCATCGGCCATAATTGATACTTGATTCAGCCTTGCATCTTGCTGTTCATTGTTTATTATTTTAAGTTGGACTTCGGGATGATTAACCCTAACATTATCTTCGATATTACCCAGTAATTTTTGAGATGTTATCGGCGTGATTCTTTGCTGCTTGATTGAAAACACCATAGCTCTGAAGTCAGCTAAGCTTGTTCGGCAACGATCAAGCTGGCTTTGCATATCTATAACAATTTCGTTATCAGGGAAGTCTTCGCTTAATTCTTCAGCAAGCAATTGCACTGTTGCGATAGGAGTAGCCAATTGATGGGTAATTTGTGCAGAAGCCACACCCAAAGCGGTAACTTGCTCTTGTTTAAGTAAGTTTTCTCGATATTTAGCAATAGCCTTTTGTTGTTTGTTAATGCTGCGAGCCATCTTGCCGACCACTAGTGCGACTACTAGGGCTGAAAATAAAAAATTAATACCCATGCCAATAAAATGCCCCTGCATATTACCGTGCATCACACTCATAGGTAAAAACCACAGTAAAAGGCTGTATGAACTAATGGCTAAAAAGGCGACCAGACCAAGTAAAATAGCAGGTAAGGTAACGGCAGCAATGGCTATCGGGATCAGGAGTAAAGAAACAAAAGCATTCGTGGCACCACCACTGAAAAACAGTAATAAAGATAAAAAGATAATATCAGCACAAATTTGAATTAGTATAGAATGTTGACTACTTTTTTGGTTAGAGATGTGCTTATTTTTGTAAAAAACATAACTAGCAAAAGTAAAGATCAGTTCGAGTGCGATAACACTGAATAAAGGTGTCCAAGGTAATTGATACTCTAGTGCCAAGTTAACGAATAATATTAACAGTAATTGGATAATGATAGCGATACTGCGCAGGGCTATGATGGCTTGTATTTGGCTAACAGTTTTTAAAAAATGTGGCATAAAATTTTGTTTTCATTAACCTGCATCTTGACGAAGACGGGTATATAATATTTATGCATATCATCTTACCTGATTAGTCGGCTAAAATGCTGAGCTAAATCATAAAAATAATATTAAACTAGATAAACTCTAAGGAAAATGGCACTTATGAATTCAATAAAAAAACCTCAAGTTGCAACATTAGCAGGCGGTTGCTTTTGGTGTATAGAAGGTGCCTTTAGTAGTGTTAAAGGTATTATTAAAGCAACCTCAGGTTATATGGGAGGGATAATCGAGTCACCAAGTTATGAGCAGGTTTGTTCGGGAGATACAGGTCATGCAGAAGTGGTTCAGTTGACCTTTGATGTTGATGTTATTAGTTATAAAGAAATACTCGAGATATTTTTTAGTCTTCATAATCCAACGCAATTAAATCGCCAAGGCAATGATATCGGTAGTCAATATCGCACAGAAATTTTTACTCATAACCACGCACAAGAAGAAATTGCAGAACAAATTATTGCTGAAATTATTCAAGATGAAATATTTTCTGGTGACCTAGTCACTAAAATTAGCCCGGTAGTAACTTTTTATTCAGGTGAAGACTACCATCAAGATTATTTTAAAAATAACCCTGAGAATCAGTACTGTCAGGCTGTAGTTTCCCCCAAATTAGCAAAATTTAGAAAAACCTTTGTAGAAAAATTAAAGTAAAATATAACAGTGGCTTAAAGTTTACCATCAAATATCTTCGTTCAAAAAACAACCAGTGCACTATACTTGATAAGATAATGTACTGTTATTTTTTTGATTGTTTATCTTTGGTGGTAGCTTATGCATACAAAAAAGTTTCTCTTATTAGCGGTTGTCGTATTAGCAGGCTTTGCCGCTTTTTCCCCGCCTGATTATCCTTATCAGTTCAGACAAGTTAATCGATTAGCGGTTGCTGAAGACAATTATTTATTACCTATTCACCCTCATATAAAACAGATAACAAGGCCAGAAGAGACTTATAGTTTTCCAATAAAACTTGGTGAAGTAGGCCCAAGTAACTCTCTTTATTCAGGGCCCAAACAATACCCTTTTTACTGCATGACAATTGATTCAAAAGTTGGTCAACCTTTGGTTGATAATCAGCAAGGTTATGGTGTACCTGTTTATCAAGATTTTGATAAACAGGATAAAGTGATCGGTTATTCAAAAGATTGTTTGATAAAAACGCAATTACAATTTTTTTACCTAAACAAGGAAGAGCATTTAGTTAGGTTAAGCACTGATAAGTTTAAACATTTAGCAGCATTGCTTGACGCTAAACGGCCTTTGCAATTGTTTAGAGTGGAATTAGGTAGTATTAATCGTTTTATCTATTCGATAGCCATGGCAATAACCACAGCAGAGTTAGGCTCACGTACTGGCAGTAGTTTATGGAATAAGAAGCTCATTTATCAGTTTAATGGCGGTTCGGGTATAGGGTTTCGCCAAGGACGACATAAAGCAATAAAAACGGTTAGTAGGCGCTTAACACAAGTTCAACATGGTTATGCCATTATTAGCTCTAGTGGTAATCGTACAAGTTATACTTATAACATGTTGTTGGCGGAAGATACGGCTAGACGAGTAAAAAATAACTTTGTTAGTTTATTTGGTAAGCCAGTGTATACCGTTGGCATTGGTGGCTCCGGCGGTGGTTTGGCACAGTATTTAATTGCTCAAAATAGCACAGGTATTCTAGATGGTTTGATCCCACAATATTCTTATCCTGATATGGTTAGCCAAACTATTTATACTCTGGATTGTGATCTGTTTAATAATTACTTTACCTTTAGAGCTAAAAGCCATAGTCGTTGGCAGCAGTGGGATCAACGGCAGTTGCTTGAAGGGATGAATACTTTGCATGACTTCCCGCAAAAAATTTCTTTTTTACAACCTGTGGCGCAATTGATGGCTGGCATGATCCCCAGTTTTCCAGAAGGTAATAGTGAGTGTATTAACGGTTATTTTGGTCTATCTACTTTTATCCATAATCCGAGACAAGGCTTTTTAAGACATTTTTTTAGTGAAGATGTTGTTGAGCAAACAAATTGGAATTATTGGGAAGATATGTCGTGGCTTTTTGAGCGTGATCAATATGGCATGGTGCAAAGTACTTGGGATAATGATGGCGTACAATACGGTCTTCATGCTTTAAAACAAAAACAGATATCACTGGCTGAATTTGTCCATATCAATAAAAATATTGGTAGCTGGAAGGAACAACATCAAATGACAGCTGAGAATATTATTACACCTTTTGGCCGAAAGTTGCCTTTATGGGTTTCTTTATGGGGCAGTGACAATATAACGCAGGTTGTTAACAATAAACCTGCAGCTCGTCGCAGTGCTTCTTTGGGGGCGATCGAATCGGCTTATCGTGGTGGCCAAGTTTTTATAGGCAAGCTTGATTTACCTATTCTTGATGTTCGTCATTATTTAGAAGAGAAGTTGGATATGCATCACATGTCTGCTTCTTTTAGTTCAAGGTTACGTTTGGATGCTGCTAATGGGCATCACAACAATCAAGTTATTTGGGTGGCAAATCGAGACTTTAATCCAACAGCGCAAGCGTTTGCTATGATGGATTTATGGTTATTAAAGCGCAATAAATACCCTGAACTTAACGCAGAACAGAGTAAACCAAAACAGCTTCAAGATAGTTGCTTTGATGCTTCAGGTGCAGTGATCGCGCAGGGGGAAGGCGTATGGCATGGTAATTGGAATAATCAGCAAGAAGGCGTTTGTGCGCAACATTATGCAATGTTTTCTAATAGTCGAATTCAAGCACAAGGTCCATGGCAAGGAAGTATCTTTAAGTGTCATAAAATTTCTTTAACTAAAGCGATCAACGAAGGCTTCTATTCGGGCATTGACCCGAATGAATTAGGTAAATATTTTGATGACTTACAAGAAATTTTTGCTAATGGTGTTTGTGATTATACACAAGGGGACGTAGGTAGGCCCGAGAATATATAGTTAAACTAGAGTATTGACTAAAAGTAAGCGACAAAGCATTGATGCATTACCGCCCACTTTATTTGATGACTAATTCGTATTAATTAGTCATCATTTTTTAAAGGTTAAAGGCTAAAGGTTAAAAAACTGAGCGGAATGATGAACGACCACCACGTCGTGAAGACCGTCGGCTTTTCATACGGCTATGTAATTCATGTCTTTTTGCTTCCAACCATTCATCACGAGTTATCGGGTTATCACCAGCGCGGCCTTCTTCACGTGTTCGGTATAGGCAAAACTCTTCAAAAGCTTCAATATCGTCTTTAAACTCTGCGGCAACCAATTCAATCATAATAGCATCGTCTAAAAAGCCCAATACGGGGATATGATCGGGAACTAAATCTTCAGGGTCACTAAAGTAAGCTAAAGCACTTAATACTTCCGTGCGCTCTTCTGCTGGCATTTGCCATTCTGAATCTTCAATCATAGCAACAAAAGTTTCTAATTTTTGGATACGTTCACGAACAAATTCAGGCACATTGTCTTTAATATCGTTGCTTAAGTTTTTAGCGTTAGCTAAAATATCTTTTTCACTTAATTGTTTTGCGCCTGCTTGGGCTTTACGCATCACATCACGAAAGTGATCCATATCTGAGTCTTTTAATTCAAATTTGACTTCAATCGCCATATTCTTCTCCTGTTTGTGATTTTTTTTATATCTTGATCTGTAAGCATAGCTGACTATTGTTCATCAGTATGAGTAATTAATTATATTTATCATAATTAACTTAGCAGAATATAGTTTAGACAGCACGATAATAAAGTCTATTTCTATTATTTAATTGCAACATTATGTTCACATAATGCTATGATTTTATTTTATTCTATTGTTTGATTTTATCTTATTAATTCATTATGACTAAAACAGAATTGGCAGAAAAACTGCCCTTACCTATCTCCTCTCCTGTATTAGATAATGAGGTGGCAGTAATCAAAAAATGCGAAAATTGTCATCAAGCACTCAATGGAAAATTTTGTGCTAACTGCGGACAATCCGTCGATTCAACGTTGAAATATTTTTGGGTGGTTATTCTTCATTTACTCGATGATATTTTCAGTTTTGATTCCCGAGCTAGCCGTACCCTTTGGCCTTTAATTTTTCGACCTGCCTTCTTAACGAAAGAGTACTTTGCCGGACGAAGAGTCCATTATGTACCACCGCTGCGTTTGTATTTATTTGTGAGTATTATTTTTTTTATTACCTTGAAGTTCTTTGTTGGGGCCGACGGTAGCAATAGCATTAATATTAATGACAAGAAAATGCTTATTACTCAAGTTAAAGATCATGTAGAAGCACTAAAAACTGAACAAAAAATATTGCTAAAAACACCTTCCGAAAGTATTGAAGAGCTTGCTGAAGTAACTCGCTTAAATGCAGATATGGCCAAGTTTACCAGTTATTTAGCTGACTTGAACCGAGATTATAGTTCGGCTCAGAATAAACAAATCATTAAACTTACCCGTGCGTTGGTTAAATTAGAATTCGATAATGTTGAGGAAGGATTGTCGTCAAAAGAGCAAGATCGATTTGATGACTTAATGGCAAGACGATTAAAAGTTACTAATGGTGGGCTAATCTCTGAAGAGATTAATATCAGTAATAATGAAGATGGCAGTCTCTCTTTTGATTTTTTATCTGATGAAAAAAATAAAAAGCTTACTGAATTTTCAGAAGAATTAACCGAAAAGGCTGAAAAAGCCTTTAATTCCGATACGGGACCTTTAATTGAGCAAGTTATCGGTAAGCTGCCCCAGCTGATGTTTATCTTATTACCACTGTTCGCGGTATTACTGAAAATAATGTTTATCTTTTCTAAGCGATTATATATGGAACATTTAACGGTCGCCTTGCATAGTCACAGTTTTATTTTTATCGTGGTATTGCTCTCAGAGATGCTTGATTTATTAGATGAATACCTAGCGGTCACCAGTCCTAATTTAGCTGGTTTTGTCAGTGTTGTTGCTGGAGGTTTGTTACTTTGGATACCCATTTATTTATTCATAATGCAGAAAAAAGTTTATAAACAGGGATATTTTTTTACCTTAGTGAAGTTTAGCATTATTGGCACCATATATAGCATGATGATATTGGTAACTGGGCTTATTGCTTTTATCTGGGGCTTGATGGGAACTTAGTTTGGTTATGTAGTAATTAACTTGTCGTCTTGATACAGAAAAGCGGTAAAGCATATTATGCTTTACCGCTTTTTATTGCTCTTACCGCGGCGTTATTTAAAACGCATAGACAAATCAATTGCGTTAACGTGTTTGGTTAGTGCGCCGCTTGAAATGTAATCAACACCAGCTTTAGCGTATTCTTGCAAAATTTCAATGGTCATATTGCCAGAGACTTCTAATTTTGCTTTACCCCGTGTAGCTTTTACGGCTTTTTCTATCATGGCAGGAGTGAAGTTATCAAGCATGATAATATCAGCGCCAGCGTTAAGTGCCTGTTCAAGTTCATCGAGTGACTCCACTTCTACTTCAACAGTTTTATCACTGTGGTTGCTTTTAGCGGTCGCTACAGCCTGACTTATGCCCCCACAAGCAGCGATATGATTTTCTTTTATTAAAAAAGCATCAAATAAACCAATTCTATGGTTTACGCCACCGCCACACAGTACTGCATATTTTTGTGCACTACGTAAACCGGGTAAAGTTTTACGGGTATCAAGTAGCTTAGTTTCACTACCGGCTAACTCTTTCACATAGCGACTGGTTAAAGTGGCAGTACCCGATAGGGTTTGTAAAAAGTTTAGTGCAACACGCTCACCAGTTAACAAAGTACGAGCATCACCTTCAAGTTCAAATAAAGTGCTATTGGCAGCAACTGCTTCACCGTCATTAACAAACCAAGTGATTTTAGTGGCAGGTATTTTAGTTGCTTGTTCAGTCGTTTTATTTAATGAAGCGTCAAGTTGTTTGAAAACTTCGTTAACCCAAGATACACCACAAACTATACAATCTTCACGGGTAATTACCGTGGCAACAGCTTGCTCATCTTCAGGAATGAGCATCGCAGTAATATCTTGACTGGCTTGAGGAGTTTCATTATCAAGAGTACCTAAATCTTCACATAGGGCCCAGGAGATAGTTTTACTAATATCTTGCTGTAATTTTTCTAATTGTGCACTAAGCATTGTTGCCTTCCTGTTAACGAGGATCCCGTAAGATTAATTGTTTACCCGTTTGATGAAAATCGACTTGCTTTAGTGCGCTCATGCCTAAAAGTATCTCATTTGTTTTCATTGCGGGATTAATGTGAGCGGCGACATTATACAAGAAAATATTGCCTAAGCTCAATTGGGCAATTTCAGTTTTATAAACAGTTACATTGCCATTTGCTGTTTGTACTTGGTAGTTACCTTGACTGCTCAAGTTTAATTTGTCGGCAATATGAGCAGGAATGGATACTTGTGTTGCACCAGTATCAAGTAAAAAAGTGACGGGCATATCATTAATGGTGCCACGAGCTACATAATGGCCTTGCCTATTTTGATCTAAAATTACTTCGGCTTGACCACTTTTCGTTAAACGCATTTCAGGCCGACTATTTGGGTTATATTGTTCATCAAGTACATCCTGAAATAAAAACATTAACAACACAAGCGCCATTATCCAAGCAAGCCAAACAAAAACTTTAGCCATTTTGTTTGTTGGGTCATCTTCAGTCATACTAGGGTACTCTCACCGAATCAAAGTTTAATGGCGTTATTGTATGTTGTCTGACTCAAGCAAGAAAGGTTTAACAATAAAATCAGGTTGGTTAACTGAAGTAGAAAAGTTACCTTCGCCACATTTCAGTCCACGCGAGCAAGGTGACAACGTCAGTTTATTGGTGGTTCATAATATATCTTTACCTGCGGGACAATTTAGCGGAAATTATATTAGTGACTTATTTCTTGGTTGTCTTGATTGTGATGCCGATGAAAGTTTTGCCGATCTGCTTGGCGTGAGGGTTTCAGCGCACTGTCTCATTAGACGAAATGGCACTATCATTCAATACGTCTCTTTTAATGACAAGGCATGGCATGCAGGTATTTCTTGTTTTAATGGTCGTCAGCAGTGTAATGACTTTTCTATTGGCATCGAACTTGAGGGTACAGATACTACTCCTTATACTTTTGAACAATATCAAGAATTAATCAACTTAACGCATTGTTTACAGCGTGAGTTTTCTGCAATAATAGCAGATAATATTGTTGGTCATTGCCATGTCGCGCCAGGAAGGAAAACTGATCCTGGGCAAGTATTTGATTGGTCGTATTTTCGTGAGAATTTAAAAAATAATAACTTATAGTCTAGTGATTGAATCGAAGAAGAATCATTGCACTTATTACCCGAATTTATAAGTACCTGAAGTTAAAAAGGATTGAAAATGAGTTTATTAAGTTTATTAATAGCCCTAGCTGCAGAACGCGCATTATCAGGAAAAGCATGGCGATTTAATCATTATTACCAGCTTTATCAGCAGTTTTTTAGCAAAAACTTTACTGCTGTACAAGGTAAAGTTGCCAGTGCTGTGTTTATTCTAGTACCAGTATTGGTGACGGTTTTACTCTTAGAGTTAATCAATAATGACTTATTGCAACTCGTATTATCTACCTTGATACTTATTGTTTGTTTTGGCTGTGTCACCACACGTAAAAGCTATAAAGCGTATTTACAATCAGCTTTTCGTGGTGAAGAAACGACTACTGAAATGCATCATCAACAGCTATTAACCGATAAAAATTTACCGCAGTTAGGTTTTGGTCAAGCACTTATTTGGCTAAATTATCGTTATTACATTGCTATCATGTTGTACTTTACCGTGTTTGGTGCAGCAGGTGCGGTTTTTTATCGTTTGCTTACGACGGTAATTGAGCAGAAAAACACGATAAAAACAGGCTCAGCTATTGAAGAATGTTCTGAAACCAATGAACAGGTAAGTGCTGTAGGTGTTGATAAAGAACATGACAGCCAAAACACCCCTGATTTACACAGTGGTTGTAAAAGTCATCACGATGTACTTTTCTGGCTTGATTGGTTGCCTGTCAGAATAACCTCTTTTGGTTATATGTTTGTTGGCCATTTCTCCAAAGCACTGCCAACATGGCTCGAAAGCATTTTTGATAGCCGTAAACCGACCCATAAAGTATTAATTGATGTTGCCGAAAAATCTGAAGACATCATGGTTAATGCGGGTGATTGTACTGCGGAGCCTTGTTTACTGGTTCGGCTTGCAAAGCGCAATGTTCTACTGATACTGGCGGTTATTTCAGTGCTCACTTTAGCGGGTTTTATTCACTAAAATATAATAATTTTTGAAATTAGCTGGATAGTGTTCTTATGTATGACAGTAATAACAAACCCAAAGGCATAAAAAGAATTTTGTTAGCAACAAAGCATTCGAAGAATGGTCTTAGTTGGATGCTTGAAAATGAAGCCGCCTTTAGACAAGAATTACTTATGCTTTTAGTGTTGGTACCGGTAACTTTTTTGGTTGATATTTCAAAATATGAGCAAGTAGCGCTGATTATTTCATTAATTTTTATTGTTTTTACCGAAGTTGTCAATACGGCAATTGAAGCAGTAGTCGATAGGATTGGTTTAGAAATACATCCTTTATCTGGCCTAGCAAAAGATCTTGGTTCTGCTGCCGTTTTGATTAGTTTAGTGATGGCAATTATTGTCTGGGCGGCAGTTTTAATTCCTTAGTAAAAATTATTAACTAAATATAGTACAGTTAAAAATCTAGAAAAATGATTGCAGTTCCCCTTTGCCAAAACGTTGTCTTTTTGTGCTTAAATTCTGGCTCTAGCTTCTGACATAAACTTACATCTCTTCTACATAGACTGACAAAGTTTGGACACTTCTACGCTTTTTAACTGTGTCAGTTTCGCTAACATTTACCTCTTATTTGAATAAGTAAAAAGAGGTAGCATGACTGATCTGTCATGGCAAAGCAGACTTGTTTATATTCTACGAATGTCTTGGCTGCAAGTGTTTTTATTAACGTTAATACTCTCTACTGCCCGGTTGATATTTCTTTATCTAGTGGGCGATCATCAAATCATGCAAAGCTTGTTTTCCGATTTGATGGCGACACTGTTTATTGGATTACGTTTTGACTTACGCGCGGCAACCATTGTATCTGCCCCACTATTGTTAATTGGCTTAATGCTGACAGCCACTCGATATCATTATTTGATCTTAAGATTAATACCTTGGTATAGCTTCGTTTTCTATTCTTTAGCGGTATTAGCTTCAATCGGTAATTATTTTTATTTTAAAACTTATAACAATCATTTTGATATTTTTGTTTTTGGTCTCATTGAAGATGATAGCTTAAAGGTATTGAACTCAATTTGGCTTGATTACCCAGTGATTATTGTTTTGACCACTAGCTTTTTAGTCAGTTTATTATTAACAGCGATTATTATTAAAGTAAGCCAAAAATTTGCTAAAAAGCACAAGCAAATCAAAACCTGGGGCTCAACCACTGTGCTTGTTATTGGCAACCTATTACTTTACCTTTTTTTAGCTAGAGGCTCTTTAGCTACTTTTCCATTAAAGCAATATCACGCTAGCGTTTCTAGCTATGAAATATTCAATAAGAGCACGCCAAATGCACTGTTGGCATTAAGCTGGGCCCATAAAAAACATAAACGAGACGCTAAGTTTGTGCCAGTGTCTAAAAGCCAATATCAACGGCAAGTGCTTAATGTTGTTGGACAAGACACTGTGACTTACAAAACAGGAAAAAATGCGCTATTAACTAAATCACCGCCTAATGTTATTTTTGCCTTAATGGAAAGCATGGGCACCAATTTATTATTAGAAGACAATGCTAATGACAATAATTTGCTGGGAGCGCTGCGTAAACCTTTTGAGGATGACTTCCTGTTTACACGTTTTCTACCAGGGGCTAATACCACAATAGATAGCATTGCTATGATGCTCTTTCATAGTAATGTTAGTACTATTAGTCAGGGGAAAGAACAAAAAGCATTGTTAACGGGTTCAGCTTTTTTACCATTTAAACGTTCTGGCTATAAAGTTATCTATATTACTGGTGGTAGCCCCACTTGGCGTAATTTGAATTATTATATGTTACGACAAGGCGTTGATGAGTTTTATTCAGAAAATGACATAAAAGATGTATTTCCTCAGGCTGATACAAATGCTGGAACTTGGGGAGTACCTGATGTTTATACTTTTAAGTTTGTCGAGCACATTCTCAAGAAAAACAAACAACCAGTGATGATTATGTTATTAACTCAAACGAATCACTCTCCTTATAAGGTGCCAGCTGATTATAAGGCTAATACGCTAACTGTCAGCCAAAAGGTGATGGATAAGATGTCGATGTCAAAAAATGAATCAAAAGAAATCTTGGCAACTTACCAGTATTCAGCGAATGCGCTAGGCGAATTTATTCAGTCAATAAAGGCCAATAATGATAATACGATTATTGCTGCTACAGGTGATCACCGTGTAAGAAGTTATTCTATTGAATACCCGACAGATATTGGTTTCGCTTATTCGGTGCCTTTTTATTTGTACATTCCAAAAGAAATTTTAACCGCTACTCCGTACCGTTATAACGCTCGTAGAGTGGGTTCGCATCGAGATATATTTCCTACTCTATATGCATACAGTTTATCTGATAGTCAATATATCTCTTTAGGGGGACGAAACTTACTTGCAGAAGAGGATGTTGAACGTCCTGTTGCTTTTAATGAAAGTGTTTTATTGACGCCTAAAGGAGTGATCAACATTTCTACGCCAACGTTACTCTATCCTTGGCTTGATAATACTAGCTTGCAAGTTTCGGCGGTGCCAATCACAAATACTTTACCTGAGTTACCTATGAATTATAGCCAATTGCAAACACTCTTTATCAATGTTCAAGTTGAAGGTTTTCAGCCTTACGCTGAGTTAGCTAGGTTGAATGCAAACAGCGAATACAGCTCAGTTCAGTAGACAATGGCGCTACTAGCCAGCGAAATGAATAGTGTATTTAAGTCGATAAAACAAGTCGCTACCTTATATAGAACAGCGTTTTTTATGTTTAAAATGATTGATTAAATTTATTATATGTCTTTTTTGTAAATATAATTTGAATTAAATGATACCTTAGGGTATCTTGTGTGTATCTAGGGTGTCACTTGATACCTTGAGGTACAAGTTAAGCAGTGAAATTAACTTAATAAATTAAATTATATAAAAAGGAAGAAAACAATGACAGCACAAGTAAATGTACTACCCATTGACGAACAAAATTATTTAAAGCGCAATGCATTATTATGTTTAGTACTAGGGGTTCTGTTCAGTTTCAGCTTTTTCTACATTCTTTTTGAGCAAGATATCTCATCTATGCCGATATTAGAAAACAGTCTGTTATTTGTCGGTGCTGTAATTTTTATTAGCATGATGGTCATTTGTTTTAAAACGATTAACTCAGCCAATAGGGTAAAACAGGATACTTTCTATTGTGGCAACTTTCAGGATGAATACCTCAATCATGTTAATTTGAAAGGTTATAAATATGTTTTTAACTTTGTTTGTTTTTACTTTATTACTATTTTTATCTGCACGGGGCCTACAATCTCAGAGGCGATTGATTTTTTACCCTTGATCAGCATTAGAGACTTTTGCCTGCTAACCATGGGTCTCATCTTTATCAGTTATGCATTGCCGGTATTGTATATGTTAAAAGGTGGCGATGATGAATGAGATTTTAGATAATCATATTGCTAAGTTGCGTAGCAAGCAGAAGATATCGCAACAAGAACTCGCTGATGCCATAGGGGTATCGAGGAAAACCATTAGTACGGTGGAAACCGGACGCTTTACACCTTCTGTGGTTATAGCCTTGAAAATGGCGCAATATTTTCAAGTACCAGTGGAACGAATATTTGAGCTTGAGTCTGTTGAATAATATTTATCTATTGTTATTAATTATTAATAAAAACCAATGGTCAGACCATTGGTTTTTTCTGCGTGTTATAGCCAAGAGTACTTTTATTTATAACTCTAGCGACTTATTTACTTGCGTAAACTATAATCATCAGCTAACTTTACTAGCTAAAATCCTTGTCAAAAGCAGTGTTTTTTGCTATTTTATTGCCTAGAAAATCATTGGTAAGACCAATTTACCAAAATAATTCAGAGTATGAGAGCTCGTTATTTACCTTCAAATGAGATGAAAACGTTATGGTTGCTTCGCAGTTAAAACCGCTTATGCATGCAAAGAAGAAACCGCAAAAACTTAGCGATATTATTTTAGCTCAGTTAGAAGCGATGATAATTGAAGGCAGTTTACAGCCAGGTGAAAAACTTTTACCTGAACGTGAACTTGCATTGCAATTTGAAGTATCAAGACCGTCATTACGAGAAGCCATTCAAAAGTTAGAAGCGAAAGGTTTGGTGACACGCAAACAAGGTGGTGGCACTTTTGTTTGTAAGAATTTATTAAGTGGTTTTTCAGATCCCTTATTTGAATTGATGTCGAATAATAATGAATCACAATTTGATTTATTAGAATTTCGTCATGGTATTGAAGGTATGGCATCTTACTATGCTGCAATGCGTGGTACACCTGCAGACTTTGAGCAAATTCAAGCCAAGCATGATGAAATTGGTAATAGCCAGCTAGAAAAAGGTGAAGATGATTTTCGTGGTGAAGCAGAAGCCGTAGTTGAGTTTCATTTAGCTATTTGTGCGGCATCCCATAATGCGGTGATTTTGCAGCTTGCACGCAGTATGTCGCCATTATTAGCTGATAATATTGCACAAAATTTAACAATATTAGCTAAACGTCCTGATATCTTTAGCAAGATAACTGATTATCGCAAGCAGTTGCTTAATGCCATTATCAGTGGCCAACCCAAAAAAGCCTGGGGTGCTAGTCACCGCCATTTAGCTTTTATTGAAGAGGTTTTATTAAAGTTAAGCCAAGAAAATAGCCGAATGGAAAGATCAATGAGGCGAATGTAAAGAATTATACGAATAACGACAATAGATTTAAGAAAAACTTAACAAAGATAGAGCAGAATAATTAGAGCCGTTAACTATAAATAGTTATCAAACATTTTATTAAACTTTTTATTAAATAAGAAAGTATTGGAGACTAAACAATATGTCAGATCTACCAAATATCGATATTGATTCAGCAGAAACCCAAGAGTGGTTAGAATCAATGGAATCAGTATTAGAAAATGAAGGGCCAGAACGTGCTCATCATCTACTAGAAGCATTAATTGAACGTGCACGTCGTGGTGGTACTCACTTACCATTTGATGCAAAAACAGCTTATGTAAATACTATTCCGCCAGGACAAGAGCCACATATGCCAGCGGATCAAACGATTGAATCACGTATTCGTGCCGCAATTCGTTGGAATGCTCTAGTATTGGTATTACGTGCATCTAAAAAAGATTTAGAGCTTGGTGGCCACATTGGTAGTTTTGCTTCTTCGTCTACTTTATACGATGTAGGTTTTAACCACTTCTTTAAAGCGGCATCAGAGAAAGACGGCGGTGATTTCATTTTTGCCCAAGGTCATATTTCTCCTGGTATTTATGCTCGTGCTTTCATGGAAGGTCGTTTAACTGAAGATCAAATGAATAACTTCCGTCAAGAGTGTGATGGCAAAGGTTTATCTTCATACCCGCATCCACATTTGATGAAAGACTTCTGGCAGTTCCCAACTGTTTCTATGGGCCTAGGTCCATTACAAGCGATTTATACTGCACGCTTCTTAAAATATTTGACAGACCGTGGCATTAAAGATTGTTCGGGCCAACGTGTTTATGCATTTTTAGGTGATGGTGAGTGTGATGAGCCTGAATCATTAGGTGCTATCGGATTAGCTTCACGTGAAGGTTTAGATAACTTAACCTTTATCATTAACTGTAACCTTCAACGCTTAGATGGTCCGGTACGTGGTAATGGTAAAATTATCCAAGAACTTGAAGGCACATTCCGTGGTGCTGGTTGGGAAGTAAATAAAGTTATCTGGGGTTCTTACTGGGATTCATTAATTGCTCGTGATACTTCAGGTAAGTTATTACAGTTAATGAATGAAACAGTCGATGGCGAATACCAAAACTGTAAAGCGAAAGGTGGTAAGTACACCCGCGAAAACTTCTTTAACAAATATCCTGAAACAGCAGCATTGGTTGCTAACATGTCAGACGCAGATATCTGGCGTTTAAACCGTGGTGGTCATGATCCCGTTAAAGTTTACGCTGCTTATGATAAAGCAATGAAAACGAAAGGTCGTCCAACGGTTATCTTAGCTAAAACAGTGAAAGGTTTTGGTTTAGGTGCATCTGGCGAAGCATTAAATATCGCTCATAACGTTAAGAAAATGGACGTTGAATCAATCAAGCATTACCGTGATCGTTTTAATATTCCTGTAGCAGATGAAGATATTGCTGATTTGCCTTTCTTTAAATTCCCAGAAGACAGCGAAGAATATAAGTACATGAAAGCGCGCCGTGAAGCATTAGGTGGTTCTCTACCAGCTCGTCGTGTGCAAGCAGAAGAGCAACTTGAAATTCCAGCGCTTAAAATCTTTGATCCTATTCTTAAAGGTTCAGGTGAGCGTGAAGTATCATCAACAATGACCTTTGTTCGTGTACTTAACAGCTTATTAAAAGATAAAAAAATTGGTAAGCGTATCGTACCAATTATTCCTGATGAAGCGCGTACCTTTGGTATGGAAGGTTTATTCCGTCAAGTAGGTATTTACGCAAGCGAAGGTCAAAAATATATTCCTCAAGATGCTGATCAAGTTGCTTATTACCGTGAAGATAAAAAAGGCCAAGTATTACAAGAAGGCATTAACGAGTTAGGTGCTATGGCATCTTGGGTTGCTGCTGGTACGTCTTACTCTACTTGTAACGCGACAACCATTCCGTTCTACATTTATTACTCAATGTTTGGTTTCCAACGTGTTGGTGATTTAGCATGGGCAGCTGCTGATAGCCAAGCACGTGGTTTCTTATTAGGTGCTACTGCCGGTCGTACAACGCTTAACGGTGAAGGTTTACAACATCAAGATGGTCATTCACATGTTCAAGCTGGCTTAATCCCTAACTGTGTAACATACGATCCAACTTACGGTTATGAAATTGCAGTTATCGTGCGTGAAGGTTTACGACGCATGTATGAAGAAAATGAAAATATTTTCTTCTACTTAACGTTAATGAATGAAAACTATCAACATCCAGCATTTCCTGAGAGAAAAGGTGTTGAAGAGCAAATCATTAAAGGTATTTACCAACTTGAACAAGTTGCGCCTAAGAAAGCAGTAGCTAATGTTCAGTTATTAGGCTCAGGTACTATCCTAGAGAAAGTACGTGAAGCAGCGCAAATTCTTAGTGATGATTTCAACATTTCAAGTGATGTTTACTCAGTAACCTCATTTAACGAACTAGGCCGTGATGGTCAAGACGTAACACGTTGGAACATGCTTCACCCAGAAAGTGAGCAGCGTGTACCGTACATTGCGCAAATTATTACTAAAGACGCGGGTCCTGCAATTGCTGCAACTGACTACATCAAAAACTACTCAGACCAAGTACGTGCGTACATTGACACTGAATACCGTTGTTTAGGTACTGATGGTTTTGGTCGTAGTGATAGTCGTGCAAATTTACGTACTCACTTTGAAGTAAGCGCAGCTTACGTTGTTGTTGCTGCATTGTTTGAATTAGCTAACCGTGGTGATATTAAACGTTCAGTGGTTACCGAAGCAATTAAACGCTTCAACATCGACACTGAAAAACTTAACCCACTTTACGCTTAAGACTAGAGAAGGAAAAGATTATGTCTATTGAAAAAATTCTAGTCCCTGATGTTGGTGGCGATGAAGTTGAAATTATCGAAATCTGTTTTGCAGTGGGCGATACACTCGAAGCAGATGAAGGGATTATTACTGTAGAAACTGATAAAGCTTCTATGGATATTCCTGCACCATTTGCCGGTAAGCTTGTTAGCTTAACCGTTAATGTTGGTGATAAAATTAAAGAAGGCGATGTTATTGCCGAAATGGAGAGTGCTTCGGCTTCTGCTCCTGCGGAAGAAGCGCCTGCGGCAGCTGTAGTTGAAACTCCTGTAGCAGCACCTGTTGCTGCTGTTGTTGAAGCTGCTCCAGTGGTGGCTGTTGCTACTGCCTCTGAGATAATTGACATCGCAATACCAGATATTGGTGAAGACGGCGAAGTTGAAGCGATTGAAGTATTAGTGAGTGTTGGTGATGTCATTGAAGAAGAAGATGGCTTAATCACCTTGGAAACTGATAAAGCGACCATGGATGTTCCTTCTACGCACGCAGGTACTGTTATAGAAGTATTTGTTAGTACTGGCGATAAAGTTAAGCAGGGGTCATTGGTAATCAAGCTTGAAACGGCCGGTGGTGTTGCACCTGCTGCTGAAGCGCCAGTAGCACAAGCGGCACCTGTCGCTGCTGCTCCTACGGTTGCTGCAACGACAGCACCAACGGCTTCACCAGTACCACATCACCCACAAGCGGGTAATGTAAACAAAGGCACTATTTATACCTCGCCATCAATCCGTCGTCTTGCTCGTGAGTTTGGTGTTGATTTAACGGTAGTTAAAGGCTCTGGTCGTAAAGGCCGTATTTTGAAAGAAGATGTGCAGTCATATGTTAAGTATGAATTATCACGTCCGAAAGCCAATGCCGGTAGTTCAGTTTCAGCTGGTGAAGGTGGTTTACAAGTTGTTAGCGCTAAAGCGATTGATTTCTCTAAGTTTGGTGAAATTGAAACAAAAGCATTAACACGTATACAGAAAATTTCTGGACCATTTTTACATCGCAACTGGGTAACAATTCCACATGTTACGCAATTTGATGAAGCAGATATCACTAACGTTGAAGCGTTCCGTAAAGAACAAAACGTTGTTTGTGAAAAACAAAAGCTTGGTTTTAAAATCACACCGCTAGTGTTTATTTTAAAAGCAGCGGCAGATGCCTTACGTGCATTCCCAACGTTTAACTCAAGCTTGAGTGAAGACGGTGAAAGTTTAATTCTTAAGAAATACATCAATATTGGTGTTGCTGTTGATACACCAAACGGTTTAGTAGTACCGGTAGTACGTGACGTTGATCAAAAAGGTATTCATCAGTTATCGCGTGAATTACTTGAAATCAGCATGAAAGCACGTGACGGCAAGCTAAAAGCAACTGATATGCAAGGTGGTTGTTTTACTATTTCTAGTCTAGGTGGTATTGGCGGTACGGCATTCACGCCAATCGTTAACGCACCTGAAGTAGCTATCTTAGGTGTTTCTAAGTCAGAAATGAAACCTAAATGGAATGGTAAAGATTTCGAGCCTAAGTTAATGCTGCCGTTATCTATGTCTTACGATCATCGTGTTATCGATGGTGCATTAGCAGCACGTTTCACTGTGCATTTAGCTGGCGTAATGTCTGACATTCGTAAATTGGTACTTTAGTCGATATTGACTAATTAAAGTTGGCGAAATTCGACACATAAGAGTAGAATTTCGCCCATAAAAATACTTACACAGAACAACAGTTTTTAATGAGGAATTTATGAGTAACGATATCAAAACTCAAGTAGTAGTATTAGGTGCAGGCCCTGGCGGTTATTCTGCAGCATTTCGCGCAGCCGATTTAGGTTTAGACGTAGTGTTAGTAGAAAGTCGTGAAACATTAGGCGGCGTTTGTTTAAACGTGGGTTGTATCCCGTCGAAAGCACTACTTCACGTAGCTAAAGTAATTGATGATGCAGCAGCAATGGCGTCTCACGGTGTTACTTTTGGTAAGCCAGAAATCGATTTAGATAAAATTCGTGGCTGGAAAGAAAGCGTAGTAGGCCAGCTTACTGGCGGTTTAGGCGGCATGTCTAAAGCACGTAAAGTAAAAACAGTTTTCGGTTTCGGTAAATTTACTTCGGATAAAACTATCGAAGTTGCCGGCAACGATGGCGAAACAACAACGATCACTTTTGATAACGCTATTATTGCAGCGGGTTCTTCAGTAATCGACTTACCATTTATCCCTAACGATGACCCACGTGTTATCGATTCTACTGGCGCTTTAGAACTTAAAGACGTACCAGAAGAAATGCTTGTACTTGGTGGTGGCATCATTGGTCTAGAAATGGGTACTGTTTACTCTGCACTAGGCTCTAATGTATCTGTTGTTGAGTTTGCTGATCAATTAGTTCCAGCAGCTGATAAAGATATTGTTAAAGTTTATAACAACTTCAACAAGAAAAAATTCAACATTATGTTGTCTACTAAAGTTGTTGCAGTTGAAGCAAAAGATGACGGTTTATACGTTACTTTTGAAGGTAAAAAAGCACCAGCTGAACAAGTACGTTATGACAAAATTTTAGTTGCTGTTGGTCGTAAGCCAAACGGTCACTTAGTTGCAGCTGACAAAGCGGGCGTAAATGTTGATGAGCGTGGTTTCATTAACGTGACTAAAGAAATGCGTACTAACGTACCGCACATCTTAGCGATTGGTGATGTTGTTGGCCAACCTATGCTTGCACATAAAGCGGTACATGAAGCACATTGTGCTGCTGAAGTTATCTCAGGTAAGAAACATGAGTTTGACCCACGTTGTATCCCTTCAATTGCTTATACTGATCCAGAAATGGCTTGGGTTGGTGTTACTGAAGCGGAAGCAAAAGCTGAAGGCCTAAACATTGAAGTTGCTAACTTCCCATGGGCTGCTTCTGGGCGTGCTATCGCTTCTGCACGTACTGAAGGTAAAACTAAGATGATCTTCGAAAAAGAAACAGGTCGTGTTCTTGGTGGTGCTATTGTTGGTATCAATGCTGGCGAAATGCTTGGTGAAATCTGTTTAGCGGTTGAAATGGGCGCTGATGCTGAAGATCTTGCCTTAACGATTCATGCTCACCCAACGTTAAATGAATCAATTGGCTTAGCGGCAGAAATCTTTGAAGGTTCAATCACTGATTTACCAAATGCTAAAGCAGTAAAGAAAAAGAAATAAGCGTATAATAAACATTATGCGTTTTGCTTAGCTAAATAAGTAAGCTCAATAAAAACCAATCATAGGTGCTGACTCTAGCTATCTATGGTTGGTTTTTTTGTGTCTATAAATTGTCAATTTTAAGCAGGTAATGGATAAACGAATGACATATTAATTTACTTCATATTAAGCACTGTCAGGCTAGGGTTTCGTTATCTAAGCCGAAAAAATATTCGTTTTCATTTAATGAAATAGCCAATTAAAAGTTAACTGCTTGATTTATACTTATGTAGCCCGATATAAGTTGTAACCTCTTTCTATAATGGACTAATAAATGACTAAGTTGAGAATTGCTTTACTTGGATTAGGTGATATTGCTAAAAAGGCTTACTTGCCTATAGTTACTTCTCATGCCGATATCCAGCCAATATTATGTAGTAGAAATGCTGAAGTATTGGCTGAATTACAAGCAAAATACCGAATTGATGAAACTTATCAAAATCTGACACAACTTCTCGAAAGTAAGCCCGATGCTATTATGATACATAGCGCAACGGACAGTCATTTCAGTATTGCTAAACAGTGTTTAGAGGCTGGAATAGCTACTTTTGTGGATAAACCAATCAGCTTATCTCTCGTTGAGTGCCAAGAGCTGGTCACTTTAGCAAAAGAGCAAGATGTACCCTTATATGTTGGTTTTAACCGTCGCAGTGCTCCTTTAATTTCTCCATTATCTGAGAAAAAATTACAACACGTAAACTGGCAAAAAAATCGCGTTAATTTACCTGCGCCGACAAGAGACTTTATTTTTAACGACTTTATTCATGTTGTTGATGGTCTATTGTTTTTATCACAAAGCTCAAGCATTGATGAGTTAGATGATCTGAACGTTAATGTCAGTATGCAAGGAGAATTGTTAAGTCGAATTCATTTTTCTTTTACTCACCAAAAAGCATTTTTTGAAGGTTCGATGAATCGTAATAGTGGCGTAACTGAAGAAAACTTAGAAGTTTTCTCTGTGAATGAAAAATATCAAATCACTAGTCTCACTTCAGGCCAGCATTACCAAGCGGGTAAGTTAACGCCACTTGGCTTTAGCGATTGGCAAAGCCATCTTTATGCTCGGGGCTTTGATGACATGATAGAAAACTGGTTAGATGATGTTAGGAGTGGACAAGCCAATTCTACACGTTTACAGGCTATATTAGCGAGTCATCAATTATGCGAAAAGTTAGTTAAAGAAGCATTCACAGTAACGTAATATAAATGATAAATGTAAATTGGCTATACTGAATCTTAAGTATTGAGAAATAACCGAGATATTATGACTTTATTACCCTTATATATTTACCGATATTCTTTAGCGTTTGTCTTAGCAGGTATATTGCTTACAGGTTGTGTTAATTTCAATCAGTTAAATACAGGCAATGAATGGGATTTTGATCATCAAGTACAGTATAAAAAAACAAAATTGTCCGCTAATATTTATCAGATAGAAATCGTTTCTGGCAATAGTGCAAATTTTGATAAATTGAGTGCTTTTTTGCTGCGCCAAAGTTATCTGATTTGTGGCCAATATGGTTATAAACTTGAGATATTAAAAGGAGTTGAAAGCTTTGATCACTCTCGAGCATCCCCGAATCTAATTATGCCAAATCTAACCGCTAAGCTTGAGTGTGCAATAAATAAATAGTGTGGTGAACATTTTTTGTGAGGAAGGGTTAACTACATACATTTCTGAAAATAAAAAGGAGGGTTACTTAGCTTAATTAAGCTAAGTAACCCTCCTTTTGTTTTACTTTATTCTATTTAGCAATTATACCACGGTAACCGGTACTGCTTGAGCAGTGTACTTAGTAGTCATCTCATGCGTAGGAGGAGCAAATCGAGTTAAATCGATACCTTCTACTGCTGATTTGTACTCTTCGATTGTCGGGAAACGACCCAACATAGTTGAAAGAACAACTAATGGCGTAGAGCCAAGTAGTGATTCACCTTTCTTTTCAGGAGTATCTGCTACAACACGGCCTTGGAACAAACGTGTAGAAGTAGCAATTACCGTATCGCCTGGTTCTGCTTTCTCTTGGTTACCCATACATAAGTTACAGCCTGGGCGTTCAAGATACATGATGTTTTCGTACTTAGTACGAGCAGCATTTTTAGGTACAGCATCGTCAAATTCAAAACCTGAGTATTTTTGTAGAATATCCCAATCACCTTCAGCTTTAAGCTCATCAACAATATTGTATGTTGGTGGTGCCACAACTAATGGTGCTTTAAATTCAATCGTATTACCTTGCGCTTCCATATTACGTAACATTTGAGCGATGATTTGCATGTCACCTTTGTGCACCATACAAGAGCCAACAAAGCCTAAATCAACTGATTTATCAGCGTAGTATGAAACAGGGCGAATAACATCATGGGTGTAACGTTTAGAAGCATCGTCGTTGTTTACATCAGGATCAGCAATCATTGGCTGGTCGATAACATCTAAGTCAATCACTACTTCTGCGTAGTATTTAGCATTCTCATCTGGTGATAATGCAGGCGTTTCACCTGATTTAATACCTTCGATACGTTTGTCAGCTAAGGCGATTAAACCGTTAAGTGTTTTCGCTTCGTTTTCCATACCCTTGTTGATCATAATTTGGATACGGCTCTTAGCAAGCTCAAGTGATTTAATTAACGTTTCATCTTCAGAAATACAGATAGACGCTTTAGCCTTCATTTCTGCAGACCAATCAGTAAAGGTAAAGGCTTGGTCAGCTAATAAAGTACCAATATGAACTTCAATGATACGACCTTGGAAGACATTCTCGCCACCAAATTGTTTAAGCATTTGTGCTTGAGTAGAGTGAACTACATCACGGAAATCCATGTGGCCTTGCATATTACCTTTAAAAGTAACTTTTACCGACTCAGGGATTGGCATAGCCGATTCACCAGTCGCTAGCGCGATTGCTACTGTACCCGAGTCAGCACCAAAGGCGACACCTTTAGACATACGAGTATGCGAGTCACCACCAATGATGATTGCGCGATCGTCTACGGTAATATCATTTAATACTTTATGAATAACATCAGTCATTGCATGGTATTCGCCTTTCGGGTCACGTGCAGTAATAAGACCGAACTTATTCATAAATGCCATTAATTTAGGAATGTTAGCTTTAGCTTTGTTATCCCAAACTGAGGCTGTATGACAACCTGATTGGTATGCACCATCTACAAGTGGAGAAATAGTAGATGCTGCCATTGCTTCAAGTTCTTGACATGTCATAGGGCCTGTCGTGTCTTGAGAACCAACAATGTTCACTTTAACGCGAACATCTGAGCCTGCATGTAATGGTGTTGCAGACGTTACGCCAACAGCGTTGTTATTAAAGATTTTTTCAACGGCAGTTAAACCTTGACCGTCGTGTGAAATTTCTTTTGACGTTGCATAGACAGGTGTAGCTGCTACGCCTAGTGTTTCTGCTGCGAACGTTTGTAACTTCTTACCAAAGGTTACCGCGTAAGAACCACCTGCTTTCATGAATTCCACTTTCTGTGGTGTAAAAGCTGAAGAGATATCAGCAAGCTCTTTATCACCGTTGTATAACTTCATCGCTTTAGTGTCGATCGTTAATACAGTACCAGTCGCTACTGAGTATGCTTCTTCTAGTACGGCATCGCCATTTTCGTCAACAACTGCGTTGCCGCTTGCATCAACCTTCTTAACCCAGTTTTTAAGATCAAGACCAATACCACCCGTTACATCAACAGTAGTAAGGAAGATTGGAGAAATACCGTTAGTACCGGCAACTACTGGGGCAATGTTAATAAAAGGTACGTATGGACTTGCTTGTTTACCTGCCAATAATGCAACGTTATTAACACCAGACATACGAGATGAACCAACACCCATAGTGCCTTTTTCAGCAATTAACATTACTTTTGCGTTAGGGTATTTAACTTGTAATGCTTTAATTTCTGCTTGAGCTTCTGGTGTGCTCATGCATTGGCCGTGTAATTCACGGTCAGCACGTGAGTGAGCTTGATGGCCAGGAGATAATAAGTCTGTAGAGATATCGCCTTCACCAGCGATATAAGTAACGATTTCAACTTTTTCTGCTACTTCAGGAAGTTTCGTGAAAAACTCCGCTTGGGCGTAACTTTCAAGAATGTCTTTAGCAATCGCGTTGCCTGCTTTAAAAGCGGCTTCAAGACGAGCAGTATCTGCATCGTATAGGAATACTTGTGTTTTTAACACTGCTGAAGCTTGAGTAGCTAATGCAGTATCGTCACCTAATGCAAGGTCAAGCAATACTTCAATTGAAGGACCGCCTTTCATATGTGAAAGTAATTCAAAAGCAAACGTTGGCGTAATTTCAGCAACAACAGATTCACCTAGAATGATTTCTTTTAAAAATATCGCTTTAACACCAGCAGCACTCGTCGTACCAGGTAAAGCATTATAGATGAAAAAGTTAAGAGAATCTTCACGGTGCGCATTGGCTTGATCTTTAATTTGCGTGATGATTTCAGCTAATAAATCAGCGCTATCAATAGGTTTAGGTGCTAGGCCAAGATCATTTTTACGACTTTCAATTTCTTTAATGTACTCTAAATATAGACTCATTCGATACTCTCTCAGGCAATTATAAGATGCTAATAATATTGCAATTAGCGGGGACAAATTTTTGTCTCTATTTTACCTGATTTTCTATGTACTACTAATCATTTGGTTAAATAAGCACTATTCATGTGGGTTATAGCAGGTAGAAGAGGTAGTTATAGTGGTTATGTTACATTATTCGTTACACTTTTCTCACAATGAATGTTGCCTAGCAATTTTCCTGGTAGCTTTATCTAATAATCTCCGTCGCCTCTATTTACAAATAGAAGCTTAATTTTTGTATTTTTATCTGTCATGAATAGAAACTAAGCTACAGCTAATCCAATGTCTTTTTAAACCTTAGTGCAGCAATAAGTAAACCGAATAACGTAAAGCTAATCAGCCATAGCATATCAAACGTCATATCAACCACGGCAACGTCACGTAATACCACACCACGAATTAAGCGAATAAAGTGGGTAGCAGGCAATGCCTCTGCTATGTATTGTGCTACTGCGGGCATACCTTCGTACGGAAACATAAAACCAGATAATAATATTGAGGGTAGTAAAATAAATATAGTCATTTGCATGGATTGCAGTTGGTTTTGTGCCAAGGTTGAAATCACTAAGCCTAAAACCAAACTAGCGCAAATAAATAACAAGGTGGCGAAGGCCAACTGCCATAAACCACCGTTAATAGGCACATTAAACAAGAAGTAACCTAAACCCAGAATAATTGTTACTTGGATAACACCAATAAAGATATAAGGGAAAATTTTACCTATCATTAGTTCAATTGAAGCTAAAGGTGTGGTGATTAGCAACTCCATATTACCGCGTTCTCGTTCACGTACAATGGCGGCTGAAGTAAACATGATCATGGTCATGGTAAGAATTACACCGACAAGGCCGGGCACAATATTCACGACACTGCGTTGCTCAGGATTATATAATAAGGTGACTTCAAAGGTAGGGACATTACGATTAGCGGGTTTATCTAATAGCTCCGCTAATGGCATATTGCGTAAACTTTTTATACTGCCAGCAATTGCGGTATCAGAGCCATCAACTAACCACTGAGCAATAGGGCGACTCGTTTCTTCATCGCTAGCGGGTGGTATACCAAAACCTACGGTTGAATGACGCACTAAACGCTGACTAACATCTTTAGGAATAATTAACACCGCACGCACCTCGCCTCGGTCAATACCTGCTTGCGCTTGCGGTAACGAAGTATAATGCTGGGTGAAATTAACTATGCTAGTGGCGGCAACTGTTTGTTGTAAAACTCGACTCAATGCGGTTTGGCTTTGATCGAATATCCCGACCGGAATATGGCGAATGTTAGTATTGATTGCAAAAGCAAATAGCAGTAATTGTACCAACGGAATCATGATGACCATGCCAAACGTCAATCTATCGCGTTTTAGCTGAATTAACTCTTTGATAATAATGGCTTGAATTCTTAATAAGGATCTCATGAGATAACCTTATGAATATCTGGCTGAATTTCTGACGCTATACCAGATTGTGGAACAATGTTATGACCTGTTGATAAGACAAAAACATCTTCAAGACTTGGTCTGACAATGTGCATTGCTGCTGTGCTAGAAACAATATTTGATTTAGTTAAAAAATCGATAGGGTTAGTGATTGTTTTATTTATTAATACCCGTAAATGTGCGCCAAGTTGTGATGCTGAGACAACGTCAGGCAGGGTAATGAGTTGTTGTTTTAATTGTCGAATATTATTGCTTGATACTTCAATGACATTAGCGGGCAAGTTTGCCATTAAATTTTCAGGAGTATCATCAGCACGCTTAATGCCATTTTCTAAAATGGCTAACTTATGACAGCGCTCAGCTTCATCCATATAGTGTGTTGAAACTAAAATAGTGATGCCTTGATCGCATAAATCAAATAATTGCTCCCAAAATTCACGTCGATTTTCAGGATCTACCGCAGATGTTGGCTCATCTAAAAATAATAACTTAGGTTTGTGCATTACCGCACAAGCAAGCGCTAAGCGTTGTTTTTGCCCACCGCTCAAGCTGCCACCTAGTTGATTCTTAAGTGTCGCTAATTGATAAATGCTGGTTAATTCATCGAGTCGAACTTTTTGTTCTTTTGGTGTTAAGCCATATATACGGGCGATAAATTGCATGTTTTCTTTGATGGTTAAATCATCATACAAAGAAAACTTTTGCGTCATGTAACCTATTTGTCGACGCAGCTTCTCTGCATCCTTAGGTAAGTTGCAACCTAATACATTAACGGTGCCGGCAGTGGCTTTTAATAAACCAGTGAATAAGCGAATAGCGGTGGTTTTCCCTGAGCCATTCGGGCCAAGAAAACCATAAATACGCTGTTTTTCTACCTGTAAATTAAGTGACGATACTGCGGTCATCGAACCAAATTTTCGGGTTAAATTAATTGCTTCAATAGCTAACTCAGTCATTAGCATCACTTAATGGGGTGCTTAACTTGTTAAGCTTGTTTGGTAAAAATACTTGTGAAGGAATGCCACTGGGCAAATTAGCGGCACTGTCAGGTAAAATTACTTCGGCTAGATACATTAAGTTAGCTCGCTCAGCTTGGTTAAGTGCATAATAAGGCGTAAAGGCTGGCTCTGTCGCGATCCAACGAACAGTGCCTTGCAGCGACTGAGTTAAACCGTCAACTTGCACCGTTAACTTATCACCAACGCTTACCTGTACACGATAAGGCTCGGGAATATAAATACGAGCAAAAGGTGCTTTACCTGCAAGAACAATGGCAACAGGGCTACCAGCGGTTACTCGCTCGCCTAAATTCCACGGTAAATTATCTAAAATACCATCGCGTTTTGCGGTAATGGTTAAATCGGCTAGCTTTTTCTGTTCGCTGGTTAACATAGCAATATTAGTGGCTAAAATGGCCTCGGCTATCGCTAAGTCTTCAATTCGGGTGCCATTTACTAGTTGTAGAAGTTGTTCTTGGGCGCTGCTGAGTTTAGCTAAATTTTCATCACGTGCAGCTAAGGTACTATCGAGTGTTGCTTGACTGGTTAAATTAGTCTTAATCAAGCTTTGCGCTCTGGCATAATTCGCCTTACTTTTTATCAATGCCGCTTTAGCGCCAGCAACCTTAGCTTGTGCGGCGGCCACTTCTTCTGCACGTGCACCATTATGTGCTTTATCTAAATTTGCCTGCGCTTGCTGTACTTGCGCGTGTGCTTTGGCGACTAAGGCTTTTTGTAAAATGTCATCAAGTTTTACTAATACCGTGCCCTTACTGACTTGACTACCTGCTTTGATTGGTAACGCTGTTATAACTTCACTGACTGTTGCTGTATGGGCAATACGGTCACGTTCTAATGTGCCTAACGCTATCTTAGTTTGATCGTTATTGCAGCCAAATAGTATTGTGCAGATAAGACAAACTAATATTTTAGTCGACATGGTAATGATCTTCCTGATTTTAGGGCATAAATTTAGCTGGTAAGCTTTTAGTCTACGCCCTAACGAGTGAAGTTCAAGCCTTTATTCTGAGTTAGTAAGTTGATTTATAAGCCACTTAAAACATCATTTATTTCTGGGAGAAAGGATGGCTATGTCTTTAGTTTTTATTCTTTAGTTCATATTTTTTAGTTTATGGTTTCGAAATCGAAATTACGGCTAAATAAACTCGTCTCGATATCGAGATTCCCTGTTTACTATTGTAACTAAAGTGTAATCAAGTGTTTGTATTTAAAGACTAAGTTATTGTTGGTATAAGGATTGCTCTAACAAGAGCATGAATTATTAGTTGGCTTAGTTATGGATATTGTTCGCTCAAAACAGAAGAAAAAAATTAATAGTAAACGCTGGATTGCGATTGCCGCTATCAGTGTTGTGGCGCTGACACTGATAGTTAACCTTTCGGGTAAGTCATCGGCATATCAGGTTGATAAATCAGAATTATTGCTTGCTGAGGTACAACGTGGCCAACTTAATATTAGTGTGCGTGGTGTTGGTGTACTTGTTCCTAAAGATATTCGCTGGGTAGCAACGAATGTTGATGGCCGGGTTGAACGTATATTAATAAAAGCGGGAGCTAAGGTAAAAAAAGGTGATTTATTACTGGAATTATCTAATCCCCAATTAATTCAGCAATTAGAAGAAACCAAGTGGCAATTAGAAGAAATGGTCGCCGAAACGAATGCACTAAACGTATCGTTAGCTTCAGAGTTATTAGATCAAGAAGCGGCCGTCATTAATGAAAAATTAAATCATGAGCGAGCATTACTTACCTACAACGCGCAGAAGAAATTATTAGATAAGGGCACGGTTGCAGTTTCACATATCGCCCACGAAGAAGTCAAAATAGATGTAGCGCAATACAAAGAGCGCTGGCAGCTAGAAGTTAAACGTTTAAATAAAAAGCAAGAAAGCTTAACGGCACAAGCAAAAGCTTACCAGGCCCGACTTAATCGTATGCATAAAATTTATCAAAGAGCGCAGCAACAAGTAGAGTCGTTAAAAGTACACGCCACCATGGACAGTATTGTGCAAGCCATGCCAATGGAATTAGGGCAGCGGGTATTAATGGGTAGTAATCTTGCTCGCTTAGCACGAAGCGGTGAGTTTATCGCAGAGCTGCGTGTGCCTGAAAAACAAATTAAAGATGTGACACTTGGCCAATCAGTTATTGTGGATACCCGTAATAGCAAGATCGAAGGTATTGTTCAACGCATAGACCCTATTGTTAATAACGGCTCTGTACAAGTTGATATAGAACTTATTGGCGATATGCCAAAAGATGCTCGCCCAGATCTTACCGTTAATGGCGTTATCGCTATTGCCAATATTGAAAACACGCTTTTCGTTAAGCGACCAATATTTGCTAGTGAGCATAGTGAAGCTTTTGCTTATGTACTGACAGAAGACGGTAATCAAGCCGACAAAGTAAATATTCACTTTGGTCAAACATCGACACAATACATTCAAATAACTTCAGGTTTAACGGTAGGGAATAATATTATTATTTCTGATGTTACTGCTTGGGAAAAACAACAAACTATTAGCGTAAATTAGGAGCAGGTGATGAATAATGCAATCAATGAAAATCATACGGACAATAACGGACAGGCATTAGTATTGCTTAAAGACATCAAAAAAGTATTTTTAACTGATGATGTTGAAACTCATGCAATCAATAATATTAACCTCATCATTAATAAAGGCGAATACCTGTCTATTACGGGTCCCTCAGGCTGTGGCAAGTCGACCTTGTTATCTTTATTGGGTTTATTAGATACGTCTAGTAGCGGGAGTTATACCCTAGCAGGGCACAATGTATCTGATCTCAACCGAGATGAACGATCAGCGATTAGAAACAAAGAAATTGGTTTTATCTTTCAAGCGTTTAACTTAATCAGTGACCTAACGGTAGCTGAAAATGTTGAATTACCACTGACTTACCGCAGTGACTTTGATGCCAAACAGCGTGCAGCTATGGTGAATGCAGCGTTAGAAAAAGTAGATATGTTACATCGAGCCAATCACTTTCCATCACAGCTTTCTGGTGGTCAGCAGCAACGTGTTGCCGTAGCGCGTGCTATCTCAGCAAAGCCAGCGATAATCTTGGCGGATGAGCCGACCGGTAATTTAGACTCAAAAAATGCTCAAATCGTTATGGCGTTATTGGATCAGTTACATCAAGAAGGCGCAACCATTTGCATGGTTACCCATGATCCTCGTTCGGCAGCTAGAGCAGAGCGTATGATTGAGGTATTTGATGGCAAGATAGTTGCTGATCAACGTACACAAGCACCTACAGCTATTGCTGTGTAATGTCGCTACTTTTTAGCATTTTTGTTGTGACTCTATAACTTCGAACGAGGATTTTCAGGTGTCTATTACTCTTGATATAAAATATGCAGCTAGGCTGCTACATAAAAAACCAGTTTTTACCGCCCTTACCGTAATTATTGTCGCTATCGGTTTAGGTTTGACTCTTTACACTTATTCGTTATTGAGTAACTTGGTGTTTAAGCCATTATTACTAAATAAAGACTCAGCAGTTATTTCTATTGAAGCGGAATTTGACCCGAGCCATTTATCCAGAAGGGGTGTTGATGCTTTCGATTTTTTAACGATAAGAAATGAAATAGATGCCATTGATGAGTTTGGTATTTATGACGAAGGTACAGCGCTTATAGGAAAATCCCAGGAAAACTCAGGCACACGTAAATTTAACTCTGTCGAGGTAGAGTGGAATGTTTTTGATTTTTCCGGAGTAAAACCTATTATGGGTCGAGCTTTAAAAGCCGAAGATCATTTCGAAGGAGCTGAGCCAGTCGTCGTATTAGGTTACGACATTTGGCAAAATTACTTTTTAGCAGAAAAAGATATTGTTGATAGCATTATTTTAGTGAATGCTGTTTCTACTCGTGTTGTTGGTGTTATGCCACAAGGTTTTTCTTTCCCTACCGTTGCTCAGCTTTGGAAGCCTATAGAGCAAAAAATGTTAACACCCACAGATAGAAGCAGGAGTTGGTTGTTTGCCTATGCGCGGTTGAAAAAAGATGTGTCGTTTGATGTATTCTCTCAAGAACTGGCTTTACTCAATAAAAAAGTAGTAAAAAGTTTGCCGGATAATATGCGCTGGCGACTTGATGATTTTGAAGGCTATTTAAGAGCCGTACCTTATAAAAAAGCCAGTATCACCCAATTTTACTCAATTTTTATTACCATGGCAGTTGTGGTCTTTCTCATTTTATTATTGGCCTGTATTAATGTCGGTAATTTATTACTTGCCCGTGTTAATGAACGCTTTAAAGAGGTCGCTATTCGTGTCGCTTTAGGCGTGCCTCGTAAACGCCTGATATTACAAATGTTGCTTGAGAGTATATTTATTTGCACAGTTGGTGGTTTCTTAGCGGTACTCATTGCTGGTTGGGGTTTGGAGTTAAGCAATACTGTTTTTGAACAAATGTTTATGGTAAATCAAGAGAAGCCATTTTGGTGGCAGGTTAGTTTGGATGCTGATGCCATTGTGTTATTGATTTTTTCTGTTATCGCTATGGTTATCATCACCGGATTTATACCTGCGTGGCGAGCATTGTCAGGTGATTTTAATGCGGTATTGAGAGATGGCACCCGTGGTTCACAAGGGAAAAAGGCCGCTAGAGCGAGTCAAATTCTTGTGATCAGTGAAATATTGTTGTCTTGTGTGGTACTCGTTATTGCAACAATATTATTATCAACCAGTTACTCTGCCGGACAAGCTGATTATGGTGTTGATACCAACAACCGAATCACCGCCACAATAGAGTTACCTGAAATTGATTATCCTATTAGAGATGAAACAGAATTTGAATTAGCAGATACCCTTAAACGAACAGCGTTTTATTATCAGCTAAAATATAGCCTAGAGCAGATGCCAAATATTGAAGCGGTGGCTTTTATGAGCAGCTTACCTGGCACGGGTGAAGGAGCGAGTTTTTTTGAAATAGAAGGAAGAGCCGCAGCGGTATATAACGAAAACCCTTATTCAAACAATGAAGTCGTTTCTCGTGATTCATGGCGTGCATTAGGCATGACAGTGATTAGTGGTCGAGACTTTAATCGTGGTGATACCAGTGAAGATATTGATACCATTATTATCAATGAATCAATTGCCAAAGACTTCTTTCCAGATGGCGATGCCGTAGGTCAACGAGTAAGACGTGCTTTTAGAAATCCTGATGCAGATAGAGAAGGTGGTTGGCAAACCATCGTTGGCGTAGTCTCTGATACATACCATGGCTCAGCTATGCGCACTTCTAGTGAGCAATACAGCTCTTATTTTATGCTTGATCATATTGGCTTTAACTGGATAAATATGGCTATTCATTATAATGGTTCGCAAGCATTAGCTGAGAAGTCACTGCAGCATGCCATTAATCAGGTTAATAGTAATGCCACAGCCTATAACCTACAGAGTTATGATGAATTAATTTCACAGCCGATGATTTTAGTGTCAGCTATTTCAAAAGTATTTTTGTTATGTGGTGTTATTGCAGTATTTTTAGCGGCTAGTGGTATTTATGCCGTAGCGGCTAATAGTGTTAGTCAACGTACCCAAGAAATAGGCGTGCGCAGAGCGCTTGGTGCTAGCGATAGTAAAATTATGCAATTATTTATGAAAAAGGCTCTTTGGCAATTGGTGATTGGTTTAGGTATTGGCATTACTTTATCACTGTGGGTAGTGAATCAAATGACAGATACTATGGTGATAAACCAAGGCAGTTATCTTGTCGGTTTAATTGCGATACCTTTACTGATTATCATTATGGTGCTGGTTGCTACCTATGTGCCGACGCGAAAAGTGGTGTTAATGGAACCGAGTGAAGCGCTGCATCATGATTAGTACTCAGTAAAATGTACTTTTAGCGGAAAATCAGGCAATACTTTGATAAAGTGATCAAGTATTGCCTGATAACGCTTAACCCTTTTATCTCACGCGAAAGAAATGGACAACATGACCTCAGCTACTCCTTCAATTCTGATTGCCGATGATGATCCACGCATTCTGACTACCTTAAAACTGTTATTAAAATCGCAGAATTACCAAGTCGTAACGGTAAGCTCTCCGGCTGAGTTATTAACCGTGTTAGCAAGGCGTAGCTTTTCAGTGGCGTTAATAGATTTAAATTACCAACATGACACTACCTCAGGAAAGGAAGGCTTATCACTCATTTCGAAAATGAAAGCACTTGATGAATATATGCCAATTGTGGTGATGACAGGTTACAGCAGTGTTGATATCGCTGTGAGCGTGATGAAAGAGGGCGCAGCCGATTTTGTGCAAAAACCTTGGAGTAATGATCGTCTGTTAAGTATTTTGCAGGCGCAAGTGCATATTCATCAAATAGCGCGTACAGGGCAAAAGTTAGCACAAGAGAATGCCTTGCTTAAATCACAAAGCAGCACGGATTGCCAAAATATTGTTGCCCAGTCGCCAGTGATGAAACAGTTATTAGCTCAACTAGCCAAACTGGCTAAAAGTGATATGAACATTTTATTTACCGGTGAAAATGGTACCGGTAAAAGCATGTTTGCCGGCTATTTACACCAATGTTCATCGCGCAATCAACATAGCTTAATCTCAGTAAATATGGGCGCGATAACTGATAGCCTGTTTGAAAGTGAAATGTTTGGGCATGTTAAAGGTGCTTTTACCGATGCCAAGGAGTCACGCATAGGTCGTTTTGAATTGGCTGAAGGCGGCACCATTTTTCTGGATGAAATTGCTAATATTCCTTTATCTCAACAAGCCAAATTACTCAGGGTTTTGGAAGAGAAACAGTTTGAGAAAGTGGGCAGCGTTAAAACTCAACAGGTAGATGTGCGTTTAGTGTCGGCAACCAATGCTTCATTAGCCGAGTTAATCAAACAAGGTTCATTTAGACAAGATTTACTTTACCGTATTAATACTGTCGAAATTACTATTCCACCCTTGCGAGAGCGTGTCGACGATATCATGCCCTTAGCGCAACAATTTTTATCACAGTATGGGACTAAATATGGCTTGGAAGGTCATGAGTTTTCCGAGGAAGCCATCGCAGGATTAACGCAGTACCAATGGCCGGGAAATATTCGTGAATTAAGTCACATGATGGAAAGGGCTATTTTTCTTAGTCAGGATCAAATCATCACGTTGGCCGATCTTGGGTTGGCGCCACAAACATTAGCTATAGACACTACTAGCAGAGGTTTTGACAGTAGCAATTTTGATAGCAGCAGTGATACCTTAGAGGTGATAGAAAGACAAATTATCGTCGACAGGTTGGCTCGATTTAATAATAATAGCCATGAAACGGCGGAATCATTAGGTTTAAGTCGAAGCTCTTATTATCGCCGCATAGAAAAACATAAACTGTAATCAGTGGAAGGTTTCAGCCGGAATGAAAAAAAATAATAAAACCTCAGCTACATTTTCGTTTGCTAAAACTTCGTTCGAACAGCAACTCTTACGTATAGCCTTATTCATTGGTTTATTACCGATGGCATTTTTATTTTACGCCTTGTATACACATGAATTGTCTATTTTTTTAAAGATCATGCTGATGTTTTTACTGTTAGTCACTATTTTCTATGGTGCTTTTTTAATTCGTCAAAAGGTTGCCTTCCAATTAAGAACCTCGGCCAATTTAATTACTGCAATGCAAGCTGGCGACCATACCATTAGAGCGAGCCACTTCGAAGGTAAAGGAGCGTTAAGAGAATTTAATCATGTCTTTAACAGTTTATCGTCAGCGTTAGCAGAGCAACAGTTGATTAGTAAAGAGCGTCAAGTATTATTAGATATCGTCATCAAGCAAATAGATGTCGCGATTGTTGCGGTTAATAAAAATAGCAATATTATCTTGATGAATCCGGCCGCAGAAAAACTGTTTTCATGTCGTTTCGATGAAGTTGCGGGCTGGCCTATTAGCACCATAGGTTTACAAGATGTATTGACACATGAAAGTCGTCAAGTGACTGAGTTTGAAATTAAAGCACATAAGAAAAAAGTCTTTATTCATACCGATGAGTACTTTGAGCAGGGTGACAGACACAAGTTAGTGTTTATCACTGATATTCAAAAGTTATTACATGAAGAAGAAAGGCAAGCTTGGCAAAAATTATTACGGGTATTGAGTCATGAAATAAATAACTCATTAACGCCAATTGCCTCGTTGAGTGATACCTTAATACGTTTGATTACCAATCATAAACAGGTAACAAACTCCCAGAGTAATTCCCTTGAAGATAGTGAGATTTTTGATGACTTAGAAGAGGGTTTAGCAGTTATTTCTGAGCGAGCGCAGTCACTGAATGAATTTTTATTACGCTATCAGGAATTCAGTAGCCTACCTAAACCTGAGAAAACTCTATTTGATTTAGCTACCCTGCTAAAGTCGATGTTATTACTTTTTGATGATTATAATATTAGCCTGTCAGGTCAACCGTTAGTTATTTATGCCGATGAAAAACAGCTGCAACAAGTACTGGTAAACTTAATTAAAAATGCTCATCAAGCGATGTTGGAAAATAGCGCAGGGCTTATTACTATTGATTGGCAGCAAAAAGGTGACATTGTAGCAATCAATATAATTGATCAAGGTACAGGTATAAATAACACAGATAATATTTTTGTGCCTTTCTACACCACCAAAACAGATGGCTGCGGCATAGGTTTAGTGTTTAGCCGACAAATACTGGTTAATCATGGCGGCAGTTTGACGCTAACTAATAGGTCTGAAAGTCCTGAAGTTTTAGGCGCGGTAGCGCGTATTGTTTTACCTATTCACGACTAAGACTACGATTCAGAATAGGTAAAATATACGGTTTGAGGTGATCACTTAGCGCTGTTATGGCAGTGAAATGATGCACCTTAATTTACTTATTCTTACTTATTCTAAGTTCGTTATAAACTTAACATGCGTTTTTTCAATCTTGCTAAATCAATCGCGTTTGAGCGTACCGTGACCTTAATATGAGTATTTTCATACTCTTCATTAGTAACACTCATTTTTGAACGAATTTCGCCTATGATACCTTTAGCAGTATAAGGAACAATAATTTCCTCTTCAATCATCTCCTCTTGAGCAACTGCAACGATATATTTATGCAATTTACTGACATCAGCCGGATTACGCGCAGAGGTGATCATGGCATCAGGAAACTCTTCCATCAGTGCTTGTTGTTGCTCAATGCTAAGTTGATCTGACTTGTTCAGTACCAGTAATTTTTTACTGTCTTCCACACCGACTTCATCCAGTACTTCGTGTACTACATCAAGTTGCGCACGAAATGAAGGATCAGAGGCATCGACTACATATAATAGCAATGAAGCATCTTGCGCTTCAGCCAAGGTTGAATGAAATGAGGCAACTAGATCGTGTGGTAATTTTTTAATAAAACCAACTGTGTCAGATACTAATATTCGCGGCTGAGTGATAGGGAATAAAGCACGAACCGTGGTATCAAGCGTCGCAAACAGTTTGTTTTCACCTTCGACATCACTACCCGTAATAGCGCGCATCATTGATGACTTGCCCGCATTGGTATAACCCACCAAAGCAACACAAAAAAGCTCAGAACGTTGGGTACGTCGGCCTTTCATTTCATGCTGAACACTGACCAGTTCACGTTTGAGTTCTGCTAATTGGTCGCGTACCGCGCGTCGATTTAGCTCAAGTGTTGTTTCGCCTGCGCCTTTACCCATTTGGCGTTCTTTATCACCACATGATGTTTCACGAAGTCGTGGCGCGACATAATTAAGGCGAGCAATTTCAACTTGTAATTTCGCAGTCTTGGTACGGGCATGACGACTAAATATTTCAATAATAATACCAGTACGATCAAAAACCTCTACGCCTAATTGGTTCTCAACATTACGCAGCTGAGATGGGCTTAAATCACAATCAAATACCACCACATCAGCACAAGCAAAGGGAAGATTGTCTGAAGGGATATCTGAACGGTTAATTGTGAACTCAGCCTCATCAACTATTTCTTCAAATAAGTCTTCATCTTCTTCGCTTTCAGCCACACCTTGATTACCGGTAAGATGCGCTATTTCTGCTAGTTTTCCTAAACCCAGTACATTAACTCTTTTAGTCGAACTCTGTTTTTGTGACTGAGTACCGACTACTGTAAAGCCAAGTGTAGTCACTAAACGCGCCAGCTCTGCAAGTGATTCTGTTGCTTCATCACCTTTAAAATCAGGTGTACAAATAGAAATAAGTAAAGCGTTAGTCAGTGATGCTTTTGCTGTTAGTTGCATAATTTTTTATGTTAGTGCGCCTAATACCCCTGGGTATAAGTGCAAACCTAAGTTTTTATCTAAAGTAGTTTGATCCTACGCTGTTATAGCTGAGCTTTATAGAGCAATAGAAGACTAAATACAGAGTTTATTGTAGTTAGTGAAAAATAGCGTCATGACAGCGCGATAAAAGATTCAGTGATATTGTCTAAAGTTAACCAATAAACTATACTGTATATAAATACAGTTACGTGCCGTATGGTTTATTTGGTCATTATGAAAGTTATCCCTATTTACATTGAAGCGGGCATCTCAGGTTTTGAAAGTCCTGCCGCAGAGTATAAAGAGCTTGGTTTGTCTTTAGACACCATACTTATTCAAAATCCTAACGCGAGTTTTGTTGGCATTGCTTCAGGGGAGTCAATGCAGGACGTTGGTATTTTTGATGGTGACATTTTAATTGTAGATAGATCACTGACCGCGAGTCAATTTGATGTGATTGTTGCTAATTATAACGGCTGTTTTACCTGTAAGTTTTTAGATAAAAAACTAGCCCAGTTAATCTCAGCATCGCCAATGTATAAACCCGTTCAAATAGGAGTTGATGATCAATTTCAAATAGAAGGTGTTGTTACCCGTTCTATTCGTTTGCATAGACCTGCACCTGAGTTGTTATCATGTATGCCTTAGTTGATGCTGTTTCGTATTATGCTAGCGCTGAAAAAGTCTTTGACCCTGCCATTAGAAATAGAGCGGTAGTTGTTTTAACCAATAATGATGGCTGTATTTGTGCTGTGTGTCCTCTTGCGAGAAAATTAGGGGTACCTAAATTTATTCCTTACTTTCAAATTAAACATTTTCTAGCCAAAAATAGTGTTGTTATACGTTCGTCAAACTATGAGCTCTACGCTGACTTAAGTGAAAAAATGATGAGCGTTATTGCTCGGTATTGCGATAATCATTATGTTTATTCTATTGATGAATCATTTTTACAGTTTACAAACTACAGCTGCATCGATAATTGGCATAACTACGGACATGTTATTAGAAAAGCGGTATGGAAAGAAACCAAATTACCCGTTGGTGTTGGTTTTGGTTTAACACCTACCTTAGCTAAAGCGGCAAATCATGCCGCGAAAAAATTATCAGGTTATAACGGTGTTGCCGTTATTGATAACGACCAATCACGCAAAGAAATACTCACTCGAATGGCTTTAACTGATGTATGGGGCATAGGATCTCGGTTAGGTAAACAGCTGGCTGTTTTAGGCATTCAAAATGCGTGGCAATTAGCTAAGCAAGACTCTAAATATATTAGGCAACAATTTGGCGTGGTGGTTGAGCGAACGATTAAAGAGTTAAATGGTATCACCTGTTTGAATTGGGATGAGGTAAAACAAAATAAAAAAGAAATATTTTCAACTCGTAGTTTTGGTCAGCGCATTACTGAATATACTGAATTGAGAAAGGCATTATCCTCGCACGGCGACATTGTTGCGCGTAAAGCGCGAGACCAAGGTTCGCTTATTAAACGTGTATTGATCTTTGCGGCAAGCTCTCCGCACGATGACAATTATTATAAACGCTCAGTGATCTATGAGTTTCCACTCGCCACCGACAATACACAACAAATAAGCACGGCTATTGCTTATGTATTAAATGAAATATTTGTATCAGGTGTTTTTTATTATCGTTGTGGTGTTGGTGCCATAGCATTAGAAAACTCACAGTTTACCCAACAAGACTTGTTTATTACCAACACTGAAAATCCAGTGTTAATGTCATGTTATGATAAAATTAATCAACGTTATGGTGCTGGCGCTGTTAAAATTGCTAGCCAAGGCGCCAGTCAAAGTACTAACCAAGGTTTAGCCTACAAATGGCACATGCGCCGAGAGTTTTTATCGCCAAGTTATACCAGTAAATGGCATGATATTCCCAAAATAATTTGTTGAGTATGTAGAATACGTCGAATATGTTGAGGTTTTAAAATGTGTGGTCGATTTAGTGTCGTTGATAAAATAGCGCCAATAGTGAGTAACTTGTTCAATACCCCTTTTGGCGTAATGACCAATAATAACTTTAGCCCGAGCCAAGTAGCTGCAACCATTACCACTGCCCAATCAGGTTATCAACAAATCAATGCTGCATGGGGAATACAGCCCAGTTGGTCTAAAAAACTGATCATCAACGCACAGTCTGAAACGGCAGCAACCAAACCCACGTTCAAGCAAGCGTTCCAACATCAACGTTGTTTAGTGCCTTGTAACGGTTGGTTTGAATGGCGTGCGGAAGACGGTAAAAAAATAAAATATTTTTTTGAACATGCAGACAAAATGCCACTGTATATGGCAGGTATATTATTCAAGCACGAAGTTACTGAGTTGGTTACGTTAACGACTGCACCAAATGCTAAATGCACTGAGTATCATAAACGCATGCCTGTGCTGATATTACCTGAACATACTGAAGATTGGTTTAGTGAAAATGCGGAACAAGTCGCTCCGCTGTTAACTCATGTCAGCGATGAAATGATTAATGTTTCTAAGGCTGATTAGAACAGCTCAAATGCTTAGTTTTTTGAAACAACTTGTTAGCAATAACCAACGTTATATTGTGAATTCTTTCAATGCAGCAAGTGCCTTTTCAGCCTTAGCCGATTGCACAAAGATATGATCGTGATAATACGCAGCAATAACGTTAGCACTAATACCTTGCTCCGCTAATTTCGCGGAGACCGCCGCGGTTAAACCGACAGCTTCAAGGCTTGAGTGGACTGTTAAAGTAATTTGGCGAAATGAACCTTCAAACTGAAAACCAGCAATCTGAGCTTTACCTTTTTCCAACACTAAAGTGAGTCCTTCGGCTTCTAAAAATATTGCGGTTGGATTCAGTGAAACATAATCTATTAACGAACCAGAAACCGTGCAGAATACAAATTCTGGCGCTAGTAATTGTGGTTCCATCGACTGCAATAAATGATCTAATTCAGTAATTCCGGACATAGATACCAATCCCATAATGTAGTGTTAACCACTTAAGCAGAAAAAATTGTTAGTTAAAATTGTGGCGTGGAGCGAACCGAGCAAAATGTTAGCCGTGCCACTCTAAGTAATTGTGATACTTTAAATAGATAGATACTCTTCTCTAACTATTTTTTCATTTTTCCAAGTTTGAATATGCTTGCCGGTAAACTCATTTAATGTGGTATCTGACCCTATCATCTTGTAATGGAAAATTAACTCTGAAACATTACCTTCAATTTTTTGTGATATTAATTTAACGTTAAACTCTTTAACTGAGTCAACAAACCCTTTTTGTTTGTCATAAGATTCACGCCTTGATCTAGCGAAAATTTGACCATTATTAAGCATAATGACATTTTCATCATAATACTTTTCACATAGTTCAAGAACCAACCCTGCTTGGTTCATGGCAATAAAATCTTCTACTAAATGATGCACTAGATTCGACCTTAAAATTATAAAAATGTTCGCTGTATGTGCGGTAGCATTACAAGTCATTGCTTACTAAATGTGAAAAAAAGAGCAGAAACCAACTGTTTTTTGTCCTGCTTTAATAACTTATAGTTTTTATACCGATGCTTTACTTGTTTTAAACATAACGCAGCTACGGGATAAGAAAATACCGCTAAAAGCACCGTAAACTAAACTGAGTAATACGACGAATATCTGTTCATTTACCAAGGGGAGCTCTCTAGCTACAGCAAAACCAACAAAATATTTGGTAAAGAAAATAGCCATCATAAAAAATAGAGGAACCCAACTACCAGGTATGGTTAATTTATTACTTTGCACAGAAAAGCTAACTAACTTAGGATAAGCTAGTTTTAAACCAATGATTAAGGTTATGGCTAAGCCTATAATCCATAGGCTTATCGTTAATATAGAAATTCCAAACACGGAAAAAACACCAAAGACTGAGAAAGTGATCATTGCTATAGGCAGTATAAAAACAGTTTTAACATTTACAACTCGTTCTTTACTTTGAATAAAGCCCAAAAAAAGTAAAGTAAAAAAAATGGCAAAAACCCATATTGGGGTATGGCTAATTAATTCTGACAAAGGCTAAATCCTCTTGAAATGTATAGACACAATAAGCGGCTAAGTAATAGTTAGTTCAATGTTGGGGAAAGTAGCTTAATGTCATTTCCCGCTTTAGTGACTTGTTATATCTGGTTTAATTAGACCAAGCAATTAAAAAAATGATTAGTGCATAAAACAAAATCCCAACAAAATATTGCTTAAAAAAGCCTTTATTCGATTTCGCTTTTAGCGTCTTAAATTCACGATAGCTACAAATTGTAGACTTATACAAACCAAAAGAAACAATTCGTAAAACAATAGTTCCTGTCGCATACAAGAAAAAATCTAAAGCGAGAGCTGCCAGTAAACTAGGTATGAATTCCAATACAATCCCCCGTTGTTTTCTCCTTACTCAATAGAAATATAACAGCCCAATAAAGGGCTGACAATTATTGGCTAAAATAAGCGGGGCAGGAGGAAAAGCCAACTATTTTTAGTCCTGCTTGATTAGCTTATATGCCATAGTTAGCATCTACAAGTTTACCAAGGGTAAAATCTGACACGATATTTTGGCCTTTCAACCAAGTAGAGATGCTTGATATGTCTAATTCAGAGACTGAGCCATAACGTTCATGAGAAGAAATAAATCCTGTAAAGGAAGTCAGATCTCCACCACCGCCAATACACAAGTTTAGCGTGTTAACATAAACAAAAAAGTCATCCATTATTGTTGCTAATTCAGACTCATCCTTACAAGTTAAATTACAATCTAATTCAACTCCCATTACAGAAAATTCATCTAAATAAAGCTTTTTTCTTAATCTACGAGATTTTCGAGAGTGCATAATTTTTCCTTACCAACACCTCATTAAGAGGCAATAAAATAGTGGGTTAAAATAAGCGACGAAGGAGAAAAAAGCAACTGTTATGCTGCATTAAACGGACTGAAATTGTTGTCTACCTCAGGGCGTATTGTTATGCGTTTTTCCAGCTTTTAGCCAGATTAATTGCATGCTTTAAGTTTGACCAATTTAAAAGGCTATTTTGATATGAGCCGGCTTTACCTTGAAGGTTTATTCCGTATGCTTTTAACCTAAAAGCTAGAATACAATAAAATGCATCTACGACTCCCGCAGAGTTAAACATAAATGGTAATTGCGCTAATTCAAAAATAGATTCAATTCGAGTTAACTCATTTTTTATGTCGTCACTAAATGCTAATAGCGGAGCGACTGGATCCAAAGAAAATGGACATTGTGACCTGAGATTCATAAAACCAGAGTGTAACTCTAAGCACAAGCTTCGCGCTAAAGCTCGTTCAGGCCCTGAATCAGGATAAAGAGCCCCTCCTGAACATTCGTTGAAATACTCAGCAATTGCCAAAGAATCGTGTATGACAAAAGTACCTTGGTTTAAGGAAGGCACTAGACCTGTCTTAGAGTGCTTAAATATCTCAGATTTATAATTTGATTTGGTTAAATCAATTACGTTAACTTCAACATTGAGTTGCGCTAATTGACTACATATCCAAGCTCTTAACGACCAAGTTGAGTCAGTACCAACGGTTAATTGCATTTATTAAGCTCCGAACTTTAAATTGACTAAGCCAACGCCTAATTAACAGGCAAAAAATAGTTGATTAAAATTAGCAACGCAGGAGAAAAAACCAACTGCTTTTTATCCTGATTGATTTTATTGTTAGCACTACGAACACCAAAAATAAAAAATAATAACTCATTGAGCCGCCACTATGACCTTTACGATGTTCAACCTTTGCAATTTTTTCTTCTTTTACTCTCGTTTTAAAACGAGCAAGTTCAGCATCCAAGTTAGCTGACATATCGGTAACGGCCAAGCCAAACCCTTCTAATGATTTTTCAGCCAGAGTTTCGTCAATTCCTACTGCAGTAGTTCTTTTTTCAAGTTTATTTATACCAGGTGCTCTAAAAAGCATTTTTTTGCTTTTTATATCAAAAACCGCTGTATCAACAAATGTTTGAATAGAGTTTTCATTTCCAGGAATGACATACATCCCAACAATTGTCCAGTAGAGCAACGCTGCATTATTTTCAAGTGATTGAGTTACTTGATCGTATGAAACAAGAGCCATAACATCAACGTCATATAACCTTGCAACTTGCTCTAGAGTCGTAAAACCATCGCCTCCTTGTAGGTATGTACTAGGTATAACCTCAATTCGATCAATATAATCATATTTAAGAAATGATTTTTTAACTTTTTCAAGAAGTTCTATTTGATCTTTACTATGAATCCCATCACGTTGCCAATTTTTAGAAGGGACAAAAGCTAAACCTACTTTAACGGGTAATTTTAAAACAGGTATTTCTGGTTTATGTTTAGAGCGGCTTGTTTCATCTGGATAGAGAAAATCCATCAAACTACTCGATTGCGTTTTCTTTCCAGTATTTTGGCTTACTATCGAACTACATGAAGCTAAAAACACTATCCCTAGTATTATGATTAATATTCTAGATTTCATCGACATTCCTTTTGGTAGTGCTAACGCCCAAATAACAGGCTAATTAATGGTTGGTTAAAATGGAGCGAACAGCCCACTGTTTTTAGTCCTGTTAATTTGCTTATAGCATGAACTTAATTACACGCTACTCCTTTGGCATCATCTTTTTTCTCATAACTTCAAGGTGCTTATCACGGGCATCCATTTTTTGGCCATTTCTCGTGTAACTTCCTTGTCTTAATTGTTCGTTTATTCGATCTGAACGTTTAGCAGAAAATGCTTGGTATTGGCGTGCTAGTCCTGTGCTAATTAGAAAAGGCTTTAGGCCTAAACCTAAAAATATCAAAAATGGTAAATAGATAACTAATAGAAAAGGGGTAGTTAAAGCAATTAAGACAACAAGCCAAATCATTGCTATAAAAATGCCCCGAGCAACAGGTCCATATTCAAAATCCGCATTACTCACCACATAACTCCATTCATGTTAACGCGCTTGTAGAATAACTCGTCTTTAAACTTTATTTATAATCACAATACTGTAACGGCAATATTTTCTTTTAACAATAAAAAACGTTTACGTTTTAGGCGATTATTATTTCTGCATCTAGGAGACTTAACTAATAGGGGGGGCTACTGGTTTTCGTTTTATTATTCAGTTGAAGTGTCATGGGCAGGTAAGTTACTTTAAGCCGTATTCTATTCTCACTTAATTGTTATTCACTTTTCTTTAGTTCTGCTTATTTTCTGCGCTATGTTCTTTGTCACATAATTCTGCTAAAATTCGCCTCCCAAAAAAACAGGATCTAGATTCTGTTTTGTTTATCAATCTATAGCACTGGATTTACGTTCCAGCTAGTTCAATGGAGAGCTCATGAGTTCATCAGAAAAAAAGTTATCGGCTACTGCCACATCGACACCTGCCACATTACAAACCGCGTCAACTATTACTATTTGTGCCTTGTATAAGTTCGTTCGTTTAGAGACGTTTGAAGCGTTACGTGAGCCATTATCAGATAAAATGACCAGTGTTGATGTTAAAGGTACTTTATTATTGGCGGCAGAGGGTATCAACGGCACTATTGCTGGCCCACAAGCAGGCATTGATACGGTACTTACTTTCTTAGCTGAGCAGCCGGGTTTAGATAACATTGTTCATAAAGAGTCTTATACCGAAGAAAATCCATTTCACCGTACTAAAGTGAAGTTGAAAAAAGAAATCGTTACTATGGGCATTGAAGGCATTGATCCTAACCAAGTGGTCGGTACTTACGTTAAACCACAAGATTGGAACGCGTTAATTTCTGATCCTGAGGTATTGTTGGTTGATACCCGTAATGATTACGAAATTGAAATAGGCACCTTTAAAAATGCTATTAACCCGAATACAGAAACCTTTCGTGAATTTCCAGCTTATGTAGAAAAGAATTTAGATAAAAACAAACACAAAAAAGTTGCCATGTATTGTACCGGTGGCATTCGCTGTGAAAAATCTACTGCTTACTTAAAAGAGCAAGGTTTTGAAGAGGTTTATCATCTTGAAGGCGGCATATTAAAGTACCTTGAAGAGGTGCCAAGTACTGAAACATTATGGGAAGGTGAGTGTTTTGTTTTTGATGGCCGTGTTGCGGTTAATCATGACTTAGAGCAAGGCCAATACGATCAATGTTTCGCGTGTCGTTTTCCGTTAACGGAAGAAGAAAAGCAAGGTGAGCATTATGTTAAAGGTGTTAGCTGTCATCGTTGTCATGACAAAGTATCTGAAGCACAACGTAATCGTTATGCTGAACGTCAACGTCAAATCTCGTTAGCTGAGCAACGTGGTGAAAGCCATATAGGTGGTGAGGTGAAAGGCCTTATCGAAGGCCGTCGCCAGCAAAAATCAGATAAAAAAGCTAAACAAGCAGCCAAGTAAACGTCGCTGACACCTTGTTGTAGAGTAAATTTATAACGCCATGTTATTGTTAAGATAACATGGAGTTTTTGTTCTTAATCGTCGTCTTGATGCTCATGCTCATGACTATTTCTATGGTGAGTAGATTCTATTTCAAATAACTCAGTAAAAAAGTTTACTACTCTATAGCGAGATTTCATCGCGCTGCTAAAATTAGGCGCTAGTGTCACTTGACCACCTTGGCCTAAGTGAGAGTAAGGGTCTTCTACGACTAGTTTTGATTCTAATCTATCCCAAGCGTGATAGGTTCTGCGGTACATTTTAACCTCAACAAATTGTTTGTCTTGCTCAGCTAAATTTTCGACCAATAGCGGACAAGTTTCAGGAAGGTCGTAATCATCACGGTCACCTGTTTGAATCATAACGGGCGCACCGGTTAAACCAGACAGTTCAAATCCGGGGACATTATTAAATAACCAACAAACCGGGTAGTGGGCTACGTGCCCAGCAAAACGAAAAGGCGCGCCAGTCATCGACATGTATTGTTCTGTAGCTGTTAATAAAGAAAGCACTCCTCCCCACGAAAAGCCTATAACACCAATACGAGCAGCATCAATATTCGGATTTTGTGACAAGTAGGCTAAGGCAGAAAAAACGTCGGGTAAGGTTTCTTGAGGGGAAGCGGGTCGGTTTGCGCTACCTCCTTGTAAGTTTCTTGCACCCCATAAATCTAGCTCAAGTGTCGCAATGCCAACTCTGTTAAGCGCTTTAGCATAAAAGCTTCCGGTGCTATCAATACCTGCGGTGCTATGCAAAATAATGACCGCGGGCAGTGGCGTAGATGTGCTGATTTTGGGTACGCGATATTGAGCGGATACTTGCCAATTTTCAGTCGGTGTTTGTACCGGGATACTGATATAAGAAATAGTGGGTAATTGTGTTCTAGCATTTGCCTGAAAATGGCAAAATGCGAGGGTAATAAAAAGTAAAAGTATTTTGTTAATCATGATAATTCCTTTTGTGTTAAGTGATATTTATACCCGTTACCATCCAAAGTGCACTCTCAAACATGCATCTTGAGTAGTAAAGGGTATATACCTAAAGTCGCTTGGGTATATGTGCCATATCTTCTAACTGCCATCATAAAAGAGATGGTTTACTTCCATTTAGTCGGTTAAATAATAGACAGGTATTTCGGTGACGTCCACCGTGGTTTGTCGGCTATGTTGAAAAACGTATAAAACAGTGTACGCAGTTAACAAATAGGTACGCTGATTTACAAAGACCATTCTATTATTTTATTGTGTAAATTAGGTAGATTGTATATTCTTTCGGGGTTTGAAATTACCTGAGAATAGTATGAAAAAATTACTTAAACTTGCTGCCCTATCATTTATGTCAGTGGCGGTAACAGCGGATGCAACAGCGAAGTCTGATGTGTTTACTGTTGAAACATTAAATGAATTAAATCAGCTTCATGATGTCACTTTATCCCCTAAGGGTGATGTCTTAATTTATGGTCTGAAAAAAGGCAGTAGCTCTACAGATAACCACCTTTATCGCCAAAACATTAAAACAGGTAAAGTTACTCAGTTAACTAGCCATGAAAAATCAGAACATAATGTTATTTGGGCTGATGATGCTAAATCCGTTTATTTTTTATCATCACGCAGTGGTAGTTCTCAAATTTGGCAATTGCCGTTAACGGGTGGTGAAGCTAAACAAATTTCAGACTTTCCATTGGATGTGAATGCCTTTAAACCGTCCAAAAATGGCCAAGTATTTGCGTTGTCTTTTACGGTATTGCCGGGTTGTGCTGATTTAGCTTGTACCGTAGCAGCTAAAAAAGTAGATGAAGAGAAAAAATATAATATTCGTGCTTATGATAGTTTGATGGTTCGTCATTGGGATACTTGGACGACAGATTATAAAGAGCATTTATTTGTTGCTTACAGTAATGACCAAGGCCTATTAAAGCAAGCACAAGATATTATGCCAAATTGGCAAAGCGATTTTGCCGGTATGTCGCAAGTATCACTTCACCCTAAAGCGACATCAATCGCATTTTCTGCCAAAGACTCTTCAAACGCTGACGCGGCAAAAGATCATGCTTGGACAACTAACTTTGATATTTTTGAGGTCGCTCTTACAGAAAAACAAACATCGTTTGAGTTAGTGAATATTACTCAAGATAATAAAGCGTGGGATGCAAGCCCGATTTATTCTGCCAATGGTCGTTACTTAGCTTATAAAGCAATGAAAACGCCAGGTTATGAAGCCGATAAATTTACCCTGCAATTACGTGATAATCGCAACGGTAAAACACGTGCTGTTGCGCAAAATTGGGATCGTTCTGTTAGCAGTATGTCATTTGCACCGGACAATAAAACACTTTACGTTGTTGCGCAAAATGTTGGTCAAAAAAGTATTTTTGCAATCACTCCTGAGTTTAATGAGGTACGTGAAGTAGCGAATGTCGGTAGTAATGGTGATGTGCATAGTTTTGGTGATAACCTTTATTTCACTCGTCATACGTTAGCGGCGCCTCAAGATATATTCTCTATTGATAACGACGGTAATCAGTTAAAGCAACTCACTCATATTAATAAAGATAAACTGGCTCAGGTTCAATTTGCTGATTATAAGCAGTTTAGCTTTCAAGGTTGGAATGATGAAAAAGTGCATGGTTACTGGTTAAAACCGGCTAACTTTGAAGAAGGTAAAAAATATCCTATCGCCTTTTTAGTACACGGTGGCCCACAAGGCAGTTTTGGTAATATGTTCCATTACCGTTGGAATGCACAATTATGGGCAGCGCAAGGTTATGCGGTCGTGATGGTAGACTTCCATGGTTCTACAGGGTATGGACAAGAGTTCACCCATTCAATCAGTCGTGATTGGGGTGGTAAGCCATTGGTAGATTTACAAAAAGGATTAGACTTTATTGTTAAAGACCTGCCTTGGTTAGATGGTGATAATGCTTGTGCATTAGGTGCGTCTTACGGTGGTTATATGATGAACTGGATTGCCGGAAATTGGCCTACACGTTTTAAGTGTTTGATCAATCACGCGGGTTTATACGATATGCCAAGCTTTTATCAATCTACTGAAGAGTTATGGTTCCCTGAATATGATATGGGCGGCTCTTCGTGGGGCAAAGAAAGTGGTAGTGCTGATACTAAAGCTACAGGAAAAATAAGCCCTGACTACACTAAGTTTAATCCAGCGGCGTTTGTTAATAACTGGCAAACACCGATGTTAGTGATTCAAGGTGAGTTAGATTACCGCGTGCCTTACGCACAAAGCTTAGGTGCTTTTACTACCTTGCAACGTAAAGGTATTGATAGCCGTTTAGTGATGTTTCCAGATGAAGACCACCATATTCGCAAGCCAGATAATTTAGTGGTTTGGTATGACGAAGTCTTTAAGTGGTTAGAAAAATATACGGCTAAGTAGTGAGACTTAGTCTTAAGGATTAGTCTTAAGAATTAACCTTAAGCATTAGCCATACGTTCTTAAGACTAAACAAAATGATAAGCGCATTAACGCAAGTTGATGCGCTTTTTTGTTATATAAAGGTGTTATGTAGAGGTGTTATAAATAAGAAAAGTGTCAAAAAGTGAGCACTTTTTAGATGGCTGTACTTTGTAAATTTCCTTACTGTTTCTTACATATTCAAAACATAATCAGAACATTCAAGTGCACCCCTGTTTCGTTATAATAAAAAATATAACGGGTTACTTGAACAAATAATAACAATTGCTTGTTTTCGTCACCCTATATTTGAATTCCTCTTTTAAATAGATATTACGTTCAAGGACAAATAGTGAAAAAAGCATTGTTTTTAATAATAATATTACTAGCGGGTTGTGCATATAAAGGTGGAGATAATGGCGTAAATCCCCAACAGTGTAAGGCTATTAAAGAAGGTTGCACATTTGGTGGCATTTACGATGAGTGGGCACGTGATGATGGTGAAATAATGTGCTCTTGCCATCGAATGCATCAAAACCCAGAACCAGAATTCTAGAAAGGAAAAGTACCTTTTTCTGGTATTAACTCTACTGTCCAATTAGCCGGTGAATTAAAAATTCCTTATGGAAATGGATTTTATCTTGCGAGTTTCACCAAGCTAAAAATGTATTGCAGTAAACAAACCACTAAATACAGCGCTAGCTTGCCAAGGATCATTTATGAAGCAAAGAGTTATGGGGTTCGATCTTGCTAGAGCTTTAGCAATTTTCGGGATGGTTATCGTTAATTTCAAAATAGCGATGAATTCTGAAACGGGCAGCGAACTTTTGAGCTGGCTTTCTGCGCTACTTGAAGGACGGGCATCTGCTCTTTTTGTCATTCTTGCAGGGATTGGCGTTACATTTTTAACAAATAAAGCCCGAAAACTGGGAAATATAACTATTGTGAGTAGGAGTAGAACGTCTCTAATAAAAAGAGCGTTATTACTTATCACTATTGGACTGATGTACACGCCAATTTGGGAAGCCGATATACTGCATTTTTATGGATTTTATTTCTTGATTGCAGCGACACTCTTTATGGCTAGTGCTCGGTTCTTATTGTTTGTGGCTGTTGTGATTACGTTATCTTTTCCTGTTTTGATGTTGTTCTTTGATTATGATAAAAACTGGGATTGGTCTACCTTAACATATATGAACCTATGGTCTTTCGATGGGATGGTAAGGCATATTATTTTTAATGGTTATCATCCCATATTCCCTTGGGCTGCTTTTCTTATATTTGGGATGTGGCTGGGGAGAGTCGACCTATGCCAAACGTCTACAAGAAATAGATTAGTTTTATGGTCTGCTATCACCTTAATAACTACTGAAACTTTCTTTTACTCAGTTCGACTTTATATCGGATATGGCTCAGGGTTTGGTGTTTCGCAGGAAGATGCTGTGTTGCTTTTTTCTACTTCTATAATACCTCCTTTTCCTCAATATATTATTTCTTCTGCTAGTTCAGCTTGTATCATTCTGGTTGGTTGTTTGTATTTTTCAGATAAGTTTAGATCAAGTAATATTAATATATGGCTATGCCAAACGGGTCAGCTGTCTTTAACTCTCTATGTCGCACATGTCATATTAGGGATGGGCGTACTGGATGGCATAAATAGGCTAAATAACCAGACTATAGATTTCTCTTTATTGAGTTCTTTAATCTTCTGTTTTTGTGGAGTAACTTTCAGTGTTATTTGGCTTAAATATTTCAAGCTTGGGCCATTGGAGTGGTTATTTCGCAAAGTGGTAAACTAAGGTATTTCGATGGAGAAAGATCATTCTCCGCTTTAATCGAAACCAAAATATAATCACCAACTATAGAGAAGATAGTGCATTAGGGTCTATGTGATTAGGTTTTAGTGAATAGTTAGTTTTTTTGATATCTTTTTCGGTTTGCCTTTCTAATTTTTTCAATAGTACCGTCAGTTATCGCTTTCGCTAATACTTGAGATAATTTAGCTGCGTAACGTTTAACTTTTGAGTGTCTAGAAAGGACAATATAGCTATTTATCGCTTTGTCATACTGAAAATCTGCAATGGTAATTTTATCTTGATAGTTCTCAGCCGATAACAAAGGTAATACGGTCTCTTCTCGCTCTAAAAAAGTATCTATACGACCTTTTAGTAGCATATTAACCAGCTGTTGCCTTGATGTTAGTTCTATTTTTTTTATAGTTGTATTGTTATCAAATAGAGGGAAATACGCTGCGCCCCGTAATGTACCAACGAGCAAAGGAGTAAGATCACTAAAGTCTTTTAGAGCGAGTTGTTTTTCTTTAAGCGTGAAAAATAGTAAGGGTTGTTCCTGTATGAAATAAGGAGGGTTAATAAATATAAGGTCTTTTTCTCTTGAAGGTGATTTACTCAAACCTAACATTATATCTGCGTAGCCTTGTTTAATCATAGTTAAGCAGCGTACTGGTGGGCAACGAATAAAAATGGGCTTTAGGTTAATCGATTTAGCTAATAGATTTAATATTTCAATGTTTTCACCGACCAATTTATTGTCAACTAAATCAACATAAGGTGGCTCAAGAAATACCGCTACCTTCAATTCATTAGCTTCCGCGAAAGAAAAATTAAAAAAAGCTGTAATAATAAAAAAGCAGTAACAGAGAAGCTTCATAATAATTTTACTTATCAATGCGTGAATTAAAAACTGACCTCTTTAACATTTTATTCTATTTAATTAAATGTTCTAACTTTTCTTCGAGGGCGGTTAACTTTTTATGAATTTCGTTATTTTGTTGAATGATACTCTCATTCTGTTGTCTTAATTCTCTATTTTTTATGTTGGTATCAGCAAAACCGAAAATCTTATTAGCAAAGATAGCGCCGGCCCCACCTAAAATACCAACACCTAAAATAAACATGGTGAAAACCGCTGCACGACCGATGAAGGTAATAGGATAAACATCACCGAAGCCAATGGTAGTTGATGACATTAGCATAAGCCAAATCGCATCGACATAACTTTGTACTGGGGATCCCGTCACACCCGCTTCGGCAATAAAGGTAACATAACCTAGGCCAGCATTGAGTAACGCAAATAATGAGAAAGAAAGAAAGCCTATTGCACCATAGTTGTAATTTTTTACACCATAACCATCAACTTTATATAAGTTGCTTTTTTCCATCGCATTTTGCAGGATAATCATGTTATTTTCTCAATATTATTTTTAGCTATCTTGATGGTATTTACTATACCAGTTGGCAAGTGGCTGTGCACTGATACTATAACCCTACTGCTTTTTTCTTTAAACTAGCATTTGATTTAGCAGGAAACTTACTTTTGCTTCTACTGCTTCGTCTTGGTTTAAAAGCAACTTTTGGTAATCCAGAAAATGATTGCTGAGTAGCGCCATAAACCATGTCAGTCACCGTATTGGCTAACGGTTGTATAAAGCTAACATAACTTGATTTTTTTTCACTAATTGCCGTTAAGGTTGCTTCCCACTGCGCAGTCATGTCCGGTAGGGTAGCCATTTCAGGTAGGGCATTAATTAAGGTAATACCGATATCTGTTGCTGTTATCGCTTTGCCTTTACGTTGTAAAAAACTGCGTTTGAATAGTAAATCTATAATGCCTGCTCGGGTAGCATCAGTGCCTAAACCATCGGTTTCTTTGAGTACTTTTTTAATATTAGCATCGGTAACATAACGGGAAATCCCTGTCATCGCTGCCAAGAGTGTTGCATCGGTAAATGATTGGGGTGGCGAGGTATGTTTTTCGACTAACTCACCCTGTGGGCAGTGTAATACTTGCCCCTTAATGAGTGGTGGTAGTGTTTGGCTATTTGTTTCATCGTCTTGTTTGTTTTTGCTTGGCTTTTCTTTATTTGAAGGTGGGAATAATACTTTCCAACCTTGTTGTAATATTACTTTACTTGTACGCGTGAAAATTCCGCCAGCAATGGTTAAAGTGACTTTGGTTTGGCCAAAAATATGAGCAGGATAAAACTGCACTAAGTACTGGCGAACTATCAATAAATAAATATTTTTCTCAAAAGTATTTAAATTAATATTTTGAGGTGATTTTTCTGTCGGAATAATCGCGTGATGCGCGGTAATTTTTTTATCGTTCCATGCGTAACTTGTAATAGTTTTGTCAGCATTTTTAGCTTGTGGAGCGCAGGGTAAATCAGTGCTGGATAACATATCAATTATGCCACTGGATTGTTTCAGTTGTTCTTTGGGTAAGTAACGACAATCTGATCTAGGGTAGGTGATTAACTTATGTCGCTCGTATAATGCTTGGCAGACATCTAAGACCAGCTTAGCATTCATAGAAAATTGCTTAGCTGCACTGATTTGCAATTGTGATAAGTTAAAAGGCAGTGGAGCATTTTGCTGTTTTTGTTCAGTTTTAACGTTATCGACCACAGCTGGTTGGTTGGTAATACGGTTAACCACATTATTCGCTAAGGCTTTGACTAATACTCGGCCTTCTTCATCACAATAAGGCAGACAACTGTCACTAGGTTGCCATTTTGCGGTAAAACTAACGCGCTCATTTTTGTTTAAGCTGATATGTGCGAGTACTTCATAAAAAGGTTTGCTGACAAAGTTGGCTATTTCTTGCTCGCGCCTCACCACTAAACCTAATAAAGGTGTTTGCACACGTCCTACAGATAACACTGAGTTATAGCCGTTTTTCTGTCCTTGTAGGGTATAAGCACGAGTGAGGTTAATACCATAAAGCCAATCAGCGCGCGAACGAGCTAATGCTGAAATAGATAAGGGCATAAAATCACTGTTCGGTTTTAATGAGGTCAGTGCACGCTTAACCGCAGGTAAATTTAAATCACTAATAAGTAATCGTTTTGTTTTGGATTTTTTTGTTTTCGATACCTTGAGGTAATCAATAACCTCATCAACCAGCAATTGTCCTTCTCTGTCAGGATCGCCTGCGTGAATCAATTCATCAGCTTGTTTAACTAGCTTTCTCAGTACGGTGAGTTGCGATCGAGTACGACTTATTGGTTTGAGTTGCCATTGTTCGGGAATAATTGGCAGGGTTTCCATACGCCATTTCTTTAGTTCGACATCATAATCTTCAGGATCGGCTTGCGCTAAAATATGACCAATGCACCAACTAACGACATCACCATTACCTAGCTCGATATGAGTTTTACAGTTTTTATGTGGTGTAGGTAACGCAGCGGCAATCGCGCGGCCTAAACTTGGCTTTTCGGCAATGTAGAGTTTCAATGTTATGCGAGCTGTTGTGGTAAGTGATGGTAAATTTAATTATAGTTCGAACACTGTCTTTATGTACAGCCCTGTTTGTAGTATTGATTACATCAATCATGGCGAAACAAGAGTAAATAACAGAAGTACCACAGTTAATGTTTCTAGGCGCTCATGATGAACTGTTTTGAAGCCTAGGCCTAATTTCCTGTTTTTTACTTTTATAAAAAAACCCAAACAACTGAATGTTTGGGTTTTGTCCTGAACAAACGATCAAATGATCGAGTTAAACGATATTAGAATGTCGCTCTATAACTTAGCTGAACGGTACGACCAATGATGCTGTGTAAGCTGGCGTTATAGCCTTGAGTATAATCGGTGTTAATTGGCGGTAATTTATCGAACATATTACGTACAATAAGACTTACTTCACCGACAGTACCAAAATTATAACGCACACCAATATCAACGGTTGTTAGAGAAGGATCATCAATCCATTCTTCACCATTCGCTTCTTCTTCAGGTGTTTCGCCTTTGTAACCATCAATATAACGCGCTGTTATAAAACTGTTTAAATCTTCGTAGTTATAACCAATACTGAAATTAGCACGCATTTCAGGCTGTCCATAATAACCTACATAATCATAAACCGGGTCAGTACTTGTTTTTTGAAATTCATATTCTAGGACATAGCTACCTTCAAAGTTAAAGGTTAATTCGCCCACACCGCCTAAATCGAATGTGGTCGCTACGGTAACATCAACACCTGAAGTATCTAAACCCAAGTAGTTAGTTGTTGTTGAACCAATTTCTTGAATTTCTTCTTCTCTTTTCTCTGTTAGGTCTCGGTTTACATATAAGCCTTGATAATTACCAAGATTACCTAAATATTCTTCATCTAGAATCGTGGTAGCACCAATAGATGTTATTTGGTTTTCAATTGCAATAGTCCAATAATCAAGAGTAAACGCCGCATCTTCAGTGATATCCCACACTAAACCTGTCGAGTATTGAGTTGATATTTCAGGCTCAAGATCCGCATTTGAGAAGCTACGTACTGGGATATTTACTGTGTCACATAAATCAGAAGTAGCGCGTTCAGCCATAGGTACAGGATTACAATATTTAGTATCCACAACACTATAATAACCTACAGATTCATCACCTTGAACTTCAGCTATATCGGCAACTCGGAAGCCTTCGCCAAAAGATGCGCGTACCACTAAATTATCTAAGGCTTGATATCGAAGACCTGCACTGCTAGATAATTGGCCCTGATTTGGCAAACTATAGTCATCATAACGGGTGGCAGCTGTTAAAATTAAATCTTCAGTTAAAGGGATTTCAGTTTCTAAATACATAGCCTTATAGGTACGTTCACCAACGGTATCACCACCATAGGCACCAGTTATGTTACCTGAATTAGATTGACTGTCTTGCTCATCACGCACGCTAAGTGAACGATATTCAACACCTACTGCATAGCCAATTTCACCGGCAGGCAATTCAAAAGGTAATACTGCGGCCCAATCAATATTAATGCCTTGAGAAATACTTTCACCTTCACGGCTTTGCGTGTGACGGAAAGTATCTAGTACTTCTTCTGTTGCTAATGCACCACCACCGGGTGTTAATGGATTATAAAGACCAGAATCAACGGCTTCCTGGAAATTATCTGAAATGAGGTAAAACTCAGATTTTTGGTTAAAGCTGTCTTCGCTGTACGATAAGTTAACCGATAAAGTACCAGCATCTATATTGTAATTAAATCCAGTATTAACATCGAATAAGCGACTCTCGAAAGTAAATTCACGCGGAACCGAACCTTCTAAGTAAGTCATGTAATATATTTCTTCTGGATTATCTGTACCAAAAGTAGGGTTAAAGCTGTTATCTTCACTCATGTAACCTTGTGCCCACATAGGCGTAGCAGAAGAGAAGCTAGAATCTTGCGTATATAGAAAGGTTGAGTAAAAGTCTAATTCATCTGTTAATTCATAGGTGAAATTGGAGAAAACAGACGTTTTATCACGTTTAGGTAAATAATACTTACCATCTTGCACGTCATAACTACAGCTAGTGCTGCCATCAGAACGTTCATATAGGTTTTCATCAGGGCAAGTAGGGCTTGGATGGTGTATCCAGTCGTCACTTGCTTTTTGGTAACTTCCCCAAGGAGAATAGCGTGAACTTATACGGGTTGGGTTAAATTCTGCATCTAGGTGATCACGTTCACCACCCTTAAGGCTTTTTTGTTGTTGATTTTCAATGATGAACATTAATGAGCTACGTTCTGTCGACGTACCAAAAGTCATTGAAGCACCGTATTCTTCCGCACCACCTTGGGTCGGAACAGCAGTATTAATCGCAATACCTAAGCCTTCAAAATCTTTTTTAGTGATGATGTTAATAACACCACCCATCGCATCAGAGCCGTAAATAGAAGACGCACCGTCACGTAAAATTTCAATACGTTCAATTGCTTCTACTGGGATCAAGTTTAAGTTAGTACTTGTTCCATATAATGCTGCAGAGCCAGCAACACGGCGACCATTAACTAAAGTTAAGGTACGGTTTGAGCCTAAACCGCGCATGTCAGAAGATGAGAAGTTACCTGATGAATTGTTTGATGCACCAACGACACTACCAGCTGAGTTAAAGACACTTTGCGCTAAGACACTGGCAATATCATTTAAACCTGTAGCGGCAATGTCTGCTGCTGAAATTATTGTTACGGGTTTTACTGTTTCCAGATCTGTACGTTGAATACGAGAACCCGTAACGGCAATGCGTTCTACTTCTTCTGTCTCAGCAGCTTCATCAGCAGCCAATACGGTATTAGGTGCAAAAGCCACTGCTGATGCAATAGTGAGTGCTAGTAATGATTTACGTGGCTTAAAACCACTTGTAATATTTTTTGACATTGTAATACCCATTTATGTTGTTTTTGTATTTAACCGTTTAAAAAGGTTAATTAGTGTTACTAGGTACTACTTATATAACTTATATTGTATATTATCTACAATTTTTTTATCTACGAAATTCGCCGTATACGAGTGTGTTAGCTAGCTTGAACACTTTGTATGAAGAAAAAGCTATGGAAATAGCTGAGTTAGAGCAGAATTAAAATAAATTTCATGTCATTTTGTTTTTTAAGAATAAAATGCTATTAGCTTAGTGTTTTTATGAATATAAGATTACTTTTGTGTTACAAGGTGAATTTAGTTCGGGTTTATTTCTGTTTTTATAGTTTAGTTGTAACAGTGTTTTTGAGTTGAATGTGAGTTTGGTGCGATAGCTTGTGCTAGATTTTTTATGAGACTGAATGTCTAGTATATTTTTTAGGTGCGGTTTGTTTGTTAGTTTATTTATTAAGGCATAAAAAAGCCGCTCAGTTGAGCGGCTTTTAAATTATTTAACTTATTTTTCTAAAGTAAATTAGCGTAAGTTAAATGATGTTTATTAGAACTCGTAACGAGCGACAAAAGAAACATAACGTTCAGTTTGACGATCGGTCACAGAGCCGTAATCAGGGTTAGCGATTAAACCGTTCGCAGTCGTATTACTATTTTTGGTTCTTGTTTCGTTAACATTTGTCGCAGTGTCGCTATTTAATACGTTATACACAGTTGCTTTAAATGATAAAGCACTATCCATTATCTCAGTTTTATAAGTAAGAGATAAATCAACGTTAGTAAGCCAATCTAAATTACCTTTAGAGCCACGTTTAGCTGGGTTCTCATTTTCATCGTAAAAGCTTGAATGACCATAATACCCTTCACAAGCATCCCAAACATTACCTGTTGTACAGCTATCTACATTTTTTGGATGGCGACCAAGGTAGTTTAGTGGGCGACCTTCGCTGATGCTACCAACAAAACCGAAGCTAAGATCTTCAGTAATATCGTAACTACCGTTTAGCTTGAATACATGAGTATGATCATTTGGCAATAAACCGTAACCGTGGTCCATAATATCGCCATAATCGTACGACGTTGTCCAACCTGGATCGGCTTGGTTATTATCTGTTTTAACTAAACCTTCGGTATTACCCCAGTTTTTAGATAAAGTATAAGAAGCAAAAATACGTAATTCATCAGTAACAGCGCCAGCAAGTGTCAACTCTAGTGCTCCATAATGACGTTCCATTGAATCAAATGGTAATTCACTTGGAGATAAAGTAACGCTTTCATAACCGTTATCAGGATTACCGTCAAAATCATCAACGATTGTTGAGCTCTGATTTGGGTTGTGTAGTATCCACGTGCCACCAACAGCGTCATAACCTAATTCAGCTAGTTTTTTATTTAATGGTGTGGTGATATCACTATCTTCAATGCCTTGACCTAAATCACGCCAAATAAGACGCGTACCAAAAGTCATGGTGTCAAATATTTCTTGTTGATAACCAATAGTGAATTCATCAGAGTACATAGGGTCTAACGAAGTAGAAGCAATTGCGCCAGCTGAATCTCCAGTGGTATCTTGGTTAATATATGTATCGCGATAAGTTGCGCCACGACTTGGTGAACCATCATCAAGTAATTTTACATAACCATTAGCGTCAAGTTGATCTGTAGCATAATAATCATAGACATTAGTTGCAGAGCTACCTTGAGTAATATTCATGTTCGCAGATACAGGTTGGAAATAACGGCCGTAAGTCGCATATACTTTAGAGCTGCCATCACCAGAAAGGTCATAGATAGCTTGTAAACGTGGTGCTATTTGATTACTGAAATCAACATATTTTTCGCCACTGGTCATAGTATTGTTAGACTGAGTAACACGTACTCCCATGTTTAATACTAAATCATCAGTTGCTTGCCATGAATCATTAACATAAAAAGCTAATGAGGTAACATCCGAGTCAGTAAAGCGATTACGAACACGTCTTTCAATATACGTTTCACCTTCCGGCGCATGAGATCGATCATCGACACCAGCAATGGCTACTTTCCACCAACCCAATGCTTCACCTACACCATTTTGAGTTGATAAATATTCTACTTCAACATTGGTATAATCCACACCAAAAGTAACAGCATGCTCTTCAAGGTCTAAACTAAAATCCATTCGAGCTTGGTTACGGGTAAATTTTGCTTGGTTCACGGTACTGTTGGTATGCTGACTTAATGTCACCTCACCGTCAGTGTCATCCACAACCCTTGGATTTAGTGAACCAGGGGTGGTGTTTTCTTCTTCGATAACACGACCAACAACAGCAGAAACACTCAAGTTATCAGTGATATAACCATTGTAGTTGAAGCTATATAACTGACCACCATCTTCACCTGGCGAATCAACGCCCTGTCTTTCGCCAACAACATCAGTGACTGAATCGTATGCATAAGTTTTACTAACCCAAGTACGTTTATTATTCATTGCCATAAAACCAAATGAATGGTTTTCAGTAGCAAACCAATCAGCTTTTACAAACCAACGATCTGATTCGCGTACACGATTCGTTTTGGTAGAATTAGAACGCCATGAGTAATCTTGATCTTCTTTAGTTGGCTCAAATAGACCATAAACGAATAATTCATCTTCAATTAATGCACCACTTGCCCAAAGTCTTGCTTCGGTATACTGATCGCTGTCACTGCTAGTCGTCTGAAAGGTTGAACCTTTTCCGTTAGCTAGGTAAACGGTATCATGATTATCGCGTAACGATGATGGATCGATACGTACTTGAGCACCAAATTTAAATTCATTATCACCTGACTTTGATACCGCATTAACTATGCCGCCTAAAGCGCCACCAAATTCAGGACTAACACCACCAGTTTTGACTTCTGTTTGAGCAAGCGCTTCCCATGGTATTGATAAAGAGCCTAAGCCGGTTTGAATTCCTGTAATATTAAGACCATTTAAGTAATAAGCATTTTCGGCAGACGATGAACCGCCAAAACTTGAAGCGCCTTCAAAATTATCTCCACCTGCAGCACCTGTACCAGGGGCAAGTAAAGCAATGTTTTCAAAGCCATTATCGACCGGCATTCTATCAAGATCTTCTTGGTCGAAAGTAACCCCACCCGTTGATGAAGCTAAATCAACACGACGAATACTGCTGCCTGTAATGGCAATACGTTCAATGTCTTCACTGCTTGCATTATCAGAGATTAATTGACCATCAAGGATTAAAGATTGACCAATGCTGACACGAATGTTTGGCTCTTCACTGCCATTAAAGCCATCTTTAACGATAGTTATATTATATTCGCCAACAGGTACATTACGTAGTGAGTAATTACCTTTGTCGTTTGTTTGAACGGTGAACGTTAAACCCTTCTTTTTATGTTTCAACGTGATGGTGGCATTAGCAAGGGCAGTGCCATGTGCATTAATAATGTGGCCTTTAACCAGGCCAGTATCTGCTGCCATCGCACTTGGCATAGATAACATTAACGCAGTACCAACAGCGATAGCTGTTAGTGTTTGTTGTGGTTTAAAAAGTGATGTAATCATTATGTTATACCTGTTGTAGTTTTATCTTATTGTTTTATATGTTTTTAAGTTGTTATTTTTTTGATTTATTCCTTAACCTGACTTATTCCTTTTATACTTTTTACTCGTCAGCAGTAGGTGTTTTTTAAGCGAACAACCAGAAGTACAATTACACTTATATACGTTATATTGTATATTATCCATAAATATATGATGTCAAAAAATTACAAGTTGAATAATAAATCTACATAAAGTTACTTTGCATTAACAAATGTTAAGCAAATTTGCCTGCTCAAGGGCAGGGTTAAATAAATTGCATGATAGAAAAATACCTTAAGACTAAAATGATATTAGCTTAGAGTTTTTTAGAATATAATGCAGATGTGTTCGGTTATAACGAAATTTAATACGCTTAAATGTTAAAAAGTAGGTAGTTATACGATGTGATTACGAAGTTACAGCTAGTTGATATTTGTTAGCTAAATTATTTAGCCTGAATTTAAATCGAAATGATAATTAAATGAGTTTTTTTCTCACTGAGTTCTCAGGGCTATTTAATTGGGCTAGTGTTTGCCAAGGTTTGGCTTACTTTTTTTGCAAGTTAGCACTAAAATGGTACCGGATAGAATAGCGATAGCAGCGAGTACTACACGTAGGGTAATTTCTTCACTCAGTAATATCGCACCAGCGAGTGTTACTATGACAGGAACACTTAGTTGCACAATTGCGGCTTGTATTGCTTTTAACCCCGGTAATACGCTATACCAAATGATATAACCAATGCCTGAAGTAACAATGCCTGATAGTAGCGCGTAAGTAATGCCTAAGGTATCTAGATATAAATAACTAAAGCTTTCGTAGCCATGGCTAATTAACCATAATATTACAGCCATAGGTAAAGCTTTAATGAAGTTGCCTGTCGTTTCTTGCGCCGGGTTTTTTGCTGCTCGGCCCAGATGTGAATAAATGCTCCACGCCATGCCTGAAATACACATTAATAACGAGCCAACAGGGGCGGGGGCCGTTAAGCCAGGTAACATTAATATTACCAAACCCAAAAGAGCAAAAATAAAACCTGATACTTGTATAAAGTTAAGTCGTTCACCTTCGCGATAGCCTATGACCGACATTGTTATTTGCACTGTACCAAACAGTAATAAAGCACCCGTGCCAGCAGCAATCATGCCGTAACCATAGGTAAAGCTAACGGCATAACTAAACAAAGCTAATGCGGCAGGCCAAGATCCTGGTTTTATGATCGACTGACACTTTTTTAAGGTTGAAATTTCAGATGTTAACAACTTAACGCTTAAGAATAAGAAGAGAAACAACGCGCCAGAGCCAATTCTTAATAAAATAAAACTGGCCTCATCAATGGCGGTTTCTTCTAAGGCGAGTCGAGTAATGATTGAGTTAGCAGCAAAAGCTAGTAGCGACAATGCTGTGATGATTATTAGTTGGGCTTGTCCCATGAAGTCACCTTTAATCGCGTTGTTTAATCAGGAATATAACAAACAAGATTGATTTTCACTCGTTATATTTAATGAAATTACGTCACACTGAACTTGTTTCAGTGTCTTAGGCGATAAGATCCTGAAATAAATTCAGGATGACGACTTTTCTTTGGTAACGGGTATACATAGGCATGATAAATTTTGTTAGCCATAATCTTCTTGAACATTACTTGAATGTAACTAGCTCATATCAGCAAAAGGGTTTTCTGATGGTAAGGCGATATTGTGACTAAATTCAGCAAAAGATAAACTATCGTGCTCAATTTTAATGCTACTCTCATCAATTAAACCTTGGCCAAATCGATAGATAATATCAAATTCACCGTTATTAGCGTTATCACGATAAAGTTGCTGTGCTTGCTCTACGGCTGATAATTTCTCTTGGTAAACTGCCATAGCCTCTTCGCCATAACGCTTAGTTAACATGTTAAGGCTTACTTTCGGTGAAAATATGGTAGCGGTCGCATTGTTGCCACCAAAACCTTTCGAGTTAATAAAAGCAACATCCATATCAGCGCAGTGATAATGCTCAGTAGCAATGTTCAAATGTTGATCATGCACATCGGCAGCCACTTCATCTATGGTGGTTATACCCGGCATAATATTATGACTAAAAACACCTAAGGCCATCGCCATTTGGTCACCACTTGCTGGGCCAATAGTATGACCAACAAAGGCTTTTGGTGCCGCAATAGCCCAGTTTTCAATATTAAAACTCTCGGCTATCTTATGGTAAATAAAAGATTCGGTAACACGATTTTGTGGGGTACTTGAACCGTGAGCTAAAATAAAGCTGCGCTCTTGTAATGCTTCTTTGCCTAAAACAGTCTGTGCTAAGGCAACGGACTTTGCCATAGTAATATAGTTGCCAGGACCCGGAGCAGTAATTGATTTTTTGTAGCCGTCAGCATTAATGAATACATCGGCTACAGAGCCTAAGACTTTTGCGCCCATTTCAATGGCTAGTGCATCATCCATCAGTACTACAAACTGTGCACCTTCACCGATAGTAAAACCACAGTTTTCGCCAAAAGGTCGACTAGTACGTCGGTGATCTGGTTGTTCAGTAGCATCTAATTTTTTCAAACCTTGTTCATTGGCTAAGGCGCTCATATTACCAAAACCTTCGATAATTTCAGGTGTGATTGGTGCTTCACTACTGCCTACTACGGCAACTCGAATACGTCCTGCTTGTATATCTTTAACGGCAACTTCTAAATTATATAAAAAAGTAGCACAAGCTCCTGTTGCGGTAAAAGTTTTACCAACATTCCCCGTGACATAGGCATTAACAAAATCGGTAGACATGGTATTTAAGCCTAAGGCTAGTTGTTTAGTACTAACACGAGAGCCGGATAATCTATTTTTAAGTAATCCACCTAAACCTTCACTATGCATTTGCCCCATGATAGAAGCAGAGTAAGTGCCCACTTCATCAGGACTGATTTTTTCTAAAATAGCATCCCACTCAATACCCGTTGAGCGAATCGCATCAGTTGCCGCAAAAATAGTCGCTTGCAAGCCCCTTGGCTGATAGCGGCTATTGTAAAGTTTTGCTGGTTCAAATCCGGTAGGTAATTGTCCTGCGGCTTTGATTGGATTATCGCGATAGGCATCATGAGAAACGGTTAGCTCTTCAGGAATTTCAACACTGACACGGCCATCACCTAAAACTGTTACTAGCCAGGCACTCGGCAGAGGATGTGGTAGCTCTTTGGCACGTAATTCAAAACAAATGTTTTTATCTGTCGGGCTAATGGTCATTTTTTGATGCCAATGAGTGGCATCAGGATCGAAATGATTCTTTTCTATTTTACGAATTAACGTGCCATCGAGTATTGTTTGACCAAACTTTGCTTCGACGTCTTTTGGCTCAACCGCATTGCCATCAAGATCAATTAATTGTCCTTCTTCATAACTTAATAATTTCATTAAACTGGCCAAGCCGACAAATGTTTCTTGGCGTGCTTCAGCATTTAATTTATCAATAACTATACGACGAAATCCCTGGTGAAAAGAAGTACGTCCGGCGGCGTTGATGCCACCCATGCCAACAATGAGAGGTAGATTAGTCATGAAGAAACCTTAAGAGATCAATGTTTATTAATTAACACCCAGTGTAAGCAGTTGGTTTATTAAATAATAGGGTTTAACGGCCTTAAAATGTGCCATAATGGCCATAAGTGTTATTTTTATAGAGTTTATAAAAGTGAGAGCTAATAAAAGAGTAGAAAGTGAAGGATTATCGGTGAGCTTGTTGGTTTATCAACATGTACTTGCGACAAGTTTAACCTTGCCATTAGAGATGTTATTAGCAGGAGAAGCCTTTGCTCGTCGTTATGATAAATCGGTAATTCGACTCAATACGCAGCTTTTAGGTCAACATGCTCATGCGATAAAATCGCGTGCAGGTATCAATATAGTACCGGACAGTTATTTAGTTGCGGAAGCAAACGAGGATAATGCGGGTTATGTAGCTGCTAATACGCCTTATGGCCTCATCCCAGACATTGTCATTGTGCCGAGCATGTGGCGTAACCCAAGACCGATTTTAAAACAAAATAAAGTACTGATCTCATGGCTGAAAAAATGTTGGCAACAGGGCAGTACGTTAATTGGTGTTGGTACCGGCGTCTGCTTTTTAGCGGAGTCAGGTTTATTAGATGACCATTCTGCGACTACCCATTGGCATTATGTTGAGCAATTTCAGCGCAACTATCCCAAGGTTGATTTAAAACCTGACTTTTTTATCACACAATCTGAACGCATATATTGTGCTGCCAGTTTAAATGCTTTAGCAGATATTATTGTTCATATCATAGCGCAAACCTATGGCCGAGCAGCGGCACAAAATGTCGAGCGTAATTTCTCTCATGAAATACGTAAACCCTATGAAGAGCAGCGTTATTTAGAGGGGGCAGTAGATAGGCATGCCGATGAGCTTATTGCTCAAATTCAGTTTTGGCTTCGTACTAATTTAAGTAGTGAGTTAACGATTAGCGAGCTTGCTCAGCAATTTAGTATTAGTCAGCGCTCGTTAACACGACGTTTTAAAGCGGCCACAGGTTTACGTGCGACACAATACTGGCAGCAAGTACGTATTGAAAGTGCAAAAGATCTACTCTCGGCAAGTAATTTATCTATTCAAGAAATTTCTTATCAAGTCGGTTATCAAGACCAAGGGCAATTTACGCGTTTATTTAAGCAGTATATTGATCAAACACCAAAAGACTATCGTTCTATGGTACGGAAGAAGTTATTTAGCTAGCCTTACTATTATAAAGAGATAAGGAAATGAAGAAATAAAGAAATAAAGAAATGAGGAGATAGGGAGTGGTAGGAAATAACAGATACAAAAAAGGCTGAATAAGTTTAAAACTTATCCAGCCTTTCTTTAATGGATGAGTTAACCAACTCAGCCTTTACTCAATAGTGTTCAGTTTTACTTTTTAAGCTGACGTACTCGTAAACCAAGTAACCCTAAAGCAAAAATTGCTAAAGTCGTTGGCTCTGGAATTGGGTTAGTTACCACTTGTGAAGCAACCGCGATAGTCATGTCATCAAAACCAAAAACATCATCAGAATTAGTATTACCAAAAGTGATTTTAGTAAATGGGTTTTCGTTGTCAATAATGCCCCAGAAAAGTAAAGAGCTATCATTAGCACCCACAGTATTGTCAACAGTTACATTAGTTGTTACGCCACTTAAAAATTCTAACGTAATTTGTCCGCCCCAATCACCAATATCTGTACCGTAAAAGCCAAAAGCGGAGATAGCCTGTGAAAACTCAATGGTAAAATTTTGATTAGTATTCCAATAATTAGTACCTGATGTCGCAAAACGGCCCGCGTTTCCTGAATTTAAAATTTGACCACTACCTGATAATGTTGCAGTGCCTGCAGTACCGAAATCAACGGTTAGTGAGCCATTCGAACCATTAGCAAAAGATTCAAAATCCTCTGTACCAGCACCGACTAGACCGGCCAGGAAATCAGTGTTTGCTTGTTTGCTATTTGCTTTACTGCTATTCGGCGTTAAATCTTCACCTAAAAAAATAAGACTTGCCTGTGATGTTGCTGAAAACAATGCTAATAGAGTGATTAATACTAATTTTTTCATTTTAACGAAATCCTTTTTAAATTTCTAATATTTTAATGTAATGATTGTGAATTAACTGGGCGTTAAGCACGTATTGTGCCAATAATAAAAAGACCAATAAAATCATGTGGAAAGTGCTTGTACTTATTTGTGCTTTTGTCCTATTGTAAAAAAAACTGACACTGCTTGAGTATCGATCAAATATTAATAAAGTGATTAAAAGCATAGAACCCTTGTCACTAGCTTTTAGCTACGGCAAAATAGCGACACTAAAATTTATTACTGAGAACATCCATGTGTGAACAATTATCGACAGCCCTTTCGTTAGCTGAGAAACAAATTAGCCAAATGTTAACTATGCAAGACGCGATGAATAGTCGTGTCAGTGATACTTGGCGTGATAATGGTTATGAGTGGTATCGCGCTATTTGGGTTGAGTGCGCTGAAATGTTAGATCACCATGGTTGGAAGTGGTGGAAACATCAAGAAATTGATATTGCACAAGTGCAGTTGGAGCTTGTCGATATTTTTCACTTTGGTCTAAGTTTGCGTTTAATGACCGGTGACAGTGTTGAAAAAATATCCGCAGAATTAGCGACTGAATTACATCAAGGTACTGCTGAAGACGACTTTAAAGTCGCTTTAGAAAACTTAGCATCACATGCGGTAACCAATAAAGGCTTTGATGCAAAAGCTTTGGCTGATTGTATGTCGTTAATGTCGATGGATTTAGATGAATTATTTCGTCAATATGTCGGTAAAAACACCTTGAATTTTTTCCGTCAAGATCATGGTTATAAAGACGGTAGTTATATTAAAGAGTGGCACGGTGAAGAAGATAATGAAGTACTGGCGAAACTAGTGACTACATTAGATACCAGTGCTGAAGATTTTCAAAAAAACTTATATAAAGCATTAGAAGAAAAGTACCCGAAATAACCTTTAGAAGCTGATAAAAGGTAATTAGCTCCTAAGCTAAAAACGAATGTTAATTTAATCTCGTGATAAAGTTTCGTTCTGGCACAAATTCTGCTTAATTGACTACAAGTCAAACGCTTTGGTGAATATCTCACTAAAGCGTCAAGAATTTGAACTGCTGGAGATGTTTATGGAACTCATTTTATTCGCTTTAATTAGCTTAGTTGTTATTGTTGCGGTTTTAGCTAGTCGCTTAACAGACCGCAGCTTCCCTTTTCCTTTTGATAGTAAAAGCGCCATTTTTACACCAGCCGAAAAAAACTTCCATAACCTCGTTGAACAAGCAATGGGACCTAAATACCGTGTGATAAACCGAGTTAAGCTCAGTGACGTTGTTACTATTCGTGGTGGTGTTTCTACTCGTGCAAGTCAAAGCGCAATTACCAATGCCGATGGTAAGTATTTAGATTTTGTTATTTGTGAGCGTTCTTCGATGAAATTGCTAGGTACAATTGATTTAGTCGACACACAAGGTAAGGGTTACAAGATAAAAAAAGATTGGTTTGTTAGTGGCGCATTAGAGGCAGCATCCATTCCCCACTTACGCATTAAAGTTAAAGCCAATTATACTTTAGATGAAATCCGCGCTTGTATTCACACCCGTTTATTAGGTAAAAATGCAGCAAATTTTGCGCCGCAACCAAAAATAAAGGGCAGTGTAATCCCTGCGTCTATGGTTAAAGCGAGAAATAAAAGTGTAGGTGCATTAACCGCTGCTGCCGCTAGTGCGCAATTAGCCCCTGAATTAAGCGGACAACTCGCTTCACCTCAGATGAATGCCTTGCCTCATTAAGTAGGGGAACGAATTAGATAATATTGTTTTACTTTTAGTGACAATATTATCAGTCATAAATCATAAGATTTACTCGAAAAATCAAGCTATAATCTTCTTCTATCAGCTAAGTACAGAAGAGATTATTATGAACCCAGGTATGACCGCAGGAATTATTGGCGCAATGGAGCCAGAAGTTGCCATTTTAAAAGCCAAATTAGAGAACGCCACAAGTAATAGTCATGGTGGCTATATTTTTCATCAGGGCCAGTTAGATGGTAGTGATGTTGTTATTGTGCAGTCTGGTATTGGTAAAGTAGCGGCAGCATTAGCCACCGCTATGTTGATTGATAAATTTCCAATTGACTATGTTGTGAATACCGGCTCTGCGGGCGGTTTTGATGCGACACTCAAAGTTGGTGATATTGTCGTTAGCAGTGAAGTGCGTTACCACGATGTTGATATTACTGCTTTTGGTTATGAAGTCGGACAATTACCAGCAAACCCTGCGGCATTTATACCACACCCTGACTTGGTGTCGGCAGCTAAAGTAGGTATCACCCAACTAAGTACTGTTGATGGGAAGGGTAATAAGCAAAATATTCAAGCTATCACTGGCTTAATTACCACAGGTGATACCTTTATGACCAAAGAAGATGATATTGCTAAAGCGCGTGCCAATTTTCCGACTATGGCTGCGGTAGAAATGGAAGGTGCTGCGATAGCACAAGCCTGTCTACAGCTTAAAACACCTTTTGTTGTTATTCGTTCTTTGTCTGATATCGCAGGTAAAGAGTCACCGCATACCTTTGAAGAGTATTTGGAAACAGCAGCGGTAAACTCATCACAATTAGTCTTAAATATGTTGGCTGAGCTTAAAGGGAAAACGTTAAGCTAAAATTAAAGTTTAACTTTAACTGAAGCTCGAACTTAGCAATTTAGATAAGATATTAATGATGGCACTATTGGATTTAAGCAACTTACCTCAATTACCCGACTTTAGTTATCAAGTACTGATCCTTCTATCAGTACTTGTACTTAAATCTGTTATAAGTCACTTTGTTAACCATGAACCATTACGTGCTTTTCAGTTTTATTGTCAGCGATTGAGTCAAAAAGTTAATAATCGTAATAATAGTCATCAACAGCAGATTATTGCAGGTTTGGTGGCTATCTTAGTGACACTATTACCCATTGTTATCATACTCTGGTTATTTAGCGATTTTGTTGCAGTAGAGTACCTTTGGCAAGGCTTTTTACTTTATTTTTCTTTAGGATCGATGAGTTTAAAAGCAGTCAATAAATCTATTGCTAAAGCGTTAGTTGCGCAAAAAAACTATCAAGCTAAACAACTGCTTAATGATTTAGTATTAAGAAACACAACACAACTATCTGTTGTTGGTTTAAGTAAAGCTGCAATAGAAATGCAGCTGTTGCGCACCTTGCAACAAGGCTATGTGGTCGCTTTTATCTTTCTTGCTTTAGGCCCTCTTGCTGCCTTTTGTTATCGTTTATTATTAGAGATGCATTATAGCTGGAACCCTAAATTAACTAAATTCATTCACTTTGGTTTTTATCCGGCACAATTGGTTTATTTGTGCCAATGGTTACCTATTCGACTATTTTCAATGTTACTGTTATTACTTAATACGGGACGGAATTCATTATTGTCTTGGCGATTAAGTAAAACATATTTTTTTAATTTAAATAACAACTTAGTTATGTCGATATTTGCTTTTGTACTCGAAATTAAACTCGGTGGTGTTGCTCTTTATGAACAAGATAAATTACGTCGAATTAGCTTTAATGATTTAGCCAAGCAACCACAAGCAACCGACATTATTCATGCTGATCGGCAAATTAAACAAGTGATTTGGTTAAGTTTAACGAGTCTCCTCATTGTCGCCATTACTTTAGCTTTTATTAAAACCTGAATTTAAGAAATATAATCCCTTCGAGAACACGTTATGAGTGAATTGCTTTATTGGTTAGACATCTTTGGTATTATTGTTTTTGCTTTTTCTGGCGCCTTAATGGCAGGGCGCTATAAGCTTGATCCCTTTGGTGTGGTCGTGCTTGCTTCGGTGACTGCTGTCGGTGGCGGAACCATTAGAGATGTTATTTTACAAACCCCTGTTTTTTGGGTGGTTAAACCCTATTATTTGTATGTAATATTAGCGACGGCAATGCTAACTATTATTCTTATCAGGCAACCCAAAAGAATTCCTAAACGGTTTTTATTAATATCTGATGCACTGGGTTTAGCATTATTTGCAGTTATAGGTACGCAAAAATCACTTGAATTAGGTGCGGGTATTCCTGTGGCAATTGTACTGGGTACCATCACCGCTGTAGCAGGGGGGATGATACGTGATGTCTTGTGTAATGTGATTCCGTTGATTTTACGACAAGAAATTTATGCACTAGCAGCCATACTAGGTGGTGGTTTGTTTGTTCTTCTAGGGCATTTAGACTGGTCTGAAAATAGTGCGCTTATGGCGGCTGTTTCTGCTGCTTTGTTACTGCGCTTAGCTGCTATTTATTGGCAAGTATCTTTACCTGCTTTTCATATTGTTGAAAAAGCAGATAAAGATAAAAAAGAGTGATTTTCAGCTTAATATAGAGGGGTTAGAAGCTATAACTAATACCTACATTAGTTGAGGCAAGCGATAGGTCGTCCATATCTTGGTATCGTAAACCTACATTCATACCTATACCTAAATCCCAACGATACTGCCAACCTGCTTCTAAGAATAAACCAGTGCCAGTATCACCTTCGATAAAATGATCATTACGAGTAAACTCATAATCATAATATTGAGCGCCAATTTTTCCGTATAAGCTATTTCGTTGAGATAAATCAATATCTCCTTTTATAGCGACAACAAAACCATCTTGCTCAAAGTCATTGGCAAGCAGATTAAAGATAGGTGCGTTGTTGCCAAAACGACAATTCCATTCATCATCATTATTTTCCTTACACTCCCAAGTATTACGCTCTGTAGCTGCAGTGTAAGCAAGTTCTACAAAAAGGTGATCAACTATCTGATAATTATAATAAAGGTAAGCTTGTATAAAACCGTCGCCATCGTTGTTTGAGTTTTTATATTCTCCGGTGGCAACCCCTGCGATCAAACCAACCGTGTGCTTTGTTTCAGGGCTCGATTTTTCAGCGTGAATTGTTTCTGCGGTGTATGCTGCAGTGCTAATCAGCGATAATGCTAAAAAAGAGAGGCCTGCTAACTTGAATTGTTTCATAAGTTCCATGCTTGTATGAATAGTAGGTATGATAAAATAGGTGTTTATTATTGATGACATAATAAAACATTTCTGTTGGCTAAGTGTGATAAGAGTGTAAGTTTTTGTAAGGTGTGCTTTGCTGTGTCGTCGGGTTTTATTGGTGTTTATTGTTTATTAATAAATAGCGTATTCATATCATGGTGGGCTTGTTCGTACCAATCCTCTTTCATGGTGACTGCAGGTAATACTTCTATTTCAATAATGCCAGAGCGCGCTGTTTTATCAACCTCGTTATAAATAGTTAATATGTTTTTAATGACGATTGGCTGAACTTTTAGCTTTAATTTCTCAATGATTATTTTGCTGCCGATTTCAAAACTTTCAACTTTTCCTGATTGTGATCGAGTTCCCTCAGGAAAGATTATGACCTTATTGCCTTTGCAGGCCTTTACATCTTTCAGCAATTTAATTATCGCGCGACGATCTTGTTGGTTGACAGTAATATGGCCAACACGATTAACAATACGCGACACTGGCCATTTGTCCATAATGCCTGTTCGGCCAACAAAACGTACATCATTTCCAATAACTTCCTCTAAGGAAAAAATGTCAGTCATGCTTTGGTGGTTTGCTATTAAAATATCAGTATCACTATCAATGGTACCAATTAAATTTACCCTTGCTCCTGCGCTACGCACAATGCAAATACTGAAAAATCGACGTAAGCGATTAAATGCTGAACTATGCTGTTTACATAACGATAAAGCGACAGACTCAGTCGCAATAGTGATGTACATGGCATATTTTTTTAAATAGAAATTGAGCATTAAAATTTATATAAGCGGTAACTTAGGCCTCAATTCCCCAACCATCATTGTAGCCTGAGAACTTAAAGACAATTTGTTCAAATTCCGCTTCTTGCTTAATAATATTTTCGTGGCTTGGTATCATAAGTACGCTACAATCAACATCCCAAACATTGGGTGTTTCATCGGCATGTAAATCGATTGTTATGTGTGGATGATTTTGTTGGATAAAAGCCACCATGGCCTCTGCTTTTAGTTTTTTTTCAAATAAATGAAAGAATACTACTTGGTGTGAAGCTGTTAAATCAATACCTGCTTGTTGCATTTCTGCCAATACTTGGCCTGTTTCGTCATTGGGGAAATTCATTATTTCTTCATGTCAGTGTGCGAATAAGCTACGTAGTATATACCCAAATCATTTTAAATTGAATTACTCAGCAGTTTTGCTTTAAATTTTTTAAGTGATTTCAGGCTAGACTGGGGTGGCTAACTGAATAGCGCTTAAGTAAACTCATCCCTATCGTTGTGCCGTTGTTAATTATCACCTTGAGCATGTCGGGGGTATTGTTGGAACATTCGCACTACCGTTTGTTGAATTTTATCATTAACCACTTGAGAATTATCTTTATCACCAATTTCTAACGGTGCAATGCTACGCCATACAGAACGGTTTCTCTTAGGATCAATCAAATCAATAATTATACTTCCTTGCTTTACCTTTAATTCGCTGCCCTCGTTATACCAATTATTAGCTTTTAAACAATTGTGACAAAAAAGCACCGCTTGATTGTAGTCACGGTAATCATCTTTTTTACCGTTAAGCATATGGTAAGTAATAACTATATCGGCGTTATCAATATCCTGATACTGAAAGCCTTGTTGCTCTAATGCTTTTTCTATCGCTATTTCAATGTTATTGCGTCTGCTATCGGTCAGATTTTGGCTGTTAGTGAAAGTGGAGTTACGCTGGTGCATGCTGTAATTTTTTACTTTCGAAAAATTAAAGTTGGTCTGATAAACGGCATCACTATGGGTACTGCAAGCGCTGATAAAAAAAGTAACTAGGCATAATAATAGTAAAGGAGAATTTTTCAAAATAACGTCAAGTACATAAGGTTGGTAGTTATAGCCTAACAAGCTGTGTGAATTTTTAATAGCACAATTTATTTCATCTGATTCGTAAAATCACCTTTTTAACGGCACTTAAAAAAATCATCCTCATAATTTAGCAAGGTGTTGCAAGATTGGTCTATCATTGCTGATGGCTTGCTTGTGAAAACCACCTTGGTCTGATATTTTGGGAAACTACATCATAAAATATGAATGCTGTTACTTTAGTTAGGGGTATTAAAGTTTTTTAAAACTTATTTAAAACTTGGTCAAAAGGAATTTCATGAAAAATATTTGGGTAACCTTAGTTATTGTCTTCACACTTATCACTGATAGTTTTTTTATTGGCTCTGTTGCCGCTAAGTCGTCAGTATGGAAAGTCAGTAAAGGTAATGATTTTGTTTATATTGCGGGCACTATTCATATATTACCTCCAGCAGAATACCCTCTACCTAAAGCCTTTAATCAAGCATATAAAGCAACCAGTAGCTTAGTCCTTGAAACTAAGTTGCCTGATGAATCAGATATGGCTTTACAGGTACAAATGATGCAAGCCATGATGTATAAAAATGGCCAAAATTTAAAGTCCGTCTTATCAAAAAGAACGTATAAGAAACTGCAAGAGTATGTTGCTGCGCTAGGTGCAGATTTAGCACTGTTTGAATTATTTAAACCCGGAGCATTGGTCAGCATGTTGGCAATGCTTGAAGCCCAAAAAGCTCAGTTGTCTGGGGAAGGTGTTGATATGCACTTTAATAAAAGAGCCATAGCTGATAATAAATCGGTCGCTTATTTTGAAACGGTTGAGTTTCAAATGAACATGTTAGCCAACATGGGGCGAGGGCATGAAGATAAATTTATTAAATCGAACCTAAAACAAATGGCAGACTTTAAGCCAATGTTTCTTAAACTTATCAAGGCTTGGCGTCGAGGAGATACCGATAAATTGACTCGATTGGCGATTAAACCCATGCAAGATGATCCGAAAACGTTGAAAACATTATTAACCGATCGTAATCGTAATTGGATCCCTCATATTGAACGCATGTTTGATGACAATGGCAACAACAGCGAAAAAGAGTTGATTTTGGTCGGTATTGCACACTTGATTGGCAATGATAATGTTTTATCTTTACTTAAAAATAAAGGCTATCGAGTTGATCAGTTATAGCTAGTACTCAGTTACTGGCTTTTAAAAAGCAATTATTGGAGTGTGTAAGCAATATATACCCGTACCACTTGAAGATGCTCGTTTCAGGAAACCTGAGCGAATCATAATCAAGGCACATTTTTTGTTAATGGTTTTTCCCTTAAAAACCAATGTAACGACTAGTATGTTTTGCTCCGTTTTCCCCAAGGACTGGTTTATAAACACTTTATGCTACGTTATTGATTTCGACAAGGGAATAACCATTCTCTTCAATCAATACCTTGCCTAAAGGCGTTTATAATTCCAGCTGAATCCTGCATCTTCAGGTAGAACGGGTATATAACAAGCGAGACTTCTATCCCGCTTGTGAAACCATCAAGGATTACTTAAGGTGTTCGTAAGGTAAGAGTTACCACAAACTATCTTGATTCACGTCTTTAAAGCTTAATACCTTGCCACCAAACTCTTTTGCAAAAGCTTGTGCGTCAGTCTCTAAGCTAAAGCTTGCTAATGTTTTACCCATAGCGCCAGTTTTTTCAGAGCCAGTAACGAACCAAGCTTTTTTAGCATCGATAAAGTATTTATCGTTTATGCTGTCACTGCCCCAGGGCATTTTACTCATGTCGTGCACTAATATTTGGCTGACGTTACGGGTATTTTCAGGGTCTAAATAGTAGCTAAACATATCGCGAGTTGAGCAAAATTTAAAAACAGTATCCCCTTGCTCTTTTCGAAAAACTTCACCCTTAGGGCCATCAAAGTTGGTGATCAACATGCCACATAAATGACACTCATCGCTTGACTCCATAGCAATTGCTTGATGAATTACTTTTTGTTGTTCGTGGTTATCTGAGCAGGCAGTTACCGATACAGCTAGAAGCACTGTGGAAAATAACAAGCTGATATTTTTTACGGAAATGTTCATAGTTACCCTTAAATGTTAAACCCTTAGTTCTAAACTTCAAACCTTAAAGTGTTTTCTTTTTGAAAATAAAAATAGCTAAACTCAGGGGGAATACCACCCAAGCGCTCAGCATAAGTATTAGCTGTGATTGCGGTAAACTGGCATTAATAGCAACGCTTAGTGCACCATTAACATCGCTACTATCAAGCCCTGCAAGGTTGATTAAACGAAATATATCAGCAGGATTTAGCATCATTAACTGAGTTAAGCCTTGTTGTGAAAGGCCATCTTCAACACTAACCAGTAGTGCTAATAAAGCCAAATCGAACGCAAGGGCAAATAAAAACCATGTGATTAAAGCAAAACCTGCCGCTTTAGACTTCTCACTTACGGAAAGACTAATTAGGTAAGAAATAGCAGTAAAGCTCAAGCCTAATAAAATAGCGCTAAAAATAAATAATCCAAAGCTACTAATTATTTCGATATTGCCTGTTTGAACATAAAGTATTACCGCTGAAGCGCCAAAGCCTAATAGCGTTGCTAGTGCGATTATACTGCCTTGGCCGATAAACTTACCAAGTAACAGTTGGCTTTTACTTAATGGGTAGGTTAGTAGTAATAACAAGGTGCCACTTTCTTGTTCACCAACAAAGCTATCGTAACTCAGTAATAGTGCAATTAAGGGGATAAGAAATACCGCTAAACTAGCCAAGCTCGCTACGGTAGTAGAGAGCGAGGTAACACCCACTTCGCCAGAGGCTGCTGCGCCAAAATAAGTTAAACCAACAGAAAGCAGTGCGAAAATTAGCGTGATAGAGACTAACCAACGGTTTCTTAAACCATCATGAAACTCTTTGTTGGCTACGGTTAATATTTGTTTCATTAGCCTTGAACTCCATTTTTGTTTGCAGAAGGTTCATGTTTTTTTTCATGTAAAGAGAGAAAGTGCTGATAAACCTGTTCTAAATTGGCTGTTTCGACATGTAAGTCATCTAGCCCTTCATGATTGAGTAATTGCTTCAATACACTAAGCTTTTCGTGCTCTGGCACCAGTAAAGTACTTGGGCAGCTACTAGTTAAAAATCCGTTTAATTTACTATCTTGTGCAACGGAGCCATTTAAACCTGATGGTTTAATGGCGACAGGCAATGAAGCTTGTTGGCGTAATTCACTTAAAGTGCCCATAGCCAATAGTTGTCCTGTTGATAAAATCATTGCACGATCAATGTGTTGTTCAACACCGGGTAAAACATGTGAACATAAAATTACACTCGATCCATTTGATTTTAATTGATCGACGGTTTTATAAAAATCACGCGTGGCAATGGGATCTAAACCGACGGTAGGCTCATCAAGTAGTAATAACTTGGGTTGTCCAATAAAAGCTTGGGCTAAACCTAGGCGCTGACGCATACCTTTCGAGTATGTTTTTACTTGTCTTTTCATTGCATGGGTAATACCGACTTGCTCGAGTAAGTCAATTGCCTGCTTTTTGCTAAAGCCTTTAAGTTTTGCAAAGTAGGTCAATACTTCTAAACCGGTAAGCTGTTCGTAAAAAGTAACATTTTCAGGTAAGTAACCCACTTTACTGCGACAATGCCAAGCTTCTTTAGAGTCCGGAGCCATACCCATGACTTCCACTTTGCCATGACTGGGTGAAATAACGCCCAGAATAAGCTTCATCATGGTGGTTTTACCCGCGCCATTATGACCAAATAAACCGAGTACTTCTCCTTCATGTAAACTCATGGTCATAGCTCGCAAAACGTCTAGCGAGCCATAACTTTTTCCTGCCTCGACTAGCGAGACTATCGGCGTATTCATAGTTCTTCTTCCTTCAATGTCTCTGACGTTGTTGGCTTATTTACCTGTGATATCATTTCTGGGCTGTTAGTTTGTTGCGATAAGTGGGGCAACATTAACGGGTGGCTATCTTTCACACCAGGCGGTTTAAGTACCGGGAATTGTCTTTGTACCCAGCGTAAAATTAAAATAGCCGGACTGTCCATGATCATTTTCATTTCAGGGTATTGCCAGACGAGCTTGTCGATACCATCATTGGGCTCAAAAATGGTATCACCGACCCCGTCGTTGTTCATGTCCCAGCCTAAATAATTACTCCAATAATTACCGCGGCCCGCTTTGCTCCATTCCTGTTTCTTATTGGAAACGTATTTCACTTGGGTTGGATTATTGATAAAACTATTGCCAAATATCTTAATGTTCTCTGAGCCGGCGGTTAAATGGATACCTATTTCTGCTGTATCAACAATATTACCCGTTAACGTGTTGTAACCTGAATTATAGATAAATAGTCCTTTACCATCACGGCCAAGCACTTTATTTTCCGGCTGAGTCCAGACATTTTTAATATGATTATTACTAAAAGTAGATTGGGTAATGAAATTTAATAAAAAGCCATAATCTTCACTGTCAGTCGTTTTATTTCCGGTGATAGTTAAGCGACGAGAACTCATCAAAGCATAACCTGCGCGGGTATTATGAGCAGTATTGTCTTTAACCGTATTGTCGTAGGAGTACATATAATGAATGCCATATCGCAAATGATGCATGGTATTATTTTCAATCAAATTATTCTGACTAGAAATAACATAGATACCATCACGTGTTTCATAAGTTTCATTATTAAAAACATGACTATGGGTAACATTGGCTACCTGTATGCCATTGCCTCTGTCAGATGAACGCAACTTGATGTTACCTCTGACTTTATTATTGATAACTTTAGCTTTTGTAACATGATTCAACCAAATACCAAAGCCATCACCAGATAATATGTTGTTTTCTATTACTAAACCGGTAGCTCTTTCATTATTAACTTTATCGTGTGAATAAATGCCAGAATTTTGCTCTGTGAGGTCATCACCCCAATTGATAATATTAAGATTAGCGATAGTAATATAGGAATTTTTTAATCGCAGAGCATGCCCTATACCTTGGGCGTCTATCGTGGCTCTTTCTTTATTGAGACTACGCAGTGTTATTTGTTTAGTGATAATGAAATTACCGAAATAACTGCCTGAGGCCAAGGTTATTACATCACCATCTTGGCTGTTATCTAGCGCTTGTTGTAAATCATCATTGGCTGATACTTGAATTTCTTGCGCATTTATTTGTTGACCATAAAAACTGGCAAAAAAGAATAATAAGGTAAGTGTTTTTTTGAAGCGCAACAAAACAATTCTTCTATAAAAGGGTAACTAGAGTCAGCATAGCATTTTTACCGGTATGGCTATTGATCTCAATTAAATAAGTTACATTTAAGAGACATAGGTAATGAAAATATAAATAATAAGCCTTGTAATATCGTGGTTTATTGTTTTATTAAATTTGGGCACGACATATCGTTACTTTAAGGCCTAAGCTTTAACGAACAGTCGACCACGCATTTCCATGCTTGTTTAGTATAGCTGCATGACAGAAGCTGTTCTGTTTACTCACAGACATAAAAAAGCTCATATCTTGCGATATTGAGCTTGATAATTTTTAACTAGTTGTCGTTAAATTAAAACTTAATAAATTAAGCGTTAACAAACATTCTTCCACGCATTTCCATGCTTGTTTAGTATGGCTGCGTGACAGAACAGGTTCTGTTTATTTTCGACAGTTATTAAAAAAGCTCAACACCTCTCAGTGTTGAGCTTTTTAATTTTTAACTAGTTGTCGTTAAATTAAAACTTAATAAATTAAGCGTTAACAAACATTCTTCCACGCATTTCCATGCTTGTTTAGTATGGCTGCGTGACAGAACAGGTTCTGTTTATTTTCGACAGTTATTAAAAAAGCTCAACACCTCTCAGTGTTGAGCTTTTTAATTTTTAACTAGTTGTCGTTAAATTAAAACTTAATAAATTAAGCGTTAACAAACATTCTTCCACGCATTTCCATGTGTAGTGCGTGACAGAACCAGTTACAGTAGTACCATTGTACGCCTGGCTTGTTAGCCGTGAACGTAATAGAAGCAGTTGCTTGTGGACCAATCTCCATTTGCACGCCATGGTTAGTCATACAGAAACCATGAGTTACATCTTCTACCATATCAAGGTTAGTGACGATAACGGTTACTTCATCACCTAAGTTAACAGTAAACTCACTCATACCATAGGTTGGTGCAACAGAAGTCATGTATACACGTACTTTCTTAGGATCTTTTTTGTCGCGGATAACTTTGTTATCAGTCATAGTGTTAACACCATCTTTTTTCGCGATTGCTAAAGTAGGAGCAAAAATTGAATCATCACGAGTCCAAACTTTTTTAGTTTTTACTTTAGAACGATGAATAATTGTACCGTCATGTGGTTCAGCAAAAGTAGGGCCATCATGTACTAGTTTCATGGTATCGCCAGAAATATCAACCAATTGGTCATTTTCTGGTTTAAGTGGACCAACAGGTAAGAATCTATCTTTAGAGAACTTACATAATACCACTAACCATTTACCGTCAGCATCACGAGTTTCACCGGAAGAAGTCGAGTTATGACCAGGTTGGTAATGAACATCTAATTTTTGACGTAAATAGTTAACTTTTTTACCGTTATGCGCTGCAATAGCGTCATCGATATTCCATTTAGCGATTTGGCTATCTAGGAATAACGTTGTATAAGCATTACCCTTGTTATCAAATGCTGTATGTAATGGACCCAAACCTAATTCTGGCTCAGCAACAATTACGTCACGTGGTTTAATTTTATCGTTGAATAAGTCATCTAATTTATCTATTTGGATAATTGATACTGTTGGTGATAACTTACCATTCGCCATGAAGTACTTACCATCTGGCGAAGTGTTCAAACCATGTGGAGATTTTGGCACTGGGATATAACGCGTTAATTCAGAACCTTTACGACCATCTACGACAGGAACGTTGTTACCATTGTAAGTTTTGAATTTACCGGCTTTAACTGCTGCCTCACAACGAGCAAGGTTAAATACGACAACATGGTCACGTTCTGCAGAAATCATTTCACCTAAGTTCATACCCATTTCAGAGTTGTAACAGGTGGAGGCGAAGTATTTACCATCGTAATCAGCATCAGTATTGTCTAAGTTACCGTCAACCATAACTTGGAAAGCCATTTCCATGGTCTCAGCATCAATAACATTGTATAAAGAACGGTAAGTACTAACGTCCTTCATACCTTCTTTACCATCGTTATTCATGGGAATTTCAAATTCACCATTACAAACAACATACTTTGTATAAGGAACTTTTTGTACACGTAAACCATGAACAGCTTGTACGTTAGGTACTGTGAGCATCTTGTCACATTTCATAACGTCACCACGAATACGCGCAACACGAGAGTTTGCTTTATCATTGATAAATACGTATTTACCATTGTAGCGACCATCAGTCATTGACATGTGAGGGTGATGTGAGTCACCCATCATGATATCAGCGCTGTCACCTTTGATGTGCTTACTTTCGTCAGTTAAGCCCCAACCAGTAGCAGAGTCAGTATTGAAAACAGGAATACGCATAAGCTCACGCATTGATGGAATACCCATAATTCGTACTTCACCTGAGTGGCCACCTGACCAGAAACCGTAGTATTCATCTAATTCACCAGGGTGAACAACAGGGCTCAAGCCAGCTTCTGATGCGCGTGCTTTTGCTGTAGAAGCAAACATAGCTGCAGTCATTGGTGCAGCAATAGCGCCTGCGCCGATTAGTGCACTTTTACCAAAAAACTTACGACGCTCTTCGCTTTCCAATGCAACTTCATTGGAGTCATTGGTTAAATTCAACTCTTCTTTACTCATTGCTTTTCTCCAGTTTTAATAAACTTATCATTTAAGTGGCTTGATTCAATTAAGCTACTTCAGTTATTTCAATTTCTCTTTCTTTGTTCTCTGTTACGAAACGTGCTTTTTTTCTTGCCAATTTTTTTAGTGGCGGGCATTTTTCTTCATTAAAGTAAGTTACTTGACAATCAAGGCAGTAATGACACTCACGCATATTAATTACGCCATCAGGGTCAATTGCTTGAATTTCACATTCTTTTGCACATGTCTTACACGGTTGTCCACATTCTGGACGACGGCGTAACCAGCTAAATAGACGAATGCTATTACTGGTTGAAAGTGCTGCCCCTAAAGGGCACAAGTAACGACAGAAGAACTTACGGTTGAAAATATTGATGATCAGTAATGCACTAGCGTAAAGAACGAATGGCCACTCTCGATCAAATTTTAATAAGAAGGTAGTTTTAAATGGCTCTACTTCAGCAAAGGTTTCAGCGAGTGAAAGCGATTCCATTGATAAGGCAAAGAGTGCTAATAAAATTAAATATTTAATTGCCCATAAACGCTCGTGTACCGCCCAAGGTAATTCAAATTGCGGTATTTTTATGTAACGAGCAAAGATATTCATCAATTCTTGTAAGGCACCAAATGGGCATAACCAACCACAGTAAACTGCACGGCCCCATAAAATCATGGTTACTGCTGCTGCACCCCAAAGAATGAAAATAACGGGGTCAAGCAAGAATAAGTCCCAAGAAAAATCAGACATAAACGCTTTTAAAAAGGTAAATACGTTCACTACTGACAGTTGTCCGCCCCATGACCAACCAATAAATACCACGGTAATAATTAAGAATAAATGGCGGAAATTGTGCATAAAGGTTGGGTGACGCACTAGAATATCTTGAAAAAATAGACTCATCACTACAATGACAAGCAAGATGATAAGTACAATCACTTCCGCTTCTTTTTCTTGCCATACTTGCTGAACGAGCGTTAATTCGGGTTCAGGTATGATCAGAGCTGGTCTGTCTAGGTAATGATCTAAGGTATGATATTCGGCTTTGAAACTGGTAAATATACTTTCAAGTGGGCCTGTTTGACGACGAACTAGTAATTCTAATTGCCAATCAGAAGCAGGATTAAACTCATGGTGTTCGCGGATGACAAATATTGAGCGCTCTTTAAAACTTGGTGCGCCATCAATATAAATATCAGGTACACGGCTGTGATCTAAATCTCTAAATGCAAAAGCGTTGTTGTTTTGTAGTATTTGGATGCGGTCAAAGATGGCACCACGAACATAACCAGAGCCTTTAAAAGAGTAACCTGAACCCATCAAAATAACGGCATGTTCACCGGGTTTTAGTGAAGACATTAAGTAATCGTATTCACTATCACCCAATAAATTTCGGCCAATCGTTGGGATATTTAACTGTGCAAAATAAACTTCAGCAAACATGTCTTGTTTTTGTTCGCTACTGGCTTCTTCAACATGCTCTGCTTCAGTACCAACAAAAGCGGCATCAACCGTTTTTCTGTTTAAATACAGTTTGCGAATTGAGCCATCACCGGTGAGTGTTGTCCAGTCAGATTTTTCAAAGACCTCGGGGTAGATTGTTCCCATCGGTTGAATAGCTTCTTGACTAGCGCTAATAATACCGAGTTCACGGGCAACGATAGTGGCGGACTTAACAATGCCAACATTCATCACCATAACCGTTACAGTCGCGCCTGATAGACCGTCAATATGAACAATACCTTCGGTTTGGTTACCACCTACTTTAAGACGGTCACTTACTTTTAAACCACTGTATTGATCGGTAAATGCATGTAGTTTACTTTCTGGAATACCCGCAAGAATAATAGGCTCATGATGCTCTAATACTTTTGCACTAAGATAAGTGCCTTCAGGGTCGATAGCCACCAACATATTAACTGGCTCACCAGAGTAGGCAGGTATTTTAGCTAAATCATTCGTTTCAAAAGCATAACCGAGAATCTCTTCCCCCTTAGCTCCTTGCTTGTAAATAGTCCAAACGAGTGCACCACCTTCTTTGGCGGCAACTTTTTCACTAATTTTTGTTTGTTCAGGAAAGATCTCTTTAATTAGCGGCATTGGATCTTTTGGTGGGCTAACAAAAAGCGCTTGTGCAGGCAAAGCCACACAAAGTAATAACACTAACATGTGTGCTAATAAGAAATGTTTTTTTGAAAATAACTTGGCAAATAACATGGAACGGCCATCATGATTTTTATAAAATGCAGAGGGTGAAAATTAGCCAACTGCGACAATATGTCACAGTGTACGCTTTCGTTTTAAAGCGGTTATGATGTAGATCAAGCTATGTAAATAAATGTACCGCAATAACAATACCCTTAATCCTTATATAAAATATGGGTATAGAACAGTATTACTTCACTTGTAATTCGCTGTATAGCAGACATAAAAAACCAGTCATGATGACTGGCTTTTTTAGGAAATGATTTGTATGCGCTATGATTTGCGTGATTATTTTACCGTTATGCGTGCAAACTTACGTTTACCCACTTGATAAACAGCAGTAGTGCCGGCTTCGATAACAAGACTTCTTTCAGTCACTTTTTCGCTATCAATTTTAGCTGCGCCTTGTTTTATCATTCTAAACGCATCGGAAGTACTGCTGACTAAGCCCGCTTCTTTCAGTAAATTAGCAATGCCTATTTCACCATTTTCAGCCGTGATCGTTAGTTCAGGCATTTCATCAGGCATCGCGCCTTTTTGAAAGCGATTGATAAATTCATCGTGTGCGGCTTGAGCAGCTGCTTCATCGTGAAAACGTGTAATAAGCTCTTTCGCTAAATCAATTTTCACATCACGGGGATTTTTTCCGTTTTCAATTTCAGTTTTATAACCTTCAATTTCTGCCAAGGGTTTAAAGCTGAGTAGCTCGTAATAACGCCACATCAATACATCTGAAATTGACATGATTTTACCAAACATATCGGTAGGGCTGTCGGTAATACCAATGTAGTTACCTAATGATTTAGACATTTTTTGCACACCATCTAAACCTTCAAGCAATGGCATCATTAAGACAGTCTGTGGACGTTGGCCTTCAGATTTTTGTAATTCACGACCCATAAGTAAGTTGAATTTTTGATCGGTACCGCCTAACTCTACATCAGCTTCAAGCGCAACAGAATCCCAACCTTGAACTAACGGGTACATAAATTCATGAATAGCAATGGCTTGGCCATTAGCATAACGTTTTTTAAAGTCGTCACGCTCCATCATACGGGCAACGGTTTGACGAGAGGCAAGTTGTAACATGCCTGCCGCGCCTAATTTATCCATCCAAGTAGAGTTAAAGGCAACCGTTGTTTTAGCAGGGTCAAGAATTTTAAAAACTTGTTCTTTATAGGTTTCAGCATTAGCTAACACATCTGCTTTGGTTAGTGCTTTACGGGTGACATTTTTACCGGTTGGGTCGCCAATCATGCCGGTAAAATCACCAATTAAGAAGATAACTTCATGACCTTGCAATTGGAACTGACGTAATTTATTGATTAAGACCGTGTGACCTAAATGTAAGTCTGGTGCTGTTGGATCAAATCCAGCTTTAATTTTTAGCGGTTTGCCCGTTTTTAATTTAGTTAATAACTCTTCTTCTACTAGTATTTCTTCAGCGCCGCGCTTTAGCTCGGCAAAGGCTTGATTTACATCTGTCATCGTTAGGTTCCACTGGCTATCTTGAGCTATAGCACTTTAATTTGAGCTAATAGTACAAAGTTTATTTAATGATCGAATTCTACTGTACTTTGACAAAAGGATAAAACCTTAAAGTAAATTCTTAGCTGTTTTTTATTAAATTTTTTAATAAAACATTTTTCTCAAGTTTTGTTATAGTGTTTACTCACGATTCTTTTCCATTTTCCGTTTTAATTGTTTAAGTAGTAATCTCTTGAAAAATTTATTAGCAATATTTATGCAGTTGCCTAAGCCGCATCGCATTATTATCATTACATTTAGCGTTTTATTCGTTTTATTTTTATTCTGGCCAAGTAATGAAGTAAGTGATAGCGGTCAAAATTTAATTGTCGGTAAACGTTATCAAGTGCCCTTGTCAGCGGAGCAACCGTTGGTTCTAGTTGAAACACCTACCAAACAAAGCGCCTCTTCTATAGATAGTGATCAAAATAACTTGCCCGTATTACCTTCGCTTGCTTCAACTGTTGATCCGATCCCCCTCGGATCGCTATCAAAAGACACTGTTAAGGCAAGAACAAAATTAAAGAAGGATAGTACGTTAATTAATGCTGCAGGCGCTTTAGCTAAATTGAGCTGGCAAACTGAAAAAGTACGTAATGGTGATTCATTAGCACGCATATTTAAACGTCTAGGTTTTAGCGCACAAACCACTTATGCCGTGAGTACTGCGCAAGGAGAGGACAGTAAGTTACTTAAGAAGCTCAATGTGGGTGATAAATTACGTATTGGTAGCAATGATGATGGCAACTTAGCTGCGTTAGAATACCCAATTTCTAAAACTGATACCTTATTTATTAGTTTAGTCGGTGATCAGTATCAGTCGCATAAAGAAAGTAAAACGATAGAGCTCCGAGAAAGCTTTAGTTATGGCACCATTGAATCGAGCTTTTGGAATGCGGGTGTTACTGCAGGGCTGAGTGATGCTCAAATCATTAATTTTGCCAATGTTTTTGGCTGGGATATTGATTTCGCGTTAGATCTTCGTGAAGGCGATAGTTTTCATCTTATTTTTGAAAAGCAATATGTTGACGGTGAGTATATTGGTACGGGTAATATTTTAGCCGCAGAGTTTGTCAATCAAGGTGATGTTTTTCAGGCGATACGTTTTACTGATGGTGAATATTATACGGCTGATGGTAAAAGTATGCGCAAAGCTTTTTTACGCGCTCCGGTTAACTTTAAATACATTAGCTCTAGCTTTAAGCGTAATCGCCGTCATCCAGTAACTAAGCGCGTGCAATCGCATAATGGTATAGATTACGCAGCGAAAACGGGTACGCCAGTAGTGGCCGCGGGTAATGGTAAGGTAACCCACGCCGCTTACAGTAAGTACAATGGATATTATGTCTTTATTCAGCACGGTAATGGCATAGTGACTAAGTACTTGCACTTTTATAAAAGGGCCGCAGTGAAAAAAGGTCAACGTGTTAAACAAGGGCAAGTCATTGGTTATGTTGGTGCCACAGGCCTAGCAGCGGGACCTCATTTACATTACGAGTTTTTATTAAACGGTGTGCACCGTAATCCAAGAACCGTGAAATTGCCAGACGCTAAACCAATAGCCAAAAAATATAAAAAAGATTTTACTGTTTTAGCCAAACAGCGTTTGCAAGAATTGGTTGGCGCTAAAAATGCACTGCTTGCGACGCAGCAAACGACCATAAACAGAGATGTAACAGCGAATGACTAAATCAAATGCGAGATATTATATTGGCCTAATGTCAGGTACCAGTGCTGATGGCATTGACTTAGCGTTAGTCGAATTTACTGAGTCGACTGCTCAACCCAAACTAAAGGCGAGTTATTATCAAGCCTATAATACAGAGATGGCAGCAAAAATTACTGCTTTGTATAACGCGAATAGTAATGAAATTGACCGTGCTTTTGAATTAGATGTCGAACTGGCACATTGTTTCAGTCAAGCTATTATCGCCTTGCTCGCGCAAGAGGGCTTAAGTTCCAATGATATTATTGCTATTGGTAGTCATGGACAAACTATTCGACATAGACCCCTAGCTACTTTTCCATTTACCTTGCAAATCGGTTGCTGCCAAACGTTAGCTTGTTTAACTGATATACGTGTCGTTGGGCAATTTCGAGTGAAAGATATGGCGTTAGGTGGTCAAGGCGCGCCTTTGGTACCCGCTTTTCATCAGCAAGTTTTAGCGGATAAAAGTAAAAATGTCTTTGTGGTGAATATTGGTGGTATTGCTAACATTAGCTTTTTACCTGCACAACAAAATTCTCAAGATGTTATTGGCTTTGATACTGGCCCAGGCAATGCATTACTTGATGACTGGTTTAAAGTGCATCACGTTAACTCTAGTATTAATTATGATAAAAATGGTGCTTGGGCAAATCAAGGTCAAGTTAATCAAGTACTTTTAAAACAGTTACTCAGTGATGATTATTTCACCTTAGCTGCACCCAAAAGTACGGGGCGAGAGTATTTCCATTTAACTTGGTTAAACAAGCAAATTGAACTTTGTGCCAATTTAAAGAAACCATTAGTTGCACAAGATGTACAAGCAACACTAACTGTTTTCACGGCGATAACCATTGCTAATGACATTAAACTGTTAGCAAAAAATGGCACCGTATATTTATGCGGCGGTGGTATTCATAATCAAGCGTTGAAAAATGAAATAAATTTGCAACTTCATAGTGCGCCAAGTTTATATGAATTATTACCTACCTCAGCTAATGGTGTCGACGGTGATTTACTTGAAGCGATTGCTTTTGCTTGGTTAGCTTATGCGTATGATAATAAGTTGCTGAGTAATATGCCAAAAGTTACAGGTGCGAGTAAAGCGTGCACTTTAGGTACCGCTTATATCCCTTAAATAATTAGGCGTTTATTTTTTATTATTGCAATTAATTGATTAAATATTGAACTAAACGTTCGTTTTCCAATCTAAAAACTACCTTGTTCTGACTAATTATTTGTTCAGGCTAACTGACAGGAGGGAGTTATGGATTTTAATGATATTCATATCGGCATGAAGTGTGGTAGTAAGAAGGGCAGTGGTACGGTCACCTGGATTGATGATTCGACCCGAATTATTTATATGGCAGATACACAAAATAATAATAATTTTGAAGTGTACTTTAATGAAATTATTGAAGACCCTCAAGCGCATAATAAAGATGATACTTACTATTAGGCCTTTATCTTAAGGTTTGTTGCCTTTCTCATTATAAGTTTTTTTGATAAACCCAGTAACTTATGCCAGTTGTTGGGTTTTTCTTTGTCTGATATATTCCCCTTCTCGCCTCATTTATTTTATTAAAGGTTAAATATGGAATGGTTGTCGGTATTACCACCGTTAGTTGCCATCATTGTTGTTGTCTGGAAAAAAGAAGTGATTATGGCTTTATTGGCTGCGGTATTTACCTCTGAGTTCTTATTGGCGATTAAACACGATAACAACCCTATCTATCATGCATTTCTCGGATGTATCGAACGTATTATTAGTGTGGTGAGCTCCGCGGGCAATGCACGCATACTTATTTTTAGCCTACTCATTGGAGCGCTACTTTCCTATGTAAGGCATTCAGGCGGAGTGACTGCCTTGGTTGAAAGGTTAGTTAATAAAGGCGTTGCAAAAAGCAAGCGGCAAGTGGGCAGTTTAACCATGATCACCGGTATGGTGATTTTCATTGAATCTAATTTAAGTGTGTTAACTGCGGGTATTTTGTCTCGCGATTTATTTGATAAATTTCAAATGAGTAGGGCACGATTGGCTTTTATTATTGATAGTACCAGCGCACCTGTTTGCATTTTAATACTGCTAAATGGTTGGGGGGCTTATATTTTAGCGCTGCTTAATAATTATGATTTAGGACAGTCGTCCGTATCAATATTGTGGGGCACGTTAGCATTTAACTTTTATGCCATTATTGCGTTATTGATGGTCGCTTATACGGTTGCATTTGACAAAGTACATGGTCCATTAAAGCAAACAGAAATAGCCTTAAATCAGCCAAGTACGGCTATTAAAGGAAAAGAAAGTACGGTAGTGTCACAGGATAATAATGAATTATTGATTGCGCCAACTAAAGCACGTTTTATGCTAATACCACTGCTGAGCATGATTTTTTCTATGTTCTTTTTTATGTACCAAACGGGTGATGGCGATATTACTCAAGGCAGTGGTAGTAAGTCGGTCCTCTATGCTACTTGTTTTGCTCTGGTTGTCGCTTATTTCCTCTTGCTGTTTTCTAAACGTTTTAGCCATGAAAAATTAGTCAGCTTAGGTTTTTCAGGGATCGCTGAGTTACTGCCATTAGTTACCATCGTTTTATTATCGTTAACCTTAGGTGCTAGTCTAAAAGAACTAGGTACCGGCCTATTCATTGCGGGAATCGTAGGTGAGTACTTACCCCTGATTTTTGTAGTGCCTATGTTATTTCTAGCGGGTGCGGTCATCTCTTTCAGTACCGGTACTTCATGGGGCACTTTTGCTATTCTCATTCCTATTGGAGTCCCCTTAATTCAAACGTTAGGATTACCACCCTCTTTAGTGATTGCTGCCATTTTAGGCGGTGGTATTTTTGGTGATCATTGTTCACCTATTTCAGATACCACGGCTGTTTCTGCTATCGCATCGGGTTGTGATTTGCTTGAGCATGTTAAAACTCAGTTACCTTATGCACTCTTTGGTGGTGCACTTACTTTAGTTGCTTATTTTATAATAAGTGTCGTTATGCTGTAGCTCAAGTTAATGTTTATGCTGAATTAATGTCCTTGGTATAACACTTTAAATTAACACTGTAGGAATAAAAATGAATAAAAAATTATCACTTTTCAGTGGGCTACTGTTGGCATCATTCGTTAATGTTGCCATGGCAGATGAGGCTAAAATCGCTATCGCTATTCATGGCGGCGCAGGTACTATTGAAAAATCACGATTTACCCCTGAAAAAGAAGCAGCCTATCGCGCTAAACTTGAAGAAGCACTCGATGCGGGATATGAGGTGTTGACCGAAGGTGGTGCAAGCTTAGATGCAGTTACTGCCGCGATTAATGTTTTAGAAAACTCTCCGTTTTTTAATGCTGGCAAAGGTGCAGTTTATACCCATGATGAAAGCCATGAAATGGACGCATCTATTATGGACGGTAAAACTCGCCAAGCTGGCGCTGTGGCAGGCGTCAAACATATTGAAAACCCAATTAACTTAGCTCGCTTGGTTATGGATGAGTCGGTACATGTTATGTTAAGTGGTGCTGGCGCAGAAGCTTTTGCTAAAAGCCAAGGTATGCCTTTAGTTGATAATAAATTGTTTGATACCAAAGGCAGATACAAGTCTTTACAACGCGCTAAAGCAAAAATGAAAAAAGCTAAACAAGAGAATAAAGACTACCAAGCAGCACATTTATCCTTAGATACTGAATATAAAGTGGGTACGGTTGGCGCTGTTGCCTTAGATAAATTTGGTAATCTTGCTGCGGGAACCTCTACCGGTGGCATGACCAATAAGCGTTATGGTCGTATTGGCGACTCACCTGTTATTGGTGCAGGTACGTTTGCTGAAAATGACTCTTGTGCGGTATCCGCAACGGGTCACGGAGAGTATTTTATTCGTTATAACGTTGCAGCGGATATTTGTGCGCGGGTTAAATATCAAAGGAAAACGATCAAGCAAGCCGGAAAAGAAGTGATTCATGATGTGCTTGCTCCAGTTGGGGGCACGGGTGGTGTTATTATTATCGACCGCCAAGGTAACATCTCACTGCCTTTTAATACTAAAGGCATGTACAGAGCGCGCAAGTCGAATACATCACCCACTTATGTAGGCATATTTAAAAGTGAATAACTTATGGTGAAGTGATTTATTGATCTAGATCAACAAATAGTATACTCGGGTGGCGCCTTAAGTTAGAATGCGCGCCTCTTTTTTAGTTTACTTATTTAGCTGTTTTGGAACTTAATTATGTCACATTCACATGAAGAAAATTTTAAAGATACTACCTCTGCCGTCAATATCATTATGGTTATTGTAGCAATGGTATGTTTTCCTTTGTTGCCAATGTTGATGGGTTGGTTTACTTTATTACGTTAATGTTATTGTGATAAATCTCAGCGACTCAGTGAGCTAATTTAGTCTTCTTTTAGCAAGAGTTTTGAGCAATAATAACCTGTATTATATCTCCTTGCTTGCTTTGGAAAAATAAACTGTTGCTGACCTTTAACTCCCGTCAGCAACAACTGCTTTAGCTAAACCATCAGCTATTGAGATAATATTTTTCACCGTTTTGAACCTTCATTGCTTGTCACTACAGCCGCAATAAAAATTATCATTTTCACCAAATTAATTGAGTGATCGTTGTTTGATCGTTGAGCTTAACCGTTTCCGTTTTTCAGCGGACAATACTTTATTATTATTAACAGGCTGAGCGAAATAGGTTATCAAACATTAGTGAGTTGCAAATGGTATGCTATTCGCCGAGTCATGGTCAAAAGTCACACTAGGACGTTCCTCAGTAATCAGTGCTGCCAGCAATATTGATCGCTAGCAGAATGCAATAAACTAAATTTTGGAGTTCTTATGATTCGACCCGTACAGGAAAAAGACGTCGACGAGATAGTAACAATATATAATTATTACATTGCTGAAACGTTAGCGACATTTGAAGAAGAAGTGATTACCGCGGAAGATATGTTAGCTCGTATCAAAAAAGTGAATGTGAGTGCCTTACCTTGGTTTGTTGCTGAAGACCGCTCGGGCAAAGTGATTGGTTATGCTTATGCAACCAAGTGGCGAGAGCGTTTTGCTTATCGATTTTCGGTAGAAGTGACGGTTTATCTATCACCAAATCAGCTAAGCAAAGGCCTGGGTTCTCAACTATACACAGCACTCTTTTCTGATCTTAAACATCGTTCTATTCACAGTGTTATTGGTGGTATTACTTTACCAAATCCAGCAAGCATTGCTCTGCATGAAAAATTTGGCATGAAGCAAGTCGCACACTTTAAAGAAGTTGGTTTTAAGTTCGAAAAATGGTTAGATGTTGGTTATTGGCAAGGTAAAATATCATAGGAAGTAAAATAGATATGTACATGGGAAGCTGCCTTTGCGGCACGGTAAATATTAAATTAAATGGTGACATAAGCGATATTATTCATTGCCACTGCTCGTTATGTCGAAAAAATAGCGGTACAGCTTATGCGACTAATGGTTTTATTAATACCGTAGAGTTTGAAATTGTTTCAGGTGAAAATAGCCTGAGTAGCTTTTCAATTAAACCAGGGCGACATAGACATTTTTGCAGTCAATGTGGCACGCCTGTTTTTAGCTCCAATGAAGAAGACCCAACAAGGCTTAGACTTCGTTTAGGTATCCTTGATTCTGATATTTCAGAAAGACCAATATCGCATAATTTTGTTACCTCAAAAGCTAATTGGGATGACTTAGACGCCTCTTTACCAAGGTATGAGGCGCTTGAGCCTAGTCGCAGTTAACGCTGGTAATGCTAACATTTGTAACTTTAACTATTGTAGCTTTAGCAACGGTTGCTTTGTCGACTAAATAAAGAATAGATTGATAATCTATCCCTGCATGATGCGACAAACCTATCTCGCAGGTTCTGCTATTGCTATAACCAACAGAGCAACCTTTAGGTACCTGTTCTTTTAAGGTGGCTAAGGCATTTTCATTTAACTCAGGTGTGGTAAAACCTTTGTCTCCGGCAAAACCGCAACATTGAATATGTTCAGGAATAAACACATTGTTGCTGCATAACTTGGCAAGCTTTTGCATTTTATCGGTCAAACCCATACGTCTGCTGCTACAAGTAACATGCAGCATGATGGTATCGTTTATGGCGTTAAACGTTAAGTGTTCAGCCAAGACGTCAGCGACAAAACCTACCGGTTCATAAAGTGATAAATTTGCCGTCGCCTCTGCATCTTCAAGTAGCATAGATTTACATGGGCTGGTATCAATTAAAATGGGGTATTGACCATTTGCACTCAGCTCAGTGAGCTTGGTTAATAGTGAATTTCTTTTTTGCTTTGCTTCTTTAAACATGCCTTTACTATTAAAGGGCATGCCACAACATTCGCCGGTAAAATCAGGGCTAATCACCTCAAAACCTGCTTTTTCTAACACGGTATAAGTTACTTCAGTTAATGATCGTTGCTCAGTTGCATCAAGGGCTTGCCCCATACTTCTACTAGCACAACTTGGCATATAAACTACTTTGGGCTTGCTGTTATTTTCCGATGAAATAGCTTTAGGTTGATAGCTCGCTTTACTTGGCAGGTATTTTGTCCATAGTGGGATTTTATTTACAGAGAGCTTGCGCACAGAACCGGTTAAACCAGCCATTGCTTTATCGCCAATCACACGTTGACTAAAACTAGCAACAGCTAAGGAGGCTCGCGTTATTTTTTCTATGTTGGCAAAGTTATTGGCCAGTTTTTTTGATAAACCTTGATGTTTATTATTTTTAACATGACGCAGCTCTCGAACAAGGTCGCCTGTATTAATACCTACAGGGCAACGATCTGCACACAAGCCTGTCGCGGCACAGGTTTCAATACCTAAATAGTTGAAGTCTTTTTCAAGTTCTTTTAACAAATCAGGATTCTCAGCCGAGGCGGTTAAACGGCTAATTTCACGATATGTAGTAATGCGCTGTCTTGGTGTCAGACTCAAGCCTTTTGAAGGGCAGACAGGTTCACAAAAGCCGCATTCAATGCATTTATCGACAATGTTATCTGCCGCGGGCAGATTTTTTAAATTTTTGATATGCGCGAAAGGATCATCGTTAATGATAACGCCGGGATTTAGTAAGTTTTGAGGGTCAAATAAGGCTTTGATCTGCTTCATTAAGGCAAAACCTTGTTCACCCCATTCTAACTCAATAAAAGGCGCCATGTTCCGACCTGTGCCATGTTCAGCTTTGAGAGAGCCTTGATAGTCTACCGCGACAAGTTGACAAACATCATCCATAAAAGCCTGATATCGGTCTACTTCGGTTTGGGTTGAGAAATCTTGGGTAAAAACAAAATGTAAATTACCATCAAGAGCATGACCAAAAATAATGGCTTCATCATAATGATATTTTTCAAAAAGCGCCTGTAATTTAGCAACCGCATCGGCAAGTTGTTCAACAGGAAAAGCAACATCTTCGATGATAACAGTAGTACCCGTTTCGCGTACTGCACCGACAGCAGGAAAGGTACCTTTTCTAATAGCCCATAGTTGTGAGTATTCACTGGCAACATCGGTAAATTTAATGACGTTTGTTTGTTCAAAAGTGCTTAATAACGTTTCTACTTCGGCTATTTGCTCAGTTAATAAATTTTGATTGGCTGCGCAAGTTTCAATCAGTAATGCACCGACATTTTTATCGAGCGTCTTAATAAACTCTGGCAGACCAGGCATATCACTGACAGAAGCTAATGATCTTCTATCCATCAATTCAACGGCAGAAACATTTGCATCAGCTAAAGCGGTTACCGCAGAACAGGTGGTTTGCATATCAGCAAAGAAAACTATCGATGAAGCGCGGTATTTATGTTCAACCACAGTGTTATAGGTAATTGATGAAATAAAACCTAAAGTACCTTCAGAGCCAATCATTAAATGCGCAAGAATATCGATCGGATCTTCAAAATCAACTAAAGCGTTAATGGCGTAACCTGTGGTGTTTTTTAAGCGATATTTATGTTTGATTAATTCGCTTAGCTTTTCGTCGCAGCGGGTTCGAATGGCGAGTATATTCAAGCTTTCTAATAGTTGTATATGGTTTTGCTTGAATGCTAAAACACTCGCTTTATCAGCGGTATCAAGTACGCTACCGTCATGTAAAACGAGTCGAATGCCATCAAGGGTATGATAACTATTTTTCGCGACACCACAGCACATACCACTAGCATTATTAGCAGCAATACCGGCAATTTTACAGGTGTTGATAGAAGCAGGATCTGGACCTATTTTTCGCCCATAAGGGGATAAGTAATTATTAGCGTCGGCGCCTATTACCCCTGGTCCTAGTTTGATTTTAAGTCCCAGATCTAACACTTCATGGCCACGCCAATTATTGGTCAGCATAATTAAAATAGAATCCGACTGTGCTTGCCCCGAAAGGCTCGTACCCGCGGCTCTAAAGGTTACCGGTAATTTTTTTTGTGCCGCGGTTTTAATAACGCTAATCACTTCCGCTTCGTTATCTAAAATAAGCACTAATTGTGGTATTAAACGATAGAAGCTGGCATCAACGCCATAAGCTAAACGCCGAGTATAATCGGTAATAATACGTTTTTCTGGCAGGAATTCTGCGACTTGTTTAGCAAAATTTTGATAGTGTTCAGATAGCTCAGCTGACTTAAATAACTCGGATGACATAACTACTCTCTACTTACTTAACTTTTAATATAGTGTTTAACAGTTTTATTCTTCAGCTCTTAACTATTTACTCTTAACTATTGAGTAATAAAACAATCAGTGCTTTCGGGCCATGAGCGCCATAAGCTAATGTTTGCTGAATATCGGCTGTTTTCGATGGTCCTGAAACTAAGACCACGTTAGTGGGTAATTTATCCTGCCATTGCTCCGCCTCTAACAAACGGGCAAAGTCCGCATGTAACTTATTAACATCAACAATAACAAAGTGCACAGGCGGTACTAGTGACAAACTTCTTGGTTCATTTTCATCAGGCCATAAAACAATGCTACCTGTCGCGGCAATGGAGCAGCGTGAACTTGATAAAGCCGCAGGACATTCATTAAAGAGTAATTCTTTGTTGTTATCAATCGAAAAATCATACGGTTGTACTGTTATCTTGTTATTTAATGCATGAATCACCTCACGGTGAACATCGCTCTCACCATAAAATTTTTCGCCACAAAGAAGTGAAGTGATATTTAAAGCCTCAAGCTCTGTGCTAATAACTTCAGCGATATTCTCTTTAGTTGTTTTAATCACTTTTGCATGGTTCTTCTCAAGCTCAGCAATGAACTGAGCGAGATTTTCTGCCTGACTAAACTCTGGATAGACATAGGGAATTTCTTCGGGTAATTTATCATAATCGGCGCCGCTAACTTGCGCTTTCAACTTAGCGAGGATATTGCCTCGGGCATTACTACTGATTACATTGATGTCTGCAGTTGTCTTGCTCATAAAATTAACCTCGGCTCTGTTGTGCTTGCTTAGATTGTTTGGCTTTTATTCTTTCATGCAAAGTGCTTGCTGCTGGTTTAGGCGCTGTTCTAACACTTGTCCAGCCGGCCAACTTTTTCGGTATTAAAAAGCGAAAGCGTGTTACCCCCCACATTGATAGGGCATACAATTTTGGTGATTTGTGCACTTGTGCCCAAACTTTCCAGATAACTGCTTCAATATTGCTGCGACCAGATCCTTGCCCTTGCATCACTTGAGGTTGCTCACTTTTAGGTTTTACGCTTTCTTCTCGCAAACGTAATAATAGTTTAGGAATGGGGATTTTAACCGGACATACTTCACCACAAGCACCACATAAGGTAGATGCCGTCGGTAAATTACTGGTCGCATCAAGCCCTAACATGTGCGGCGAAATTATTTTACCAATAGGGCCAGGATAAACTGTGCCGTAAGCATGACCGCCAATACGGGTGTAAACAGGGCAATGATTCATGCAAGCACCACAACGAATACACTGTAGGGTTTGTCGTAATTCTTCATCAGCAAAGGCTTGGCTACGACCATTATCGAGTAAGACTAAGTGCACTTCTTTAGGGCCGTCTTTTTCCCCCGTTTTTCGCGGAGAGCTGATCATATTAAAGTAGGTTGAAATAGCCTGACCAGTGGCACTGCGTGTTAACAAACTTAATAAGGGCGGCACGTCTGATAAATGCTCAACTACTTTTTCTATGCCGGTAATCGCAATATGTAAATCCGGTATGGTGGTGCACATACGGCCATTACCTTCATTCTCAACTAAACAAAGTGTACCGGTTTCAGCAACAGCAAAATTAACACCTGAGATGCCAACATCGGCCTGACAAAACTTGTCTCTGAGTATTGTTCTACCTTGCTGAATTAAGGTATCAACATCGATGCTGTACTCAAAACCTTCAATATTATCGGCAAACAATTGTGCCACTTGTTGTTTGTTTTGATGAATCGCCGGCATGATGATATGAGACGGATGTTGCTTGGCTAGCTGCACAATGTATTCGCCCATATCTGATTCAAGGCATTCTACATTTCGCTGTTCAAGGTAGTCATTCAGTGCCGTTTCTTCTGACACCATGGATTTACCTTTAACAACGGTTTTACCCTTTTTTTGGGCAATAAGCTGGGCTATTATTTCATTAGCTTCGGTGATGGTTTCAGCCCAATGCACCTTGATGCCATTGTGTTCAAGCTTATTTTCTAATTGCTCAAGTAAGTGTGGTAATTTTGCCAAACAACGCTGTTTAATTAATTTGCATTGCTCGCGTAAAACTTCAAGCTCTTCTGTTGATGAAAAAGCGTCTTTACGCTTAGCCATCAAATAATCCATCGCGCCTCTAAAATTAGATCTTAGTTCTTCATTACTGAGGTCTCGGCTAACGTTCGCTCGAAAAGCTTTAGCTGAGGCCGCATATTTACTTTCTTCTTGGTTAAACTGTTTCATAACGATGCCTTAGCCGACTTACCTTTGATGCGATTAAGTAAATAACTGGCGATATGTTCGCCGCGTAATGATTCATTTTGGTAATCAAGTGTACCGTTAATATTCATCATGCAACCATGATCAGCGCTGACATATCGAACTACATCACTGGCGACTAGATGTTTACTTTTATCGGCGACCATGGCAGCTGAAATATCGGCATGTTTAACGGCAAAGGTACCACCAAAACCACAACATTCACTTTCATAATCATGCAGCACTAATTCAACGTTGCTTAGTTGAGAAATTAACTTATTGCCTGTGATATGAACGCCCATTTCTCTTCTGGCGGCACAAGAGGTATGCAAAGCAATGCGCTCTTTTGACCCTTTATCGATTGGCTTTAAATGTAATACATTGACTAAAAATTCGGTAAATTCGAAAACTCGCTGACAAAAATTATTAATTTCTGAATCATTACCCACTAAGCCACCGACGGAATCACCACCTAAATCGCTTAGTAAGTCAAGATAGTGATGACGCATCATGCCACCGCAAGATCCCGAAATAACAACAACGGGAATATCCAAAGGGAATTGTTTCACTTGTGCTAACGCAACAGCTTTGGCCTCATCCTTATAACCCGAGTTATAAGCGGGTTGGCCGCAGCAACTCTGTCCTTGTGGATAGATAACCTCTATGCCTTCGCGCTCAAGTAACTCAATTGCATCCATGCCCGAATCAGGAAAAAAACTATCGACGATACAGGTGCCAAATAAATAAACCTGCTTTGGTTTATTAGGATAGTCGCGCAGGTGCTGAGTATTAACTTGTTGCATAGATTGCTCTCTATTTTTGCCAGTTACTGTTATCCAATCTAACCCTAACGACATACTTAATAAATAGCGCTACAATGAATTCATTATTAACTAAAGCGACATAATAGATGCCTAATGCTAGCGACTTAACCTTGTTTTCATTAATTGTTGAGGCGCAATCCTTTAACAAAGCGGCCAAGCTGGCGGAAATATCACCCGCAGCACTCAGTAAAAAAATCTCTAAACTTGAGAAAACCTTAGGCATACAATTGTTATATAGAACCACAAGACGATTAAGCTTAACGGAAGCGGGTGAAGTTTTTTACAGCCACACTAAAGAAATTAATAAGCAAGTCAATGATGCCCTTAGTGCGGTCAGTAGTTTTAGTGAAGGTTTGTCTGGCACCATTAAAATTACCGTGCCCACTATTTCAGGCGAGTTAATACTGGCGCAAGCGGTTGCTGAATTTTGTCAGCTGCATCCGAAATTAAATGTTGAAATGCGTTTAGAGAATGAGTTTGTCGACTTAATTAAAGAGGGACAAGATTTAGCGATTAGAACGGGTGTATTAACTGACTCAAGTTTAATCGCAAAACCTCTGCTGCAATCTAATTGGATTGTGTGTTGTGCGCCGAGTTATATTGAAAAACATGGCACGCCACAAACACCGCAACAGCTATCCAGACATAACTGCATGGCATACACCTATCAAGATAAAGGCGCCTATGATTGGTATTTTAGTCAGGGCGACGAAGAATATTATGTAAAAATATCAGGAAATTTTGCCACGAATAACTCACAAGCGTTACGTAAAGCAGCATTGGCAGGATATGGCATAGTGTATGTGCCACGCTGTAGTGTTTATGAAGATATGCAACAGGGGGATTTAGTGCCGTTATTAACTGAGTTTCATGGCCGACAATTAGGTATTTATGCGGTATATCCTTATACCAAACATCAATCTCAAAAAGTACGCCTGCTGATTGAACATATAAAAAATTCTTATCAAAAGCAGGCAGAGTATTTCTAGATAATAAAGGCGGTACTCACCTTAAAATACTTGTCCTTAAAATACTCAACCTTATTATTATCAACCTTAATAAAAGACCTGTTATTTTACTGTGGGCAATAAATAATATTAAGCGATGCTAGCTGCATTAAGACAGTCGCGGCTTCTAGGTTAGTGCCGCCTTTTTCGACCAGTGCTTTTATCATCTCGTCACCTGAAAATAAGCTGTTTTGGTCTACTAACAGTAGGGCTGCTTGAGCGAGTAAACCATTACCTATACTTTTAGGTTCTTTGGTTTTGTAGGTAAATCGTAATGTTTCAATGCGTTGAAATCCATTTAGGTTTCTTTTTTCAACGGAAAACGATACTTCAGGGTTAACAGCGTAATTTAATCTAGATACGGATTCAATAGATATAGGCAGGCGCGGCGAATTGGTGTTTTTGCTCATTACTAACGATAATCTTGGTCGTTCAAACATACGTTCAATTATTTTGAATTGATCTTTAGGGGTTAGTTGGCTTAATTCTTTAATGAGCTGTTCGTTGTCAAACAAATGAGAAATAGACCAATCTTCAGGATCATCCCAGCGGATAAACTTCATATTGGCTTGTTCGAGCAATTGCCATAAGCCGTCAATGTCGTAACTTACTTCGTTTACATTTAAACATCGGTCAACAAACTCAACATCATCTGTTATTGCGGTTTTGCTCCAACAGTTATCTTTGAAAATCCCTTGGCTAGCGACGTTTGATAATAACCGTGCTAACGGCAGTTTTTTCTCGATGTCTTGCTCTTCAGGGTGAAGTAAATCAATACTTTCAATTAATCGGTACAGTGCCTGACGGGCGAAACTGCCATAGACCATGAAGGAAATAACACCATGAGGAGCTAATACCTTGTCTAAGTTTTGCAAACCCAATAAAGGGTTAGACAAGTGATGTAATACGCCAGAAGAGTAGATAACATCAAAACCACCTTTGGGCACTTTAACGCCTTCAAGGGTCATTAAATCCGCTTCAACAAATTCTACATTGGTTAAACCTCTGTTTTTAGCGTTCTGCCTAGCGTCTTTTAACGCGGTAGTATTAATGTCTACACCGATAAAGTGAATATCCGGTTGTAACATCGCCGCGCCAATAAGTCCGATACCTCGACCACAACCCGCATCTAAAACAGTTTGTTTGCCTGGTTTAGCTCTAGCTACCTGAACATAACTCAGTAATAAATTTACATCTACGCCACACCTTACCGTGGGAACACCAGAAGGGTAGGGATATTTTTCATACATTTCTTTTACGGCAGCGGTCGTTTTATCCACAGTGATACTCCATTGTTTAGGCTGAAATTGGCGTTTTACGTTATGTAAATTTTGTAATGCAAAAATAAACTAAAATAGACATTAACAGATGCTTAGAGTAAGGAACATAGGATTTTTCATTATCTGTGTTGGCGATAAGTTGTTTAGTTATGGCTAATTCAATTGCCTTTAACTTACTGTTCACCAAGTAACCGATCACAGAGTAATTGAGAAATTATGCTGAGCATGACTATTATCTAATGACTCAAGTCGCTTTACTGCCATTAAAGCAATTTCATGGGTAGTTATTCCAGCACTAATTTGAAGATATTCTTGCTTTTCAACAAGCTTAATATCTATTGCAATGCCATGGTATTTTTTATTGTCCTTTGTCGTAACCTTGATCAGGTTACGACGCATGCAGACAATTTCAAAATAGTCATGGGCATCGCAACTAATATTGTTTGCCATAAACAGACTCCCACCTTTTATTTAAGTATTTAAATAACCTTTTAAATAATTATAACCGAATAATACTATGCCCCTGGTTGGCGATATTATTTTGTACTTCAGGGTTAGCAACTTCACTGTGGCAAAAATTGCAGCGACTTTGTTTGATGTTATCGATTTCTACACCCAAACTAGCCAGATATTGTTTGGCATACTGATCTACCTGATTAATATTTTCATTATTCACCAGCACATCAAAATGGATATATTGACCTGATGTCGTATGAACGTGGGTATCGTAAACATGAATTTGCATTATTATTGCTCCTATTCAAAAAAATTATTGGCTTTTACCAGGTAAACTTAAATCACCGGATGCAACATCAAATACATCAGTAACACACAATAAAGGGGCATGTACTTGCTGGTTTATTTTTAAACCTGCGGTGACACCATCAAAAGAAAAAGTATCTGGAAAACCAAGTGCCGATAGCGGAACTCGCACTAAAACTTCAGACTGCGCTAAGGTAAAGTCAAAACCCGGACTATCAATAAAAATAGGCAATTTAGGCCAAGTTACGGGGAGTTTAGGCGAACTACCTTGGCTAATGTCTTTCACCTTTAGCGCTCCTTCACCACAGGCATTATCGGGTACTAGTACGACCCAATGACTATGCCATTTGTCTCCGTCATTGCTTTTGTTACCATCACCATCTTCGTCATACAAAGGGGTATCATCAAAGTCAGGATGAACGGTTAACGCCAGTGACAAAATACCTTGATCCGCTTCAAAGCCAACCGTTGAGCTGTTAAGTGATGTTGGCCATACATAGCTATAAACTTCGGCACCCGCTAACGTACCCTTTTTTTCGGGATGTTTATTGCCAATTTTTCCTGTTACCGCTTGTTGGAATACTAGGTGGCTACCTTGGGTAATTATCTTGGCATGAACAATATCAAACTCGGCAGCCACTGTTGTTGAAACCGCTGCTCTGATATGACCTTGGTGTTTATTGTGTGCATAGCTGTTCGTTGCCAGTATTGCGGTACTCAGCGTTGTTGCTATAAATAAGTGTGAAGCTTTCATGGTTAATCCTTTTAATGTGTAAATGTTGTTAGTACTTAAATAAAGACTTAAATATAAATGGTGTCGATTCGAAACCATTTATATTTAAGCATAAGCAAACTCTGCTTGTCAAATATGTTTTGACTCGATACTATTGCGCTATGAATGATGAACTATTTAATTTAATTGAGCGTTTAGCTAATTTATTACGGCAAGAAACGCGACTCGAAGGGCAAAGTTTAGGGTTACAACCTATTCAGCAAGAGGCCTTGTACTATTTGTCGACTTGTAATCGTTATTCAGATACCACATTGGCGGTAACTGAATTTTTAGGATTAACTAAAGGTACGGTATCGCAGTCATTAAAAATATTAGAAAACAAAACCTTAATTGTTAAAGTAAAAGACACGAAGGACAAACGTATTACTCATTTGAAAGTGACCGAAGCAGGTCGCAATTTTTTGATGAAAACCTGTCCACCGCAAAAATTTACCGATGCTATCGCTAGTTTGTTACTCGAAGAGCAGTTTGAGACGAAAGCACTACTGGGAAAAGTACTGAATAATTACCAACAAGCGACGGGGCGAACTGCTTTTGGTGTTTGCCAGCATTGCAAATTTAATCAACAGACAAGTGACGGAATTTTATGTGGCTTAACCAAAGAGCGTTTAAGTACTCATGATATAACACTTATCTGCCGAGAGTACTTAACTGATGACTAGGTTTAAGCCTAATCATGCGTTAAGCATGAGCTAACTTATGCAGGGTCTAGCTTATGCGTGATCTAACAGTCTAAAGTTCCAGTTTTCTACTTCGTTGGTGGTTAGGCGCTGCACAACTTTATCCATCCAGCTATCAGATAAGGTACTTTGCTGTCTTAACGTTAATAATTTTTCTCTATTGAGCGGATCACCAAAAAATGTTTCGCATACCGCATTTATTGTCATCGGATTTACAACTTGAGAAACTAATTCTAATGGCTCTTCTACACTCACCCTGCCTGGTTCAATAACACGATATAACCAACCACAGCGACTAACTTCCTGCATCTCGACTGATAAATTTTCGATGCCCCAACGTTTATTGAGTTTAAAACAAGGAGAGCGGGGCTGACTCACTTCGATAATAGCTTCACCCCATTTGTAACGATCGCCCAAACAAACATTTAATTCTGTCATACCTGTAGAACTTAGGTTTTCGCCCATACCGGCAATGTACTTATCAACTTTTTCGAGGTGTTTATCCCTATAGTTACTACCGTACTTTTCTAGCCAATAAGCATAATGCTCTACTGGGTATTGGTGCAATGCGCGTTCTAAACCACCATGATAAAGTGTATCGGCGCACTCATCACCTGCTAATCCTTCAAGTGATAAATACAGACTTGTTGCGACCGGATACTTATTTATCGCCGTTTCGATACCGTAGCATTTAGCGACTTTTCCGCAGTATATGGTTGTTAGATAATGTTTGCTTTTCATACGTCGGTCTCTTGCCTATTAGGAAAATCTGTTCATGTTTTACTGTTGAAATATTACTATTGAAATAATGTTAATGAAACAATACTGATGATGTTTATTACATTATCGAGATTATATTGTCGGGAATATATATTGTCACTGTTCAAGAAACTTATCTTTCATGAAACTTTTCTGTATAGGTAAGCACTAAGTTATCCATAAATTCAAACAATAATGCATTCATGGGTAAACTACTATGAGCAATGATGTTCTCAGGCGCTTGTAAATAATCATACTGCTCGATGGATTTAAATTCATCACTCGATGCTGCAATTAATTCGGTTAGCGATTCAGTGGTGAACTCTAAATGACACTGGAAACCATAAACAATGGGTGAATACTCAACTATCTGCCTTGGACATCCAGCACTTGTCGCTAATACCTTACTCGTTGGTGTTAAACCGGGCATATCATTATGCCAATGACCGACAGTTTCCGTCGCAGTAAAGTGTGCAAGTTTTGGCTGTTGTCTGCCGGCTTCAGTTAAATGAATGGGGAAATAGCCGATTTCCTTCTCTGGACTTTGTTCGAATTTCGCCCCGAGTGCTTCACCAATAAGTTGTGCGCCTAAACAGACACCAAGAACAGCTTTGTTATTTTCAATGCAGGCACGGATGAATGACACTTCTTCATTCGCATTAAAGTAATGACACGCTGCTACCGAGGTTGAAGGGGATTGCGGACCGCCTAGCACGATGAGTAAATCGATGGGATTATTGGCTAAAGGTAAGGCTTCTTCTAGGTAAACTCTGCTGCTAGAAACACTATAGTTTCGCTCTTCTGCCCACCTTAAAAGTGCTCCTGGGCCTTCATATGTTTCATGGATAATAAAATGTATTTTCATCTACTGCTCTCTACAATGCCTACTGAAATACGGCTACTGAAATATGCTTGCCTAATTGATGCCCTATGCTAGCATTGCTTTTATAAAGACAATATCTACATTAAGACAGTAAACAATGACAAACCGCCAAACTAAGAAAACTGAAAAAGATAAAAAAGCGAAAGCAGCGAACTTATTGATTAGTGAATTAATGAGCGAACATGCGGCTTGTCACGTAACGGCAAAAATAGAAGAAATGCCAAGAGGTTATATTGATCAATGGCATCAGCACCCATGGCACCAAATTGCTTTTCCGTTTGAAGGCATATTGCAAACCAAAGTAGCCGATAGCCAATTTGTGATTCCTCATAGCGGTATGTTGTTTATCCCTGCCAATACCCGTCATGAGTCATTTGTGATGACAGATACCCAATTTATTGGTATTTATCTTAACCCCAAGTTTACCTGTGATTACCCACTACAAGCCAAAGCAATATCAGTTACGCCCTTTCTAAGAGAGCTAGTTTTACATATTAGCCAGTGTGTAATTAATATGGAGGTTTCAAAGCAGAAAACATCAAATTTACTGGCGGTTTTGATTGATCAGATATCGGCTGGAGAATCTTACCAAATGAGATTATTGCTACCGAGCGATCGACGCTTGATGATTATTTTCAACGCACTGATGGCCGATCCAAAATTAAAGGTAAAATTATCAGACTGGGCAAAGCAGGTCGGCGCATCAGAAAGAACCTTATCAAGATTATTCACCAAAGAACTGGGGATGACATTTCCACTTTGGCGGCAGCACTTGAGGTTGGTTTCCTCATTAAATTTACTTGAAACGACGCTTTCTGTGCAAGAAGTAGCATTTAACGTCGGCTATAATGCTGATTCGTCATTTATTTATGCGTTTAAAAAACTCTTTAATCAAACACCACAACAATACCGTAACAGTGGTTTTAAGCTCAGCTCTAGTGTTAGTTCTAGCATTAAAGCTATGTAGTATTAGTTTAGCTTTTTTTAACCAACAATGTTGCCGTTTCTTGCTCTGCATGAACAAAAGATTTAATGTTAAACTCTGATAATACTTCCTTTTCGGCAAGACTGTTTACTTTAACCACTAAGTTGGCTTCAGGATAATAATCAAGTACAGACTCACAAATTATCTGTTTATTTTTTAGTGTATTAACCGTGATAATTACACTCCTTGTTTGCTCGATATTTAAAGACTCTAAAACAGGAAGTTTATCCAAATGTCCAAAATAGGCATTAAAACCACGTTTTCTTGCAAGTAGCACATGCGTTAAGTTATCAGAAATAATATAGAAGCTTGCCTCACGCTTTGTTAGCTCCTTAGCGACAATTCTACCCAAGGTATCAAAGCCACAAACAATGGTATGTTTACTCGTGTTTATCGAATTTATTTTATCGGCTTCGAAGTACTCGACCACAAAAATAGCGGCCAATTTATAAATATTATTCACCATAAATGGCGTTAAGATCATAGACAGCACAGTGATGAGAATAAGAAAACTGCCTAAATCTTCTGTAATAATGTTTTGATTAAGTGCCATAGCAAAAATAGCAAAAGAGAACTCTCCTACTTGGCATAATGCCACTGTAGATTTAATTGAATTACTTTTATTTGCTTGTTTGCGCATTAATACATAAATAACGATGGCTTTTACCATCATAACCAAGATTAAGGTACTTAATACCCAGTGTAAGTTACTGATAAAATATATAAAATCAATCTTTGTTCCTATGGAAAAGAAAAATGCACCTAGCAATAAATCTTTGTAGGATGAAATATCAGATTCAACTTTTAGGTGAAACTTAGTTTCCGCAATGATCATTCCCGCAATAAAGGCACCTAAAGAATAGGTAAAGCCCATTTCATGAGCGATTAAAGAAGTCCCTAGGACAATGGTAAAAACAGAACTTAAAAATAATTCTTCCATGCGCGCATTAGACGAAAAATGTAACAGCCAAGTAATGAGTTTTTTTCCCAAGGTAAACATAAAGATAATAATAGCACTGGCATACAATATGGTTTTTAATAATACATCAGCCATTGATAGTTCATTATTTGCAAGAAAACTCATTAATAATAAAATAGGAATAACAGCCAAATCTTGAAAAACCAAAATAGCGACAGAACGCTCTCCATAGGGAGTAACTATATCTTTTGATTTTTTTAAATAAGGTAAAACGATGGCAGTTGAAGATAAACTAAAAGAAAGTGCAATAACGATGGATGAAATAGCATCTAAATTAGTGATATAAAAAGCCATCACAAAAATAATAATAGAACTAAAAGTCACTTGCACAAAGCCATTAATGAAAATTAACTTTTTCATTTTGTCTAACTTGGCAAAAGACATCTCTAAGCCAATAGTAAACATAAGAAAAACAATACCGAACTCACCAATAAGATCTAACGAGTGCAAGTTTTCACTACCATTAAAGTCAAAGATATTACTGACAACTGTGCCGGTTATAATATAGCCGATAATATGTGAGATAGAGAATTTGGTTAATATTATGTTTATTATACTCGCCAACGCTAATGACAAAGCAATAATTACAAGTCTGGAATCCATTAAGTGTTCCTTTATATATGAATGACTTATATATGAAAAATAAGTGTACTTATCAGATACAAGCATTTTACAGACCACTAATCCCTTTCATGCAAAAGCTACTTTAAATTTACCGTAATGTAAAAATAAAATAGCTTTGTATTAAAGCACTGCATATGCAGGTGAGTGAGCAATAACGGGATGGAATGAAATTAATAGAACCTTATATTAGCGGCTTTATTTTACGCTTAACTCTCCTTGGTTTAGCTTAAACTTAAGATCTTTTAGCCCTAAATTATGTCTGCCCTAAAAAAAAAGCACTTTTATAGTGCGATACTTTTGTCTGTTATAGCTCTAAAGAGACATTAAACTTTTCTGTTCGTTATGCTAGCAAAGCGCGAAGAGGTCGTACTATTCAATATTACACACCATGTTAAGGCTTTGGGGAAATCCGCTGGGCAGATTGACACTGTAGGAGGCTTTTAACACGCAGCGGGGGGGGGGGGGAATTAATTCATTCTTATTATGTTTTGCTGAAGTCTATTCGCGAATCGTATATTTTTGACCAATAATCAAACTAAGACTTTTTGGCTCGTTTATAGGTGCACCCGATGAGATCCCTTATTATTTATTTGATGTTTGTTGCTCTTGCTAATGCGGAAGAATATCACTTTGTCTCTATCAATAATTTAATTGAGCAGGAAGTAGGTCGAATCGTATTGCCCCAAGTGTATAAAAGCTTAGGCATAGATATCACAATTATTCCTATGCCAGCAAAAAGAGCACAATATGAAGCAACATCGGGTAACAGCGATGGTGAGATTATGCGAATCTTCACTTATGGCTTGGAAAATCCAACAACTCATCGTGTTCCGACACCTTATTATTACTTGCAGACGATGGCTTTCATCAAAAAAGGAAGTGGGGTTAAGATAAGTAATAAAAACGATCTTAGTAGATATGTTATTGCTAAAGTAAGAGGTGTAAAGCATACCAATAATATTACTAAAGGGCTTACTAATATTTATGATTTGAACACGACAAAACAATTGATGAGATTTGTTGAAAAAGGAAGAGCAGACGTAGCGCTGACCAACACTGTTGATGGGCTTATGGCGCTCAAAGAATTAGGAATAGACACAATTGTTCCTAGTGAAAAACCCTTAGCTACCTTAGATTTATTTCACTATATACACGAAGACCATAAGGATTTAATCCCACGTATCGATGCCAAGATTAAAGAGATAAAGTCTAGTGGTGAGCTGAAAATAATGATTAAAGAAGCAGAAAATGCCGTAATTGAGACAAACTTTATAATTGAATATCAACCCTAATTAAAATTACTAGTGCTACTTTCATCGGTGAGGTAAAGTCGGATCAAATTATCTAGTCGCTCTAATGGCACATAAGTATCAGAACTTAAACAGACCTTGTAGGAAGTTATCACAATGAAAGAATCAATAAATAAAACGGTTGCATGCTGTCACTCAGCTGCAACTAACGCGGGATGGTGGAATGGTGTAGATGTTATGGCTCCTAATGTTGTCCCTGCGAAACTGTGCTTAATTCATTCAGAGATTAGTGAAGCGATGGAGGGTGATAGAAAAAACTTAATGGATGACCATTTACCCAATAGAAAAATGATTGAAGTTGAGTTAGCCGATGCGGTAATTCGTATTTGTGATCTGGCGGGTGCCCTTGGGTTAGATTTGGGCGGAGCAATGGTCGAAAAACTGGAGTACAACGCCAATCGTGCTGACCATAAATCTGAAAATAGAAATAAAAACAACGGTAAAAAATATTAACGTTGTTGAATACTTAAAAAGCATAGGTAATGACCTTAACCAAGGTATTAACCTTGAAGGTGTGTAGGTCAGCGATATATCACTATTCACGCACTAACTGAGCAATAGGAAAAGGTCGTGTTCTACCAAATTTCTGACCTAAATTAGTCTGCAAAATTAACCCTGTTTATGTTCACTTAGATACGTTTATAGTCCTTTCAGTCTGAATAAAACTATAATTATCACTTTGCTAACCGCTCAGTTAAAAATTCTATAAATGTGCTAATACGAGCAGGTACATATTGCCTGCTTGGATATACCGCATACATTTCTCCTTGAAAACCAATGAAGTCATCAAGTAGTGAAATTAATTGACCAGATTTAACTAACGGCTGAGCCGTAGATTTAGGCAGTATGCTGATACCAAGCCCTTTTACTACCGCTGCTTGGATCATTTTGGCATTATTTACTCGATATCTATGCTTAGGAAGCAGTTCAATATTTTTTCCTTGCTCGGAGAAGTTCCAATGCGGTGTACCAACTCCCATGCCAATACAGTCAGTATCTATTAACTCATTGGGGTGTTTGGGAATATTCTGATTTTGATAAAAGGAGCTACTGGCATATAAGCTCATTTCAAATGAACCAATTTTTCGGGCAATCATGGTTGAGTCCTTTAAATTACGAACTCTAATAGCG
>Ga0209396_1000035_pt1 | contig 196674 bp, 185 predicted proteins | sample GOMGulsemesocosm_6_FD_184638 | JGI IMG/M metagenome (GOLD analysis project Ga0209396, IMG submission 184638) | Methane-oxidizing microbial communities from mesocosms in the Gulf of Mexico - GOM8C Gulf of Mexico (SPAdes) (version 2) | ecosystem: Environmental > Aquatic > Marine > Cold seeps...
GTGTAACAAATTATTAAAACAAGCTTTTTCAATAGTTAAAAATAAACTACCATATGATGCTAACCATAGAAGTGTTTTAGTAAAAAATTAATGAAATATTATTTGTTTTTTACCTCAGTTCTTTGTTGTGTGTGGTTTTTATTATTCAGTTATCCTTGAATTTCTGTGATAATTATCACTGTATTATTAAATTCAATCACTTTGTACAATAATTTGTGATGTCTTAAGCGATTTATATAATAAGGCAAAAAATTCAAAAAACTTTCTTTCTGGTTTTGATTAAAATGACAAAAGTAAATATGTCCATTTGTTCTTTTATCATTTTCAGAGTCTAATATTAAATAAGTGTCATATTCAAATTCTCCTAATTTAGTTTCTCTTTTGTCATAATAACCATTTGGTGCGTATCTATCAGTAAATCCATTAAGTTTTTTTCCATCAAGTCCGTTCAGGTTACATGTATTACACTTTTTATAAGTTAACGAAGTAGTTTTCAAGCTATCAACAAATTTGTTCAAATTAGAGTTGTTTTTGCGAATACTATCTAATTCGTTATTATTTGTACAAGCAAACAAAAAGGCAGTTAGTAAGATAAAAAGTATTTTGTTCATTAACTTAGGGTTAGTTCAAATTACACACAACGTTTATCTATGAATAGTACGGTGCAGAAAATCCACGGATTTTCGTATCGACACAAGCCAAAGCTTTTAAATTTTGATTTAACTTTGTCATTTTATATCCAAATATTATAAGTTTGGCGACTATGTAAATATACACAAGCTCTGGGATTTTACACCAACACCCGTATTATTTTATAGATTTTGTTAGTGAGCGTTTTTATTACGTACTGATTATCACACTATACTACGTATGAGTAAAACTATTTCTCAATGAATCTTTTTAGTGTATTGCGTTATTTTTCAATAAAACCATATCGAAAATCATTATTCTTATTGATAATTTAAAGATTCCCGTTTGTAACGGAGGAACTTTGTTTTAGAAATACAATCATATTATCTACAAATACAAATAGGAAACAATTCTCCTTATACACGAGGTATGTTTTACAAAAAAATGATAGTTTTTTCATTATGACTAATTAAGAATAATAGCAAAGAATGAAATATATCATACTACTTATAATATTTGGTTTTATCAGTTGTAAAACTGATTCAAAAGGATTAGAACTTACTATTCTAAACGATGAATTTGTTGCCTATTGTCCTAAAAAAGAATGTATCGATTCAGAACTATTATTAGAAGATAATAGTTATAATAAAGAAGTAAATGTTTTACGCTTTAAAATAGAGAATAAATCAAATCAAACATACTTTTTTATGCCAATAAGTAAAAGAGGAGGGAAGTATAGCATATCAATCTTTTCCTAAATTATTTTCTGGTTTAAGTTTAGATAACCTAATAATTACAAATGAAAAAGGAGAAGTAAATGAATTTGGCGGGCATCCTAACCATACTTCTGAGTATGAATCAAAGACACGTTCTTTAATCATTGAGTATTATAAAAAAAATGAGGTATGGAGAAGGTTTTTTTTTTTAGGTTTATCCCAAGAAGGGTTATTAATTATACCTGCAGGAGAAACTGTTTTTTATGAAACTTACTTTAGATTACCTTTAAATCGAACTTTTTATGATGCAGGTGAAGAATTTTACAAACTTGACAAAAACGAAACTTATACGGTAAGTTTAATATTTGCAGGAGAAAAAGAATTGGTAGAAAAGCGTTTAACCAATGCACAAAAGGAAACTATCAAGCATAATAACTATAAAATATTTGATGGGGAGTTAATATCAACGAACAGCGTGCCTATTATATTTAATTATAAATAAAAGGTAATTTTTATTTATAAACAGGTTAATGCTTGCTAACGTTAGTGTATACGGAACTATTCCGTTTATTTAGCTTATATGCTAAGATAGGTTTTGTTCTAATAAATATTACTAAACCCTTATTTCGAATATAGGTAAGCGTTTGTAGTCGCTTACTGTCGTGTAATTATACGCTCAATTTAGTTATACGTTTTAAATACAGTTTTAGAAACCTCTTTTTTTTGAAGTTCTAATTAAGTTCATTTGTAGGAAATAAAATGTTGATGTGTTTTTTTTGTAATCCATTTCATTTTTGATGTTTCCCTTTCTTTATTTGTAATTAGAGTTTCTATGCTGTTTGATTTTCGTTTAAATGAAATAACATTGCCTTCTAGCTCAATAGTTTTTTGATTTGTTTTATCAACTATCATAGCTAACATGATGTCTCTATACTGTTTTACGGTTTCTTTATTCCCTATCGCAAAGGATTTTATGTCGCTTTGGTCAGAATTTTTGAAATCTTTATAACTCATAAAATAAAAATCCCTGTCAGGCTCTTTATTTAGTTGACCAATAAGGTTTCCAAACAGGTTTATTTTTGAAACACGTATTGTTTTTTTGTTTCCTTTTTTTATTTCGGTTGTAATCTCCTTTATTTGAGCACTTGTGTTAATGGTGATAAAAAGGAGAGTAATTAGTATTGTTGTTTTTTTTCATAATAATAAGTAGTGATTCGTGTTGTTTTCGAGATAATAGTTCTCTAAAATAGATAAGGGTTAAATTTAAAGCAAAAAAAATCTGACACATGTGTCAGATTTTTTAGAAAATTGTAATGTATGATTATTAGATCACTTTTACATTTACAGCATTTAAGCCTTTTCTTCCTTCTTCTAAGTCGAATTCAACTGCGTCACCTTCGCGAACTTCGTCAATTAAACCAGAAATGTGTACAAAGTGTTCTTTGTTTGTGTCTTCTTCAGTGATGAAACCAAATCCTTTAGTGTCGTTGAAAAATTTTACTGTTCCTTTATTCATTGTAAATTGTATTATATATTTTATACTTCTGCAAATATACTAAAAATATTGAATAAACAACGTGCTTAGGATAAAATATTTTTAAATTTAATAATTCGTGAAATTTTAAATTGATTGTAATAGATATTGGTGTTGATTTTTTGAGTCCGGATTGATTATTTTAATAATAGAATGTATCAAGCATAAAGTAATTATAAATCACTTTTTATTTGTGCACATTGATATGTTAATTGTTTTGTTCTATTAACTATCTTGCTGGAAATAATTATGACTACTAATGTTTGAAGAAGAGTTTAGTTTTGGGATGATGTTTGTTGGAACATTAACAATGTCCTTGCTGTTGTTGATTATTTTTTTGTTCCTAAAAATGATTGATACTCTTTACTTAAGTTGGTTTAAGCGTCCAGCTTGGGTGCATTTTTATATTTACAAAAAGAAATTATCTCAAAATCAAAAAGAAATATTGCGTAAAAATTCAAGCTTCTATATCCGGCTTTCTAGTGTTGATAAAAGCAGATTTGAACATAGAGTACAATGTTTTTTGCATAATAAGGTGTTTATGTCTCGCCAAAACTTTGTGTTTGAAGAAGATAAGAAGATAGTAATAGCAGCAACAGCTATAATGCTAACTTTTGGTATGCGAAAATATATGCTTCCAATTCTTGAGAAAATAATTGTTTACCCTACAGCTTTTTATTCAACAATTAATGAAAGGTATCATAAGGGTGAGTTTAATCCTAAATTAAAAGCATTGGTGCTTTCTTGGGAGGATTTTGAAGAAGGATTTCGAACAGGTGATGATAATTTAAACCTAGGTATCCATGAGTTTACGCATGCAATTCATTTAAATAGTATAAAAAGGACGGACACCGCATCGGTAGTCTTTTCTGATGGTTTTTCTGAGCTGTTAAACTTGTTGCGTAATGAGGAAATGGTTGAGGATATTAAAAAATCAGGATTTATACGAGATTATGCATTTACAAATGAGTTTGAGTTTTTGGCTGTTGTAGTAGAAAATTTTATTGAGTCACCGAAAGAGTTTAAGCGAGAATTTCCTGCTTTATATAAAAAAATACAGCAAATGTTTAATTTCAGATTTGCAGGGTATTGATGCATTGTTTACAAATTGATTAACTGGCAAGTAATATTATTGTGTTAGTTGTTTTGATGGTTATAAAACAAAAAAAGCCAGTAATAACTGGCTTTTAAAATTTTTGCAATAATAGTGTTATGAATTTGCAAGGGTTCTTAAGCCCTTAATAGTCTCTAGTGGTTTTTCTGATTTAAAAACAAAGCTACCAGCAACTAAAACATCAGCTCCAGCATCAGTAAGTTTTTTTGCGTTTTGATCAGTTACTCCTCCGTCAATTTCAATTAAAGTACTTGCATTTTTTCTAGTAATCATTTCTTTTAAGGCACGAACTTTTGTGTACGTGTTTTCTATAAATGATTGTCCTCCAAAGCCTGGGTTAACACTCATAATGCATACTAGATCAATATCTTGAATGGTATCTTCTAAAACGTTAATATTAGTATGTGGATTTAAGGCTACACCTGCTTTCATTCCAGCAGCTTTTATTGCTTGTAATGTTCTGTGCAAATGTGTGCAAGCTTCATAGTGTACCGTTAAAATATTGGTTCCTAAATCAGCAAAAGTTTGAATGTACCTGTCCGGATCAACGATCATTAAATGAGTATCGATAGTTTTATTAGCATGTTTTGAGATTGCTTTTAAAACGGGCATTCCAAATGAAATGTTCGGAACAAAAACACCGTCCATAATGTCAATATGAAACCAGTCAGCTTCACTATTATTAATCATTTCAATATCGCGTTGTAAGTTTCCAAAATCTGCAGCTAAAACTGAAGGTGCAATTAGTTTTGAGTTCATATTGTTGTGTTGTTTTATCTTACAAATGTACTGGTTTTAAAAATAAAAAACTCCGGTAATCAGCCGGAGTTTCATCATCAATCAAAAAACGAACAGTTTTTGTTTTCGCCTAAGCAAAGACATAATGCTGTCGTTATCGTAATTAGGAATTATCCTAAATATGTTTTTAATATTTTACTTCGAGAAGTGTGTTTTAATCTTCTAATTGCTTTTTCTTTAATTTGACGAACACGTTCACGAGTTAAGTCGAATGTCTCACCTATTTCTTCTAAAGTCATAGGGTGTTGGTTACTTAAGCCAAAGTATAAGCTAATTACATCTGCCTCACGAGGAGTTAATGTTTGTAAAGCTCTAGTTATTTCGGTACGTAATGATTCGTGTAATAATGAACGGTCAGGGTTTGGTGATTCACCAGAACGTAATACATCATACAAGTTTGAGTCTTCACCTTCAACTAATGGAGCATCCATAGATACATGACGTCCAGAATTTTTCATTGACTCCTTTACGTCATTAATAGTCATGTCTAATTCCTTAGCAATTTCCTCAGCTGAAGGAACTCGTTCATGAGCTTGCTCTAAAAAAGCATAAGTTTTATTAATTTTATTAATAGAACCAATTTTGTTTAAAGGTAAACGTACAATTCTTGACTGTTCTGCTAATGCTTGTAAAATAGATTGTCTTATCCACCAAACAGCATATGATATAAATTTAAAACCACGAGTTTCATCAAAACGTTGCGCAGCTTTTATTAATCCTAAGTTTCCTTCGTTAATTAAATCAGGTAATGTTAACCCTTGGTTTTGGTATTGTTTAGCTACGGAAACAACAAAACGAAGATTTGCTTTTGTTAATTTTTCTAAAGCAATTTGATCACCAGCTTTAATTCGTTGTGCTAATTCAACCTCTTCATCAGCAGTAATTAAGTCAACTTTTCCTATTTCTTGTAAATATTTGTCTAAAGATGCGGTTTCCCTATTGGTAACCTGTTTGGTGATTTTTAGTTGTCTCATTAAGTGTCCTCCTGATTGTTATGGGTTATAGTGCTTACGCATATAGTTATACGTTAGAACAGTTTTTTTTGTTACAAAAATGACGATAATTTTGAAAATAAAACATAAGTCGCTATGAGGCAGTGGTTTGTGTAATTAGTTTTTATTGAATTAAACACGTAAAATATAATGATCAGCTTTTTTAACGGGTTTATTTCGGTTTTTGTTAAAAAGCATGCTGTTTTTTTTTCGTGGGGTGTAAATATAATTCTATCAGCCATTAGAAAAAGGTTTCTTAGTAAATTGTATAGCTTTAATGGTTTAGTTAACTGTTTTCTTTTTTGGTAGTGAATTAAGTTTTCTAAAAGGATATCGAATAGTTTTTTGTTAAGCAGAATGAATAAGAGGTGTAGCAGTGTTAAAGGTATTTAATCGGTGTAGTATTCTTTGTTAACTGTAGTTTTAAAAATTAAAACAAAAAAAGCGCCTCATGTAAATGAGGCGCTTTTAGTATAATAAAACCGATTAATCTTCCTTTTTAGGAGCTGGTTTTTTGTCTTCTCTTGGAGGTCTTGGTAATAAAGCCTTTCTAGAAACTTTTTCTTTTCTAGTTTTTGGGTCTCTACCAAAATACTTCACGTCAAATACATCACCCATGTTTACAACATCGGTTACGTTTTCAGTACGTGCCCAAGCTAATTCAGAAATGTGTAATAACACTTCGTTTCCTGGAGCTTCAACGTATTCTACAACTGCACCAAAGTCAAGCATTTTAATAACTTTTACTTCGTAAGCACTACCTACTTTCGGCTTGAATAATAAAGCATCTATTTTAGCCATAACAGCTTCAATACCTACGCTACCTACGCCTAATATTTCAACAATACCTTCTTCAGTCACTGGGTCTTCGTTAATAACGATAGTAGTCTCAGTTTCTTTTTGCATTTCCTGAATTACTTTTCCACCTGGTCCAATTAAAGCACCAATAAATTCGTTAGGCACACGTCTTGTAACCATAGTAGGAGCATGTTCCTTAACTTCGGTATTCGCTGTTGCAATAGTATCGGTAATTTTACCTAAGATGTGTAAACGACCGTCACGAGCTTGTGATAAAGCAGATTCTAATACATCATAAGATAATCCTTTTACTTTGATGTCCATTTGACAAGCAGTGATTCCTTTTTCAGTTCCAGTAACTTTAAAATCCATATCTCCTAAGTGATCTTCATCTCCTAAAATATCAGATAATACAGCAAATTTCCCAGAATCAGCATCGGAAATTAATCCCATTGCAATACCAGAAACTGGTCTTGTTAATTTAACACCTGCATCCATTAATGCCATAGTTCCTGCACATACAGTAGCCATTGAAGATGAACCGTTAGATTCTAATACTTCTGACACTACACGTACTGTGTAAGGACAATCCGCTGGGATCATTCCTTTTAACCCACGTTGCGCTAAGTTACCATGTCCAACTTCTCTACGAGATGTTCCGCGAATAGGTCTTGCTTCACCTGTACAAAAAGGAGGGAAGTTATAGTGTAAATAGAAATTCTCCTCACCTTCGTAAGATGGCATGTCTATTTTGTTTGCGTCTCTTGAAGTACCTAAAGTAACTGTAGCTAATGCTTGAGTTTCTCCACGCGTAAAAATTGCTGAACCATGTGTTGATGGTAAGTAATCTACCTCATTCCAAATTGGTCTGATTTGATTTGTTTGACGTCCATCTAAACGTAACCCTTCATTTAAGGTTAAGTCTCTAATGGCAGCTTTTTCAGCTTTACGGTAGTAGTCAGAAACTAATCCACCATAATCTGCTAATTCCTCTTCAGAAAAAGTAGCTTTAATGTCTGCTTTTATTTCTTTAAATGCAGCAGTTCTTTCGTGTTTAGAAGATCCGGCTTTTGCTATAGCATATACTTTATCGTATGCCATGTCATGAACCTTCTTTTCTAAACCTGTATCTGTTCTTTCTCCTTCGTATTCACGAATTTCTTTCTTTCCAAATGCTTCAGCTAATCTTAACTGAGCAGCACATTGTACTTTAATAGCTTCATGTGCAAATTTAATTGCATCTGCCATTTCTTCTTCAGAAATTTCATCCATTTCACCCTCAACCATCATTACTGAATCAGCCGATGCTCCAATCATCATGTCGATGTCAGACTCTGCTAATTGAGCTCTACTAGGGTTGATTATAAATTCACCGTTTATACGACCAACTCTTGCTTCAGAGATAGCGCATTCAAATGGAAAATCTGATAACTGAATAGCTGCTGATGCTGCTAAACCTGCCATAGCATCTGGCATAACGTTTTCGTCATGAGACATTAGCTGAATCATTACTTGCGTTTCTGCAGTATAATCTTTTGGGAATAACGGACGTAAAACACGGTCTACTAAACGCATTGTTAATACTTCTCCGTCACTAGGTCTTGCTTCTCTTTTGAAGAAACCACCTGGGTAACGTCCTGCAGCAGCAAATTTCTCTCTGTAATCTACTGTTAATGGTAGAAAACCAAGGTCTTTTTGTTCGTAATTGGAAACAACTGTACATAGCATCATACATTTTCCTGACTGAACAACAACAGAACCATGTGCTTGTTTTGCTAATTTTCCCGTTTCGATAGAAATTTCTCTTCCATCTCCTAGGTCAATGACCTCTCTAAAAACTTTTGGCATCATAATTTTTAATTCTTTTAATTAAACATTGGTGCTGTGTTGCTGTAGTAGTTGTACTCCAATGAAAAACTATAATAGTAGCTTCTTCGTTATGTATTTAAAACTAAATTAGTGGTTTAGTTCTAAAAGAAAAAGAGAGGCATAAAGCCTCTCTTTTTTGATTATTTTCTTAATCCTAATTCTTTAACAATCGCACGATATCTTAAGACATCTTTCTTAGTTAAATAGTCAAGTAGGCTTCTTCTTTTTCCTACTAACATTACCAATGAGCGCTCAGTGTTATAATCTTTACGATTCTTTTTTAAGTGTTCAGTTAGGTGGTTGATTCTTTCTGTGAATAAAGCGATTTGCCCTTCTGCAGAACCAGTGTTTTTTGCAGTTCCTCCGTGTTTTGCGAAAAGTTCTGCTTTAGCTTCTTTAGATAATAACATGCTAATATTTATTTAAATGATTGTTATGCAATTGATATGTTTTTCATACCAAGGCGCAAATATAGGTACATATTTGGTAATTAACAATTATAATCGAAGTTGTTTAGTGTGAAAAAAAACATCGAGATAAACTTAGACTTATGAAAGTGTTTATCTCGATGTGTTGTTCTAAATGCAGTGTAATTAGAGTTTCTTGAGTAAAGCAAGCTATTGTATAGTAGCTTGTTAGTTCGTTTTTACTGTGTGTTATGCTCTTACGTCGTTGTTTAGGAGTAAGTCAAGATATAAATTAATTTTGTTTTTTAATTCTTTTCTTGCGGTAATGAAGTCTAAGAAGCCATGTTCTAATACAAATTCTGCTTTTTGAAAACCAACAGGTAATTCTTTTCCGGTAGTGTCTTTTACAATTCTTGGTCCAGCGAATGCAATTAACGCTCCTGGTTCGGAAATGTTAATATCTCCCAACATCGCAAATGAAGCTGTTGTTCCTCCTGTAGTAGGGTCGGTACATAGCGAAATGTATGGTATTTTTGCGTCAGCTAATTGTGCTAGTTTAGATGATGTTTTTGCTAATTGCATTAATGATAATGCAGCTTCCATCATTCGTGCTCCACCTGATTTAGAAATAATCATGAATGGAATATTGTTTTTTAAAGAGTAATCAGCCGCACGAGCAATTTTTTCTCCAACAACAGAACCCATAGAGCCTCCAATAAAACTAAAATCCATACAGGCGATAACAAGATCCTTCCCTTTTGATTTTCCTACTGCAGTCCTAACAGCGTCTTTCAGGTCGGTCTTTTTTTGAGCCTCCTTTAAGCGATCCTTGTATTTTTTTTTGTCCTCAAACTTCAAAGGATCCTTTGAAGTTAGGTTTTTATTTAATTCTTTGTATTGATTGTCATCAAAAAGAATTTCAAAATATTCATTACTACCAACTCTTACGTGGTATCCGTCTTCAGGGCTTACGTAAAAATTATTTGCTAATTCTTCAGTATCAACAATCTTTCCTGTTGGAGATTTGTACCACAATCCTTTAGGAGTGTCTTTTTTCTCGTCAGTTGATGTTTGAATTCCTTTTTCTTTTCTTTTAAACCAAGCCATATTTTTCCTTGCTAAGTAAAACTGTTATAAACAGTTTATAATGTGTTTATATTGTTTAAATCTTCGAATGATTTCTTTAGTCTGGTAACGAAGGTTTTTTCACCATCTCTAAGCCATTTTCGAGGGTCGTAATATTTTTTGTTTGGCAATTCTTCACCTTCTGGATTTCCAATTTGAGTTTTAATGTATTCTTGCTTGCCAAGAATATAATCGCGAACTCCTTCGGTAAATGCAAATTGCATGTCAGTATCTAAGTTCATCTTAATTACTCCGTAAGTAATAGATTCTCTTATTTCTTCTACTGTAGAACCTGAGCCACCATGAAAAACAAAGTTTATAGGGTTTGGTTCAGTATTGAATTTCTTTTGAATGAATTCTTGAGAATTCTTTAGTATTTTAGGAGTTAATACCACGTTTCCTGGTTTGTATACTCCGTGTACGTTTCCAAAAGCTGCGGCAATTGTAAACTGATCACTAACTTTCATTAACTCTTCGTATGCGTAAGCAACCTCTTCAGGTTGTGTATATAATTTTGAAACATCAACATCTGAATTATCTACTCCGTCTTCCTCTCCACCTGTGATACCTAACTCTATTTCTAAAGTCATTCCTATTTTACTCATACGAGCAAGATATTTTTTACAGATTGAAATATTTTCTTCTAACGGTTCTTCTGATAAGTCAATCATGTGTGAGCTATATAGCGACTTACCTGTTTCGGCAAAATGTTTTTCACTAGCATCTAATAAGCCATCAATCCAAGGTAGTAATTTTTTAGCTGCATGATCAGTATGTAAAATTACCGGTACACCATAAGCTTCTGCTAGTAAATGAACATGTTTTGCTCCTGCGACAGCTCCTAAAATACCAGCTAAATCATTCTCGTTAGTTAATGATTTTCCTGCATTGAATAGTGCTCCTCCATTAGAATATTGTATAATTACTGGTGAGTTAACTGCAGCAGCAGCTTCCATAACCGCATTAGCGCTATCAGATCCTACAACATTCACAGCGGGTAAAGCAAAGCCTTTTTCTTTTGCATAAGCAAAAATTTCTTGAACTTCTTTTCCTGTTGCTACTCCTGGTTTTATATTATGATTCATTTTGGTCGTGTGTTTATTTTGAAAAAATAGAGTACAAATGTAATGAAAATACAACGGTTAAAAAGGATAATTTATTCCAAAGTTATAAGCGGCGTTTTTGAAGTTGTAATTTCGTAACCATTTTTTATTATCTAAGTAAGGTTCATAGGTTTTATAACCGATATCAAACCTGAAAACAAAAAATGAAAAGTCATACCGTAGGCCTATTCCAGAGCCTAAATACAATTCGCTTAAATCTTTAACAGTGTCAAATTTATATTCTGAATCCTCCTCGTTGTCTAGTGTGTTCCAAATGTTACCAGCATCAATGAAAAAAGCACCTTTCAAATCTCCAAAAAAAGTATATCGAAACTCTGTGTTGAAGGCAATTTTCATGTTTGCTTCATTAAATTCATTTTGTCCTCCACTAATACCAGGTCCTATCCCGTAGGCATCCCATGCTCTATTGTCATTACTTCCTCCTGCGAAAAAACTTCGTGAAAACGGAATAGAATTTGAATTTCCGTAAGGGATAGCGATCCCAAAGAAGCCTTTAAACGCCAATGTATTGTTGTTTGGGAGCCCCCAGTGTTTAATGTAATCTAGTTCTGTTTTTACATATTGTGAATAGGCAACATTAAATAATTCATATCGGTCATTGCTGTTTTTCTTTAACCCTAAGCCATTTGCTAGTGTTGATAATGTGTTTCCGGCAAGTTCTAGTTTGATTCCTATTCTGTTAAAATTATTGTCAATAATACTTTTTCTGGTGTTTTTAATATAGGAGTAACTTGTGGTAAAAATTAGGTTGTCCTCTGTTAGGCGCTGTCTTCGCTCATCAATGTTTTTAATTTCTTGTGTGTCAGCGTTATTTATTAAAGCACTTACGGAAGGTGACAAGTTGTTTGTTAAAACGTCGTTTGTAAATTGAGTCGTTCCTTGTGGTGCGCTCAGTGCGTTTGATGTGTATCCTGAGTTGACGGCAATTGAGTTTAGCGTATCGTATGAATTATTATAAATGTCAAAATACCTTCCTTTGTTTAAATTATTAACAAATTGCATGTTAAACAAATCAAGACGGTTGGTGACTTTGGCTGATGAGTACCAATTGTAGTTGAAAATTCCTGTAAATGTAGTTTTGTCCAATCCAATGTTTGTTTGTGTACTTGCACCAAAGCTAACCTTTGTGGTAGGTGACATTGTATTTGGGATAAATTTTGAGACATTTATTGGGAAAAGTATTCTTGGGAACGACAGTTTTAAATCGGCTCCAAATTCTCTAATATCAAAAAATCGATCCTCTCTGTCCGCTGCGTCTTTTGATGCTCCTATTGAGCCTCTAAAAGCAAGCTCTAGGTTTTCTGCGCCTCTAAAAACATTCCTAGCAAGTACTGATGTGCTTAATGATAATCCTACGTTTTTAATATCATTATGTAAGGCGTCTAGATTGAATTCTAAGTCAAATTTCTTTAAAGGAGTTAGTAGTATGTTAGCTATTAAACTAGTATTGGTGGAGTCGCGATCATCTAAAATATATTTTATATCCGGATATTTAAATGTTCTGAGGTTGTTTAGTTGTGTTAGTGTGAGGGACTTATCTTTGTCTTTGAAAATGGAGCTTGGTTTAATGAAAATAGCATCAGAAATAGCCTTTGGTTTATAGCGTAGTTTGTCAAAGCTATAGAAATTATGTCCGTTAAACGTTGTAGAATCTGTTATGTTAAGTTTTCTATTGTCGTAGTTGAAATCGGTAAAAACATTTACTTCGCTAATTTTGTGTACTTTATAAGGCTCGTAAAAGGTGCTATCTTGATTTTTTATTTTTTTATCATCTATAAAAATTTTAACCCAATTTGTTTTCTTAATGGAATCAGTAATGTTTACATAATGAACACTCTCCTTCTCAAAAGTATATAGTCCTGAGTTTCTCATGATGTTTTTTATACGTTCACGCTCATTAACTAAATTTGTTTCTTGATACTGTGAATTAATTTTTACAAAAGATTTTTTTTTATGAATTTTATAAATGGAATCTACAACTTTAGAATCTATTTTATAAAAAACAGAGTCAATAGAATAAGGTGTTCCTGGGGTTATCTTATAGGTTACACTTCCTTTTTTGGTAGCGTAGTAATCAATATCAAAAGAAGCGTTAATGTCATACCAGCCATTTTGTTGGTAGTATTTTTTGAGTTTCTCTATACTGTTTTTGATTTTTGTAGAATCAATAATAGCAGGAGATTCTCCTGATTTTTTAAGCCAATTGTTAACGCCAGTATATGCTTGCTGTAACTTAATGGTTTGTTTTTTCGATAAAAACGTATGTAATCGCTGTTCTCTTTTTGGTTTTTTATAAAGCCATTTTGTAAATGATGAGTCTGGATTTTTGTCGGCAATATTGTGTATTTTTAATCGTAATGGGTACCAAAGGAAAAGACTATTGGGCTTGGGTTTGATTAGATTTTCAACAATTTCGTTATTGCTATTGGATTCGTTAATTACAATATTGTTTTTAGTAAGAAAATATTCATCATCCTCTAAGTTTTTTGTAACGCTACAAGAAATTAAGATGGTTGTTATTACCAGAATAAATGATATTTTTGCTAAAAAGTATTTCAATTGATAATTGGAATTAAATTCAAAAATACATTATTTGAATGTTAAGCAAAAGCAGAATTACATTAATAACGAGTTTAAAGCAAAAAAAGTTCCGTTTACAGCATCAATTATTTGTTGTAGAAGGGATAAAAACAATTAATGAATTTTTAAATTCGTCATATGTGTTGGAGCATTTGTATGCTATTAACAAAAATAAGGATGTCTCGGATGAGTTTCAGACAGTTGTTTCTGATGCAGAATTAAAAAAAATTAGTTTCTTAAAAAAAACGAATTCAGCATTAGCTATTTTTAAAATGCAGTCAGTTAATAAAATAGATGAATCTAAGTTGATAGTAGGGCTCGATAATGTGCGTGATCCAGGTAATTTGGGGACAATTATCCGTCTGTGTGATTGGTTTGGAATAACAGATTTGATATGTAATCTTGAAACAGTGGATTGTTATAATCCTAAGGTTGTTCAAGCTACAATGGGATCATTGACTAGAGTTAATGTAACATATGTAAATTTAGAAAAATATCTTTTGGAGAATAATACGCCTGTATTTGGAACCTTTATGGAAGGCGAAAACATATATGCTTCAGCTGTTATTTCAGCATCAGGTATTGTGATTTTAGGGAATGAGGCTAACGGAATTTCTGAACAAATTGAAAAACTGGTAACTCAAAAAATTACGATTCCAAAATTTGGGGAAATTCAAAAAACGGAAAGTTTAAATGTAGCAATGGCTACCTCTATAATTTTGAGTGAGTTTAAACGAAAAACTATTGTACAGTAAAGTTAATAAAGAAACCTCTTGTTTGCATTTTGCTAATATTTCCTGTCCATGGGCTGTTGGAGTCGTTATCTTTAACTAGTTCGTTTCCTTGAGCAAATACACCTCTAATTGAAGGAGTGAATTTAAAATTATATAAATAAAAATCTATACCAAATCCTAATTCTAGAAAGTTAGGGTTGCTCGTCATCCTAAATTTTCCTGCAGAATTGTCGTCTAAACTTTTTTCATTGCTTGAAAGGTTTATTGCTGTTGAAGCGCCTGCTAATAAAAAAGGCTTGAAGTTGTTTATTCTTTTTGTGCTAAATTTTAAAAGAACCGGAAAGTATACATAGGTTGATTTTATAATACGTTCAGAATTCGAGGTACTGGTAAAGTCGTCGTCTGCTGTTGTATATGATTCTGGGTACAATAAAGTACGTGAAGTAAAGCTTAAACCTGGTTCAAAACGTAAATCTATATAATTAGTTAGTTTTAAGTTACCAATTAAGCCAACATTGAATCCCGTTGATGATTCAACAGTTATGTCCTTGTGAGCATCAGTTTTGTATTGGAACTTAAAATCTAAGTTATTGAATCCAAGGTAGTATCCATAAGATAAGGTTTTGTTGTCAATGCTTCCGTTTCCGTCAGTAGACCCATTTCTTACTCTTTGTTTTGTAAAAAGTTGAGCGTACGACGAATGAGTAAAAAGGATTAATAAAATAAGGGTGATTAATTTCTTCATTTAAAATTAAGTTACTGTTTACTAGAAGTGTAAATTGATGCTACGCCAAAAGTTTGTGGTTGATCATTGACTTCTATAAACCCAATTTTCCGTAAAATATTGTTTAATTGCTCTCCATAAGGAAAATTCGCAGCAGATTCGGATAAATAGCCATACGCTTTTTTGTCCTTCGAAAACAATTTTCCTATTAAAGGAAGTAGTATGTTTGAGTGAAATAAATATCCTTGTTTAAAAGGAAATTTTGTAGGTACAGAAGTTTCTAGAATAACAAATTTACCTTTTGGTTTTAAAACGCGTAAAATTTCTGACAGCCCAGTTTCTAAAGTCTCAAAGTTTCTGACTCCAAAGGAAACTGTAATTGCATCAAATGAGTTGTCTTTAAAAGGAAGTTTTTCGGAGTCTCCAATAACCATTTCTATCCTGTTTTCTAGGTTTTTTTTTGTTACTTTTTCCTTGCCAACGTTTAACATTCCTTCAGAAATATCTAAGCCCACAATTTTTTTTGCAGCAGTATTTTCGGCAAACATAATAGCAAGATCTCCAGTTCCAGTAGCGATGTCTAAGATGCTTTCTGGAGAAATATTATTAATTAATTGGACTACTTTTTTTCTCCATTTCTGGTCAATACCAAACGAAATAATTCTGTTTAACCCATCATATTCCTGCGAAATAGTATCAAACATCTTAGTTACTTGTTCTTTCTTGCCAAGATTAGAGTTTTTATAGGGTGTTACGTTTTTAGACATCTTGTAAAAATTTAAGCGAAAATACAAAATCAAGGATGTACAAGCAAGTAATGAGCATGAGGAATGTGGAAAAGTTAGTTTTTCTTTTAAAATAGATTTATATTTGTATTTATGTTTAAAAATTAGAGAGTATGGATATAACCAAGTTATATCTTCCCCAAAAATAAAAACTAATGAAGATAATTATCGCTGGTGCTGGAGAAGTAGGTTTTCACTTAGCAAAACTACTTTCCTATGAAGCACAGGATATTACATTAATTGATTGTAGTAAGGAGAATTTACAGTACGCCGATAATCACTTGGATATAAGGGTGCTTAAGGGGGACGCTACTTCTATTTCAGTATTGAAAGACGCAAATGTATCCTCATCCGATTTATTAATATCAGTTACATCTTCTGAAACAACAAATATCACAGTTTGTGTATTGGCAAAACAGCTTGGGGTTAAAAGAACAATTGCTCGAATATCAAATTCTGAATTTATAGAGCATAAAGATGAAATGCAATTTTCTAAATTAGGTATTGATGAATTAATTTCACCAGAAGCTCTAGCAGCTGATGAAATTGAAGCGTTACTAAATGAATCGGCATTTAATGAACGTTTTGAGTTTGAAGGCGGAGTATTGACCATGTTAGGGTTAAACTTGTCAAGAAACGCATCTTTTGTTGGGAAATCGGTAAAAGAAGCAGCGAAATTATTACCAGAAATTCATTTTGTTCCTATTGCAATTCAGCGTTACGGAACTCAATATACTGTTATACCACGAGGTGATACCGTATTTAAGGAGAATGATCAAGTTTATTTTATAACTTCATCAGGTGGAGTTGAAGAGTTATACCGACTTTCAGGAAAAGTAAAAGAATCTATTAAAGATGTGATGATTCTTGGAGGTAGTAGTATAGGTCAGAAAACGGCTAAAAACTTATGCGACCATAAATTCAATGTAAAGTTAATTGAAAAAAATAAAAATAAAGCATTTGATTTGGCAGATGAGCTTTCTCGAGCGTTAATAATTAATGGAGATGGTAGAAATGTTGAGTTGCTAAGTGAAGAGAATATAGAAGAAATGGATGCTTTTGTTGCAGTAACAGGGAACTCGGAAACAAATATCATGTCCTGTTTAATGGCCAAGTCAAAAGGGGTTAAAAAAACGGTGGCTTTAGTTGAAAATATTGATTATTTCCAGTTATCTCAGTCTATTGGAGTTGATACTTTGGTGAATAAAAAACTAATAGCTGCAAATACGATTTTCAGATATATACGTAAAGGCGATGTAGTTGCCATAACTCAGTTAAATAATTTAAATGCAGAGTTATTAGAGTTTGAGGTAAAGTCAACTTCTAAAGTTTGTAATAAATATATTAAGGATCTGGTGTTTCCAAGATCAGCAATTATTGGTGGAGTTATCCGTGATGAAAAAGGATTGATTGCTTTAGGGAATTTTAAAATACAAGCAAAAGATAAAGTTGTTGTTTGTTGTTTGCCTAGAGCTATTTCAAAAGTTGAAAATTTATTTTTATAAAGCTATTAGAATTTCGTGAAAAAACTGAATACCAAAATCATATTTCATATAATGGGGCTGTTGTTGCTCTTTAATGGTGGTTTCATGCTAATGGCTGCTCTTGTAAGTTTTTTATATGAAGACGGAGTAACTTTTGAAATAACATTAGCTGGATTAGTTACACTAGCGACTGGTGGAGTGTTGATGTTAGTTACAAAATCTCATAAAAAAGAGCTTAAAAAACGAGAGGGATATATTGTGGTTACCTTTGGGTGGTTGCTAATTACTTTTTCGGGAACATTACCTTATTTGTTTACCGATGCAATACCTCTTTTTACGAATGCTTTTTTTGAAACAATGTCCGGTTATACAACTACCGGAGCTTCAATATTAAGTGATATTGAAATTATTCCAAAAGGTGTTTTGTTTTGGAGGAGTATGACGCATTGGATAGGAGGTATGGGGATTATTGTTTTAGCAGTTGCGATTTTGCCTTTGTTAGGAATTGGAGGAATGCAGTTGTTTGCAGCAGAGGCTCCAGGCCCGAGTGCAGATAAATTACATCCACGAATTACAGATACTGCAAAACGTTTGTGGTTAATATATGTTGGGTATACTGTTGCGGAAACTATTTTATTGAAATTGGCAGGGATGAACCTTTTCGACGCGATGAATCATTCCTTAGCAACGCTTTCAACGGGAGGGTTTTCAACTAAAAACTTAAGTATAGCTTATTGGAATGACAGTCCTATGATACAATATATCATCATAGTTTTTATGTTTTTAGCGGGGACAAATTTTGTTCTAAGTTATTTTGCTTTCAAAGGAAAAGTGCAACGGATTATAAAAGATGAAGAGTTTAAATTTTATACTGTTTTCACAATAATATTTGCTGTTATGTGTGCTCTTGTAGTGTATTGTAATGCAAATGTTCCCGTTTCAGAATATCATTCACAAGTGCTAGGTTCTTGGGAGAGTTCCTTCAGACACTCCTTGTTTCAGGTAGTGTCAGTAGTGACTACTACAGGTTTTGTAACCGCTGATTTTACAGGTTGGACTCCTTTTTTATCAGTATTCTTCTTCGGATTGATGTTTGTTGGTGGTTCCGCGGGTTCTACTTCAGGAGGAGTGAAGGTTGTTCGTCATTTGGTAATGATTAAAAACGCATTCTTGGAGTTTAAAAGAACATTACATCCTAATGCAATAATACCAGTACGTTATAACTCAAAAGCGGTGTCGAAGGAAATAGTATTTAATGTATTAGCATTCTTTATTTTGTTTATGCTGTTGTTTATAATAGGTGCTTTAGGTTTAGGGATGTTAGGTTTGGATTTTGAATCAGCAGTTGGTGGATCTGTATCGAGTCTTGGAAATGTTGGTCCAGCATTCGGGTCACTAAATCCGTTAGCTAATTATGGTCACCTACCAGGATTAGCCAAATGGTGGTGTTGTTTTTTAATGCTTTTGGGGAGGTTAGAATTGTTTACAGTGTTGATTGTATTTACTCCGTTTTTTTGGAGAAATAGATAAAGTATTTAGTAAAGAATAATTTTGGTAAGCTATTTGCATATCTTTTTTTAAACTTAAACATCATGAAAAACATAATAGTATTACTAAGCTCAATTGTATTATTTTCTTGTGTTTATAAAAAAGGAAAAACCATGACGGATAAAACTGAAAACACAATTATTTTAAATGATATGTGGGTAATCCAGACTATGCAAGGCAAACCACTTTTAGCTAATACAATGAAACGTCCTGTATTAGAATTTAAATCAGCAGTATTAAAATTTAATGGAAACGACAGTTGTAATAATATTTTTGGAGCTATAGAAAGGTTGACAGAATCCGAATTAAAATTTGGAATGATAGCGGGAACAAAGATGATGTGTCCAGAAATTAAAGTAGCCAATACATATCTGAAATTACTTGCTGAGGTTCGATATTATAAAATTAAAAACATGGAGTTGATGCTTTTTGATATAGAAAAAAGACAAATACTAAGGTATAAAAAAGTTGATTAATATCGACTGTTGTTAGTGTAAGTTGGACATGAATATCAATGTCAAAAAAAAGGAATATTGTTTAATAGAATGTCTGCATTAATTGAAAGTTATGTTTATCTATTGAATACGGCCAACTATAAAAAGATACTACCAAACTAATAGGTAGTCCAGTTATGTATGGCTGAGATCGATTAACGTAAATTACGGAGTCCTTCATAAACTACAATACTTACTGCGTTTGCAAGATTGATGCTTCTAATGTGTTCGCTAAAAAGAGGTATGCTATATAGTTTAGATTCGAATTTCTCTAGGATGTTTTTTGGTAAGCCTTTTGATTCTTTTCCGAATACTAAAAACAATTCATCTTTAAAATCAATGTCATAATATTCTTGAGTTCCGTGGCTTGATAAAAAAGCCATTTCTTTATCTTTATGTGTTTTTAAAAACTCATCAATGCTTTCGTAGGTAAATAAGTTTATGTGCTTCCAGTAGTCTAATCCTGCACGTTTTAATCTGCTGTCAGTTATTTCAAATCCAAATGGTTTTACTAAATGTAAGTTGGATCCTGATGCTAAACTTAAACGACCAATGTTACCTGTATTGGTATGTATTTCAGGTTCAATTAAAACAATGTTGTATGCCATGTTCTTTATTTTAGGATAAAAAAACCTCACAGATTAGATGCTGTGAGGTGTGTTATTTTAATAGAAAATTGATATTAGTTCAAAACTTTCTTAATTCGTGACATTGCTTCTCTTAATTGAGTTTCACTTGCTGCATAAGAAATTCTAATACAGTTTGGAGCTCCAAAAGCATCTCCGGTAACGGTAGCTACGTGAGCTTCTTCTAGTAAATATAAAGAAAAATCAGAAGCGTTGTTAATTAGTGTTCCGTTTAGTGTTTTTCCGAAAAAGGAAGAAACATCTGGGAAAAGATAAAATGCTCCGTTTGGGGTGTTTGTTTTAACCCCGTTAATTTCATTCAATAAACCAATAACGATATCACGTCTTGATTTAAATTCATCAACCATGTATTGTATTTTACTAACAGGAGCGTCAAGAGCTGCAATTGTAGCTTTTTGAGCAATACAGTTAGTCCCTGATGTAATTTGACCTTGCATTTTAGTGCACGCTTTAGCAATCCATTCAGGAGCGCCAATATAGCCAACTCTCCACCCTGTCATGGCAAATGCTTTTGCGACACCGTTTATGGTAATGGTACGGTCGTACATACTTGGTATTTGGGCAAAGCTAAAGTTTTCTCCTTCGTAATTAATATGCTCGTAAATTTCGTCAGAAATAATATAGATATTCGGATGTTTCTCTAAAACTGCTGCCAAGTCCAAGTATTCTTTTTCGCTATATTTTGATCCACTTGGATTATTTGGAGAGTTAAAGAAAATTAATTTTGTTTTAGGAGTAATGGCAGCTTCTAATTGTGCAGGTGTTATTTTAAAGTCTGCTTCAATTGAAGAAGGGATTTCTTTATAAGTTGCTTCAGCCAAAGTAGCAATAGCAGAATAACTTACCCAGTATGGTGCAGGCAATAAAACCTCGTCTCCTGGATTAAGTAATACCATGGCAACATTGGCTATGGATTGCTTTGCTCCGGTTGAAACTACTATTTGATTTGTAGTGTAGTCAAGATTGTTATCTCTTTTAAACTTCCTGCAAATAGCTTCTCTTAAATCGTCATATCCATTTACTGGAGTGTAGGAGTTGTAATTGTCATTAATTGCCTGAATGGCAGCTTCTTTAATAAAATCAGGTGTATTGAAATCAGGTTCGCCTAAGCTAAGTCCGATAATATCTTTTCCTTCGTTCCTTAATTCACGTGTTTTAGCAGCCATTGCTAAAGTTTGTGATATTGGTAAGCTGTTAATTCTGTCTGAAAGTGGTTTCATAAGTATTGTTTAGTGGAAAATAAAAAGGGTAAAGAAAATTCTTTACCCTGATTTGATTAGCTTATACTGTAATTGGTTTTTTACCTAAATAGCTTAATTGATTGTAGTGCTCAATAATTGCTCTACCCATAGTTTTGTATTCGTTATATGGCAAACTAAACTCGTGTGCAGTTTCTTTAACTATTTTCGCTATTTTTTTATAATGTATATGACTTATGTTCGAGTATAAATGATGTTCTACTTGATGATTTAGTCCTCCAGTATAAAATCCAACTAGCCAGTTTTTAGGAGCGAAATTAGAGGTGGTGAACAATTGATGTATCGCCCAAGTATTTTTCATGTTCCCACTTTCATCTGGTGTTGGTGTTTCGGTATTCGGCATAACGTGTGCTAATTGAAAAACAACGCTTAAAATGATACCTGCTGTATAATGCATTACAACGAATCCTACTAAAACTTCCCACCATGCAAAGCCTAAAAACAAAGGTAAAACTACCCATAGAGAATAATAAACAATTTTACTGATAATCAATTTTGTCCATTGTGTTGTGGCACTAGGTGCTTTACCGTAAGACAGTTTTCTTTTTAAGTATTTATATGTTTGAATAAAATCAGTAGTTATTGCCCAGTTTAGGGTTAATAATCCATACAAAGCAAAAGAATAATATTTTTGATATTGATGAATTTTCAACCATTTTGAATGCGGCGAAAAACGAATAATTCTACCTGCGTCAATGTCTTCATCATGTCCTTGAATATTAGTATAGGTATGATGTAAAACATTATGTTGTATTTGCCAGTTGTATACGTTACCAGCTAAAATGTAAATACTGCTACCCATTAGTTTGTTAACCCATTTTTTACTTGAGAAAGCTTCGTGATTAGCATCGTGCATTACGTTCATTCCAACACCTGCCATTCCAACACCAATAATAACTACAAAAAGTAACTGTAGCCATGAAGGAAGGTTGATGGTTAGGATTAGTGCCATTGGGGCAAGAAACAGAGTAAACATCACTATAGTTTTAGTGTATAGTTTCCAGTTGCCTGTTTTTTTAATTTCGTTTTCTTTAAAGTAAGTGTTAACTCTCTTATTTAAAGTTTTGAAAAACTTTGCGGAATCAACTCTTGAAAATTTTACTGTTGGATTCATTATGTTGAAATTGAGGTTTGTTATGCAAATTTATTAATATAATTGTTTAATTGCTTAATTAAGAACAAGAATTACTAAAATTATTAACTAGTTTTGCAACTAAATAGTATTTAGATGGAAGAAATAATTAAATATTTCCCTGATTTAACAGAAAATCAATTGAATCAGCTTACTCAATTGGAAGGTTTGTATACCGATTGGAATAGTAAAATCAATGTAATTTCAAGGAAAGATATTGATGAATTATATGTAAGGCATGTGCAGCATTCTTTAGGGATAGCAAAAGTTATTCAGTTTAAATCGGGTGCTTCAATACTTGATGTTGGTACCGGTGGAGGTTTTCCTGGTATTCCATTGGCTATTTTGTATCCTGATGTGCAATTCCATTTAATTGATATCATTGCAAAAAAACTGAAGGTTGTTCAGGGTGTTGTTGATGCTTTAGGATTGACTAATGTTAAAGTAGAGCAAACTCGTGCGCATCTTGTAAATGATCAATACGATTTTATTGTAAGTAGAGCTGTTACTAATATGACTGACTTTGTTGGTTGGGTTAGAAAAAAAATAAAAAAAGAACAAAATCACGAGGTTAGAAATGGGGTTTTTTATTTAAAAGGCGGTGATTTAACCGAAGAGTTATCATTGTTTCAATCAGTACAATTAACGAATTTAAGCGACTTTTTTGAAGAAGAATTCTTCGAAACTAAAAAGGTGGTTTATTTACCAATTAAATATAAACCATAGTAGTTTTTAATTATTACTATAAACACAAAAAGAGTTATCTATTCAGATAACTCTTTTTGTGTTTATAGTAAGTAGCTTAAATTAATTTAAAACCGCTACTTTGGTATTTAGCAGTTCGGTGTTTTTTTCGTCTTTAATATTTAAAAGATACAATCCATTACTGATATCGGTTGTTATGCTAATGGTATTTGAGTTCTTTTTGACTTGTTTCCAAATTATTTTACCGCTTAAATCATATAGAGAAATAGATAAATTCGTATTTGAATTTAAGCTACTCAATAAAGTTATATTATTAGTTGTTACAGGGTTTTTTTGTAGCACAATGCTATTCTCGTTTAAGTTAATTCCTGTAATACCTAATATTTGAGGTTCAACAATTTCATTCCAAGCAAAGTCTACATTTGAAGTAGTAAGTGTTACGTGATTTTCATTATCATCCGGCATAAACCAACTTACGAAAGGTGTTTGTGTACTTGTACTCGTGGTGATCCCGTCCCATGGGGTGTCAGGAGTGCCTAAGTTTATATTTTCAAACCAGTTTAAATTAGTGTCATTTAATGCTAATGCACTTACGGCTGGTATAAAATTGAAACCATTAATAGTTAGGCCTGTAAAAAATGCTGTAATTGTAGTATCACTACCATCATTAAATTGAGCTTCTATAGCGGTTAAATCAAATAAACCACCCATTGCGGCATCTACACCATTACTGTAAGAATTTGCTAATGACTCAGCATAGCAATATTCGTTACTTATTGGCCAGGGCATATCAATGTATTGATCGCCAATTGCAATTTGGTTTGTAGCGTATGGTGTGCACCAAACATCTAAATCAAGATCTGGATTTGGCCAAAATTGTGTGAGGTAAACATCTAGTATTTTGTTTTCGGGTAAAACGGCAGATCCATTTTTATGTGGATAAGTTGTACCTATACCGCTACCATTAATGATAGCTGCATTTCGGGTGTTTTCTGGAAACCCTGAAGTGGTTAGTGCGTTAATTTTAGTATAAAATGTATTATGAAAATCGTGTGGTGTTGGTAAAACAATATTGGAATCAAAATCATCAAGATCACCGCTGATTAAATGAGGCTCAAAATGATCGACTAACATCTGTCTTGCAGCAGAAGATTTTAATAAGCTATCTACTATTGGTTTTATGGAATCAACACTATTACTGCCTAAACCATAGGCTAAGAAATTAAACACTTGTTGAAAACCAATAGGGACATTAGCTCCTCTATGAGGAGAGTCAAACGAAATCCATAATCGGGTATCATGAGTATCTCCATTCTGCTCCATGAAGTTTAAGGCATAACGTGATATTAATCCTCCCATACTAGGGCCTATTACAACGTTTTGTTCTGTGCCTGTTTTTTGTCCATTAATAATAGTAATTATTTCCCTAACAGTCATAGCATTGCGTTCAATAAAATCAGCGCCACCATCCACTAATGTGCTTCCTGGGTAATCTCCGGTATCAATTACACCATCAGTATTTACATCTGATGAGTTTGCTATTGATTGTAAAGTTCCGTCAGTTAGTCTGAAGTATTGAGGGAAATTAATAATTATAATATCATAATTTTCGTCTGCACGAATACGATCGGCTAAATTTAAAGTAGCACCATTATCGTCATAGCTTAACAGGTCGTAAACAGCGGAAATATCTCGCGTATCACCTGGGTCAAAGCCATCTATTACAAAAATTGGTTTGTCTAATATGTTATCAGCTCCTAGGAATATTTCATATTCGGCTAAACCTGCGAAACTTGCCGTGCCGTTATACATTGATAAATCTGCGATAATAGAAGAGGGGGTTTCGGTAGCGTTAACCTTCAAGAATTGTTGGGAGTCCGCTTTTGAATATTCAATTTTTAAGCTAGATTTTCTAGTGATGCTTTCTCCATTAGCAAAGTAAATTTTAAAGATTAATTCTTTTTTACCTTCTTCGGTATAGTTAATTTGTACCGGAGTATTGAATTTAAAATCTTGAAACCCATTTCCGTTATTAAAATTGGCTTTTATAGTTGAAATTTCCGAACTAGTATTGTTGATGAAAAAATCTTCTTCTAGAATATATGTAGTCGACATACCTTTATGTGTTAAACATAATGGGGTAATAATAGTTGTTGTGTTCTTGGTGAAAATATAGTCTGAGGTATTTCTAGTTACTTTGTTGCCTATTAGAGTTAATTTCCCGTTACTCACGAAATCTTCATTAATGCTTTCATATTCGGCATGTAAGAGTCCTATTTTTACAATAGGAGAATAATTAATAGGCTTACTTATTTGCTGTATTTTCGCAAGCTGTTGAAATCTGTTTTTAGTATCGTTATTTTGTAATTCCTTATAACTTTGAGTGAAATTATACATCCCGTAGGTATCCAGTTTTTTATCTAGAACAGAAAACGGGCTTCTTTGTGTAATGAAAATGTCAGTTTTTAAATCAGAAGTGTCAAATTCAGAATAATCAAATTTGTTTTTTTCTTGCGCTTGAATTACTCCGATTGTCATCAGAACTAGTGTTAAGTATATTTTTCTCATAGTTTAGTCGGGTAGTATGCTGTGCATGCATAACAGTTTGGTTAACAATATAGTGAAATATGTATTAATAAATTAACAAATGATAACTTGATTGACATAACGTAAAAAAAAATCCCTATCAGTTTTGATAGGGGTTTTTTATAGGTATAAAACTCAGCTTACTCTCCTAGGAAAGGGTATCTGTAATCAACTGGAGTTACAAACGTTTCCTTAATTAAGCGAGGAGAAACCCAACGTAATAAGTTTTGAGCCGATCCTGCTTTGTCATTTGTTCCAGAAGCTCTAGCTCCTCCAAATGGTTGTTGTCCAACAACAGCTCCTGAAGGCTTGTCGTTTATGTAAAAGTTACCTGCACTGTTTTGTAATGCTTTGTTTGCTTCTTCTAAAGCATATCTGCATTCAGAGAAAACAGCACCTGTTAATGCGTACTCTGAAGTTGAGTCAACTAGTTTTAATGTTTCCGACCAGTCCTTGTCTTCATAAACATAAATAGTAACTACAGGTCCGAATAATTCAGTTCCCATAGTAGCGTAGTTAGGGTTTGTAGTAACGATTACTGTAGATTCAATAAAGTATCCTTTAGATTTATCGTAATTTCCACCAGCAACTATTTCAGCATCAGTATCTTTTTTAGCTTGGTCAATATAAGAAGTTAATTTATCAAATGAACCTTCGTGAATTACTGCAGTAATAAAGTTACTTAAATCAGCAGGAGATCCCATTTTAAAAGAAGCAACATCTTCTTTTACAAAATTGATTATTTCTGAAGCAGTAGATTTTGGTAAATAAATTCTTGAAGCTGCCGAACATTTTTGTCCTTGGTATTCAAAAGCACCTCTTGAAATAGCAGTTGCTACTTGTTTAGTGTTTGAAGTTGGGTGAGCAATGATAAAATCTTTCCCACCTGTTTCTCCAACTATTTTTGGATATGTTTTGTAGTTGTGGATGTTCTCTCCAATTTTCTTCCAAATTTCTTTGAAAACATAAGTAGAACCTGTAAAGTGAATTCCTGAAAAATCAGGACTTGCTAATACAGTGTCAGTAATCATAACTGGGTCACCATAAACAACATTAATTACACCGTCTGGAACACCAGCTTCTTTAAATATATCAACAATTACTTTTGCTGAAAATATTTGATGATCACTAGGCTTCCAAACAACAGTATTTCCCATTAAAGCAGCACTTGCAGGTAAATTAGCAGCAATTGCAGTAAAGTTAAACGGAGTGATTGCGTAAATGAATCCTTCTAAGGGTCTGTATTCAACTCTGTTCCAAACACCATTTGAAGAGGCAGGTTGGTCCTTGTAAATGTCAGACATGAATTTTACGTTAAAACGTAAAAAGTCAATTAACTCACAAGCAGCGTCAATTTCAGCTTGAAAAACATTTTTAGACTGTGCAATCATTGTTGCAGCGTTTATTTTTGCTCTGTATGGTCCAGCAATTAAATCGGCAGCACGTAAAAATATTGCAGCTCTTTGTTCCCAAGGCATTTGTGCCCATTGAACTCTTGCTTCTAAAGCTGAAGAAATAGCGTTTTCAATATGCTTTTTCTCTGCTAAATGATAGGTTCCAACAACCTGTTGGTGATCATGTGGTAAAGTCATGTTTCTGGTATTCCCAGTTCTAACTTCTTCCTTACCAATATATAATGGTACATCTACTGTTCCGTTGTAATAAGAAGCGTATTGCTTAGTAACAGCTTCTCTTTCTGGGGTTCCAGGGGCATACGATTTTACTGGTTCGTTTACCGGGTTTGGAACATTGAAAAAACCTTTTGACATAATATTTAAGTTCTAAAATTTGAATAATCTCTAAGATGTCAAAAATACTAAAAATTTACAAGAATTTATTGATTGATGTTGTTGTAGTTAAGATAGTTGCTTATAATATAGGTTTAATGTTACAAATCAACGCAGCTTTATGGAGATAAAACAGTAATTGCTAACTCAGTTTATTTGGGAAGCTTTTCATTATTAAGTTCGCTGACGCTATTTTTTTTGTAAGTTGCAAACGGATATGAAGACTATCAGTTTATATGTGTACAGTAAGTTTTATTTATAGAGGAAACACCGATTTTATGCTCATTTCTAATAGAGATGAAGCAGTTAATAGAAAAACGATTCCGCCAAATTTGTATGAGAATAATGGAGTTTCTTTAGTGTACCCGAAGGATGGGGTTGCTGGTGGAACTTGGATTGGTGCAAGTTCAAAAAGCAGGTTGCTCTGTTTGTTAAATGGTGCTTTTGTAAAACATGATAGAAAATCAAGTTATAAAAAAAGTAGAGGAATTATTGTAAAGGAGTTGTTGGCTGTTACTGATGTGTTTTCTGAAATACAACAATATGATTTTAATGATATAGAACCTTTTACCTTGTTGATAGTGGATTGGAATTCTGAATTAAAATTAATTGAACTGATCTGGGATGGTGTGAGCGCTCAAATTACCGATTTGCCATTAGAGCCTAAAATTTGGAGTTCATCTACCTTGTATAATTCGGAAATGAAAACATTTCGAAAACAATGGTTTCAAGAATATTTAAGTCAAAATGGATCTTCCAGTAATGAGTTGTTATACTTTCATGAACATTATGGGATTGGCGATCCGATGTTAGATTTAAAAATAGATAGAGGTCTGTTAAAAACCGTGAGCATTACCATGTTTGAAAAATCAGAAGAAAATATAAAGGTTATTTATAAGGACTTATTACACGATAAAACTTCACAATTAATGTTTAATTCAATACTGATGTCTGATGGCGAATAATACTGGGATAATTTTAGTACTTGCTTATCCATCAACTATAGTGATGGTTTCAGAGGAATGGTTTTCACCGCTTTTGAGATATATAGGTATCGGGAAAAAGGATTATTTACGAGCTGGTCATGCGGCTTTAGTTTTAATCGATAAAAACAAAGGAGATTTAGAGTATCATGATTTTGGACGCTATATTACTAACGAACCAAATGGTAGAGTACGTGGGGGAAAGTACGATAGAGAATTAAGATTTCCGATTAAAGCCAAAATTGTAAATAATAGAATCCAGAATTTAAGCGAGATATTAAAATTCTTGTCTCAGAATCCGAAATTAACTCATGGCGATGGTAAGTTAGTTGCATCTGTATGTGATCAAGTAGATTATAAAAAAGCAAAAAGTCACATTCAAAAAATGCAACGACAAGGGGCAATTCGCTATGCAGCATTTAAGAAAAATGCTAGCAATTGTGCGCGTTTTGTAACTACAACACTGATTGTTTCAGTAACGATAGAGCGTGTAAAAAAGAAATTGATTTCCTCTCAAAATTTTACACCAAGTACGGTTGGTAATGTTATGTTAGCTGATACTTGTAATCAGGTGTACGAAGTTCATGACGGGGTTATTTCAAAATTTAAATCTACTCAGACTAAAGAGAATCTAAAATATTTTTTAGATCGTTTGCCAAAACATCAAGTTAGTTTTACGGGAACGCTTGATCCAAAACCTGTTGATGGATTGCATAATAACGCACAATGGTTGTCAGGGATAGCAGCTGGGGCTTGGTATGAGCTTACGTCAAATGACAAATTAGGGGATAACGAATTTAGATTCCGACGCGTATCTCCATATGGAGATGTAGATGTAGATGCTGTTTTTACAACTAAAAATGGTTTTTCTTTAGATAAAGAATTCAAAATAATTCATAATTCCAATTGCTTCTATTGTGCCGTTGAGCAAGATGGTAAAATAATGCAATTAGGGTATTTGAGAGATTTTAATTCAGCGCAAACGGAGCGCTCAGTCTAAATGTAGGGATGGCTACTTTGAAAGTTTTTGATGAGTTAAAACTTATCATGTTATAAAAACCTTTCATGGAGCCGTATGGAGATGCTAATAAGCAGCCTGAACCATAACTGTGTTTTTCGCCAGGGTTTAAAACAGGTTTTTTTCCAACTACACCTTCGCCATCAATAATTTCGGTGTCGTTTAGAGAGTCGTAAATTTCCCAATGTCTAGATGTTAGTTGAACTGATTCTGAGCTTTGGTTCTCAATTGTAACAACATATCCAAAAGCAAAGTGCATCTTATAGTTTTTATAAAACGTTCCTTCAAAATTTGTTTGTACTGAGATTTTTATGCCTCGTGTAATTTGTTCGACCATTAGCTAAGGGGGTTATGGTGTAAAAGTAGTGATTTTATTTTTGTTAGGAGTTGTGTTCTTGTTTTTTACAGTCGGTTTTTGTCTTTAAAACTCTAATAGCGAATATTAGTAGAACTTGCGCTACCTATGCCAATAACTTTATCGTATCTATCTCCTTGCTTTTTGTAGTAAACTAGCACAGTGTATTCATTTTCTGTCTGATAGAAATTACCGTCAATTAAGGAATGGTCAATTTCATTATTCGTAAATGTGATGAATTTGTAGTTTACAAACCCTTGTTTTATTAAGGATTTGTTTTCGTAAAGTCCCTTATTGATATTAAATTTCATTTCTGAAAAATCATCTAACTTATAGTTATTAAAATTTCCGACAATGTAAATTTTCCGGTCTCCCATGTTTTCATAATTTTCTAAAGAGAAATGCACATTTACATAATCAGCTTCAATATTGTCGTTGTCGGAGTTTAGATTCCGAACAACAAACCCACCATTTATATCAGGGTTGTAGGTGTAGGGTTGATGACGTCTTGAGGTGTTTGTATATAGCCTGTTGTGGTATATTTCGTGTAATTCGAAATTCCGAATACTAATGTTTCCTCCGCGAATGTTTTTATTATCGTAATAAAAATATTCGTTTCCTGCCCAAAAAGAAGCTTCTTGGTCATAACGATACATTAGCGTATTGCCAATAGTGTATTGCGGTTTTAAATTGGTGATGCAGTTGTTAATGTTGTTATTTTTAAAAACCAGTGTTTTTATAGATCTTTTTGGGTTGATGAAAAAATCGGTACGAGGTTTTATTGTGAATTGAATTATTTGCTTCTGATTTATGAATTTAAGGTCTCTTGACCGTTTAATTTCTACTTTAACACTAGTGCTGTTTTGGTATACGATGAATTTTTTTGAAAAAAGCAGTTCTTCATTATCATCGTATATTTCTAAAAAATAATTTCCTGTTTTTATAATTCTTAAATCGCTATTCGGAATTTTTAATCTGTAGTGAGAATATATTTGTAATGTATTGAATGAATTTTCGTAATCCTGAATATGTTGGTCGTCCATCCCTTTTATGTATTCATTTTTTGCTAATGAGGACTCTGACCAATCAAAATCCCTGTGTGAAATTTTGTAGTAGTAATCCGCTTCATCGCCATTAATGTCGTCAAAAGAAAAGTTTAGTGTTTTTCCTAGTTGAATTAACGGAATTTGCCTTTCTGATGTTAGTTCTTGTAAAATTATTGTTTTGATGTATTCAGGAGGTGCTATTTCGTGTGATGCTTGAGCGTGACTCGTGTAGATACTTAGTAAGGTAAGGAGTGTGAGTATAAGTCGCATTGAAAAATATGTTTGAGTGTAAATATAAACAAATTCCGTACCATAGCTCATGGTCTAGAAAATATTTATTTAGAAAGAGTATAAATAAATAAAATTGCCTTAACACAATTTTAAGAGTCGGCTATAAAATTGTAATTTTGGCTCGAATTTTTTAGAAAAATCTACTCAATTATGTCCAAAGACATTCGTATACGAAAAGGGTTTGACATTAAACTTGTTGGTGCAGCCGAAAAAGACACGGTTCAAGCAATAGCAAGTAATGTTTACGCAATTCAACTTTCAGATTTTCATGGTATAGTCCCAAAAATGCTTAAAAAAGTTGGTGATAAAGTACAAGCTGGTGAAGCTGTGTTTTATAACAAAACTAATGAAGCTATGAAATTTACTGCTCCAGTTAGTGGTGAAATTTCAGAGATTGTTCGTGGAGATAGAAGAAGAATTCTAACCATCAAAATCAGTGCAGATAAAGAACAACAATACGCTAGTAACTCTAGTGTTAATGTTGATTCTGCGAATGCTGAAATTATTAAAAATCATTTATTAGCAACAGGTTGTTGGCCATTTATCAATCAACGTCCGTATGCTGTAATTGCAAATCCGGAAGTTGCTCCAAAAGCTATTTTTGTTTCTGCGTATGCAAGTGCTCCTTTAGCCGCTGACTACGATTACGTATTGGCTGGAAAAGAAGCAGAATTGCAAGCCGCAGTAACCGCTTTAGGGAAGTTAACGGAAGGAGCGGTACACGTTTCTGTAGGGAAGAAGTCAAATTCTCCATTAGCAGAATTAAGTGGTATTACATTGCATAAAGTATCTGGGCCGCACCCTTCTGGAAATGTAGGTACACAGATTAATAAAATAGATCCTATTAATAAAGGAGAAGTAGTTTGGACAGTAACACCTCAGGATTTAGTTATCATAGGGGAGTTGTTGTTAACTGGTAAGTTTAACGCGGAACGTACTATAGCTTTAGTAGGTTCATCTGTTAAAAAACCAAAGTACTACAAAACTAAAATAGGATCGGAAGTTGCTGCATTTGTATATGCTTCTGGAGTACATACTGAAAACATTCGTGTGATTGGTGGTGATGTATTAACTGGAGCGAAAGTAAACCCTGATGGTTATTTAGGGTATTACAACAATACAGTTACCGTTATTCCTGAAGGAGATGATTATGATTTATTTGGATGGAATAAGCCAGTATTTAATAAAGTGTCTACTACTAGAGCAATGACTTTTTCTTGGATGATGCCAAATAAAAAGTTTGATTTAAATACAAATACCAATGGTGAGCACAGAGCGTTTGTTGTTACTGGTTCATTTGAAGAAGTATTCCCGTTAGATATGTATCCGATGCAGTTGTTAAAAGCGTGTATGGTTAAGGATTTAGACGAAATGGAAGCTTTAGGTATGTATGAAGTTGCACCGGAAGATTTTGCTTTAACTGAATTTGTTTGTGTGTCAAAACAGCCACACCAACAAATTATTAGAGAAGGGTTAGACTTAATGTATAAAGAAATAGGATAACGCTATGAGCTTAAAAAGTAATTTACATAATTTAAAAGAAAAGTATAAAGGAACCAAGATGGCTCCTGCTTTTAACGCGTTACATACGTTTGTGTATTTGCCAAATGAGGTAACTCATTCAGGAAGTCATATTCGTGTAGCGGACGATTTAAAGCGTACAATGAATACCGTAATCATGGCTTTAGTACCATGTTTACTATTCGGTATGTTTAATGCTGGTTACCAACATCACTTAGCTACTGGAGAAATTCAAGCGGCTACAGCTGGTTTTTTTAGTCCTGAATTCTGGACTATGGATAACTTCTTGTTAGGTGCTATTAAAATTTTACCATTAGTATTAGTTTCATATGTAGTGGGACTTGGAGTAGAATTTATTTTTGCGATCATAAAAGGTCATGAAGTAGAGGAAGGGTACTTAGTATCAGGTATGTTAATTCCATTAATTGTTCCTATTGATATTCCGTTATGGATGTTAGCAGTAGCAGTAATATTTGGAGTTGTTATTGGTAAAGAAGTTTTTGGTGGTACAGGAATGAATATTTTGAATCCTGCATTAACAGTACGAGCATTTTTATTCTTCGCGTATCCAACTTGGATGACAGGAGATAAAGTATGGGTAGAAGGAGCACAAGCTGCTACTGGAACACCTGATGCTTTTTCTGGAGAAACAATATTAGGGTCTTTAGCACAAGCTAAAGAAGTTAGTTATTCTGTAATGGATCAATTTATAGGGTTTATTCCAGGGTCTGTTGGTGAAACGTCAACCTTATTAATTTTATTAGCAGGATTATTCTTAATCTTTGCTAAAATTGGTTCTTGGAGAATTATGTTGTCTGCAGTGGTTGGTTCTCTAATCATGGGATTAATATTTAACCAAGTAGCACCTTCAATGGAAGGGACTAAATTCTTTGCATTAATGGATATGCCTTTCTGGCAACATTTATTAGTTGGAGGATTGGCTTTTGGTATTGTATTTATGGCTACGGATCCAGTATCTGCAGCGCAAACAAACAAAGGAAAATGGATTTACGGTTTCTTAATTGGTTTCTTATCAGTAATGATCCGTGTATTTAATCCTGCCTTCCCAGAAGGAGTAATGTTAGCTATTTTATTAATGAATGTTTTCGCTCCAACAATTGACCATTATGTGGTTCAAGGAAATGTGAAGAAGCGATTAAAACGTGTAAAAACAGCATAAGTTATGGCTATAGATACAAGTAAAAATTCGTACACTATTATCTTTTCAATCATAATGGTTGTGGTAGTAGGAGCTTTATTAGCTGGTATTTCTTCTGGATTGGGAGAAAAAATTAAGGCTAATAAGAAAGTAGAAAAAATGCAAAACATTTTGTTTGCAATGGGGGTAACAAATTCAGAAGATAAAAATGAATTTGCCGATAAAACTAAAGCAGAAAATTTGTTTAAGGAATATATAGGTGAGGAGCAATACATCGTTAAAGGTGCAACGGCTACAAAAACTCTTGAAGCTTTTAAATTAGAAGTTAAAAAAGAACAAGATAAAGTAAAAGCAAACGCATCTTATGAGCAACAATTACCATTATTTGTTGGTAAAAAAGACGGGAAAACATTTTACGTTGTGCCAATGAGAGGGAATGGATTGTGGGATGCAATTTGGGCATATGTTGCCTTAGATGAAAACCTAGTAGTTCAAGGTGCTTATTTTGATCACAAAGGAGAAACTCCTGGTTTAGGTGCTAACATTAAAGAGCCTTACTTTAGAGATGACTTTAAAGGAGAGCATATTTTTGACGCCGCTGGTATTTACCAAGGGATTACTGTTAAGAAAGGTAATTTAGATCCTAAAAATGACCGTAAAACTGACAATGCTGTAGATGCTATGGCGGGCGCAACTATTACTGGTGACGGGGTTACTACAATGATTAAGAATGGTCTTGCATTGTACTTGCCATATTTTGAAACTTTAAAAACAGCTAAATAATTATGGGACTTTCAAAAAAACACAAAGGACTGTTGTTAGATCCTTTAGCAGATAACAATCCTATTACTATTCAGGTATTAGGAATTTGTTCAGCATTAGCTATTACAGCACAATTGAAGCCGTCAATTATTATGGCGGTTTCTGTATTGTTTGTATTAGGTTTAGGAAATGTAGTAATCTCTTTAATGAGAAATATTATTCCTTCAAAAATCAGAATCATTGTTCAGTTAATCATTGTTGCAACTTTAGTAATTATTGTTGATCAAGTATTGAAAGCATTTGCGTATGAATTAAGTAAAACGCTATCTGTTTTTATCGGATTGATTATTACAAACTGTATTATCATGGGGCGTTTTGAAGCTTTTGCTTTAGCTAACAAACCTTGGCCAGCTTTTTTAGATGGTATTGGTAATGCTGCTGGTTACGGATTGTTGTTAATCGTAGTAGCTTTCTTTAGAGAATTGTTAGGGGCAGGAACTTTATTCGGTTTTAAAGTATTAGGTGATCCTATTGAGAAAACAGGATTGTATGCTTATGGATATGAAAATAACGGTTTTATGGTATTAGCGCCAATGGCATTAATAGTTGTAGGAATCATTATTTGGGTACAACGTAGTAAAAATCCAACTTTAGTAGAAAGTCACTAGACGATTTAGTAATTTCTGTGTCACACTAAGCTTGCCGAAGTGCTTTCAGAAACTAAAATTTATAAAACATGGAATATTTAGAATTATTATTTAAATCGATATTTACCCAAAACATGGTATTTACATATTTCTTAGGAATGTGTTCGTACTTGGCGGTATCTAAAAAAGTATCTACTGCAGTTGGTTTAGGAGCGGCAGTAATATTTGTATTGGCAATTACTATGCCTCTAAACTGGTTGTTAGATCAGTATTTATTAAAGGATGGAGCTTTGGCTTGGTTAGGACCAGAATATGTGGAGTATGACTTAAGTTTCTTAACATTCATCTTATTTATTGCTACTATTGCTACAATGGTACAATTAGTTGAGATTATTGTAGAGAAATTCTCACCAGCATTATACAACTCTTTGGGTATATTTTTACCACTTATCGCGGTAAACTGTGCTATTTTAGGAGGGTCGTTATTCATGCAGCAAAAAGAATTACCATCAATTGGTCACGCTACTATTTATGGAGTAGGATCAGGAATTGGTTGGTTCTTGGCAATTTTAGCAATTGCAGCTATTCGTGAAAAAATACGCTATTCAAATGTACCACCTGCCTTAAGAGGTTTAGGAATTACATTCATCATAACAGGACTTATGGCTATTGGTTTCAATAGTTTTGGAGGAATGTTAACCGGAGATGATGGTAAAGCGAAAAAAGAAGATAAAACAGCAGTTGTTAAGGTTGAAGAAACTAAAGCAGTGTTGGTTAGTACAAACACAAAATCTGTAAACTAATTATGATATATTTAGCATCAACAGGAGGAGCAATTGCTATTACAGTAGTAGCATTGTTTATTTTGGTATTGTCGTTGGTTTTAATATTAATCTTTGCAAAAGATAAATTATTACCATCAGGAAGCGTTAAAATTACAATTAACGGAGAAAAAGAAATTGAAGTTGCTTCAGGAGGTACATTATTATCTACTTTAGGGGCTCAAAAAATATTTTTACCATCTGCCTGTGGAGGTGGAGGAACTTGTGTTCAATGTGAGTGCCATGTGAATTCTGGTGGAGGGGAAGCTTTGCCAACAGAAACCCCTCACTTTACTCGTAAAGAGTTGGCTCATGGAGTACGTTTGTCTTGTCAGGTAAAAGTAAAACAGGATATGGATATTTCTATTCCAGAAGAAATTTTTGGAATTAAGAAATGGGAAGCAGTTGTAGTTTCTAACTATAATGTAGCAACTTTCATTAAAGAATTCGTAGTAGAAATCCCTGAAGACATGGGGTACAAAGCAGGAGGGTATATTCAAATTGAAATACCTCAATGTGAAGTTAAATTTGCTGATATGGATGTTTCTGCACATCCTCAGGATCATCCAGGTGAGCCTGATAAGTTTAAAGCTGATTGGGAAAAATTTGGTTTATGGCCTTTAGTTATGAAAAATAACGAATTGGTTGAAAGAGCTTACTCTATGGCTTCTTATCCTGCTGAAGGAAGAAAAATCATGCTTAACGTACGTGTAGCAACACCACCATTCGACCGAGCTAAAGGCGGATGGATGGATGTAAATCCAGGTATTGCATCGTCTTATATTTTCAACTTAAAAGTTGGTGATAAATGTACAATTTCAGGGCCTTATGGTGAATTCTTTATTAATGAGTCTGAGGCAGAAATGTTGTATGTAGGTGGTGGAGCAGGTATGGCGCCAATGCGTTCTCACTTATATGAATTATTCAGAACATTAAAAACTGGTCGTAAAGTAACCTATTGGTATGGAGGGCGTTCAAAAGCTGAATTGTTTTACATCCATTATTTTAGAGATTTAGAAAAAGATTTCCCGAATTTCAAATTCTTTATAGCATTATCTGATCCAACGGATGCAGATAACTGGAAACTTAAAAAAGATGTACATGATGAAAACGGTGATGGTTTCACAGGGTTTATTCATCAAGTAGTAATAGATGAATACTTATCAAAACATGAATCACCAGAGGATTTAGAATTGTATTTCTGTGGACCACCATTAATGAACAATGCAGTTCAGAAAATGGGTGAAGATTTCGGTCTTGATGATGAAAACATCCGTTTTGATGATTTTGGAGGATAGATGATAATCGTTAATAATACTATTGTTAACGATAATAAAATAATTTAAAAAGCCGATCTAGTAATTTATCGGCTTTTTTTGCGTTTTGTCGATTTTTTTTAACACTTAATCTAAAACGATTAGTTTGTTAAGGTATTAAGGGTTCAAGTTGTTATATTACCCGTTCAAATTTATTAATAAAACCCAAAAATCATGAAAAAAAATACATTTAAAAGCTTATTGCCTTTTCTATGTTTGTTTGCCGTAATGAGTATATCTGCTCAGCAAAAACAAAAAGGAAAAATGTCAAATAGTTTGCAACTTACAGAAGATAACCAACGTTTTTTAGAAGAGTATGGTGTTGTACGTTGTGCTACTGTAGAGAATGAAAGCAGATTACAACAGAAATTTTCTAAAAGAGCAACTGCTGAACAGTTTGAAAGCTTTTTAGCTCCTATAATTGCTAAAATAAAATCTGATAGGGCAGCTGGAAAATCTCAATTAGCTGTGTATAACATTCCAGTAGTCGTACATGTTCTTCATAATGGAGAGGCTGTAGGTACTGCTCCAAACATTACAGATGCTCAAGTTATTTCTCAAATAGATGTCTTTAATGAAGACTTTAGAATGTCAGGAGGTTTAGGAGCAACGAATTCGACAGGAGTCGCTATTGATTCTGAAATTAACTTTTGTTTGGCGCAACAAGATGCAGCAGGTAATCCAACTACAGGAATTAACAGGGTAAATATAGGCCAAGATGGATACACATCTACAGCTGCAGTAGATGCTGATAAGCCAGCAACACAATGGGATCCTACTAAGTATATGAACATGTGGTCTGTCAAATTTACAGGAGCTGCTTCTACATTATTGGGGTATGCTCAATTCCCAGACCCTGCTGCCACAGGAGTTACAGGTTTAGGAGCTACTGTAGGTGGTGTTGGACCAGCTAATACTGATGGTGTTGTTGCTGTTTATTCTACTTTTGGTGATAGCGCTAAAGATGACGGTTCATTCTTATTAAATGCTCCTTATGATAGAGGTAGAACAATGACTCATGAGGTAGGTCACTGGTTAGGATTACGCCATATTTGGGGTGATGGAGCTTGTGGAGTGGATGACTATTGTGCTGATACGCCAGAATCTGATGCTTCCAATGGAGGGTGTCTGACAACACATACTTCTTGTGGAACGTTGGATATGGTTCAAAACTATATGGATTATTCTAATGATACTTGTATGGATACCTTTACACAAGATCAAAAAGATAGAATGCAAGCTATTATGGCTGGATCACCTAGAAGGATGGAGTTAAATTCTTCTATTGGATGTCAATCTCCTTCTACGGTTACGTTTACTTTGGTGGCAACTCCAGTTTCTCAAACAAATTGTGGTAATGTTTCAATTGATTATACAATTGATATGACTGCTTTAAATGGGTTTAGTGAAGCAACAACTTTTACTGCCACAGGTGTTCCGGCAGGAGCTACAGTTTTATTTACGCCTGCAACATTAAACTCAACTAGCTCAACTGTATTAACGCTTGGGAGTTTAGGAGCGCTAGCAGACGGATCCTATCCTATTACGGTTACTGGTACATCAACATCTGTTACTCAAAATGTAAATATTACATTAGTGGTAGGAAGTGACGTTTGTGCTGGGCAGGCAACTAGTGCTTATGCAACTAGTGTGACTAGGGTTGCATTTAATACAATAGATTACACAAGTTCTCTAACTGATGCGGATAGTCAAGATGGTGTTGGTTACTCTGATTTTACAGGTACTCAATCTACAACAGTAAATAGAGACGATTCTTATCCTTTAACGGTTCAGGTAAATACAGACGGGAACTATACTATAGCTTCTAAAGTTTGGATTGATTGGAATCAGAATTGTGTTTTTGATGTAGCAACAGAGGAGTATGATTTAGGAGATGCAACAAATGTAGCTAATGGAGCAACAGGTATTTCTGGTTTGTCAGTAACTGTTCCCACAGATGCTGTTTTAGGGAATACAATTATGCGTGTAATAGCTAGGTATGCAGATGCAGGAACCGGAGGAGGAATCCCAGAAGCTTGTATTTCAAATACAGATGGAGAAGTTGAGGATTATAGGGTTGTTGTTGACGTTTCGTTAAGCACAAGTAGTGAGGATTTTGCAGAAAATGATTTTTCTGTTTATCCAAATCCATCATCAAACGGAATTTTTAATTTATCAGTAAATACTACTGACAATGCAAAAATTAAGTTATTTGATATTAGAGGAAGAAATGTGTATTCTGAATTGCGTACAAACAATTCTAATACTTTAGAAGCTAAATTAGATTTTAGTACAATGGCATCTGGAGTATATATGTTAGATGTAACTAGTGATTTAAAAAGAGCTGTTGTCAAAATAGTAATTCAATAATAAAACTGCCAAAAAAATATTTATTAGTTATAATATTTAAAGCCGACACAGTAATGTGTCGGTTTTTTTTGCTAATTATCGATAAATTAGTATATTTAAAACCTAAAAACCAGTCAAAATGAAAAAAACCTACTCAAAAAAGTATTTATTACTTTTATTAATGACCATTTGTACCATGTTTTTGTTTTCTCAAAACAGAAACGATTACTGGGTAAAGGCATCTGTAGAAAAGCTTAAAGATGTAGAAAAAGTGCATCGTGCTTCTCATCCAAAAACGTTTGAAATTTTTCAATTAGATATTGATAAGTTAAAAGCTGCAATTCAAAACGCACCTATAAGAGGGCAAATTACAGGAAAATCTCAAATAATAGCTGAGTTTCCAACGCCAGAAGGAACATTTGAACGTTTTAGAATTTCTGAAGCACCAATTATGGAAGAAGGCCTAGCTGCTAAATTCCCAATGATTAAATCTTACGCAGCTCAGGGAATTGATGATCCTACAGCTACAATGAGATTTACAATTACACAGTTAGGACTACATACAATGACTCTGTCTGGTAATAGAGCATCTATGTATATAGATCCGTATACAGATGATCGATTAACATATATAGTGTATGACAGACAATCATTAGGTCAGGATACTCAAAGTTTTGAGTGTTTACTTGATTCTGATATTGATTTGCCTTCATTAAAAAATGATGTTGCAAGCACGCAAAAAGCCGATACGGATGATAGTGTATTAAGAACTTACCGTTTAGCAATGTCTTGTACAGGTGAATACGGTGCAATATTTGGTTTAGGAACAGGAACAGTTGCTGCACAGAAAGCATTAGTACAGGCACAAATGGCTGTAACTATGGCAAGAGTAAATGGAGTATATGAGCGCGATTTAGCTGTTACAATGATTTTTATTTCAAATAATGATAGTATTATCTATTTAGATGCAGGAACAGACCCATGGGCAGGTGAATGGAATAATACTACACAAACAGAGATTGACGGAACAATTGGAAACGCTAATTATGATATTGGTCATAACTTTAATACTAGCGGTGGTGGTAATGCTGGTTGTTTAGGTTGTGTATGTACTACAGGAAGTAAAGGTAGTGGTTATACAGGAAGAGCTGATCCAACAGGAGATCCGTTTGATATTGATTATGTTGCTCATGAAATAGGGCACCAATTTGATGCGTATCATACAATGAATACATGTAGTAGATCAGGAAATGGATCTACTGAAGTAGAGCCTGCTTCTGGAAGTTCTATTATGGGATATGCTGGTATTTGCGCTACAAATGTACAGTCAAACAGTGATGCACATTTTAACTATGTTAATGTACGTGACGTATCTGCTAACATTCAAACAGGAAATAGTACTTGTGGAGCTCAAACTATTTTAGCAAACGCGCCTCCTGTAGCAAATGCTGGTTCAAATTATGTAATACCAAAATCAACAGCATTTATTTTATCAGGATCTTCTACAGATACAGATGGAATAACAGAACATACTTATAATTGGTCTCCAAATGATCCAGGTCAGGCATCTAGTAATGCAGCGCCTCAAGATACTTGGACTACAGGTCCAATGTATCGTTCAATTAACCCAACAGCTTCTTCAGAAAGATGGATGCCAAGTATAGCGGATGTTGTAGCTGGGAATTTAACGCCAACTTGGGAGGTTACGCCTTCTGTAGCTAGAACTATGAATTTCTCATTTATAGTACGAGATAATGGTAGTGGTTTTGCTAATGGTATTGGTCAAACGGATGCTGACTTGATGGTAGTAACAGTTGAAAATGTTACTCCATTTACAATGTCTGCACCGAATACTGCTGTTTCATGGACGGAAGGTACTACGGAAACAGTAACTTGGAATGTTGGTTCAACAACTAATGCGACAATTAATTGTCAGAATGTTGATATCTTATTGTCTACAGATGGAGGGTTTACATATCCAACCGTGTTATTAGCAAATACTCCTAATGATGGAACTCAGGACATCACTGTACCTGCTTCTAGTACATCAACTGCTAGGGTAATGGTAAGAGCGTCAGATAATATTTTTTATGATATTTCTGATACAAATTTTAGTATTACAGGAACTTCACCAACCTTTACAATGGTTAATGCTAATGGAAATCAGGGAACTTGTGGAGCAACTTCAGTAATGTTTGATTTTGATTTTACAGCTTTAAATGGATTTACTGAAAACACTGTATTTAGTGCTATAGGAAACCCAGGAGGAACTACTGTTTCTTTTACTCCAGCTAATCTAAGTGCTACAGGTCCTTTTACTATGACGGTTGATGGTTTAGGCGGTGTAGCAGACGGATCCTATCCTATTACGGTTACTGGTACATCAACATCTGTTACTCAAAATGTAAATATTACATTAGTGGTAGTAAGTGACGTTTGTGCTGGGCAGGCAACTAGTGCTTATGCAACTAGTGTGACTAGGGTTGCATTTAATACAATAGATTACACAAGTTCTCTAACTGATGCGGATAGTCAAGATGGTGTTGGTTACTCTGATTTTACAGGTACTCAATCTACAACAGTAAATAGAGACGATTCTTATCCTTTAACGGTTCAGGTAAATACAGACGGGAACTATACTATAGCTTCTAAAGTTTGGATTGATTGGAATCAGAATTGTGTTTTTGATGTAGCAACAGAGGAGTATGATTTAGGAGATGCAACAAATGTAGCTAATGGAGCAACAGGTATTTCTGGTTTGTCAGTAACTGTCCCCACAGATGCTGTTTTAGGGAATACAATTATGCGTGTAATAGCTAGGTATGCAGGAACCGGAGGAGGAATCCCAGAAGCTTGTATTTCAAATACAGATGGAGAAGTAGAGGATTACAGAATTATTGTAGACAATTCTTTGAGTGTTGATAATAATGTTTTTGGTGTAAATGATTTTTCTGTTTACCCAAACCCATCATCAAGCGGAATTTTTAATTTATCAGTAAATACTACTGACAATGCAAAAATTAAGTTATTTGATATTAGAGGAAGAAATGTGTATTCTGAATTACATACAAACAATTCTGATACTTTAGAAGCTAAATTAGATTTTAGTACAATGGCATCTGGAGTATATTTATTGAATGTGAATAGCGGAGATATAAAAGCTACTAAGAAATTAGTAATTCAATAATTTTATCTTAAAAAATCAAAACCGACACAGTAATGTGTCGGTTTTTTTTGTTTTTATATCTTGATAAGCAATCTATGCTATAGAAACAGTACCTTTGCAGAAAATTAGTAGGAATGATTACGTTTAAAGAATTAAATTTATCTAATCAATTACAGTATGCAATTGATGATATGGGGTTTGAACACCCAACACCTATACAAGCAGAAGCGTTTAACGTGGTGCGATCAGGTAAGGATATTGTTGGTATTGCACAAACAGGTACAGGGAAAACCTTCGCCTATATGATGCCTATACTTCGTGACTTAAAGTTTTCTAAACAAATTAATCCTAGAGTCCTAGTTTTAGTACCTACTCGTGAATTAGTATTGCAAGTTGTTGAAGAAATTGAAAAACTTGCTGAATACATCAATGTTCGCGTATTAGGAGTGTATGGTGGAACAAATATCAATACCCAAAAAATGGCTGTAGCCCAAGGTACTGATATTATTGTAGCAACACCTGGTCGATTATACGATTTAGCTATTAGTAGAGCAATACAACTCAAATCAGTTCAGAAATTAGTGATTGATGAAGTAGATGTAATGCTTGATTTAGGATTTCGTTTTCAACTGTTAAACATATTTGACGTGCTGCCATCTAAGCGACAAAACATTATGTTTTCGGCAACGATGACAGATGACGTAGATGAGTTAATTACTAATTTTTTCAGGTCTCCAGAAAAAATAGCAATAGCAGTTAGTGGAACTCCTTTAGATAATATTGCACAAAAATGTTATGATGTTCCTAACTTTTATACAAAAGTAAACTTGTTAGCACATATTATTAAAGACAAAGAAACCTATAGTAAAGTATTGGTTTTTGTTTCAAATAAAAAAAGTGCTGATAGACTATTTGAATCAATAGAAGAGATATTTGGTTCGGATGTATGTGTTATACATTCCAATAAAACACAAAATTACAGAATCCGTTCTATCCGTCAGTTTGATGAGGGAGAAAACAGGATATTAGTAGCTACGGATGTTATGGCTCGTGGATTGGATTTAAATGAGATATCTCATGTATTTAATTTTGACACACCAAATTTTGCCGAAAACTACATGCATCGTATTGGTAGGACCGGTAGGGCAGAACATGAAGGAAAAACGATATTGTTTTCTACTCCAAACGAACAAGAAGATAAAGATGCTATTGAGGCATTAATGAACTATGAAATTCCTAAAATGGAGTTTCCAGAAGAGGTTGAAATAGCAGAACGATTAACTCCAGAAGAACGTCCAAAGCATATTGAACGTAATAATCCACATGCAAAACCTAAAGATGAAGATGCTCCTGGACCAGCTTTTCATGAAAAATCTGAAAAAAATTCCAAAGAGAATTTAGGAGGTTCTTATAAATTCATAATTGCTGCGAAATACAAAAAACCTAAGACTCGAGGAGATAAATCTTACAATTTACGTAATAAGAAGAAAGGTAAATATTAGTAATGTCTAAACCACTTAATAAACAGGAACTACATAATTTAGCAATGAATATTGTTGGTAAAGATCTTGAGGAGCAAGGTTATGAATTTGTAGCAATTAATAGTCAGCTGAAAAGAAACCCACAATACGTTTGTGTAGATAAAAATGCTCAGTATTATTTTGTAATAGTCAAAGCATTTTTGTTACCTGAATCTCCAGAAGATTATGATGTGGTGTGGATGGAAACTTTTCGAGAACACGCAAGAAGTAAAGATGCAAAAGTATTGTATGCTGGTGTTGGTTTAGGAAATAAAGATGTTGCTGGTGATCCAGTATATTTAAATCAGCCTTACTTGTTAGATTATATAGGAGTACAGTCGCTTGATATTGATATGAATTAAAAATTAGGAATGAAAAAAATAATATTCTTATTTCTGTTAGCGCTTATTTCCTGTAAAGAGCAGCGTAAACCTGTTAATAATTTTACGTCAGGAAACGTTTTTGGAACCTATTATAATATTCAATTTTTTGGTAAAGAAAAGTTAGATTACGCTAAACAATATGATAGTCTTTTTTCAGAAGTAAACAAGTCAATGTCTACTTATAAGCCTACGTCAGATATATCAAAAATTAATAAAGGTGATTCTTCAATAATAATTGACCATCATTTTACCAAGGTTTTTAAAATTTCAAAAGAAATTCATGAGTATACAAGTGGTTATTTTGACCCTACAATTGGAATTTTGGTAAATGCATGGGATTTTGGTCCTGAAGGAAAAGTTATTACCTTAGATAGTTTAAAAATCAATAATTTAATGCTATCGGTAGGTTTTCAGAACTTAAATATATTTCAAGGAAAAATTATAAATCCTAAAAAAGCGTTCATTGATTTTAACGCAATAGCAAAAGGGTATGGTCTGGATGTAATTTCGGAGTTTTTAAATAGTAATGGTCATCAAAACTATTTAATTGATATTGGAGGAGAAATTGTGGCAAAAGGAATTAATGTGGAGTCTTCAAATATTTGGAAAGTAGGGATTGAGGAACCAAATTTTGATGGAACACAGAGTCATAAAAAAGTAGTTGCATTGGAAAATGCTGCTATGGCTACTTCTGGTGTATACCGGAAATTTAAGGTTGATGTAAGCGGAGCAAAATACTCACATATCATCAATACAAAAACTGGATATCCAAGTAAAACAAATATTTTAAGTGTATCCGTAATTGCTCCAACATGTACAATTGCTGATGCTTATGCAACTGCTTTTAAGGCGATGGGAATTGAAAGGGTAAGGGAACTACTAAAAGCGCATCCTGAGTTAAAAGTGTATTTCATTTATGAAGATGAAAACAAGGAAATAAAAACACTAAGTTTAAATGAATTTCCCTGATTGAAAGTTTGAAGAGAAATAATTTAACTTTCGATTTAAGATCACTGCTATCCGAAAGTTTGTTAATTTGTTGAGGTGTGTTAAAGTAAACTCGTTATTTAACAGTGCTTTGTTGGTGTTAAAAAAAAACTTAATTTCTTTTAATGAAAATGGTTGTCAAACTGAGCTTGTCGAAGTGTTGTGAAAACCAATGTGTTATGAATTTCGACAAGTTCAATCTGACAATAAATTAAGCTTTCTTGAAACTTTCGAATGCATGTGATTTAATATATATAAATGTTGGTTTTTTTAAGTTGCTGTAAGTTTTTAATCATTGAAATAATCACAATAAATGTAACGCTTTTAAGGTTTAAAGCAAACTGGAAGGATTTCTCCTTTGGCTAAACAGTGTTTTACAACATCATTAGCTGAGATGTTTTCCGTGTAATCAACCTCTTTTACAGTAAAACCAATACTTCTTAGTTTGTTAAAATAATCACGACCATAGATACGCACATGATCGTATTGCCCAAATATCTTAGCGCGTTCTACTTTGTCTGTAATTGTATTGTCTTCAAAAGTTGTTTCACGAGCTAGCTCTTGAGGTATTTGAAGTATCGCCATTCCTTTGGGTTTTAGAACTCTATACAGTTCCTGCATTGCCTTAGTGTCATCTGGGATGTGTTCTAAAACATGATTACAAAAAATGACATCGTAACTGTTGTTTTGAAAAGGGAGATTACAAATATCAGCTTTTACATCGGCTAGAGGAGAAAGTAAATCAGTAGTAGTATATTGAATATTTTCTTGTTTTCTAAAGCGTTTATAAAAGCATTGCTCCGGAGCAAAGTGTAGTATTTTTTTATTTTCGGTATTGTTGAAAAAATCAGTTTCTTTTTTTAAATAGAGCCATAATAGTCTATGACGTTCTAATGAAAGTGATGACGGGGATAGTACATTGTTTCTTTGTTTTCCATATCCGTATGGGAGAAAGGCACTAAAACTTTTTCCATCTATTGGATCAGTGAAAGTACTCCCTTTTAATATGAATGCTAATACTGGACGAACGAGGTAGCTAACTCTAATTAATAAAGGACGAGGTACTGTGTTTAGTATTATTTTGAAGATTTTCTTCATAAACAACTTGTTCTATTTCTTTCTAAATTCATCTTCCTCAGTACTTGTAATACCTAAAGCTTCATAGATGTAATCAAAAGTAGAGAGTAGTTGAGGTTTTCCATCAACAATAGCAACATCATGTTCAAAATGAGCTGAGGGTTTTCTATCTCCTGTTAAAATAGTCCATCCGTCACGTAGCTGTTCTATTTTATGAGTTCCCATATTTATCATAGGCTCAATAGCAACTACTAAACCATTTTTAAATTTTTTACCTCTACCGCGTTTTCCGTAATTAGGCATCTGTGGGTCTTCATGCATAGTTTTACCTAAACCATGACCTACTAATTCACGAACAACTCCGTATCCGCGGTCTTCACAATATTTTTGTATTGCAAAACCAACGTCACCTACACGATTGTTTTCTTTTAATTCTCTAATTCCTACGTACAAACTTTCTTTAGTAACTTGAAGTAATTTTTTTGTTTCTGGAGCAACTTCTCCAACCTCAAAAGTGTAGGCATGGTCACCGTAGTATCCGTTTAATATAGCACCACAATCAACAGATAAAATATCACCTTCTACTAATGGTTTATTGTTAGGAATTCCATGTACAACTTGTGCATTAGGTGAAATACATAAGGTGTTAGGAAAATCGTAAAGACCTAAAAACCCAGGGATTGCTCCTAAATCTCTAATATGTTCTTCAGCTAGTTTGTCTAAGTATAATGAAGTTATTCCAGGTTTTATTGCTGATGCTATAACGCCTAATGTTTTTGAAACCACTAAGGCGCTTTCACGCATGATTTCTATTTCTTCTTTCGTTTTTAATTTAATCATTTGTTATTTTAAAATATGAAAAGATACTTTTTCTTTTTGCTTTTAAGTCTGGTGTAGCTTCATTGGTTAATAACTGATATATTGCTCCCCAACCAATAAATCCTCCAATATTTCTATCATCAATAAATAAATCAGCGCCAATTTTTCTACTTTCTTTATTGTTGTATTCTTCGTTAGGAAAGCTGTTGTTGATGGCGTAAAACTCAATGCCATTTTGATTGCAAAACGCAACAGCATCGTCTAGTTTTTTGCCACATCTGTAGGTCCATAAAATTAATCTATGTCCATCATTTTGAAGCCTCTTCATTGTTTCAAAAGCAAAGAGTTGTGGCTTTCCAATATTTGGATAGGCATCTTCAACGATTGTTCCGTCAAAGTCCACAGCAATAAGAAGATTATCTTTAAGAATCATGGTGTAATTTAATAGGGGTAAAAGTACGTAAAATATTACGTATTTCTAGTTGTTGTTTTGTTTTCAGGAAACAACTTATTTAGTTTTTTAAAATCAGTATCCTCGGTGCAAGCACACGAGGCATGGATTACTTAATATCATTTTTCGCTCGAGGCAGGCCTCTGGAAATTAACCCCACTGGTGGGATTAAAGAGTTTTGTGTCATTAAAGCTGGTTTTTCAATTCCTAATAAATTTAATATTGTAGGAGCAATATCTCCTAAAATACCTTCTTTTACGGTTTTTATATCGTTGTCAACAACAATTAATGGAACAGGGTTTGTAGTGTGTGCTGTATGCGGACTTCCGTCTTCATTAAACATTTTTTCACAATTTCCGTGATCAGCAATTACTAAGGTCGTATATCCATTTGCTAATGCGGCTTCAATAACCTGCTTGGTGCAAATATCTGTTGCTTCACATGATTTTACAGCGGCTTCCATGCTTCCTGTGTGACCAACCATATCAGGATTTGCAAAATTAAGGCATATGAAATCGGCCCATTGGTTGTTTATTTCAGGAATAATAGCTTTGGTTATATCATGTGAACTCATTTCTGGTTGCATGTCATAGGTTGCAACTTTTGGAGATGGGCAAAGAATTCTTTTTTCATTATCAAAAGGTTCTTCTCTACCGCCATTAAAGAAAAAAGTTACATGTGGATATTTTTCTGTTTCGGCAATTCGTATTTGAGTTTTTCCAGCTTCAGAAATAATTTCTCCTAAAGTGTTTTTAATATTCTCTTTATTATAAACTACGTTAATTCCTTTAAATGATTCGTCATAATTTGTTAAGGTGGTAAAATGCAATTTTAATTTACGCATTCCGAACTCTGAAAAATCATTTTGCGATAGAGCATTCGTTAATTGCCGACCACGATCGGTTCTGAAATTAAAGAATATAACAACATCATCTTCTTTAATTGTGGCAATTGGCTTTCCGTTTTTGGTGATTGCGATTGGTTTAATGAATTCATCTGTAATAGCGTTATTATAACTTTGTTGAATTGCTTCAATGCTATTTTCAGTTTGCTGACCTGTACCGTTAACCAATAAGTTGTAAGTTTCCGCAATGCGTTCCCATCTATTGTCTCTATCCATTGCGTAGTAACGCCCTACAATAGAAGCGAGTGCTGTATTTTTGTTTTTTATGTGATTTTGTAAATCAGCAATATGACCAATTCCTGATTTAGGATCAACATCTCGTCCATCGGTAAACGCGTGTATAAATGAGTTGGTAATTCCAAAATTGTCAGCTGCATCTACCAGTCCTTTAATATGATTGATGTGAGCATGAACTCCTCCATCTGATACTAATCCGAGAAAATGAACATTTTTATTATTTTCCTTTGCATATGAAAAGGCGTCAATAAGTGTTTGTTCACTTCTTAAAGTGTTTTTTTGAACTGCTAAGTTAATTTTGGCTAAATCCTGATAAACAATTCTTCCAGCACCTAAATTCATATGCCCTACTTCACTATTTCCCATTTGACCGTCAGGTAAACCAACATTCATACCATGGGTTAATAATGTTGTGTTTGGATAATTATTGTATAAGCTATCTATAAAAGGAGTGTTGGCATGGTGAATTGCAGAAGCATTTTTATCTTCGGGTATTCCCCAGCCATCTAATATTAAAAGAATTGTTTTCTTATTCATGATATTTGTTAATTGCATGCAAAGATACGAACAAAAGCTTTATAGGAAGGGAAGAAGCGTTTTCAGTGATTTTTTATTAGGTTTCCTTTAGAAAAATGGAGTGTTAAGTTAAACTTAGGTTATTAAAGGAAACAATTTACAACATATTACTTTAGTGTGTGTAGCAGGCGTAAATATGTTTCGTAAATACATATTTAAAAATGATGTAGAAGTCGTTAATAAATTAATTTTCATCAAGAAGACCTCTTCTTGATGCATGCGGCTAGATATTAAAAGGTTTAAATGTTTAAGTTGCTTGTTATAAATTAGTAAATATTAAGGCAGTTGAGTAATACGGCAGTAATGTATAAGAGCACGCCAAAAAAATATATGGAGCGATAGAAGTTTATGAATTATTAAAAAAGTAAAGAAAAAATTAAATTTGTTGAATTTAGAAGTTACCTGTTGATTGGGGTTTTCAATAGTTTTTAGGGCTACTTTCCCTTGAAAACACTGATTGTTATCTATATGTTATGTAAACAGGAGTATTCTTCATTAAATGGTTGCTTTGCAACATGAATTATGTGTTTTGTATAATATTATTTGGAAATCGTTAATAAAATGATATATTTGACCTTCTTTGAAAAAAGAGCCAAACCAAACCTACTTAAATCTATGAAATTTAGTTCCCCACTACTTTTACTTGCTTTAGTTTTTTTATCGTCTTTTACAAACACATATACGACAGGTGTTTATGTTGAAAAAACGACCTTCAGTACTATTGAAGATGATGTTGAAATTTTAACTTTGTATAAGGTTTTTACTAATACCAATGCGTCAATGCCTCAGTTGGAAAGTTTTTCCAATGCTATAAAAGGGTATTCAAAATTGAACGCCCAAGGAAAAATTAAAAATGAAATTTTAACAATTATAGATTTCAGTCTGTCATCTTCAGCAAAAAGATTGTGGGTTTTGGACATGACAACAAACAAAGTATTATTTAATACAGTAGTTGCTCATGGGAGAAATACAGGAGGAGAGTTTGCTACAAAATTTTCAAATACAAACAATTCTAATCAAAGTTCTTTAGGGTTTTATATTACGGATACTACCTATGAAGGTAAAAATGGCTTGTCATTATTTTTAGATGGTCAAGAAAAAGGCTTCAATACGAATGCAAGAAAGCGTTATGTTGTTTTTCACGGAGCTAAATATGCAAATGCTGATTTTCTTAAACAAAATAAGGTGTTGGGTAGAAGCTTAGGTTGTCCTGCGGTCCCTACTGCAATGAGTGGTAAGATTATAAACAGAATTAAAAACAAATCCTGTTTATTTATTTATCACCCTAATAAAAATTATAATAAAACATCTAAGTTAATTAGCTAATATTTCAGCTAACTCTTTATCTAATTTGTACACATCATTTAAAAATTGAGGTTCAGCATCGTTATTGAAAACTACTGACCAATATAAAAAATGCACCTGAATATCGTTTTTGACATGAACTCTTTTGGTTTTTTTACTGTCAAGGATGCTAGTTATTTTGTCATCCGGCATATTCAATATTTCTCCAGCTAAAGAAAATACATTTTGAACTCTAACACATCCTGAGCTTCTTGCACGATAGTTTTTCTTGAATAATGATTTGCTAGGAGTATCATGTAGGTATACCGAAAACTTATTGGGGAAAATAATTTTAACTCTACCAAGCGCATTGCTATTACCTGGACTTTGTACGTAGCTATATGATGAAGGTGCGCTCGAATTCCAGTTTATCGAATCAAGAACCATTTTTTTACCTTTATAGTAAACAGATATGTTTTTTCGGCGTAAATAATTTACATCCTTCGTTGCAGAAGGAATAATGTCTTCCTTTTTGATTGTAGGAGGAATAAACCATTTAGGATTGAAATCTAAATGCCCAATCTTAGATGAGAAAACAGGCGTTTTACGAGTCGTTTTCCCTACAACTACAGTGTAATGTGTAGTGTCTTTTTCAGTGATATGTTTCAGCTTGTAGTCAGAAATGTTAACTAAAATATAGTCCTTTCCTAAATGTCTAGGAAACCATCTCCAGCGTTCTAGGTTAGCGAGTATGCTATTATACTTGTCTTCATTATCTTCATTCATTGCATCAATAGTACTAACTCCAATTATGGCATCGGTTTTTAATTTTTTGGATGCTTGAAAATCACGAACACTTGCTTGTAATAAAGTATCTAGTATTTCAGATTCAATTACAAGAGAATCTTGTAAAAAGCCTAGTTCGTTTAATCGTTTACGAATGTTAATTATCCGTTTACTACTTTTATTAGGTCTTATTTTAGAGCCATGTTCTGTAGTAGTTTTTAACGAATCATTATTCACCAAAGCCTTGTAAATATGGAGTTGATTGATTAAGTGTTTATAGGTTTTATGATTTGGAGTAAATTTTTGAAATGACTTAGAAAGTGAATCATCATTTAATGATTTGTTTAATATGGAGTTGAATTCAAATATGTTTGTATCCAACCTCCAATCGTCATAGAGTTTTTTAGGGTTAACTTTTCCGTTTGCTAAATGATATGAATACGATAAGTAAGTGTCTGTGAATAACAGGTCTATTGCAGCGTTATTTTTAGTGCTGAACGGATCAGAGGTTACAATGTCCTTAATTTTATTTAGGTTGTAATCTGAAGGGGTTAAACCTTGTTTGTCAGCAGTAGAAATTGCTGTATAAAGTGTATTTCTGTTTTTAATAGTTTCCCATGCAGCTTTTCCGTTGCGAAGTTCATAAAAAGCAAGTACAGAGTCTTTATTTTTAAGTTTGAAAGCTATGGAGTCATTCCTTAGTTTTAACAGTACATTGTTTAGCTCGCTTTTAGGAATAGTAATGAATTGCTTTTTTTCTAAATCATTGGCTATTGATTCTACAATTATTTTTCCTTCTTGTTTTTTACATGAAAAAACAATGAATAGGCCACAAAAAAGGATTGTATAAAGTAGATGGTTTTTCAAAAGTCTAGTGTTTGTGTTTTTTAATAGCTTCTTTAATTTTTTCAATTCTATTTTCTGGGTCAGGATGAGAACTTTTAAATTCAGGGACTCTATTTGGGCCTGCTGCTGTTTTTAATATGTTCATAACTCCAATCATGGCTTCTGGGTTGTATCCCGCGTGAATCATAAATTGTACGCCAAGCTCATCACTTTCTAATTCATCACCTCTACCGTTTTTAAGTAAGGTGTTTTGTCCAATTCCACCAGCAACACTTCCCATGTCAAATACAGTTGCTCCTGTAGTTACGGTGCTCCAATATTCTGATTCAGTAATTCGTTCAGCGGAATGCTTTCCTAATACGTGTCCTATTTCATGTCCTAAAACCCCAGCTAATTGATCTTCACTTTTAAGTTTACTTAATAAGGCATACGTAATAAAACATTGTCCTCCAGGTAAAGCGAATGCGTTAATTGTTTGATCGTCTGCTAATAAATGAAATTCATATTTATAAGGAGTGTCTTTTGCTAAACTAGAATTTACTAACTTATTACCAACCATGTCCACATAAGCTTGTAACCGTTCATCGGGGTACAGTCCACCATGTTGTTCGGTCATCATAGGTGCGTTCTGTAAACCAATAGCAATCTCTTGGTCAGTAGTCATTGAAATGGCTTGTTTTTTACCTGTATAAGGATTTATTTCTTGCCTATTACATCTTTGTATGTATGCAAAGGCTATTATTGCAACACCTATTAATATTCTTATTTTTATTTTATTACCTCGCATAATGTGATTTAAATCGGGGCGTAAAACTACAAAATTATTGACCCTTAATCGATTACAAGATCATGTTTCTATTGGAAATACTTTAAAAGGTAGTAAATAGTCGTTAAAGTAAATAAAATAAAATTGCTAAAATGCTATTTGAGTTTTTTAAGCATTGTATAGTGTTTCCCTATGTTTTGTATATCAAAGGAAGTGCCATAAATATTGAAGCCTAATTTGGTGTAAAAATTAGTAGCTGTTTCCCTGGCATTAAACCATAATAAATTGGAGTTAAGTTGTTTTAAGTGTTCTATCCCTTTTTTGAACAATACATCTCCAAATTTTTTCCCTTGAAATTTTTGCAGAATAGCCATGCCCCGTAATTGGTATTGTATTTCATCACTAAAATCAGGGTGATGATTTTTTATATAAGTAGCCACACCAATTAATTCACTATAATAATACAGGCCTAAATGAAAAGAAGGAGTTAAATTATCTCCTTCAAAATAACATGATTCAATAGGTTTTCCTTGCCGTAGTACTTGATGTCGTATAGGTAAAGTTTCCTCACTAGTTATTTTTTTTACAGAGACGAGTTTATTTTTTATATGAAATATACTTGTAAGATTTCCTTCATGAACGATTTCTTTACTAAAGTTTAAACCTGATTTTTCTGCCACTCTCAATGATCCGAGGTTACGCTTGTCAGCATATGCGTAAACATCTTGAATTCGCAATACGTTAAAAGCATAAGATAACACTCCTTTTGTAGCCTCTGTAGCAAAACCTTTGTTCCAGTGTTTTTCAAAAAAACGATATCCAATATCTACGTAATCATTTTCAGGATGGTATTTCAAGCCGCACCATCCTAAAAACTCACCTTGTTTTTTGCCACAAACTGCCCATCGTCCCATGTTATGAGTGTCGTAATGTGTGTAGCTTTTTATAAAATCCTCGGTAGCTTTAATGTTTTTAAAAGGAATGTCATCGGTGTATTGAAGAACATTAGGGTTGCTGTTCATTTTAAATAATGCAGAAGCATCTTTTAACATGAATTTTCGAAGATATAATCGTTCGGTTTCAATAATTCGTCCCATATGTAACAAGCGCTATTTTTTTCGACTAAATTTGAAAATCAAAAATAACCATTAGTAAATGAATATATCCATAAAAGTTTTATTAAAGCATCAAATTTTAGATATCATACCATTGATGACTGAGTATACAAATGGAAAGACTGCCCCTGAAGTTTTGAAGGCTCGTTTTTTAGAAATGGCATCTCAAAATTATGAATGTGCAGCCATGTACGATAAGGATAAGTTAATAGGTGTTGCTGGAATGTGGTTTATGACGCGTCATTATTCTGGGAAGAGTATGGAGCCGGATCATGTTTATATATCAAACGAATACAGGCGTAAAGGTTTAGGGAAACAATTTTTCGATTGGTTGCATAGGTATGCAAAAGAAAAGGGATGCAATTCATGTGAGTTAAATACTTATGTTCAAAATTATCCTTCACATAAGTTTTACTACAATGAAGGCTATGAAATTTATGGATATCATTTTTATAAAACATTATAGTTTTTTAGTTAAAACTTACTGTGTTGATATATAGTTGGTTGTGAAGTTGTTCGTTTTTTATTGAAAAAAGTTTGGTGGTATTTATAAAAAGAACTTATATTTGCCGAACGCTTGCGAGAGTAGCTCAGCTGGTAGAGCGTCAGCCTTCCAAGCTGAATGTCGCCAGTTCGAACCTGGTCTCTCGCTCAAATAAGGTAAAAGGATTTTCTGAAAAGAAGGTCCTTTTTTTATACCTAAAATTATTAAGTTTTTTATTGAAAAAAGTTTGGTGGTATTTATAAAAAGAACTTATATTTGCCAAACGCTTGCGAGAGTAGCTCAGCTGGTAGAGCGTCAGCCTTCCAAGCTGAATGTCGCCAGTTCGAACCTGGTCTCTCGCTCAAATAGGGTAAAAGGATTTTCTGAAAAGAAGGTCCTTTTTTTATGCCTGATATTTTAAGTTTATTTTTTTAAAAAGATTTGGTAATAAGAATTTAAAATTCTTATATTTGCCGAACGCTTGCGAGAGTAGCTCAGCTGGTAGAGCGTCAGCCTTCCAAGCTGAATGTCGCCAGTTCGAACCTGGTCTCTCGCTCAAATAGGGTAAAAGGATTTTCTGAAAAGAAGATCCTTTTTTTATATCATTTATTTGAGTAAAAAAAATAAACTAAAGTTTGTCAAACTGAGCTTGCCGAAGTTTTGTTAGTTTTCAATACCTAAAATATTTCGACAGGCTCAATGTGGCAAGATAATTTATTTTTCAGACGTCCCTTTTTTTATGCGTGTTTTTTGGTATATGCGACTAAGAATGATGACGTTTGCTTATGGAGCTTCTTTTGAAAAAAACTTGTACCACCTATCAGCCATCCTTTAATTCCTAGTGCTTGCGATGCCCATTTATGTAAATTAAAAACGTCTACATGTTTGCTGATTTTACCATCTTTAAATTCAAATGTTGCATCAATATTATTGTTTACTTTATTTCCAGTAGCTGAAAAAGTGTAGGTTGCGTTCCAATGTGCGCTATTTTCAGTAACAGTATTATATTCCAAGGAAAAGTCTTTCGCTCTGCCGCATATCATTCGCCACATGTTTTTTGCGTCATTACCTTTTAAAGTTCCAAAGGCAGGATCGGTAAATTCAATATCATCATGATAATAGGATAACATTTTTTCAACATCTAATTGCTGAAAAGCACTATAAAAATTAGTAATTATTTCTGATTGCTTCATGTTTATTGTATTGGTTGTTTAGTGCCTCGCTTAAAGGGTGATTGGTATACGAGAATTATACAAACGAAACTGGATTAATTAGACAAGCTTGTTTAATTAAAATTTGAAAAATCATGTTTTGGTTGTACTTCATAAGGTGTTTTATTGTATTCAAAAACTCTTGCTGCAAGTTCTCCTTCTAATGTTATTTTATCGTCTAAAACGTGCAACCAACTCCCTTCTCTTAAACCAATTACTGGAACGGTATTGAATTTATGAAACTCTTTAATACGTGTTTCTCTTGTTTCTCCCTTGTGGGTTGAGTTCGGATCAGGATCCAAATAATGAGGGTTAATATTAAAAGGGACATAGCCTAATGTTGAAAAACTTGGAGGATATACAATAGGCATGTCATTGGTGGTGTTCATGGTGAGTCCGCAAATATTGCTTCCTGCACTTGTACCTAAATATGGCGTTCCGTTTACAACGGTTTCCTTTAAAGGAAGCATTACTTGGTATTTGTATAATTGACTAACCAATAAAAATGTATTCCCTCCGCCAGTAAATATTCCTTGTGCGTTTTTTATAGCTTCGGTATGATTTTCAAATTCATGCAAGCCTTTTACATTAATATTTATTTTAGCGAAAGCCTTTTTTGCAATTGAAGTATACTCATCATGAGTTATTCCACTGGGTCTTGCAAAAGGGATGAAAATGATTTCTGAGCAATTTTTAAAATGTTCAGTTAATGTGGGTAATAAATATTCTAAATACCCACTACCATGAATTGTTGAGGTACTTGCAATGATAATTTTTTTCATGTTCTGTTAAGCTGAGTTTATTAAGTGAATGCTCCTTTGTAAAAATAGCGATTCTAATTCTTTAACAAAACTTTAAACCCAATTAAACTTTTATTTAACACATTATCAGTTTCTTTTACAAGATGGGAAATAAGATGTGCTTTTTATTATTGCTACTTCCAATAGTATCTTTCAGTCAATCAGTACTTGATGGAGAAATTGCCAATTCGGATGAGGTTGAAGGGATTCATGTGTTTAATAAAACATATCATAAGTATACAGTTACAGATGCAAACGGAAAATTTAAAATTCCAGTAAGAGTTAATGACACAGTAGCATTTAGTGGAATACAATATGAATTAAAAACAATTGTAATAACAGAAGAGTTACTAAAAAAAGAGATGTTAACTATTCGGCTAACTACAAAGGTAAATGAGTTAGATGAAGTGTATTTAGGCTATAGATTAACTGGTAACTTAAGTACTGATGCAAAGTATATAGAAACTGAAATTCCAATGGAAATAGCATTAACGAATAGTTTCAGGGGGCTTGGTAAATTTGGAGGAGTTATTTCTTCGGATAATCAGTCACATGTTATAAACGAGGTTTTATCGAGTGGAGGAGGAGGGGTAAACTTGCTACCTTTGATAGGCTTGTTGATTCCTAAAAAGAAACCTGTAATTGTGGTTCCTATGCTGAAATATTCCAGAGATGCATTGGTAACGTATTATGGAGGTGATTTTTTTAGTGGTCACTTAAAAATTTTAAAAACCGATGAAGAACGATTTATTCAATTTACAGAGCTTGATAGTATTATACTAGTATCTTTGAGAAGAAGAAATAAATTTGAGTTGTTGCACAGGATATTGCAGCTAAGAGAACAATTTGAAGACAATTATTGATCCTTATATTATAAATATGAAACTAGTAGTATATATGTTGTTTTTTGCTTCCTTGTTTTTATATGGACAAAAAACGATTTCTGGTAAAATAACCAATTCTGGTGAAAAGGAATGGATTCATGTATTTAATAAAACATATAATAAGTACACTATTACGGATGAAGATGGGGCGTTTAAAATACCTGTGCGTATAAACGATACATTAGTGTTTAGTGCAATACAGTTTCAATTAAAAGAGGTGGTTATTACCGAAGCTATTATAAACAACATGCTTTTATCGGTACTTTTGAAGGAGCAAGTAAATGAGCTTGATGTGGTTTATATTAGGCCAAACTTATCAGGAGATTTATTAGTAGACTCCAGACAAATAAAAACAAAAAAAGTGATTACGGCTGAAACTTTAGGTTTACCAAATGCTGATGTGATTCCACCTACACAAGCCGAGCGAAAATTGTATACAGCTACGCACACTGGCGGAGGAATAATTCCGGTAGAAACTATAATTAACGCTATTTCCGGAAGAACAAAAATGCTTAAAAACTTAGTGAAATTAGAGAAGAAATCTATAGCTGAAAATGTTGTTTTCAATGGCTTTAATCAAATTATGTTAGATGATTTTAAAATACCAGAGAACAAGTTGTATGATTTTCTGTATTATGTTTCTGCCGATCAATTATTTGGTCAAATAGTGAAAACAAAAAGTAATATAATTATTTACGATTTTATAAAAGCAAAATCAAAAACATATCTTGCGCTTCAAAATAATTTAAAATAAATGGCGTGATGTTTGTATCATGCTATAAAAAATAACAATATGCGAGTATTTAAATTCAGTATTATATTGCTAGTTATCTTAGTATCGGTATCAAGCTTTACAAACATTCATAAATACTATGTAAGCGTTACTGATGTGGGGTATGTGAAAGAAGAAAAATCGGTACAAATAATATCTCGATTATTTATTGATGATATTGAAAAATTATTGCAGGAACGATACCATGATTCTATTAAAATAGAACACAAATTAGCAGATACTTACATTGAGAAATATTTTTCAAAAAAGTTAAAAATAATCATTAATAACGAGCTAAAACACTTTAAATTTATAGGTAAAGAGATAGAAGATGATATGGTGCATTGTTACTTTGAAATTGAGAATATTTCGAATATTGAATCAATTAGTGTAAATAACAAATTATTGTTTGATATGTTTGATAGTCAGCAAAATATAACTCATGTAAACGTATTAAATAAGAAGAAAAGTTTTTTATTCATCAAAGACAACGCTAAAGGAGTGTTAAAATTATGATAATTGATAGTTAAATTATTCTAAAATTAATTATTTTCACGCACTAAATTACTAGGTAAATGATACAATACAGACAACTAATATTATCAGCATTATTTTTGCTAAGCGGATTCTCATTCGCTCAAGAAACAAAAAAGGAGGAAAGAGATCCTGGGCATTTAAACACAAATAAGTTTAGACAATTGTATCAAGAGTTTTCTACTCCTAATCAATACAGAACGGCTTCTGGAGCACCAGGACATGCATATTACCAACAAAAAGCAGATTATAAAATAAACCTTGAATTAGACGACAAGGCACAAAAAATATTTGGAGAAGAAACAATTACATATACAAATAATTCACCAGATGCGTTACAATATTTATGGTTGCAATTGGATCAAAATGTAAGAGCTAAGGATTCAAAATCACCATTGCGTAATGGAGGAGGAGTTCCTATGTATGATACTCCAGGTTCATTTGCAGGAAAACATTTTGACGCTCCTTTTGATGGAGGATTTAAAATAGAACATGTAAAGGACGCCAGTGGAAAAGGATTGAAATATACAATCAATCAAACAATGATGCGTATTGATATTCCTAAGTCATTAAAAGCTGGAGAGAAGATGTCTTTCTCAGTAAAATGGTGGTATAACATCAATGATCACGTAAATGGAAGAGGTCGTTCAGGATATGAATACTTTAAAAAAGATGACAACTACGCGTATGTAATCGCTCAGTTTTTTCCAAGAATGTGTGTGTATAATGATGTTGAAGGATGGCAAAATTTTCAATTTTGGGGGAATGGGGAATTCGCGCTAGTATTTGGAGATTACGATGTAAATATTACAGTACCTGCTGATCATATTGTTGATGGAACAGGTGAATTACAAAACAGAAAACAAGTGTTTTCTAAAACAATGATGAATAGGTACAATCAAGCAAGAAAATCGTTTGATAAACCTGTGATGATTGTTACTCAGGCAGAAGCAGAAGCAAATGAAAAAAGCCGTTCTACTGAAAAGAAAACATGGAAATTTAGTGCTAAAAATGTAAGAGATTTCGGTTTTACATCTTCTAGAAAATACATATGGGACATGCAAGCTGTTAAGTTTGGTGAACGTACTGTTATGGCAGTATCATTATACCCTAAAGAAGGAAACCCATTATGGGAAGAATATTCTACTAAAGCAGTTGTAAGTACTTTAAAGTCGTATTCTGATAAAACATTCGATTACCCGTATCCAAAAGCAATTTCAGTACACGCAAAAAATCAAGGGATGGAATACCCAATGATTTGCTGGAACTATGGTCGTCCTAATGAAGATGGAACGTATAGTGATAGAACTAAATACGGAATGATTAGTGTAATTATTCATGAAGTAGGACACAACTTTTTCCCTATGATTGTAAACTCTGATGAACGTCAGTGGGGATGGATGGACGAAGGTTTAGATACTTTTATGCAATATATAGCTGAACAAGAATTTGGTGAGTGGTTTCCTGAAGCTATCGCTCCAAATAAAAAATACCCTTCTCGAAGAGGTGAGCCAGCTAAAATAGTAAACTACATGAAAGGAGATCAAAGTTTTATTACTCCTATTATGTCAAACCCTGAAAATGTATTTCAATTAGGAAATAATGCATACGGTAAACCTGCAACGGCATTAAATATTTTAAGAGAAACTGTAATGGGTAAAGAATTGTTTGACCATGCGTTTAAAACATATTCTAAGCGTTGGATGTTTAAGCATCCATCACCAGAAGATTTCTTTAGATCAATGGAAGATGCTTCAGGTGTTGATTTAGATTGGTACTGGAGAGGATGGTTCTATTCTACGGATTATGTTGATATTGGTGTAAAAGCAGTTAAGAAATATTACGTTAGTTCTAAACCTTCTGCTAAAATGCAAAAAATGATGGATGCTAGAGGTTTAAAAGAATCTGACTTACCTCCATTTGTATATATGGCAGAGGAAGGAAGTGAAGATTATTCAAAAGAATTAGAAAATGGTTCTGCAATGGATAACTCTACTAACTTAAAAGAATATATGATGGACAACTTTACTGCTGAAGAAAGAGCAGGAATGACTACTCCAAAATTCTTCTACGAAATTGAATTCAATAAGCCAGGTGGTTTGGTAATGCCATTAATTGTTGAGTACAAGTATATTGATGGAACTTCAAAGAAAGTGACTTATCCAGCACAAGTTTGGAGAAAGAACGATAATGAGGTGAAAAAAGTAATCGCTTCAGAAAAAGAATTAGTTAGTGTAACATTAGATCCTGATTTAGAAACAGCAGATATTGATGTAACTAATAACTCTTGGCCTAAACAAGAAAAAGAAAGCAAGTTCAATAACTTTAAAGATAAAGTTAAAAGATAATATGTTGTTCTTTTAGAAAACAGATATAAAAAAAGCGCCCAATTGGGCGCTTTTTTTATATCATTCCTTTTGCTTTAAACTCTAAGTATTTATTAATTACATTCACGGATAATTGCTGAGGTTTGGTTAAAATAGCGTGAATACTATTTCGTTCCAGTTCTTTTACAATTAAGCGCTTTTCATAAGTGTATTTTTCAGCTATAGTTTTGTGATAAATACTTTGTACATCTTCTGATTTTGCTGTAATTAAGCTTTCCAGTTCCGTGTTTTCAAAGAAAACGATAACTAATAAATGTTTTTTAGTAAGTGCTTTTAAAAAGGGCAGCTGCCTTTTTAAGGCTGAAATATGCTCAAAGTTAGTATATAAAATAAGTAAGCTTCGCTGGTTAATCTTTCTTTTAATTGTTACGTACAATAATGAAAAATCAGCATCAGTAAATTCAGTTTTAATACTGTACAACTCTTCATTAATTACCGATAAGTTTGTTTTTTTATTACTAGCTGGTATAATTTTATCTACGTTTTTAGAAAACGTAAGCATTCCGGCTTTATCGCTTTTTAATAAAGCGATATTTGAAAAAGCTAAGGTTGAGTTTATAGCATAATCTAATAAACTTAATCCTTCAAACGGCATTTTCATAACACGACCTAAATCGATAATAGAATAAATAGGCTGTGATTTTTCATCCTGATATTGGTTTACCATTAACGCACCTCTTTTTGCGGTCGCTTTCCAATTCACAGTTCGAACATCATCACCAGGAATGTAATTTTTAATCTGTTCAAACTCCATTGTTTGTCCAATACGCCTGATTTTTTTCATTCCAAACGCTGTCAAGTTATTGTGTATTGCCAAAAACTCATATTTCTTCATTTGGATGTATGACGGGTACACCTTTACGCTTTTATCATCAGTGAACGTATATCTTCTAGAAAATAGTTGTAGTAATGAAGATACAAAAACATGTGTGCTTCCAAATTGATACACGCCTCTTTCAACTGGGCGAACCTTATAGGTAAACGTTGATTTTTCAGCACTTTGCAAAGAGGTTTTATAGGTAAAATCTCTTTTTTGAAATTGAGATGGTAACTCATCTATTACAGAAATGAATACCTGAAACGGATAGTTGTTTTCTAAGAGAATTGCTATTTCATTTTCATCAGAATTAGATAACTTATCCGAAACAATTCTTTTCGAAGAAAAACCATTGTTGAATCGATACAAAATAACTAAATCGATACTCATAGTTATTACAAATAACCAAACGATTAGCCATACTATAGTATATATAATAGGAAACCAGAAGGATATTAAAAACAATGCGGAAATGACGCTTATGTAACTAAAAAAACGGTTGTGAATGTATATGGATTTGATTAACTGGATCACTATCTTGGAACTTCTACAGTTTGAACAATCATTTCGATAACCTTATCTGTTGTCATCCCTTCCATTTCACGTTCAGGAGTTACTATAATTCGATGACGTAAAACAGGATAAATACTTTTTTTGACATCTTCAGGTATTACAAAATCACGTCCGTTAATCGCTGCAAATGCTTTTGAGGCCATTAATACAGCAATACTTGCTCTTGGAGAACCTCCTAAATATAAATGTGCATTGTTACGGGTATTTGAAATTAGTTGTGCGATGTAAGTGATAATTTTCTCTTCCACCAATATCTCAAATACTTTACTTCTGTATGCTGTTAAATCGGCTTCTGTGAGTACTGCTTCTATTTTTGATTGTGGTAAAGCTCCTTTTCTGTTATTGTGAGCTGCAATTATTTTAATTTCGTCTTCTAAACTTGGATATCCAACATTTATCTTGAATAAAAAACGGTCTAATTGTGCTTCAGGTAACGCATAAGTTCCTTCTTGTTCTATTGGGTTTTGTGTTGCCAATACCATAAAGGGTGGTTTCATTTTATAACACGTACCATCCATGGTAATTTGTTTTTCTTCCATGACTTCAAATAGTGCAGCTTGTGTTTTTGCAGGAGCTCTATTGATTTCATCAATTAAAACAATATTGGAAAATATAGGCCCTTTTTTAAACTCAAAGTTTGATGTTTTCATGTTTAAAATAGAAGTTCCTAATACATCCGAAGGCATTAAATCGGGCGTAAATTGAATTCTACTAAAATCGGTAGCGATTGTTTTTGCTAATAATTTTGCCGTAACCGTTTTTGCAACTCCTGGAACACCTTCAATCAATACATGACCATCGGCTAATAAGGAAACCAATAGGAGTTCTATAAACTCTTCTTGACCAATAATTACTTTAGCGAGTTGTTCTTTTATTTGAGTAACAGCTTCTTTTAATTTTGACAAGTCTATTCTGCTTGAAAAAGCTTCGGTTCCTTCTAATGATGAATTGTTTTCTATGCTCATGCTTAGTGTGTTTTATGCTTTAAATTCTTCAATAGCTTTGTTTAATGCTATTAATTCTTCTTGCGATATACTTTCTTTGTTTTTTATAGTCGTAATCGTTTTAAACAAGGTTTCCACTAGTGCTATTGAGTTACCACTTCTACTTGCTAATTTGGTGTAAAAATCAGCGTCAATTTTTAAGGTAGATAATCGGTGAGTAAACCTGATGTATTCTAAAAAGTAATTTATTTTATGTGTAGCAATACTTTTATGAGCTGATTTTTCATAATACATATTGGCTATTGTTCTGGTAAATGCTAGGGTCTGATTTTTTAAAGGTGTAATTATGGGTATAAATCGCTGGTTTCTTTTTCCTTTAAAAATCACAAAAAACAATACGCCTATTAAAGCAATATAATATGCCCATTTAAGCGACCTAGAACTTAAAATATAATGCATAGGTGAGGTTATGCTGCTTTTACCTGTTTTGTAATAGGAGTCCCAAAATATTGGGTTGTTGTTCGTGTTATTTAAATAGGATAAAACACTAGATACGTACTCATGATTATTATTCAACAAAATGTTGTAATTGGTAAATGCCTGTGGAAATGTATGCAAGTAAAAATTACCTTTCCCAAAGGTGGTTTTAATAAAATTAGGTTTGCTACTTACAATAGAGCCGTTTTCATTTTTTATAATTAAGGCTCCTAAAACAGTTGTTTTTAACGTGTCAATTTTTGAAAAATATGTTTTCGGAGAATCTCTGTCAAAATGATATTCGGTAGTATTTAATTTTTTATTAACTAATTTCTGATATATTTTTTCTTCAAAAGATAGGGTGCTTAATTGCTTTGTTTTTACGTTTAGGGTATCAATATGTGCTCCGTTGGTGGATATAAAAACATCATTACCTCGATTTACAAAACTAAGTAACTGGTTAAATTCTTCTTCGCCAAAATTTAGATTACCATCAACAAAAAAATAAGTTCCGTTATTAGTAGTGTCTTTTAAAAATAAATACGGACTCTGATGCACGTTTCTCACTTTTTTTTGAGCGAATAACGAAGGCATTTCTTTACGCAATACATAGGTTCCGTAAGGAATTTTGTGTTTTTTAGCATAACTAGGAAACCAATTAATGTCCTTAGGTTTTATGGACTCAATGTAAAGTATACCGAGTATCATAATTGCTAACAAGCTAATGTATATTTTTAGTTTTTTATCCAAATTATTGAATTTTAGCTAGTACGTTTTTAAAATCTCTTTCAGCTTGTGAAAATTGTTCTTGATTAATTAAAAATTCTCCATACCAAACATAATCATACAAATACGTAAGTTTTTTAAAGTCATTACTTAAGTAGCTATTTGATTCAATTTCTTTGATATAATCTTCATTTGTTTTTTCCTGCTGCCAAGAAATTAATTCTTTTTCCGACAAGTTTTTTAAGACTAATATGTAGTAATACCGAATGGCTAATTTGTAATTCCCGGTGTTTATTGCTACTTTAATTAATTTTTCTAAATCTTTATCTTTAATTAATTCCTCTTCATCAGTTAAGCTTACAATTGCTTTTGCTGTTTTACTGTCTATAATATTTCGCGCATTTACTTTTAAAAAGAATTTAAGGATGAAAAACAACACGACTCCCGCAATAATATAAGGCAATACTTTGAGTACGATTTTTAAAAAGCCAAGTGCTGGTGAAATATCATCAAATATATAACTCAACAATTTTTTAAAAGTACGTTTGAGCCAATTCCATGCTTTTTCAATTAATGTAGGCTCACGTTTTTCAACAACATATATAAAAGCGTCTTGTTGTTTATAGGCTTCTATTTTTTTTGCGTCAAATGTATTCAGTTCAATGAATGATTCATCAAACAGAACAACATTTTTTTCTTCTTGTGAAAACACACAAAAAGGAAGAAGTAAAAACGCTATGTATAAAAGGGTGTTTCTCACAAATTTATAAACCTAATTCATCTATTTGTTCAAAAGTTCCAGTTGAATTTTTCTGTTCATTAATATCAAAATATATAAATACGTTGGTTACTAATGTTATGGAGTAGAATGCAAATTGACCAACCAGCGCAATGAAGTTTAAGAATAGGTAAATTGGGTCGCTAAATAAATTAAAGACTTCAGTAGGATCTTGGCTTCCAATTCCTATACCTGTTTGTATAAGCTGATATATTGCAGCAGGTATTTGAAACACATACCCCAAAATAGCTACAAGGATAGCAACAACGATCATTACACCAAAAGTTTCTAAAAAATGATCTTTGATAAAGGAAAAACATTTACTTATTGTAGCGCCTGCTGTTTCGTTTTCAAAAACTAAAATTGATGCTCCTAATGATAAAACTGTCCAAATATAAAACACGGGAACAATACATAGCATCATACTTATAAAACCAATGATAGCGGCTAACATTCCAAAACCAGTAAAGGACCAAAAGCGCTCTTTAGTATTGCGACTAATTTCTTCGGAATTTACAATACCCCTGTTATCGATATAGGATTTTATATAATGCATCCCTGCTAAATTGATGAAAATAAAAGCGATTAAATAGGCAAACAACATTATAAAAGCTGCTGTAACCATACCTGTAGCTCCATTGATATCTCCAGTAACAATTCCGGATATAGAAGTTAAATAATAAAACATAGCCACTGCGGCTATTATAATAGGTATTGCCGCTACTTTTAAAATGGTTAAAAAGAATTGTTTTCCTTCCAGGCGTATAAACTTAAAAGCATCTGTAATAATAGTTCCTAAGTCGCGTTCTTTTTTAAATTCGATGTATTCTTTATTCATTGATTAATTGTTTTTTATGTAATTGAATAGGGTATATAACGTAGTAAAATATAATAATTACGAGTGATAAAATAATAATACTGATTGCTAACCAATCTGGCATTTCGGTATGTCTGGTAACAAAACCTTCAAGGAAACCTGCGATTATAAAAAAAGGAATGGTGCTTACCATAATTTTTAATCCATCTTTCATGCTTCTTTTAAAGGATTCCAATCGGGAATATGTTTTAGGAAATAATAAACCATTTCCTAAAACCAAACCAGCACATCCTGCTATTATGATTACGGAAATTTCCATGGTTCCATGTATCCAAATAGTTCGTGAGGACTCCCACAATAAACCTTTATCGTAAAAGAAATACAAAAAAGAGCCTAACATAATTCCGTTCTGCATCATAATATATAAGGAGCCTACTGATAATAAAATTCCTAAAACGAAAGCATACATAGCAACTTTTATGTTATTCATGGTTATACCAATAAACATGTCTATCTCATTCGCTTTTTTGTACACACCCATTGGATCTCCTTTTTCAATGTTTTCTAAGGTCATGTTTACATAGCTATCGCCTAAAATTAGTCGAACGAAATCAACATCATTAGCTGAAGAAAAAGCACCTACCATACTAAAAAAAGCAAACACAGTAAAAGCGATCAATAATTGTTTTTGATGTTTGTAGAATGACAAAGGGAATTCCGTTTTAAAAAAACTTATAAACCTGTTTTTACTTTCCTTTTTTGTTTTGTAAATTTTTTGATGAGCAATAGAAGCTAATGAATTTAGATAGATAACCGTATTTCCTTTTGGGTAAAAGGTTTTTGCATAACTTAAATCGTCAGTTAGCTCTACATATAAATCAGACAATTTATCAGGAGAAAGAATTGTTTTTTTATACAAAACGTCTTCAAACAATTGCCACTTTTCTTTGTTTTTTTTTACAAAAGAAGCTTCTCTCATTTAGAAAATAAATTATAGCAAATTTTATAAGAAAAGTCTTTAGTCATAGAATATTTTTATCTTCGCTAAAGATAAAAAAGTTACAGAATAATCAACTAGAAAAAAGCAAAACAATTAATGGATAATTTTCAAATAGAAACGGCGCAAAACATATCGATTAATCAAAACGTCGCTCACATTACCACGCGAATAGGTTCCTACTTAATTGATGCAGTTTTTATTGTAAGCTATTATGCTATTGTTTTTTTTATAATGGCAATGTTAGATATGAAACCTAGTATGGAGTATGTGAATTTATATATTCTTTTGGGCTTACCTACTTTTTTTTACAGTTTGCTTTTTGAAGTTTTAATGAACGGACAAACTCCTGGTAAGTATTTTAATAAAACTAGAGTAGTAAAAATAGATGGGTCAAAGCCTACATTTGGGAGTTATTTAATACGTTGGTTATTGCGTATTATCGATATCAGTTTTGCTAGTGGATCAGTAGCTGTTTTATCAATTCTTTTAAACGGAAAAGGGCAACGTTTAGGTGATTTAGCTGCAGCGACCACTGTTATTTCTGAAAAAACAAGAATTACATTGAAGGATACTATTGCCAGTGATATATCAAGCAGTTATACTCCGGTGTATTCGCAAGCTACACTGTTAACAGACAATGACATTCATACCATTAAAAATGTGTTCAAAGATGCTCAAGAAAAAAGGAATCATAAAGTTATTTTAAGACTTCATAATAAAATTATAAATATAACTGGAATCACATCCAGTCAAAAACCTATAGATTTTGTAGCTACTATTTTAAAAGACTATCATTATTTTGCGCAGCAGTAACCATTTCATATAATTTAGTAGTCGTTTTCCAGTTCCGGGTAGTAGCAGTAGTGTTTAATTTTTTCTCAAATTGAGTGTTATTAAACTTTGTTTTTTGATATCCGTTAGGGGTGTGTAAATAAATTGATTTACCTACAATGGTGAATGAATCATTAGCTGCACTATTTATTTCTAAATTTCGAAGCAACTGTTCCGCTGGAATAGTTTTTAAAAAAGTAACATGTAAATTTTTTATATCGTCTTCAATTTTTAAATACGGATTGTCAGTAAAACATGTTATAATCTCATCAGCAGTGATTGTTATAACTGGGATAGTATACTTAAATTGTTGTTTGATAAGCAAAGCAATATGTTGAGTAATTTTTTCTACAGAGTCATTTGATTCAAGAAGAATATTTCCGCTTTGAATGTAGGTTGTTACATTTTTATATCCATTTTTAGCTAATAATGAACGCAAATCAGCCATGGGTAATCTATTGTGTCCTCCAACATTTATACCTCTTAATAATACAATATGTTTATTCATTGGAGTTTTATTTTTGATACATTAATTCACCGTTCGAAAATGTTTTTTCAACCTTAGTATATGGGATGTCTTCAATTGGAATGGTCATAATGTCCTTATCTAAAATAATAAAATCAGCCGATTTCCCAACTTCAATACTTCCTTTTTCATGTTCCTCAAAATTTGAATAAGCCCCCCAAATAGTCATTCCTTTTAGCGTTTCTTCTCTGGTTAAAGCATTTTCAGATTGAAACCCATTTTCAGGGAAACCTTTTAAATCCTTTCTCGAAATTGCAGCATAAAAGGTTAACATCGGATTTACTTTTTCAACTGGAAAATCGGTTCCTAAAGCAATTTTACCATAGGTATCGAGTAATTTTTTATACGCATAGCTACTTTTAATTCTATCATGACCAACTCTATCCTCAGCCCAATACATATCGGAAGTTGCATGTGTTGGTTGAACAGAAGGGATGATGTTTTCGAAATAATGAAAGTCGTCTGGGTCAATAATTTGAGCATGTTCAATTTTCCAACGCCTGTTTTTTTGTCCTTCTAAAACTTCTTTATATGTTTTAAGAACAATATAATTAGTAGAATCTCCAATGGCATGTGTGTTCATTTGAAATTCAGAATCAGCAATACGTTTAGCTGTTTCTTTTAAGTTTTGAACACTGTAAATCAATGCGCCATGATGGTGGTCTTTATCTGAATATGCTGCTTTCATTGTTGCGCCTCTTGAGCCTAAAGCACCATCGCCATAATATTTAAAAGAGCATATGTTTAACCTGTCGGTTTTAACAATCCCTTTACCAAGGTAATAATCCAAGTTTTCTTTATTAGCAGAAACCATTGCATACACTTTCATTTTTAATTCATTAGCTTTTTGAAGGCTATCAATTAATTCAATTTCATATTTGTCCAAGCCAGCTTCATTAATTGTAGTGAGTCCTAAGCTAAAACAAATTTTTTCGGCTGTTTGTAATGCTTTTGTAATTTCTTTTTTAGTAGGATTAGGAATTATTGATGTGATTAATTCCATTGGTTTGTCAATAAAAACACCAGTTAACTCCCCGTTTTGTTGGAGTATTTCTCCTCCTGAAGCTGGTGTGTTTATTGTTACACCTGCTAGGGTTATTGCTGCTTTATTTGCTAATAATGCATGACCATCTACACGCCTTATGACTACTGGTGTAACAGGGAATAAACTATCTAGTTTTTCTTTTGTAGGATACTTTTTTGTTTCCCAATCATTTTGATCCCAACCTCTACCAGTAATGAACGGAAGTTGGTTTTCTTTTTGAAATGCAACTAGTTTTTTTAAAACTTCATCATAACTTTTGGTTTCTTCTAAGCGTATTTTTTGAGTAGCCAATCCCATTCCTAAAAAATGACAATGCGCATCGATTAATCCAGGGTAAATTGGTTTTTGATTGGCGTCAATTGTAATTGTTGCTTTATATATTTCGGATAAATTTTCAGAATCTCCAATAGCTATAAATTTACCATCCTTAATGGCAAATGCACTCGCTTCTTTTTGAGAATCATTTACGGTATATACTTTTGCATTTACAACAAGCAAATCAACCTCTTGTTGTTGGTTACATGCTGATATAAAAACAAATAAGCAGAGTAGGGGAAATATTTTTTTCATTTTTTGAAATATAAAAAGGAGATGAATTTTAAATTGAGAATAAAAATATCTGTTATGGATTGTAATACTGTCCTCTATGCGGTTTCAATGCCGACTTTACTTTTTGCATGTCACTTTCTTCAATTATCATATAAGCTGAAGCGCTAAACTCTCCGGAAACTTCTAATCCTGTCTCATTTAGGTTAAGTTTCTCAATTACAATATAATCCTTTAAATGAATGATATGATGTTTGGCGGTTTGTTCGGCTGTTGGACCACGGAATTCCCATATTAATTTAACTTTCTTGCACATAATTGTATAAAATTGAATTGCAAGATACTTAAAATGCGGAATAAGATTTATATTTGTAGCATGCATACACATTTTTTATTCATTAGTAGTGTTGAAATTATATTTATACTCTTTATTGTAGTGATGATTTTTGGTACCGATAAGTTACCTGAAATAGCACGCAGTTTAGCAAAAGGGATGTCTCAAATAAAGAATGCGACCAATGAGATAAAATCTGAAATACATAACAGTGCTAAAACTCATGGTATTGATACTGATTTAACAGGAGATGTTAGAAAGGAAATTGAAAAGGTTAAAGAAGAGATTGATGATTTAACCGGGCCAATTAAACGTAGTTTTTAATGTTTGATTTTATTCAGAAATACGATGTAATAATACTTGATTTTTTGAATGAACTAGGAAGCCCAATGACTGATCCATTTTGGTTGTTTGTGACTAAAAAAAATGTTTGGATTCCTTTTTTTATAGTATTATTCTTTTTTATGCTTAGGAAGTTTACTAAAAAGCAGCTCCTACTAATTTTAGTTGCCGGAGCTATTATGTTAGGGGTAGTTTTAGGGTTGACCGAAGCAGTAAAACTTATTATAGAAAGAACCAGACCGTGTAATAACACTTTATTAGATGGAGTATTTAGAGAAATTATTCATCCTACAGGTTTTAGTTTTTATTCAGGTCATGCAGCTAGTTCTGTAGCAATAGCGACCTATTTCATAGTGTTACTTGGTAAGAAGTTTAAAGTAGTTTATGTGTTAGTTTTATGGGCAATACTTTTTATGTTTAGCCGACTATATTTCGCAGCACATTATCCGTCTGACATTATAACGGGTGCAGCTGTTGGTTTTCTTATAGCAGAACTATTTGCTACAGTAGTGAAAAGAAGACTTCGTTAAAAAAAAATCACAAAATTCTACTCACAGTAAGTCCATCACGAATTGGTAATAACACCGTTTCTATTCTTGAATCTTCATTTAATAGTTTATTATACGCTAAAAGCGTTTTAGTAGAAGTATCTTTTGGGTTTAATGGTTCTAAAATTTTCCCACTCCATAATACATTGTCAGAAAGTATTATTCCTCCTGGATTCATTTTATCAATAATAATATTAAAGTAGTTTATGTAATTTGGTTTGTCAGCATCAATGAATACCAAATCAAATTTAATATCGAGTGTTGGGATAACATCTATAGCGCTTCCTAAATGTTGATGTATTTGAGATCCATATCCTGACTTGTCAAAATATTTTCGTTGAAAATCAACCAACTCTTCATTTACATCAATAGTATGTAATTGTCCGTTTTTTTGCATTCCTTCAGCTAAACTTATTGCGGAATATCCGGTATATGTTCCAATTTCTAAAATAGTTTTAGGATTTATCAACTTAGCAATCATACTTAACACTCTTCCTTGGTAATGTCCGCTTAACATGCGTGGTTGAAGTATTTTCTGATAAGTTTCACGAGTTAATTGTTGTAAAAGTTCAGGCTCTTTTTGCGAATGAGCAACAACGTAATCGTCTAATTCTTGAGTAATGAAATGCATAAGTGTGTTGTAATTAATAAGACCTCACAAATATATGATAAATGTGAGGTCTTGGTAGTATTCAAGTATATTTTATAAAATGCAATGGTTGTTTTAAAAAGGGAGTTTATCCAGCCAGTATTTTTTTAACCAAGGCTTCTTTAGCTTTTTCGTCTTCACCAAACAACCAATTCAATACATTATGTTCCCAAATGTCATCGAATTCTTTTTCATTTAATAAGTTACGCTCTTTGGCCAAATCTAATATTTTACCAGGGTAGGATGATTGCGCATCACTTTCCATTTCTCCTAAGGGATATGGATCGTCTAAGCCCATGATTACTTGTTTGGTTCCTTGTCGTTCAAAAGTTAACTTTAAGGAGTCAGTATCATGAACTAACGTATCAAAATAAATATTCTTATGTCCTACAGCTTTTCTGGGGTGTGTTTTACCTTCAAACAAATCAGGCCTTCCATCAAACCCTTGAATTCGTCGTCCTAAATTCATTTGAGCTAATTGTCCCCCGTGTGCAAAACAAGTTCTGATGTTTGGATAGCGTTCTTGCATTCCGTTAAGGGTGTAAAAATGATATGCATCACCGCATTGGGCTAACATCCAAACCAAATGAAAACGCCAAGCTGTATTGGCAAGTTTAATCATTTTGTCACCATCATATGGATGTACTTCAATCGCTAATTTATATTTATTAGCTAGTTCAAAAATCGGATCGTTTTCCTCATCAAAAATACAACGCCATTGACCAATAGAGTCCATATAATGTGTTGGTAAACACAATACTTTCATTCCTAATTCTTCAACACAACGTTCAATTTCCCATAAAGCCCCGTTTATAAAACCAGGATGAACAACAAATCCACACGTAAATTTACTTGGATTGTCATGCTGTACTTTTGCATTAAAATCGTTTTGAAATTTTAAGGCGTGTTTCATTTCTTCTAAACGCAATCCATTTCCATATAATTGAGAAAGATTCAAGACTACCGCATGGTCAATCTTGTTTTTATCCATCCATTCTAGCTTTTCATTTAGGAAAAAACTTGAATCTGTTACAGGACGTTTCCATCCTTTTTGTAACATATATTTACGCTCGTCATCCACCCAGAAAATTTCTTTTTCTTTCATAAATTTAGGGATTTCCTCTGGATAAGGAAGCAAGTGAGAGTGACCGTTTATGCGAAGTTTTCTTTTCATAATGAACTATTAGCTAGTATTAATCTCTTTAAATATACGTTTAGTTTTTGAGGTTTATAAACTTTTTGTTCTTCCACCGTCTACAGGCATGTTAATTCCGTTGATATATGATGCGGCTTCTGAGGCTAAAAACCCTACAGCATTTGCAATTTCCTCTGGTTTTGCAAAACGATTTGCTGGCACTTGTGATTTCATTGTAGCAGAAACTTCTTCAAATGTTTTTCCGCTCTTAGTAGCTTTATTATTGATGATTTCGTTCAAACGTTCAGTACCTGTAGCTCCAGGTAACACGTTATTTACTGTAATTCCAAATTCACCAAGTTCACCTGCTAAAGTCTTTGACCAATTGGCTACCGCTCCACGAATTGTATTAGAAACACCTAAACCTGCTAAAGGTTGTTTTACAGAAGTAGAAATGATATTAATAATTCTACCAAAACCTGCGTTTTTCATTCCTGGTACAACTGCCTGTACAAGAATATGGTTACACTTTAAGTGTTGTGTAAAAGCAGCTTCAAACTGATCTAGTGTAGCACTAAATACCGGTCCTCCTGCTGGTCCTCCTGTATTGTTAATTAGAATATGAAATTCTTGATTAGCGCCAGTGATTTTAGTTCCCAAATCAATTGGGTTTTGAAAATCAGCAATAATATAGTTATGTGTTTGCCCTTTCGTGGTATCTAGTTCCGTTAAAACAGCTTTTAGCTTGTCTTCATTTCTTGCTACTAATGTAATATTAGCGCCCATTTCAGCTAGTTGTTTGGCAGATGCCTTTCCTATTCCTTGAGTACTTCCGCAAACTAATGCGTTTTTATTTGTTAAGTTTAAATTCATGGTTTTATAATTCAAAAATTGAAAACTCAAAGATTGAATAATCTTTGAATTCTTAAATCGTTTAATTCTTTAATAGCATTCTTTTTGTCATTCCTTTGAAAAAGTGAATCTGTATTGTTAATTATTCCTTTTTAATAAACACTTCGATACTTCGTCTATGCTCAGCACAGGAGCTGCTCAGTGTGACATCCTTTATTTTCTTTAAGCATTCAGCGATTCAATAATCTTTAAATGATTAAATCGTTTATTTTTTTAATTATACTTGATGCATATGTTTTTCGCTTCGGTAAAGAAACGTAAGGCTTCTAATCCGCCTTCTCTTCCTACGCCTGAATCTTTTGTTCCTCCAAACGGAGTTCTTAAATCACGCATTAACCATGTGTTTACCCAAACAATTCCTGCTTCTATATTTTTTGCTAGATGCATTGTTCTGTTTAAGTTGTTTGTCCATATGGTACTTGATAATCCGTAACGAACACCATTGGCTAATGCTAATGCTTCTTCGTCTGTATCAAAAGGCATTAAAGTAACTACAGGTCCGAATATTTCCTCTTGTGTTAATCGGCAAATAGGTTTAGTTATTTCTATAATGGTTGGGGCTAAATAGTATCCGTTTTCATAACCTTTTACAGTTACATAATTTCCTCCAGCGATAACTGTTCCTCCTTCTTGTTCAGCAATGTCAATATACGATTTTACTTTCTCTAAATGTGGCTTAGAAACTAAGGCTCCAATATTAGTATCTGCTTTTGAAGGATGCCCAACTTTTAAAGCTTTTACACGAGCAACAAAGTCTGTTTTAAATTTATCATAAATACTGCGTTCCACATAAATACGTGAACCGCATAAACAAATTTGACCTTGATTAGCAAACGACGATTTTAAAGTAACGTTTAGCATTTTTTCATAATCGCAATCGGCAAATATTAGGTTAGGATTTTTACCTCCTAATTCTAAAGATAATTTCTTGAACATAGGCGCAGCTGTGCGAGCAATATGTGCTCCGGTAGCCGTGCCTCCTGTAAAAGAAATAGCTTTAATTTTTTCGTGAGCTACAATAGCTTGTCCTGTTGTGTGTCCTAGTCCATGAACAATATTTAAAACTCCTTTAGGTAAACCTGCTTCTGTACAAATTCGTCCTAATAAATATGCGGTCATAGGAGTGACTTCACTTGGCTTAGCAACAACCGTATTTCCAGTTGCTAGGGCAGGAGCTATTTTCCATGAAAATAAATATAAAGGTAAGTTCCAAGGAGAGATGCATCCTACAACACCTATTGGGCTACGTAAGGTAAAGTTAAAAGCATTTAAACCAACACTCTCGTGAGATTCACTTGAAAATTGTGTAATTGCATTGGCAAAAAACTGAAAATTACTAGAAGCTCTAGGAATGTCTACAGCTCGTGCTAAACTTAGTGGTTTTCCGTTATCTTGAGATTCTGCTGCTACAAATTCTTCAAGGTTCTCTTCAATAAGCGATGCTATTTTAGAAAGTATTTTACTTCGTTCGTCTAAAGTAGTGTTAGACCATGCTGGAAAAGCATCAGCTGCTGCTTGATATGCATTTTCTACATCTATTTCTGATGAATTAGGAATTAAACTATATACTTCACCATTTGACGGGTTATAGTTGTCAATCCATTCGTTTGCTACTGGTGGTACCAGTTCTCCGTTTATGTAGTTTAATATTTTCTTCATAGGATGTTAATTAGTTGAAAATAGCTTTCAATTGGTTAGCAGTATCTTTTAATACATCGGTGTAATTCTGGATTTTCGCTTCATTAAATCGTGCTGTAGGCCCCGAATTACTTATAGCTGCAATAAACTTTCCGTTACTATTAAACACTGGAACAGCAACACAAATTAACCCCACTTCATTTTCTTCCATATCCAAAGCAAATCCTTCTTTTTTTATTCGATCAATCTCTAAATGGAGTTTTGTTTTATTTGTAATAGTATTATTGGTAATTGCTTCCAAAGTTAAATTTTTAATTACTGTTTTATAGTTAGGCTCACCGAAAGCAAGCATTATTTTTCCTAAACCAGTACAATACAATTGCTTTTTCGAGCCAATTTGAGTGTTGATTTGTAAATCGTGAGGGCCTTCTACCTTGTCTAAAAAATAAACTTTTTGATTTTTATAGATAGCCAAATGCGCGGTTTCATCTGCACGTTTTACTAATTCTTCCATAAAAGGTTTTGCCTTATTAATAAAGTTTTTATTGATGGAAACACGTTGTCCTAATTCAAATAACTTTAATCCTAAACGATATTTATCATTTTCAGGATTTTGTTGTATCACATCCAAGGCTACCATAGTTGCTAACATTCGGTATACGGCACTTTTGTTAGTCTCCATTTTCTGAGCAATTTCAGTTACTCCTAATTCAGCAATTGTAGGAGAGAAGCAATCCAATATTTTGAATGCTTTTTCAACAGAAGTGTTTAGTATTTTTTTTTTATTAGCCATTAACTCGGTAGTTTGTTTCACTGTTTTGAAGCAATTTTAGAAACTTCGACAATTTCAGTTTGACGAAAATTACTTAAACGGATAGTAGTCTTTGCTCTTTTATCTAATAGCGAAACGGTCTTATTTTTTTTTATATGCGGTAACTTTAATTTCAATTAATAAGTGAGGATGAGGTAATTGATGCACAGCAACTGTAGTACGTGTTGGTCCATCATAATCAAAGTATTGTGCATATACTTCGTTATAACCACCAAAATCATTCATGTTTACTAAAAAAGAAGAAACATCTACAATGTCTTTTAAACTAGCGCCTTCTTCTTTTAGTATGTCATTGATGTTTTCTAGAACAGCTTTTGTTTGTGCTTTAATATCTAATTTAGTTGTTCCAAATTCATCAACTTCAACACCTTCAAAAGTATTGTCAGTTCTTCTAGAACTTGTTCCAGAAACAAAAATAAAATCACCTACACGTTTTACATGTGGAAATTTACCTCTTGGTGTTGCTTTGTGTTTTATTAGTTTTCCTTTGTTCATAGATGTGCATTATTTTTTTAATACTATTTCAGCTTTTTTTATCAAATATTCTGTATCGCCGAATTGTTGCAAATTTGCTTTAAAAGTGTAATTTCCAGTTTCTTTTATTGTTAAATGTTTCATTTTACCAAAAAAACTCCATTTAGTATAATTATTAACTGTTGTTTTAATTTCTCCAATGGTTATTTTTTTATCAAATGGGCTTAATTCTGCACCTCCAGTTCTGATGCCATCTTTCCATATTTCAATAGTATACATTAGAGTTAAACGATCTTGATATTCAATATTCATATCATTCCAAAACTGAATTACGTCACCTTTTTTAAGATAAACAGAAGCTTCTTTAATAATTATGTTGTTAGTGGTACTAACGCTGTTTATTTTTAGTCTGCCAACTTCTTCCCCTAATATTCCGCCACAACTAATAAAGACAAGTGTAACTAATAAAAGTAGTAGTTTTTTCATAATGATGATTGTTTTATTTGATTAAACTAATTTTTTTAATTTCTCAACCATTCTATATACATCTTCAAAGGAATTATACATAGGAATTGGGGCACAACGGATAACATCTGGTTCTCTCCAGTCGGTTATAATGTGGTTTTCTGTTAGTTTTTTATGCAAGCTTTTATCAGCGTTTTTTACTTGTATGGATAATTGACAACCTCTTTCCTTTGGGTTAGTAGGTGTAATTATTCTAATAGCGTCGGATTCTATGGTGTTCAATAAAAACTCAAAGTAACCCGTAAGTTTTTCTGATTTTTCTCTCAAAGCATTCATACCAATTTCATTAAACATATCTAAAGAAGCCTTTATAGCAGCCATCGATAAAATAGGAGGGTTACTCAATTGGTATCCTTCAGCTCCAGGCATTACATCAAGCTCTTGACGCATGTTAAAACGAGTTGCTTTATTATGACTCCACCATCCAGAGAATTTTTTTAAGGATTGGTTATGGGCGTGTTTTTCATGTACAAACAAGCCACCTAAACTTCCAGGTCCAGAATTTAAATATTTATAAGTACACCAAGCAGCAAAATCTACTCCAGAATCATGTAACTCTGGTTTGATATTTCCTACACCATGTGCCAAATCAATACCTACCATACAATTTTTAGCGTGACCAATTTCAGCAATACGTTTAAGATCTAAAAACTGACCAGTATAATAATTTACACCTCCAATTAATAACAATGCTATTTCATCGCCTTGCTCTTCAACGATAGATTCTAAATCTTCGATTTGAAGTAACTCTTCTCCTTGGCGGGGTTTCCATTCTACCAATCCTTCTTTTGGATCAATGCCATGAAAGCGTAATTGTGATTCTACAGCATACCGATCAGATGGAAAGGCGTCAGATTCAATAACGATTTTAAACTTTGTTTTTGTAGGCTGATAAAATGAAACCATTAACAAATGTAAGTTTGTTGTTAAGGTGTTCATGATAACTACTTCAATAGGTTTTGCACCCACAACTTTTGCCATTGACTCAGTTAAGAATTCATGATATGGCATCCAGGGGTTTTTAGCTTCAAAGTGACCTTCAACTCCAAAGTTAGCCCAATCTTCTAATTCCTGATTGATATATTCTTTGGTAGACTTAGGTTGTAGACCTAATGAATTACCGCACATATAAATCCATTCATTTCCTTTTTTGTCCTTTGGGATATGAAATTCATTACGTAGGTGACTGATTTTATCCTCGCTATCCAGTTGTTTAGCGTATTCTAATGTTGCTTGAAATGCTGTTGACATTGCGTATTGTTTTAATAATTGAAACAGTGTTTTACAAATGTATGAAAATAAAATCGAAACGTAAAGTTTCGGTTTTGACTTTAATATTTAATAAATTTTGTTTGAAAAATTTTCTTTTCATCGTCAGAAACGTCTATTATATATAGTCCATTGGAAAACTGAGAGATGTTAATTTCTTGTGTGGAATTGGAGTTAGACTTTATACTTAAAATGCGTTGGCCAATAACCGAAATTATATTAATTTGATACTTGTTTTGAGAAAATAAATCAGAACTGATAGTTAAGTAATCGGATACTGGGTTTTTTACTAAGTAGAAGTTGTTATCAACCGATGTGTTCTCTTCAATACTTAAATTGCTTATAGTAATGTTTAGGTTAGTGACAGAATCTCTTCCGCAAGCAGTAGTGGTCAGTGTTACTGTGTAATCACCGTTACCTGTATAGGTGTGATTAGGGTTTTCAACAGTAGAGGTATTATCATCTCCAAAATCCCAAGAGTAGCTAGTGCCATTATCACTTGTATTAGTGAAAGTATATGCTTCATTAATATTCGTGCTTGTAAAGCTAGCAACGGGGTCATAATTTCCGATATTCCATTCTTGAAAGTCATTAAAAACTATTGTTTTTACGGCGTTTTTAATAATAGTAGCGTCGGCATTGTTTAATGTAGAATTAAATGTAACTAAGGTAGGGTCTTTTCTGAAAAGGGAGCAATAAAAAGTAATGGCTCCTGCGTAGCTACCTGTTATTGAAGGATGGCTACCGTCTCCGGAATACAAATCTAGCGTAGGGTGATTAGTTCTTAAATACCTCCAAACCGCTCCTACAGGAGAGGTAATTCCGTTATTGTCATTAGCCATAGTTTGGTATCGTTGGCGTAATAAATTATCCATCCCCTCATAGGTACATACGGGTGGCCAGCTACCGCAGTTTCCAGCATCTCCATTTTCCCTACCCCAAGTCATAAAAAAAGCAGGTTTAGCACATGGATTGTATTGCTTAATTAAATTACTTAGTTGCGTGGCATACGGATATACTTCTGTAGCAACTTGAGCATCTGGAAAAGAAGGGTGTTGGCTTTGGTCTTGTAGTACTACATAATCCCAGTTTCCAGCTTGTATTTTATTAATACTGGTTGTATTGGTTGCATGATCTTTAAGTCTGTATCCTCCAGGGGTATTACTATCGTAAATAAATGTATTTCCAGTTGATGTTGCTGCTTGTTGTACTAAGCTAGGTATATTGTTTACATAAGTGTAACTGTTTCCTAAAAACAACACGTTTTTAGTGTCTTGTGAGTATATGGAATGCGTGCTGAAAAGAATCAGTAAAAAGTAAAGTTTTTTCATATTGCTATAATTAAGGGTTAAGCAAATATATGTGAAAAATACTTATAGGTTATTAATGTTCTTTTGTTAAGTGAGCGAATTTTCTTTTAAACCTATTTAAACGCGGGATAGATACTTTTTGAATATACCTATTGTTTGGGTGTAAGCGTTCGTAATTTTGATGGTAATTTTCTGCAACCCAAAACTGTTTGAACAGCATAATTTCTGCTGCTATTTTTGAATTTAATTTTTTTGATAAGGCACTTTTTTTGTCAAGAATGATTTGTTTTTGACTTTCATCCTGATAAAAAATAATTGAACGGTACTGTGATCCTATATCCGGTCCTTGGCCGTTAATTTGACTGGGGTTTTGTGACCCAAAATAGATGTTGACTAATGTAGCGAAGTTTATTTTTTCAGGATTGTAAATTACTTCAATAGCTTCGGCGTGTCCTGTTTGCCCAGTGTTACTGCTTTCATAGCTTGGGTTTTTAGTGTGTCCTCCTGAATATCCATTAATAACTTCTTCAACACCTGTTACACTTTCATAAATAGCTTCAACACACCAAAAGCAACCGCTAGCAAAATATGCTTTTTGTAATTTTGGTTTTTTTAATTCTTGAGAGGTAGATGTATTGCTACATGATAGTGACACGATAGCAAATAAAAAAGGAATCATTTGTTTTTTCATGGTAAAAAGATGTTTTTTTATTATGTCGAAAAAATAGTTGATTCCTTAACTCACTAGTAAGATTTATTTGCGTTTTTTATGCGAAGTGTTATTTTAAATTTTCATTGTCAGACTGAGCTTGTCGAAGCTTTAATCGAAGTCAATGCTTTATTAATTTTGACAAGCTCAATTTGATAATTTTATATTTTTATAGCCGAAGCAATACTTTAAATTTTCATTGTCAGACTGAGCTTGTCGAAGTCCTTATGAAAACGAAAACAACTGTTTTAACAGTAGAATTAAAACCAATCTAAGCGCATACTTTTAATTTTAGCAGCATCAGGAATACTTGCAACATCAATAGTTCTTGAATAGTCAAACTTATAGGCGCTAGGTAATTCATCAATAGCAATAGTGATGTAGAAATCTTGATTTTTAAACTCAATATTAATACTGTTTAAAATTCGATCAATTTTTAAAACTTCATAATGAGTTTTGAAATCTTTAAAGGTACTTGCTAAACTAATGTTATCAGCTGTTTTGTATCTTGCATCGTGAATGGTTACAATGTTTATTTTCGCATTTTCATCTAATGATTCAGATGGAGATAATGATAGTAAATGAGCACCACCTTTTTCATAAATTTTAATATCAGAAGAGTTTCCAGTAAATTCATCACCAGCTACATGTTTTACGATAGAATCGTTAGCAAATACAGAGTCGATTTGTTTAATGGTATAGTTTTTTTGTAATACGCCAATACTATCTTTCTGAATTAAAAAAGGCGTTTCTTTTTTAGAACATTGAATAAAACTGATTGAGGTCAATGCTATTAAAATTATTTTTTTCATAGTTAAGTTGTTTGATGTTTTATATAAATTTCTTTAGGATACCTAAAACACTTCTAATAAATGTAGCGCTGGTAAGTACTTTTATAATTGGGTTTTGGCGCGTGCTTCTTCGAGAAGCAGGTTTTCGACGGGATTTTTCTTTCTCTTTTCTTTTTTCGTTACGTGCTTCTTCTTCATCGGAGGCTTTAATTTTTTGCTCTAATATTTCATAAGCACTTTCTCGGTCAATTTCTTCTTTGTATTTTTTTACTAAATCTGATGAGTCAATCAGTTTTTTTAATTCAGCATCAGTTAGCACGTCCATTCTACTCCTAGGTGCACGTAATAAGGTTGCGGCTAATGGAGTGGGCCTTCCTTTTTCATCTAAAGCAGAAACTAAAGCTTCTCCAATACCTAATGAGGTTAACACTTCAACAGTGTCATAAAAATCAGTTTCCGGGTAATTTTGTGCAGTTAGTTTGATTGCTTTTCTGTCCTTTGCGGTAAATGCTCTTAAAGCGTGTTGTATTTTGAGCCCCAATTGACTTAAAATCCCTTCAGGAACATCAGTAGGGTTTTGTGTAACAAAGTATATTCCTACTCCTTTTGAACGGATTAATTTTACAATGCTTTCTAATTGCTCTAACAGTGCTTTTGATGCATTTTTAAAAATTAAATGAGCTTCGTCAATAAACAATACTAATTCGGGTTGGTCAGCATCACCTTGTTCGGGGAAAGTTTCATATATTTCTGCTAACAAACTCAGCATAAATGTAGAGAATAGTTTAGGTTTATCTTGAATGTCTGTTAAACGTAAAATATTGATGTATCCTTTTCCGTTTTCATCAATTCGTGTAAGATCATTAACATCAAACGATTTTTCTCCAAAGAATATGTCGCCGCCTTGTTGTTCAATTTCAATTATTTTTCGAAGAATAGCTCCAGTTGAAGAAGTGGAAATTCGTCCGTATTCTTCTTGAAATTCTTCTTTTCCATCGCCAGTAGCATATTGGAGTACTTTTTTTAAATCTTTAAGATCTAATAAACCAAGTTTATTGTCGTCACAGTATTTAAATAAAACGGAAATAATTCCCGATTGAGTTTCGGTAAGGTCTAAAATCCGGGATAATAATATAGGTCCAAATTCAGAAACTGTAGCACGCATTCGTACGCCACCTTGTTCAGATAATGTTAATATTTCAACAGGGAAATTGGAAGCACTAAAAGGGATTCCAATTTTTTCATGACGTTCATCAATCTTTGGGTGTCCTGCACTAGCTTTAGCGATGCCACTCAAATCACCTTTCATATCCATTAACAAAACAGGGATTCCTTTTTCAGAAAGGTTTTCTGCTAAAACCTGCAATGATTTAGTTTTACCAGTTCCAGTAGCTCCAGCAATTAAGCCGTGTCTGTTTAAGGTTTTTAAAGGAATTTTTACAAACGCATTCGTTAAGGTTTCTTCCCCTAACATTGCAGCTCCAATAGTTATGAAGTCACCTTTAGTGGTGTATCCATCATTAATATGATTAAAGAACTTTTGTGAATTGTCCATTTGCCTATTTTTTTTGATAAAAATAGGCAATATGGAAGAGATAGATGTTAAATGAGGTTAATTTATGAGTTAATAACTCTTTTTATCGATGAGCTTCAAATATAACAACTAAACCGTCAGCAAATTGATTTACATTTAATGTAAAACCATCGGAGTTAAAACTTGTTAGTTCTGCAGTTGTTTTTCCTAGTGAACCACCGTTATTATTTGTATATCTAATCCCTATTGCATGTGCACTTGAAGCGTACCTTGAAATATCATTAATAGATGCTCCACTTCCTCCGTTAAAAATAACTTGTTGTTGTATTGTACCTCCATTACTAGAAGCGTAACCTGTCATAGAGCCAAATGTATTTGCAATACCATTATTATTATTTTGATTTGCATCGTTATCATCGTCTATAGTATAGCTTTCAATGTTAGCATAGGCAGTAAAAGTTATCTTAGAAGGTGTAAATGGCAATCCGGTAATAGTAACACTACCTGTACTGCTAATTATAAATTTACCTATGTGAAATCCATTCTTTAAAAATGCGCCTCCATCACTACCGGCGGTAATGATATTGTCACTATCATCACTTATAATTTTAATGTCAGCTGCAAGGGAAGTCCATAAAGGACTTGCAATTGTTCCTTTGTTTATTTCTAATTGATTGGTGTCAGTGTTAAAAATAATTAGTCCGTTTGCAGGATTAGTAATAGAATTTCTTTCACCGCTAGTTAAACGAGGCATTAAAACTCCTTTTGAATTGGAGCTTATGTCAAGTATAGAAGATGGGGCAGGAACTGTGGTTCCAATACCAATTTGAGCGTTAGTTGAAAATATGCTAATAAAAAAGATGATATTAAAAACGTGTTTCATTTTAATAGTTGTTTGTTTTTTTTGCAAAAATAAAGGGTATTTTCTTTGGTTACCCATAAAAAACGTTAATTTTTGTTTTTTTTCGATGAATAAGTAAAATAGAGGGTTAAGAGCTGTTTTTTTAAGTAAAATAGTTAATAGAATAGTTTAAAAATCATTTTTCAACGACTAAGTGTTGTTTCCTTAAAGCTTAATAAAAACAAACATAGGTTTAGTTAATGTAGAGCAAAATTACAAGATGAATGTCTTTTTTAATAAAGTATAGAATTATTTGTGTTAAAGCGTATATTTGCAAAACATATGCAGAAAGAAATTAAAGAATTAGTTGGTAAAGGAAAAATGCTTCCGCTAATGGAGGAGTTTTATACTATTCAAGGAGAAGGGTTTTATAAAGGAACGGCAGCTTATTTTATACGAATAGGTGGTTGTGATGTTGGGTGTCATTGGTGTGATGTGAAAGAAAGTTGGGATGCTAATTTGCACCCGCCTACGGATACGATTCAAATAGCTAATAATGCAGCTAAATTTTCTGATACAATTGTAGTTACTGGAGGAGAACCGTTAATGTGGAATATGAAACCTTTAACTGATGCTTTAAAGGCTAATAAAGTGAATACACATATAGAAACTTCTGGAGCGTATAAGCTTTCAGGTGACTGGGATTGGATTTGTCTATCTCCTAAAAAAACAAAATTACCAACTCAAGAAGTACACGATTCTGCACATGAGTTAAAGGTGATAATTTATAACAAAAGTGACTTTAAGTTTGCAGAAGAGCAAGCGGAAAAAGTAAATGACAATTGTATGTTGTTTATGCAACCAGAATGGAGTAAGAAAGATGAAATGATTCCGTTAATGGTTGATTATGTAATGAAAAACCCGAAATGGAAAATGTCATTACAAACACATAAATACATGAATATACCATAGGTTGTATATTCATTATTTATTGTTTGTAACAGTTAGTCTTGCAAGGAAATCAAAATGTTCGCCTTCTTGAATCAGCTCACATTTTAGTCCGTTAGCATGACATGCATTTTGAAGCGTGTTAAAATCTAAGTATAGCCAGTCAAAAGGAGGAGACTTTTCTCCTTTGTAGGACATAGTAAATTCTACTTCGCCATAATATTCATCTGGATTTACCCAAAAACCACCTTCTTCATCTTCATCAAACATGTATGAAATGTCAGAAGAATCTAATAGTATTTGCCCGTTAGTGGTTAAAAGATTTTTTAAGTGCTGTAAAAAAAGGTTGATGCGTTCTATTTTACCGCAAATTCCAATACCATTCATTAGTAATAATAAAGTATCGTATTTATCTTCAACTTCAAATAAGTCTTTATGAAATGAGTTGGAAACTCCTCTGAGTTTAGCAACTTCCGCGGCTCCTTTCGAGATATCTATAGCATGCACAGCTAGTTTCTTTTTATTTTGTAAAAATAAACTGTGGCTTCCGCTTCCGCAACCTATATCCAATACTTTCCCTTTGCATAGTGATAAAGCTTTTTGTTCTATCAAAGGCATTTCATTATAGGTGCGGAACAAATATGCGGAGGGTAGTTCATCTTCTTCAGAAATTGTAGATTCCGTAATAATGTCCTCAGAATAATTCCCGTTGTAATAGTCAAGTAATGCAGTGCCTAGTATATCCATGTTATAAACCTATATTAAAATGCTTTTTAGAATAGTTAGTTTTTTATCTCAATCATTGAAAGTGAGTTTGCTAATTCTTTTATGTCTTGTTGTACTTTTAATTTATCTCCCTTTTAATTTTTCTAAACATGAATTAAATTAGAATTATAAAAAAGCTATTAGCGTCTATTCTAATATATTTTCCATTGAAGTTATGTTAGCCGTTACAAAGAAAACAAATATCTTTGTTCTATGGATGATATTTTAAAAGAGTTACCAAAATTAGCTAAAGATGCACATGCTGCTAATAAAAAATTTTTTTCGAAACTTAAAAAGCATCCACCTAAAAATTTAGATTATATCATGCAGGACTTGCATGACGAAGAATTTGAGCGTACGGATTGTTTAACCTGTGGAAATTGTTGTAAAACCACGAGCCCTATATTTACGGATAAGGATGTTGAACGTATTTCAAAGCATCTTAAAATGAAACAACCTCAGTTTATCAAGCAATACTTGCGTGTTGATGAAGATAGTTTTCATGTGTTACAGTCTTCGCCGTGTACTTTTTTAGCTGATGATAATTATTGTCTGATTTACGATGTGCGTCCGAAAGCCTGTAAAGAATATCCGCATACAGATAGAAGAAAATTTCAAAACATTTTAGATGTAACATTAAATAATGTAGAAATTTGTCCTGCAGTATATAGTATTGTTGAGCAAATGAAAAAGAACATAAAAGTCCGTTAAGGTAGGTTGTTTTTAAATTTGATATAGTAGTGATGTCGTTACTATTTTAGATTATGTTTTTAAATCAAATCATGAGCTAATACAACAGGTAATGTTTTCTCATGTTATCATATCCGCGTAATCCTTCTTTCCATGATTTTCTAATGTCCTGAGGACTCATTCCGTTACTGATTTGTTGTTGTAATTTTTTGTTCCCAGCCAGTTTGGTAAAGAAGTTGTTAAAAAACGATTCTTTATTAGTAGCTAAGTTATACGCATTTGAAAGCCACTCTAAATTTAATAAATCAAGTTTAGCGTTGTTTCTTAAATCTTCGCCATAACAAATTTTATTTTCATGTTTGGGGTATTTTGCTCCTTCGTTTGGTTTCGGAGTAAAGTTAAAATCGGTTTCTGGTAAATATGGAGAGCCGTATACTTGAAATTGCATTTCAGTTCCTCTTCCAGCACTTACAGTTGTTCCTTCAAAAAAGCATAGGCTAGGGTATAAGTTTATAGCAGTGTCATTAGGTAGATTAGGAGAGGGTTTTATAGGTAGTCTGTATGCTGTTTGCTTATTGTAATTTTCGCATGTAATAACTGTAATGTCACAGTGTGCTTTATTTTTAAGCCATTTTTCACCGTTAATCATTTGTGCATATTCACCAATAGTCATTCCATGTACAACTGGTATTGGGTGCATTCCTACAAAACTTTTGTGTTTCAATTCTAAAATAGGCCCATCCGTATAATGACCGTTAGGGTTTGGTCGGTCTAAAATTAGCATGGGAATATTGTTCTCGGCACAAGCTTCCATAACATAATGTAAAGAAGAAATATAGGTGTAAAATCTAGCGCCTACATCTTGAATGTCAAAAACAACAATATCCAAACCTTTTAGTTGACTTACAGCTGGTTTTTTGTTTTTCCCATAAATAGAAATAATATCAATACCTGTTCTAGGGTCTTTTCCATTAGTAATGTGTTCCCCTGCATCTGCTTTTCCTCTGAATCCGTGTTCCGGAGCGAAAACTTTTTGGATGTTAACTTGAAGCGAAACAAGTGAGTCTACAATATGAGTAAATTGTGCGTTATTTTTTTGACCTTTAAAAATCACACTAGTTTGGTTTGCGACAATGCCAACGCGTTTGTTTTGGAGTAATGGCAAGTAGTTGCCTAGCCTATTAGCTCCAACAATAACGATTTTTTTTTGAATAGGTGCAGCATTGTTTATGTTTGTATCTGCAACTTTATGCGTTTCGCTTTTTTGCGATTGACAACTTCCTAAAGAAAAAAGGCATACTAAAAGGATAAAAAATGTATTTTTGATATTCACAAAAAAGAAGTTTACGTATTGAATTTTGAATTATTTATCGCTAAGCGCATAATAGCTGCAAAACAGTATAAAAGTAGTGTTTCCTCTCCAATAATAAAAATTGCGGTACTTGCAATTGCTTTGGGGATGATTATGATGTTAGTTTCTGTTGCAACGAGTATAGGTTTACAGCAAAAAATAAGAGAGAAAGTTTCGGCTTTTAACGGGCATATTATTATTTCAAAATATGATAACAATAATTCAGAGGTATCAGCAAAACCCATAAAATTAGATCAAGATTTTTATCCAGAATTCAAATCGGTTTCCGGAATTGATTATATACAATCGGTAGCTAATAAAGCTGGGATAATCAGGACCGAGAATGATTTTGAAGGTGTAAACTTAAAAGGAGTAGGAGCTGATTATAATTGGAAATACTTCCAAGAGTATTTGGTGTCGGGTAAGTTGCCATATGTTGCTGGAGAAAAAGAAAATTCAGAATTATTAATATCAGAATACTTAGCCAACAGGTTAGGGTTTAAATTGGGGGCAACTGTAACCGCGCACTTTTTTAAAGAAGACGCCACAAAATTGCCTAATACACGAAAATTTAAAGTAGTAGGTATTTACAATTCAGGATTTCAGGATTTTGATAAAACCATCATGATGGCTGATATTCGCCACATTCAGCGAATGAATAAGTGGGGTAAAGACGCACAAAAAAAATATAATGAGGTGGGAGGTTTTGAAATTTTTTTAAACAATTTTTCTGAATTGGAGTTAAAAGGAAAGCAAGTATATCAAAATACCGACTCATTTTTAAATGTAACAACTATAAAGGAAAAGTATTTCGGAGTTTTTGAATGGATTAAAATGTTTGATTTCAATACTTATGTAATAATTGCGGTTATGATATTGATATCAGTAATTAACATGACAGTAATGTTATTGGTGTTGATTTTGGAAAAAACCAAGTTAATTGGAATATTAAAAGCATTGGGAGGTAATAATTGGAGTATAAGAAAAATATTTTTATATAATGCCTCTTATATTGTATTGATAGGTTTATTTTGGGGTAATTTAATAGGATTAGGATTATTGTTTCTTCAAAAATACTGCAAGCTATTTCCGCTTGATCCAAATAATTATTATGTAACTGAGGTGCCAGTGTATATTAATTTATGGTATGTATTAGCTTTAAATATAGGTACTTTTGTATTGTGTTTCGTGTTGTTGTTGATACCGTCTCAAATAATTACAAAGATATCTCCGGTAAAAGCAATTCGTTTTGATTAGAGAGAGTATTCTCTTATCTAGTAACTAACTTTTTAGTACTTTTGCATCTTCAAATAATAGAAGAGGCCCATGGAATACGCAGAAAATATATTAGAAACTATTGGTAATACACCAATGGTTAAATTAAATAAACTTACTAAAGAGTTACCTTGTTTAGTGCTTTCTAAGTACGAAACATTCAATCCAGGAAACTCTGCAAAAGATAGAATGGCGTTAACGATGATTGCAGATGCGGAAGCTGATGGTCGTTTAAAACCAGGAGGAACTATTATTGAGGGAACATCGGGTAATACAGGTATGGGATTGGCTTTAGCAGCAATAGTAAAAGGCTATAAGTGTATTTTTGTACTATCGGATAAACAGTCAAAAGAAAAAATGGATATCCTTGAGGCGGTAGGAGCTGAGGTTGTAGTTTGTCCTACTGCTGTTGAACCTTCTGATCCACGTTCGTACTATTCAGTATCAAAACGATTGGCAGAAGAAACGCCAAATTCGTGGTATGTAAATCAATATGATAATCCGAGTAATGCCAAAGCGCATTATGAAAGTACAGGTCCGGAAATTTGGAAACAAACTGAAGGAAAAATAACACACTTCGTTGTAGGAGTAGGTACTGGAGGTACAATTTCTGGTGTAGGGAAATATTTAAAAGAACAAAATCCAAATATTAAAATTTGGGGAATTGATACCTATGGATCTGTATTTAAAAAGTATCATGAAACAGGTATATTTGATGAAAATGAAATATATCCGTATGTTACCGAAGGTATTGGAGAAGATATTTTACCAAAAAATGTAAATTTCGATATCATTGATGGATTTACAAAAGTAACAGATAAGGACGCGGCAGTTTACACACAGCGCTTAGCGAAAGAAGAAGGGATGTTTTTAGGGAACTCTGCTGGAGCTGCAGTTAAAGGGTTGTTGCAACTAAAAGATAAATTTACTAAAGATGATGTCGTAGTAGTATTGTTTCATGACCACGGAAGTAGGTATGTTGGAAAAATGTTTAATAATGACTGGATGCGTAAAATGGGATATATAGATTAATCTATTTTTTTTGTATAAAACATCTTAAAGGCTTTTCATTTATATGAAGAGCCTTTTTTTTTATTTAGCAGATGTTAGGAATGTTTGTGTGTTCTAATAATTTCTATTGAAGCTAATTGAGTAAAAATATATCGCCTAATGTCTTTTTATTTTTTTGTAACTTAGAGAGATGCAAGAAGATTTTCTACACTACATATGGCAATATCAAAAAATAACGAGTTTATTGTTAAAAACTGTTCTTGGAAATAAACTTCAAGTAGTTGCCGTAGGGGAATTAAATTTAAATTCGGGTCCGGACTTTTATAATTCACGGATTGTAATAGGAAATCAAGAATGGGTAGGAACTGTTGAAATTCATTTAAAAGCATCAGATTGGTTTGTACACGGACATCAAAATGATAACGCCTATAATAATGTGATACTCCATGTGGTTTGGGAAAATGATGTGACTGTTTTTGATGCTAATCAAAATGCGTTAGAAACGTTAGTATTGAAAGATGTTGTTGATCAAAAACTACTGTTCAATTATAAAAAATTACTTCAAAGAAAAAAATGGATTAATTGCGAAAATGAAATCCATACTATAGATGAGTTTACATTGAGTTTCTGGAAAGAAAAATTGTTGGTGCAACGTTTACAACGCAAAGCAAATGAGCTGCAGCAACAATTAGAACGTTTAGAGAATAATTGGGAGGCTTTGTTGTATCAAATATTGACTACAAGTTTTGGGTTGAAAATAAATGCACCTGAGTTTTTATTGCTAGCTCAAAATATTTCGTTTGGAGTATTTAAAAAAGAATTGTCCAATCAATTCAATTTAGAAGTGTTATTATTTGGGCAAAGTAATTTGTTAAAGCAGACGCTAGAGGATTCTCATTACCAAAGTATGCAAAAAGAATATTTGTATTTGAAACAAAAATACCAGCTCCAAGACTCCTTAGTAAACCTTCAATTTTTCCGATTACGCCCATCAAGTTTTCCAACTATACGATTGTCGCAATTTTCAATGTTATATAACAGTCAAAAAAGTTTATTCTCAAAATTAATAGCATCAAAAACAACCTCGGCTATTTATGAGTTATTTTCCATTTCCGCTTCCGAGTATTGGGATGATCATTATACATTCGGAAAAAAATCTGTTAAAAGGAAAAAACAATTGAGTAAAGCGTTTATTGATTTGTTAATTTTAAATACAATAATCCCATTAAAATTTATGTATGCTAAAAGTGTAGGTAAAGAAAATTTTGAGGAATTACTGCAATTATATAAATCTATTAATGCAGAAAAAAATAGTGTCCTTACTAAGTTTAAAGAGTTGAAATTAGAAACAGCATCCTCTGTTGATAGTCAGTCATTGATTGAGTTGAAAACAGCGTATTGTGATAAGCAGAAATGCTTGCGTTGTGAAATAGGAAATAAATTATTGTATCCTTCTTAAAAATGACTAATTTGCAATTTAATTATGGGGTTTGTTAAAAATATAAAATACTTTTTTGAAAAACATGGATTTGCAGTGTCTTCTCGTTTAGCGGACCGATTAGGGATGCGTGCGAAAAACATCCGGTTATTTTTTATTTATTTAACGTTCGCAACTTTAGGAGTTTCTTTTGCAATTTATTTAACGGTAGCTTTTCTGTTGAAACTTAAGGATTTGGTGTATACCAAAAGAACCTCAGTATTTGATTTGTAATATGGGGATTATTTTTAAGTCAAAATTCAGGATAGCCTTATTGTTAGTAATAAGCATTTTGTTAATAGGTGTTTTAGGGTATCGATTTATAGCATATTACAGTTGGGTTGATGCGTTGTACATGACTGTTATTACAATCTCAACAGTTGGTTTTTCTGAAGTGGCCCCGCTAAACAATGCGGCAAAGTTGTTTACTGTAGGATTAATCTCGTCAAGTGTGCTAACCCTTGCGTATTCAATATCAATAATAACAGAATACCTAATGGATAAAAACTCTTTCGAAGAGTTTAAAAACAGAAAAATGAAAAAGAAAATTGATAAACTTTCAAATCATATCATTATCTGTGGTTTCGGAAGAAATGGGAAACAAGCAGCTCAAAAGTTATCCTCATACAAAAGACCATTTGTAGTCATTGAAAAAGATAAAGATCTCATTGAAAAATTTGATGATGATATTTTGTTTGTTCATGGTAATGCAAATGAAGATGAGGTGCTTCTGGAGTCAGGAATAGAAAAAGCACATAGTGTTATCGTAGCTTTGCCAAATGATGCAGATAATTTGTTTGTAGTGTTGTCAGCAAGACAAATAAATAAAAAGATTGGTATTATTAGTAGAGCATCTCAAGAGGCTTCGTATAAAAAACTAAAGTTGGCAGGAGCTGATAATGTAATTATGCCTGATAAAATTGGTGGGGATCACATGGCTTCTTTAGTGGTTATGCCAGATCTAGTTGAATTCCTTGATAATTTGTCAATCATTGATGAAAATAAGGTAAACGTTGAAGAAGTAGCTATTGAGGCTTTAACATCTAATCCAGGATCTCAAACTATAAAAGACCTGGATTTTAGAAATAAAACAGGCTGTAGTATTATTGGGTATAAAACGCCAGAGCGCGAGTATATCATTAATCCTGAAGCAAGTACGGTTTTGATGCCTAAATCAAAAATTATTGTATTAGGAAGGCCAGAGCAAATTTTAGCATTAAACAAAATGTTTGACTTATAACATTAATATCGTTTTTAACAATAAAAATTTTAGTTTGCGTTATTTTTTTGCCATCTTGCTGAATCAAAATAGATATTAAACAACATAATTAACTACAAAATAATCAAAATGAAGACAAGATTTCTTTCATTATTACTTGCGATACTACCTTTTTTAACCTTTGCTCAAGATACTACGGAAAAGGCATTAACGATTGACCAAAAAATTGATGCTGCATTTAGGCCAATAGCAGATGCTGTTGGAAGTGTTATCTTTTTCACAGTCCCTTTTGGAGAGCATTCTGTACCATTGGTTTTAATAATATTAATATTAGGAGCATTATTTTTTACAATCTATTTTAAATTTGCAAACTTCACTTTGATAGGTACTGCAATTAAAGTTGTAAAAGGAGATTATGATGAGATTGATCATCACACTGTAGATAAAGCAGAAGGAGATTCGACGCCTGGTGGAGATATTTTTGAAACAATAGGTGTAGAGAGTGCTGAAGGAGAGGTTTCTCACTTTCAAGCATTAACAGCAGCCTTGTCGGCAACTGTTGGTTTAGGGAATATCGCTGGTGTTGCAGTAGCAATTGCAATTGGTGGTCCTGGGGCAACGTTTTGGATGATTTTAGCAGGGTTGTTAGGAATGGCATCTAAATTTGTTGAGTGTACACTTGGTGTTAAATATAGAGAGGTTTCAGAAGATGGAACTGTTCATGGTGGACCAATGTATTATCTAAAAACAGGATTGGCAGAAAAAGGTATGGCTGGACTTGGAAAGGTGTTAGCAGTGTTTTTTGCAATTATGTGTGTTGGAGGTTCGTTTGGAGGAGGAAATATGTTCCAGGCAAATCAAGCTGCAGCGCAATTAGTTCAGCGTTTTAATATAGAAAGTGGATCTGCCGGATTCTATTTCGGAATTGCAATGGCTGCAATTGTAGGTATTGTTATTATAGGAGGTATAAAACGTATTGGCTCTGTAACCGAAAAAGTAATCCCTTTTATGGCAATTATCTATGTTGGTGCTGCCTTAATTATATTAGGAATGAATTTCGGACTTATTCCAGAGGCCTTTAGTATGATATTTAGCGGAGCATTTACTCCTGAAGCTGGATTAGGTGGTTTTGTAGGTGTGTTAATTGTTGGTTTTCAACGAGCAGCATTTTCTAACGAAGCAGGTGTTGGTTCAGCTGCAATTGCGCATTCGGCTGTAAAAACAAAATATCCTGCTTCTGAGGGTATTGTTGCTTTATTAGAGCCGTTTATTGATACAGTAATAATTTGTACAATGACTGCATTGGTGTTAATAGTTACGAATTTAAAATCTGGATTGTTTAACTACGGTAATTTAGACGGTGATAAAAATGTAATAATGAATGCAACAGGAGAGCATTTAGGAGGTGTTGATTTAACATCACTTGCTTTTGATTCTGCAATACCAGGTTTTTCTTGGATATTGACAATAGCAGTTGTTCTTTTTGCAATATCAACAATGTTATCATGGTCTTATTATGGTTTACAAGCATGGAAATTTTTATTCGGAAAAGGAAAAGTTGCTGATATAGTATATAAGGTGTTGTTTTTGTTTTTTGTTGTTGTTGGAGCTTCGATAAGTTTAGGAGCTGTAATTGACTTCTCAGACGCAATGATATTCGCAATGGTTTTCCCTAATGTTATTGGGTTAATTTTATTATCACCTAAAGTTAGAGATGAATTAAAAGTTTACAAAGCAAAAATAAAAAGTATCTAATATAGAATAGTTTTTATGAAAAATATTAAATCCCACTTCGTGTTTACAAAACAACAACGTAGTGGGGTTTTTGTTTTGTTATTACTTATAGTCGCGTTACAATGTGTTTGTTTTTTTGTAGATTTTTCTGTAAATGAACCTAACGAAGTTGAGCAGCAAACTATAATTTCTTTTCAAAAGGAGGTAGATAGTTTGAGTGTGCTTAAACAAATGAAGAAGTATGACGTTCGTCCGTACAATCCTAATTTTATTACAGATTATAAAGGTTATGTTTTAGGAATGTCTGAAGAGGAGATTGATCGTTTGCATGCTTTCAGGAAGTTGAATAGGTACGTGAATTCTGTTAAAGAATTTCAGAAAATAACATTCGTTTCGGACTCATTACTGAATCAAATAAGTCCAAAATTTAAGTTTCCGGATTGGGTAGGTAAAAAAAACAATTCCAACAGTTATCTTTCGTATCAAAAGGATTTGAATAAAGCAGAAGCTAAGGATGTTCATAAAGCTACTGAGTTGGAATATAAGATAGCTTATAGAATTGTTAATTTCAGAAAAAAACTTGGTGGTTTTCTTTCTTTTGATCAGTTGTGTGATGTTTATGATATATCGGCTGAGGATATCGTAAAAGTGAAGCAGAAATTTGTATTGAAAACTATTCCGAATATTAAAAAAATAAACATTAATTTAGCAACCGCTTCGGAGTTAGCTGAGTTGGCATATATAAATGACTATATGGCCGAAAATATAATTGATGAGCGCGTATTAAGAGAAGGGTATAAAAGTCTTGATGAGTTAAAGTATGTAACTCATTTCCCTGTTGATAAATTTGACCGAATAAAATTATATTTAACAATAAACGAAACCCAAAAATAAACCCAAGTAATTATGGATAAAAGATATTTTACAGAAGAACACCAGCTTTTTAGAGAAAGTCTTCAAGATTTTTTAAAAAAGGAAGTAGTACCGCATATTGATAAGTGGGAAAAAACTGGTACGGTTGATCGTTTCATCTGGAAAAAGTTTGGTGACATGGGGTATTTTGGATTGGCAACTCCTGAAGAATATGGAGGGTTAGGCTTGGATTTATTCTATACTGTAATTCTTTTGGAAGAGATGCAAAAGATTAATTCAAGTGGTTTTGCAGCTAATATGTGGGCGCACGCTTATTTAGCAATGACGCACTTGAATAAAGAAGGAGATCACGACATTAAAAAGAAATACTTGGAGCCAAGTGCTTTAGGTGATAAAGTAGGTTGTTTGTGTATTACAGAGCCTTTTGGAGGGTCTGATGTGGCAGGAATGCGTACAACGGCAGTTAAAAAAGGAGATACTTATGTAATAAACGGTTCGAAAACTTTTATTACTAATGGTATTTATAGTGACTATTTAGTAGTCGCAGCCAAAACATCTCCTGAGTTAGGAGGAAAAGGAATGAGTATTTTTGTAATGGATAGAGATACTCCAGGAATCTCTGCTACTAAATTGGATAAATTAGGATGGAGAGCGTCTGATACTGCTGAAATAGCATTTGACAATGTAACTATTCCTGCTTCTAATTTAATGGGAGAAGAAAATCAAGGGTTTCCTTATATTATGCAGCATTTTGCTTTGGAACGTTTAATAATGGCAATTAATGCGCATGCACGAGCGGAGTATGCAATTGATTATGCAGTGCAATACATGTCAGAGCGTTCTGCTTTTGGGAAAACAATAAATAGTTTTCAGGTATTGCGTCATAAAATAGCTGATGCAGCTACTCAAATGGAGCTGTGTAAAGAGTTTAATTACTCTGTTGCTAAGCGTTTGAATGACGGTGAGTATGTAGTTAAGGAGGCAACAATGTCAAAATTAGCATCTACTAAAATGGCCGATGAAGTTATTTATGAATGCTTACAGTTATTAGGTGGTTATGGGTATATGGAAGAGTATCCTATGGCGCGCTTACTAAGAGATAGTCGTTTAGGGCCAATTGGTGGAGGAACGTCAGAAATCCTAAAAGAGATTATCGCTAAACTGGTAATTGACAAGAAAGAGTACAAGCCAGCAACATAATAATTGATTATCAGTTTAGTGAAAATAGAAATGTATTTTCGCTAAGCTGGTAATTGGTAAGAGAATTGTTGTTGTTTAAATAAATATTGAGCAAAGCAAAATATTTATTAATTAGTACTTGTTAGTTCCTAATTATTAATTACTTTTGCCAGCTGAACGCTAAAAGAAGGGAGGTTAAGACTTATGTTAATTATACCAATTAAAGACGGAGAAAACATTGATAGAGCTTTAAAGCGCTACAAGAGAAAATTTGATCGTACTGGAACGAAGAAGTCACTTAGAGAAAGAAGATATTTCGCTAAGCCTTCTATCGAGAACAGAGCTAAAATGAAAAAAGCTCAGTACATCCAAGGATTAAGAGATCAGGAAGAAATCTAATCTCAACAAGAATATTTTAAAACCGTTTAGTACCTTTGGTATTAAACGGTTTTTTTTATGTCTCAATTTTCGGCTTATATCAATTATCTTTCTTTGGAAAAGAAGTGTTCTTCTCATACGGTTTTGGCGTATACAAAAGATTTAGAGTCGTTTTCGAGTTTTTGTTTACAAGAATATGATTCAGGAGTGATAAGCGATTGTGTATATTCACAAATAAGAAGTTGGGTTGTTTTGTTGATAGATGATGGTGTGAGTAATAGAACTGTTAATAGGAAAATAGCTTCCTTGAAAAGTTACTATAAGTTTTTATTGAAAGTTGACGAAATAAATGTGTCTCCTTTAGCGAAGCATAAGGCGCTGAAGGTTTCTAAGAAAGTGCAGATTCCATTTTCAATTAAGGAAATGGAAAGTGTATTGCAAGATGTTGGTTTTGAAAATACCTTTGAAGGAGAACGTGATAAGTTAATGATTGAGTTGTTTTATGCTACCGGGATTCGAAAAGCGGAATTAATTAGCTTAAAGGTCTCTGATATTGATTTTAACTCTAAAATGATTAAAGTTCTGGGTAAAAGAAATAAGGAGCGCATCATTCCGCTAACAGGTGTTTTGGTTGAAAGTTTGAAATTGTATTTAGTGCATCGAAAAAAAATACCCACTGAAACTGAAATAGATAGTTTGTTTTTGACCAAAAAGGGGGCTAAAATTTATGATTCTCTTGTGTATCGCGTAATAAATTTGTACTTTAGTATGGCTTCTTCTAAGTTAAAAAAGAGTCCGCATGTATTACGACATACCTTTGCGACTCATTTATTAAACGAAGGAGCTGATTTAAATGCGGTAAAGGAATTGCTTGGTCATACAAGTCTTGCAGCAACACAAGTGTACGTACATAATAGTATGGCGAAGTTGAAAGAAGTATATGCTAAGTCTCATCCGCGAAACGTTAAAACCTAATACTCACTTTTAAAGCATAAAGAATATGAAAGTAAACACACAGTCGGTAAATTTTGTAGCAGACCAGGAATTGGTAGATTTTGTACAGAAAAAAATGGATAGATTAGATCAGTTTTTTGATAAAGTCATCTGTGCAGATATATATTTAAAGGTAGAGAACAAGAGTGAGAAAGATAATAAAATTTTTGAAGCTAAATTAACTGTACCTGGTGATTCGTATGTTGTAAAGAAGCAATGTAAGTCATTTGAAGAGGGGGCGGATTTGGCTTCTCAGTCGTTAGAAAGGTTGTTAAAAAAACGAAAAGAGAAATTAAGAGCGCATGCTTAGAAAAAAAAGCTAAAAATAGTTTTGTAAAAAAGAATTATTACATACATTTGCAGTCCGCTAGAAATAGCGGGCTTTTTATTTTTTTAAAAGCCGATGTAGCTCAGCTGGCTAGAGCAGCTGATTTGTAATCAGCAGGTCGGAGGTTCGAGTCCTCTCATCGGCTCTGTAAAAAGAGTAAGTTCTTTAAATATTGAAAATAAAAATTGGGGAGATTCCAGAGCGGCCAAACGGGGCGGACTGTAACTCCGCTGTCTTTCGACTTCGTAGGTTCGAATCCTACTCTCCCCACCAGAATTTCTGTGAAAACGGAAATACGATTTTTAAAACTGAGTAGTCAATGCGTCAAGCTTCAACTTTTGAACATTGATGAAAGGTTTTAAATTCGCGAGAGTAGCTCAGCTGGTAGAGCGTCAGCCTTCCAAGCTGAATGTCGCCAGTTCGAACCTGGTCTCTCGCTCAAGTCTTTAAGGTGGTTAATACTGCTTTTGAGATTAGATTTTTTCTAACTGTGTTTAGTGGTTAGAAGGGGTTAAGCCGGTGTAGCTCAGATGGTAGAGCGCATCCTTGGTAGGGATGAGGTCACGGGTTCAAATCCCGTCATTGGCTCGGAAAGAGTTGGTGAGAATAGAATGGAATACGATAAACACTAATTATAATAACTAAGAATAAAAATTAATAATCATGGCTAAAGGAACTTTTGACCGCTCGAAACCACATTTAAACATTGGTACAATTGGGCACGTAGATCACGGTAAAACTACATTAACTGCTGCTATTACTACGGTATTGGCAAAAGCTGGTTTTTGCGAGGTGAAGGATTTCGATCAAATCGATAACGCACCTGAAGAAAAAGAAAGAGGAATTACAATTAATACATCTCACGTAGAGTATGCTACGGCTAATCGTCATTACGCTCACGTTGACTGTCCAGGTCACGCGGATTACGTAAAGAACATGGTTACTGGTGCTGCTCAAATGGATGGTGCTATCTTGGTAGTTGCTGCAACTGATGGACCTATGCCTCAAACTAGAGAGCATATCTTATTAGGTAAGCAAGTAGGTATTCCAAGAATAGTTGTTTTCATGAACAAAGTTGATTTAGTTGATGATGAAGAATTATTAGAATTAGTTGAGATGGAAGTAAGAGAATTACTTTCTTTTTATGACTATGATGGTGATAATGGACCAGTTGTAGCAGGATCTGCTTTAGGAGGTTTAAATGATGATCCAACATGGGTTCCTAAAATTCTTGAATTAATGGAAGCTTGTGATTCTTGGATCGAAGAGCCATTAAGAGAGGTTGATAAAGATTTCTTAATGCCAATTGAAGATGTATTCTCAATTACAGGTCGTGGTACAGTAGCAACTGGACGTATCGAAACTGGAATTGCAAATACAGGAGATGCTGTTGATATTATTGGTATGGGTGCTGAAAAGTTAACTTCTACTATTACAGGTATCGAAATGTTCCGTCAAATCTTAGATAGAGGTGAGGCTGGAGATAACGCAGGGATCTTATTAAGAGGTATTGCTAAAGAAGATATTAAAAGAGGAATGGTAATCTGTAAAACAGGTTCTGTAACTCCTCATGCTAAGTTTAAAGCAGAGGTTTATGTTCTTAAAAAAGAAGAGGGTGGACGTCATACTCCATTCCATAACAACTACCGTCCACAGTTTTACGTTCGTACAACTGATGTAACAGGAACTATTTCTTTGCCAGAAGGAGTTGAAATGGTAATGCCTGGTGATAACTTAACAATTACTGTTGAATTACACGCTGCAATTGCTATGAATATTGGTTTACGTTTCGCTATCCGTGAAGGTGGTAGAACTGTAGGTGCAGGACAAGTAACAGAAATCTTAGATTAATTTCTAGATTTTAATTTATAAGATAAGATGTCTTGACATTGTTAAGGCATCTTTCTAATACGGGATTAGCTCAGTTGGTAGAGCACTGGTCTCCAAAACCAGGTGTCGTGAGTTCGAGTCTCTCATCCCGTGCAAATGCTAATTATAAGCGAAATGAGTTATATAAAAGAATCTTTTGGAGAATTGAAAAATAATGTGACTTGGCCTACATTGGTTAAGGCGCAAAAGTTAACTGTAGTGGTTGCTGTTTTTTCTATTCTTTTTTCTCTTGCTATATGGGGAGTGGATACTGTTTTTACTAAGGTGATTGAAGGGTACTTCAGTTTAATGAACTAATAAAAAAGTAGTATTATGAATTGGTATGTAGTTAGAGCTATTAGTGGTAAGGAGCATAAGGTTAAAGGGTATATTGAATCTGAAATATCTAGGCTTGGATTGGATGAGTTTGTTGAGGAGGTGCTAGTGCCTACTGAGAAAGTTGTTCAAATTCGTGATGGAAAAAAAATAAGTAAGGAAAAAGTATATTTCTCTGGTTATATAATGGTTAAAGCTAGTTTGGTTGGTGAAGTGCCTCATGTTATCCGATCGATAAATGGAGTTATTGGTTTTTTAGGGGAGGTTAAAGGAGGAGATCCTGTGCCTTTAAGGAAATCAGAAGTCAACAGAATGTTAGGTAAGGTTGATGAATTAGCTGTTCAGGCGGATAGCGTTCTTATACCATTTGATATAGGGGAGACGATCAAGGTGATTGATGGTCCTTTTAACGGATTCAATGGTACCATTGAAAACGTTAATGAAGAAAAGCGTAAACTTGAAGTAATGGTTAAAATCTTCGGAAGAAAAACACCGTTAGAATTGAGTTTTATGCAAGTTGAAAAAGTATAATATTGTTACACAAATATATTATTTATTAAAGTCTTTATGCTTCAAAATAATAAAGACACTAAAATTTAAACAATGGCAAAAGAGTTAAGTAAGGTAGTTAAGCTACAAGTTAGGGGAGGTGCAGCGAATCCGTCGCCACCGGTTGGACCCGCTCTAGGTGCTGCTGGTGTAAATATCATGGAATTCTGTAAGCAGTTTAATGCTCGTACACAGGATAAACAAGGTAAAGTACTGCCAGTTGCAATTTCTGTTTACAAAGACAAATCATTTGAATTTGTAATCAAGACACCACCTGCAGCAGTTCAATTAATGGAAGCAGCAAAAATTAAAAAAGGTTCAGGAGAGCCAAACAGAAAAAAAGTAGCTAATGTTTCTTGGGATCAAGTTAGAGCTATTGCTGAAGATAAGATGGTAGATTTAAATGCCTTCAAAATCGAATCAGCAATGAGAATGGTAGCAGGTACTGCACGTTCTATGGGTTTAACTGTTTCTGGTGGAGATGCTCCTAATTAATCTAAAAGTATTTTAAAAATGGCAAGATTAACAAAAAAGCAAAAAGAAGCAAAAGCGAAATTAGATCAAAGTAGAACTTACAATGTATCTGAAGCTTCTGTTTTAGTAAAAGAAATTACAAGTGCTAATTTTGACGCATCAGTAGATGTAGCGGTAAGATTAGGTGTAGATCCTCGTAAAGCTAACCAAATGGTTAGAGGTGTGGTTACATTACCACATGGTACGGGTAAAGATATTAAAGTATTGGCATTAGTTACTCCAGATAAAGAAGCGGAAGCTACAGCAGCTGGGGCTGATTATGTTGGTTTACAAGAGTACTTAGATAAAATTAAGGCAGGTTGGACTGATGTTGATGTAATTATCACAATGCCTTCTGTAATGGGTAAATTAGGTCCTTTAGGACGTGTATTAGGGCCCCGTGGTCTTATGCCTAACCCAAAAACAGGTACGGTAACGATGGATGTTGCTAAAGCAGTAACTGAAGTTAAAGCTGGTAAAATTGACTTTAAAGTTGATAAAACTGGTATCGTGCATGCATCAGTTGGAAAAGTATCTTTTGATGCTGTGAAGATTGAAGAAAACACAAACGAATTAATTCAAATGCTAATGAAGTTAAAGCCAGTAGCGGCTAAAGGAACTTACGTGAAATCTATGTTCATGTCAAGTACTATGAGTCCGTCTATTGAAATGACTTCAAAAGAGACAGCTCTTTAATTAGTAGTTAAAAACTTTATATTATGAACAGAGAAGAAAAATCACAAGTAATAGAAGACTTAACTGCTCAATTAGCTGAGAATGCTAATATATATGTTGCTGATATCTCAGGTTTAAACGCAGGTGATACTTCTGAATTAAGAAGAGCTTGTTTTAAAGCTAATGTATCTTTAGCAGTAGTTAAAAATACATTGTTGACAAAAGCAATGGAGGCTTCAGATAAAGATTTCGGTGACCTTCCTTCTGTATTGAAAGGAAATTCATCTTTAATGTTTTCTGAAACTGGAAACGGTCCAGCTAAAGTTATCAAAACATTCCGTAAAAAAGCGAAGTTGCCTTTGTTAAAAGGAGCTTACGTTGAACAAGCGGTATTTATTGGTGACGATCAGTTAGATGTGTTAGTAAACATCAAGTCTAAAGAAGAGTTGATTGGAGAAATCGTTGGATTACTACAATCTCCTGCTAAAAACGTTATATCAGCACTTAAATCAAGTGGTGGTAAAATTGCAGGAATTCTTAAAACATTGTCTGAAAAATAGGCAATACAACGCGTACGCACTTAATAACAAATATAATTATTACAACATTTTAAAACGATAGAAAATGGCAGATTTAAAAGATTTCGCAGAGCAATTAGTAAACTTAACAGTAAAAGAAGTTAACGAATTAGCTGATATATTAAAAGATGAGTACGGTATTGAGCCTGCTGCAGCTGCTGCAGTAATGGCAGGACCTGCTGCTGGTGGTGATGCTGCTGAAGAGCAAACAGAATTTGATGTAATCTTAAAAGCGGCTGGAGGTTCTAAACTTGCAGTAGTAAAATTAGTTAAGGAATTAACTGGTTTAGGATTGAAAGAAGCTAAAGGTATCGTTGATAGTGCGCCTGCACCAATCAAAGAAGGTGTGTCTAAAGACGAAGCTGAAGCATTAAAAGCATCTTTAGAAGAAGCTGGAGCTGAAGTAGAGTTAAAGTAATTTTTACTCTTTAACATACAAAGGTTTAGGTCTTGGGATAGTATCTCATAGGCCTAAACCATTTTGCGTATAATAAATGTACGCTTTTTTCGAATTATTTTTTTTAATATAATTTCTAAATATTGATGTTAGCAACGCCATACGAAAGATTAAGTTTTTCATCTGTGCTAAACAGACCTGACTATCCAGATTTTCTAGATATTCAAATCAAATCATTTCAAGATTTTTTCCAATTGGAAACAAAATCTGATGAAAGAGGAGATGAAGGTTTGTATAATACATTCCTGGAAAATTTTCCTATTACAGACACCAGAAATCAATTTGTATTAGAATTCCTTGATTACTTTGTGGATCCACCTCGTTATTCTCTTCAAGAATGTATTGAAAGAGGATTAACTTACTGTGTTCCTTTAAAAGCAAGATTAAAACTATATTGTACAGATCCTGAACACGAAGATTTTGAAACTATTGTTCAAGATGTGTATTTAGGAACAATACCTTACATGACGCCAAGTGGTACTTTTTGTATTAACGGAGCGGAACGTGTAATTGTATCTCAATTGCATAGGTCTCCAGGGGTATTCTTTGGACAATCATTCCATGCAAACGGTACAAAGTTATATTCTGCCAGAGTAATTCCATTCAAAGGTTCTTGGATTGAATTTGCGACAGACATCAATCAAGTGATGTATGCGTACATTGATAGAAAGAAAAAATTACCTGTTACTACTCTATTCAGAGCTATCGGTTTTGAAAGAGATAAAGATATTCTAGAATTGTTTGATTTAGCTGATGAAGTTAAAGTAAGCAAGTCTGGTCTTAAAAAATATTTAGGACGTAAATTAGCTGCACGTGTATTGAATACATGGCATGAAGATTTCGTTGATGAGGATACTGGTGAAGTAGTATCTATTGAAAGAAATGAAATAGTTTTAGATCGTGATACAACTCTTGACAAAGATAATGTTGAAGAGATTTTAGATGCGGAAGTTAAAAATATTTTATTACACAAAGAAGATGGTGAATCTGGTAAATATGCTATTATTCATAATACATTACAGAAAGATCCAACTAACTCAGAAAAAGAAGCTGTAGAGCATATCTATAGGCAATTACGTAATGCTGAACCGCCAGATGAAGAAACGGCAAGAGGTATTATTGATAAATTATTCTTCTCTGACCAACGTTACAATTTAGGTGAAGTAGGTCGTTTTAGAATGAACAAAAAGTTAGGGCTTGATATCGACATGGATAAGAGAGTCTTAACGAAGTTGGATATCATTACTATCATCAAGTACTTAATTGAGTTAATTAACTCAAAAGCAGAAATTGATGATATTGATCACTTATCTAACAGACGTGTAAGAACAGTTGGTGAACAATTATCTCAACAATTTGGAGTTGGTTTGTCTCGTATGGCTCGTACTATTCGTGAACGTATGAACGTTCGTGATAATGAAGTATTTACACCTATTGATTTGATTAATGCGAAGACATTGTCTTCTGTAATTAATTCGTTCTTTGGTACCAACCAATTATCTCAGTTCATGGATCAAACCAATCCATTAGGAGAGATTACACACAAACGTAGGTTGTCAGCATTAGGACCAGGAGGTCTGTCTCGTGAAAGAGCAGGATTCGAGGTTCGTGATGTTCACTATACACATTACGGTCGTTTATGTCCGATTGAAACACCTGAAGGACCAAACATTGGTTTGATATCTTCATTAGCAGTTTACGCAAAAGTAAACTCATTAGGGTTCTTAGAAACTCCATACCGTAAGGTAAATGAAGGTGTAGTAGATTATGATGCTAAACCAACATATTTAAGTGCCGAGGAAGAAGAAGGGATGAAAATTGCGCAAGCAAACAACCCTACTGAAACCAATGGTAAAATTATTGATGAAAAGATTATTGCAAGGATGGAAGGGGATTTCCCAGTTGCAACACCGGCTGATATTCATTATGCCGATGTAGCTCCAAACCAAATTGCATCTATATCAGCTTCATTAATTCCTTTCTTAGAACATGATGATGCCAATCGTGCATTGATGGGTTCTAACATGATGCGTCAAGCGGTACCATTATTGCGTCCAGAATCTCCTATTGTAGGAACTGGATTAGAAAGACAAGTTGCTAAAGATTCTAGAGTATTAATCAATGCAGAAGGTGCTGGAACGGTTCAGTATGTTGACGCACAAATGATTACTATAGAATATGACAGAACAGATGATGAAGCTATGGTTAGTTTTGATTCTAATGTGAAGTCTTACAACTTAATTAAATTTAGAAAAACCAACCAGGGTACATCTATTAATCTTAAGCCAATTGTAAAAATTGGTGATAGAGTTGAATTAGGTCAAGTACTTTGTGAAGGATATGCTACACAGCAAGGAGAATTAGCTTTAGGTAGAAACATGAAAGTAGCCTTTATGCCTTGGAAAGGGTATAACTTTGAGGATGCGATTGTAATTTCTGAAAAAGTTGTTCGTGAAGATATTTTTACATCGATACATATTGATGAGTATTCATTAGATGTAAGAGATACGAAATTAGGTAACGAAGAGTTAACTAATGATATCCCTAACGTTTCTGAAGAGGCTACTAAAGACTTGGATGAAAATGGAATGATTCGTATTGGTGCGGAAGTAAATCCTGGAGATATCCTTATTGGTAAAATTACACCAAAAGGAGAATCTGATCCAACACCAGAAGAAAAGTTATTACGTGCTATCTTTGGTGATAAAGCAGGAGATGTAAAGGATGCTTCATTAAAAGCGTCAGCTTCTTTACATGGAGTTGTAATTAACAAAAAGTTATTTGCTCGTTTGGTTAAAGACAAACGTAGACGTAACCAAGATAAAGAAGAGTTAACTGCAGTTGAATTAAAGTTTGAAACTAAATTTGAAGCTTTAAAAGCGGTATTAATTGAGAAGATATTCGCAATAGTTAACGGAAAAACTGCTCAAGGAGTATTTAATGATTTAGGAGAAGAGGTATTACCAAAAGGTAAAAAATTCTCTCAAAAAATGTTAAACTCTGTTGATGACTATGCTCACTTAGTTAGTGGAACATGGACTACTGACAAAGAAGCTAATGGGTTTGTAAAAGACTTGTTACACAATTACAAAATTAAAGTAAGTGATCTTCAAGGAGCATTAAGAAGAGAGAAATTTACAATTGCTATTGGAGATGAATTACCAGCAGGAATTATCAAGCTAGCTAAAATTTACGTTGCTAAGAAACGTAAGCTTAAGGTTGGAGATAAGATGGCAGGACGTCACGGTAACAAGGGTATTGTCGCGCGTATCGTTCGTCAAGAAGATATGCCTTTCTTGGAAGATGGAACACCAGTAGATATTGTACTGAATCCATTAGGAGTACCTTCTCGTATGAACATTGGTCAAATTTATGAAACTGTTCTTGGATGGGCAGGTCAAAATTTAGGTAGAAAGTATGCAACACCGATTTTTGATGGAGCTACTTTAGATCAAATTAATGCAATTACAGATGAAGCTAACGTACCAAGATTCGGTCATACACATTTATATGATGGAGGAACAGGAGAACGTTTTGATCAAGCAGCAACAGTAGGTATTATCTACATGTTAAAACTAGGTCACATGGTTGATGATAAAATGCACGCGCGTTCTATCGGTCCATACTCATTAATTACGCAGCAACCATTAGGTGGTAAGGCACAATTTGGAGGACAACGTTTTGGAGAGATGGAAGTTTGGGCATTAGAAGCATATGGTGCATCTAGTACGCTTAGAGAAATCTTAACTGTTAAATCTGATGATGTAATAGGTAGAGCTAAAACTTACGAGGCAATCGTTAAAGGTGAAGCAATGCCAGAACCAGGATTGCCTGAGTCATTCAATGTATTAATGCATGAATTGAAAGGGTTAAGTTTGGATATTAGATTAGAAGAGTAATAGTAAGCGGTTTCGCTATTTAAAAAGAATATTTTTAAAATTTTATTGCATCATATTATGGCAAGAAAACAAGATAAAAATACACAAAAGAGATTTAGTAAAATCTCTATCGGTTTAGCTTCTCCTGAGTCAATTTTGGCTGAGTCAAAAGGAGAGGTTTTAAAACCGGAAACTATAAACTATCGTACACACAAGCCAGAACGTGACGGATTATTCTGTGAGCGTATCTTTGGACCTGTAAAAGATTATGAATGTGCTTGTGGAAAGTACAAACGTATCCGTTATAGGGGAATTGTATGTGATAGATGTGGTGTTGAAGTAACTGAAAAGAAAGTTCGTAGAGATCGTATTGGGCATATTAACTTAGTTGTTCCTGTTGCACATATCTGGTACTTCCGTTCATTACCAAACAAAATAGGATACTTACTTGGTCTACCATCTAAGAAATTAGATATGATCATTTACTATGAGCGTTATGTAGTAATTCAAGCAGGTATTGCTAAAGGTCTTGAAGGTGAAGAGTTGAAAAGATTAGACTTCTTAACAGAAGAAGAATACTTAAATATAGCTGAGGAGTTACCACCTGAGAATCAGTACTTAGATGATTCAGATCCAAATAAGTTTATCGCTAAAATGGGAGCTGAATGTTTAATTGATTTGTTAAGAAGAATCGATTTAGACGAATTATCTTATGAATTAAGACATAAGGCTAATAACGAAACATCTAAACAACGTAAAACAGAAGCGTTAAAAAGATTGCAAGTAGTTCAATCTTTAAGAGATGCTAATAAAAATAGAGAAAACCTTCCTGAATGGATGATTATGAAGGTTGTGCCAATTATTCCGCCAGAATTAAGACCTTTAGTGCCTTTAGATGGTGGACGTTTCGCAACTTCAGATTTAAATGATCTTTACAGAAGAGTAATAATCCGTAACAACCGTTTAAAACGTTTGGTAGAGATTAAAGCTCCAGAAGTGATCTTGCGTAATGAGAAACGTATGTTACAAGAATCAGTAGATTCTTTATTTGATAACACACGTAAATCATCAGCAGTAAAAACAGAATCTAACAGACCTTTAAAATCATTATCTGATTCATTAAAAGGTAAACAAGGACGTTTCCGTCAAAACTTGTTAGGAAAGCGTGTTGATTATTCAGCTCGTTCTGTAATTGTTGTTGGGCCAACATTACGTTTATTCGAATGTGGATTGCCAAAGAATATGGCAGCAGAATTGTACAAGCCTTTTGTAGTTAGAAAATTAATTGAAAGAGGAATTGTAAAAACTGTAAAATCTGCTAAGAAAATAATAGACAGAAAAGAACCAGTAGTTTGGGATATCTTAGAAAATGTAATCAAAGGACATCCTGTATTATTGAACCGTGCACCTACACTTCACCGTTTAGGGATACAAGCTTTTCAGCCTAAATTAATTGAAGGAAAAGCAATTCAATTACACCCATTAGTATGTACAGCATTTAACGCCGATTTTGATGGGGATCAAATGGCAGTGCATTTACCTTTGGGGCCAGAAGCAATTTTGGAAGCTCAAATGTTAATGTTAGCTTCTCATAATATATTAAATCCTGCAAATGGACAACCAGTTACTGTACCTTCTCAGGATATGGTACTTGGACTATATTATATGACTAAATTACGTAAGTCTACTCCAGAACTAGAAGTTGTTGGAGAAGGGTTAACTTTTTATTCACCAGAAGAAGTAAATATTGCTTACAATGAAAAAAGAGCAAACATTAACGCATCAATAAAAGTTAGAACAAAAGATTTTAACGAAAATGGTGAGTTAGTTTATAAAGTTATTGACACTACTGTAGGTAGAGTATTATTTAACGAAGTAGTTCCTGAAGCTGCCGGATATATCAACGAAGTTTTAACTAAAAAAGCTTTAAGAGATATTATCCACAACATTTTAAAAGCAACAAGTGTTCCTGAAACTGCTGATTTCTTAGACAGAATCAAGGACATGGGGTATGCGTTTGCCTTTAAAGGTGGATTGTCATTCTCATTAGGAGATATCATTATTCCTGAGGAAAAGGGAAAAATGGTTGCAGATGCAAATACTCAAGTTGATAGTATTAAAGCTAACTATAACATGGGACTTATAACGAACAATGAACGTTATAACCAAGTTATTGATATCTGGACATCAACAAATGCTGCTTTAACAGAGCTTTCTATGAAGAATATCTCTGAGGATCAGCAAGGGTTTAACTCAGTATACATGATGCTTGATTCTGGTGCAAGGGGTTCTAAGGAACAAATTCGTCAGTTAACAGGTATGCGTGGATTAATGGCGAAACCTAAAAAATCTGCAGATGGATCTGGAGCAATTATTGAAAATCCAATTCTTTCTAACTTTAAGGAAGGACTATCAATTCTTGAATACTTCATTTCTACTCACGGTGCACGTAAAGGTCTTGCCGATACAGCATTAAAAACAGCCGATGCAGGTTACTTAACACGTCGTTTAGTTGATGTTTCTCAGGATGTTATCGTCAACTCTGTAGATTGTGGTACATTAAGAGGGTTAGATGTTACGGCATTGAAGAAAAATGAGGAAACTGTTGAACCATTAGGTGATAGGATTCTAGGACGTATAGCTTTACATGACGTTATCAACCCTACTACTGGTGAAATAATTGTTCCTAATGGGGGACAAATTACAGAAAAAGATGTTGATGTAATTAGTGCAGCACCAATCGACTCTGTATCAGTAAGATCAGCATTAACTTGTGAAGCTACAAAAGGTATTTGTGCTAAATGTTACGGACGTAACTTAGCGACAGGTAAAATGGTTCAAAGAGGAGAAGCTGTTGGTGTAGTTGCTGCACAGTCTATTGGAGAGCCAGGTACACAGTTAACATTACGTACGTTCCACCTTGGGGGAACTGCAGGAAACATTTCTGAAGAAAATAGCTTAAAAGCTAAGTTTGAAGGTGTTGTTGAAATAGAAGAGTTACGTACTGTAAAAGGAGAAGATAACGAAGGAAAATCAGTTGATATTGTAATTTCTCGTACTGCCGAAGCAAAATTAGTTGATAAAAATACTGGTATTGTTTTAGCTACAAATAACATCCCTTACGGGTCGTATATCTATGTTGCTGATAAACAACTTTTAAAGAAAGACGAAGTAATTTGTCAATGGGATCCATTTAACGGTGGAATTGTTTCTGAATTCTCAGGAACTATCAAGTTCGAAAACCTTGAACAAGGTATTACTTACCAAGTTGAAGTTGATGAACAAACAGGATACCAAGAAAAAGTAATTTCTGAATCAAGAAATAAAAAGTTAATTCCAACTTTACTTATTATGGGTAAAGGTGACGAAGTATTACGTTCGTACAATTTACCAGTTGGAGCACACTTAATGATTGAGGATGGTGAAAAGATTAGAGAAGGTAAAACATTGGTAAAAATACCACGTCAGTCTTCTAAATCTGGAGATATTACAGGAGGTTTACCACGTATTACGGAACTTTTCGAAGCACGTAACCCTTCAAACCCAGCAGTTGTATCTGAAATTGATGGTGTTGTATCGTTTGGTAAAATCAAACGTGGTAATCGTGAGATTATTATTGAGTCTAAATTAGGAGATATTAAGAAATACTTAGTTAAGTTATCTAATCAAATTCTAGTTCAAGAAAACGATTTTGTTAAAGCAGGTATGCCATTGTCTGACGGTTCAGTTACACCAAAGGATATTTTAGCAATAAAAGGACCTTCAGCTGTACAACAGTACTTAGTAAATGAAGTACAAGAAGTATATCGTTTACAAGGGGTAAAAATTAATGATAAGCATTTTGAGGTTGTTGTAAGACAAATGATGCGTAAAGTTCAAATTAATGATTCAGGGGATACTATTTTCTTAGAAAATCAATTGATTCATAAAGCTGACTTTATCGTTGAAAATGATGCTATTTACGGAATGAAAGTTATTGAAGAAGTTGGTGATTCTGAAGAATTGAAGGCTGGACAAATAATTTCGGCTCGTGATTTAAGGGATGAAAATTCAATTTTAAGAAGAAATGATAAAGCCTTAGTAGTTGCTAGAGATGCGGTGCCAGCAACGGCAACCCCAATTCTACAAGGTATTACTAGAGCGTCATTACAGACTAAATCATTTATCTCAGCTGCATCATTCCAGGAAACTACTAAAGTATTAAACGAAGCAGCAGTAGCTGGTAAGATTGATCATTTAGAAGGGTTGAAAGAAAATGTAATTGTTGGTCATAGAATTCCTGCGGGAACAGGAATGAGAAACTATGATAAAATTATTGTAGGTTCTAAAGATGAATATGAAAAAATGACAAAAGTAGAAGATAACCTTAGTTAATTATGGCAGAAAATAACAATAAAAACGGACAACAAATAAATATTGAGCTTGATGCTGATGTTGCTCAAGGGATTTATTCCAATTTGGCAATCATTAACCATTCCGCATCAGAATTTGTTGTAGATTTTGTTAGTATTATGCCTGGTGTTCCTAAGAGTAAAGTGAAGTCAAGAATCATATTGACTCCACAACACGCAAAACGATTATTAAAGGCTTTAGCTGATAATGTAAATCGATTTGAAAGTGCTCATGGTGAAATTAAAGATTTCGAACAACCGCCAATTCCAATGAATTTTGGACCTACTGGTGAAGCATAAAATAAAAAAGCCGCAAATTAATATTTGCGGCTTTTTTATTGATTATATGAGGTGTATTAATTACTTCAAACAATAAAGGCCCAGAGTTTATTTTCTGAGCCTTTTTGTTTGAAGTAATATTAAAACTTAGAATTCACTAGTAAAGTGAAGTTTTACAGTAGGGTATTTTTGTTGTGTCATTTGTAATGAAAACATAGAGTCGGCTAAAAATACTAATTGACCAGTTTTATCTTTCGCAAGAAATTTTTGTTTCACACGTTTGAACTCTTTGTATTCATTATTATTTTCATCTTCAGGTTCAACCCAACAAGCTTTATGCACATTTAAGTTCTCATAGGTACATTTTGCACCATATTCATGCTCTAAACGATATTGGATTACTTCGTATTGTAAAGCTCCAACTGTTCCTATTATCTTACGTCCATTTAATTCTAATGTAAATAATTGTGCCACACCTTCATCCATTAATTGATCAATACCTTTGTATAGCTGTTTTGATTTTAAAGGATCGGCGTTGTTAATGTATCTAAAGTGTTCTGGAGAGAAACTTGGGACTCCTTTGTAATTCATTAGTTCACCTTCGGTAAGCGTATCTCCAATTTTAAAGTTTCCAGTATCATGTACACCAACAATGTCACCAGGATAGGATATATCAACGATTTCTTTTTTATCGGCAAAAAAAGCATTCGGGCTAGAGAATTTAACTTTTTTGTTATTTCTAACATGTAAGTATGGTGTATTTCTTTTAAATAAACCAGATACAATTTTTATAAAAGCTAACCTGTCCCTGTGTTTAGGATCCATGTTTGCGTGAATTTTAAATACGAACCCAGTAAATTTATTCTCATTAGGTTTAACTTCTCTTGTATCAGAAGTTTTTGGTCTAGGGTCTGGAGCAATATCAACAAAACAATCTAATAATTCACGAACACCAAAGTTATTTAATGCAGATCCGAAAAAAACAGGTTGTAAATCACCGTTTAAATATTCTTCTTGATTAAATTTAGGATATACCTCATATACTAATTCCAATTCCTCGCGTAGTTCTTTAGCAGCAGCTTCTCCAATATGGTTTTCTAGATCAGGATTATTAACATCTTCAAAAGAAATAGTATCCGTAATGTGTTGTTTACTTTCTTCAGAAAATAAATTAATATTTTTTTCCCATACGTTATAAATCCCTTTAAAACTATATCCCATTCCTATAGGAAAACTCAAAGGAGTTACTCGTAATCCTAATTTTTGTTCTACTTCATCCAAAAGATCAAAGGTGTCTTTTCCTTCTCTATCCATTTTGTTGATAAAAACTATCATAGGGATATTACGCATTCTACAAACTTCAACTAACTTTTCAGTTTGTTCCTCAACACCTTTCGCAACATCAATAACAACAATTACACTATCAACTGCTGTTAGTGTTCTGAAAGTATCTTCAGCGAAATCCTTGTGACCAGGAGTATCTAAAATATTTATTTTTTTATCTTTATAAATAAAAGCTAATACAGAAGTAGCAACAGAAATACCACGCTGACGCTCAATCTCCATAAAATCAGAAGTAGCTCCTTTTTTTACTTTATTCGATTTTACTGCACCAGCTTCCTGAATAGCTCCTCCAAAAAGTAATAATTTTTCAGTTAGTGTAGTTTTTCCTGCATCAGGGTGTGATATGATACCAAAGGTCCTTCTTCTTGCAATTTCTTCTTCAAAACTCATATGTTGCGGTGTATTTAGCGTTTGCAAATGTAATTATTTAGTTTAGGATATAATAATGTTTCCTCTTTATTGATTTTTTAAATGATTCTATTTCTCCTTGACTTATGTTATAGTATGTAAAATTTATAAAACACTTAAAAAACTACTTTTCTTTTTATATTTTAGCATAATGAAACGGACATGTTTAAAATAATCATCAAGGTATAAGGAATGATTGTTTTAAACGTCAAAAATTACATGTGATAATTACACATTATTAAAACACACACATGAAAGAAGAGCTAGTCATTTTAGTTGATAGTAACGATAATCAAATTGGGTTAATGCCAAAGATGGAAGCTCATGAAAAAGCTGTTTTGCACCGTGCTTTTTCTGTTTTTGTATTCAATAATAAAAATGAATTGATGTTACAGAAAAGAGCAATGCATAAATACCATTCCCCTGGATTATGGACTAATACCTGTTGTAGTCATCAACGAGATGGTGAAAGTAATTTAGCAGCAGGAAAACGAAGGTTGTTTGAAGAAATGGGTTTTGTGACTGAACTAAAGGAAACGACGTCATTTATTTATAAGGCACCTTTCGAGAATGGGTTAACGGAACATGAATATGATCATATTTTAGTGGGACAATATGAAAGTGTTCCAAAAATTAACAAAGATGAAGTGGCTGAGTGGAAATGGATGGGTTTAGAGTCGGTTAAAACTGATATCCAAAACGTACCAGGAAATTATACTGCTTGGTTTAAAATTATATTTGAAGAGTATTATAAAACACTATTAGAAAAATAATGAAAGTTACAGTTCATAGAAAGGCACATTTTAATGCTGCACATCGTTTATTTAATAAACAGTGGTCAGATGAAAAAAACTTCGCCGTATTTGGGAAATGTAGTAACCTCAATTATCATGGTCATAATTATGAGTTAGTTGTAAGTGTTACTGGTCCTATTGATAACGATACTGGAATGGTGATTGATTTAAAAATTCTTCAACAGCTAATACATGATAAAATAGAGGTTGAGTTTGATCATAAAAACCTTAATCTAGATGTAAAATATTTTCAAGATAAAATACCTACAGCAGAAAATATAGTTGTTGTAGTATGGAATATTTTAAGAGAAGGGCTTTCAGTTAGTTTAGAGCTAGCGGTTACATTGTATGAAACACCAAGAAATTTTGTTACTTATAAAGGATAAATATGGTAAAATGGTATCCAATTAAATTCGCTCCAATATTTAAGGAAAAAATATGGGGAGGAGTAAAGCTAAAGGAGCTTTTAGGAAAAAAAATTGAATTGAACAATATTGGCGAAAGCTGGGAAATATCATCGGTAGATGAAAATGTTTCTGTAGTTTTATCTGGGGTTTTTAAAGGTAAAACTCTAAAAAACCTTATTGAACAGCATAAAGAGGAAATAGTAGGAAATTCCGTATACCGAGTTTTTGGTTCTGATTTCCCTTTATTAATTAAGTTTATTGATGCTAAAACAGATTTATCAGTACAATTACATCCGAATGATATATTAGCAAAAAAACGTCACAATTCTTTTGGAAAAACAGAAATGTGGTATGTTATCCAAAAAGATCATGAGTCTAGATTAGTGTTAGGTTTTAATAACGGAATAACCGCAACAGATTATAAGAAGCATTTAAAGGAAAAGACATTACCTAGTATTTTAAATAATGTGCCCGTAACCCCAGGAGACGCATTTTTTATTCAAACAGGAACAATACACGCTATAGGAGCAGGAGTTTTGTTAGCAGAAATTCAACAAACATCAGATATTACCTATAGGGTATATGATTGGGATAGGGTTGATGATCAAGGAAAATCAAGAAGATTACATAAACGAGAAGCTTTAGATGCCATAAACTTTGGTTTTAAAGGCGAGAAAATGGTTTTTGATAAAATTAAAAACCAGTCAAATCAAATGGTGTCATGTAATTATTTTACAACTAATTACCTTCATTTGAATACTGATAAAGAAATAAACAATAAGGATAAGGACTCTTTTGTAGTATATATGTGCATTGAGGGAGAAGCAATTTTTTCCGGATATGAATTTGAGGAACAAGTAAACATGGGAGAAACGGTGTTAATCCCTGCTGCATTACAGGAATTTGATATAAAAACAAATAATGTAAAACTTTTAGAAATTTTTATATAACTATTAAGGTGATATGTTTACTTTTGCACCAGCTTAAAAAAAATAATTATGGCAAGTATTAAGAATTTAAAAAAAGATGTAAACTTTGTTTTTGGTGATATTATCGAAACAGTATACGTTTGGCAATTATCAAACCCAGAAAAAGAACTTTCAGCTTCAGATGCAATCATTGATGAAGCAATTGTTGCTTTTGATGAGTCAATGGACGAAATTAACGCGAAAAACGTTGATAATAAGAAAGTTCACTTTACAGCATTAAAAAAGTCGATTGAAGCTAAAGGAATGGCTTTAATAGGAAAGTTAAATAAGTTGTAAAAAAAAGATAAAAGAGTTTGCAAATGTAAAAATCAAAGTTATATTTGCACTCATATTGCCGATGTAGCTCAGCTGGCTAGAGCAGCTGATTTGTAATCAGCAGGTCGGAGGTTCGAGTCCTCTCATCGGCTCCAAAACACCAATCATATGATTGGTGTTTTTTTTGTAAAAATAATTAAAAAATAGCTGTTTTTTTATAGTAAAAGAGTTTGTGGATATGAAAATCAAAGTTATATTTGCACTCACATTGCCGATGTAGCTCAGCTGGCTAGAGCAGCTGATTTGTAATCAGCAGGTCGGAGGTTCGAGTCCTCTCATCGGCTCCAAAACACCAATCATATGATTGGTGTTTTTTTTATGAAAAATTGAAAAGTAATACCATTTTTGGGGGTTTAATGATAATAACTTAAGTTTGTTAAAATTAAATAAATAACCATGGCAGATTTAACCCCAAATGAGTGGCAAAAACAATTATTGAATGATACAAATGCGATAATTGTAGATGTTAGAACTATGGATGAAGTTGCTGAAGGAGCTATCCCTAATGCAATTAATATTGATGTGAAAGAACCACAATCTTTTTTAGACCAAATTAATCAATTAGATAAGACTAAAAATTTTTACATGTATTGTCAGTCTGGAGCGCGAAGTGCTCAAGCATGTGCTGTTTTAAATTTAATGTGTAATATATCAAACGTGTATAGTCTATTAGGAGGATTTGCTTCCTGGACAGGTGAAAAAACTATAAATTAAAATGAAGTATATTTTTGTAATACTGAGCTGCTTTTTTTTATCATGTGTTCAAACAGTACGTGAAGGAGTAGCTCTTCTTGACCCTGTTCAGTTTTCAGAGAAAATTAAAGAAGATAATGTTCAATTGTTAGATGTTCGTACACCAAGCGAATGGGAAAATGGCGTAATTGAAAACCCATTAAAGATTAATTTTTTAGAAAGTGATTTTAAGGAAAAAATTGAAAAGCTTGATAAAACAAAGCCAATTGCGATATACTGTAAAAGTGGTGGGAGAAGTGGTCGAGTTGCAAGCTTACTATATGAGTCAGGGTTTAAAGAAGTATACGATTTAAAAGGAGGGATTCTTAGTTGGAATAAGAAATAATAAAAAAAGCAGTTCATTTGAACTGCTTTTTTTTTTTGTGGAGTCGCCGAGAATCGAACTCGGGTCCAAACAAGCAATAAAATAGCTTTCTACATGTTTAGTTTTCGTTTAATTTTCGTGGTAATAATAGACCGAAAACAGCCAGTATTACCCTTATCTTCTTGAGTTGTTGAAACAATATCGAAGTGCTATTATTCCTATGTTAACTTTTACGATGCCTGTATCCCGAAGGAAGAACGCCGTTAACCAAGGCTTTCAGCAGACATTTAGCTTGTACACCTTGTGTACCGAGGCTTATCCTACTATAATTCGGATTAAGCAGCTAAAGCGTAGTTATTCTCGCCGTTTAAAAAGTGTGATGTAGATATTTACGAGCCATACATCATCGCTCGACATGCTTATTATCTAATTGATCTCGCTGTCAAAACCAGTCGACCCCATATTTCAATGAACATTGCAAAACTACAAAATACTATGGAGTTAGTGTTTATCATTTCATATTTTTTAAGAAAACCTTTCTAGAATAATTTAATTCCTTGTTTTTGTTTCCTTGATATTGTTATATAAATATGGTAGTTTAGCCGAAGGTTTTATAAATAACACTAAAATAGCTTTTCCAACATGAAGTTTGCAATTATAAAAGAAAGAAAAACCCCGCCAGATAGAAGAGTCGTATTTTCACCTAAACTATGTAAGGAAGTTGCTGATCAATTTACTGAATTAGAGTTTGAAATTGAATCGTCAGATATTCGTTATTTTAAAGATGAAGCATATGCTACTGCTGGATTTCCTCCTGTAGTTGATATCACAGACTGTGATGTGATGTTTGGTGTTAAAGAAGTGCCAATTGAAGCATTAATTCCTAACAAGAAATATTTCTTCTTTTCACACACTATAAAAAAAGCTCCTTATAATAGGAAGCTATTACAAGCGGTTTTATCAAAAAATATTGAGTTGTTTGATCATGAAACAATTACTAAAGCTTCGGGATCAAGGTTAATAGGCTTTGGAAGGTATGCAGGTATTGTAGGTGCATACAATGGTTTTATTGCCTATGGTAAAAAGTACAATTCATGGAGTTTACCCAAGGCTGAACATTTGTCTGGCCTAGACGAAATGAAACAAGAGTTGGATAAATTAAGTTTACCTAATATTAAAATTTGTTTAACAGGTAGCGGTAAAGTAGCTTATGGTGCTAAAGAAATTTTAGATTATTTAAAAATCAAAGAAATTTCTGTTCAGGAGTATTTAAACGATTCGTTTAATGAAGCAGTATATTGTAAGATAGATGTATTGGATTATAATAAGCGTAAAGATGGAACTGAACTAGGAAAAAAAGATTTTTACAACAATGCAAAAGAATACGAGTCTGATTTTATGCGTTTTGCAAAAGTTACAGATTATTTTATAGCAGGTCATTTTTATGGCAATGCAGCACCTTTTTTATATACAAGGGAAGATTGTAAATCGGAAGATTTCAATATCAAGTTAGTAGCGGATGTATCATGTGATATTGATGGGCCTGTTGCAAGTACTATTCGGCCTTCTACCATAGCTGATCCTATTTATGGATATGACCCTGAAACGGAGTCAGAAATAGATTTTATGGATGATAAAGCAATCGTAGTTATGGCGGTAGATAATTTGCCATGTGAATTACCTAAAGATGCTAGTGAAGGTTTTGGAGAAATGTTTTTAGAACATGTAATTCCAGCTTTTTATAATAATGATAAGGATGGGGTTTTAGGACGTGCTAAAATGACTACAAGTGATGGAAAACTAACAGAACGCTATAAGTACCTTCAGGATTATGTAGATGGTAAGGAGTGAAATAGAATAGCTATTTAATTTTAACAATAACAAAAAACCAGCTTCTTATTTTAGGAGCTGGTTTTTTGTGTGTAATAAATGTATATAGGAAGTAAATAAAATTAATAACAAACCAGCCATACAAAAAGTAATGCCCATAGCTTTAGTGTTGGATAGGCTGTTGATAACATCATAAAACAATTGGTTTGGTTGTGTAAATAACTCCCAAGAATTCCAACGTAAGTACCTGCCTAAATAAATCCCATAGCCTGAAAGTAGTGCTGTTATAATAATGCTTATTGAAGCGATAAAAGAACTCCATTTTTCTTTTAAAATAGTGAAAACATCTACCATTGATAAAATTGCTAAAAACAAGCCATTAGCTGCGAAGAGAAAAATGAGTAAGGCGTCAAACCAAATTTGGTTTGAGTCGATATGATTTAAATGAATTAAATCAGTAATAATGTAAGGGGCATTTGGTAGAAATAATATCCAAATAAATAAAACGCCTATTAATAATACAGGGCTGTATTTAAGCCAGTTTACACGTTTAATTAGTTGAGAAATGGCATAAGGAATTCCGGCTAAAAACAAGTTCCATATTAAAAATACATAGGTAATACTTTGTGTGAATTTCACGCGAAGTAAAATCAGTAATAAGCAAAAGATGAGATTAATGAGTACTACTTTATTTTTTTTGGTAAAAAGTGTTTGCATGGTATATAGGAGTTAAAAATGAGAATGGTTAAATAACTAGCCGTATATGCTAGTAAATCAGTGATGGAAAACGTGTTTCCAACAATTAAATTGGCTAATTTATGATGTTCTAAGCCTAGTACTTTTAACAACGGAGTTAGTTGAATAAACTCAACTATAAAGGAAATTAGTAAAGTAACGCCTGCTAGTTTATTGTTTGAGATAGAAATAAAACTTTTTAGAAAAGAGTAGAGGAGTATTACTACTAAGTAATCTCCAAAAGTATGCCTGATAAATCCGGCTGTATAAAAAGTAGCTATGGCAATTTCTATGAGCAATAATAACAAGAAAGTACAAAAAGAGTAGCCGTTTAGTTTGAACATAAGTTATAATGTATTGATGAAAATTAAGTAATATCCAAATGCAATAGGTAGGTTTATAAGAATATAAGCCATAGATTTTATTACTATTAATGTCTATTAATTTTATCAATAATTCTAAAAGTATCAAAGAGTTTATAATTAATGCTGCTGATATGTAATAGAAGCTAATTATCATGATACTATAGGGCTGTTTAAAGAACAGAAATAATACGAGTAATAATGTGCCAATAATAAAACTTGTTACAGCTATTGTTTTAGAGGTTTTTAATAATGATTTCATAGTTTTTTTGTATTTGTATTCAAGCTGAACCGATAGAATTATACCAACTAAATTTCAAGGAGCTCCTAAGAAAATTGAATTAAAAGAAACTATTTAATTGTGCATCTTGAATTTTAATTGGTATTATATAAGCTCAGCTTGACACTAAATTATTAATGGCTACTCATTATTCCAATCAATTTTTCTAGAAACAAACATCACTATTGCTAGTATGGAAAATAAACCAATGCTACCTACTAATAAAGCATAGTTTTCAAGTTGAATGATAACAAATATAAATCCGTATAGAACAGTTAAGCACGTACCAATAAGGGCAGGAAATTTGAAATTCTTTAAAATAGATTTAGAGTATAGTGTAATTAAAATAATAACTGCGCTACCAGAAATTAAGTATGCTTTTAAGAAACTACTGTGTTCCGATATGGAAATTAATAAGGTATAAAACATAACTAGAGCAACACCAATCATGACATATTGAAAGGGGTGAATATTTATTTTACTCATGGTTTGAATAAGAAAAAAGATTAAAAAAGTAAGACCTATTACCATAAAACCGTATTTGGTTGAACGATTACTTTTTTGGTATTCATCTACTGGAACAATAAAATTTGTTCCAAATGCGTATTCGTTTAAGTTAGGAAGATGATTAAAAAATTGTTGGGAGAAAGGTCGGTTGATATCTAATACTTTCCAGTTCGCCTTAAAGCCATCTTTGGTAACCTTTTCTCCTTCGTCTTGAGGTAAGAAATTTCCTGTAAAGCTTGGAGTAGTCCAGTTGGATGTCATGTTTGCTGAAGTTGTTTTTCCAATAGGTATAAATTGCATGCTTTTACTACCATTATACGCTAAGTTCATACTAAAATTTTGACCGCTAGTAAAGTCTAAATTTGAAATTTTTATATAACCACTTTCTAATTCATCTAAATCATGCTTGTTTTGTTTTTCGGAATGATAATTAGTTTCAAAATCGTAATTGTTTTTACCCAATTGAATAGTTACTTGACTCTTAATCCCTTTTAAATTAGAGGTTTTAAATAGTACAGTACTTCTATTCCAAATAATATCTTCATCTTTAATTGATTTTGAAGAAAAATTAGGAGTGCTAAAACTACCAGTTATAGCAATATCGCTTTCATATACTACTGATTCGAAATTATTTCTCTTCTTGGTTTTGGATACGGCGTTAGCTTTAAAATCCAAATCTTTAGGAAAGAAATAAACGTAGTTGGTAAAGCTCTCCTTTTCTACTATATATTGTTTGGATTTTGGATTGAAAACAGATTTTTCTTTATATGTTTTGTAAGGTACTTTTAGGATAGGTCCATAAAGGGTAACTTCTTCACCCCATTTTTCGTTAATTTCATTAATTACATCTGTTTGCCTGTATTCGCGCTCACGAATTAATTCTTTAACAAAGGCTAATGGGATAAGCAGTATTAGTATAAGTGTAGCAATCATGATCATTCTTGCTGTAATAGATGTTTTTAGCCAGTGACTAAATCTGTTTTGTGTGATAGGTGTTTGTTTCATAATGATTATAATTTATTTAATTATTCTTTCGTTGCTTACAACAAAGCACTTTGTATTTCAAAGCTAGTGGTTAAAAAAAAGAGTTACCCTTTTAGTAATTTTTCAAGTGCTGTGATATGCTTTTTAAATTCTAGCCTGCCTAGTTTAGTAGTGCTATATCTGGTATTGGGTTTTTTACCAATAAATTGTTTTTCTATATTGATGAATTCTGCTTTTTCTAAAGCTTTTATATGGCTCGCTAAATTTCCGTCTGTAGCGCCTAATAATTCCTTTAAGGTTGTGAATTCAGCATATTCATTTACCATTAAAACAGACATAATACCGAGTCTGATTCTATGATCAAAAATTTTATTGATATGTTGGATAATATTTTTAGACACGTTTTGTTATATATTTTATAAACAATCCAGAAGTATATACTGTTATAGATAATATTCCGGATACAAATAAACCACTAATAAATGAAAAATTTCTTCCTGTATCAGAAATCATATTTTTCATTGCTATTTTTTGCTCAGGTGTAATTTCATTTCCATTGAAAAAGCCATCACCATTTAAATCAAATTCATATAAATTTGATTGATATCGAATGTCAGTAATCAACGCAAGAGCTACTATAAGTAAATAAACAGAAAAAAATAGAGTAATACATGACCAAGACCATCTCCGCTTTTCGTTTTTAAATAACCTTTTCCTTTTGTATACTATCAATCCTAAAATAAGAAATGTAATTATTGAAGGAGTAATTAAATGATATGGAAAATTTATTTCGTTTACTTCATTCATTAGTTATGCTTTTTTTCAAAAAATTGCTCGTAACAATATCATAATTGATGCTGGCTTAAGTAATTCACAATTACTTAACATCATATTTAAAATGCATAATTACACCATAAATAATGTGCATAATACCAAATCCAATAACCCAAATCCAAAAGCCATAGCCTGGAAATAAAGCACAAATTAATCCGAGGCCTATTTCTATAAATCCTAGATATTTAATTTGCCCTAAAGTATATTTGGATGCATTCACCAGTGCTAATCCATAAAATAGCAACATTAAAGCACCTGTTTGCCCATATTTTTGTTGATTAAGAATGATTAAAATATAAATGCCTCCTGTGATTAAAGGTATAAGGAAATTAATCATGGCTCTTAAGCCCGTTTTGTCAAAAATATTTTCATTGTTTTTTTTTGCTTTTCTAACCGTTAAATAAATAGCGGTAACAACTGTGAAAAAAGCAATTAAGAATAAATCTAAAAGAATGAGATTAAATATTTCCCCATCTAAAATTAAATACTCTATGTCGCTAGTTGAAACTAGCCAGTAAGCATATATAGCTCCTAAGATGGCGTATATCCCCGCCATGATGCCAGATAAACCACTTAATGAAATAAATCGGGAGGATTTATTCATTAGGTTTTTAATTTCTGATAAGTCTTTTAAGTAATCTTGATCTGTCATGGTAAAGTACTTTGAAAAACAAAGTTAATAAAATATTTAAATAAAACAATCTTCTTTGTAGATTTATGAAAGGTAATTTTTTATGAGTTATTAAGTTTAATCCAGATTAATATAGTATGAAGATGGTTAGGGTTTCAAATTATTGGATATTGCTTTTAGGCGGAGGGCTAACTTTTTTAAGTTTTTTTTATATAGATAGGCACGAACGGCTTGATAGGGTAAGTATTTTGAAGAGTAATCTAGTTTCAGTAGAGAATAAGATTAACGCTGAATTGAAGAAGGTTGATTTAATGATTGAATCGCTAAGTTTCTTTATTGAAAATACTCCAGAAATTAATCAGCTTTTATTTGAAGAATTCACAGCTCCTTTTTTAAAAGAATTAAATGGGATTAAAGCTTTAGAGTGGGCTCCTTTAGTAGACGAAGCAGAAAGAGTAAATTATGAAAAAGGACAAAATTTAAGTGTCAATAGTGAATTTTATATTACTCAAAAAAGTGAAAACAATTCTCTGAAACCTGCGATACATAAAAGTCATTATTATCCGGTTCAGTATGTAAATCCTTTAGCTACAAATGAAAAAGCTTTAGGATATGATTTGTCTTCAAATACAAAAAGGAATCAGAGTATTTTATATTCTTTAAAAAATGGGGTGGTTTCTTTTACACGTCCTATCCATTTGGTTCAGGAAAGTAACAAATCACATGGTTTTTTAGCAATAAAACATTTAAATAAATCAAAATACAATTCATCGGGAGTTGTGTTAGGCGTATATAGTATGTCGATTTTCATTAATAATATACTGGATTATGAGTTTGATGTTTTAGATATAGATATTTATGATAGTTCTGCTAATAACGCCGTATTATATACTAGTAAGGAAAAAGATTATAAGCATACTGATAAAAAAGTTTTTTTTGAGTTTGAAACTATAGCAGCTGATAGAAAATGGCTTGTAAGATGTTTTGACAAAAATAATATGCCGATTTATCCTCATACGCTAGGAGCTTATTTTGTTTTGTTTTTAGGCTTGTTACTAACATATAGTTTGTTTGTAATTATAAAAAGAAAAGAAAACTATAACACGCTTTTAGAGGAAGAAATTTTAAACCGAACTAAAAAGCTAATTCAGCTTAATAGTCAGAAAGACTTATTATTAAAAGAAATTCATCACAGAGTAAAAAACAACATGCAAACTATTAAATCTTTGATAGGTTTACAAGCTAGGTATGTTGAAGATGAAAAAATAAAAAAAATGTTTCAGAGCAGTAAATACAGAATCGATTCTATGGCTTTGGTTCATGAAATGTTATATAAAACAGATGATTTTAGTAAAGTAAGTGGTAAAGCATATGTGTTAAACTTAATAAATGAGTTGATATATTCTTTTAAAGGAGAGAATAATGATGTAGAGTTAAAAGAGGCTATAGCAAGTGATGTACAGCTTAATATAGATACAGCTATACCATTAGGGCTGATAATTACTGAAATTATTACGAATTCATTAAAATACGGAAATAATAAAAAAGGAGCAGTAATTAACGTAGGTTTAAAATCTATTGGGAAGTCTAATTTTGAACTAAGCGTTAGTGATAATGGCCCTGGCTTTGTAATGCCTAACAAAGAAAACGTAAAGTCACTAGGATTAAGGCTGATAGATAGATTGATAAGTCAGTTAAATGGAACGAAAATAAAGGTTGATAGTGTTGATGGAACAAAATATATCATAAGTTTTCAAGAAATTAGCAATTAAACCTTATCGAAGTGAATCCAGCAGAAAATTATATTATCAAGCAACCCGAACCGTACAAGGAAATACTATTGTATCTGCAAGTAATGGTTGAGCGAACTATACCTGAGTTAGAATTAAAATACAAATACAAGATTCCTTTTTATTATTTAAATGGAAAACCATTTTGTTACTTCAATGCAAGTCATAAAAGAGCATATGTTGATGTAGGGTTTTGTAGAGGGAATCAAATAGAAATTTATAAAGAACATCTAATTACTGAAAAACGTAAAAAAATGAGTTCTCTGCGATATAAGAGTTTAGATGATGTTGATAGCCAAATTTTAATTAAAGTATTGGAGTATTCCATGAAACTATACTAAATCATAAAGCCTCAAAGTTTAACTTGAGGCTTTATGAAATGTATAGCGATTAATGCCGTTTAGTTGTTTTTCTTATTCTGATTAAACAATTGAAATACATAACCTATGGTAATATTATGCTGCATAAACCAAAAGTTTTGTTTAGCAGTGTCACCATCACTAGTGGTTTTAATCCATGGCATATTAATATAACCACCTTTTAATTCTGTTTGAATCATGAAATGATTGAAAAAAGTTAAGTTCAATCCTGCTTTAGCACTTACACCATAACCAGCCCATTTAAACTCATCATTTCTTTTTTTACCAATAATAGTAGCATCCGTTTTGGGGTATAAACCACCAATACCAATACCTTCAATTAAATTGATTTGTATTTTATTTGGATTTAGATTTAGATATTCACCTAAATCATCAACACGAGCTATTTCTAGATTAATGTAATTCAAGCCGTCAGTATGTTCAAATGCAAAAAATTGCGGGTCACCATTAGGTTTTTTGGTGTCAATTAAATTAATAGTGTCATTATTATATACGCCGTTGTAATTAGCATCACCTTCTTCAGTACCATCAAAATTAATGAATCCATCAATGCTAACATTTTGAGGCCTTACAACAACATACTTCATATGGTCAAAACCAAAAGAAACTTGGTAATTGTCATGAATGTAATATCCAACTCTAAAACTAGTTTGTGGAATCGTCATTCTTGATGGGTTAATGTAATCTATATGCCAACCTTTAGGTTTGTCTTCAGCGCTTACATCTTGCAATGTAAAGGCATAATTGTCTCCTTCAAATTGTATGTCCGACTTGGAGTATTTAGCTCTGTTTCCTCCCCAATAAAAATAAGCTTTTCCTTTGTTTTTATTGTAGGTGAATTTTCCCTCAATATCGTCAGTTTTTTCTTGAGAAAAACTTAGTACAGTTATTCCTATAAATAAGAAAGTTAGAACAATTTTATAATTCATTTACGGTTTTTCTAATTTTAACTAAGTTAGTCAATAGGTTTTCTAAATAATCAAGGTGAAGCATGTTGGCTCCGTCGCTCTTTGCATTGGCAGGGTCAAAATGAGTTTCAATAAACAAACCATCTACGTTATTTACAATTCCTGCACGAGCAATTGTTTCAATCATGTCCGGCCTACCACCTGTAACACCTGAGGTTTGATTTGGTTGCTGTAATGAATGAGTAACATCTAAAACTGTAGGAGCAAACTCGCGCATGGTTGGGATACCTCTAAAATCAACAACCATATCCTGGTAGCCAAACATTGTACCTCTATCGGTAATCCAAACTTTCTCACTTCCTGCATCTTTAACTTTTTGAGCAGCATGTTGCATTGCCTCAGGACTCATAAATTGTCCTTTCTTTAAGTTTACAACTTTTCCTGTTTTGGCAGCAGCAACTACTAAGTCAGTTTGGCGAACTAAAAACGCAGGTATTTGTAATACATCAACATATTCAGCAGCCATAGCAGCATCAGATACTTCATGAATATCAGTTACTGTAGGAACATTAAATGTTTCAGAAACTTTACGTAATATTTTTAATGCTTTTTCATCTCCAATTCCTGTAAAACTATCAATTCTACTTCTGTTAGCTTTTTTAAAAGAGCCTTTAAAGATGTATGGAATTTCTAACTTATCAGTAATACCAATTACTTTTTCTGCAATTCGCATAGCCATATCTTCACTTTCAATAGCACAAGGGCCAGATAGTAAAAAGAAGTTGTTGCTTGATGTATGCTTGATATTTGGAATTAAATCTAAAGTCATCTGTTTGATTTTTTGCGCAAAGATAATCTTTTTCATTATACATAATGAGCTTTTAAGAAAGTCCTAACACAATATATATTGTATAATATAGGTACATTGATATGATTTAAATAAAAAAGCGTACCTTTGCACCCTTAAATTAGAGATTTATAGTTATGAGTTCTGTTAAAAATATTGCAATTATTGCCCATGTCGATCATGGTAAAACAACGTTGGTAGATAAGATTATGTACCATTGCCAGTTATTTCGTGAAAACCAAAATACTGGAGATTTAATTCTTGATAACAACGATTTAGAACGAGAACGAGGAATTACTATTACCTCTAAAAACGTATCTGTAATCTATAAGGGTACAAAAATTAATATTATCGATACTCCAGGTCACGCCGATTTCGGTGGAGAAGTGGAAAGAGTATTGAACATGGCTGATGGTGTATTACTTTTAGTAGATGCATTTGAAGGACCAATGCCTCAAACACGTTTCGTATTGCAAAAAGCAATCGATTTAGGATTGAAACCTTGTGTTGTTGTAAACAAAGTAGATAAAGAAAACTGTACTCCTGAAGAAGTTCATGAAAAAGTATTCGACTTAATGTTCGAATTAGGTGCAGAAGAATGGCAAATGGATTTCCCAACAGTATATGGTTCTGCGAAGAACAACTGGATGAGCGATGATTGGAAAGATGAAACTGATAATATTGAGCCGTTATTAGATATGGTTTTGGAGCACATTCCTACTTTTGAACCAAAAGAAGGAAATACTCAAATGTTAATTACGTCATTAGATTTTTCTTCTTTTACAGGAAGAATTGCAATCGGACGTTTAACTCGTGGAACTTTAAAAGAAGGTATGCAAGTATCGCTTTGTAAGAGAGACGGTAGCATTGTAAAATGTAAGATTAAAGAATTACAATTATTTGAAGGTCTTGGACGTTTAAAAGTATCTGAAGTTAAAACTGGAGATATTTGTGCAATTGTTGGATTAGAAGGTTTTGAAATTGGTGATACTATTGCTGACATCGAAAATCCAGAAGCATTAGCAACTATTGCTATTGATGAGCCAACAATGAGTATGTTGTTTACAATTAACGATTCTCCTTTCTTCGGAAAAGATGGTAAATATGTAACATCTCGTCATATTAAAGACAGGTTAAATAAAGAATTAGAAAAGAATTTGGCTTTACGTGTTAACGAAACAGGTAGTGCAGATAAATTTTTAGTATTCGGTCGTGGTGTATTACACTTATCAGTATTGATAGAAACAATGCGTCGTGAAGGATACGAAATGCAAATAGGTCAGCCGCAAGTTATCATCAAAGAAATTGATGGTGTTAAATGTGAGCCTATTGAGGAATTAACTATTGATTTACCAGAATCAGTTTCAGGTAAAGCAGTAGAAATGGTTTCTATGCGTAAAGGTGAAATGACATCTATGGAAGCTAAAGGTGACCGTATGATTTGTGAGTTCTTAATTCCTTCTAGAGGAATTATCGGAATGCGTAATCAGTTATTAACTGCTACAGCTGGTGAGGCTATCATGGCACATAGATTTAAAGAATACCAACCTTTAAGAGGAGCAATCCCTGAAAGATTAAACGGATCTTTAATTTCTATGGAAAGAGGAAAATCTATCCCTTATTCAATCGATAAGTTACAAGATAGAGGTCGTTTCTTCGTTGAAGCAGGTGAAGATATTTATGAAGGTCAGGTTATTGGAGAAAATTCAAGACGTGATGACATGACAGTAAATATTACTAAAACGAAAAAACAATCTAACGTACGTTCTTCTGGAGCAGATGATAAAGCGAAAATTGTACCGGCAATTAAATTCTCTTTAGAAGAAGCTTTAGAATTTATTCAAAAAGATGAATATGTAGAGGTTACACCAAACTTCTTACGTTTACGTAAAGTTCACTTAACGGAAGCAGATAGAAAACGTAATCCTATTAAATAATAAATCTTACTTAAGATTAAATTATATAATACCACTGCATAACTGCAGTGGTATTTTTTTTGTAGTATTGTTATTGGTTTTTATTTAATACTTAAAAAATAATTATGGAATTGACTTTAATAGAGGTTGTAGGCTATTTGGCATCAATAGTTGTACTATGCTCTTTTACAATGAAGGATGTAAAAAAATTAAGAAGAGTAAACATCGTAGGTTGCTTATTATTTGTTGCATATGGGTTTATGATGCCGTCAATAAGAATAGGGTTGCCGATAATTATTACTAATATGGCAATAATGGGGATTAATACATACTATTCGTTTATAACAAAGCAGTCTTAAAAATTCATGTAAAAAAGTATTGTTTTTTGTAGGTAGGTAAAAATGCAATTTTTATTTTTGCACATGGAAAATAAAATACTTATTCTAGACTTCGGTTCTCAAGTTACGCAGCTGATTGCGCGTAGAGTAAGAGAATTAAATATTTACTGTGAAATTCATCCTTATAACAGTAAGAAATACAATTTTGACGATTATAAAGCAGTTATTTTATCAGGATCTCCACATTCAGTGCGAGGAGAGAATCCGCCAATGATAGATTTGTCCGCTATAAAAGGAAAAAAACCTTTATTAGGGATATGTTATGGAGCGCAATATTTGGCTCATTTTTTCGATGGAGAAGTAGGTTCGTCAAATACACGTGAATACGGTAGAGCTAACTTATCGTATGTAAATACAGAATCTCCTTTGTTTAAAGGGATAACAGTTGGGTCTCAAGTTTGGATGAGTCATTCAGATACAATTTTGAATTTACCTGCTAATTACAAGTGTATTGCAAGTACACATGATGTGAAAAACGCGGCTTATGAAATTGAAGGAGAGGAAACTTATGCAATTCAATTTCACCCAGAAGTATATCATTCAACAGACGGGAAACAACTATTAGAAAATTTCTTAGTAGGTATTGCTGGAGTTGCTCAAGAGTGGACTTCGGATAACTTTGTTGAAACTACAGTAGCGGATATAAAAGAAAAAGTTGGAAATGATAAAGTTGTTTTAGGGCTTTCTGGAGGAGTAGATTCTACTGTTGCGGCAGTATTATTACAAAAAGCAATCGGAGATAATTTATACTGTGTTTTTGTTAACAACGGTTTATTGCGTAAGGACGAATATTCTTCTGTATTAAAACAATACGAAGGAATGGGTCTGAATGTAAAAGGAGTAGACGCTACGCAGCAATTCTATGATGAATTAGCTGGTTTGTCAGATCCTGAGGAAAAACGTAAGGCGATTGGAAAAGTTTTTATTGATGTTTTTGATCAAGAAGCAAATTTGATAGATGGTGTTAAATGGTTGGCGCAAGGAACTATTTATCCTGATGTAATTGAGTCTGTTTCGGCAGATGGAGGACCATCCGCAACAATTAAATCGCATCATAATGTAGGAGGATTACCTGACTTTATGAAGTTGAAAATAGTGGAGCCTTTACGCATGATTTTTAAAGATGAAGTTCGTAGAGCAGGTGCTTCTATGGGTATTGATGCTAAATTATTAGGGCGTCATCCTTTTCCTGGTCCTGGTTTGGCAATTAGAATTTTAGGAGATATAACTCCGGATAAAGTTGCAATGTTACAAGAGGTGGATGCAATATTTATTAATGGTTTACGTGAGCATGGTTTGTATGACAAAGTGTGGCAAGCAGGAGCTATTTTGTTGCCAGTACAATCGGTAGGTGTAATGGGAGATGAACGTACATATGAAAAAGCGGTTGCTCTAAGAGCGGTTGAAAGTACTGATGGTATGACGGCTGACTGGGTTAACTTGCCATATGAGTTTTTACAAAAAATATCAAACGATATTATTAATAAGGTAAAAGGAGTAAATAGAGTAGTTTATGACATTAGTTCTAAGCCACCGGCAACTATTGAATGGGAATAATACGATTACATATTAAATAACAAAGCCACCAAATTTGGTGGCTTTGTTATTTAATTACATTAAATTTAATTATATATTGTAAGATGACTTATTTTTGGCAAGAAGATTGCTTTTAAGTTGTTATGAAATACATTACTGATATGAAAAAAATACTTTTAGGATTGCTTTTTATTATAGGAACTTCAATTACTGTTTTTGGGCAAGGATTTCAAGAACATTCTGTTGTTGCTGGAGAAACACTAAGTACAATTGTGGAAAAATATCAGGTGTCTCCTTATGAATTATATCAACTAAACCCGGATGTAAAAGAAGGGGTAGAAGTAGGGGATGTATTGGTAATGCTTAAAAATAATCAATATCCTTTTGATGCAACTTTAGTTGGATTAAAGAAATATAAAGTAAAAAGGAAGGAAACATTATACGGTATTGCTAAAGCACATGGGGTAACCGATGCAGATATAAAAAAATACAATGTTAGTTTGTATGCTAATCAAATTAGTAAAGGAGATAAAATTAAAATCCCAGTTTTTAATAAAAATTTAGCAACTCAAGTAGTAGCAACTCCTATTGAAGTAGAGGGAGTGGTGTCAATTAAAACGGTTAGTCATCAAGTTCAAGCTAAGGAAAGTAAATATGGTATTTCAAAGAAATATGGTATTACAATTCCGGAACTAGAGGCTCAAAATCCTGAAATAGTTTCTGGATTAAAAATTGGGCAAATATTAACAATAACTAAAAACACTAAAGTTGAAACTGTAGTTTTAGATGATGAGTTTCAGTATTATACCGTAAAACCAAAAGAAGGTTTTTATAGTTTAACTAAAAAATTGGGGATTACAAAAGATTCGTTAGAGGTCTTAAATCCAGGTTTGGTCGATGGATTAAAGAAAGGAATGATTTTAAAATTTCCTAAAAGCAAATTAGTTAAATTGGAAATAGCGCCTTTTAAGTTATTGGATAGTATTTCAAATTTTGAAACAAAACACATCACATTAATGTTACCGTTAATGTTAAATAAAGTAGTAGGAAACGATTCAGTATCAAATTTTAAAAAAGTTTTAAGAAACCCGTATACTAATCGATCATTAGATTTTTATTCAGGAGTTTTAATGGCTGTTGATTCAATGAAAAGCATAGGTATTTCAACAAAGTTAAGAGTGTTTGACACTCAGTATAATAGAAGAGATAAGGACGCTAATTCACAGCGAATTTCGGAGTTATTATCAAAGACATATCATGAAAATGAAGTGGTAATTGGACCATTAGTGGCTTCAAATGTTTCATTAGTAGCTAAGGGGTTAAAAGAAAAAAACATTCCGGTTTTAGCTCCCTACCCATTAAAAGGAGTTTCTGGTAATGATAATGTGTATCAAACAAATCCTTCAGCTGATTTTCAACGTGATGAAATGATTCGTTTTATTGAGGCTTATGGAGTTGATAAGCCAATGATAATTATTACTGATAAAAAAATGAATGCTGTAAAGGCTGAATTGAAATTAAAATTCCCTTTGGCAAAAATAATAAACCCGCGAGTTGGTAACTTGTTGATTCCTAAAGATTTTAATGGGTTGTTAAGTGAGGCTAAAGAGAATATTATTGTAGTAGAAGCAAAAGAAGTTGGGTTGCTTTCAACAGTTACTACAATATTGGATACTAAATTAAAAAAATATAAAATATCATTGTTTACAACGAGTAGTTTTAAAACTTTTGAAACAATAGGGAACATGTATAAAGCAAAATTGAATTTTCACTTCCCTTCGGTTAGCAAAGTGTTAGGTGTTGAAAAAGGAGATGTTTTTTCAGAAAAATATAAAACTACATATGGTAAATTCCCTAATAAATATGTGTTAAGAGGGTATGATTTAACTATGGATGTCTTGTTAAGACAGGCAGTGTCAGCTACTTTTGAAAATGCTTTCGGGGAAATTGGTGAAACTTCATATTTAGAAAATAAATTCAATTATAGTCAAATAGGAAGTAAGGGTTATACTAATAAAGCAATGTATATATTACGTTATACACCTGAGTTGAAAATTGAAGAAGCAAGGTTAATGTCGCCAGCGGTTTTATCTCCTAAAGGGTAATTTCAAGTTAAAAAATATAAACTCAAATTAGTGCATTTGTACCGTGTGTTTTGATTTAGAAAGAAAAAGATAATTATGATAACATCTAATGTAATTTATAAAGGAGATTTACGGACAGTATCAGTGCATTTAAGGTCAGGGAATGAAATTATCACTGATGCTCCTGTAGATAATAACGGAAAAGGTGAAGCTTTTTCACCAACCGATACTGTAGCTACTGCATTGGCTAGTTGTATGCTGACTATTATGGGAGTGAAAGCAAATGCAAATCAAATTAATATTGAAGGAGCTTCTGCTGATGTAACCAAAACTATGGGAGTAAATCCTAGAAGAATCACTAAAATAGAAGTACTGTTCAAGTTGCCTTTTTCTTTTGATCAAACAACAAAAGTTATTTTAGAGCGCGCTGCATTAACATGTCCTGTTTACTATAGTTTACATAGTGATATTGAAAAAAAAGTAACATTTAATTGGTTGTAATGAATAAAGTTGTTTTCATATTATTTTTAATTTCTTGTCAATTCTCAGTAGCTCAAGATGAGGAGTTGTTGTGGAATGCTGATAAAAAATTGACATGGAATGATTTTAAATCTGCACCTGATTATAGTCATCCCTATGCTGCAATTACCTATTCTGGAATGTCATACGGGTTTTCTGCCGATGTGATAAATGGAGAGCTTTATGTGAAATATAAAGTAAACTGTTTTTTTGTAGCCAATAAGTCTTGGGTCAAAAGAAGGTATAAAAGCGATGATCAATTATTACAACACGAACAATTGCACTTTGATATTACGGAGCTTTACACAAGGAAGTTTAGAGAGGAATTAAAAAAAATGACTTTTACTGATAACGTCAAGGCTGAAATAAAAGCTGTTTATAAACGAATAACAAAAGAGAAGGTTTTGTTTCAGGAAAAGTATGATACGGAAACCGATCATTCTAAAAATGAAGCTGCACAAAAAAGATGGCAATTAAATATTGAATCAGAACTTCAAAAAAGAATGGATTTTGCCAGTAAGTAATCAAGAGTACCTCATAAAATTAGCACATACCAAAATGCCTTTTGGTAAATACAAAGGAAGGGATTTAATTAACCTTCCGGAACACTATATTGTATGGTATAATAACAAAGGGTTCCCTAAAGGACAATTAGGCGAAATGTTGCAATTGGTGTATGAGTTACAATTAAATGGGTTAGAAGATTTAGTAAGGAATATAAAGCGAAAGTTTCCAAAATAAATTCGTTTTTTTTTAGAATAAAATAAGCAATTAAAGAGCAAAATTAGAAAACGATTAGAAGATAAAATACTTTTCGTTTAACTATTGCAATTGTTGTTTTAATCCGTATTTTTGCCGATATTTCAACAACAACACAACAACTACAATCATGTCAAACGCAAAGTATATTTTTGTTACCGGAGGGGTAACCTCTTCATTAGGAAAAGGTATTATTGCTGCATCTTTAGCAAAATTATTACAATCTAGAGGGTATAGAACTACGATTCAAAAATTAGATCCGTATTTAAATGTAGATCCAGGAACATTAAACCCTTACGAGCATGGCGAGTGTTATGTAACTGAGGACGGCGCTGAAACTGATTTAGATTTAGGGCATTATGAACGTTTCTTAAACGTACCAACAACACAAGCAAATAACGTAACCACTGGTAGAATTTATCAATCAGTAATTCAAAAAGAACGACGTGGTGAGTTTTTAGGGAAAACAGTTCAGGTTGTACCTCATATCACAAACGAAATTAAAGAACGTATTCAGATTTTAGGTAAATCTGGCGATTATGATATTATCATTACGGAATTAGGAGGAACAGTTGGTGACATTGAATCATTACCGTACATTGAGGCAGTACGCCAAATGAAATGGGAGTTAGGAGATGAAAACGCAATTGTTATTCATTTAACATTAGTGCCCTATTTAGCTGCTGCAGGAGAATTAAAAACAAAGCCAACACAGCATTCTGTTAAAACATTAATGGAAGGTGGTGTAAAAGCTGATGTATTGGTATGTAGAACTGAGCATGAATTATCAGATGAAATCAAGCGTAAACTTGCATTATTCTGTAATGTAAAGCAAGAAGCAGTTATTCAATCTATTGATGCATCTACTATTTATGATGTTCCAAATTTAATGTTGGAAGAAAAATTAGATATTGTAGTATTAAATCAATTACAGTTGCCATTAAATGAAACTCCAAAATTAGAAGTTTGGAATGACTTTGTAAACAAACATAAAAATCCAAAATCTACAATAACTGTTGGTTTAGTAGGGAAATATGTTGAATTACAAGATTCTTATAAATCTATTCTGGAAGCTTTTATTCATGCGGGAGCGGCTAATGAGGTTAAAGTAAATGTTAAGTCAATTCACTCGGAACATGTTACTAAAGATGATCTAAAAGATGTTAATGCAATTTTAGTTGCACCAGGTTTTGGAGGAAGAGGAATTGAAGGGAAAATATTAGCAGTACAATACGCAAGAGAAAATAACATTCCGTTTTTAGGAATTTGTTTAGGAATGCAAATGGCAGTAATTGAATATTCAAGAAACATATTAGGATTGAAAGATGCTAATTCAGTAGAAATGAATGAAAACACAGCAAGCCCTGTTATCAACTTAATGGAAGAGCAAAAAACTGTTGTTGATAAGGGAGGTACTATGCGTCTTGGGTCTTGGGCGTGTACTTTAAAGGAAGGAAGTAAAGCCTTTGAAATATATGGAGCGTCTCAGATAGATGAACGTCATAGGCATCGTTTTGAATTTAATAATGCCTATAAAGAACAACTTGAAGCTGCTGGAATGATAGCGACAGGTTTTAATCCTAAAACAGGATTAGTGGAAATTGTAGAAATTCCAACTCACCCTTGGTTTATAGGAGTGCAATACCATCCTGAATATAAAAGTACAGTAGCAAATCCACATCCATTATTTGTCGATTTTGTGAAAGCTGCAGTTGAAAATAAATAAACTGTCAAAACGTCATTAAAAAGACTTTTGGAGTTTTATTTGATTAAAAAGAATTAAAGAATTAAACACACTCTTTTTTAGAGTGTGTTTTTATGTGAAAACAAAAAATAGAATGGAAGAAAAAAAGTTTAACCCAAAGCAACTTATAGGATATGTACTAATCATGGGGTTAGTAACTTGGATGTTTTACAACAACAAACCAACTGAAGAAGAACTTAAACAACAAGAAGCTCAAAAAAGTGAACAAGTTGTTACTGAAACTTCTCCTGAAAAAGAAAATACAAAAGTTGTTGGCAAAACTGATTTTTCTACCAATGCAGTAAAGGACTCTGTATCTTTAGCTCAGTTAAATAATAAATTAGGAAATTTTGCGTACAGTGCAAATTTGCCTTCTGCAACAGATAAAGTTACAGAAATAACTACTGATGTTTTAAAACTAAACTTCTCTAATAAAGGAGGGTACTTAAGTTCAGTTGAGTTAAAAGATTTTAAAACTCATGATCAGCAACCATTGTTCTTGATAAAAGACGAAAACTCTTCATTAAATATTAAGTTAACAACTACTGATAACAGAATATTAAATACCAAAGATTTATATTTTGAGCCAACAATATCTAAAAACGGCGATAATCAAGTTATTTCTATGAGGCTAAAGGTTTCTGCCACTCAATTTTTAGAATACAGATACGAAATTAAATCTGACGATTATATGGTAGGTTTTACCATAAAGTCACAAGGATTAAATACTATAATCAACACTTCAAATGGAGTAGCTTTAAATTGGAATTTAAAAGCTCGTGTTAATGAAAAAAGTTTAAAGTATGAGAATCAAAACACAGCAATTCACTTTTTTCAAGATGGTGATTTAGAATGTTTAGGGTTTTCAGAAGGGGATGATATAGCTGAAAATGTTAATTGGATTGGTTTTAAGCAACATTTCTTTTCATCTATTTTATTAGCAGATACTGCGTTCAAAAAAATAACAGTAACACAAGAGAATTACATTGAAAGTGATACAACTGATGCGGAATTCTTAAAAGGATTTGATTTGCAAGCGCCATTAAATGTTTCAGGTGGAGAGATAAGCCAAAACATGTCATGGTATTTCGGACCTAATGATTATAAAATTTTAGAAGGGTATGAAGATTTAGGTTTAGAGAAAAACGTAAACTTAGGTTGGGGGATTTTTGGTTGGATTAACAAATTTTTATTCATTCCTATATTCGGTTTCTTAAGTACGTATTTAGGAGCTAGTTTAGGATATGGAGCAATCATTATTTTAATGACGATTATTGTGCGTATTTTCATGTCGCCATTAGTTTACAAATCATATTTGTCAAGTGCTAAAATGAAAGTTATCCGTCCAGAAATGGAAAAGATAAACGCAAAGTATCCAGACAAGAAGGATGCAATGAAACGTCAGCAGGAAACAATGAAAATGCAACGTGAATCAGGAGTAAGTATGATGTCAGGATGTATACCTGCAGTATTACAAATGCCTATATTCTTCGCCTTATTTCGTTTCTTCCCATCTGAAATAGGATTACGTCAAAAAAACTTTTTATGGGCGGAGGATTTATCAGCTTATGATAGTGTGTTGGAATGGAGTACTAATATACCTGTGATTTCTTCTTTCTATGGTAATCATGTTAGTATTTTTCCAATCTTTGCTTCGGTAGCGATATTCTTTTACATGCGCATGACACAAAGTCAACAAGCTAATATGCAACAGCCTGTGCAAGAAGGAATGCCTGATATGCAAAAAATGATGAAATATATGTTGTATTTCTCTCCATTAATGATGTTGATATTCTTTAATAATTATGCAAGTGGATTAAGTTTGTATTACTTTGTTTCTAACTTATTAACGATAACTATAATGTTAGCGATTAAAAAGTTCTTTATTGACGATGAGAAAATTTTAGCTCAAATTAATGAGAATAAAAAGAAGCCTAAGAAGCAAAATAAATTCCAGAAAAAAATGCAAACAATGATGGAAGAAGCTGAAAAACAAAAAAACAGTAAAAAGTAATATTCATTAGAATACTAATTTTAAAAGCTGCCAATTTTTTTGGCAGCTTTTTTGCTATATCAAGTAATAGTTATACCAACTAAGTTCCAAGCTGCTGATAAGAAAATTGAGTAGTCTTTGATTGAGTTCGTTTAAAAAGATATGCATAGCGCTTGTATTGAACTTGTCGAAGTATGGTTATCTTTTTAAGCGACAAATAGATTTAAAAGAAATGATTTAATTCTATATTTTGAATTTTAATTGGTATAAATTACGTCATCAAAAAAAATAAAATTTTATTATGCAAAAAACAATACTGCTTTTAATCCTGTTTTTTATGTCCAATGTTTTTGGACAAGATTTAAACTCATTCGATGAAAATGAAAAGCGTCATGGGAAATGGATGAAATATTATGATGGTACAACAAACCTTAGGTACAAAGGGCAATTTAAGCATGGTAAAGAAGTAGGTGTTTTTGAGTTTTTTCATAAGCAACCCAAAGGAAAACACCCATCATGTATAAAAACATTTTCTCTTGATTCTGATATTGTTAATGTAAAATACTATACCTCTACAGGGGTGTTTTTGTCAGAAGGAAACATGAAAGGAAAGAAACGTATTGGAGTCTGGTCTTCTTACGAAAGAAATACAGGAGTATTGATTGAGAAGGAGGAATATGAAAATGGAATGCTAAATGGAACAAAAACCTCTTTTTATGAAGACGGAAAAATTATCCAAACTCAAGAGTTTAAAAATGACTTAGCTCACGGAAAAAAGTTAATGTATACTCCAAACGGAAAATTAACGAGTGAATACGTTTTTTTTAATGGAAAAAGCAATGGGTTATTTGCCGAATATGATAAGCAAGGAAGAAAATCGTTGACTGGTAAATATAAAATGAATAAACCGCAAGGGATATGGAAATATTATGAAAACGGGAAATTGATTAAAAAGAAGGATTATACACTTTCTAATAATCCATTGAAAAAGAAGAAAAGGTAAATAATTTGAGACTTTAGTTACAAATTTTTAAAGGTCTTCGGACCTTTTTTTTGTTGTAACTTTGTGCTTTTAAAAAAGTTAAACAGTGAAAAGAGTAATAGTAGGTTTGTCGGGAGGAGTTGATTCAAGTGTAACTGCGTATCTGTTAAAAGAACAAGGGTATGAAGTCATTGGGTTGTTTATGAAAAATTGGCATGATGATACCGTAACAGTTTCTAACGAATGTCCATGGCTAGATGATAGTAATGATGCAATGTTGGTTGCTGAAAAATTAGGAATCCCTTTTCAAACAGTTGATCTTTCGGTTGAGTACAAGGATCGTATAGTTGACTATATGTTTAAGGAATACGAAATGGGACGTACACCAAACCCTGATGTATTATGCAATAGGGAAATAAAGTTTGATGTGTTTTTAAAAATAGCATTGGATTTAGGTGCGGATTATGTGGCAACTGGCCATTATTGCAGAAAAGATATTATAGAACAAAACGGTAAAGAAATATATCAATTAAAAGCTGGTATTGATGGAAATAAAGATCAATCTTATTTCTTATGTCAATTATCTCAGGAACAGTTATCAAAAGCAATGTTTCCTATAGGTGAATTAACCAAACCAGAAGTAAGAAAAATAGCAGCAGAACAGGAGTTAGTAACTGCTGATAAAAAAGATTCTCAAGGGTTATGTTTTATAGGTAAAGTTCGTTTACCCGAGTTTTTACAGCAAAAATTAGCGCCAAAAGAAGGAGTGATAATTGAAGTTTCCGCTAACAATTCTATCTATAATAAAACAACACCAATCTTTTCAAATAAAGAAGAAGAGTTGTCTTTTCTTGCTAAAAAGAATGAATATAAAATTACTGATGGTAAATTAGTAGGGAAGCATCAAGGAGCACATTATTTTACTAAAGGGCAGCGTAAAGGACTTGCGGTAGGTGGAACTCCTGAACCTTTATTTGTAATTGATACCGATGTAAATGATAATATTATTTATACTGGTCAAGGAAGTAAGCATCCAGGCTTATTTAGGTCAGCTTTATTTATTACAAATGAGGAGCTACATTGGGTACGTACGGATATGAAGTTAGCAACTGGTACTGAGTTAAAAGTTTCCGCTAGGATACGTTACCGTCAACCTTTACAAAATGCATTATTGTACAAATCTGAAAAAGGATTATATGTTCAATTTGAAGAAGCACAAAGTGCTATTACTGAAGGTCAGTTTGCAGCCTTCTATATTGGAGACGAATTGATAGGTTCAGGAGTAATTTCGTAACTTGCTACAATACAGCTAAAATTTTAATTATGAATAAATTATTACTTTTTATTTTTGTTATATGTACTAATTTTTCTTTTACTCAGGAGCATGCTTGGGTTTATCTTAATGGTAAAGATAATGTAGCTATTTATATGGCTAATCCACTAACAATGTTAACTCAAAAAGCATTAGACAGAAGAGTAAATCAAGGGATTTCTCTTGATTTTTCTGATGTACCTATAACGCCAAGTTATATAACAGATATCTCTAATGCAACTGGAATAACCTATGTTGGAGCATCTAAATGGATGAATGCAATACATGTAATAGGATCTCAAATAGACGTAAACTCATTATCAACAACATTTTCGTACATAGATAACATTGAATTTGCAGATGACTCTTTAAACCCAGGAGGGAAATTATCTAATACTAATTCAAACTCTAAACAAGTAAATAAGTTTTCTATTGAAGAGGTATCACTTATAGCTTACGATTATGGACAAGCTCAAAACCAAATTGAAATGTTTAAAGTCAATAAACTGCATGAGTTAGATTTTACAGGGGCTGGAATTACAATTGCAGTTATTGATGCGGGTTTCCCTAATGTAGATACGAACCCTGGGTTTGATAAAATTAGAAATAACGGTCAAATACTTGGTGGGTATGATTTTGTAAATGATTCAAATAATTTCTATACAGGCAATTCTCATGGTTCAAATGTATTATCATTTATAGCAGGTTATTATGATGGAGCTGCAAAATATATAGGATCCGCACCAGAGTCTAGTTTTTACTTATATATATCAGAAGATGCGGTGCCAGAAACACCAGCAGAGGAAACTTATTGGGTTATGGCAGCTGAACAAGCAGACTATGTAGGAGTAGATATAATAAATACATCTTTAGGTTATTCAACATTTGATGAATCAAAATATAATTATGACTACACCACAGATTTAGATGGGAATACTTCATTTATAACAAGAGGGGCTGAAATGGCAAATACAAAGGGGATTTTGGTAATCAATGCCGCAGGAAATTCAGGTAATAATACCGCATGGGGAGGTAGAGTTGGAGTGCCAGCTGACGGACCTAATGTATTAACAATTGGAGCAGTAAATTCTGTAGGAACTTACGCTTCATTTAGTTCTAAAGGACCAACGTCAGATAATAGACTAAAACCTGATGTTTGTGTTCAAGGTCAATCAGCTTCTTATATTAATACTTCTGGAACAATATCAGCAGGAAATGGAACTTCTTATTCTTCTCCATTATTAGCAGGTGGTGTGGCTTGTTTGTGGCAAGCTTTACCAGGGAAAACTAATGCAGAAATAATCCAAATAGTGAAAGAATCTGCGTCTATTTATGCAACACCAAATTATGAATTAGGATATGGAATTCCAAATTTAGAATTAGCTAGGTTGTTGTCAGTTAACGGGTTAGAGTTAGGTGAGTCAATATCAATTTACCCTAATCCATCTACAGACTATATTAAAGTTGATTTGCCTAATAATATGCAAAAAACTATAGTAACAGTGTTTAACGTTTTAGGGCAAAAAGTACTAACTCAAAGAGTAAGTGCAACTAATAATACAATTGAAGTTTCAGCTCTAAAGAATGGTATTTATTTGTTGAAGTTTACTAATGGTGATGTGTCAAAAATATTAAAATTAGTAAAAGAATAATGAAAGTAACACTGTAAATTTATGGAAAATAAAATTTGTAAACTTTTTAATATAGAGCATCCAATTATTCAAGCAGGAATGATATGGAATTCTGGCTGGAAATTAGCATCTGCAGTAAGTAATTCTGGTGGTTTAGGGCTAATAGGTGCAGGGTCAATGTATCCAGATGTATTGCGTCAACATATTCAAAAATGTAAAAAAGCAACTACGAAACCATTTGGTGTAAATGTACCTATGTTATATCCTAATATTACAGAAATTATGGATATAATCATTGAGGAAGGTATATCTATTGTTTTTACCTCAGCAGGTAATCCTAAAACATGGACTTCATGGCTGAAAGAGCGTGGGGTGACTGTTGTACATGTAGTTAGTAATGTGAAATTTGCATTAAAAGCTGAAGCGGCAGGTGTTGACGCTATTGTTGCTGAAGGTTTTGAAGCAGGAGGTCACAATGGAAGAGATGAAACAACTACTTTAACATTAATTCCAATGGTAAAGCAAGTTATTAAAATACCGCTAATTGCAGCTGGAGGAATAGCTACAGGTAGAGCAATGTTAGCTACAATGATTTTAGGAGCTAATGGAGTGCAAATAGGAAGCAGATTTGTTGTTAGTGAAGAGTCTTCGGCTCATCAAAAATTTAAAGATGTTGTAGTAAATGTTAAAGATGGCGATACTCAATTAACCTTAAAAGAGTTGGCTCCAGTACGTTTAGTGAAAAATAAATTTTATAAAGATTTGCAAGAACTTTACAAATCAAACCCTAATACTGATCAGTTAAAAGAATTGTTAGGAAGAGCAAGAGCTAAAAAAGGAATGTTTGAAGGTGACTTAGAAGAAGGCGAATTGGAAATAGGACAAGTAGCTGGACTTATAGACAAGATACAACCAGCAGCAGAAATTTTAAAAGAAATTTTATTTGAATTTAAAGAAGCTAAAAAGGAAGTCTTAAGTTATTAAAACAACAACGGGTAATGAAATAATAATTACCCGTTGTTGTTTTAATAAAAAATAAAATTTTACCAATCATCATTTTTTGTAGGATCGTTTTGTTCAGCCTTGATTTTCGTAGTCAGTACTTCAATTAACATTAAAAGCTCTTTATGAGTGTCTTTTTTTAGAACAGTCCAACTTCGAATTGAAATTTTTTGAAATGTACAATCTGGCTCAGTATCTTCTAAAGCACCAGCATCCTCAGAGTTTCCAGAATGGATGAAATCAGTAAAAATATAACGATACTTTCCTTCTTTTGCTCCAAATTGAAATTTAAATTGAACATCACCTTCTTTTTTTTTAGAGCTTTTTACAGCTGGATATTTAACTTTACAGGAGGCTTTAAATGTTATTTTTTCTCCAGCTTTATCTTCTTCTACAGTGTAATTATTACTATCACCCCATTGTTTAGCAATGTCATATAACTGTTGTGCAGTGAGTCCTTCTGCATCGACTGTTTTCATGAATGTGATTTTCCCTGATTTTGAATTTACGGGTAATTCCTGAGCTTTACTTGAAAGAACAGTAAGGAATAATGATAATGTAAGTAGTATTTTATGCATTAGATTGGGTTTTAATATGTACGTAATATACAAACAAAATATAAATCAGAATAATCCGTTTACAGATTGATTATTTGTTCAGTTTAAAAACACTATTTTTACCTTACATTCAAACTATAGTAATTGATTTCTGTCAGAAAATATAACGATAAGGATAAAGCTCTTTGGGATAAATTTGTAGCTTCAGCAAAGAACGCTACTTTTTTATTTTACAGAGATTTTATGGAATATCATAAAGATCGGTTTGTAGATTATTCACTTCTATGTTTTAATAAAGAAAAGTTAGTTGCAATTTTACCAGCTAATATCGTTAATGATATTGTGTATTCTCATCAAGGGCTTAGTTATGGAGGGTTAATTATAACTGAAGGTTTACGACTGAATGATACATTGACTATAATGTTTAAAATTTTAGAATTATTAAAAAACAATAACATTTTAAAACTGGTTTATAAAAAGCCGCCTATTATTTATCAAGGGTTAGAAGGAGCTCAAATGAGTTCTGTTTTATATATGTTAAAATCAAACTTGTATAAGTCAGACACATATTTGGTTATAGAATCAGACAAGTATAGTGTTAACAGGAATAGAAAAAGAGCAATAAAAAAGGCGATAAATAAAGACGTAGAGATACAAGAAAATAAATTTGAAGAGTTTTGGAAAGAGATTCTAGTTCCAAATCTGCAAGACCGATTTAATGTATCTCCAGTTCATACAATTGATGAAATATTACTTTTAAAAAGCATTTTTCCTGAAAAAATTCATTGTTATACCGCACATATCAATAGTGAGATAAGAGCTGGTGTGGTCGTTTTTAAGTTTAATGATATAGTACATTTTCAATACAGTTCAGGAAGTGATAGTAGAAGTGAAGATGGGACCTTAGATTTTTTGTTTCACAATGTTTTTAGTAAATATTTAAATAATAAATATATCAGTCTAGGGAGTTGTTCAGAAGGTAAAGAAGAACGAAAAATTAATAAAGGACTATTGTATTGGAAAGAGAGTTTTGGAGCAGTTACAATACCTCAAGAGTTTTATGAAATAGATACACATAATTTTAGTTTAATAGATACAATTTATACATGATTCCTTTTTTAAACGTACAACAAATTAACGATAGGTTTGAGGCTGAATTCACGAATGCTTTTTCTGATTTTTTAAAAGCAGGACACTGTATTTTAGGAGATAAATTAGCAAAATTTGAAAAAGAATTTGCTGATTATTGCGGAACAAAACATTGTATTGGTGTAGCCAGTGGCTTGGATGCAATAGCGTTAATTTTAAAAGGATATATTGAACTTGGAAAATTAAAAAAAGGAGATGAAATAATTATTCCATCTAATACATATATAGCAACAATATTAGCAGTTGTTAATACAGGTTTGGTTCCTGTTTTTGTAGAGCCTAATAGTACAGGGTTTAATATTTCCGTAAATGCTATTGAAGAAAGTATAACTACAAAAGTTAAAATGATACTTGCTGTCCATTTATATGGAGAGTTAGCGGATATGAAAGCGATAAATTCAATAGCAAATAAATATAGTTTATTAGTAATAGAAGATGCTGCTCAGGCGCATGGCGCAGTTTCTAAAGAGAATATTAAAGCAGGTGGATTTTCTAATGCTGGAGCTTTTAGTTTTTACCCGAGTAAAAATTTAGGAGCCTTAGGTGATGGAGGAGCAATTACTACTAATGATACAAAGTTATTTGAAGTAGTGAATAAATTAAGAAATTACGGTTCTTCTAAAAAATATATAAATGAAATTAAAGGCGTTAATTCAAGGTTAGATGAATTACAAGCTGCCTTTTTGTCAATTAAACTTAAGTATTTAGATAAGGATAATGATAATAGAAGAGCTATTGCAAATTATTATTTAAAACATATAAACAATAAAAAAATAGTACTTCCTAAATGGGATTATTCAAAAAATCATGTGTTTCATGTATTTGTTATTCGTTGTGAAAACAGAGAGTTATTAAAAGAGTTTTTGTTATCGAAAGCTATTCAAACAGTAATTCATTACCCAACACCACCACATAAACAAAAGGCTTTAATAGAGTTTTCAGGTTTGGAATTACCAATAACCGATAATATCCATAAAGAAGTTTTAAGTTTACCAATAAGTCCTATTCAAACGATTACCGACACCGAAAAAATAGTTGATATTTTAAACCAATTTTAATTGAAGTTACCCGTATTTATAAAAAATAACTTACTACTCAAGATTACCTCTTTAAATACAGGGGCAGTTGGTGTAAGAGCAATACTAGGTTTTGTTTCACAACGATTAATAGCAGAAAAATTAGGGCCGTCAGGTGTCGCTTTAATAGGTGACTTAAGGAATATAATCCCAATGATTCAGTCACTGTCAACCTTGGGAATGTTTAACGGTATTGTAAAATATGTGGCAGAAAACAAAGAGAACAAAGAAGAGTTGTTAAAATTATTTTCAACAACATTTGTATATATTTTAGTAACAAGTATTATTTCTTTTTGTGTCCTGTTTTTTGGGGCTTCATATTGGAATGACTTGATATTTTCGGGAGAAAATGATTTTAGTATTGTCTTCAAAATACTAGGAGTTGCAGTTCCATTTATTGCCATGAACCGAGTGGTTAATGGAGTTATGAATGGTTTGTCAGCTTATAAGAAATTTGTAAAAATTGAACTAATAAATTATTGTTTAGGGTTTTTTCTGATACTATCACTATTGTATAGCAATAATTTGAATGGTGTTTTAATTGCGATATCAATAGTGCCTGTTCTGCAATTTTTGATATTATTTTATTTCTTTTCAAAAACATTGAAAGAATATCTAGATTATAAAAAAATATCATTTTCAATACCCTATAGAAACAAGCTATTTGGTTTTACTATAATGTCTTTTGTAGCAACATTACTAAGTAACTTTGTAGAGATAGATTTACGGGGTGACTTGAAAAGCCAAATAAGTGAAGCAGATGCTGGATATTGGACTGCAATGACAAATTTATCAAAACAATATTTAATGTTTTCTACTGCAATATTTACATTGTATGTAATCCCGAAGTTTTCAAAAATTAAAGGAAGTGTTGAATTTAGGAAAGAGGTGTTACAAATATATAAAACACTATTGCCTTTGTTTGCTATAGGAATGCTATTAATTTATGTGCTGAAAGACTGGGTGATAGGTATTACTCATGGGAATGATTTTCTAGCTATGAAGCCATTGTTTAAATGGCAATTACTCGGTGATTTTATTAAGATAGCATCCATAATTATTGCACATCAATTTTTAGCAAAAAAGATGGTGAAGCAATTTATAATTACAGAATTAATTTCCTTAGCACTCTTTTATAGCTTTTCTACCTATTTTATAAAAAAAATGGGGGCGGAAGGAATTGTGTTCGCACATTTTGTACGTTATATTGTGTATTTAATACTTGTAGTTTTCATGTTAAGAAAGCATATATTCGGGGATACTATTTTTGAAGAAAATTAAGTAGTCCACTTATCTAAATATTTTTGAGCAGATTTTATATAATTGTGTTCCTGCTCAATAAAAGCTCGTGCGTTTTTAGAAATAATATGTATTTGATCAGGGTTTAAAATTAGCCATTCAAGTTTTTTTGCAATTTCCTTTGCGTCAGGTAGCGCATTAATGGCAACAGTATCCTCTTTTAGATTGTAATACCTTAACCATTCTTGCTCAGCCCCAGTAAAAACCACCTTTCCTTTAGCCATTGCCTCTAGAGCGTTGTAACCTTGGTCGAAAGCATATACCTGATCAAGGAGTATGTGCGCTTTATTGTAAGCATTAATATATGTTTTGTAAGGGATGCTTCTAGTGGTAATTATTTCAATTTTATCCGAGTATTTCTTAGCTATAATAGCTAGAGCCTCTTCAAAAATATCATTTCCTTTTTTAAAGTAATTAAAGTTATTAATTCCATGAAATATAATAACCTTATCATTAATTTGTAGTAGCTCGTGATCAAATTCGTCATAAATAATACAGTTAGGAACTAAGCCTAAGTATTTCGGATGGCCAATCATTGGAATGTGATAATCCAAGTCAGAAGTAATTACGCCTTTAATGTTTTTATACACATAGGTACTTAAGCTTTTATAAGGCTTTTTCAGGTATTTTAAAGCAGGCTTGAAATAGTCCTTTGATACTTTTTTATCAAATAAAGGAGTTAGAATAGAGTATCTGAATTTTTTAGAATATGCGTATTGAACACTATAAAAATCGGTTCCTGCAGATAATAGAAATAAGTTGTGGTTCTGTTTTTTTAATAAAGAAACTATTTTTTTCTCAATGAAAGGATAGGTGTTAAATGAATTGATATTGATTAGTTGTACAACATCAAATTCAGTTAATTTTTTCAAAGTATTATATGCTCTTATGCCAATTTCTATTTTTTCAAAATTGATAATATGAAATTTTCGCAATGCCCTAAAAAGGATGTTTATTAAAAAATATTTTTTTAAAAAAGGAGCTTTTATACAAAAATCAGAAGGGTAGTTTTTAAAATCATCTCCACATGAAACTAAGGTTACTTTATGGTTTAACGCTATTAACCCTTTTTTAAGTGAATTATGTAACCTGCTATATTCACCAACTAATAAAATTTTCATAAAAAATATTTTTACCAGTTTAATTTTAAATGGTATTGTTTCAAAAATAATCTTTATAATTAAGAAACTTAAAAAGAAATCAATAAATTTAGTAAATATTCAACTTAGACAGTAGGAGCTAAAAGTGAGTTGATAAAGAGCTTTTGAACCATGTTTAATGGTTAGGTAAAAGGCTAATTATATAAAAAAAAACACTCAAATTTATTTTTAATATTAATTATCACATACAAATAGCTATGTTTTACTATTTTTGAATACACAGTATGCAAGCAACATCACAAAAAAACATTTGTATTATCGCATCTTCTTTAGGAGGGGGAGGAGCTGAACGTGTTGCTGCACAGCAGTCTAATTTATTGAAAAGCATAGGCTTTAATGTTTATATTGTCACAATACTAAACAGTGTTACTTATCCAGTTTGTGGTGAATTACTTAATTTAGGACTTGAAATAGATAAAAAAGATTCTATTAAAGCAAAAATTACGCGACATTTTAGGATAAGACAATTTTTAATAAAAAATAAAATAGATGTTATTATAGATCACCGAATACGATCCTCTGCTTTAAATGAACTTCTTTACGCTTATTTTACATATTTCGGAAAAGCAGTTTTGTATTATGTGCATAGTTATAAAATTGAAAATTACATGCCTAAGAATAACCTTGTTTTTAGAACTGTGTTTAAAAAAGGGAGGAAAATAATGACTGTTTCAAAAGCAATAGAAGAGCGAGTTAAAAGCACATTTGACCTTGATAATATTCAAACCATTTATAACCCAATAGAACAGTACACCTCAAGTTCCGCTGTTAATACCGAGGTTCCAGTAGCATATGAATACGTGCTTTTTTATGGAAGACTTGTTGATGAAGTTAAAAATATAAAATTACTAATAAATTCGTATCATAAATCCATACTCCCTAAACGTGATATTAAACTGTTGATAGTAGGCGATGGAAAAGATAAAGATATGCTGGTTGGTCTGGTTGAACAGCTAAATTTATCTGAAAAGGTATTATTTAAACCCTTTATCGCAAATCCTTTTGCAATAGTAGAAAAGGCTAAGTACACTTTGTTGACAAGTAAGTATGAAGGATTTCCAATGACGATTCTGGAATCATTAGCTTGTGGTACACCTGTAGTTACGGTAAATTGTAAATCTGGTCCCAATGAAATTATTAGAAATGAATTTAATGGTTTACTTGTAGCAAATAATAATATAGAAGCACTTGTTGAGGCAATGAATTTGTTTATATTAAAACCAGAATTGTATCATAAATGTAAGTCAAATACTAAAAATAGCATTTCACAGTTTACAATGGAAGTTATAGCAATACAATGGAATAATTTATTAAAAGAGATAGATGACAAACATTAACGACATAAAGCAAATTGAAATTCCTAAAATTAAAGATCCAAGAGGGAATTTATCAGTTATTGAAAAGGAGGTAATTCCTTTTGAAATGAAACGCATATATTATTTGTATGACGTCCCAAGTGATTCAAGTAGAGGCGGACATGCACATATAGAACAGCAGGAATTCTTAATAGCATTGAGCGGAAGCTTTGATGTTTTGTTAGATGATGGTACTGGAAAAAAAACAGTTACATTAAATAAGCCTGATAGAGGCTTATTAATTGTTGATGGAATATGGAGAGAATTGAATAATTTTTCAGCTGGTAGTGTTTGTTTAGTACTATCGTCTGATATTTTTATAGAAGATGACTATATTAGAGAATATCAAGAGTTTATTAAATACAAGCATCAATCTTCTTAGTTTTTAACCATTGTTTAAAGAGCCACAGCGGTTTTAAAATAAAAGAAGGAGATTTGAGTAATAGTAATTGCTTCCAATTTATATTGTTGTAATCAATATCAGTAGTGTAAAAATCAGCTGTTTTAAAGTCGCCTATTATCTTATGTTTAATAGCTAGTTCAGCGCGGCACATATCATTAAATTTTTTAAGCGAAGTGTTTGTTTTTTCATCCTTTAAAAATTTATCAAAGGTCATGAATTTTCTATTATTGGGCGAAATATGTGTGATTCTATTTTCAGCAGTAGTATTATATGAAACACTATTTTTTTTTGTAAAAGCAACAGCGTGTTTTAATGCAATCCTTGTCCAGTAATCAGTATCTTGACCTGAAGAAAAATGAGGGTCAAACAAACCTATCGAAGCTATAATTTTTTTAGGTATAGCAACTGCCGAAGTCCATGCAATTCTGGATTTTAAACTTGCTAAAAAAAAGTCAGAAACTATTCCTTGCCAATCGTTATGGTCAGGTAGCGTTGGGAAAACAGGCTTTACAACAAAACCTTCTCCATAATCATAAGTGTAATTGGTACAGTATAAACCGCAGTTTGGGTACTTAACAGTTAATTCAAATAAATCCTGTAAATGACTAGTTTCCCAAGTGTCATCAGCATCTAAAAAAGCAAAATAATCTCCTTTAGCTTGTTGCATTGCAAAATTCCTGGACTGTGAAACCCCATAATTTTTACGATTATGAGTTTTTAATTTGGAGTTTTTAATAGCTGCTATTGTATCCCAACTATTGTCCGTTGAGCCATCATTAACAACAATAACTTCATAGTCAGTAAAAAGCTGATTAAAAACACTTTTTAAAGTGTCTAAAATGTGCGACTCTTTATTATATAACGGTATGATGACGGAAAATTTAGGCATCTTTTTTTTTTAAATTGATATGGCAAAAATAGCTTAATCTAAATAGGTTGAAAACAAATAATGAAGGATGATTGGAGGTTGAAATAAACTTCATTACTGGATGGAAAAGTAGGTAAGTTGCTGACAAAATATAATTTAAACCTGTTTTTTTTATGCGAGTAAAAAGTTTTAAAAAAGTAATGAAATTTGGATCTATACTGTTCTTTTGATAAATCAAATTTAAATTTTCGATTGACTTTTTTGTCTTTAAATAAAAAACGTCGTTTAAATCAACATCTCCATGTAAAACGGGGTTTTCAATATGAACAACAGGTACATTTAACTTACTTGTTTTATAAGCAAATAAGGTGTCTTCATGCCCGTACTGTACAATTAATTTATCAAAAGTAATTGTGTTAAATAATGTTTTATTAATTAATGTGTTATTAAATAATAAACATTTGTATTTGTTTTTTCGCCTATTAACAGCAGTAGTATCTTCTCGAAACAAGCCGTATTTATGCCTTAATCTTCTGTTTGACTCAACTTTTTCAGGATGTATTCGTCCTCCATAAATAATGGTTGTATTTTCCTTTATGTTAGTGATGTAGTTAGTGATGTAGTCATTGCTGGGTAATAAAGAATCACCGTCAATAAATAATAAATATTTAAAAGATGCAGCTTTGGCTAAACAGTTTCTATTCTCACTAAGTCCAACATTTTTCTCTTGTATCTTATAGGTAACTCTTTTAAGATTATTTAAGAGATTATTTTCTGTGTGGTGTATTGAAGCAGAGCCATCATCTAAGGCAATTATTTCAAAAACAATATTACTTTTTATGAGTTGTTTATGTAGTTGCGTAACTAAAGTGGTAACATCGTAATTGTATGTAGGTATTAATATAGATAGCATTAGATGTTTTTTATAGCTGTAAAGATGCAAAATCTGTTGTTAGAAATCAATGTTACTGAATTAAAAATGTATTTTTGAAATTAAAGTTGATTGCATAGTATACAGAAGGGATCATATACTAAAATGAATAACGAGAATAAAACAGAGCTAGGAACAATTTTTTTATGAACCAGTCAATATATATATCATATACATTTATAATTTTAAGTTTACTTTCGTTACTAAGTGTGTTTTCAGTAGGGGTTATAATATCACCTGATTCTAGAGCATATTTTGGTATGTGGCCATATGTATCCGGAGGTTATCCTTTTATACTTAGATCAGTTTATTATATTTTCGGGAATATTTATGCTGTTGTAGTTGTTGCAGTCCAATATGTAGCTGTATTGTTATCAATATGGTTTTTTATGCGGCATTTCATTATGCAATTTTCCTTAAAGAAATATCAACTTATTTTAATTCTGATTTTTCTTTTTTACCCAATTTTTGATAGTAATTTATTTGTAGTCAATAATATATCTACCGAAGGGTTAAGCTATGCATTGTTTTTACAATTGATTTACTTTAGTTACAATGCTTTTGTAGTCAGAAGTATTAAAAGTCACCTGCTTTTAGTGCTAACAGCAGCATTGTTAATAACGATAAGAGGGCAGTTTAAGTTTTTAATTCCGTTGTTTTTATTAATGGAGCTAATTATTTGGGTAAAAACAAAAAAGATTAATCGTAAAGCAGCTGTTATTTTTGTGATGTTACCCTTAGTCGTTTTTGCTATGGATAATACCTACCATAAAATAGTACATAATAAGTTTTTTTCAACTCCTTTTACATGGACAACCCTTGTAACCTCTATATTATTTGTTTCAGATGAAAAAGATGTTAGTTATGTAAAAACAGAGGAAGCAAGAATTATATTTAAATTAATTCATCAAAAAATTAACGAAAAAGGTATTGGGTATGATAAACATAAATACTTTAAAGAGCCAATAGATTATAACTATATCTTTTATCATTATGAGTACCCAACACTATGTAACCAAACGATACAATTTGAAGCTTTAAAATATTTTAGCGAAAAACATCACGATACTATTCAAGCGTATTCGGATGTAGAGCGAGTCTATAAGCAGTTGTTTTTTGATTTACTTCCGCATAAATTTTCAAAGTGGTTCGCTTTAGGTTTTCAAAGTTTTAAGATGGGACTTGGGGGGCTATCTGTAGCGTTAGTATTTCTTGTTTCATTTGTATTATTATTGGTTAGCTATTTTAAAACAGGAGAACAGCTCTTCTTATTTTTGGCCTTTTTACTATTAATAATTTTAACAAATAGGGTATTGGTTTCAATATCAGTACATAGTATAATAAGATATTTCTTTTACACGAATTGGATTCCTGTTTTGTTATTATTCATAGGAATAAATAAATTGAAGTTTAATGTTGAATAAATCTGTGTTAAAAATTGAGTTAACTATAGTTATGCCTTGTTTAAATGAGGCTGAAACAATTGTGTCTTGTATTAAGAAAGCAACATCTTTTTTAGATAAATATGCTATTAAGGGTGAAATTATTGTGGCTGATAATGGTAGTACTGATGGTTCTCAGGATTTAGCTATAGCTAATGGAGCACGAGTAACTAATGTAGCTTATAAAGGATATGGAAGTGCGATAAGAGGAGGTATTGAGTCAGCAAATTCAGAATTTATAATTGTAGGAGATTCCGATGATAGTCATGATCTTGAAAATTTAGAATTGTTTTATAAAGGACTTAAAGATGGGAATGAATTAGTTATTGGAAATCGATATAAAGGAGGTTTGAATAAAGACGACATGGCTTTCCTGCATCGTTATTTAGGTAACCCTGTACTGACAGGAATAGGGAATTTGTTTTTCGGAACAAAAATAGGGGACTTTCATTGTGGGTTACGTGGTTTGACAAAAACAGCTTATAATAAAATGAATTTAGCAACTACAGGGATGGAGTTTGCTTCTGAAATGATAGTTAAAGGAAAACTCAATAAGTTAAAAATAATAGAAGTACCTACAAAAGTATTTCCGAGTGGTCGTACTAGAGATGCACATTTGCAAACCTGGTCAGATGGTTGGCGACATCTGCGATTTTTATTATTGTATAGTCCTAAGTGGTTGTTTTTTTATCCAGGATTTTTATTATTGATTTTTGGAGCAGTTTTGTTGTTTAATTTAACAAATGACCTTTTCGAAATTCACGAAAATATTTTATTTGGCGGGGCAACTGCCTCTATTTTAATAGGCTTTCAATTTGTGTTATTTTACGCGTTAACTAAAATTTACGCAACTAATCATGGATTAATACCTCAATCTAAAAACTACCAAAGCATTTTTGAAAAAATCACTTTGGAGCGTGGGTTAATCTTAGGGTTTTCATCTATTGTTTTTGGGATAGTATATTTTCTTTTAAAATTCGATTTACAAAATATCGAAAACAACGAGTATGATTATATATTTATAACATTAGTAGCTGTTTGTTTGGGCTTACAAACATCGTTATTTAGCTTTTTCTTTAGTATATTAGGGTTAAAAGGAAATCAAAAGTAGTTATATCAGTTTAACCTTATAATGTCGCATTATATTGTTTCTTTTTCACAACCTATTTTTACTTTTATCTTGTAAAAAATAATTCAATAGAATTATACAATATTATAAATTTGATATTATGATTTCTTTTGCACAACCTCAAATATTTTATTGCCCTGAAGCTTTAATGTTTTTGATGGGTATTTAAGTATTAAAGCATAGTCATGTGTTGCCATTAAAATGGTGTTCCCATTGCTGTTAATTTCTCTTAAAATCCCCATTACTTCAATACTAGTTTGAGGATCAAGATTACCAGTAGGTTCGTCAGCTAAAATTAATTCGGGGTCGTTAAGTAAAGCCCTAGCAATAGCAATTCGTTGTTGTTCCCCGCCAGAAAGTTGGTGAGGGTGTTTAAAGCCTTTCGATTGCATTCCAACTTTAGTTAATACAGCTTCAATTTTAAGTTTCATGTCACTTTTATTTTTCCAGCCAGTAGCTTTTAAAACAAATTCTAAATTATCAAATACTGTTCTGTCACTTAACAGTTTAAAATCTTGAAATACGACACCTAATTTCCTTCTTAAAAACGGAATTTCCTTTTCTTTGAGTGACACTAAATCATGTCCAACAATGGACCCAGTTCCTTTCTGCAAAGGTAAATCAGCATATAAAGTTTTCATAAAACTACTTTTCCCAGAACCAGTTTTTCCTATTAGGTAGATGAACTCTCCTTTATTAATTTTTAAATTAACATCAGAAAGGATTAAGTTTTCCTCTTGAAAAATTGAAGCATCATTTAATTCTAAAACAGTAGTTGACATAAAAAGTGGTTTATAGGGTAAAAGTAAGACAAAAAGTTATAAAAGTTATTCTTAAGTAAAACATATGTTTTCGGTTTTTAATGCAAGTAGAGGATGAGGTTAATAAAAAAAACAATGGATTCATATAATTATCTTCATGATTGTTCGTTATTCATGAAAGCTTACAGTATTTTTATACACGCTTTTTAAGCAACAATTTTCAAAATAACTTTATGAAAAAGCAACATGTTATAGTAATCTTACTCCTGTTTTTTATAGTAGGGAAAAGTAATGCTCAACAAACAAAAATATATACGCATGATAATGTAGCTTATGCTAAAGCATTGTCACTATACAATTCGGAACAATTTTTAATTTCTCAAACCTTATTTGAAAAAATTAAAAATTCCACTGATGACATTCAAATAAAAGGCGAATGTGCTTATTATATAGCCAACAGTGCAGTTCGATTAAATCAGCGAAATGCCGATGAATTAATCGAACGTTTTGTAGAAGACTATCCAACCAGTAACAAACACAACGCAGCTTTTTATGATGTGGGTACTTATTATTTTAGAAATAGTAAGTATGCGTATGCATTAAAATGGTATGATAAGGTAGATGAAGAGCGTTTAGGAAGAAAAGAAATAGAACATTATTCCTTTAAAAAAGGATATTCCTTATTTCACACCAATCAAAAAAAGAAATCGAAAAAGTACTTTAATAAAATAGAAGATTCAGAAACATACGGAGCTCAGGCAAAGTATTATTTAGGGTTTCTAGCATATCAAGGCGATGACTATAATGAAGCTTCATCTTATTTTGATCAGGTAAAAGACCAAGAAAAATATCAGGAAAAGATGGCCTATTTTCAAGCTGATATGAATTTTAAATTAGGGGATTTTAATAAAGCTATTGATTTAGCTAGCCAACGTTTGCCATTAGCAATGGATGATGAAGAGCGATCACAATTAAATAAAATTATAGGAGAAAGCTTCTTTAACTTAAAAAAGTATGATAATGCTTTGTCATATTTAAAAGGGTATAAAGGTAAAAATGGGAAGTGGTCCAATACGGATCACTATCAATTAGGGTATGTGTTTTATAAGCGCAATGAGTTTCAAGCAGCAATTTCTGAATTTAATAAAATAATTGATGGTGATAATTTCGTTGCACAAAACGCATATTATCATTTGGCAGAATGTTATTTGAAAATAAACAAGAAAAATGAAGCGTTAAATGCATTTAAAAACGCTTCAGAAATGAATTTTGATTCAAAAATAAAAGCTGATGCAGCATTGAACTATGCAAAATTGAGTTATGAGGTAGGAAATCCGTATCAATCAGTACCAGAAGTATTGTCAAATTATATTAGTTCATATCCAAACTCAGTAGAAAAAGTTGCAATAGAAAAATTATTAATTAACTCATACATTACATCAAAAAACTATAAAGAGGCTTTAATTTTATTAGAAAATAAAAGCGGGTTAAATTATAAAATAGCGTATCAAAAAGTATCCTTTTATAGAGCGATAGAATTATTTAACGAAGGATTGTTTAGCGAAGCATACTTGCATTTTGAAAAGTCATTAAAGGAACCAAGAACATTAAGTTTTACTGCTAGAGCTCAGTTTTGGAAAGCAGAATGCGACTATTTATTAGACAATTATAAAGCCGCAGTAGTTGGGTATAAAGAGTTTGCTTTAAATGATAGCATAAGTCAGTTTTCGGAAGCTAAAAATTTAAACTATCAGTTAGGATACGGATATTTTAAACAAAAAGAATACCAACAAGCAATACCTTATTTTTTAAGCGTTATAGATGAAAAAAAGGAAGGTGATTTAAGGTTAATTGATTCTTATTTGCGTTTAGGAGATAGTTATTTTGTTACTACCGATTATTGGAAAGCAATGGAGGCGTACAATCAGGTAAAGAAACACAATGGAGTAGATGCAGATTATGCACACTTTCAAAAAGCAATTTCATATGGTTTTGTAGGAAAAAGTGCAGAAAAAATAACTGATTTAAAATTGTTTCTTTCTGATTTTACAAACTCACAATATACCGATGATGCATTATTTGAATTGGGTAATACCTACATATTAATTAATAATACGTCATTAGCGATAGCAACTTTTAAACAGTTATTAACTGAGCACCCCAAAAGTTCATACGCTTCAAGAGGTTTATTGAAACAAGGTTTGGTTTATTATAATAATAATGCGAATGAACAAGCTTTAAATAAGTTTAAGCAAGTAGCTGCAAATTACCCAGGATCTTCAGAAGCTAATCAAGCTGTTGCAACGGCTCGTTTAATTTATGTGGATTTAGATCGGGTAGCTGAATATGTCACTTGGGTAAAAGGATTAGATTTTATTGAAGTTTCTGATGCCGATTTAGATAATACTACTTATGAAGCTGCTGAAAAACAGTTTCTAGAAAATAATGTTAAAAAAGGAATTACAAGTTTTTCGGGCTATTTATCGCGTTTTCCAAATGGGATCAATACCATAAAAGCACATTTTTATTTGGCACAGTTGTATTTTAAGAATGAAGAAAAATCAGCGACTATTCAGCATTACCAATATGTAATAAAAAAAGGACGTAATGTTTTTACAGAACAAGCGCTTGCAAGATTATCGCAGGTTTATTTAGAAGATAAAAATTGGCAAGAAGCAAAGTCAATTTTAGCAAGATTAGAAATTGAGGCTGATTTTCCGCAGAACAAAATTTTTGCGCAATCTAATTTAATAAAGTCATATTACGAGTTGGGTAATTATCAAGAGGCAGTTGTGTATGCTGAAAAAGTATTGCAAAATGTAAAGATAGAAGATGCTATAAAAAGTGATGCTCAAGTAATAATTGCAAGATCGGCAATAAAAACAGGCGATGAATATAAAGCTAAAATAGCCTATGCAAAAGTACAAGAAATTGCAAAAGGTTCCTTAGCAGCCGAGGCATTGTATTATGATGCTTATTTTACAAATAAAGATGCTGATTACGAAGCGTCTAATGTGAAAATACAAGGTTTGACTAGAGATTATTCAGGGTATAAATATTTTGCAGCAAAAGGATTAGTATTGATGGCTAAAAATTTTTATGAATTAAACGATTCTTATCAGGCTACTTTTATTTTAGAAAAAGTAATAGAGAATTTTACGCAATATGAAGATGTTGTTGCCGAAGCAAAATTAGAAGCATTAAGAATAAAAACGGAAGAAGCAAAAAGGAATTCTTCTATTAATATTGAACCTGTTAATGATGAGTTAGATCAAGAAAATGATAGTGACGGAAATTAACATACTAAGTAGTTAAATTGTTTGAAAATATAAAGGATACTTGAATAGCTAAAAGCTTTAATTCTATCAGTAAAAATGATAGCGTTTTAAATAAAATAAAAAATGAAAAACATATTATATATACTCGTTTTTATAGTGTCAATACAATTGTCATTTTCACAAGAGGAAGAAGAAAACATAGGTACAGAGGTAATTAATGTAGTGAAACCTTATGCACCAACTGTTTCAGATGCGTTTAAAGTTAAAGAAGTCCCGGTAGTAGTAGATGATATTGATTTGAAGAAAAAATCACTTGAATACACCATTTTTTCAATTCCTGTAGCATCAACATTTACGCCGTCAAAAGGAAAAGCAGCACTTGTTGAAAAGCAAGCGCTAAAAAAGTTATACAACAACTATGCTTCATTAGCAGTTGGGAGTTATTTAAATGTATTAGCGGAGTTTTATGCAACACTGCCAATAAACAATACTGATAGTTTTATTGTTGGCTTAAATCATCATTCTACTCAAGGAGAAATAAAAGAAGTTCAGTTAGATGATAAGTTTTATGATACCGATTTAAGCTTAACTTATTCTAGAAAAGATAAAGGAACGTCCTATCAAATAGGAGGACTGTTTAAACATCAACAATATAATTGGTATGGTACTTCTTATGATTTAACCGATTTACAACGCGCAAATATTGATGCATCCCATACGTATTTTACAGGAGGTTTAAACGGTAGCTTAAAGGTAGATAATTCCTTTTTTAAAGGAGGAACTATATCGTATAGCAGATTTTGGGACACCTATGAAGCATCAGAAAATAATATTGTAATAGCTCCAAAGTTTGAATTTGAATTGTTCGATAAAGATATTAAGTTAAATACGGTAGTTGATTATGTTGGTGGAGCGTTTAAAGTTACTGATCCCGAAGTAAAGTATAGCTACTTAAAAACAGCAGTATATCCTTCGTATCAATATGTACAAAATGATTTAGTAGTTGATTTAGGAGTAGAATTGGTTTTTGGATTGGATAGTGAAAATAGTGAATCAGATTTTTATGCATATCCGAAAATAAATGCGTCCTATAATTTAGTTGATGACAGGGTTATTGTTTTTGGAGGAATAGATGGTGGGTTGCAACAAAACTCATATGAAAAGTTTGCTGCACAGAATAAATTTTTAGCTCCAATATTAGGGATTACTCCAACACATAATCAGTTTGATGCTTTTCTTGGTTTTAAAGGTAAATTATCAAATAAAATAAGTTATGCGATAAAAGGATCGTATTTAAACGAACAAAACAAAGCCTTGTATGTTATGAATCCTGTTAATGATGTAACTATTGCAATAGAAAATTTCGATAAAGCAAATAGTTTTGGAATTCAATATGACGATGTCAATACTTTAGAAATAAATGGGAAACTTACTGCTCAAATAGCTGAAAATTATACGGTAGGTTTAAGTGGAACATATTCAAGTTTTTCAACCGACAATGCTCTTGAAGCTTGGAATTTACCACAGTTGAAAGCATCTGTATTTGGTAATTTTAAATTTACTGATAAATGGGATGCTGGTATAAACCTATTTTATGTTGGCGAACGTAAGGGTCTGTTAGCGAGTACTACTACGTTAATAGCTTCTGAAACAATTACTTTGGAAGGATATTTTGATGCAAACGCTCATGTGTCTTATCATATAACTAATCGTTTTACTGCATTTTTAAAAGCCAATAACATTGCTAGTCAAGGGTATCAAAAATGGCAAAGTTATCCTGTACAACAAGTTCAGGTTTTAGGAGGAATACGCTATAAATTTGATTTCTAGGAAGGCGGATATATAAATTGTTAGCTCCAATTTAAAATCAAATAAAGATGAAAGTTACAGCTAAAAAAAATGAAATAGTTGCAAAAATGATATTTGCATCTATTTACCCCCTTTACTGGAGTAGACTTGAAAAGCATGGTAGAACAAAAGAAGAGTTCCATCAAGTAATAGAGTGGCTAACTGGTTTTGATGAAGGTAAATTACAAGCACTTATTGCAGAAAAAGTAACGTTTAGAACGTTTTTTGAAAAATCAAATATTCATCCTAATGCACACATGATTAAAGGAGTTGTTTGTGGTTATCGAATTGAAGAAATAGAGGATGAATTTGAAGTGTATAAACAATGTAGACGTATGGAAAAGCTGATTGATGAATTAGCAAAGGGCCGTAAAATGGAGAGAATTTTGCGAGTAGAAAAGAAATAAAAAATGGAAATAACAATGCCTATAAACAATACGGATTTAGTGTTTAAATTCTAACTCTTGTGTATGTTTACATAGTTGCCAAATCTTTTTTTTAGCGACAAAATAAAATCTAAAATATTATGGCTTATGTTGATGCGAAAATCATTTGAATTTTCTGCCTCGTATTATTCTTAGTTACAAGTTGTAAAACATTATATAAAACAATGAATAAACTTATTCTAATCATTTTTGGTGTACTAATTCAAAATTTAGTTTTATCCCAAGATTTTAAAAGACAAATTGAAGAAAACAGATACTTAGAAATAAAACAAACAAAACATGGGGTTATAGATAGTTTAAACCTGATTATTACACCCTTTATTTATGATAAAATTTATTATAAAAATGGTCGGTTAATTGTTCAACTACAAAACCTTAAAGGTGTTATTAACACTGATAACCAATTGATAGTGCCAATTATATACAAAGATATAAACTCCGATGAGAAATGTAATCGATTCATTCTTTGTACAGAAAATAATCAATTCGGATTATCTGATTCAAATGGAAAAGTTATTATTCCAATAAAATATAAAAGAGTTTCTTCAGTAGAAAACTACAACTATTACATAACAAAAAATGTTAATGATCTAAACGGAGTTTATGACACTAATGGAAAAAATGTAATTCCAGAAGAATATAAATTTTATACTATCTATGATAATAAAATATTTGCGACTAAAAACAATCAGCCCTTTATTTTAGATATTGAAAATTCAATTAATTCAAAAAAATTAGAAACCGATATTATTTTTATAAATACTTATAAATACCACACTAAAGGTTCAAAGCCATTTCAAATTATTAAAAAAGGACATAAGTTTGGTGTAATAAATTCCAATAATAAAATTATAATTCCAATTATTTATGATGAGATAAAGACTGCAGGTCATTGGAGATATTTCATTATTATGAAAAATAATAAACTGGGCATTATAGATATTAATGGAAAGATTGTTAAAGACCTTATTTATGATAGTATCAGGCCAAGTATAATGTATGTTGTTCTTGAAAGGAAAAATAAAAAAGGGGAAGTTTTTTCTTATGAATACTAAAAAAAGTTGTACAAAATCACCTATAAATAATACGGGTTTTACTGCTTAGTCAAAAGGTTTATGTAGATAGGAAAACCAGCGAATTTTCTACTCCATGATAGTCATAACCGAGCCGTTGCTAAATGTATACTAAATTTGGCTTAGAATAGAATTTTTTTAAAAATCTAAGTTCTTATTTAAAGTATAAATGATGTTTTTAAACAAACAGTTTCTTTTCAGAACAATGCCAACTATATATTATTCTCTAAAAGCACTAGGTAACAAATTTGGAATAAACTTAATCAATAACGGAAGTAGTAAAGCACCTCCAGGAAGCATAAAAACGGTAAATGCAGGAATGCTTTTGCAAATATCTAACAATTGTTCTTTAACCTTTCCTTTTTCTTCTTCGGTTAGTTTTTGAGAGGTAGATTTTTTGAGAAGTATTACTAACTCTTTACTTTCTTGAAGTTCTTTCAGTAAGCTATTTTTGTTTTTCTCTAATAAATCGGTTACTTCTTTTTTTGTCATTTTATAAAATATTAGTTTATTCAATACTACATAAAAAAAACAGACTCAATAGTATTACTATTGAGCCTGTTTCTGTATAAGTAACAGTTATCATATAGATTTACTGTTGGAGTTTCTAACAATAGATCCTTTGTATATTTATGATTATTTAAATGATAGAAATACGTACTTTTTTCTTCTTAAGTCTGCTATTGTTGGTTAGGCTAATTAACTGTTCTGTTTTTGACGCTTTAACAGCAACAAAAGCGCAATCAGGTTTTATTTCAATCATTCCAAGTTCATCTCTTGTCAGTTTTCCTTGTTTACAAAATAAACCAGCAATGTCTCCTTTTGAAATTTTGTCTTTTCGTCCTCCTGATATAAAAATAGTTTCCCATTTATCTGCTGTTGGTTGATTGTATTGCGTCAGTTCATTTGCTAAAAAACTATCGGTATTTAAGTCCTCAATAAAATCGGGTAACTCTTCTTTTTCCCATTGCAATACATAAGCAGTTCCTTCACTATTCATCCTTGCTGTTCTACCATTTCTATGAGTGAATTCCTGAGCTTTTAAAGGCAAGTGATAATGAATGATAAATTTAATTTCAGGAACATCAATCCCTCTAGCTGCTAAATCCGTAGCTATTAATAATTGATGCGTACTATTTCTAAATTTTATTAAAGCTCGTTCTCGATCTTTTTGTTCTAACCCACCATAAAAGCAACCATGAGCAATAGCATGATTATTTAAATAATCACTAACTCTTTTTATAGAATCCTTGTAGTTGCAAAAAATAATACCAGGCTTGTTTCCTAAATGATTTAACAATGTAATTATGGCCTCCAGTTTATCTTTTGTAGATGAAAGTATTGTTTGTACCTCTAGTTTAGCCACACCTTCATCAAGGTAATTAATAGTAAGCGGATTTGTTAATCCTACAAATCGTGGAATTGCTACTTCTTGAGTTGCTGAGGTTAGTATTCGTTTTTCAATTTTTGGTAAACCGTCAATAATTTCTCTCATTTCTGATTCAAAACCAATTTCTAAAGATTTATCAAACTCATCGAGTACAATCATCTTTATATCTTTAGTAGAAAAAGTTTCTCTTCTTATATGATCTGCAATTCTACCTGGAGTTCCAATAAGTATTGCAGGCGTATGTTTTAAATCAATTTTATCTTTTGAAAAAGGTCTTCCTCCATACACAACATTCGTTTTATATCCACTACCAAGTTCTTTTGTAACTTGCTCAATTTGTATGGCAAGTTCTCTGGATGGAGTTATTATTAATGTTTGTACATCAGTACAGTTAGTATCTAATTCGTTTATAATTGGCAATAGGAAAGATAATGTTTTTCCTGATCCGGTAGGGGATAGGATAACAACGTCTCCATAAGAAGAAATAGCTAATTTTGCTTCTTCTTGCATAGGATTCAATTTTTCAATTCCTAATTTCCGAAGTATTTGTTTTTGACTTTTAAAGACTCTTTCCATAACCGCAAAGGTACTTTAATTCATAAGGGAATAGCTGTTATTTCTTAAAATGTTAACTTTGACCGCATAGCGGTTTTTTTAATCCCATCAGTGGGTTTAATTCCCCGGGGCTTGCCTCTTGCGAAAAATGGTATTAGTTAATTAATACCTGGTGTGCTTGCACCGAGGATATTGATTTAAAATAAAGGTGTAATTCATTAAGTTCTGAAAACTACGGTGAGGATCACATTAAAAAAGAAGGATTTAATTTATAACTTGCATGCATGTAGTAAAGTAATTGATTTGTAATATGTCGAAAAAAGGAAAAGTAAAAAACGGAAATAATAAAGCGAAGCACACCAAACTCTTAAATCAAAAAAAGAATAAATTACGAGAGGAGAAAGCATTGAATAAGCAGCGGTTAAGGGCTCTAATAGTAAAAAGTAATTTATATAAAGATATTTGCCCATGTGGTAGCGCCAATATCTTTGGTGACTGTTGTGCTATAGCCCATAGTAATATTATTGAAGTATCTACCGCAGAACAGTTAATGCGCTCACGATATTCAGCTTATGTTTTAGGGAATATAGACTATTTAATGGCTAGTCATCATTCATCAACCAGACCAGAAAAGGAACAAGACGAAATTTTAAATTGGACGAAATCAGTAAAATGGATAGGTTTAGAAGTGTTGCATAGTTCAAAAGGAAGTGATTCTGATATTGAAGGGACAGTAGAATTCAAAGCTCATTTTGAAGAAAATGGAGTTTCAGCAGTAATTCATGAACACTCTAAGTTTGTGAAAGAAAATAATCATTGGGTATATTTAGGAGAGGTGTAATGTTTGCATAAAAAAATCCGTATCAATTAAAAATATGATACGGATTTTCAACTTTCATAATCTAATTAACTTTCCTTAAAGCATGACTTAATAAAGCGATACTTTAATTAACTCAAAAGTCTTTTTAATTAGCTACGAAGTTTATGGGATGTCTTTTTATTCTACTTGTTAATATTGTCAAAAAATATTTCTTCTGACGAAATCAACTGTCCCATTGATGTTTTATAAAGATAAACAATAGTCGCCTAATTCACAAGTTATTAGGCGACTATTTTAAATCAAGAACCTCGTCCCAGAAATATGCGGTATGTTTCCGAAAAAAACATTTTTAATTCGAGGCATGCCTGGGGGAATTAACCCCGCTGGTGGGATTAGAAGCAATAGTTGTTTTCTTTATTCAATTTATTTGCTATTTGAGTTCTTAATGCAATTACATTAGGCATGTTTGCATATTTAGTAAAACGCCTAAGTCCCATAAGCATCATTTTTTGTTCATCACCCTCTGCGAAAGAGATAATTCCTTCTTTTGCATTTTTAGTAATGATGTCCATTGCATTGTATAAATACAATTGTGACATTGCTATTTGATGTTTTTGTGAATCTTTTCCGTTCCTTTTTGCATTTTTCTCAGTTCTTAAAATTGCAGATTCAGCCATGTATATTTCAATTAAAATATTAGATGCTGCAGTTAATAACTGTTGATGTTTTTCTAAATCAGGGCCGTATTTTTGTATTGCTGAACCAGCAACCATTAAAAATACTTTCTTCAGTTTACCAATAATAGCTTTTTCTTCTGAAAATAATTCTGAATAATCAGGTGTTTCAAATGATGGTATTCCTGTTAATTCATCAGCAACAGCCATTGCTGGTGCTAATAAGTCAATATGACCTTTCATCGCTTTTTTAATCAACATCCCAACAGAAAGCATTCTGTTAATTTCGTTTGTACCTTCATAAATTCGGGCAATACGAGCATCTCTCCAAGCTGCTTCCATTGGAGTTTCTTCAGAGAATCCCATTCCTCCATAAATTTGAATCCCTTCATCTGCACAACTTTGTACATCTTCAGAAACAGCAACTTTTAAAATAGAACATTCAATAGCGTATTCTTCTACACCTTTTAATTCTGCTTCTTGATGAGTATTTCCTGCAGCTTCACGCATTGAAATTCTATCCTCAATGTTTTTAGCTGCTCTATAACTTGCTGACTCACCAACATAGGTATTAGTAGCCATTTCAGCTAACTTATATTTGATAGCTCCAAATTCAGCAATTGGTGTATTGAACTGTTTGCGTTCGTTGGCGTAATTAATAGCTTGTGTTGTAACTCTACGTTGAGAATCTAAACAAGCTGCAGCTAATTTAATACGACCAATATTTAAGGCATTCATGGCAATTTTAAATCCATTTCCTCTTTCTGATAACATATTTTCAACTGGGACAAGGGTGTCGCTAAAAAACACCTGACGTGTTGAAGATGCTCTAATTCCTAGTTTGTGCTCTTCCTCACCCATAGTAATACCATTTGGGTTGGCTTTGTCATATTCTACTATAAAACCAGTAATATTTTTATCATCACCAATACGAGCAAAAACAATCATCACATGACAGAAACCTGCATTTGAAATCCACATTTTTTGTCCGTTAATTTTATAATGCTTTCCATCGTCAGATAGAGTAGCGGTAGTTTTTCCAGAATTAGCGTCTGATCCTGCACCAGGTTCTGTTAAACAATACGATCCAAACCATTCGCCAGAAGCTAATTTAGGAACGTATTTTTTCTTCTGCTCATCAGTTCCATAAAGCGTTATCGGCATTGTACCAATACCTGTGTGTGCTCCAAAAGCAGTACTGAATGAACCTGTACCACTAGAAATATAATCACAGGTTAACATGGTTGATACAAATCCCATTCCCATTCCTCCGTAAGCCTCAGGAACAGAGACTCCAAGGAATCCTAATTCACCAGCTTTACGCATAACCTCTTCAGTTAATGCATAATCTTTTTTCTCAAAACGTGCTCTATGAGGGATGATTTCACGGTCGTTAAATTCCATAACCGCTTCTTTCATCATTCGTTGTTCTTCAGTAAAATCTTCAGGAGTAAAAACATCCTCACAATTTGTTTCTTTTACTAAAAATTGTCCGCCTCTTAATATATCTTTTTCTTCCATTTGTATAAATAGATTTTAGTATTAAGTAGAGAGTATTGAGATACCAACTACGTGATTATTTTTTGTTTTTAGATTCTAGAGCTAAGATTCAAGACTTTATTGATTAAGACCTGATTGAAAACCTGAAATCATTTTTTGTATTTGTTTTATTTTGTATTCTAAATCTTGAAATTCTTTTTCGGTTAAGTAATTTTGAAGTTATGTATAATAGTCTTTTCTCTTGATTCTTTTAGTCTATCGTCTTTTTTCTTATTTCAAAAACTCAAAAACACCTGCTGCACCTTGTCCTGTACCAACACACATGGTTACCATACCGTATTTACCGGTCATGTTACGCTTGCGCATTTCGTCAAATAATTGAACAGATAATTTTGCTCCAGTACAACCTAATGGGTGGCCTAAGGCAATTGCCCCTCCATTAACATTTACAATGTCAGGGTTTAAATTTAGTTCTCTTAATACTGCTAAAGATTGTGATGCAAATGCTTCGTTTAATTCAATAAGTCCAATATCAGATTGTTTTAAACCTGCTTGTTTTAATACTTTAGGGATTGCTGCAACAGGACCAATTCCCATAATTCTTGGTTCAACACCAGCGGCTGCATAATTTACTAATCGTGCAATTGGTTCAAGGTTTAATTCTTTTACCATTGCTTCACTCATAATTAATACAAATGCTGCTCCATCACTCATTTGTGATGAATTTCCAGCCGTAACACTTCCTCCAGCTGCAAATACTGGACGTAATTTGTTAAGCACAGCGGTGCTTGTTCCTGCACGTGGACCTTCATCCTTTGTAACAGTATAAGATTTAGTAGCTCTTTTACCGTTTGCATCTACATATGTTTGGTCAACTGTAATAGGAACAATTTGATCCTGAAAACGATTTTCTGCTTGCGCCTTTAAAGCTTTCATGTGAGATTGAAAAGCAAACTCATCCTGGTCTTCTCTAGAGATGTTAAATTGGTTGGCTACGGCTTCTGCAGTATTTCCCATTCCCCAATAATAATCTTCATGTCCTGAGTTAACTACATCATAATTTAATTCAGTTTTGTATCCTGTCATTGGTACAGAACTCATGCTTTCTGCACCACCAGCAATAATACAATCGGCCATTCCAGCCTGTATTTTTGCTGTTGCCATACCGATAGTTTCGATACCAGACGAACAAAATCTGTTTACAGTTACTCCTGGAACATCAACGATATCTAATCCCATTAATGAAATTAATCGAGCCATGTTTAATCCTTGAGATCCTTCAGGCATTGCATTACCTACCATGACATCGTCAATACGTTTTTTGTCGAAGTTTGGTAATTCATCCATCATGTATTTAATGGTTTCTGCCGCTAATTCATCAGTTCTTTTAAAACGAAAAACTCCTTTAGGTGCTTTACCAACTGCTGTTCTGTATGCTTTTACTATATATGCTTGTTTCATTTTTGTTTTGTTTTAGAGATTACTTAAAAGGTTTCCTAGCTTAGTTACGCAATGGTCTTCCTTTTTTTAACATTTGCTCTAACCTTTCCAACGTTTTTCTTTCCGTTGTTAATGATAAAAAAGCTTCTCTTTCTAAATCCAATAAATATTGCTCGGACACTCTTGTAGGTTCTGATAAATCACCTCCAGCCATTACATATGCTAGTTTATTGGCTATTTTTTTATCATGTTCAGAAATGTATCTTCCGGCTTCCATGGAGTCCGTACCTACCATGAACATACCCAAAGCTTGTTTTCCGAGAACTTTTATATCTGTTCTTTTAACAGGTTGCGTATATCCTTGTTCAGCCATCAAAATTGCATGTGCTTTTGCAGTAGCAATTTGTCTACTTTTATTTACAACAACAACATCTTTTCCTTTTTGTAATAAATTTAGGTCAAATGCTTCGTGTGCTGAAGTAGCTACTTTTGCCATTGCTACAGTAAGGAAGTGTTCTTGCAGTCTGTTTAACTCTACATCGTTTTTTTCAAAAGTATCAGCAGCTCTTAGCGCCATTTCTTTTGATCCACCACCACCTGGAATAACACCTACTCCAAATTCAACTAATCCGATGTATGTTTCTGCTGCTGCTACAACTTTATCAGCATGTAATGCTAATTCACAACCACCACCTAATGTCATTCCGTGTGGAGCAACAACTGTTGGTATTCCTGAATAGCGTAAGCGCATTGTAGTATCTTGGAAATACTTAACGGCCATATTTAATTCGTCATATTCTTGCTCAATTGCAAGCATGAATATCATTCCGATATTAGCTCCTACAGAGAAATTAGCTCCTTGATTTCCAATAACTAATCCTTGGAAGTTTTGTTCAGCTAAATCAATTGCTTTATTTAATCCAGAAAGAACATCACCACCTATAGAGTTCATTTTTGATCTGAATTCAACATTTAAAATACCATCACCGATATCTTCAACTACAACACCAGAATTTTTATAAACTTCAGATGTTTTTCTGATATTATCTAAAATAATAAAAGCATCTTGTCCAGGAATCTTCTCTTGGCTAGTTTTGTTATTATTATAATAATAGGTAGCTCCTTCTTTTACAGTATAAAAGCTATTATTTCCATGTGCTAACATTTCAGTAACCCACGCAGCTGGAGCAAGTCCTTCAGCTTTCATTATTTCAATTCCTTTTTCAATACCTATGGCATCCCATATTTGAAAAGGACCATGCTCCCAGCCGAAACCAGCTTTCATCGCATCGTCTATTTTATATAGCTCATCAGATATTTCAGGTATTCTATTAGATACATAAGCAAAAAGGGCAGCGAAACTTTTTCGGTAAAATTCACCAGCTTTGTCTTTTCCTGCAACAAGAACTTTAAAACGATCAATAACATTATCGATGTTTTTTGTAAGCTCTAAAGTCATGAACTTAGCTCTCTTTTTAGGTCTGTATTCTAACGTATTTAAGTCTAATGATAAAATTTCTTTTTTACCATCAGTCATTGTTTTTTTATAAAAACCTTGTTTTGTTTTACTTCCTAACCAGTTGTTTTCCATCATGGTATTGATGAATTCCGGAAGTTTAAACAAGTCGTGTTTTTCATCAGCAGTACAATTTTCATAAATACCATTAGCAACATGTACTAAGGTATCTAATCCAACAACATCAACGGTTCTGAACGTTGCTGATTTTGGACGACCAATTACTGGACCACTTAGTTTATCAACTTCTTCAATAGTTAAATCCAGTTCCTTAACCATATGAAATAAACTCATAATACTAAAGATACCAACCCTATTCCCTATAAAAGCAGGAGTGTCCTTAGCGACTACAGATGTTTTTCCTAAGAATTTTTCACCATAGCCATTTAAGAAACTTAATACTTCATCAGATGTTTTTGGACCTGGAATAATCTCAAATAAATTTAAGTATCTGGCAGGGTTAAAGAAGTGAGTACCACAGAAATGTTTCTGAAAATCCTCACTACGTCCTTCACTCATAAATTTGATAGGAATTCCAGAAGTATTAGATGTAATTAATGTGCCTGGTTTTCTATATTTCTCTATATTTTCAAACACCATTTTTTTGATGTCTAAACGCTCAACAACTACTTCAATAATCCAATCAACTGAAGCTATTTTTGAAATGTCATCTTCTAAATTTCCTGTAGAAATTCTATCTGCAAATTTTTTGCTATAAATAGGAGAGGGCTTCGATTTTAAAGCGGTAACCAATGAATCATTTACTAAACGATTGCGGACACTTTTACTTTCTAAGGTTAATCCCTTTGCTTTTTCTTTTTCAGTAAGTTCTCTGGGAACGATATCAAGTAATAAAACCTCAACACCAATGTTGGCAAAATGACAAGCGATACCACTTCCCATAATTCCTGATCCAATTACTGCAATTTTTTTGATAAGTCTTTGCATTTTAACTAGTTTGTTTTTTTGTTAAATATTTTACGTTGTTGTATTAAATCTACTATGGTGTTTGAAACCTCATGGAAATGAGCTATTTTTTCTTCACTTATGTTTTTATAGATGGTATCATTAAATGATAAGACCTTTACTTTTGAAATATTTCTCATTTCTATTCCATAATCCGTTAAGAAAATTAAAACACTTCTGCCGTCATCAGGATTTTTCTTGCGAATAATTAATCCTTTATCTTCCATGTTTTTTAAGGTACGTGATAGGCTAGTAGCTTCCATACCCATTTTAGGTCCTAAGGCTGTAGATGCTGTTCCGTCTTTATCAATATTCAAGAGCGTAAAAGCAATTGCCATAGTAGCTCCGTACTTACTAGCTTCTTCATTATATGATTTCGCAACAGCTTGCCATGTGGCTCGTAAAACATGATCAATTGTTTTCTCAGTCATTTTTAGTATATTAGGATATAATATTATTGTACCAAATATACTAAAAAATGTTATGCGCGCATAATAAATTAACATTAAATAAAAAAAGCCCCAATTATGGAGCTTATTTTATATGATACTAATTTGTATTTTTAATTTTTAGTGTAGATCTTATTGTAAAGGTCTAAGTATTTCTTTTTGATTACTTTGCGTTTCATTTTCATTGTAGGAGTAAGGTGTCCATCAGTAATGCTCCAGACATCTGGAGTTAGTTCAAAACGTTTTACTTGTTCCCAATTCCCAAATTTAGCATTGAATAAATCAACTTCTTTTTGAATCCGGTCTAATAATTGTGGATTGTTAATTTGTTCATGTGTTGTGCTTCCTAAAGTTATATTATGCATTTTTGCCCATTCCAAAATAAATTCAAAATTTGGTTGAATAAAAGCAGCTGGCATTTTTTCACCTTCGCCAATAACCATAATTTGCTCAATAAAACGAGATTGTTTAAATTGATTTTCTAATACTTGAGGGGCTACATATTTACCTCCTGAAGTTTTAAACATTTCCTTTTTTCGGTCGGTTATTTTTAAAAAGCCATCACTGTCTATCTCTCCAATATCTCCAGTATGGAAATAGCCGTTTTTAAGAGCTTCATTTGTTTTTTCTTCATCTTTATAATACCCAATCATTACTTGTGGGCCTTTTATTAAGATTTCGCCATCTTCAGCAATTTTTACTTCGGTATCTTTCAATAGTTTTCCTACAGTGCCAATTCTAAAACCATCACCTCTCATGTCATTTACAGCAACAACGGGAGAGGTTTCAGTAAGTCCGTAACCCTCCATTACTGGTATTCCTGCTGCATTATATACACGTGCAAGTCTAGTTTGCAAAGCTGCACTACCAGAGGCGATTGCTTGTAAGTTACCTCCAAGTGCTTCTTGCCATTTACTAAATATTAATTTACGTGCAATTTTTAGTTTAAATTCATACCATGCTCCATTTTGTCCATATGGTTCGTATTCAAGTCCTAGTTCTACTGCCCAGAAGAATAATTTTTTCTTTAATCCAGTTAAATCAGTTCCTTTAGCATATATTTTATCGTATACTTTTTCAAGTAATCTAGGTACTGCACTCATTACGTGTGGTTTAACTTCCTTTAAATTGTCGCTTATTTTTTCGATCGATTCTGCAAAGTAAATGCTAGTACCAGTGTATTGATACATGTAAAGTAACATGCGTTCGTAAATATGGCAAACTGGTAAAAAACTTAATGCTTTTGTATTTGAATGTCCCAGCGGAAGTCTATCAGCACTATTTAAAGCGTTACTAACAATGTTTTTATGAGTAAGCATAACTCCCTTCGGTCTTCCGGTGGTACCAGAAGTGTATATTAAGGTAGCTAAATCATTTTCTTTTACTGCGCCTTTTCTTTCTTCAAGCTCATTCTGATTACTTTCGTCTTTTCCTAATTCAAAAACTTCACTCCAATTTTTACAGCCATCAATTTGATCAAAACAAAAAATTTCTTTTAAAAGAGGAACATTGTGTTTAATAGCGTTAATCTTGTTCAGAACTTCTTTACAAGATACGAAACAGTATTTCGCTTCAGAATGATTTAAAACATATTCATAATCCTCTTGACTGATAGTTGGATAAATGGGTACATCTTGAGCGCCTGTTTGTAAAATACCTATGTCACAAATATTCCACTCTGTTCTATTGTTTAATGAAATAATAGCAACTTTATCATTTTCTTTAACTCCTAAACGAAGTAAACCACGGCTAATAGCATTTGCCTTATCAATATACTCCTTTGTAGATGTAGCAGTCCACTCACCATTATATTTGGTAACTAGTGCTTTATCAAGGTTGTGTTTTTCTAATTGGTAATAAGGAAAATCGAATAGTCGTGTAATGTTGTTCATAAATGGGTTTTAAAATTACTAGTACCCTGCAAATTAGAAAAAAAGAGACGATTTTTCAAGAGAAAGCACAAAAAGGTTTCTAATCAAGTACGTATTATATATATATAAATACTTTTATAGGACGAATTCAAACACGTAGTCATCCATTACATAACCTTCTCCTATGTTTGTAATCTCTTCGTTTACAATAGTAAAGCCAAGATTATTATATGCTCTAATCCCTTTTAAATTGTTTTTATTAACCGTTAAATAAATTGAAGGACAGTTTTTTGATTTTGCATACTCTTTTACCCTATTAATAGCTTTTTTTCCTAATCCTAGTCCTTGAGCAGTAGTTTTTAGATATATTTTACTTAAAAACACACGATTGTCATTTTTGATTACGTAAGCCAAATACCCAATATTTACATCGTTATTTGTAATTAACTCCCATTGATATCCTTCTTCTAAATCGTGCTTAAGCTGCTTTGAACTGTACATTAAATTCAGCATATAATTGATTTGTTTATCACTTATAATGCCCTTGTAGTTGTTATTCCAAATTTCGGATGCTAATTGTTGTACTTCGTGAATTTTTTTTGGTTCAACAGTTTCAAAACGGATCATGATGGTTTTTTGGTTTATGTTATTAAAATACTAATAAAGTGGATTGTAAGATACAAAAGCAGAATTGGTTTTTAAGGAGTCAAGAGTTTATTTGTATCCGAAATTGTATCAGGTTTGTTAGCTATTAAAGGAGATAGCTCTCTATTTATCTTAGAGATAACAGAAACAGTATTATTATAAACGAATGTTTGAGCTTATCTTTTATAATAGCATAACATATTTAAAGTAATGTTACGCTTTTTAAGCCTCTATAAAACAAAACAGCTTTTGAACATTTCAAAAGCTGTTTTTATGTTTATGTAAAGAATATTATTTATTCTCAAACCATTTTCTAGCATTAACAAAAGCTTCTAGCCAAGGAGAAACTTCATCTTGTCTGCCATCGACATAGTTTGCCCAGTTCCATTGAAAAATAGAACGTTCAATATGTGGCATGGTTACTAAATGACGCCCATTTTTAGAAGACATCATGGCAACATTATAATCAGAACCATTAGGGTTTGCTGGATAACCATCATAACCATATTTAGCAGCTATCTCGTAGTTTCCTTCTTCTTCAGGTAAGTTAAACTTTCCTTCACCATGAGATATCCAAACACCTAACTTAGTTCCTGCTAAAGAGCTTAACATAACCGAGTTATTTTCTTGTATAATTACAGAAGTAAAGTTACTTTCGTGTTTTTGAGAATCGTTATGAGTTAATTTACCATGTACGTTATGATCAGGATTTATTAAATCTAATTCCATCCATAATTGTGCTCCGTTACAAATACCTACTGATAAAGTATCTTCCCTTTTAAAGAAATTTTTCAAAGCAGTATTTGCTTTTTCATTGTATTTAAATGCTCCAGCCCAGCCTTTAGCTGATCCTAAAACATCTGAGTTAGAGAATCCTCCAACAGTACCAATGAATTGAATGTCTTCTAATGTTTCACGGCCTGATATTAAATCAGTCATGTGTACATCTTTAACATCAAAACCAGCTAAATACATCGCATTTGCCATTTCACGTTCAGAGTTCGAACCTTTTTCACGAATAATTGCTGCCTTCGGTCTCGATCCACTTATTTTACCAACAGCATCGATGATGCTTCCTGTAAAATGAGTAGGGAAGGTGTAGTCTAAGGCTTGGTATTTATAATTGATAAAACGTTCTTCACCTTTATTGTTAGCACATTGTTTAGTGTCTAATAGAGCTGAGGTTTTAAACCAAGTATCTCTTAAATCTGATACATTAAAGTTAAAAGTGTCAGCACCGTTAATGATGTTTACTTCATTGGAAGCTGTTACTTCTCCAATGTTAAAGAACTCAATGTTATTGTCAGATAATACTTTTTCTATACTATTGTCAGCTGCTTGTAAAACGATTCCGTTATTTTCAGAGAACAATACTTTAATAGAGTCTGCTTCAGCTAATTTTGTTAAATCAAGATTTGCTCCAATGTTATTGTCAGCAAAACATAATTCTAATAAAGTAGTAATTAATCCACCAGAAGCAACATCGTGTCCAGCAACAATTTTATCCGCTTTAATTAAATCTTGAATCACATTAAATGTGGTCTTAAAGAAAACTGAATTTGTTATTGTTGACGTTTCTGTTCCTATTTTGTTTATAATTTGAGCAAAAGAAGAACCTCCTAGTTTAAAGTTATCTTGCGATAAGTTAATGTAGTACACATTTCCTTTTCCAGTTTTGAAAACTGGCTCAACAATTTTATTAATATCATTACAGTTAGCTCCAGCGGAAATAACAACTGTACCTGGAGAAATTACATCCTCATTCGGGTACCTTTGTTTCATTGATAATGAATCTTTACCAGTAGGGACGTTAATTCCTAGTTCGATAGCAAAATCTGAAATTCCTTTTACAGCACTGTATAAACGAGCATCTTCTCCTTCGTTTTTACAAGGCCACATCCAGTTAGCTGAAAGCGACACAGAAGATAATCCGTCTTTTAAAGGTGCCCAAATAATATTTGATAAGGACTCTGCAATAGCATTTCTACTTCCTGCAACAGGATCAATCAAAGCGCTAATTGGTGCGTGCCCAATAGAAGTAGCAATTCCTTCACTTGATTTATAATCCAAAGCCATTACACCAACATTGTTCAATGGTAATTGTAACGGACCAACACATTGTTGTTTCGCAACACGACCACCGACACAACGGTCAACTTTATTGGTTAGCCAATCCTTACAAGCAACAGCTTCTAACTGTAATACTTGATTTAAATAATTGTCAATATTTTTAACATCGTAAGTAATTTCCTCGTAATTACGAACAATAGTTTTATCATTCATGATTGTTTTTGGAGAGCTTCCAAACATATCAGATAAATCTAAATCCATTGGTTTTTCACCAGTAGTTTTAGATTCAAATGTAAAACGATCGTCGTTAGTAACTTCACCTACTTCATACATAGGAGAACGTTCACGATCTGCAATGCGCTGTAATGTGTCTATATCTTTTTTACCAATCACTAATCCCATACGTTCTTGAGATTCGTTTCCGATAATTTCTTTAGCTGATAATGTAGGGTCACCAACAGGTAATTTATCCAAATCTATTTTCCCACCAGTATCTTCAACTAACTCTGACAAACAATTTAAGTGTCCACCAGCTCCGTGATCATGAATAGATACAATAGGGTTGATGTCGCTTTCTACCATACCTCTAACAGCATTGGCAGCACGTTTTTGCATTTCTGGGTTAGAACGTTGAATGGCATTTAGTTCAATACCAGCAGTGTTTCCACCTGTATCTGCAGATGATACCGCAGCACCACCCATACCAATTCGGTAATTTTCACCACCTAATAATACTATTTTATCTCCTTCTTGAGGAGTATCTTTTAAGGCTTGTTCTGCTTTTCCGTATCCAATACCACCAGCTTGCATGATTACTTTATCGAAACCAAGTTTTCTAGCGTCTTCATCATGTTCGAATGTTAATATAGATCCAGTAATTAAAGGTTGTCCGAATTTATTTCCAAAATCAGAAGCTCCGTTTGATGCTTTGATTAAGATGTCCATAGGAGTTTGGTATAACCATTTACGCTCGTCCATTCCTTGTTCCCAAGGTCTGTTTTCTTCTAAACGAGAGTATGATGTCATGTAAACAGCTGTTCCTGCTAAAGGTAAAGAGCCTTTACCTCCTGCAAGTCTGTCTCTAATTTCTCCACCAGCTCCAGTTGCAGCACCGTTAAAAGGTTCTACTGTAGTTGGAAAGTTATGTGTTTCTGCTTTTAATGAAATTACTGAATTGAATTCAGTTTCTTGATAAAAATCCGGTTTGTCAGCAGATTTTGGTGCAAACTGAGTAACTTTTGGCCCCTCAATAAAAGCAACATTATCTTTATATGCTGACACAATTCCTTTTGGGTTTTCAGCAGATGTTTTTTTAATTAATTTGAATAAAGAAGAAGGCATTTCTTCTCCATCAATGATAAAAGTACCGTTGAAAATTTTATGTCTACAGTGTTCAGAATTTACTTGAGAGAAACCGAATACTTCAGAATCGGTAAGTTTTCTACCAATTTTAGTAGCCATTTCTTCTAAGTAAGTAACTTCTTCATCACTTAACGCTAAACCTTCTTGCTGGTTGTAGGCTGCAATATCGTCAATATCTAAAACAGCTTCTGGTTGTGCATCAACTACAAATATGTTCTGATTTAATACAGCGAATTTCTGAGATAACATCGGGTCAAAGTCGGTATTGTTTTCGGTAGTACTTTTGTACTCCTCAATACGGATGATTCCTTCAATAGTCATGTTTTGTGTAATCTCTACTGCATTGGTACTCCAAGGAGAAATCATTGCTGCTCTAGGTCCAATAAAAAAAGCGTCAAGAGACGCCGCGTTTATTTTAGGTTGATTACCAAATAACCAAGTCAGTTTTTCAACCGCTTCGTTAGAAAGTTCTTTTGTTGTTTGTACAGCAAGTACTGTGCTGTTTGTGTTTCCAAAGAAATGAATCATCTATTAACTTTTTTGTTGTGTTATTTAAAGTTGCAAAAGTACGTATTTTGTTAAGGATATTGCATAAAAAAAGCGACTAAAAAGCCGCTTTTTAAATAGGTAAATAAAATTAGTTAATTACTAACTTTTTAACAACACTATTATTATCAGTATGTATTTTTAATAAATACATTCCTGAAGCTACAGTGTCAAGATTATCTAATGTGATGACAGAATGTTGTGTGTCTATTTTTTTACTTAAGATTAACTTACCGCTAATAGAGTATAATTCTAATAGCTTAATGTTGTTATTTCCTTTGTTAATATAAACAGTACTTGAATACGTTGGGTTTGGATGAATGTTAAAATCACTAGCAACATAGTCCTCAACAGCAAGTACACTACCCCATATTTGGTTTACCCATGTTTGATCATCAATAAAAGGATTTCTGTTATTTTGCTCATTAAAAATAGCATTATTCCTGTCTGTTTCTCTTATGGAAACAGGGTCTTGTATGTGCCATTGATATAAAATATTAAGAAATGTCTGGGTAAATACCTTGTCTGAACTACCATCAAACATATCAAATGCATTAAACCCTGAAACATTATTTTCATAACGTACAGCAAAGTAAAAAAACATACGAGCAATATCTCCTTTAAATTCGTCTATTGGTTCAAAGACAACATTATTATAACCTGCTGAATACCCTGAGTCTAAATTGTTTCCTCTTTTTGATCCGTTTGTACTTGTCCAATTAGCAGTGCTAACAACCCCAAAAGGTAGGCTTCCACGTTGACCATTAACTTTCTTGTCAGATGGCACAACAAAATGAGCATCGTTTTTCATAGGACTAGCACTGTTAAAAACAGATTGTGGGATGATATGTTCTCTGTTATACCAATCTCCTTCTGAACCACCCAACGTACCATTATCTTTGTCTACAATATGTGTGTATTCATAAGAGTCGGGGCCTGATGGTTTTTCAGAATACATATCTAAAACGCTACCATTGTCTTCATAATAACTATCACTATCAGATGTTTGATATGTAGTGTACAAGTAACTGTAGCCTTTATCAATAGATTGATATTCTGTAGCGAGTCCATCATTGTTGTTGTCAATAATCGTTTTTAGCTGTGTTTTTAACGTGTATCCACTTCCAATAGCTGTGTCATAATAACCTGCAGGTATTTGTGCTTGAATAGTAAATGATACTAAAAGTATCAAAAAAGTAATATTTTTAATCATAATTAAGTATTTAGTTATAGAGGTAGAAACCACTAAACCTCTTTTTGGGGTGAAATCTATTTTTTGCGTTCTAGTAATGCCATATAAAAACCATCATAACCACTTTGTGAAGATAATATTTTTTTGTCAGAAACAAATGTAAACTCCTCGTTAGTAGCTAAAAATTGTTTTATCTGGTCTTGATTTTCAGATGGTAATACCGAACAAGTAGCATAAACTAATTTCCCTCCTGGTTTTACCATTTTAGAATAACTACATAAAATTTCTTGTTGCGTTTTTCTAATATTGTCTAAAAATTCAGGTTGTAATTTCCATTTAGAATCAGGATTACGTCTTAAAACTCCTAATCCACTACATGGTGCATCAATTAAAACTCTATCTGCTTTATCATGTAGTTTTTTGATTGGCTTAGTAGAATCAATGGCCTTTAAAGTTACATTATGAATTCCACCTCTTTTTGCACGAACTTTTAATTTACGCAATTTACTTTCGTAAATATCCATAGCAATTAATTGTCCTTTGTTTTGCATTATGGCAGCTAAGTGTAATGTTTTACCACCAGCACCAGCACAAGTGTCAATAACTTTCATGCCTGGTTGCACATCTAAATAGGCAGCTACTAATTGTGAAGACGCATCTTGTACTTCAAACCAACCTAGTTTAAAAGCTTCAGTTCTGAATACATTAGCACGCTCAACTAATTTTATAGCATCTGGGTGTTTTGGTAAAACAACTGTTTCAATACCTTCTTCTAATAGTTTTGCCTGTAAAGCCTCTTTAGTAGTTTTAAGCGTATTCGTTCTTAAAATAACCTCAGCTTGTATGTTTAATGCAGCAATTTCTTTAGTCCAAATTTTTTCTCCAAGTTCTTTTACACCAATTTCATCAATCCAATCAGGAATAGATTCTTTAAACTTTCTAATTTTTGATAATTCATCAAACCTACCTTTAATTCTTCTCGATGGTGTAGGTTCAATTTGGCTCCAATCTGGTAATTCAATACCTCTTAAGACACACCATACAGAGAATAGTCTCCATAAATTTGGGCGTGTAAAAGGTTCGCTTACTTCTGCTATTTCAGCATACAAACGTTTCCAACGGATGATATCATAAATGGTTTCAGCAACAAATTTTCTGTCGCGAGACCCCCAACGTTTGTCACGTCTTAAAGCTTGTTCTACAGCTTTTCCTGCATACATGTCTTCATTAAAAACATCTCTAATGCTATCAATTACTGCGTATGTTAAGTTTCTATGTAATCTCATTTGGATATATTATAGGATTGAATAAATCAGCCTACAAAAGTATTGTATATTTACGAAAAATGAATGTTATGTGTCGATTATTATTTATTAGTGTTGTAATGTGTGCTATTTTTAGTTGTAAAAATGTGAAAACACAGCAAATTAATGATTTTACTGAAGTAGAATTTGAAATAATATTGCAAGACTCCCTGTTGAATGTTAGGGCTTTAGAAATTAATAGAGGCAATGTTGTGATAGCAACTTCTGATGGACGAACACTGATGATGAAAGAGAGTTCTAATGAATTTATTGATCTTTTTAAAAGAGATACAGTACATAAACCTAATTTTAGAGCTTTGGCTTGTACAACCAACTCAGTATTTACTATAAGTATCGCCAATCCTGGTTTATTATATAAAAACGGAGTGTTGGTTTATAAAGAAGAGCATGAAAAAACTTTTTATGATTCAATAGAATTTTGGAATGATAATGAAGGAATAGCAATTGGAGATCAAACAGATGGTTGCATGTCCATAATCATTACCAGAGACGGTGGGAATACATGGGATAAGCAATCGTGTGAAATCTCTCCCAAAGTGATTGAGGGTGAAGCGGCTTTTGCGGCTAGTGACAGTAATATATCTATTGTTGGTGATCATACTTGGGTAGCCACTGGAGGAAAAGCAAGTAGAATATTATACTCTCCTAATAAAGGAAAAACGTGGCAGGTGTATGAAACACCAGTTGTTCAAGGGACAGAAAGTTCAGGGATATATTCAATTGATTTTTATGATGAAAAAATTGGATTTGCGATAGGAGGAGATTATACTCAACCAACTGCAAACATCCAGAATAAAATGAAAACTATTGACGGAGGTAAAACTTGGGAGTTAGTTGCAGATGGACAAAAACCAGGATATAGAAGTTCTGTGCAATTTGTACCTAATAGCAAAGGGAAGGCATTGGTTGCAGTAGGGTTTAACGGAATTGATTATTCAAAAAACTTTGGCGATACATGGAAGCATTTAAGCGATGAAGGCTATTATACTATTCGTTTTTTAAGTGATAGTATAGCTTATGCTGCTGGAAATGGTAGGGTATCAAAATTAAAGTTTGAATAAAAAAGGAAGCAATTTTGCTTCCTTTTTTATTTAATTATTGTGGGCCTCTACCGCCACTTGGAGGTGGAGTGTCTCCTTCTTTTTCTGGGCCTCGACGATTTTTGAACTTCTTAATCAATCTTCGAGTAAAATCTTCTTCAGCCTTTTTTAATAGGATGATTTTTTTTGCTGGTAAGAATTGAATTAAATCGGATGCTAATTTATTTCGTTCTTCATGCATTCTGTTTTGTAAATCGATTGATTTTTTCAAAATTATTTTCGCTTCACTTTCTGAAATAGCATTAAAGTCTTCCTTTAATTTTCTACGTAACTGTCTTGATTCATCACGTAATTGATGATGTTTTTCTTCTGAGCTATTGTAAATTGGCCAAAATTTCTCCGCTTCAATACGAGTCAAATTTAATTCGGTTGTAATATGTGCTATTTTTAAAGCCTCTATTTTTTTCCTTCTTGGGTGTTGTGCAAAAGCTGTACTAATAAATAGTAGTGCAACTACTAAAGATAATAATTGTTTCATGAGTATGTTTTTATATTGTGTTATAGTTCGCTATCGTAATAGTCATCATAAGTTGTTTCTTCGGATAGGTATTCTAAAATATGTTTATCATCAATAGTTAAAAATGAGATGTTGTCTAAGTCACTTGTTTCTACTTCGTATAAATCTGCTAATTCCACAGCAGTGATGTCTAAATATTCTGTATTGAGATATTCTTCAATAGAGGCATATTCAAGATTGTCAAAAGTGATTGGGTCAGAATACGAGGGTTTAATAATAAAAATACTAAAAATAAGTATTGCGGCTATGCTGGCAACATAATAAACCCTTTTTTTGTTAAATAATGAGATTACCTTAGTTTCTGATTTTTTAATTTTTTCTAGTAATTCTTTTTCAAAAGTATCAAAATAATCATCGGTAACTGTAAAACCAGTTTCATTTACTAAAGTTGATTCTGTTTTAATCGATAGTTTATTCAGTAATTCTTCTTCAAATGATTCAAAGTAGTTATCTGGAGTTCTGAAACCAGTTTTGATATGTTTGTGATCTGTATTCATTTGTATCTTAGACAATAATAAAAGTAAAAGGTTTAATTTTAGTTAATAGTTATATTGAAATCAAGTAAATAATAGTCTTTCCTTAAGAGCTATATCCTGAATTAGTATCATTAGTTGTTTAAGATATAGGCTTCTATTTTTTTTGAAGCAATATGATAAGAAGCTTTAAGTGCTCCTTCGGATGTTTCTAAAATTTCAGCCATTTCTTTATATTTGATTGCATCAAAATATTTCATATTAAAAACTAGTTGTTGTTTTTGTGGTAATGTAGCAACTGCTTTTTGAAGCTTTATTTGGGCTAGATCACCATCAAAATATTCGTCAGAAGTCAGGTTGTTTAATAATAATTGCTGAACTTCCTGTGTTGCATTATTGTTTTTTTTAGCTCTTTGATTTATAAATGTGATAGATTCATTTGTTGCTATACGATACATCCAAGAATATAATTTACTATCTTCTTTAAACTTATCGATATTCTTATAAACTTTAATAAATGTGTTTTGTAATACATCATCCGTATCGTCATGACTGATAACTATTTTTCTGATGTGCCAATACAAACGTTCTTTATATACACATAATAATTCTTTAAATGCACTATTTAAAGTTTTTGGGTTTTTAAGAGATGCTACGAGTTCTTGTTCGGTCATATTGGCGTATAAAACACTATGACTTTAAAAATATGAAAAGGTTTAATATAAGTTGTGGTTATTATCGTTTATTTAATAAAAAAAACAGAAAAGTATGAAAGTAAAAAGGAATAATTTATAATTCTTGTCATTTCGAATTTTCGGAGAAATCTCATCCGAGTGAGCAATATGAAATAGTGTTTTTTGTACAGTATGTGGTTTCTTCTTCGTCGAAATTACACGCCTTTGGTTGGCGAAGTTCGGGTAATAATTGAAAGCGCTATATTATAAAATCACTTCGACAAGCTTGGTATGACATTTTAAGGTGTTAAAATGTTAGTTGTCAGTCTAAGCTTATTGAATACTAATAAAGTTGTGATTATCAATTACACTTCGGCAGGCCCAGTGTGACAGGTTTGTTTCATTATCAAGGTGATAGATGGTTTTTGTTTTCTTTTTATTCAACAATCTCGAAACAGTTTTCTTGTCAATTCAAAAAAAAGAATAGATCAGAAAACCACTCGATCTGACTAGAGTTTCAATTAGGCATATATGTCACTTCGAGTGATTTTGTGGTACGAAAAATTGTATAGAGAAGCTACTAAGTAATTTAATTTTTATGATATCGCTAAATTCAAAAAGGCGAAACTTACATTTCGCCTTTTCTATAATTTGTAGTAAACTAGTTTTTATGAAATAGATTGCATTTCAACTAGTTTTTTGTACATCCCATTTTTTGCAAGTAAATCACTATGATTTCCTTGTTCAACAATCTCTCCTTTTTTCATTACAATAATGATGTCAGCATTTTTTATAGTAGAGAGTCTATGCGCAATAACTATAGATGTTCTGTTCCTCATCATGTTTTCTAGAGCAACTTGTACTAGTTTTTCTGATTCTGAATCCAAAGCTGAGGTAGCTTCATCCAAAATCATAATAGGAGGGTTTTTTAAAACGGCTCTAGCAATTGATAGGCGTTGTTTTTGCCCACCAGATAGTTTTCCTCCGCTATCTCCAATATTTGTATCAAAACCTTTAGGAAGGTCTTTTATAAAATCATAAGCATTAGCAATTTTTGCTGCTATAATGATTTCTTCATTAGTGGCATTTTCAATACCTAATTTGATGTTGTTTTTTATAGTATCGTTAAACAAAATAGAATCCTGTGTAACCAATCCCATTAAGCTGCGTAAAGAATGTTTGGTTGTGTCACGAATGTCCGTTCCGTCAATAGAAATTGTCCCTTTGTTGATGTCGTAAAAACGAGTTAACAAATTTGCAATAGTAGATTTTCCACTTCCTGACTGACCAACTAGCGCAACCGATTTTCCTTTTGGAATTGTTAGTGAAAAGTTTTTTAATACATATTCGTCTTCGTATTTGAAAGAGATGTTATCAATATCAATAGCAGTTTCGAAGCTGTTTTTTTCAAGTGCATTCATCTTATCTTCTAAAGGTGAAGTAGTATCTAATATTTCTAAAACTCTATCGGCAGAGGCATTACCAGCTTTTACTTTGTAACTAGCTTTTGAAATTGCTTTAGCTGGAGTTAAAATGGTGTAGGCTAATGCCATGTAGCCAATAAAGGCACCTCCTGACAATGTTTTTTCTATTAATACCATTCCGCCTCCATACCATAGCAGTACCGAAATAGTAGCGATACCTAAAAATTCACTAGTAGGCGATGCTAAATTCTGTCTGTGAGCTAAAGTGTTTGCAAAGTTGAAAAATCGAGTAGTTGATTCTTGGAACTTGTTATTGAATTTTTTTTCAGCATTAAAACCTTTAATAACTTTTAAACCACTTAAAGTTTCTTCTAATGTAGATAAGAAGATACCTTGTTCAATTTGAACTTTATCAGAACGACTTTTTAATTTTTTTCCAATTAATGAAATGATAAAACCTGAAATAGGTATGAAAATAAATACGAATAAGGTTAGTTTTGAACTGATCATAAACATTGCAACTATAGAAAATATAATTGTTAATGGTTCTTTAACAATCATTTCTAGTATGGCAAGCAATGAGTTTTTTACTTCGCCTACATCTACCGAAATACGTGCGATAACATCTCCTTTTTTCTTTTCAGAATAATAAGATATTGGTAGCGTGATTACTTTGTTGTAAACTTTATCTCTGATGTCTTTTAAAACTCCATTTCGTAGAAAAGTGATAAAATATAGGGCTAGGTAGTTGAATACATTTTTAAACAGAAAAATACCTATAATACCTATAATCATATACATTAACGCATGTTGCGGCCCATGTTGATCGGAAGTAGTAGTTATAAAATAATTTAAGGAATCTTCTAAATAAGGTTTAATGTTTCCAAAGTCATCTATACTGTTAATACCTTTCCATATTGGTTTTATAGAAAGCTTTTCATTTTCACCAAATAAAACATTTATCATTGGCATTAATGAAACCATCCCTAGCGTACTAAATAGTGCATATAAAATATTAAAAAATATATTTAAATAAGCATATTTTTTATAGGGTTTAATAAATGGCGCAAGTTTTTTAAGGTATTCCATTTAATTGATGTTCAGGTCGTTTGTAATAGCTGCGATTTTATCATCTAGTTTTTGCTGCACTTTTTCAAAATCATCCACAGTTTTTAAGGTGTCTTTTACGCTGATATAAAACTTTATTTTAGGTTCGGTTCCACTAGGTCTACAAGCTATTTTACTTCCGTCTTCGGTATAATATATTAGCACATTGGATTTAGGGATGTCTAAAGGGTACTCTTTGTCATCAACAATGTTTTTCAATATTGATGATTGGTAATCTTCTAGCATAATTACTTTAGAACCATTTATTTTCTTCAAAGGTTTTTTTCTAAGATCAGCCATTACTTGAGCGATTTCTTCGGCTCCTGAAATCCCTTTTTTAACAAGTGATACTAAATGTTCTTTATAAAAACCATGGGTTGCATATAGGTTTAATAGTACGTTGTATAATGAGCTGTTGTTTGATTTTGCTTGACTTGTTATTTCGCAAGCCAATAAAGCTGCAGTTACAGCATCTTTATCACGAACAAAATCACCAACCATAAATCCGAAGCTTTCTTCACCACCACCAATGAAAGCTTGATTTGGATGATCTTGAATCATTTTAGCAATCCATTTAAATCCAGTTAGCCCTACTTTGCATTCAACACCATAATAGTCCGCCAACTCTTGCATCATTGGAGTGGATACAATTGTGGATCCTACAAAATCATTGTCGGATAACTTCCCTTGTTTTAACCATTGACCAATTAAGAAGTCGGTCATAACTATCATGGCTTGGTTTCCGTTTAATAACACCAATTTATTGTTATTATCTCTAACTGCGATACCAATTCTGTCAGAATCGGGGTCAGTTCCAATAACAATATCGGCATTAATTTCGTTAGCCAATTTCATTGCCATTTCTAAAGCTTCTGGTTCCTCAGGATTAGGCGACTTTACTGTAGGGAAATCACCATCAGGGGTTGCTTGTTCCTCAACAATATGAATGTTTGTATATCCAGCACGTTTTAAGGTTTCTGGTAAAATAGTAATTGAGGTTCCGTGTAATGAAGTAAAAACGATTGATAAGTTGTTGCGGTCAGTACCTTCAAAACTTCCATTAGCTACTGAAGCTGTAATGAATGCTTCGTCTAATTCGGTATCAATTAACTCAATTAGGTTTTCGTTTGCATCAAATTTAATTTCTGCATACTCCAATTTATTGATTGTATTAATTATTTCAGTGTCCTGTGGAGGAACAATTTGTCCGCCATCATTCCAATACACTTTGTATCCGTTGTATTCAGGAGGGTTGTGTGAAGCAGTTAATACAATTCCACAATCACAGTCTAAATGTTTTACTGCAAATGATAATTCTGGTGTAGGACGTAAATCGGAAAATAAAAATACTTTTATTCCGTTTGCAGAAAACACATCAGCTACCAGTTTTGCTAATGATTTTGAATTGTGTCTGCAATCGTATGCTATTGCAACTTTTAATTCTTTATTTGGATGTTCCTGCTTTAGGTAATTAGCAAGTCCTTGTGTGTTTTTACCTAATGTGTATTTATTTATGCGGTTGGTTCCAACTCCCATAATACCACGCATTCCTCCAGTTCCGAACTCTAAATTTTTATAAAAACTTTCCTTTAATTCATCAGGATTGTTGGCGATTAGTTCTTTTATTTGATGTTGTGTGTCCTCATCAAATGTAGGGGTTAACCAAGTATTTGCTATTTCGAGTGTTTCTGGTGCGATATATATCATTTTAAATTTTAGTGTAATAAATGAATAAATGTTGTAATAATAAGCTCATAAATATAGAGGCTATTATTTTGAATTTGATAGCTAAAGTTCCTCTTCAACTTTATAACGATCTTGGTTTTTGTTGTTTCTAAGCACTAACTCTCCTAAAAAACCTGCAATAAATAGTTGAGAGCCAATAATCATACTTACTAGTGAAATATAAAATTGAGGTCGTTGTGTGATTAATCTTCCGGCTGGATTTAAAATAAGCTTGTCCACACCTAAGTAGAAAGCAAAAAGGAATCCTATGAAAAATAAAAGAGACCCTAATGCTCCAAATAAATGCATGGGCTGTTTCCCGAATTTTGAAAGAAAAGAAATGGTTAGTAAATCTAAAAAACCATTTATAAACCGATCCATTCCAAATTTTGTTTTTCCGTATTTACGCGCTTGGTGTTGCACTACTTTTTCATCTATTTTTCTGAATCCAGCATTTTTAGCTAAAACAGGAATATAACGGTGCATTTCGCCATAAACATCAATATTTTTTACAACGTCATTTTTGTAGGCTTTTAAGCCACAATTAAAGTCATGTAATTTTAAGCCTGAAGTTTTTCGAGCGCACCAGTTAAATAGTTTTGAAGGAAGATTTTTGGTGAAAACAGAATCATATCGTTTCTTTTTCCAACCAGAAATTAAATCAAAATTTTGCTTAGCAATGAGATCGTATAATTCTGGAATTTCTTCCGGGTTGTCTTGTAAATCAGCATCCATTGTGATAACTACATCGCCTTTTGCTTTTGAAAAACCAAGGTGTAATGCTTGTGATTTACCGTAATTTCTTAAAAACTTAAATCCTCTTATATTCTTGCAATCTTGTGAAAGCGTATTAATTACCTTCCAAGAATCATCGGTAGATCCATCATCGATAAAAAGTATTTCGTAGGTGTAGTCATGAGCTTTCATCACTGAAGAAATCCAAGTGTGCAACTCTTTTAAAGACTCGTCTTCATTAAGAAGTGGGATGATAATTGAAATATCCATAGTTAATTTAAGAGTTCTTTTGAATTCTATATTTCAAAATTGCAGAAGATATCATAGCTGTAATAAAACCAGTAAATAAACTTGGTAACATGATGCCAACAAAATTGTTAAAATGATATCCTTCTAAAAATTCTTCTTTTAGAATAGTAAGTTTTTCAGCTGATGTGTCAGGGAAAAATTCAACATATTGTTTAAATTTTAAGTCTTGAATTATATAAATCAATTCAGGCTCAATAAGTTTCACATGAATAACTTGATATAGCCAGTAAATTATTCCGCTAATAACAGCTATAGCAATACCGGTTTTTAATCCATCTTTAATTTGAAAATTTTCAGTCATATTATTTTTAATCCCTAAAAAGATTAAAACAACGATAAATAATAAACTAGCAATTCCGTAAATTGTAGGCGGATTTGTATGCACATTATTAATAAACTGGAGTATGAAAATTCCTGAAGTAATAATACCTAAGGCTAAACTGTAAATTATTGTTTTTTTAAACATGTAAATTTTAAATAGATTCTATTATTTTTTTTGAAGGCCGTGTAATTTTTTAAAGATTACCTTTACAATAAACAAATGTACTAAATCGTTACAGAAAAAAGTTTAAAATATTTTACAAATAAGTTTTTTGAAACAGATTTAAAGTGATATATTTGCACCTCGAAAATGTTAAGATTAAGAAAATGAAACAAGGTTTACATCCAGAAAATTATAGATTAGTAGCGTTTAAAGATATGTCTAACAACGATGTGTTTTTAACTAAGTCTACAGTAGATACAAAAGAAAGTCTTGAAGTAGACGGAGTTGAGTATCCATTATTCAAATTAGAGATTTCAAGAACTTCTCACCCATTTTACACTGGTAAATCTAAGTTAATAGATACTGCTGGACGTATTGATAAGTTCAAGACAAAATACGCAAAATTCAAAAAGTAATTTATCGTATTTACTAGATATTAAAAGCCTTCGAGAAATCGAAGGCTTTTTTGTTTTCTATATGTATTATAAATTTTAACTTTGATTATTCAATTCAGAAACTAATATTATGAACTACATCCTTTTTGACGGACCAGTAAGAAATCAATTATTGCCATTTACGTATACCAAACCAGTTGCCGATATTCGTGTAGGTATTTTAACTATTAGAGAAAAGTGGGAGCAACATCTTGGGTTTACAACGTCAACAATAACGGAAGAGTATTTGTCGCATAAATATCCGATGGTAGAATTTGAGCAAAACATCATGATTAATGCTTCGTTTTTGCCTAGTGATGAGTTGGTAGCAATGATTAAAAATTTATCCGAAAATCAAGCTATTTTCTGTGACGATGAAATTTTAGCTTTTTTCACTACTGAAGGACAAGAAGAAGTTGATTTTGATACCTATGAAGCTTTTGATGTTGATTGTGAGTATATTAAAATAAATAATACTTGGGATATATTTGCGAAGAATGGTGTTGCTATTCAAGCTGATTTTGATTTATTGACAAAAGGAAGGATCTCAGAACCAATTCCTGAAGGAGTGCAGTGTGTATCAAGAGAAAATATTTTTATAGAAGAAGGAGCTAAAGTTTTATTCTCATCATTAAATGCATCAAGTGGACCAATATATATAGGTAAAGACTCTGAGGTGATGGAAGGTTGTGCCGTTCGTGGTCCTTTTGCATTGTGTGATCATGCTACGTTAAAAATGGGCGCTAAAATTTATGGAGCTACCACTATCGGCCCGCATAGTAAAGTAGGAGGAGAGGTGAATAATTCAGTGATTTTTGGCTTTTCAAATAAAGGACATGATGGCTTTTTAGGAAACTCAGTAATAGGGGAATGGTGTAATATCGGTGCCGACTCTAATAACTCTAACCTTAAAAATAATTATGCCGAAGTACGTTTGTGGAATTATGAAACGGAAAACTTCGCAAAAACAGGGCTGCAATTCTGTGGTTTGATGATGGGTGATCATTCAAAATGTGGTATTAATACCATGTTTAATACGGGGACTGTGGTTGGAGTTTCTGCTAATATTTTTGGAGGAGGTTTTCCAAGAAATTTCATACCGAGCTTTAGTTGGGGTGGAAACTCAGGTTTTTCTACCTACTTAACTAAAAAAGCATTTGAAGTGTCAGAGGTTGTTATGGCTCGAAGAGGAATTGAATTTTCTGACCTAGACGAGGCAATCCTTACTCATGTATTTGAAGAAACAAAAAAATATAGGAAAGCTTAGTTAATCGGAAACTTTTTTAATTCTGAAAACTATCGTATTATTTATACTTAAAAAAAAACAAGAAGAGAGGTAATCTTTCCTTGGTTTTTTAATGTCTGTTTGTTCTTCTTTGGGAGATAAATAAACAGGCGTTTTTGGTCGTAATCAATATGATGTTATTTTAGTATGCTGAGAGATCAAATTTATCCTTCAATACAAAATCCAATTCTGCTATATTCGATTCTAGTTCTAAATGTTTTTTTGTAAATAAAGTTTTCATTTTGATATGCTGTAAAGCTTTTTTTAATTCAGTAACTTTAAAATAAAATGATTGAGATTTCAGATCTATATTTAAGGAGCTTATTCCTTTTTCTATGGCATCTCTTTTTAATTTAGTAGCCTCAATTATTTCAACTGCGGAGTTAAAGTTCAATTCTTTTTGCTCAACAGATTTTAAAATACCACATTCAAAACTGGCACAATGTTTTGGCCTTTGAGAATAAATAGTGCACCCATTGCAATATTTGCTACAGGGGTGAAGGAAAAAACCATTCCCATAGTCACTCTCTACATTCATTATTTTTTTTACTCGAGGTAGTTCTTCGCTGCCTAATTGTACATGACCAATTAAAGTTCCGTCACAACAAATTCCACAAGAGAGGCAAATATTTAAAGAGTCTTCCATTTAGATATAAATTTTTAAGTGCTAATTTAGTGTATGAAATGTTGGTTACAATAAGTTTTCATTCAAGATAAAGTCCTCCGTTGAAAATGTAAAATATTTTGTAAAGGAATGATTTTTTATGAATCAGTTCAAATTTAGAACGCTAAATTAAAGGTATGGATTTTAAAATGATTTAATTTGAATTATTTTTTATAAAATCAGGAATTTCTTAATATGTACCATGTAAATGTTAGGATGTGTTTTGAAAACAACATTTTTTCATGATAATTTTTTGATTGATTCTGAAACATTAGTATTGAAATACAATTGTATGTTACATAAATACTAGGATAAATTTAAAGATTCACCGTAAGGTATTATTTAGCTGCTAACAATAAGTGGTGTTTAACTAGAAATAGTTTAAGAACAACGATCAGAGGCTTTTGTTTTGAATTATTAGTGTTACTTTTGAAGCCTCTAATAATCGATGATAAAACCTTAATTTATGCCTTACCAAGATGTATTTGTTCTTTTTTGTGAGCAGATGAAAGAAAGTGTTCAAGAAAACAGATTTGCTAAGTTAACTATGGCAAAAACTATTGGTAAGCCAGACTTAAGAAATATATTTGTCAGGCCAATTTATGCTAAAGAAGGATTTAAGGCATTGGTGAAGTTTCGTTTTAGATCAAGAGAAACTGAGGATACAGAAGAAGAACTTACTTTGGAAGAAGTATTTGCAGTTATAAAGTCTCACCTAAAAAGTCCATTTTCATCTGTGTTGTTATTTACAACAACTAAGGATGTTACTTTTAAAATAAACAAAAAAGGAGCTGGGAGTATTATTGAAAATCATCCAACATTTCAAAACATTACCCAGGCTAATAATGATTGATTTAGTTTATTTTATTGTGTTTAAATTGTTTTTTTTTGTAAAAAAAAAAAGCTATTATAGATTTAGGTTAGAGTTGTTTTGTTGTTTTTTTATTATTTTTACAACCCGGTTAATTACAATTTGCGATACATTCCATAAGTATAGTTTCGGGTCTGTTGTGTTGTTGAATAATATAACAACCGTATCGATATCTTTATGGTATTCAGCAAAACTTTGATATCCGGGAACCCATCCGGAATGGATGTACTTGTAAATAGTAGTGTAGATTTTTTGCTCACCTTCGTTAAACACTGATCCTTCGTTTAATGCTCTTAAAAAGACACCAACATCTTCAATTGAAGCTAACATTCCTTGATTATCTGTTTTTAAATCAAAAGGGTGCCCAACATGATAACCACTCATTACATCGTTTATGTCTACTTCACTAAGTGAAAAGAAGGTGTTTTTTATTGCTAAAGGAGTTAAAATTTCGTCTTTTATATATTGTTTACAGCTATATCCTAGTGTAGTCTTCCCCAATTTAGGAGATGTTTAGAATAGACTTTTTATTAATATTTGTAATATCTGCGTATTGCTTTGGCGCAACATTTCCTATTGAACTATGTGGTCTCTCGTAATTATAATCATGCATCCATATAGCTGTTTTATTTCGAACTTCATTTAAATTTTGAAACAAGTATTTATCCAATACTGATTGGCGACATGTTCGATTTAAACGTTCTATAAAGGCGTTTTGAGTTGGCTTTCCAGGCTGTATGAATTTAAGCTCTATCCCTTTGAAAACACACCAATCCTTCATGATGTGAGCAATAAATTCTGGTCCATTATCCACTCTTATTCGTTTAGGAACTCCTCTGGTTTTTGTTAATCTATTTAAAACATAAACGACTTTTTACTAGTTAGAGAATAGCCCACTTCCACACATAAAGCCTCTCTATTATAATCATCCATCACATTAAACGTTCTAAATTTACGTTTATTAGTAAGAGTATCTGTAGTGAAATTTATACTCCAAGTGTCATTAAATTCTGTAGGAACTACAAGTTCTTCTTTTATTCTAGAAGGTGATCTTTTCTTCTTTTTTCTTCGTAAACTCAATCCCATTTCTTGGTAAATACGCCAAACGCGTTTGTGATTCCCTTTATTTTTTGGCTATATGATAATAACCGTTATTGCTTAGATTAATCACTTTACACGCCCTACGGAGGCTATGTTGTTTATACTTGACTAATTCTTTTACAATGGATTTTTTCACGCAAGGCTCTATAACTTTTTTTCAATTATCTCTTTAGCTATCTGATGATCCAGCGCTAACTCAGCATACATGTGCTTGAGTTTACGATTTTCTTCCTCTAACGCTTTGAGACGTTTTAAAGATGTTGTATCCATCCCTTGATACTTTTGTCGCCACTTGTAAAATGTAGCCTTAGACACTCTATATTCACGTGCAATTGTATTTACATCTTTGCCGTTATCATAGGCTTGTAAAATAACGCTAATCTGCTCTGGTTTAAATCGTTTTCCTCTCATAATTTCAGTTTAAATTTAAGAATTATTTTTCTCTTCTTAAACTCTCTCAATTATGGGGAAGACTATACCTCCACATGGAACTTATAAAGGTTGTCCTGATAATTTCACGTATAATAAGGATGCAGACCATTACTTATGTCCACAAGGAAAGGTCATTCCTTTTAAGAAGGTTTTTTATGAGAAGAAAAACAATACTAAAAAGAAAGAATATCGCGCCTCATCGAAGATTTGTAAAGACTGTCCATTGGCTAAGAGATGTTTAGGTAAATCAGCTAAAGAAAAGAAGTTTAATGTGACTTTTTATAGAGAAGAATATGAACGTAATATAGCTCGAGTAAATAGTAAGCAAGGTCGTTATATGAAAAGGAAGCGGCAAAGTACTGTAGAGCCAGTTTTTGGTACACTCACTCAGTTTATGGAGCTCAGAAAAATAAATACAATAGGAATACAGCAAACAAATAAGGTAATGTAGCTGTCTGCTATTGCTTATAATCTAAAGAAATACCTAAAATTCATTACTAAAAAAGTAAAAAGTGAAGCAGGTATATTGCGTTTTTATTTAAATGTACTAAAACGTATACTGGTCTTCAAAATAGACTTGATTACACCATGTTAAATTAAAGAATTATTCTTCATCTTAAAATAAGAAAACCCCTTAAAAAGGAGATTTCGAACTATTAATTACTGTTTTCTATGACTTGTGCAACGGTTACCTTTGTTACCAGTAGTTTTTTTTTACTTTCTTATATGTGTCCCACGGTGTTATGTTTTTTTTAAGTTCATTATCAATGAATTTATTAAGTTTAATAGTCCGTGTTGTGTCAGATATTATTTCCGCGCGTTCAAGAGACATTATAACACTAATCTTTTTGTCATTTGTGTGATTAATTTCTATTTCGATAGTTTCATAACCTATTAATTCGACACTATATTTTGCATTTGGACTGTTTTTAGGGACTATATAAGTTTTGTTAGGTTCGTCATAGAAAAAGTATTTGCGCTCAGTAAGGGGTCTTATTATATTTGCAGGTAGTTCATTACCACTCTCATCTTTAATATTAAAAGTCAAATTAATTTCCTTTTCATTTTCAGTTTTGATGTCAGTTATTTTAATTTTTCTTTTTGAAACTTGCTCTGTTTTGTCAAATATTAAGTTTAGGTTTTCATCTTTTAATTCAAATTTACCACTACCAATTTCAATTATTCCTAAACACCCAGATTTCACATAATAAAATCGGTTATTTTCTTTAAAATCAATACAAGTAGCATCGCCTTCTCCAAAGGTTAAACTATATTTAGCTGTCAATTTTTCTTGTGAGAAGGTCACAATAGAAATCAGAAGTATAATTGTTTGGAAAATAATTTTCATAATTACTGGTAACGTTTAGCTATGAATTTTACGGGGCAGAAAATCCGCGGATTTTCGTGTCGACACAAGCCATAAGCTTTTCGGTTTTGTTTTTATTTTTTTCTTCTTAAACACCAAATTAAAAGATTCGGCGTTGAATGTAAATATACACAAACCTTTGATTTAAGCGCCAAAACCCGTATTATTTATAGGTGTTGTTAGAGGTAGTTTTTAATTTTATACCCGCAATACCCCCAATCTCCATTTGTAACTTCTAGTAAATTGAAATCAACAATATGCATTTCAATTGTTTTTGCCATGTTTTTTATTTTATCATCTGCAAAATCTTTCAATTCCTTTAAGATTACTTTTCCAATGTTTGGTTTTTCAACTAGTAATTTCAAAACCCATAATTGAAAACAATGCTCTGGAAAGTGGTCGTGACCACCACTACTTGAGCTTAAAGAATTTAATTCGGGATAAAAATTAGTGACTATTTCTTTAAAATCTGACAACAGAATATTGTCAAAGTATTCAGCGATGAATATCCCCTTAGTCCTTTCAATTTTAATTGCTATTTTTCCAGATGGTGAATAACAAATTGTTTGAGAAGAATCCTTGTTTTCAGACTGTTTTATTTTTCCTTGTTTGTAGTACCAAACCGCAACCCCAGATTTACTCTCATATGCTAAAGTTCCATCTTTTGCATACATGAACCATCCTTCTTTGTCATATTTTGACATTAATTTTCCGTTAGGGTACCAGTCTTTACTCTGTACTAATTCTCCATTACGGTATTGAGTTTCAGAACCGATTTTTCCATCAGAGAAATATGAATATGCGAATCCGTTAGCGTTTCCATTCTTATATTCAGTTGTAGAACCTTCCTCTCTCAAGATACCAGTAAAAGGTTTCCCTTTGTACATCATGTTTTTGAAGAAGTCATAGATGTTTTCTTCAAAATCAATTTCGTTAAAGTCTATAATTTGTCTATTAGTCATGCAATTATCTCTAACGGTTTGTATAAGAATAGTAAGGGGTTAAATATACAGTAATTTTCGGTTTAAGCACTTAGCCAAATTTAACAATTTTACTGTTATTTTTCCTTTAACCGTCAAATTTTAAATTTGGCGGACTTTG